>OKNU01000001.1_pt1 | contig 745749 bp, 684 predicted proteins | sample 1610821 | NCBI WGS metagenome assembly OKNU01 (sample SAMN04436688, study PRJEB24849) | human gut metagenome | biome: human gut; feature: NICU; material: stool | host: Homo sapiens | place: USA: Saint Louis, MO | collected 2010-08-04
AGGATGCCGCGCCACAGCGTCGCCGGACGCGCCGCCCTGGCGCGGCTTGACGCGCAGATGCTGGCGCACAACGCCTCGCCGGGCGGCGCCGCCGATCTCCTTGCCGCCACCCTGTTTCTCGACCGGGTTGCCGGCTAACGCATTCAGAGGATGTTATGGAACAGATTACATTGTCATTTCCTGCCAGCCGCGCCCTCAGCGGCAGAGCGTTGGCAGGGGTTGTAGGTTCAGGCGATATGGAGGTGCTCTATACCGCCGCCGGGAGCGATACGCTCCGCGTGCAAATTACCACCTCGGTGGATAACAGCCAGGCGCGCTGGCAGGCGCTGTTCGACCGGCTGAACCTGATCAACGGCCTGCCCGCCGGACAGTTGGTTATTCACGACTTCGGCGCCACGCCGGGCGTCGCCCGTATTCGTATTGAACAAGTCTTTGAGGAGGCCGCTCATGCGTAACGATCGCAGCTTTATCGAACTGCGCGCTCGCGAACGCGCACACGCCCTGCTGGACGACGGCAGTTACCGCGAACTGCTGGATCCGTTTGACGGCATTATGTCGCCGTGGCTCGGCGCGCAGGGCATCGTCCCACAGTCCGACGACGGTATGGTGGTCGCCAAAGGCACGATCAACGGCCAGCCGGCGGTGGTGATTGCCATCGAAGGCACCTTCCAGGGCGGCAGTATGGGCGAAGTCTCCGGCGCCAAAATGGCCGCCGCGCTGGAGCTGGCGGCGGAAGATAACCGCAACGGTATCCCGACCCAGGCGGTGCTGTGCCTCGAAACCGGCGGCGTCCGGCTACAGGAGGCCAACCTCGGTCTGGCCGCCATCGCCGATATTCACGCCGCAATTGTCGACCTGCGCCGCTACACCCCGGTGGTCGGCATTATTACCGGTACCGTCGGCTGCTTCGGCGGTATGTCCATCGCCGCGGCGCTGTGCAGCTACCTTATCGTCACCCGTGAAGCCCGTCTCGGCCTCAACGGCCCACAGGTTATCGAGCAGGAAGCCGGCATTGAAGAGTACGACTCACGCAACCGGCCGTTTATCTGGAGCATGACCGGCGGCGAAATTCGCGCCGCCAGCGGCCTGGTCGACGCGCTGGTTAACGATGGCGTCAACGCGGTCAAAACCGCAATGAACGAGGCGATCGCCAAAGGCGTACCGGCACAGCACCGCAGCGACAACTATGACGATTATCTGCGTCGCTTGAGCCAGTTCGACACCCGCCAGCAGGCGGATACCGCGCAGATTAAACAGCTTTTTGCCCGGGAGGAGAAATAATGAGCCAGTTCCCAAACCGCGCCGCGCTGTGGCTGAATAAACTGGCGCCCGACGCGCCGCTGATGAGTGGTCTGTGCCCTTCGGTGCAGGTCGCAGATGGCCAGATTGATGGCGAAAGCGTCCGCTTTATCGCCGTGGTACCTGACGCCAACAACCACTACCCACGCGCCGCCGGCGGCGAAGTCGGCCTGCTGGAAGGCTGGACGCTGGCGAAAGTAGTCAACGAAACCATCGCCGCCGACGCCGATCAGCCTGTCAAACGGCCGATCGTCGCGGTAATTGATGTCCCGAGCCAGGCCTATGGCCGCCGCGAAGAAGCCTTTGGCATCCACCAGGCCCTGGCCGGGGCGGCAGGCGCCTACGCCAAAGCCCGTCTTGCCGGCCATCCGGTGATTGGCCTGATTGTCGGCAAAGCGATGTCCGGGGCGTTTCTGGCCCACGGCTACCAGGCCAATCGCCTGATCGCCTTTAACGACAGCGGCGTACTGGTCCACGCGATGGGGAAAGCATCGGCAGCGCGCATTACGCTGCGCAGCGTGGAGGCGCTGGAGAAACTGGCGGCGACCATCCCGCCGATGGCCTATGACGTCAACAACTACGCCACGCTCGGCCTGCTCTCCGCCCTGCTTGACATCAGCAATCCGGACGCGCCTGACGACCACGATCTGGCGCTGGTCAGCCACACCTTGCGCGACGCCATCGCTGACGCGCGCCAGGATCCCTCGCTGAAGTGCCGCCTGGGTGCGGAAAACCGCCGCAGTTCGCAGCAGGTCCGCGACCTTATGCGCGCCAGCTGGTAAGACGTTCGTTCGTACGTAAGTAGTAGAAGAAAACCTGCCGGAAGCCGTCCCCCGGAGCGCGTAATAACCGCGCCGGGCAGGGACGGCTTTTAGAAAAAATAACAATCGCGCCAGTACTCTATTTTATTTACAGGTGATTTATGACTTATGTGATTATTCATGCTCTTGCCCCGATTTTCGTCATTATGCTGCTGGGCTTCTGGGCCGGTAAGGCCGGGATGGTAGATAACAAAAATGTCTCCCTGCTCAATATCTTTGTAATGGATTTCGCCTTACCCGCTACGCTGTTCAGCGCCACGGTGCAAACCCCATGGGCCGGTATCGTCGCCCAGTCGCCGCTGGTGCTGGTGCTCACCGGCGCGATGTGGATCACCTACGCCGGGATCTACTTCCTCGCCACCAGCGTGTTCAAACGCACCCCGCAGGATGCCGCGGTGCTGACCCTCACCGTCGCGCTGCCGAACTACGCCGCGCTGGGCCTGCCGATCCTTGGCAGCGTGCTCGGCGAAGGCGCATCGACCTCGCTGTCGGTGGCGGTCTCTATCGCCTGCGGTTCGGTCCTGATGACTCCCTTCTGCCTGCTCATTCTGGAACGTGAAAAAGCCCGCGCCGCGGGGGAAAACACCGGTTCTACGCTGGCGATGCTGCCGGTGCTGATGTGGCGTTCGGTGAAAAAGCCGATCGTCTGGGGCCCGCTGCTCGGGGTGGTGCTTTCCGCTATCGGCATTAACATGCCGGACCTGCTGCTGGCCTCCATCAAACCGCTGGGCCTGGCCGCTACCGCAGCAGCGCTGTTCCTCACCGGGGTGATCCTCTCGGCGCGTAAACTGCAGATCAATGCGCTGATCGCCACCTCAGCCCTCGTAAAACTGCTGGTACAGCCGTTTATCGCCTGGGGTCTGGTGATGCTGCTGGGTCTGCATGGCTCCATCGCGATTACCGCGATCTTGATGATTGCCCTGGCCGCCGGCTTCTTCGGCGTGGTGTTCGGCAACCGCTTCGGCGTGCAGTCCCCGGATGCTGAAGCCGTGCTGTTGTTAAGCTCGGTTCTGTGTATCCTGTCGTTACCGCTGTTTATCTCTTTGACTTCAGGACTGTAAACCATGTCATCAACGCCGCGTCCCCACGATTTAGTTTGGTTAAACCACGCCAGCGCCCTGGAAGATATTGCCGAGCCGTGGGTGGTTCAGCAGTGGCGAGCCGCGCTGCCGGTGGTGGTGAGGCGCGACGTTGACGGCCAGGCCCGCATCCCGGTTGGGGTGCGGGGCATGAAGCGCGAGCAGCGCGCCGCCGGCTGGGTACAGGCGCAGAATATCGTGCGCAGCGTCACCCCGGAGATGCTGGTGGAGCGCGAGCGCCTGCTGGGCTCCCCTTATGTTTCGCAGCCGCCGGTGCAGGCGGCTATCGCCCTGACGCTGGACGACTGGCCCTGGCGCTGGGGCGTCACCGGCAGCACTGGCTACGCGCTGGCGACCGAAATCCCGGTACTCCATGCAGCAAGCGATCTGGATCTGCTGATCCGCGCGCCGCAGCCGCTGGCCCGCGAGGCGCTGCTGGAATGGCAGTCCCGGGTGGCCAAGCTCCCGTGCCGCGCCGATACCCAGGTCGAAACGCCGTACGGCGCCTTCGCCCTCAATGAGTGGCTACGCGATGGGCGGGCGCTGCTGAAAACGTCACACGGTGCGCGCTTAACTACTGCGCCGTGGCGCAGGGAGGAATGATGAAGATTTTGTTTACTTTTCCCGGACAGGGCGCCCAGCGTCCCAACATGCTGGCGGCTATCCCCGACCGCGAAGCGATCCTCAGCCAGGCGCGCGCCGTGCTGGGGGATGAAGTCGAGACTCTCGATAGCGCTGATGCGCTAAAACACACCCGTGCGGTCCAGCTCTGCCTGCTGATCGCCGGGGTAGCCTGGGCGCGCGAGCTACAGCGCCAGGGCGTTAATCCGCAGATGGTCAGCGGCCTCTCCATCGGCGCCTTTCCCGCAGCGGTCATTGCCGGCGCGCTCGATTTCGCCAGCGCGCTGCGGCTGGTAGCCCTGCGCGGCGATCTCATGGAGCAGGCCTATCCTGAAGGTTACGGGCTGACGGCGATTATGGGCCTGACCCGCCAGCGGCTTGAGGCGCTGATGCAGGGCCACGAGGTCTATCTCGCCAACCTCAACGCCGAAACGCAGATTGTAATCGCCGGACGCGATGAAGCCATGGCCGAAGTGGCACAGCTGGCGCTGCAGGCGGGCGCCAGCAAGGCGCAGCGGCTGGCGGTCAGCGTGCCATCGCACTGTGCGCTGCTGGATAAACCCGCCGCAGCGCTGGCAAAAGCCTTTGCCAACCTGGCCTTAACGCGCCCGCAGTGCGCCTATTTAAGCGGCTCGACGGCGCGCGTGCTGTGGGAGCCGCAGCGGATCGCCGACGATCTGGCGATGAACATGGCGCGCACCGTCCACTGGCAGGAGGCGATGATCGCCGCCGATGAGCGCGACGCGCGCTTAGCCATTGAGATGCCTCCCGGCGGGGTATTGACCTGCCTGACCCGCCAGGCGGGCTGGCGCGGGGAGACCCTTTCGCTGGAACGCAGCGGCGTGGACGTTGCCCGCCATCTGGCGCAGCGGCTTAACGAATAAGGCTCCGGGCGTACATCCTTCCTTCCGCCGCCAGCGCCAGCAGGTCGGCATCGCGCTCGCGATGGTGTGAATAGACAATCGAGATCAGCTGGCGCATCTGGTACGGTTCCGCCAGCTTTAACAGCTGTACATCTTTTTCATAGACTTTCTTCATTCGCCCCGGCAGCAGCGCAAACCCGACGCCCGCCTGCACCAGGCTAATCATCGAAAAGATGTCATTCACCCTGGTGACGATCTCTGGCTCGAAACCAGCAATATGGAATGCTTCCCGGAATCCGGCATAGGTGGCGAACCCCTCCGCCAGCGACACGAACTTGCGATCGGCGTAATCGCGCAGGTCGGCGAGTTGTGAGGCATCCAGTTGCTCCGTCGCCGGGGCGGCGAGAAAAATATCGTCCTCAAACAGCGGCACCACGTCGAAAGCGGTATTGTTGAATTCCCCTTCATTGGTGGCGATCAGGATAGCGTCGAGAGCGTCGTCTTCCAGCATATCCAGCAGCATCTGGTTAGAGCCCATGGTCAGATCCAGCTCCAGCTCAGGGCGCCGCAGCTTCATGCCCATGATAATGCGCGGGACGGTTTCCAGGGTCAGGGAATAAAGAGTGCCGATGCGCAGCCGCCCCTGGCCGACGCCGGCGACTTTGCGCGTCGCCTCAAGCCCCCGGCTCATCAGACTCATCACATCCTGACAATATTCCAGCAGCGTCCATGCCGCCTGCAGCGGCAGTAAATTGCGCCCTTTGTGAACAAACAGCGGGCAGCCCACCCCCTCTTCCAGCGTATGCAGCGCGCGGTGGACGCTGACGCTGCTGAGCTTCATCGCTTCGGCGGTTCTGGCGATATTGCCTTTCGCCATAAACATCATAAAGACCGACAACTTGCGGAAGGTGATCTCCTGGTTGATATCGTCTTGCATAGCCCTTCCACACTCCTGATTTGCTTTTCTTTTTCAATTCAAATCAGTATATCGTTTATGACGGCAAAGTTGCAGGCAGAGCGCGGCGCAGGCGGGGAATAGACGCAAAAAAGGGAAGACCGTGGTCTTCCCTTTTGTTCACTATCAAGTTTGCTTTTACAGCGCCATATCATGCTGCGGCGAGGCGTCGCGCTGAGGCTCAGCCGGCTTCGCGGTCGCGGTGGGCGCAGCCGCTGGCATCTGGATCACCGGCGGTTTCGTCAGCTGCAGGGTCGCGGCGGTATCATCCCAAACCTGCTGGGTCAGCGCCACGTTGCCGTTCAGCTTCTGGCCGTAGCTCGGCACGATCTGGTGGATACGGGTCTGCCACTCCGGCGAGTTAAACTGCGTCGGGAACATCTGCTTGAGCACATTGAGGGTGATCGGCGCAGCGGTGGAAGCCCCCGGCGACGCGCCAAGCAGCGCGGAAATGGTTTTCTGCTGATCGACCACCACTTCGGTGCCCAGTTTCAACACGCCGCCCTTCTCTGCGTCTTTCTTAATGATCTGCACGCGCTGGCCGGCCTGGATCAGCTTCCAGTCCTCTTTACGCGCGTCAGGGTAGTACTCTTTCAGCGCGGCGAAGCGGTCATCATCGCTGAGCATCACCTGGCTGACGAGATATTTCACCAGATCGAAGTTGTCGAGACCGACGTGGGTCATCGGCAGCACGTTGTCAGTGGTAGTGGTGCTCAACAGGTCGAAGAAGGAACCGTTCTTCAGGAACTTGGTCGAGAAGGTGGCGAAAGGCCCAAACAGCACCACGCGCTTGCCATCGAGGTAGCGGGCGTCAAGGTGCGGTACCGACATCGGTGGTGCGCCGACCGAAGCCTGGCCATACACTTTCTCGAGGTGCTGCGCGGTGACCGCCGGGTTCTCGGTCATCAGGAACGAACCACCCACCGGGAAGCCAGCATAGTTGTCCGCTTCCGGTATACCGGTTTTTTGCAGCAGCTTCAGCGCGCCGCCGCCGGCGCCAATAAAGACGTATTTCGCATCGATGGTCTGCGCCTCGCCGCTCTGCACGTTCTTAATGGTCACGTGCCAGGAGTTATCGGCATTGCGTTTGAAATCGGTGACCTCAGAGGAGGTTTGCAGGGTGAAATGGCTGTTTTTCTTCAGGCTGCCGATCAGCTGTCGGGTGATTTCGCCATAGTTAACGTCGGTACCCACCGGCGTCCAGGTGGCAGCCACTTTCTGCTGCGGATCGCGGCCTTCCATCACCAGCGGCGCCCACTGTTTAATTTGCGCGTGGTCGGTGGAGAATTTCATCCCCTGGAATAAGGTGGTCTGCTGCAGCGCGGTATAACGCTTCTGCAGATAGTCGACATTATCGCCCCAGACGAAACTCATATGCGGCGTGGAATTAATAAAGGAGTGCGGGTCGTGCAAAATACCGCGCTTCACCTGTGCCGACCAGAACTGACGGGAAATCATGAACTGTTCGTTAATATCCAGCGCTTTGCTGACGTCAATCGATCCGTCCGCCCGCTCCGGCGTATAGTTCAGCTCCATATTCGCCGAGTGACCGGTACCGGCATTATTCCAGCCGTTGGAGGATTCCAGGGCCACGCCGTCCAGTTTCTCCACCATCGTCAGGTTCCAGTCCGGCTGCAGCGCCTGCAGCCAGGTGCCAAGCGAGGCGCTCATGATCCCGCCGCCAATCAGCAGGAAGTCGGTTTTTTTAGAGGTATCCGCTTCAGCATGCGTCGCCGCGCTGACAAACATCGCTAATGCGGTAAAGGAAATAATCGTTTTTTTCATTGCAGGCATAATAGAATTATCACGTAGCACACGGTAATAAGAGGCAGCATATTAACGCACTTTTACTTTATTTTAAAATATCATTTACACTCTCGCATTTTTAATCAAATAATTATTTAACTTAAAAAATCAGAGCGGCACTAAAAAATAAGCGTCGGCGTAAAATCTCACTGAAAATTCAGCGCAATTACCGGAATAAATAGAAGAGAGGAATTTCTTTAGTTAATAAAGTGCAGGCGCGCACACCGTTTGTGCGCGCCTGGCTAAAGGCTTAATGGGCGGGAGTGACAGCGCTGCGCTGGGCTTCGCGCAGGGCGAGACGCAGATGATCGTGATGTTTGGTCAGCAGCTCCCGCGCGTGCCAGGCGTCCAGCCCGCTGAGCAGCATCAGGATGGCGGTGCGGCACTGGTGGTGGCAGCTGGTCAGCGCGGCTTTCGCTTCGCTGCGCGTGCAGTCGGTGGCCGCCATGACAATCGCCACCTGCCGCTCCGCCCAGTGTGGACTGTCAGCCTGCAGATCCACTCGCAGGTTGCTGTACACCCGGCCGTCACGGATAGCGAGGCCCGTCGACACCATGTTAAGGATCTGCCGCTGGGCCAGCCGGGCCTTCGGATTGGTCAAGCCCGCCACCGCTTCCGGCCCGGTTTGCGGAGCAATAATAATATCCGCCAGCTGCGCCGCCTCGCTGGCCGCCTGCTGAGTCACCACCGCGATCGGAGCCCCCAGCGACCAGGCGTGGCGCATCGCCCCCCAGACCCATGGGGTCTTGCCGCTAACGGTAAGCGCCAGCAGCATATCGTGGCTGGAAAAGTCCAGCGACTGCAGCTCGAAGGCGCCTAGATCGTAATTATTCGCCGCGGTCTCCCGCTCGGCCATCGCCGGCGTCTGCCCACCTGCAATCAGCCCCACCAGCGCGTGTTTGCTTTCCGGAGAGTAGTCGCTGACCGCCTGGACAGCCGTGCGGCCTGATTCCCCGGCGCCGATAATAACCAGACGCCCTCCCCGGCTCATTGTCGCGGTGGCAATATCAATCAACCGGGCGATATCCGGCAAACAGGCGCCAACCGCCTCCGATATCTGCTTATCATCCTGATGCAGCATCGCCAGCATGTCGGCGGTGGCGAGGCGATCGATGTGGGTGGTATCCGGGTGACGACGTGCCTGCATTGACGCGGTTAGCGAACTGCTCATAACAACCTCCATTTACGACAGAAAAAGCGCATCTCGGCGAAATCAGCGGCCTGATGCATATCCTTATATTCATCAGGACTATTTAACCTCTGTCGCCACTATAAGGGGAATCTTCCGCGCTTTACCGCCGTCGGGGTCACAGTTTACCGTCCCGATCGCCCATTCACGGGCAATTGCCGATTATCTGAACAATCCTGTCTCAGCTCTCATCTTCGCCGTCCGCCTGCATGGCCAGCCAGAAGGATTGTTGACAGAGGTTATAAAATTGTTTGCGCATTGGCTGCACCACCAGGCCGGCGCTATCGATAACCTGCCACTCGATCCAGCACTCCGGGCAGGAGGCGGCATCCTGTTGCGGAAGTTCGAGTTCGTAGCGGTGCTGGATCACCACCCCGCTGCGATGTCGCCAGCGCGCGATCTGCCACTCTGCTTCCGCTTCATGGTCCTGTTCACGATGCTGTGCCAGTCGTTCAACGTGCTGTTGCCGGAGAATATCCCGGACCAGAGATGCCAGTTCCATCATGTCTGCCTTAAGCCTGTGGCGAAAAGCGACAGTTTATCGTGGACGGGACGAGGCTACCGTAGCAAAAGCGGCCTTTTACTTTGATTACATGGCTTTATGAATGCCACGCTATCAGCGATAATAATCGTTTACTGACTCTATCCGGGATCGTCATGAAGGCATCAGAGCACCCGCCTCGCGTTCGTCAACGCCCCTTACCGCTAAAGCTGAGCACCGCCGTCTCCTTGATGATCGGCAGCGTGATCGGCGCCGTGCTGCTGCTGGTCTATGCCCTGTGGTATATGCAGATCAGCAATGCCACTCGCGATGGTCTGAAAGAGACCGCGCTGGCGGTGGCGCGCACCATGGCCGATATGCCGCAGGTGAAGCGCGGACTGGAGGCGCCGCCGCAGCAGCAAATTATTCAGCCGCTGGCGCAGACCATCACCCGGCGCAACGACCTGCTGTACGCTATCGTCACCGATATGCAGGGTATTCGCTATTCGCATCCGGACAGCTCAATTATTGGCAAACCCTTCATCGGCCACGATATCCAGCCGACGCTGCAGGGAAAAGAGAACGTGGCCATTAACCACGGCGTGCTGGCCCCGGCGCTGCGGGTGTTTACCCCGGTGTTCAACGATCAGCATCAGCAGATTGGCGTGGTGGTGGTCGGCATTTCGCTGAGTAAAGTGGACGAGCAGATCGCCAACAGCCGCTGGGACGTGCTGCTGACCATCCTGTTCAGCGCGCTGGTCTGCGCCCTCGGCACCTGGAGCCTGGTGCGCGGCCTGAAGCGCGTCCTGCTGGGACTGGAGCCGCACGAAATCTCCACTCAGTTTCAGCAGCGTCAGGCCATGCTTCACGCCCTCAAGGAGGGGGTGGTGGCCGTCGATGCCCATGGTGAGGTTAACCTGATCAACCCGGCGGCGCGCGAGATCCTCTTTTCCGGGCCGGACAAGACGCTCGCTCATACCCCGCTGCTCGCTGACCTGCAGACGGTTTTGCACAGCGGCGAGCCGATGTACGACCGCGAGCTGGGATGCAATGGCCTGTTGCTAATCAGCAACACGGTGCCTATCCGCAGCCAGGAGGCCGTGGTCGGCGCCATCTGTACCTTCCGCGATAAGACCGAAGTCAGCCAGCTACTGCAGCGGCTGGACGGTATGATGAGCTATGTCGATGCCCTGCGCACCACCTCCCATGAATTTATGAATAAACTGCACGTGATCCTCGGCCTGCTGAATATGAAAAGCTATGGCAAACTCGAGGAGTACGTGCTGCAGACCGCCCATCGCTACCAGGCGGACATCGGCGATATTCAGCACCGCATAAAATCCCCGGTGGTCGCCGGCTTTCTGATAAGTAAAATGCAGCGCGCCACCGAGTGCGGCTTTACCCTTAAGCTGGCGGAAGAGAGCCTGGTGCCGGATTGCCCGAACGAGAAGCAGGTCACCGTGCTGGTGACGGTGCTGGGCAACCTTATTGAGAACGCGCTGGATGCCATGAACGGTCAGGCGGAGGGCGAGATCGGCCTGCTGCTGCACTATCAGGACGGCTGGCTAAGCGGTGAAGTGAGCGACGACGGGCCGGGGATCCCGGAAAACAACATCGACGCTATCTTTAACAAAGGCTTCTCCACCAAAGGCGAGAATCGCGGCGTCGGGCTGTTTCTCGCCAACCAGCAATTACGCGAGCTGGGCGGCACCCTCGCCGTCGAGTCGGAACCCGGCGTATTTACTCAATTTTTTGTTCATCTCCCCTGGGATAGTAAAAGGAAACGTGCGTGATAAATGTGTTGATTGTTGACGATGATGCCATGGTGGCCGAACTGAATCGCCTGTACGTGGCAAGGGTTCCCGGCTTTCGTTGCAGCGGGAGCGCTTCGACGCTCAGTCAAGCCCAGGAGATGATTAACGATCCGCAACAGGAGATCGATCTGGTGCTGCTGGATGTCTATATGCAGCAGGACAGTGGGCTCGATCTGCTGCCGACTATCCGTCAATCGGGGCGCGCCATCGACGTCATCATGATCACCTCAGCGGCGGATGCCGCCACGGTGCAGACCGCCATGCATTACGGGGTAGTCGATTACCTGATCAAACCCTTCCAGTTTCCCCGTTTTGAAGAGGCGCTCACTACCTGGCGGGAGAAGCGCAAGCTGATAACCGGCCAACCCTATTACGAGCAGGCCGACGTTGACCGCCTGCTGCACGGCGGCACGCCGGAGGCCAGCGACGCGCGCAAGCTGCCCAAGGGGCTTACCGCGCAAACCCTGCGCACGCTGTGCCAGTGGATTGACGCCCACCCGGACGTTGAATTCTCTACCGATGAGCTGGCGGCGGCGGTGAATATCTCCCGCGTTTCCTGCCGTAAGTATCTGATCTGGCTGGCGCAGATCAATATTCTCTATACCACTATCCACTACGGCGCCACCGGGCGGCCGGTCTATCGCTACCGGCTGGTGGCCGAACAGTACAGTTTGCTTAAGCAGTACAGTCAATAACGCGGTAGCCGCTATCCAGCGGCGCAAAGCGCAATCGCTGCGGCGATGAAAGTATAATGTCGCGATTTTTGGTGACGAAAATCGCGTCGATATCCTGCCGTTGACGCAGCGCTGCGCAGCCTTTCTCGACGCCGAGGCCGAACAGCAGCGTGGTCCAGATATCGCCGTCTAAAGAATCAGTGGAAATCACCGTGACGCTGTCGAGTTCGTTATCCAGCGGGTAACCGCTGCGCGGGTCGAGAATATGGTGCCAGCGCCTGCCATCCTGCTCGAAATAACGTTCGTAGGTGCCCGAGGTGACCACCGACTGCCCGTTAACCGTCAGAGAGCCGATCAGCGCCTGCGCATCGGCAAACGGTTTTTTCAGGCCAATGGCCCATTCGCCAAGGGTATGCACGTTGCCGCCGAGGTTGATCAGCGCCTTTTCCACCTGCTGCTGACGGAGATAATCACGCACCCGGTCAGCGATATAGCCTTTGGCGATCGCCCCAAGATCCAGCTCCATCCCCGGCTGCTGAAGAAACACGCTGCAGGTTGCCTCATCCAGGATCACCTCTTGCGGGCGGGTCAGCGCCAGCCGGGCCCTGATTTCGCCGGCGTCAGGCACGCTGTGTCCCTGAAAGCCAATTCGCCACAGCTTCACCAGCGGCCCAATCGCGAGGTTAAAGGCGCTGTCGCGCACCATGCTGGCGGCTTTGGCGCACTGAATGAGCTGAAAGACCGGGCGGCTGACCGTCACCGGGTGACGTCCGGCGGCGTGGTTGATATCCATTACCTGCGACTCGGCGCGGTTAACGGTAAGCAGATCTTCGTAGCGTTTGATTAACTGAAATACGCGGGAGGCCAGCGCCTCATTATGGGAGCAGAGTTTGAGCTGGATGGGAGAACCCATCAGAACGGCGGAGTAGCTATAGACGCGGTTATCAGACATCGGGCTCTCCTTAGAAGGGATAAGCCGGGCGGCGAGAGCGCCAGCCCGGCATCAGCAATTACGTCTTATCCTCTGGCGCGTTTCGCCGCCTGGCGACCCGCGAGGGTGCCGAAGATGATGATATCCGCCACCGCGTTACCACCGATACGGTTGCCGCCGTGGATCCCGCCGACCACCTCACCGGCGGCGTAGGCACCGCGGATCGGCTGCCGGGCAACGTCCAGCACTTCGCCATCGGTGTTAATGGTCACGCCGCCCATGGTGTGGTGCACCCCCGGGGCGATACGGATGGCATGGAACGGACCTTCGTTAATCGGCGCGCGCAGCGCGGTGGTACGGCCAAACTGTTCATCATGCTGTTTTTCCACCGCCCCGTTGTAGCACTCAAGGGTGGCGAGGAAGGCATGGTAATCCATCCCCAGTTTATCCGCCAGTTCACGCGGCGAGCTGGCGCTGGTGACGAAGCCTTTGGCGATGTACTCATCGGCGGCTTTGTTTTTCGCCCGCACATGTTCGTCAAAGACGATGTACGCATAGTGTTCCGGTAGGGCGATAATCGCCGCGGAGACTTTATCGCGGGTCTCCATTTCGTTGAAGAAGCGGTTACCCTGCTGGTTGACGAGGATCGCCCCGCCGCCGCGAATCGACTCGGAAATCAGATAGGAGGTCTGCTGTTCAACGGTCGGGTGGATTTGAATTTCGCCCATATCCACGGTACCGGCGCCAATGCGCTCCAGCAGCGCGATACCGCTCCCGGTGGCCCCTTTGTGGTTGGTGGTGACGAAGCCTTCGAGGTCAGGACGATACTTCACCACCATCGCGCTGTTGGCGCTGAAGCCGCCGGTGGCCACCACAATGCTTTTAGTCTGGACTTCTACGATCTCGTTTTCGTCGTTGATCAGACGCACACCGCTGACTTCATCGCCGCTCATCAGGATCTCTTCCACCGAGGTATCCAGCAGGACGTCGATGCCGCGTTTGGTGATGTTGCGCACCAGGCCGCTAATCAGATAGCCGCCGACCGCTGACCCGTCGCGCGGACGGTGGGTGCGGTCAATGCTCATCCCGCCGGTGGTGGTGATATCGTTGAGCATAATGCCGCGGTCCGCCAGCCATTCAATGGCTTGCGGGGCATTCTCCACAAAGCGGCGCAGCAGCTGCGGATTGTTTTTATTGTGCCCGCCCCTCAGGGTTTCCTGATAGAACAGCTCTTTGCTGTCCTGAATGCCTTTCACGCGCTGGAAGCGGGTCTCCGCGGCGTTCATCCCGGCGGAAGCCTTGATGGTGTTCCCGCCAATGGTCGGCATTTTCTCGACGATCAGCACGCTGGCGCCTTCGTCGTGAGCCTGAATGGCGGCCGCCAGGCCGGCTCCGCCGCTGCCGACGACCACCACATCATAGCTTTTCGGCGCGGCGTCATTGCCGCCCTCTTCCGCCGCCAGCGCTTTGCTCGATTTCAGCATCGCTTTGGCGACCGCTTTTTTCACCGCCTCGCTCTGGCTGGTGGCCCCGGAAATGGCGTCGACGTGCGGGGTATTGGCGGTGAGAATACGTTCGCGGATCTCTTCGAAGCTGGTGGTGAACTCCACGGTCTGCACCGGGCTCGCCACCAGTTCGATATCGGCGATATGGTCATTTTCGAGGCTGACGTTGATCACCAGTTCATTGGCGTCATCCTGAACGGTTTCAACAAACATCCCCGGCTTAAATTTAGCGTCGCCCATGCTCATGTCGCGGATCATCGCTTCCACCAGCGAGAAGCGCCACAGCGGTTCCGGAATGTGCAGCGCTTCGCGCTGGGTGCTGTCGATAAACAGCTCCAGCTCTTCACCCGCGGCGATACGAGCCGCCCAGTCAGGATAGGCGATGCAGGCGCGGCCCACAGCGATCAGGTCATAGCCGTGATCGAGGCCCAGCTCGGCATCGGCAACGTTAACCACCCCGCCGACGCCCATCACCGGCACCTGAGCCAGAGTGTCAGAGCGCATGGCGCAGTATTTCTCGATCAGCGGCGTCGGGTCGCTGGTATCGACGATAGAGGGACGCAGGGTCGCGCCCACCGAGAAGTGCAGATAATCGACGCCGCGAGCGGCCAGTTTTTCCAGCAGATACATGGTGTCATCGAAGCGGATCCCCGGGACCTCCATCTCTTCTGGCGAGAAGCGGTAGCCGATGATAAAGGCATCGTCAGCGTACTGGCGGGCCATTTTATGGGTGATGTCGAGAACCGCCAGCGGGAAGCGGGCGCGATTGTCGCGGCTACCGCCCCATTCGTCGTCGCGCTGGTTGGAGTTTGGCGAATAGAACTGCTGAATAAGGTAGGTGTTGGCGCCGTGAATTTCGACCCCATCGAAGCCGGCAAGGATAGCGCGGCGGACGCCCTCGCCAAACTTGGCGATCATCCCCTCCACTTCTTCTCCGCTCAGCGCCCGCGGCATCGCGGCGCCCTCACGCGGGGCGGCGATGGCGCTCGGCGCCACGGGCTGACGTCCGCCAATCAGCTGCGGGTCGACCATGCGGCCGCCGTGATAGATCTGCAGAATCGCTTTCGAACCTTCCGCTTTAATTGCTTCAGCGATTTTCGCCAGGCCGGCGATTTTTTCATCGTTATCGATACCGATAGCGCCCGGGAAGGCCAGACCGTAGTCATCAATAAAGCAGCACTCAACAATAATGGTGCCGATACTGCCGGCGCGGGCGCGGTAGTACTCCACCAGCTCGCTGGTGACAGTCCCGTCGAAATAACCGGTGCAGGTGGTCATCGGCGCCATCAGCAAACGGTTTTTCAGCTCCGTACCATTTGGTAAAGTAAATGGCTGCAAAATACGTTCGTTACTGGTCATAAGTTACGCTCCAGATTTTGAAATATTAAAAATTCAGAATGGGGTGACGGAATCATTAATGGTTGTGGTTTTTTAATTCCTGTTGTCATGCTAATAATATAGCGACTTTTTTAGTTACTAAATCAATTACGTTAGTTATAAAACTATTTAACCCCAGCAATAACATCGCTACCCCTATTGTATTATTAAAATAATAAATAGCATTTACATAATACAAATGAAGGATAACATTTTAGATACTTCCGTTAACATTCAAAGCGACCAGCCATCAAGATTATTTGTTTTTATTTCATATACATATATATATCGAGTAAAAACAGCATTAATTGTACATTTTTATGTTAACATTTATCGATATTTTCGCCAAAATAACATCTCATCAGATAGGGTTATATCGAAAATAAAAAAATAGTGAAATCACCTGCTTTTCTTGATCTCGATCAATTGCAACGACCATTGAAAGCGCAATATATAAATAACCAACAAATTTAATTTAACGCCCATCAAACCGCGTTAAATAATCGCCACGACGATACTCAGAAACGCAAAATAAAAACTAAAGTAACTTTTGTAATTAAAGAAATCACTGAGCGCATCGCTGGCGGAAACGTTATTTTCAACAACTTGCAGATACTCATTATGAAAGAGAAAAAGACAACCATACCGCCTGCCGGTGCAGTCAATCCAACGACTGCGAATAAAAAACGTCTCCTGATGATGGCGCTGCCGATTATCGTTGCTGTGCTGTTACTCTTCGTCCCGGTCCCGGACGGCCTGCCGCCGTACGCCTGGCACTACTTCGCTATCTTCGTCGGGGTGATCGTCGGGTTGATTTTTGAACCACTGCCTGGCGCCGTTATCGGCATCACCGGCGTGGTGGTCATCGCCCTGTGCAGTCAGTGGCTGCTGTTCAGCCCGGAACAGATGGCCGCACCCGGCTTCAAAATGGCTGGCGCCTCCTTTAAGTGGGCGGTGAGCGGCTTCGGCAACTCCACCGTGTGGCTTATCTTCGGCGCCTTTATGTTCGCCGCCGGCTACGATAAAACCCAGTTCGGCCGCCGCCTGGCGCTGATTCTGGTGAAATATCTCGGCCGTCGCAGCCTGACGCTGGGCTACGCCATCACCTTCGCGGATCTGCTGCTGGCGCCGTTTACGCCGTCGAATACAGCGCGCAGCGGGGGCACCATTTACCCAATTATCGCCAACCTGCCGCCGCTGTACGGTTCAAAACCGAACGATCCGAGCGCGCGTAAAATCGGTTCCTATCTGATGTGGGTAGCGATCACCGCCGCCTGTATCACCAGTTCGATGTTCCTGTCGGCACTGGCGCCGAACCTGCTGGCGCTGGCGCTGGTAAAAAGCATCGTCGGTATCAACATCTCCTGGGGCACCTGGTTCATCGCCTTCCTGCCGCTTGGCGTACTGCTGATCCTGACCATGCCGCTGCTGGCCTACTGGTTCTACCCGCCGGAAGTGAAAGTCAATAACGAAGTGCCGCTGTGGGCCGCTCGTGAACTGGAAAAACTGGGCAAACTGTCGCGCAATGAGATCCTGCTGCTGGTGTTCGTCTGCTTCGCGCTGATGATGTGGATCTTCGCCGCCGACTGGATTGAACCGGCCCTGGCCGCCCTGCTGGTTATCGTGCTGATGCTGTGGACCGGCGTGCTCTCCTGGAGCGATATCACCAACAATAAAGCGGCGTGGAACACCTTTGTCTGGTTCGCCACCCTGGTGGCGCTGGCCGACGGCCTCTCCTCCACCGGCTTTATCGCCTGGCTGGGTAAAGAGGGCGGCGCGCTGATGAGCGGTATCTCCCCGGGAATGGCGACCATCGTCCTGCTGCTGGCGTTCTACCTGCTGCACTATCTGTTTGCCAGCACCACCGCGCACACGACCGCGCTGCTGCCGGCCATGCTGACCATCGCCGCCACCATTCCGGGAATGAATATGGAAGTGTTCGTTCTGCTGATGGTGACCTCGCTGGGCGTAATGGGGATCATCACCCCGTACGGTACCGGCCCGAGCCCGATCTACTACGGCAGCGGCTATCTGCCGACCAAAGATTACTGGCGCCTCGGCACCATCTTTGGCGCCATCTTCCTGGCCGCTCTGCTGCTGATTGGCTATCCGTGGATGTCCATGATGTTCTGATTCATAACCGCCGGGAGCACCCCGGCGGTTTTTATCTTTATGGAGTAAGTGATTATGTCGACTAAACCGTTTGTTTATCAGGATCCATTCCCGCTGGCGCACGACGATACCGAATACTATCTGCTCAGCAAAGAGCACGTCTCCGTCGCCGAGTTTGACGGCCAGGAAGTGCTGAAAGTGGAACCGCAGGCGCTGACCCTGCTGGCGCAACAGGCCTTCCACGATGCCGCCTTTATGCTGCGCGTCTCCCATCAGCAGCAGGTGGCCTCGATTCTGCTCGACCCGGAGGCCAGCGATAACGATAAGTATGTCGCCCTGCAGTTCCTGCGCAACTCGGAAATCGCCGCCAAAGGCGTCCTGCCCACCTGTCAGGACACCGGCACCGCCATCATCATGGGTAAAAAAGGCCAGCGCGTCTGGACCGGCGGCGGCGACGAAGCCGCCCTGGCGCAGGGCGTGTACAACACCTATACCGAAGATAACCTGCGCTACTCCCAGAACGCCCCGCTGGATATGTATAAAGAGGTCAACACCGGCACCAACCTGCCGGCGCAGATCGATCTCTACAGCGTAGACGGCGACGAATATAAATTCCTGTGCATGGCGAAAGGCGGCGGTTCCGCCAATAAAACCTATCTCTATCAGGAAACCAAAGCGCTGATCACCCCGACGAAGCTGAAAAACTATCTGGTCGAGAAGATGCGCACCCTCGGTACCGCCGCCTGCCCGCCGTACCACATCGCCTTTGTCATCGGCGGGACTTCGGCGGAAGCAACGCTGAAGACCGTCAAGCTGGCCTCTACCCGCTACTACGATGGCCTGCCGACCGAAGGCAACGAGCACGGTCAGGCGTTCCGCGATGTGCAGCTTGAACAGGAACTGCTGCAGGAAGCGCAAAACCTCGGCCTCGGCGCGCAGTTTGGCGGCAAATACTTCGCCCACGATATCCGGGTGATCCGCCTGCCGCGCCACGGCGCCTCCTGTCCGATCGGCATGGGCGTCTCCTGCTCCGCCGACCGCAACATCAAAGCCAAAATCAACCGCGACGGCATCTGGATTGAGAAGCTGGAGAGCAATCCGGGGAAATATATCCCTGAGCATCTGCGTCAGCAGGGCGAAGGCAAGGTGGTCAGCATCAACCTGAATCAGCCGATGAGCGAGATCCTGGCGCAACTATCTGCCCATCCGGTTTCCACCCGCCTGAGCCTCAACGGCACCATTATCGTCGCCCGCGATATCGCGCACGCTAAGCTGAAAGAGCTGCTCGACAACGGCGAGGAACTGCCGCAGTACGTGAAAGATCATCCGATCTACTACGCCGGCCCGGCCAAAACGCCTGCCGGTTACGCCTCCGGCTCCCTCGGCCCGACCACCGCTGGCCGCATGGACTCTTACGTCGATCTGCTGCAGTCCCACGGCGCGAGCATGGTGATGCTGGCGAAAGGCAACCGCAGCCAGCAGGTCACCGACGCCTGCCACCAACACGGCGGCTTCTACCTCGGCAGTATCGGCGGCCCGGCGGCGGTGCTGGCGCAACAGAGCATCAAGAGCCTCGAGTGCGTGGCCTACCCGGAACTGGGGATGGAGGCTATCTGGAAAATCGAAGTGGAAGATTTCCCGGCGTTTATTCTCGTCGACGATAAAGGCAACGATTTCTTCCAGCAGATCCAGAACAAGCAGTGCGCTGGCTGTAAACAGCACGGCTAACACCCCCTTCTGGCGCTAACAGCAGGCCGTCGCCGTTCAGGTGACGGCTTTTTTTATGCCCGCGCCGCGCCAGCTTGAATTCACTTCCTGCCAGGCTATGCTCAACTACAAGTCCTCCCTTGCTTGCTGAAAAATAACAATAATTCTCTTTCTCAGGTGCTTCTATGAACAGGATAAGCGTGGTTATCCTCTGGGTACTGGCGCTGCTGACGTTACAGCCGGCGCTGGCCGCAGAGCCTCGGCAGCAGCCAACCGCTCTCGAAAAGGCGCGCACGGTATATATTTTCCACCAGCCGGTAGTGATGTTGCAGGCGACCTTTGGCCAGACGACGCCAGAAGAGCGCGTGCTGCGCACCCGCAGCGCCCTGCGCGCATTTACCGAGGATGATATTCGCCAGCCGCTGCGGATCGTGCCGGTTATTCGCTATGGTCAGCCGGGACGGCTGTTTCTGATGAACGGCAAACCGGTGCTGCTGTTGAGCCAGGCGGATCTCGACGAGGGCGATGACTTAACCCTCGACCAGGCGGCCCAGCGGGTGCTGGCGCGGATGGAAGCCCAGCGCACCGGCCTGCAGGAACAGTTCAATCAACGCTATCTGCTGATCTCCGCCGGTAAGGCCCTCGCCGGGGCGCTGCTGCTGGCGCTGTTTTACTACGGCGCTTTCCGTGCCTGGCGGCGGGTACGGCGCTTTTTCCAGCTGCGGATCCTCGAAAAGCGCAGCGCTATTCCCCAGCACTGGCGGCGCTTTCTCGGCAATATCGAGGTCCGATTGTATGCCGCGCTGGCGATCCTCGTCGGTGTCCTGGCCTGTTACATCTGGCTGAGCTGGGCCTTCAGTCTGTTTCCCTGGACGCGCGTATGGAGTGAATCGCTGGGTGACTGGTCGCTGGGGGTGATCCGCGATATCTCGCTGTCGATTGTCGCTTCCCTGCCGGGGCTGATGATCGTGGTGCTTATTTTTCTCATTACCTGGCTCATCATTCGCCTGGTGAAGGTGGTTCTCGACCAGGTCGCCGCCGGCCGCATTCAGGTTCCCGGCATTCATCCGGAGACTGTGAGCGCTACCCGTCGGCTTATCTCGGTGGTCATCTGGCTGTTCGCCCTCTCCGCCGCCTACCCGTTTCTTCCCGGCGCCAACTCCCTTGCCTTCAAGGGCATCAGCGTGTTCTTCGGCCTGATGCTGACCCTCGGCTCGACCGGGGTGATGAACCATGCGATGAGCGGCCTGGTGCTAATCTACTCCCGGGCGCTGCGGAAAGGCGACTGGATCCGCCTCGCTGACAATGAGGGACAGGTCAGCGAGATTGGCGTGCTGGCGACCAAGATCCTCACCCGTGAGAATTACATCGTGACGGTACCGAACGCGGTGGTGGTGAGCGGCAAGATTGTCAATCTCAGCGCCGAGAGCAGCGACGGCGGGTTCAATCTCACTACCAGCGTCACCATCGGCTACGATACGCCCTGGCGCCAGGTTCATGCGCTGCTGGAGCTGGCGGCGAGACGCACCCCCGGGGTCGATCAGCAAATTGCGCCGGTGGTGCGTAAGCTGGGGTTGCTCGACTGGTACACCTCGTATGAGCTGCAGGTGCGCTTATTACCCGCGACGAAGCTGCCAGATGGCCGTAACGCGTTACACAGCAGCATTATTGATGTGTTTAACGAATTCGGGGTGCAGATTATGTCGCCGAACTATGTGATGCAGCCCCGAGCTGCAGTGGTGGTGCCGCAGGAAGCCTGGTACGCCGCCCCGGCTGTCGCGCCGCAGGAGCCTGAGAAATAAGGGTTAACGTATCGGGAATGTCGCCGGGTGGCGGCTGCGCCTTACCCGGCCTGGAGTTCGTGCGGCCTGCCGTTAATTTATTCACCATTGTTGCTGAAACTGCCGGTGCTGGCGGCCTCAAAATCGCTGAGACGTTCCCGGCAGGCCGGGGCAGCCCGCATGGATGCGGGCTGAGGGCCGTGTTTTGCATGGACGCTGCCTCGGCCCGACCCGAAGCCTGCAGGGATAAGTCGAAGGGCGATGTTGCTGGCCGGAGCCCGGGGGTACAGGGGGCGGCGGCGACTGGCCGCCCCCTGTGCGCTCCCTGCGCTATGGAAAACAGAGTGCAGAAAAATTAACCGGGAGCGCAATTTGCCCGGAATTAACACAGGAGTGGTAGCCCCGCCAGGCGTAGTACGAACAGGGACATTTCCGGTTGCGCCGTTACTTCGCCGGGTGGCGGCTGCGCCTTACCCGGCCTACAGGATCCTCTCGCAAGCTTACACCTCGCAGGCCCGGCAAGCGCTGCGCCGCCGGGCAATCTATCGGCGTCATACCCGCCATTATGCCGGGTGGCGGCTACGCCTTACCCGGCCTACAACAACTGCCGGGCAATCCGACTCGGACGACGACTTAACCCCGCCCGGCGTCGATGTCGTCAAACACCTGCTGCGCCAGATGCATCGTGGCATTGGCCGCCGGCAGTCCGCAATACAGCGCAGAGTGCATGATCAGCTCTTTCAGCTCATCGCGGGTCACCCCGTTGTTAAACGACGCGCGTAGATGCATCTTCAGCTCCGCCTCGCGATTGAGAGCGATCAGCATGGCAATGGTGATCATGCTGCGGGTGTGGTGGTCGAGCCCCGGACGCGTCCAGGTCTCACCCCAGGCGTAGCGGGTGATAAAGTCCTGAAACTCGTCATTCAACGGCGTCAGATGCTGCAGGGTACGGTCGACGTGGGCGTCGCCCAACACTTTGCGCCGCACCGCCATTCCGTCCTGGTAGCGCTGTTTATCCTCCATGGCGTTCTCCCTGGAAAAAGCTCAGCAGCGCTGAAGTAAAGCTTTTCGCCGCCTCAATGTTTGACAGATGCGATGCCGGCAGAACCACCACCTGGGAAGCGGGGATCTGCTGCTGCAGAAAATTGGCGTCAGCGACCGTGGTGACAGGGTCACTTTCACCGGCGATGATTAACGTCGGCAGCGGGATCTGCCCCACTTCGCCCCGCAGGTCGGCGGCGGCCAGCGCCTCACAGCAGGCGGCATAGCCTTCGGCATCGGTATGGGTCAGCTGGTGACACAGGGCCTCCACCACCTCCGGCGCCTTCTGGCGAAACGCGTGGGTGAACCAGCGGTCCGCCGCCCCGGCGGCCACCACCGCCATTCCTTCCTGGCGTACCGCCCGCGCCCGCGACAGCCAGCTGGCCTGATCGCCGATGCGCGCCGCGGTGTTGGCGACGGCCAGACCATAAAAACGCTCTGGCGCAAAGCGGCCCAGCCACAGACCGGTCAGACCGCCCATCGAAATCCCGCAGAACCAGGCCCGGTCGATATTCAGATGATCGAGCAGCGCAATTACATCTTCCCCCAGCTGGGCGAGGGTCACTTTGCCATTTTTCGTCGTTTTACCGTGGCCGTGGGTGTCGTAGCGCAGCACCCGGAAATGGGCGGTTAGCGCCTCAATCTGCGGCTGCCACATCGCCCGGGTGGTGCCCAGCGAGTTGGAGAGAACGATAACCGGCGCACCTTCCGGTCCGTCGAGTTGATAATCAAGATTCATCATGTTGCTCCTGATAACGCGCCAGCACCTGGCGCACAAAGCATTCGGCGCTGCCGGTCGCCGTTGCCGGTTCCAGCAGCGTGGTTAAACGTTCGCGGGAGAGATACTGGCTGACCTGCGGATCCGCCGCGAGCAGATCGACCAGCGGACAGAGGCGGTCCAGCGCCTGACGGCACAGCGCCTCAATATGATGATGCGCCTCGGCTTTGCCGATGAATTCCGCCAGCGCCAGGGTCACCGCCTCAGCCATGATCAGCCCGTGGGTGATATCGAGATCGGCGCGCATCTTCTGCGGAAAGACCTGCATGTCGCGCACCAGCGCCTCGCTTTGCGCCAGCGCCCCGCCCACCAGGGTAATCAGCTCCGGCAGGGTCTCCCACTCCGCCTGCCAGCCGCCCAGCGCCCGCTCGTGCTGCTGAATCTGGCAGGCGTAGAGGGTCGCCATCAGCCCCGGCGTGCGCTGGGCGGCGGTCAGGATCGCCGCGCAGGCCACCGGATTACGCTTATGCGGCATCGTCGACGAGCCGCCGCGCCCTTCCGCTACCGGCTCGCCCGCCTCAGCCACTTCGGTCTGCATCAGCAGGGAGAAGTCGTTAGCGAATTTCCCCAGGGTGCCGCAGACCCCGGCGAACCAGGCGCCCGCCTCCAGCAGCCGATCGCGCTGGCTGTGCCACGGGGTGTCCGGCAGCGTCAGACCAAGATTCTGCGCCAGCGCCTGGCCAACCGCCGGCCCTTTCTCTTTTAGCGCGTCCAGGGTACCCGCGGCGCCGCCGAACTGCAGCACCAGCAGACGCGGACGCATCTCGCGCAGCCGCTGCTGCCAGCGCAGGAGCGCGTCGAGGGTACCCGCCAGCTTCAGGCCAAAGGTCACCGGCAGCGCGTGCTGCATCCAGGTCCGGCCCGGCATCACGGTATCGCGATAACGATCCGCCTGCCCGGCGAGGGCCGCCAACAGCTGCTCAAGCAGGGTCTCAGCGGCCTCCAGCGCCCCGCGCAGCTGGAGCACCAGACCTGTGTCGATGGCGTCCTGACTGGTGGCGCCCCAGTGAACGTAGCGCGCGGCGTCCGGATCGCGCGCTTTTACCTGGGCCGTCAGCTGTTTCACCAGCGGGATCGCCAGGTTACCCGCCCCCACCGCCGCCTCGCCGAGGGCGGTAAAATCGATCGCCTCGTGGCGGCAGGCGGCGACAATCGGCCCGACCGCCGCCGTCGGCACCATGCCGCAGGCGGCCTGCGCCTGGGCCAGCGCCGCTTCAAAATCCAGCATGCCCTGCACCCGCTGCGCGTCGCTGAACCAGTCGGTCAGCGGACTGCTGCGCAGCATCGGGGTCAACAAACTCATTCTGGCTCCTTAAACACGTTCAATAATCAGGGCGATCCCCTGCCCGACGCCGATGCACATGGTGCACAGCGCGTAGCGGCCGCCGGTCCGTTTCAGCTGGTAAGCCGCGGTCATCGCCAGGCGGCCGCCGGAGGCGCCGAGCGGATGCCCCAGGGCGATCGCCCCGCCGTTGGGGTTCACATGGGCGGCATCGTCCGGTAAGCCCAAATCGCGGGTCACCGCCAGCGCCTGGGCGGCGAAGGCTTCATTCAGCTCAATCACGTCCATCTGGGCTAACGTCAGGCCGGTCTGCGCCAGCACCTTCCGCACCGCCGGCGCCGGGCCAAAGCCCATAATGCGCGGCGCCACTCCCGCCGTCGCGACGCCGACCACCCGGGCCAGCGGTTGAAGATCGTTGGCCGCCAGCGCGGTTTCGCTGGCCAGCAGCAGCGCGCAGGCGCCATCGTTAACGCCGGAGGCATTCCCGGCGGTGACGCTGCCGTCGGCGCGCACCACGCCGCGCAGTTTAGCCAGCGCCTCCAGCGAGGTGCTGCGCGGGTGTTCATCGCGGCTAAACCGCAGCGGCTCGCCTTTGCGCTGCGGCACCTGGACGGCGATCAGCTCATCGGCGAAACGTCCTGCCTCCTGGGCCGCGGCGGCGCGCAGTTGACTGCGCAAGGCGAACGCGTCCTGATCGGCGCGGGAAATGGCAAACTCATCGGCGACGTTTTCCGCCGTCTCCGGCATGGAATGGACACCGTACAAGGCTTTCATCTGCGGGTTAATAAAGCGCCAGCCGATGGTGGTATCTTCCATCTGCATGTTGCGGCTAAAGGCGCTCTCCGCTTTACCCATCACAAACGGCGCCCGGGACATGCTCTCCACCCCGCCGGCGATCATCAGCTGCGTTTCACCGCTTTTAATCGCCCGCGCCGCGACGCCGATCGCGTCGAGGCTGGAGCCGCACAGGCGGTTGATGGTGCTACCGGGCACGCTCTCCGGCAGCCCGGCCAGCAGCAGCGCCATGCGCGCCACGTTGCGGTTGTCTTCCCCGGCCTGGTTGGCGCAGCCCAGAATCACATCGTCAATGCGCGAGGGATCCAGCCCCGGGTTACGCTCCAGCAGCGCTTTCAGCGGCAGCGCCGCGAGGTCGTCGGCGCGCATCGTCGCCAGAGTACCACCAAAACGGCCAAAGGGTGTACGCACCGCATCACAGATAAATGCCTGATTCATCATAGGTTCCTTACGCGCTTTCCGCCAGTTGTTCAAAGGTCAGCGTCACCGGAGTGATGCGCTGCAGCTCTTCAAAAGAGAGACCGTTAAAGATTTCCCGCACCACCGGGCCGCGGTCGGTAATGTCGATCACCGCCAGGTCGGTATAGATCCGGCTAACGCAGCCGACCCCGGTCAGCGGATAGCTGCACTGTTCCACCAGCTTGCACTCGCCGTCGCGGGTCAGATGGTCCATCATCACAAACACCTGGCGAGCGCCGATGGCCAGATCCATCGCCCCGCCGACCGCCGGGATAGCGTCCGGCGCGCCGGTGCTCCAGTTGGCGAGATCGCCGCTGGCGGAGACCTGATAGGCCCCCAACACGCAGATATCGAGATGGCCGCCGCGCATCATGGCAAAGGAGTCGCCATGGTGGAAATAGCAGCCGCCCTGCAGGAGGGTGACGTACTCTTTTCCGGCATTGATCAGCTCCGGATCTTCTTCGCCAGGCAGCGGTTTCGGCCCCATGCCCAGCAGGCCGTTCTCGCTATGCAGGAACACCTCTTTGTCGGCGGGCAGGTAATTGGCAATCCGGGTCGGCAGGCCAATACCGAGGTTAACGTAAGCGCCTTCGGGGATATCGCGGGCCACGCGCTGGGCCATTTCGTCACGGGTCAGTTTTTGCATCTCGGGCTCCTCAGGCGCGTTGTGCGGCAGTCAGGTTTTCCAGCGAGAAGAGGCGCTGGACGAAAATGCCGGGGGTGATAATGTGTTCAGGGTCGAGGTCGCCCAGCGACACCAGCTGCGAGACTTCAACGATGGTGGTTTTCGCCGCCGTCGCCATAATCGGGCCAAAGTTGCGTGCCGCCTTGCGATACACCAGGTTGCCCCAACGGTCGCCCTGGTGAGCTTTAATCAGCGCGAAATCGGCTTTGATCGGATACTCCAGCACATAGTGGCGGCCGTCGATTTCCCGTGTCTCCTTCCCTTCCGCCAGCGGCGTGCCGTAGCCGGTGGGGGTAAAGACCGCGCCCAGCCCTGCGCCGGCGGCCTGGATCCGCGCCGCGAGGTTGCCCTGCGGCACCAGCTCAAGCTCCACTTTGCCGCGGCGATAGAGGTCATCAAAAATCTGTGAATCGACCTGGCGCGGGAAGGAGCAGATCATTTTGCGCACTCGGCCAGCCTTCAGCAGCGCCGCGAGCCCCACTTCGCCGTTACCGGCGTTGTTGTTAATGATGGTCAGGTCGCGGGCGCCCTGGTCTATCAGGGCGTCAATCAGAAAGGTCGGCTGGCCGGCAGGACCAAAGCCGCCGATCATAATAGTCGCCCCGTCGTGGATCCCGGCGATGGCCTCGCTCAGCGTCGATACGCTTTTATCAATCATCAGGTCGCTCCATTGATGTGCGGTAATCGCACTTTTATTCGTTGTTCGCACAAAATGTGACCCGCTTAACGATGTCGGTCAAGGGCGATAATCGAAATATGGTGCGATAATCGAACATCGGTTATCTTTAGCGAAAGAATGTGATCGATGGCAAATATGGGGAACAGAAATGGATAAGCATCCAGACGATTTACTGACCGGCGACGGCGATCCGTTTAAGGGCGATCCTAACTTTATGGCCTCGCTGGCGCGCGGCCTGGAGGTCATTCAGGCATTCACGCCGCAGCGGCCCCTGCTGTCTATCTCACAGATCAGTCAGAAGACCGGTATTCCGCGCGCCGCGGTGCGCCGCTGCCTGTATACCCTGAGCAAGCTGGGGTTCGTCTATGCCGAAGACGGTAAAAACTTTCAGCTACGGCCGCGGATCCTGGCCCTCGGTCACGCCTGGCTGGCCTCGACGCCGCTGGCGCGTTCGGCGCAGCCGGTGCTGCGGCATCTGAGCGAAATGCTCAACGAGTCCTGCTCCATCGCCACTCTCGATGGCGACGATATTCTGTATATCGCCCGCGCCTCCAGCTCGCGGATCATGACCATCGACCTCGATATCGGCAGCCGCCTTCCGGCGTGGGCGACCTCGATGGGCCGGGTGCTGCTCAGCCATCAGCCAGAGGAGAAGCTCAACGATATGCTGGCCAGGGTAACCATGATCCGCTATACCCCGCAGACGGTGGACTCGGTGGCGAAACTGCGCGCCGAGCTGAAACGGGTGCATCAACAGGGGTATGCCCTCAACGATCAGGAGCTGGAGATGGGCCTGCGCTCCCTCGCGGTACCGCTGTTTAACGCCCAGGGTCAGGTGCAGGCGGCGCTGAACGTCGGGGTGCATGCGGGCCAGATGTCGGCCCGCGAAATGATCGACCGCGTGCTGCCGGAGCTGCAAAAAGCCGCCCGCGAGCTGACGCTGCTGATGCGCTAACGGCTGCGCTTGGCGTGCTGCTCCCAGGTTTCCTGCTTCGCTTCGGCCGATTTACGCAGCGCGACATAGCAGGCGCCGCTGCCGCCGTGGTGCGGAAGCGCGGCGCAGAAGGCCTGCACCTCCGGCAACTCTTCCAGCCAGCGCGCCAGATAGCTGCGGATGATATTGGCGTGGGACTGATCGTCGCGGCCTTTGCCGTGAACGATCAGCACATTGCGTAACCCCTCTTTCTGCGCCTGCACCATAAAGGCGAAGAGCATCTGCCGGCACTGCTCCACCGGCTGGCGCAGCAGGGAGAGGCTCGCCTGCTGGCCGTATTTCCCCCGCCGCAGCTTATCCAGCACGCCGCTCTGCAGCCCTTCGCGCTTAAACTCCAGCGGCGTGGCGAGCGGTACGATATCGAGATAGCCGGTAGTGAGAAAATTATCCAGTTGCAGGGTGTCGACGCGCTGCGGGGCGCGACTGTTGCGCCCGGGATGCCAGTGCACGTCATTGTTACGTTTCAGGGGCTGGACATCTTCCATGGCGTCAAGAAACAGGGATTTGTCATCAAGGTTCATGGGCTCTCCTCCAGCGGCTGTCGCCAGCTACTATAGCCGCCTCGCGCTCCCCCCTCAATGCGTTTATCCCCGTCTGCTGGCAAAGTGAGCGCGACGGGCGGTTAAGGAAACCATTGTCGACTCTGGCGGCGAAACAGGGTGATCAATGACGCCGTTAGCGGCGTCTGTCGGGTGTCGCGCCGCTGGATCAGAAAATAGGCCGCCGTCGGCAACGCTTCGCGGACGGGGATCATCATCAGCTTGTCCGCCATCAGCGGATCGTTGCCGAGCTCCACCGGCAGGATACTGAGAAAATCGCTTTTCACCACCAGGCTGATGCACGACGAGAAGGTCTCGCACACAATATTCACCTTTGGCGCCAGCCCGGCCTGATTAAACCTGTCCTGCAGCTGTTTAAAGTAGCTGCCGCGCGGCGTCGGCATGGTCCAGTGGTGATCCATCAGCTCCACCAGCGAGGTGGCCTGCGCCGCCGGATGCCCCGCGCGAGCGAACACCGCGAACGGTTTCTCAAACAGTTTTTCAAAGCTGAACTCATGGTCGTACGGCCCGGGATAGTAGGTATTGATGGTGAAATCCAGCTCCCCCTGGCGCAGCTCATTGATCATCGCCAGCAGCTGGCCCTCCATGATCCGCACCTTCACCTGAGGATGCTGCTGATGAAAGCGGCAGATCACCGACGGCATCAGCGACCGGGCGACGCTGGCGCCAAGGCCAATATTGATCTGCCCGGCCTGCTCTCCCTGACGCTGCAGCAGTTCATCCTGCGCCGCCCGCAGCTCCTCAAGGATCAGGCTCGCATGTTGATAAAAACTTTCGCCATTGTCAGTCAGCGCCACCCCCTGGCGGCGGCGGACGAACAACTGAGCGGAAAGCCCCTCCTCGAGCTCTTTAATCGCTTTGGTCAAGGCCGGCTGCGAGATCGCCAGCGAGCGGCTGGCGCCGCGAATACTCCCTTCCCGGGCCACCTCGACGAAGGCGCGAATTTGATGAAATTTGATCTGAAAGGCCATGCTTTTGGTGATAACCCTTGTTTATCAGACGCAAGAAAATGACATCTACTGTAATCCATCAGGCTGTGGCAGGTTAAGAGCGTTAAGGCCTGTAGCGTGTCAGTGATAAATAAAAGCTATCACATCGTGAACGCCATCACATTTTTTACTTATGACAGGATAAGCTATGCCGCAACTTGATGAATACCTGCGCCAGCTGGCGCCAGCCATGACCCAATGGCGCCGCGATTTTCACCTGCACGCTGAATCCGGCTGGCTGGAGTTTCGCACCGCCAGTAAGGTGGCGGAGATCCTCGACGGGCTCGGCTACCAGCTGGCGCTGGGGCGCGACGTCATCGATGCCGACAGCCGGATGGGGCTGCCGGATGAGGAGACCCTGGCCCAGGCTTTCGAGCGCGCCCGCGAGCAAGGGGCGCCGGAACGCTGGTTGCCGGCGTTTGAAGGCGGGTTCGCCGGCGTGGTGGCGACGCTCGACACCGGACGTCCCGGCCCAACCCTGGCCTTTCGCGTCGACATGGACGCCCTCGACCTCAATGAGCAGCACGATGACAGCCATCGCCCCCATCGCGACCATTTCGCCTCCTGCAACGCCGGCATGATGCACGCCTGCGGCCACGATGGGCATACCGCCATCGGGCTGGGGCTGGCGCATGTGCTCAAGCAGTATGTCGCCCAGCTCAATGGCGTCATTAAACTGATTTTCCAGCCTGCTGAAGAGGGTACCCGCGGCGCCCGCGCGATGGTGGCCGCCGGCGTGGTGGACGAGGTGGACTATTTTACCGCCATCCATATCGGCACCGGCGTCCCGGTCGGCACCGTGGTGTGCGGTGGCGACAACTTTATGGCCACCACCAAATTCGATGTGCAGTTCAGCGGCGTGGCCGCTCATGCCGGCGGCAAGCCTGAAGATGGGCGCAACGCGCTGCTCGCCGCCGCCCAGGCCGCCCTTGCCCTGCACGCCATCCCACCGCACAGCGCCGGCGCTTCGCGGGTCAACGTCGGGGTGATGCAGGCCGGCACCGGACGCAACGTGGTGCCCTCCTCGGCTCTGTTAAAAGTGGAAACCCGCGGCGAAAGCGAAGCCATCAACCAGTATGTTTTTGACCGGGCGCAGCACGTCATCGCCGGGGCCGCGGCGATGTATCAAGCCGGGTACGAGTTACGCATGATGGGGGCCGCCACCGCCAGCGCTCCGTCGCCGGCGTGGGTGGCGTACCTGCGCGAACAGGCCGCGCGGGTGCCCGGCGTGCAGCAGGCGGTGGATCGCATCGCCGCCCCGGCGGGATCGGAAGACGCCACCCTGATGATGGCCCGGGTCCAGGCGCGCGGCGGCCTTGCGTCATACATGATATTCGGCACCGAACTGAGCGCCGGTCATCACAACGAGAAGTTTGACTTCGACGAGAGCGTAATGACGGTCGCGGTCGACACCCTGGCGCGCGTCGCGCTTAACTTTCCCTGGCAGCGGGGGGTGTGATGGACCCGATTTTTCAGTTTGTTGAAGAGGTAATTGAGGCAAGCCGCGAGACCTATTGCGCCATCGCCGATGATATCTGGGACCACCCGGAGACGCGCTTTGAGGAGTTCTGGTCCGCCCGGCGGCTGGCGGACGCCCTGGAAGCGGAAGGTTTCCAGCTAACCCGTGATGCTGGCGGGATCCCCAATGCTTTTATCGCCAGCGTCGGCGAGGGCCAACCGGTTATTGCCCTGCTGGGCGAGTTTGACGCCCTGGCGGGTCTCAGCCAACAGGCCCATTGCGCGGAGCCGACATCGTCAACGCCAGGAGGCAACGGTCACGGCTGCGGGCACAATCTGCTCGGGACAGCGGCTTTCGCCGCGGCGGTTGCCGCCAAAAAATGGCTGCAGCAGCACGGCGGCGCGGGCACCCTGCGCTTCTACGGTTGCCCGGGGGAAGAAGGCGGCTCGGGCAAAACGTTCATGGTGCGCGAAGGGCTGTTTGATGACGTCGATGCGGCCCTTACCTGGCATCCGGAGGCCTGGGCCGGGATGTTCAGCACCCGCACTCTCGCCAACATTCAGGCGGCGTGGCGCTTTACCGGCACCGCCGCCCACGCCGCCAATTCGCCGCACCTGGGGCGAAGCGCCCTGGACGCGGTCACCCTGATGACCACCGGCAGTAACTTCCTGAATGAACATATTATCGAAAAGGCGCGGGTTCATTACGCCATTACCGATACCGGCGGCGTCTCGCCCAACGTCGTCCAGGCCCAGGCGGAAGTGCTGTATCTGATCCGCGCCCCGGAGATGGCAGATGTAGAACAGATCTTCGCCCGCATTGAGAAGATTGCCCAGGGGGCCACGCTGATGACCGAGACCCACGTCAGCTGCCGCTTTGAAAAAGCCTGTTCCAGCTATCTGCCCAACCGCACGCTCGAAGCGGCGATGTATCAGGCGGTAGCGCATTACGGCACGCCGGCATGGAGCGACGACGATCGCGCCTTTGCCGCGGCGATCCGCGCCACTCTCAGCGCCAACGATATCAACAACAGCCTGAACAATATCGCCGGCACCGGCGGCGAGGCGGGGAAAACCTTCGCTCGTCGCCACCGCGATACGCTGCTGATTGATGAGGTGGCGCCGTGGGCGGCCACGGATACGATTCTCGCCGGCTCCACCGACGTCGGCGACGTCAGCTGGAAAGCGCCGGTGGCCCAATGCTTCAGCCCCTGCTTCGCGGTGGGTACCCCGCTGCACAGCTGGCAGCTGGTGAGCCAGGGACGCACCGCCATCGCCCATAAAGGGATGCTGCTGGCGGGGAAAGTCCTCGCGGCGACGGCGATCCGTTTATTCAGCGACCGCGCGCTGCTGGAGGACAGCCAGCGAGAGCTCAGGCAGGCGCTGGCAGAACATCCTTACCGCTGCCCGATTCCGGCGGAGGTGAGACCGTCGGTTTTACGATAACCATAAGACCAGACCGCTCCTGACAGACGCTGACCGGCATAGCGGCACGCACCGACCATAATAACCGCCGGCAGTACGGGAGCAGGCCTGCCCAACACAACAACGACAACAGAGGAACGCCCATGAGTATGTCATCCATACCGTCGCCTTCCCCCGCCGGAAAGCGCTATGGCTGGGTAGAGAAGATCGGTAATAAGGTCCCGCACCCGTTTTTGCTGTTTATCTATCTTATCGTGGCGCTGATCGCCGCCACGGCGATACTCTCCGCCTTCAACGTCGGGGTGCAAAACCCTGCAGACGGGTCGCGGGTGGTTGTCAAAAACCTGCTCAGCGTGGAAGGGCTGCACTGGTTTTTACCGAACGTGATTAAAAACTTCAGCGGTTTCGCGCCGCTGGGGGCGATCCTCGCCCTGGTGTTGGGCGCCGGCTTTGCCGAGCGGGTGGGCCTGTTGCCCGCGCTGATGGTCAAGATGGCCTCCCACGTTAGCGCCCGTTATGCCAGCTATATGGTGCTATTCATCGCCTTTTTCAGCCATATCTCTTCCGACGCCGCGCTGGTGATCATGCCGCCGCTGGGGGCGCTGATGTTTCTCGCAGTCGGTCGGCATCCGGTCGCCGGCCTGCTGGCGGCGATAGCCGGCGTGGGCTGCGGCTTTACCGCCAATTTACTGATCGTCACCACCGACGTGCTGCTCTCCGGGATCAGCACCGAGGCGGCCAAATCCATCGATGCCTCTCTGCACGTCAGCGTGATCGACAACTGGTACTTTATGGCGACCTCGGTGATCCTCCTGACCCTCGTCGGCGGTTTAATCACTGACAAGCTGGTGGAGCCGAGGCTGGGACAGTGGCAAGGCAGCCGCGACGAAAAGCTGCAAACCCTGACCACTGAGGAGCGTTTCGGCCTGCGCATCGCCGGCGTGGCGACGCTGGCGTTCGTGGCGGTCATCGCCCTGATGGTGGTTCCTGAAAACGGCATTCTTCGCGATCCGGTTCAGCACACGGTGATGCCCTCGCCGTTTATCAAAGGCATCGTGCCGCTGATCATCTTTTTCTTCTTTGTCGTGTCGCTGGCTTACGGCATCGCCACTGGCAAAATTCGCCGTCAGGCCGATCTGCCGCAGTTGATGATTGAGCCGATGAAAGAGATGGCTGGATTTATCGTGATGGTCTTCCCGCTGGCGCAGTTCGTGGCGATGTTCAACTGGAGCAATATGGGCAAGTTTATGGCTGTTGGCCTGACGGACCTGCTGGAGAGCGCCGGCATGAACGGCGTCCCGGCGTTTGTCGGTCTGGCGCTGCTGTCGGCTTTTCTGTGCATGTTTATCGCCAGCGGCTCGGCCATCTGGTCGATTCTGGCGCCGATCTTCGTGCCGATGTTTATGCTGCTGGGCTTCCACCCGGCGTTTGCGCAGATCCTGTTTCGCATCGCCGATTCATCGGTGCTGCCGCTGGCGCCGGTTTCACCGTTTGTACCGCTGTTTCTCGGTTTTTTACAGCGCTACCGACCCGACGCCCGCCTCGGGACTTACTACTCGCTGGTGCTCCCTTACCCGCTGATTTTTCTCGCCGTCTGGCTGCTGTTGCTGGTGGGCTGGTATCTGGCAGGACTGCCCATCGGCCCTGGCATTTATCCGCGGCTCCCTTAAGCCGCTGAAGCGCCAGGGACGGCTGCTTACTCTTAACGCGGCACCTTCATTTTGACCTTACGGGGGACATCTGCGGCTCCGGCGAAGATGCCGAAAAGCGCGCGATACCCGCGTTCGAGCAACAGCGTGAGGCCGTGGATAACCAGGCCGCTGAAGATCAATACGATTACACCAGTCAGTATATATTGCATAGCCCCACCTCTGAGTTATTAACCGCGCCGCGACGACGCGGTGGCACCTTCCCGGGCGCGCAAAGCGGCGCGGAGGACCGGCGTCGTCAGCTTAAAAGTAGCAAAAACCATGCCCGATAACCCGCGAGGATCGATCCAAAAATAAATCAAGGTACCTGCTGCTGTATGCCGGCCGGGGATGCGGGTTTATCTTTTGGGAGTATAGTTGACCGCCGCCGGCGCGTGGTATCGTGTGGCCCTCGTGTACGATGGTGGATGACTGAAACGATGTTGACCTTGCTGCAGGATAAAATGGATACCCCGCTGGGGGCGCTGTGGGTACTCTGCGACGAACAGTTTAATTTACGCGCCGTCGAGTGGGACGAGCACCGCGATCGGATGGAAACCCTGCTCGACGTACACTATCGCCGGGAAGGCTATCAGCGCGTTGACTGCCGCAATCCGGGCGGTCTCAGCAGTAAGCTGAACGACTATTTTGCCGGCGACCTGGCCGTTATCGAGACCCTGCCTACCGCTACCGCCGGCACCCCTTTCCAGCGCCAGGTCTGGCAGGCGTTGCGCGATATCCCCTGCGGCCAGGTGATGCACTACGGTCAGCTGGCCGAAGCGCTCGGTCGTCCCGGCGCGGCGCGCGCGGTGGGGGCCGCCAATGGCGCCAACCCGGTGAGTATTGTGGTGCCTTGCCATCGGGTCATCGGGCGTAACGGTACGATGACCGGCTATGCCGGCGGCGTGCAGCGTAAAGAGTGGCTACTGCGCCACGAGGGCTATCTGTTGCTTTGACTGAAAATGCCTTTTCTGGAATTTTCAGGTAATTTTACAATCAAATGTGGCTGAATAATCTATTTTTAATCAAGCAGATATCAGCCTGTTTTGATTTCCCCTGCTGATATTACGTGTTTCAGAGCCTGAAGACTTACCTGCTCATCAAAAAGATGTTAAAATTGACCAATATCAATTAAGGCCTGAGCAGACATATGATCCCTGAGAAGCGAATTATTCGACGCATTCAGTCTGGCGGTTGTGCTATCCATTGTCAGGATTGCAGTATCAGCCAGCTCTGCATCCCCTTTACTCTGAACGAGCACGAGCTTGATCAGCTGGATAATATTATCGAGCGGAAAAAGCCCATCCAGAAAGGTCAAACCTTGTTCAAAGCCGGTGATGAGCTGAAATCGTTGTATGCCATTCGCTCCGGGACCATCAAAAGCTACACCATCACCGAGCAAGGCGATGAGCAGATTACCGGCTTCCACCTGGCGGGCGATCTGGTGGGCTTTGACGCCATCGGCACCGGCCTGCACCCGAGCTTCGCCCAGGCGCTGGAAACGTCGATGGTATGCGAGATCCCCTTTGAAACCCTCGACGATCTTTCCGGAAAAATGCCGAATCTGCGTCAGCAGATGATGCGCCTGATGAGCGGTGAGATCAAAGGCGACCAGGATATGATCCTGCTGCTTTCCAAAAAGAACGCCGAAGAGCGCCTGGCCGCGTTTATCTATAACCTGTCCCGCCGTTTCGCGCAGCGCGGTTTCTCTCCCCGTGAGTTCCGTCTGACCATGACCCGCGGCGACATTGGCAACTATCTCGGCCTCACCGTCGAAACCATCAGCCGTCTGCTGGGGCGTTTCCAGAAGAGCGGCATGCTGGCGGTGAAAGGCAAATACATCACCATTGAAAACGGCGACCTGCTGGCCCAGCTGGCCGGTCAGGCGCGTAACGTCGCTTAATCTCCGCGCAACACCTGGTCAGGATCGGCAATTTTTTCAGATTTGTTGATCTGACCAGGCTCCTCCCCTGTTTCAATTCATCCATATAGGTTATCTTTTTAATAACTGACGGTAGCTGCAGTTGTAAGGAGACCCTGTATGGCGAAGTATCAGAGCATGCTGATAGTAATCGATCCTAACCAGGACGACCAGCCGGCGCTAAGGCGAGCGGTGTACCTGCACCAACGGATTGGTGGACGCATCAAAGCCTTTTTGCCGATCTATGATTTTTCTTATGAAATGACCACCCTGCTGTCGCCGGATGAACGTACGGCGATGCGTCAGGGCGTCATTGCCCAACGAACGGCCTGGATCCGCGAGCAGGCGAAATTCTATCTTGAATCCGGTGTGCCGATTGACGTGAAGGTGGTGTGGCACAACCGCCCCTTCGAAGCCATTATTCAGGAAGTGATCAGTGAGAAACACGACCTGCTGCTGAAGATGGCCCACCAACACGACAAGCTGGAAGCGGTGATCTTCACCCCGACCGACTGGCATCTGCTGCGTAAGTGCCCTTGCCCGGTCTGGATGGTGAAAGACCAGCCATGGCCAGAAGGCGGTAAAGCGCTGGTCGCCGTCAATCTGGCCAGTGAAGAAAATTATCACAACACCCTCAACGAGAAGCTGGTGCGCGAGACCCTGTCGCTGGCGGAAGAAGTCAACCACACTGAAGTGCACCTTATCGGCGCCTATCCGGTCACCCCGATCAATATCGCGATTGAGCTGCCGGATTTCGATCCCAGCGTCTACAACGACGCCATCCGCGGCCAGCATCTGCTGGCGATGAAAGCCCTGCGGCAGAAGTTTGGCATTGACGAGAAATTCACCCACGTGGAAAAAGGGTTGCCTGAGGAGGTGATCCCGGATCTCGCCGAGCATCTGCAGGCGGGGATCGTGGTGCTGGGTACGGTCGGACGAACCGGCCTCTCCGCGGCGTTCCTTGGCAATACCGCGGAGCAGGTTGTCGACCACCTGCGCTGCGATCTGCTGGTGCTTAAACCAGAGGCCTATCAGACGCCGGTGGAACTGGACGACGACGACGACGATTAATCTTCCCTTCCGGAACGTTCATCATCCCCCGCCTCGCGGGGGATATTTTTTGCCCGCTTTCCCTCAGGCACAAAAAAGGGCCGCTTGCGGCCCCGTCATGGCATGGCGACCCTGAACGACTCAGTGGATACCCAGACGCCAGGCCAGATCGATCTCTTCTTTCAGCTCCAGCGAGGAGAGCGCCATCAGGTCAGCAAACTCCAGTTCCAGCAGTTTAAGTTTTTTCAGATACTGCGCTGGAGTCATGACGGTGGTGTCGCGGCGTAAGAATTCGATGGCCATCTGCGTTGGGGTTAACTCGGTATCCATAATATCCTCTGTCTGATGTAAGAACCGGAACATTATATCACCTTTTACCGCTTATTTTATGAACAATCCCTGGTATCCCAGTGCATATAAAAAAGCCGTCTCACAGGAGACGGCTTATAAACAAACGTTGTAAAACAATAATGTTACATTACAGCGCTTTCAGGATCGCATCGACGCTGGCTTTGGCATCACCGAACAGCATATGGGTGTTCTCTTTAAAGAACAGCGGGTTCTGTACGCCGGCGTAACCGGTGTTCATCGAACGCTTAAAGACCACCACGTTCTGCGCTTTCCACACCTCAAGCACCGGCATGCCGGCGATCGGGCTCTTCGGATCGTCCTGCGCCGCCGGGTTGACGGTATCGTTAGCGCCGATGACCAGCACGGTGTCGGTATCGCTGAAATCATCGTTGATCTCATCCATCTCCAGCACGATGTCGTAAGGCACTTTAGCCTCCGCCAGCAGGACGTTCATATGTCCCGGTAGACGGCCAGCGACCGGGTGAATGCCAAAGCGCACCTTAATGCCGCGCGCCCGCAGCTTCTCGGTAATTTCTGCCACCGGATACTGCGCCTGGGCCACCGCCATACCATAGCCCGGGGTGATGATGACCGAGTGCGAATTTTTCAGCATCTCCGCCGTCTCTTCGGCGCTAATTTCACGGTGCTCGCCCACTTCTTCATCGCCGCCGCTGGAGGAACCATCGGTGCCGAAGCCGCCGGCGATCACGCTGATAAAGGAGCGGTTCATCGCCTTACACATAATGTAAGAGAGGATGGCGCCGGAAGAGCCCACCAGCGCGCCGGTGACGATCAGCAGGTCATTGCTCAGCATAAAGCCCGCCGCCGCCGCCGCCCAGCCCGAGTAGGAGTTGAGCATCGAGACCACCACCGGCATGTCCGCGCCGCCGATGGAGGCCACCAGGTGCCAGCCGAAGGCCAGCGCGATCGCGGTCATCGCCAGCAGGCACAGGACCTGGGTGCCGGTGCTATCGGAGCGCACAAAAATCACCATCAGGATGAAGGAAACCACCAGCGCCGCCAGGTTAAGCTTATGGCGATTAGGCAGCATCAGCGGTTTGGAGGAGATCTTGCCGCGCAGTTTACCAAACGCCACTACCGAACCGGTGAAGGTCACCGCGCCGATGAAGATGCCGAGGAACACTTCGGTCAAATGGATATTGACCAGAATCTGCTCCATGCCGGTTTCATGCTGCAGGTAGCTGTTAAACCCTACCAGCACCGCCGCCAGGCCAACGAAGCTGTGCAGGATGGCCACCAGCTCCGGCATCTCGGTCATTTCGACCTTCTTCGCCAGACGAATACCGATTGCCCCACCGATCACCATCGCGAGGATAATCCAGCCGACGTTGCCGGCGTCCGGACCCAGAATAGTGGCGATCAGGGCGATGGCCATCCCGGCGATGCCGAAATAGTTGCCCTGCTGCGAGGTTTCGTGTTTCGACAGACCCGCCAGGCTGAAAATAAACAGGATTGCAGCAACAATGTATGCAGCTGTAACTAATCCACCAGACATGTGCTACCCCTTATCCTTTGCGAAACATTTTCAGCATGCGCTGAGTCACGGTAAAACCACCGAAAATATTAATGCTGGCGATCAGTACCGCGATAAAGCTCAGGAAGCTGACCCAGCCGCCGTGGCCTATCTGCAGCAACGCGCCAACCACGATAATGCCCGAAATGGCGTTCGTCACCGACATCAGCGGCGTATGCAGCGCATGGGAGACATTCCATACCACGTAGTAACCCACCACGCAGGCCAGCGCGAAGACAGTGAAATGGCCGAGGAACTCTTTAGGCGCCATGTTGGCCAGCCAGCCGAAGAGAATAATCGCCAGCGCTATCAGCGCATATTTGCGCCACGGCGACGCCGGTTTCACCTCTTCTTTCGGCGCTTCCACTTTTTTCGCCGCGGCCTGCGGCTGAGCGGAGACCTGAATCGGCGGCGCCGGCCAGGTGATTTCGCCCTCACGCACCACGGTCACACCGCGCACCACCACGTCATCGAAATCGATGACGATATTGCCGTCTTTCTCTTTGCACAGCAGCTTCAGCAGGTTCACCAGGTTGGTGCCGTAGAGCTGGGAGGACTGGGTCGGCAGACGGCCTGGCAGGTCGGTATAACCGATAATTTTCACGCCGTTGGCGGTGGTCACCACTTCGCCCGGCACGGTGTACTCGCAGTTGCCGCCGTTTTGCGAGGCGAGATCGACCACCACGCTGCCCGACTTCATGGCGTCAACCATTTCCCGGGTGATCAGCTTCGGCGCCGGCTTGCCCGGAATTAACGCCGTGGTGACGATAATATCGACCTCTTTCGCCTGGGCGGCGAACAGCGCCATTTCGGCCTGAATAAAGGCCTCGGACATCACCTTGGCATAGCCGTCGCCGCTGCCCGCTTCCTCTTTAAAATCCAGTTCGAGGAATTCGGCGCCCATACTCTGCACCTGCTCCTTCACTTCCGGACGGGTATCGAAGGCGCGAACAATCGCCCCCAGGCTGTTGGCGGCGCCAATCGCCGCCAGACCGGCCACCCCGGCGCCGATAACCATCACCTTGGCGGGCGGAACTTTGCCTGCCGCGGTAATCTGCCCGGTAAAGAAACGGCCGAATTCATGGGCCGCTTCAACGATAGCGCGGTACCCGGCGATATTGGCCATTGAGCTTAGCGCATCCAGCGACTGGGCGCGGGAGATACGCGGCACCGAATCCATCGCCATCACGTTGATATTGCGGGCCGCCAGTTTCTCCATCAGCTGCGGGTTTTGCGCCGGCCAGATAAAACTGATCAGCGTGGTTCCTGGATTCAACAGGGCAATTTCATCGTCATTCGGGGCATTGACCTTGAGGATGACATCAGACTGCCACACCTCGTCGCCGGTCACGATCTCAGCCCCTGCCTGGGCAAAGGCCTCATCGTCAAAGCTGGCCAGCTTCCCGACGCCGCTTTCTACCGCGACGCTAAAGCCGAGTTTGAGCAACTGCTCAACGGTCTTCGGCGTGGCGGCGGCCCGGGTCTCCTGGGCTAGCCTTTCTTGTGGTACACCAATACGCATAGTTTTCCCTTCCATCGGTTTTTGATGATGGTTTACTTTTCTGACCAACAACGACAGGACGGCAAAATCGTCCTCGCCGTCTTTCGCTGTCTGCAAAATGAAACAGTAACAAACTTTTTATAACCTACTGAAAATAGCGATTGTGATCTACAGCGATAAAACAGAAATTTTGATTTTATTGCTTATTGTCAGCACAGATGGTTCCGGGCAGCAATATTTACCTGAATTTGCCTTTCAGGCCTGATAATCCGCTTATCCAGTGGTATAAAACGCCATTTATCGCCATTGAGATCATTGTATTAACATTACATTAACTAATAAAAGTGGTATCGATTATCGTTTTTGCTGGTCAAGCGGCTGTTTTTTCAACATATCGAAAAATGTTATCTTTCCGTCGTATACGATTCGGGCGGCAAGCAAAAAATGACGCAGACAGTCACGGCGATTAAATGCAATAATCAAACGTTTTCAGTCAACAACAACACCAGTATATGGTTTGCGCAAGGCAAAGGATTATTTTTATGAAGCTTAAAAACACCCTCCTGGCGTCTGCTCTCCTGACAACCGCCACGTTGTCTGCCCACGCAGCGACCGAGTTGACCCCGGAGCAGGCGGCTGCGCTGAAGCCCTACGATCGCGTTGTCGTCACCGGCCGGTTTAATGCCATTGGCGACGCGGTGCAAGCGGTATCGCGCAAAGCTGACAAAGACGGCGCGGCCTCATTCTATGTTGTCGACACGTCGGATTACGGCAATGGCGGCAACTGGCGCGTCACGGCTGACCTCTATAAAGACGACGCGCCGAAAGCGGATGCGCCGAAAAATCGCATCATCAATGGCGTGATGGAGCTGCCGAAAGATCAGGCCGTTGAGCTGATGCCTTACGACACCGTCACCGTCCAGGGCTTCTATCGCAGTCAGCCGGAAGTGAACGACGCCATCACCAAAGCGGCGAAAGCGAAAGGCGCCTATGCGTTCTTCATCGTCCGCCAGGTGGACGCCAACCAGGGCGGCAACCAGCGCATTACCGCCTATATCTACAAAAAAGATGCGGAGAAACGCGTTCTGCAGAGCCCGGACGCTATCCCGGCTGATTCTGAAGCCGGCCGCGCGGCGTTGGCCAAAGGCGGCGAAGCGGCGAAAAACGTCGAAATCCCGGGCGTCGCCACCACCGCGGCGGTTGGCTCCGGCACCGGTGTAGGTCGTTTCTTCGAGACCCAGTCGTCGAAAGGCGGACGTTACACTGTCACGCTGCCGGACGGCACCAAAGTTGAAGAAGTGAACAAAGTGACCGCGGCGCAAATGGTGCCGTTCGATAACATCAAGTTCACCGGCAACTATGGCAACATGACGGAAATCTCTTATCAGACGGCGAAACGCGCGGCGAAGAAAGGTGCGAAGTACTACCACATTACCCGCCAGTGGCAGGAACGCGGCGGCAACATCACCATCAGCGCCGATTTGTACAAATAATCGCTGCTGACTGGCTAAAAAGGCGGCGCATTGCCGCCTTTTCATTTTTTTTCATCCCCCGCCATTGCATGGCCCCCGGACACTCCGTAAAATCCCGCGCCTTAGCGCAATCCTCCATTTTTATGCGATTTCGCAAAATAAATATTCTGGAACAGCCATTTTCACCTCGGGAATGCAATGGAAAAGAAACTGGGCCTGAGCGCCCTGACCGCCCTGGTCCTTAGCTCAATGCTCGGCGCTGGCGTATTCAGTTTGCCGCAAAATATGGCGGCCGTGGCCAGCCCTTCCGCTCTGCTCATCGGCTGGGCGATCACCGGCGTCGGGATCCTGTTCCTCGCCTTCGCGATGCTGCTGTTGACCCGTATTCGCCCCGACCTCGACGGCGGGATCTTCACCTACGCCCGTGAAGGGTTCGGCGAGCTGATCGGCTTCTGTTCCGCGTGGGGCTACTGGCTGTGCGCGGTGATTGCCAATGTCTCTTATCTGGTGATCGTCTTTTCGGCGCTCAGTTTCTTCACCGATACCCCTGAGCTGCGCCTGTTTGGCGATGGCAACACCAGGCAGTCGATCGTCGGCGCTTCAGTTCTGCTGTGGGTAGTCCACTTTCTGGTCCTGCGTGGGGTGCAGACGGCGGCGGGGATTAACCTGGTCGCGACCCTCGCCAAGCTGTTGCCGCTGGGGGCGTTTGTTGCCCTCGCCGCCCTGGCCTTTCAGCTGGATACGTTCCGCCTCGATTTCAGCGGCCTGGCGCTGGGCGTACCGGTGTGGGAGCAGGTTAAAAACACGATGCTGATCACTCTGTGGGTGTTCATCGGCGTCGAAGGCGCGGTGGTGGTCTCCGCACGCGCGCGTCACAAGCGCGACGTTGGGCGCGCGACGCTGCTCGCGGTGCTTTCGGCCCTCGCGGTGTATCTGCTGGTCACCCTGCTGTCGCTGGGTGTGGTGCCGCGTAGCGAACTGGCCGAAATGCGCAACCCGTCGATGGCGGGACTGATGGTCAGACTGATGGGCTCGTGGGGTGAAATTGTGATTGCCGCCGGGCTTATCGTGTCGGTGTGCGGCGCCTATCTCAGCTGGACCATCATGGCCGCCGAAGTGCCTTACCTCGCGGCCACCCACAAAGCCTTCCCGCGCCTGTTCGCCCGTCAGAACCGCAACAACGCCCCCTCCGCTTCGCTGTGGCTGACCAATATCAGCGTTCAGGCGTCGCTGGTTTTGATCTGGCTGACCGGTTCGGACTACGGCACCCTGCTGACTATTGCGTCAGAGATGATCCTCGTGCCCTATCTGCTGGTCGGCGCCTTTTTGCTGAAAATCGCCACCCGTCCGCTGCATCAAGCGGTGGGTATCGGCGCCTGCATTTATGGCTTATGGTTATTATACGCGTCGGGACCTGTGCATTTGCTGTTGTCAGTGGTACTTTACGCTCCGGGTCTTCTGGTCTTTTTGTACGCGCGGCGTACGCACCAGCACGATCGTTCGCTCAAACGCCGCGAATTGGCGCTAATTGGTTTATTGCTGGTTGCCGCTGTGCCGGCAACGTGGATGCTGGTGGGGTAAGCGGTCGCCCTGCCGCCTAAATCAAAGGAGATACCCATGGCTGAACTACAGCCCCGCCCGGTTCTGATCACAGGAGGAGGCCGCCGCATCGGCCTCGCGCTGGCGCACCATTTTCTGCAGCAACATCAGCCGGTCATCGTCAGCTATCGCACGCCCTATCCGGCGATCGATGACCTGCGCCAGGCAGGCGCTCTCTGTCTGCAGGCCGACTTCAGCAGCGATGACGGCATTCTGACCTTTGCCGAAGCGGTTAAATCGCATACCAGCGGCCTGCGGGCCATCATCCACAACGCCAGCGACTGGATGGCGGAGAAGCCGGGAGTACCGCTCAGCACGGTGATCAACCGCATGATGCAGATCCACGTCCATGCCCCCTATCTGCTCAACCACGCGCTGGAAGAACTCCTGCGCGGCCACGGCCATGCCGCCAGCGACATTATCCATATCACCGATTACGTGGTGGAGCGCGGGAGCGATAAACATATCGCCTACGCCGCCAGCAAGGCCGCGCTGGACAACATGACCCGCTCCTTCGCCCGTAAGCTGGCGCCGGAGATCAAAGTCAACGCTATAGCCCCGTCGCTGATCATGTTCAATGAAGGTGACGACGAGGCCTATCGTCAGCAGGCGCTGGATAAATCGCTGATGAAAATCGCCCCGGGCGAGAAAGAGATCAGCGACCTTATCGACTATCTGTTTACCAGCCGCTACGTGACCGGCCGGTCATACGCCGTCGACGGCGGTCGCCCTCTGCGTTAGTGGAAGCGGCTCCAGCCAACAATCAACAGCCAGGCGCACAGCCCCCAGCACCCCACTGCGCCTGCCAGCGCTAACGGCAGGCGCATGATGCCGGTGAAGTACCACAGCGACAGCAGATAGATAAAATAGGGAACGATCGACCACATGCCGAACACGATAGTGGCGCGCAGGGCTTCAATACCACGCTCGCTGGCAACAATATAGTGGGCGATGAGCGCAAAGGTGGGAAACAGCGGAATAAGCCCGGCGATGGCGTAGTTTTTGGTTTTCGCCAGCACGCCAATCAGCACCACCACCAGCGCGCCCAGCAGCCCTTTGATTAACAGCCCCATGTCCATATGCCTTAACAATGAATCAACAAGTTAGCGCAGCATAGCGGAATTAGCGCTGTTTATAAAACAGGAATGGCGGGTAAAATAGCCGCGGTGTATGTTACTTCTTTTACTGATGTGCAATAGACATGAATAAAATCGTTTTTGTTGAGGATGATCCTGAGGTAGGAGCGCTGATCGCCGCCTATCTCGGCAAGCATGATATGGAGGTGGTGGTCGAGCCTCGCGGCGACCGCGCAGAGGAAGTGATCGCGCGGGAGAAACCGGACCTCGTACTGCTGGACATTATGCTGCCCGGCAAGGACGGAATGACCCTCTGTCGCGATCTGCGTGGGCAATGGCAAGGGCCGATTGTTCTGCTGACCTCGCTCGACAGCGATATGAACCATATCCTCTCCCTGGAGATGGGCGCCAGCGATTATATCCTGAAGACCACACCGCCGGCTGTGCTGCTGGCGCGACTGCGTCTGCATTTGCGCCAGCATATCGCCCCGGCGGGTACAGGCGCGCCTTCGACGCTGACCCCGCACAAGACCATCTCCTTTGGCTCACTGACCATTGACCCGGTCAACCGCCAGGTGCTGCTCGGCGGAGAAAGCGTCGCCCTGTCCACCGCCGATTTCGACCTGCTGTGGGAGCTGGCCACCCACGCCGGGCAGATTATGGACCGCGACGCCTTGCTGAAAAATTTACGCGGCGTCACCTACGACGGGATGGATCGCAGCGTTGACGTCGCTATCTCGCGCCTGCGCAAAAAACTGCTCGATAACGCCACCGAACCCTACCGGATTAAGACGGTACGCAACAAAGGCTACCTCTTCGCCCCCCACGCCTGGGATAACTGAGCGGTCAGTCTGCGGCCCTGAAAGGGGCCCGTTTCACCGCCTGTTCCCCGGCGGCAAGCGCATCGCATTTTTTCGCCACCTTCGCGCTGGCTGACCGCCGCCCATTTGTCATATTGAGTAAATCAATATGTTTCGCCGTACAGAAGCCCATCACATAACCCCTCAATATGATTGTGCTCAAGGACTTAGCGTTGTCAGAGTGGCATAAAGCCTGAAAACACAGGACTTTTGCATGATGAAATACGTTGTACTTTTGGCACTTACTCTCTTCACGTCACTCTCTGGCTGGGCTTTTTCTCTCGACAACGCCGATATCCGGCTCCTCTGTCCACAGCGCGGGCAGATTAAGGTGCTTCTTCACCGCTATCAACATACCCAGCAATCCTGGGGAGATCACCATTTCGAAACCGGCGGCGGATACGTGCGCCAGGGGCCGCTGCTGGTGATCCCGTTTGCTAATCTTGATCAGATGATTTACCACCAGACCACCGGCGAATTTGCTTACTGGTATGCCGAAGCAGAACAGCTGGTGCGCTGTCGGCTGCTGAGCCTGGCCACCCTCTATCCGGTGGATATACCCTACTATCGCGAGTAGCGCCCAGCGGCGCGCAGAATACGCTGGCCACAATCCTGGCCTCATGCAGACGTAAGCCCGCAATGAGTGACACTGTCACATTTTTAACGACGTAGCTCCCCCCGGCTGGCTATTGTCAGGGGGCATAAACCCTGCTTTGATAGCGTATCGGTTATGCCCGCGCGGGCTTCGGCTCGCCCCGGTAAATCCGTGACGTTTTCGCCCTGCCCTGCAGATGGTCCGGGGCGCCGGCAGGTTTCTCTTTTTGAATATGCGGTAATGTAATGAAAAAGCTGTTCGTGCAGTTCTATCTTCTGCTCTTCGTCTGCTTTCTGGTGATGACCATGCTGGTGGGCCTGGTCTATAAATTTACCGCTGAACGCGCCGGAAGGCAGTCGCTTGACGATCTGATGAAAAGCTCACTGTATCTGATGCGCAGCGAGCTGCGGGAAATTCCGCCTCGCGACTGGAGCAAGACGCTTAAAGAGCTGGACCTTAATCTGTCGTTCGACCTGCACATCGAGCCGATGAGCAAATTTAAATTGTCGGAAAGCTCGATGCAGCACCTGCGCGCTGGGGATATTGTTGCGCTCGACGACCAGTACACCTTTATCCAGCGCATCCCCCGCAGCCACTATGTGTTATCCGTGGGCCCGGTACCCTATCTCTATTTTCTGCATGAAATGCGCCTGCTGGACGTGGCGCTGATGGCGTTTATCGCTATCTCGCTGGCCTTCCCGGTGTTTATCTGGATGCGTCCGCACTGGCAGGACATGCTGCGCATTGAGACCGCCGCCCAGCGCTTTGGCGAAGGCCACCTCAGCGAGCGTATTCATTTTGACAGCATGTCCAGCTTTGAGCGGCTCGGGGTGGCCTTTAACCAGATGGCCGACAACATTAACGCCCTCATTGCCAGCAAAAAGCAACTGATTGACGGCATCGCCCATGAGCTCAGGACGCCGCTGGTGCGACTGCGCTACCGTCTGGAGATGAGCGAAAACCTCACCGAGGCGGAATCGCAGGCGCTAAACCGTGATATCGGCCAGCTGGAAGCGCTCATTGAAGAGCTCCTGACCTACGCCCGTCTCGATCGCCCGCAGACGGAGCTCAGCCTGACCACCCCCGATTTTCCCGCCTGGATCAGCGACCACGTCGAGGATATCCAGATGGTCAACCCGCAGCGCGAGGTCGGCCTGGCGACGCTGACCCGCGGCAACTATGGCGCGCTGGATATGCGGCTGATGGAGCGGGTGCTGGATAATCTGGTGAATAACGCCCTGCGCTACAGCAGTCAGCGGGTGGCGGTCAGCCTGACCCTGCAGGGTGCCCGCGCGTCGTTGCAGGTCGACGATGACGGCCCGGGCATTGCCCCCGAGGAGCGCGAGCGGGTGTTCGAACCTTTTGTTCGTCTAGACCCCAGCCGCGATCGGGCGACCGGAGGCTGCGGCCTCGGCCTGGCCATCGTCCACAGTATCGCCCAGGCGATGGGGGGCGAGGTTCGCTGCGAGGCCAGTCCTCTCGGCGGCGCCCGCTTCTGCTTTAGCTGGCCGGTCTATCATCAGTTGCCCGATTTTACCTCTGCCTGAATAAAACTTGCGCAGCGGCCGCGGGCTGGGTATGCTGTAAAAATCGAATAGTATGTTGTAACTAAGGTGAATGCGATGGCCAGCTACGACCTCGTTGAACGTCTGAATGATACCTTTCGCCAGATCGAGCTGGAGCTGCAGGCGCTGCGCCAGGCGTTAACGACCTGTCGACTGCTGGCGGGCCGGGTGTTTGAGCTGCCGGCGATCAGTAAAGATGCCGAGCATGACCCGCTGGCGAACATTACTGTCGTCCAGCACACCGGGGAGGCGGCGCTGGATCTCGCCCTGCGACACTATGGCCATCTGTTTATCCAGCAGCAATCGGAAACCCGCAGCAGCAAAGCCGCCGTCCGCCTGCCGGGTGCTATCTGCCTGCAGGTCACCGCCGCGGTACAGCAGGCGCTGCTGGCGCGCATTCAGCAGATCAACACCCTTAAGGCCACCTTCGAGAAAATCGTCACCGTCGACTCTGGCCTGCCCCCCACCGCCCGCTTTGAGTGGGTGCATCGCCATTTGCCTGGATTAATTACCCTCAGCGCCTATCGCACGCTAACGCCCCTTCTCGACCCGAGCACTATCCGCTTCGGTTGGGCCAATAAGCACGTGATCAAAAACCTGACCCGCGACCAGGTGTTGATGATGCTGGAGAAAAGCCTGCAATCGCCGCGGGCGGTGCCGCCCTGGACCCGCGAGCAGTGGCAGAGCAAACTGGAGAGGGAGTATCAGGATATCGCCGCCCTGCCGCAGCGGGCGCGGCTGAAAATTAAACGGCCGGTGAAAGTGCAGCCGATTGCCCGCGTCTGGTATGCCAGCGAGCAGAAACAGGTGCAGTACGCCTGCCCCAGCCCGCTGATCGCCCTGATATCCGGCAGCCAGGGGGTCAGCGTGCCGGATATTGGCGAATTGCTCAACTACGATGCCGACAACGTGCAATACCGCTACAAACCGGAGGCGCAGTCGCTGAGATTACTGATCCCTCGCCTGCACCTCTGGCTGGCTAGCGAGTAGCCAGGCTGCCGACCATCAGCTCCGGGCGCACCCAGCTGTCGAATTCGGCTTCCGTCAGGTAGCCCAGCGCCAGCGCCGAGGCCTTCAGGGTCAGCCCCTCATGGTGCGCTTTTTTGGCGATCTCCGCCGCTTTATCATAGCCGATATGGGTATTCAGCGCGGTCACCAGCATCAGCGACTCGTTGAGCAGCTGGTTGATCCGCTCGCGATTCGGCTCAATCCCCACCGCACAGTGCTCGTTAAAGCTCGCCATGCCGTCCGCCAGCAGACGCACCGACTGCAGGAAGTTGTGAATGACCATCGGCCGATAGACGTTGAGCTCGAAGTTACCCGAGGCGCCGCCGATATTCACTGCCACGTCGTTACCCATCACCTGGCAGCAGACCATGGTCAGGGCTTCGCACTGCGTCGGGTTGACTTTGCCGGGCATAATCGATGACCCGGGCTCGTTTTCCGGGATGGCGATTTCCCCAATCCCGCAGCGCGGCCCGGAGGCCAGCCAGCGGACATCGTTAGCGATTTTCATCAGCGAGGCCGCCAGACCTTTCAGCGCGCCGTGGGCATGGACCAGGGCATCGACGGTGGCCAGCGCTTCGAATTTGTTCGGCGCGGTGACAAACGGCTGTCCGCTGAGCGAGGCCAGTTCGGCCGCCACCCGCACGGCATATTCCGGATGAGTATTCAGCCCGGTACCCACCGCCGTCCCGCCCAGCGCCAGCTCGGCGAGATGCGGCTGGCTGGCGTCAAGATGCTTCAGGTTATGGTCCAGCATCGCCACCCAGCCGGAGATTTCCTGGCCTAAGGTGAGCGGCGTGGCGTCCTGCAGATGGGTGCGACCGATCTTAACGATATCTCTGAAGGCCACCGCTTTTTCGTTGAGCGTGGCCCGCAGCGCCTGCAGCGGCGGGAGCAATTTTTCCCGCAGGGCAATCAGCGCCGCGACGTGCATAGCGGTGGGGAACACATCATTCGAGCTTTGGCTTTTATTGACATCGTCATTGGGGTGGATTTTTCGCGCCATCCCCCGCTCACCGCCGAGCAGTTCACTGGCGCGGTTGGCCAGCACCTCGTTCATATTCATATTGCTCTGGGTGCCGGAACCGGTCTGCCAGATAGCCAGCGGAAACTCCTGGGGGTGTTTTCCGGCCAGCACTTCGTCAGCGGCGGCGACGATCGCCCCGGCTTTCTCCGGCGTCAGCAGGCCAAGATCCTGATTGACCTTCGCCGCCGCCCGCTTGGTCAGCGCGAGGGCATATATCAGCTCTCCGGGCATTTTTTCGGTCGAGATGCGGAAATGCTCCAGAGAACGCTGGGTCTGGGCGCCCCAGAGTTTATCGGCCGGGACGTCGATGGCGCCCATCGAGTCTTTTTCACTGCGATGCGTTGTCATTACTTTCTCCTTGGATGAAAAGTGCGTCATAGCGACAAAGCTCACCTGCTTAAAAGAGTAAGTATTGGCCAGATTGAAAAGTTGTTTTGGTGGTTCGTGCCGCGGAGCGGCATAAAAAAACCGCCCCGAAGGGCGGCCCAGACCGCTGACAAAATGCAATCGTCGGGATTGCCCGGCGGCGCTGCGCTTGCACGGGCCTACAGAGAATTGCCTAACTGTTTAATATTGCTGTTTTTCGTAGGCCGGGTAAGGCGGAAGCCGCCACCCGGCAGAAAGGCGATCACAATAACGAAAACCGGTTTGTCATCGGCCATAGCCGCCCCGAAGGGCGGCCAGGTTTACTTCACGCAGCGGGCGCACTGCGATGTCTGGATTTGCTGGAAGAAGTCGTTGCCTTTATCATCGACGAGAATAAACGCCGGGAAGTCTTCCACGTCGATTTTCCAGATAGCCTCCATCCCCAGTTCCGGATACGCCACGCACTCAAGGCTGCGGATGCTCTGCTGAGCCAGTACCGCCGCCGGGCCGCCGATGCTGCCGAGGTAGAAGCCGCCGTGCTTGTGGCAGGCGTCGGTGACCTGCTGGCTGCGGTTGCCTTTCGCCAGCATGATCTTGCTCGCGCCGTGCGACTGCAGCAGATCGACGTAAGAGTCCATGCGCCCTGCGGTAGTCGGGCCGAGGGAGCCGGAGGCGTAACCGTCCGGCGTCTTGGCCGGGCCGGCGTAGTAGATCGGGTGATCTTTGACGTACTGCGGCAGGGCTTCGCCATTATCAATAAGCTCTTTCAGCTTGGCGTGGGCGATATCGCGGGCCACGATAATAGTGCCGCTCAGCGACAGACGCGTGGACACCGGGTACTGCGACAGCAGCGCCAGGATCTCGCTCATCGGCTGGTTAAGATTCACTTTCACCGCTTCGCCTTCCCCAGCCTGGCGCAGATGCTCAGGGATATATTTCCCCGGATTGCTCTCCAGCTTCTCAATCCAGATGCCGTCGCGGTTGATTTTGGCTTTGATGTTGCGGTCGGCGGAACAGGAGACGCCCATCCCTACCGGGCAGGAAGCGCCGTGACGCGGCAGACGGATCACGCGGATATCGTGGGCGAAATATTTGCCGCCGAACTGCGCGCCGAGGCCGAGGTTCTGCGCTTCCAGCAGCAGTTCTTGCTCCAGTTGCACGTCGCGGAAAGCCTGCCCATGTTCGTTACCTTCGGTCGGCAGGCCATCGTAGTATTTGGTGGAGGCCAGCTTGACGGTTTTCAGCGTCGCTTCCGCCGAAGTCCCGCCGATGACAAAGGCGATATGGTACGGCGGACAAGCGGCGGTCCCCAGGGTGCGCATCTTCTCGACCAGATAGTTTTTCAGCTTCGCCGGGGTGATCAGCGCTTTGGTTTCCTGGTACAGATAGGTTTTGTTAGCCGAGCCGCCGCCCTTGGCGATGCAGAGGAATTTATACTCATCGCCATCGGTAGCATAGAGGTCAATCTGCGCCGGCAGGTTGGTGCCGGTGTTAACCTCTTTATACATATCCAGCGGGGCGTTCTGCGAATAGCGCAGGTTGTCCTGGATATAGGTGTTGTACACCCCCTGCGCCAGGGCGGCCTCATCGCCTCCGCCGGTCCAGACGCGCTGGCCTTTTTTACCCATGATGATCGCGGTGCCGGTGTCCTGACAGGTGGGCAGAATGCCTTTGGCGGCGATATCGGAGTTGCGCAGGAACTGCAGGGCGACGTATTTGTCGTTTTCGCTGGCTTCCGGGTCGTTCAGGATATCCGCCACCTGCTGCTGATGCGCCGGGCGAAGCATAAAGGAGGCGTCGTGGAAGGCATGTTGCGCCAGAAGGGTCAGCGCCTGAGGGTCAACTTTTAGCACTTCCTGGCCGGCAAATTCGGCGACGGAGACGTAATCACTGCTGAGGAGATAATACTCGGTGTCATCCTTTTTGAGGGGAAAAGGATCCTGGTAAACAAACGGTTTATTCGACATTGTACTCTCACTTACTGCTTTGGCTGATTATGTTTCAGGCAGGGACTCCATGTGCCTGTAGAAAAGCGAGTCGATCAATCTTACACAATTTTTTAACAAAAACTGAGACAGGGACGACTTTTTCTTTCAGCAGTTGCTTCTCCAGCGTTTGCTGGTTTAATAGGGCGATAATTTTAATTTGATTGATACAGGGAATGAGAATGCAAAAGCTGATCAACGCCGTACAGAACTATGCCTGGGGAAGCCACACCGCCTTAACTGAACTGTATGGCATCGCCAACCCGGACAACCAGCCGATGGCAGAGCTGTGGATGGGGGCGCATCCGAAGAGCAGCTCGCAGGTCCTGACGGCCGATGGCCAGCCGCGTTCGCTGCGCGAGGTGATTGACGCGGATAAAGCCGCCCTGCTCGGCGAAAAAGTGGCGCAACGCTTCGGTGAGCTGCCGTTCCTGTTTAAAGTGCTGTGCGCCGCGCAGCCTCTCTCCATTCAGGTCCATCCTAACAAGCAGGCCTCCGAAGAGGGTTTCGCCCGCGAGAACGCCGCCGGCATCCCCCTCTCCGCCGCCGAACGTAACTACAAAGATCCGAACCACAAGCCGGAGCTGGTTTTCGCCTTGACCCCGTTCCTGGCGATGAACGCGTTTCGCGAGTTCAGCGAAATTGTCAGCCTGCTGCAGCCGGTGGCCAACGCACACCCGGCGATCGGCGCCTTCCTGCAGCAGCCGGACGCGACTCGCCTGAGCCAGCTGTTTGCCAGCCTGCTGAATATGCAGGGCGAGGAAAAAGCCCAGGCGCTGCAGGCGCTGCGCGAGGTGCTGGACCGTGAGCAGGGCGAACCGTGGCAAACCATCCGCCTGATCGCGGAATTCTATCCCGACGACAGCGGCCTCTTCTCCCCACTGCTGCTGAACGTGGTGAAGTTGAATCCTGGCGAAGCGATGTTCCTGTTTGCCGAAACGCCGCACGCTTATCTGCAAGGGGTAGCGCTGGAGGTGATGGCCAACTCGGATAACGTGCTCCGCGCCGGCCTGACGCCGAAGTACATTGATATCCCTGAGCTGGTGGCCAACGTTAAGTTCGAGGCTAAACCGGCGGGTGAGCTGCTGACCCAGCCGCAGCGCCACGGCGCGGAACTGGACTTCCCGATCCCGGTGGAAGATTTTGCCTTCTCGCTGCACGATCTCTCCACCGAGGCCAGCGATCTGGCCCAGGCGAGCGCGGCGATCGTTTTCTGCGTCGACGGCGAAGCCGTGCTGCGCAAAGGCGACCAGAGCCTGACCCTCAAGCCGGGCGAATCGGCCTTTGTGGCCGCCAATGAATCGCCGGTGCAGGTCAGCGGCCATGGCCGCGTGGCGCGCGTGTTCAATAAGCTCCAGTAAACGACTGACCTTTCAGGTCGCGCTTACTGATTATGACAACTCAGCCAGGCGGTCTCTCCGCCTGGCTTCATTTATGGACAAATGCTATGAAAAAATCGCTGGTCGCAGCAGGAATCATCGTGGCGCTGGGCGTGGTATGGACAGGCGGCGCCTGGTACACCGGTAAACAGCTGGAAGGCCGAATTGCCGATATGGTGCAGCAGGCTAACGCACAGCTACGCAGCAGCGCGCCGGAGTCAGGTCTGGAGCTGAGCTATCAGGACTACCAGCGCGGGCTGTTCAGCAGCCATCTGCAGCTGGTGGTGAAGCCCATCGCCGGTCAGGCTAACGGCTGGCTGGCCGCCGGACAGAGCGTGGTGCTTGACGAGGTGGTCGATCACGGCCCCTTCCCGCTGGCCTCGTTAAAAACCTTTAATCTGGCTCCGGCGATGGCTTCGGTCCACACCACGCTGGTGAAAAACGACGCCAGCCAGGCATTGTTCGAGATAGCCAAAGGCACTACCCCCTTCACCGTTGATACGCGCATCGCCTACAGCGGCGACAGCCAGTCGGCGATCGTTCTCAATGCCCTCGACTACGCCAAAGGGGATGAGAAAGTCACCTTCAGCGGCGGCCAGTTCCAGCTCGACGCCGACCGCGACGGCAAAAACATCAGCCTGAAGGGCCAGGCCGGCAGCGGTCAGATCGATGCCCTCAACGAATATAACCAGAAGGTGCAACTGCGCTTCGTCAACCTGACCACCGACGGCGCCACCGAGCTGGCCAGCTTCAACGAGCGTATCGGCCAGCAAAAAATGACCCTCGATAAGCTGGCCATCAGCGTCGAAGGCAAAGAGCTGGCGCTGGTTGACGGCATGGCGCTGGACGGCGGCTCGACGTTGACCAAGGACGGCAAAGGCGTGAACAGCCAGGTGAACTACACCGTCAACAGCCTTAAGCTGCAGGGTCAGGATATGGGCAGCGGCAAACTGACGCTGAAAGTGGATAACGTCGACGGTCAGGCGTGGCACCAGTTCAGCCAGCAGTACAGCGCGCAGTCTCAGGCGCTGCTGGCGAAGCCAGAGCTGGCGCAGAACCCGGAGCTGTACCAGCAGGCGCTTACCGAAACCCTGTTCAATGCGCTGCCGATCCTGCTTAAGGGCAATCCGTCGGTGACCATCTCCCCGCTGAGCTGGCGCAACGCCAAAGGCGAAAGCACCCTCAACCTCTCGGTTCTGCTGAAAGATCCGGCCCAGGTGACCGCTCCGCCGCAGACGCTGGCGGACAGCCTGGATCGCGTGGTGCAGTCCCTTGACGGCAAAGTGGTGATCCCGGTGGATATGGCGACGGAGTTTATGACTAAGATCGCCGGTCTGGAAGGCTACCAGCCAGCCGACGCCGCCAAACTCGCCGATCAGCAGGTCAAAGGCCTGGCGGCGATGGGCCAGATGTTCCGCATCACCACCATGGAAGATAATGCCATCAGCAGCAGCCTGCAGTACGCGAACGGCCAGGTGACGCTGAACGGCCAGAAAATGCCGCTGGAGGATTTTGCCGCGATGTTTGGTCTGGAAGCGCCTTCGCTACCGGACGGCGCGCCGCAGGACGGCCAGCCGCAGCAGGATGACGCCGCGCCTCAGCAGGACGACGCCGCCCCGCAGCCGTAACGTATCGGCTCAGGAGACGGCCACCGCGCGCCGTCTCCGTCATTTTCTCGTCACCAGCCGCGGGGGCATGATCTGGTTTCGCGTCTCGCCCGCGCCCTCCTCCAGCCGCCGCAGCATCGACTCCGCCAGCGTTTTGCCCATCTCGCGCGCCGGGGTAGTGACCCAGGTGAGCGGCAGGTCGTCAAGCGCGGCCTCGGGCACATCGGCGAACGCCGCCAGCGCCACCCGCTGCTCGAAGTAGCTGTCGACGCCATCTTCCCCGCTCTGCCTTCCAGCCCGCAGCAGACCGAACCACGCGCCGGTCGCCACCACGTTGTTGTAGCACACCACCGCGGTGATGGTCGGATTTTGCCCCAGCAGCGCGGTCATCGCCTCCGCCGCCTGCTTCTGGCTCGACTCGCACTCCAGCACCCATTCGCTGTGAAACGGCAGACCGTATTTCAGCAAGGTGGCGCAATAGCCGCCGACCCGCTCGGCGCGCGTTAGCGACGAGCTCTGACCGCCAAGCCAGGCGATCCGCTGATGGCCGCGGCGGATCAGATGCTCGGTCACCAGCTGCGCCGCCTGCATGTTGTCCGGGCGGATCAGGTCGACATCGTCGAGATAGCTGGCGCGGGAAGCGAACACCAGCGGCACCCCCGCCTCCGCCGCCCGCTCGCGCAGCTCGCTGCCGCGGTCGATGGCCCCGGCGATGATCACCCCGTCCACCCCCTGCGCCGCCAGCGTATCAAACCGCTGAGCCATCTTCTCGCCGCTGCGTCCCCCCTGGGTGAGAAACACCATTTTCCCCTGCCTCTCCAGGGCATCGGTGAGGCCGGCGGTTAACTCGGCATAGAACGGTTTAGAGAGATCGCTGACGATAAGGCCAATCACCCCGCTCTGTCCGCCGCGCAGCGAGGCGGCCTGACGGTTGCGCACAAATCCCAGCTGCTCGATGGCCTGATTAACCCGCTCGCCGGTGGCGCTGGAGATGCGCCCTTTGCCGCTCAGCACCAGCGAAACGGTGCTCACGGAGACGCCGGCGGCCAGTGCCACATCATTGATGGTGATCTTTTTTGCGATTGCCATAACCTGCTGGCTGACTCCCTTGCCTGACGATAAAACGTTTTATCATTGTGCGATCTTTATAAACCTTATTATCGCTTGAATATGTGATTTTTATCGCACTAAAAAGTGGTAAAACGTTTTATCTTGCCGTGGCGTTAGTTCTTCCCGACCACTTGAGAATCAGGAACCGTGCTATGACGGCGAAAACCGCACCAAAAATCACCTTGTGGGAATTTTTCCAGCAGCTGGGAAAAACCTTTATGCTGCCCGTGGCGTTGCTCTCGTTTTGCGGGATCATGCTGGGGATCGGCAGCTCGTTAAGCAGTCACGATGTTTTGACCCTGCTGCCGTGGCTGGATATGCCGCTGCTGCAGGCCATCTTTATCTGGATGAGCAAAGTCGGCTCCTTTGCCTTCAGCTTCCTGCCGGTGATGTTCTGTATCGCCATCCCGTTGGGGCTGGCGCGGGAGAACAAAGGCGTCGCCGCCTTCGCCGGTTTTGTCGGCTACGCGGTCATGAACCTGGCGGTCAACTTCTGGCTGACGGCGAAAGGCATTCTGCCCACCACCGACGCCTCGATCCTTAAGGCCAACAATATCCAGAACATCATCGGTATTCCCTCGATCGATACCGGGATCCTCGGGGCGGTTATCGCCGGGATTATCGTCTGGCTGCTGCATGAGCGCTTTCACAACATTCGCCTGCCGGACGCCCTGGCCTTCTTCGGCGGCACCCGCTTCGTGCCGATCGTCACCACCGTGGTGCTGGGTCTGGTCGGGCTGGCGATCCCGCTGGTGTGGCCGGTCTTCGCCATGGGGATCAACGCCCTCGGGAAGATGATCAATAGCGCCGGCGATTTTGGGCCGATGATCTTCGGCACCGGCGAGCGACTGCTGCTGCCGTTTGGCCTGCACCACATCCTGGTGGCGCTGATCCGCTTCACGGAAGCCGGCGGCACCCTCGACGTCTGCGGCCACAGCGTCAGCGGCGCGCTGACCATCTTCCAGGCGCAGCTGAGCTGCCCGACCACCCACGGCTTCGCCGAAAGCGCCACCCGCTTCCTGTCGCAGGGTAAGATGCCAGCCTTCCTCGGCGGTCTGCCGGGCGCCGCGCTGGCGATGTACCACTGCGCCCGTCCGGAAAACCGGCATAAAATTAAAGGCCTGCTGATCTCCGGGGTGATCGCCTGCGTGGTGGGCGGCACCACCGAGCCGCTGGAGTTCCTGTTCCTGTTCGTGGCGCCGGTCCTGTATGTCATCCACGCCCTGCTGACCGGTCTCGGCTTTACCATCATGGCGGTGCTCGGCGTCACCATCGGCAACACCGACGGCAATATTATCGACTTCGTGGTGTTTGGCATCCTGCATGGTCTGGCGACCAAGTGGTATCTGGTGCCGGTGGTGGCGGCAATCTGGTTTGCGGCCTACTATGCCATCTTCCGCTTCGCCATCACCCGCTTCAATCTGAAAACGCCGGGCCGCGATATCGACACCGCCGCCAGCGTGGAGAAAGCGGTCGCTGGCACCATTGGTAAATCCGGGTATAACGTGCCGGCGATTCTGGCGGCCCTCGGCGGCGCCGACAACATTGTCTCGCTGGATAACTGCATTACCCGTCTGCGTCTGTCAGTACACGATATGAGCAAAGTGGACGCTGCCGCGCTGAAAGCCCACCGCGCCATCGGGGTGGTTCAGCTCAACCAGCATAATCTGCAGGTGGTGATTGGCCCGCAGGTGCAGTCGGTAAAAGATGAAATGGCCACGCTGATGAATACCGTTCAGGCCTGATCTCACCGGTCCCCTTCCGGCACGGAAGGGGACCCTTGCTAAGGAAGTTCCGATGTTTGATTTTTCTATACCCATCGACCGCCACGGCACCTGGTGCACGCAGTGGGACTATGTCGCAGACCGCTTTGGCGTCCCCGACCTGCTGCCGTTCACCATCTCCGATATGGATTTCGCCACCGCGCCCTGCATCCTCGACGCCGTCAGCCGGCGGCTGGCCCACGGCGTGTTCGGCTACAGCCGCTGGCAGAACGAGGCGTTTCTCGGGGCGATTGCCCACTGGTACGCCAGCCGCTTTCACAGCGTCATCGATCCGCAAACGGTGGTTTACGGACCGTCGGTTATTTATATGGTGGCGGAAACCATCCGCCAGTGGTCGCAAGAAGGCGACGGCGTCGTCGTCCATACTCCCGCCTACGATGCGTTCTATAACACTATCACCGCTAACCGCCGACAGATCGCCCCGGTGCCACTGACCCTGACGAACAATCAATGGCACTGCGATATGGCGCGCCTGGAAGCGGCGCTGGCGGAGCCGAAGAATACCCTGCTGCTGCTCTGCAGCCCGCACAACCCAACGGGGAAAGTCTGGCGCCGCGAGGAGCTCCAGACCATGGCGGCGCTGTGCCAAAAGCATGGCGTCAGGGTGATTAGCGACGAAATTCATATGGACATGACCTGGGGCGACCACCGTCATATCCCGTGGAGCGAGGTGGCTCAGGGGCCGTGGGCGCTGTTCACCTCCGGATCAAAGAGCTTCAATATTCCGGCCTTTACCGGGGCCTATGGCTTTATCCCTGAGGCAAACTGCCGCGACAGCTATCTGCAGGCGCTGAAAGCGCGCGATGGACTCTCGTCGCCCTCGGTACCGGCGCTGCTGGCTCATATCGCCGCCTACCGCGATGGGGCGCCCTGGCTCAACGCCCTGCGCGACTACCTGCAGGAGAACCTGCGCTTTGTGGCTGATACGCTCAATCGCGCCTTTCCTGCGCTGCGCTGGCAGCCGCCGGAGGCCACCTACCTGGCGTGGATCGACCTGCGACCCCTCAACATTGACGACCGCGCACTGCAGCAGGCGCTGATCGCCGGGCAGAAGGTGGCGATTATGCCGGGATATACCTATGGTCACGAAGGCAATGGCTTTCTGCGCCTCAACGTCGGCTGTCCACGCGAGAAGCTGGAGCGCGGTGTCGCAGGGCTGATAGCCGCCCTGCGCAGCCTCAGTTGACGCGCGGCACTGACTACAGATCGTCACGCCGGCGGAACGCCAGGTAGCCGGCGCCGAGGGTAAAGATGCCGACAATCACCACCAGCAGGATAAACCCGTGGTGATTGCTCGCCAGCGGGATCCCGCCGACGTTCATGCCGAAGAAACCGGCCACAATGTTAATCGGTAGCGCGAGGACCGTGATCACCGTCAGGGTGTAGAGGGTGCGGTTACTCTGCTCCAGCTGGCGGGCGCCGATCTCCTCCTGCAGCAGGCTGATGCGCTCGATCAGGCCGGACAGGTCATTAAGCACCACGCTAAACTCTTCGGTGAACTGACGAAATGCCTGCACCACCGCGCGATCCATCCACGCTGGCGGCCGGTTAAGCAGCCGGAACATGGCCGCCGGTTCCGGCGCCAGCAGCCGTTGAAAACGCAGCAGCATCCGCCGCAGCCGCGCCAGATCGGCCCGATTACGCTGCACGTGATTGCTCAGGAGCCGCTCTTCAATCAGGTCGACGTGGCGGCTGGCCTGGCGCACCACCTGCTCCAGCACCTCCTCCTGCTCCTCCAGCAAAAAGGCCAGCAGTTCAGCGGAGGTATGCACCTTAAGCGTATGCAGACGCGGCAGCATCCATTCGATAAACCGCAATGGTTTGAAACGCGCTGTCACCACCAGCTTCGGGCTACAGTAGAGCCACAGCGTGGCGGTTTCCGCGCTGGTGTCTTGCGGACGAAACAGCACGTCGTTAAGCACGGCGAACAGATTTTCCCCTTGCCGTTCAATACGGGTGGTATGCGAGCCGCTGCGGATCTCCTCAAAGAAAAAGTCCGCCACGGGAAAGTGACTGATTAGCCATTTTTCGGCGGTGGCGTGATTGAGATTAAGATGCAGCCAGATAAAGGCCTTATCGTCAGCCAGCGCCTGATAGCTGGCGCATACCTCACCAGAGGCAATAGGCTGTGGGGGGTGATCTTCGTGAAACAGATAGCCATACACCAGGCCGGACACTTCCATATCAAAATCGGGCTTTAACATCTTCGCGGTGACGTCTTGACTCATGGCTCCCTCAGGACAGGCACTGGCACCGTTGATGCCCAGATAGCGCCATATTTCGCTATTTTTCGCGGACTGGCAAGGTTAATAATCCTGCCGCAAAACCGTCATCTGAAGGACATATTTCGGGCAGCATGCCTGAGTCATACCCGGCGTGCTGACCAAGCGCATCGCGCGACGATCTGGCCTTCTCGCTGTGCTTTTATTGTCACTATTAAAATAATTTTGATATTCCTCAAAACTTTTTTAGGCGGGAAGCGGTATTAATTTGGCCGCTTAATCATTGCTTACCCTGGTTTATTGAGGAGGAGACCATGAAAACCTATGACCGTAATCGTAACGCTATTGCTACCGGCAGTATGGTCATGATCGCTGGTAACGGTACGACGGGCGTGATTAAAGCGATCCATGGCGAGGGGAAAACCGCCGAGCAGCTGCGTCGGGCGGACTGCGTGGAAATCGACGGCTGCGAGGGACGCTTCTGCCCGTTAGATCTGATCCGTCTCGGTTTCCATTAATCCCTGCCGTCAAGGCACCATGAGCAGGCCACCCAGCGTGGCCTCTTCTTTTTCAGGCTGATCCAGGCGCTTAGCGAAAGCTCCACTGAATACTCATCACGAAGATCGCCGGTATAATAATCCCGCCCTCGACGCCGAAGTAATCGGTAAAGTTGTATTGCAGACCATGATAAATATAGGGCGAAAAACCGACGCCGGTGATTTTTTTGGCGGTGCGGTAGGTGCCTGAGTCGCCGCAGTGGCTGAAAGCGTCAAAGAAAAATTCCCCGGTATAGGCATACACCCCTTTCAGCAGCCAGCCGGTGTCGTTTTTCAGCCAGTCGCGGCGCACGCCGAGGGTCAGACAGCGATCGTCGAAGCTATTTTTCATGGTGCCGACCAGCGCGCTGTATTTTGAATCCGCTGAAAACTTGCGCTCCACCGAGAAAAAGTTGTTGTTGAAATGCTCGTTATATTGTCCGTGGTTACCGGTCATGTGATAAACATAGGAGCCGGTATTCATCGAATAAAGATTGAATTCCCCGGCCTGCGCCGACGGCATGGCAACCAACAATAGCCCGGATAACAAGATCCATAATTTATTTAACATTCAGTAACCTACGCCACACCTGTAAAAAAGAACCCGGCATACTATCACCGCGAAGCTAAACCAAAGGGCAATCAGATACACCGACGCTTTTCGCGGCAGGCAAACATGATGCTATAAGCACTATAGCAGTCGCCCTCTCGCCTGGTGAGCGCCAGCGGCTATACTGCTGACACATTCATCTTATTGATTAAGGACTGCTGTGTTAGCCACTCTCCTCGTTGCGCTGGTCGCTATTATTCATCTCGCCATCCTGGTGCTGGAGATGTTTTTCTGGGAAGCGCCCGCCGGGCGCCGGGCCTTTAACCTCAGCGTCAATTTCGCCCGGGAAAGCCGGGTGCTGGCGGCCAACCAGGGGTTGTATAACGGTTTCCTGGCCGCCGGCCTGGCATGGGGGCTGTGGCTGGGGGCATCGGGCGTGCAGGTGGTGATCTTTTTCCTCGCCTGCGTGCTGGCCGCCGGGATATTCGGCGCGCTGACCGCCAGCCGCAAAATTCTCTATATTCAGGCGCTGCCCGCGCTGCTGGCGCTGCTTGCGGTGCTGGCGCAGGCGTAGGGTCTTGATCCAAAACAGAGAAAGCAGGCGCTAAGGCGGATACTATGTGCCCCCTTCGGTCGGTCATCGACCGTTAATACCTTCTGAGTTCAGAGGCATTTTTATGACATGGCAATCCTTCAAACAGGCCTGGCTTATCCGGTTCTGGTCTCCCGTCCCGGCGGTCATCGCCGCGGGCATTCTCTCAACCTACTATTTTGGCATCACCGGCACCTTCTGGGCGGTGACCGGCGAATTTACCCGCTGGGGTGGCCAGCTGCTGCAGCTGCTGGGGGTCCACAGCGAACAGTGGGGCTATTATCAGCTGATCCATCTCGACGGGACGCCGCTGACCCGCATCGACGGCAGGATGATCATCGGCATGTTCGGCGGCTGCCTGGCCGCGGCATTGTGGGCCAATAACGTCAAACTGCGCTTGCCACGCAGCCGGATCCGCATAGTGCAGGCCGTGGCCGGGGGCATCATCGCCGGGTTCGGCGCGCGGCTGGCGATGGGCTGCAACCTGGCGGCGTTTTTCACCGGCATTCCGCAGTTCTCCCTGCACGCCTGGCTGTTTGCCATCGCCACCGCCATCGGCTCCTGGTTTGGCGCTCGCTTCACCCTGCTGCCTCTATTTCGCATCCCGGTAAAAATGCAAAAGGTATCCGCCGCTTCGCCGTTAACCCAAAAACCGCTGCAGGCACGCCGCCGTTTCCGCCTGGGCATGGTGGTCTTTTTCGCCATGATCGGCTGGGGCCTGCTCACCGCCGCAGACCACCCTGCGCTCGGCCTTGCGATGCTGTTCGGCATCGGCTTCGGTCTGCTTATCGAGCGGGCGCAGATCTGCTTTACCTCCGCCTTTCGCGATATGTGGATCACCGGCCGGACGGTGATGGCGAAGGCGATAATCTTCGGCATGGCGGCGAGCGCCATCGGCATCTTCAGCTATGTGCAACTGGGGATGGCGCCGAAAATCATGTGGGCCGGTCCCAATGCGGCGATCGGCGGGCTACTGTTCGGCTTTGGCATCGTGCTGGCCGGCGGCTGTGAAACCGGCTGGATGTACCGGGCGGTGGAAGGCCAGGTTCACTACTGGTGGGTGGGGCTGGGCAACGTCATTGGCTCCACGCTGCTCGCCTGGTGCTGGGACGATATCGCCGCCCCGCTCGCCACCCACTGGCAAAAGGTCAACCTGCTGAACGCTTTTGGTCCCTTCGGCGGACTGCTGACGACCTATCTGCTGCTGCTGATCGCCCTGCTGCTGGTGATCGCCTGGGAGAGACATTTTTTCCGCCGCCAGTCGGCAGCGGTCCGGACCGTGAAGGAGAGTGCATGAAAAACATCATCCCTGATTATCGCCTGGACATGGTCGGCGAGCCCTGCCCTTATCCGGCGGTCGCCACCCTGGAGGCGATGCCCTCCCTGCAAAAAGGCGAGATCCTCGAAGTGATAAGCGACTGTCCGCAGTCGATCAATAACATTCCGCTCGATGCCAGGAACCATGGCTATACGGTGCTGGATATTCAGCAGGATGGCCCGACCATTCGCTATCTGATCCAGAAGTAATCCCGTTTTCCCGCCGGCGACCTTCAACGCCGGCATGGATTTCCCCGTCTCGCCATGTCCTCACCATCAGATGGGCCGTGCAGGCAAACGATTGCAATAGATTGTAACACTTGAAACGGTGTTCCAGTTATCAAATAACCATTAATATAACGCGGCTATATTATTAAAATACGAATAAGTAACTTCGTGAATGGTTTCTGCCGCTACCGGCCAAAGCCGCACACAGCAATACAATAAGGATAGAAATGGAACTGCTGGCCAGGCTGGGTTATTTTTTTGAGCAAGTGCGTGCAGATGCCGATTTTGCCACCTTCGCCAATGAACTACGTCGGCACCAGGTCTCGTGTTACATCTACTTTGTCTCCACCGGCAATATGAATTTCGTGATGGCAAACGACAAGGTGATCACGATAAAAAGCGCCCGCAGCCTGCTGCGCGTGCGCAGCGCCCCCAACCAGCAGCTGACCTCGGCTGCGGTCATCCGCCATTTTGCCGGCGCCATCAACTTTGAACAATACTGTAAGGATCTCGCCAGCGCCGGGGTGTTTAAGTGGAGCGTCGACCTGGACGAGGAGACTCGCCACTACTGGTCGAAGGATAACAGGCTGCTGTATAAAGAGAGCCTGATTCCCCCCTGAGCGGGTCCCGGGGGGAAGTCTGGTTTGCGGGGCCAGCTCTTAATCGCGGGTCTGGACCCAAAAGGCGTGGATCAGGCCTGGAATATAGCCCAGCAGGGTCAAAATAATGTTGAGAATAAACGCCCAGCCGAAACCTTTCCCCAGCAGAACCCCCAGCGGCGGCAGAATGATAGTAAAAACGATTCTCCAGAATCCCATAAGTTCTCCCTTCATCTAATGTCAACATTTTACTAAGCTATTCAATAGTTAAGCATAGACGCTTTTCACCGCTTCGCCAGCAGGCTGCGCCCTCATCTCCGGTAACAAAAATTATTTCCTGCCGTCACGGATAAAAAAGTCCGCCAAAACATCCACTTTTTTGCCTCATGCTGTGGGCCTGACAGAGAACCGCACAGATTGTCAGTTGACCTGGCTGCCAGTCAGGACTAAGCCTGGAGAAGTTTTATCACATCGAGTCGTTTTACCAACCGGAGAATATCCATGAGTAAACTTGGGATTAATGGTTTTGGTCGTATCGGACGTCTGGTGTTACGCCGTTTATTAGAAGTCGACAGCAGCCTCGAGGTGGTGGCCATCAACGACCTCACCTCGCCAAAAGTGCTGGCCTACCTGTTAAAGCATGATTCAAACTACGGCCCCTTCCCGTGGAGCGTCGACTTCACGGAAGATGCGCTGATCGTCAACGGCAAGACCATCACCGTGTATGCCGAAAAAGAGGCGCAGCATATTCCGTGGCAGGCGGCGGGCGCGGAAGTGATTGTGGAGTGTACCGGGTTCTACACCTCGGCAGAGAAATCGCAGGCCCATCTTCAGGCCGGCGCACGCAAGGTACTGATTTCGGCCCCCGCCGGCGAGATGAAAACCATCGTCTATAACGTCAACGATGACACCCTGACGGCGGATGACACCATCATCTCCGTCGCCTCCTGCACCACCAACTGCCTGGCGCCAATGGCCAAAGTGCTGCAGGACGCCTTCGGCATCACCGTAGGCACCATGACCACCATCCACGCCTATACCGGCACCCAGTCGCTGGTGGACGGGCCGCGCGGTAAAGATCTGCGCGCCTCCAGGGCGGCGGCGGAAAACGTCATCCCGCACACCACCGGCGCGGCCAAAGCTATCGGCCTGGTGATCCCCGCCCTGAGCGGCAAGCTGAAAGGCCATGCCCAGCGCGTACCGACCAAAACCGGCTCAGTGACAGAGCTGGTGTCGGTGCTGGAGAAAAAGGTAACTGCGGATGAGGTCAATCAAGCGATGAAGCAGGCTGCCGATGGCAATGAATCCTTTGGCTATACCGAAGAAGAGATTGTCTCTTCCGATATCATCGGCAGCCATTTCGGTTCAATCTACGATGCCACCCAGCTGGAGATTGTGGAGGCCGGCGGCGTACAGCTGGTGAAAACCGTCGCCTGGTACGACAACGAATACGGTTTTGTCACCCAGCTGATCCGCGTGCTGGAGAAATTTGCCCGCTAAGTGAACGGCGGACAGCCTGCGCTGCCCGCCGATTCTGCATTGAGCTTCTCAGGCCTGCAGATAGACCACCTGGGTCTGCAGGTACTCATTCAGGCCATGGCGGCCATCTGCGCCGCCGATCCCTGATTTACGCCAGCCGGCGTGGAATCCCTGCATCGCCTCAAAGTTCTCGCGGTTGATATAGGTTTCGCCGAACTTCAGCCCCTTAATCGCCTTCATCGCCACGTTGAGATCGCGGGTGTAGATTGAGGAGGTGAGGCCATAATCGCTGTCATTGGCCATCGCCAGCGCTTCATCGAGAGTTGAAAACGCCACCACCGGCAGCACCGGACCGAAGGTTTCCTCATGGATAATATCCATCTCCTGACGCACATCCAGCAGCAGGGTCGGCGGATAAAAATAGCCTTTCCCCTCCAGCGGCTGACCGCCCAGCGCTACCCGCGCCCCCTGCGCCACCGCCTTCGCCACTTTGCGCGCCACCTGATCCCGCGCGGCAGCGTTGATCAGCGGCCCCATCGCGATGTCATCCCGCGCCGCCGGGTCGCCAAACTGCACGGCCTTCATCGCCTCGCCGAGGCGGTTGACGAAGCGGTCGTAAATCCCCTGCTGAACATAGACCCGCTCGACGCAGTTGCACACCTGCCCGGTGTTGATCACCCGCGAGTCCACCACCGCTTTCACCGCCAGCTCCACATCCGCATCGTCCATGACGATGGCCGGCGCTTTGCCGCCGAGCTCAAGGCACACTTTGGTGATATTTTTCGCCGCGGCGGCCATGATTTTCTCCCCCGCCGCCACGCTGCCGGTCATGCTGACCATCGCCACCTTCGGATTGCCGGCCAGCTCCTGGCCGACGGTTTCCCCACGGCCGAGCACCAGGTTAAAGACCCCTTTCGGCAGCCCAACCTGGTGGACGATCTCGGCGAAAGCAATAGCGTTATTGGGCGTGAATTCGCTGGGCTTAATGACGATGGTATTTCCGGTGATCAGCGCCGGCGCCAGCTTGCGGGCGATAAGAAAAAACGGGAAGTTCCACGGCAGGATCCCGGTGGTCACCCCCAGCGCGCGTTTGAAGACAAGGATATTTTCCCCGGGACGGTCGCTCTGCACGATCTCCCCTTCATAACGCCGCGCCCATTCGGCCATGTAGTCGAGATAGTCGGCGGTGAACGCCACCTCCACCGCCGCCAGCTGCTGGATCTTGCCGCCTTCAGCGACGATCAGCCCGGCGATGTCATCGGCACGCTGACGGATGCCGGCGGCAATTTTGCGCAGCCAGCCCGCGCGCTCAATGGCCGGCAGCGCCTCCCAGGCCGGCTGGGCGCGCTCCGCCGCGTCAATCGCCAGCCGCGCCTCTTCCGCGGTCCCGTCCGGGATCCGCGACAGCAGCGCTTCGGTCGCCGGGTTAAGCACGTCGATCCAGCCGTCGCCGTGACCGGAAACGAACTGGCCATCAATATACATCTGGTGTTGAACGGGTGCTGTCATGGCTGCTCCTGTGGTGCATTTGTATTTAACAAGTGATTTTTTTGTTAAATATCGGGCGGATAAGCCGTGGCTTCGCAGCACATTGGCGCAGTTTTGTGAGCTGATTCATAAAACCGGGCCAAAAATACCCGGTTGAGGTTACATTTCAATAACACAAATTGCCCGTTTGCGATAAATCTGCCGCAAACGGGCATTTATCAGCCGAGGATGCGGGCCTGCAGCGCCCCGGCGAGCCGGTCATCCTCCCGCAGCTGTCGCCAGGCGTCGAGGATCTCCGGCGGGAAAGTCACGTGGCTGATAAAGTCTTTCCCCCGTGGACCGTACCCTTCAGGGGAATCCTGCAGACGCGGCAGTTCGCCGAGCAGCAGCGCCAGGTAGCGGGTCACCGGCCACAGCCCCGCCCCGCCGCCCACGAACCCCAGCTGGCCGTCGGTCTGTTCCAGCACCGGCGTGCAGCCGGGAAAGCTCAGCCACTGCGGCGGCGTCGTCGCCCCCTGCCAGACGCGGGCGAAGGTGGCCATCGTCCGCCGCTGCATGGTGGGGTCCTGAATGACGATCCCGCGACGATGGGGGATCCCCCGACTCTCCAGCATTGTGCGAGTAAAGCGCGCGTTTTCGCCGCAGTTGGTCGACCGATCCTCCACCACCAGCCGCGGGCGAGGAATGTGCCAGAAGTCATGCGCAATATCAGCCAGAATATGCGCTTCCGGACGCCCCTCCACCGCGAGCGAACGGTAGCGCGGATCTTCGCGCACCGCCTCATACAGAAAACCGGTAGAGTGCCCTACGCCGCCGCTGATCAGCAGCGGAACCTCCTGCTCCACCGCCAGTCGGCAGGCGGCGTCGATGGTAGGGATCACGGCGTTGCCAGCCAGCACCACCACATCCACCGCCGGCGGCGCGGTCAGCGTCGCCAGATCGTTTTGCGCCAGCCAGCCGCCGGTCAGGTTTGCCGCCGCCAGCGTCGTCGCCGACAGCGGGGGAAAGTGTTCTGCCATTCTGATCTCCTTAATCACCTCTCAGCCGCGCAGAGAGAATAGTCTGGCCATCATAAACGCCGCCTGCCGGGGCGCAAAGCGACGCTGATTTGTAACTATTTTGAAATAACAAGAAACATCTAAAAACACGCAGGTTGCACCTGAATAACTGACCATGAAAATAACAAAAAACAGCAAAAACAGGTGGAAAATAAAAATTTACCTCGCGGTTACACCAGATAAAAGCGCGTTTTCTTGCCCGCATTGCCGAGGGATAACTTGCCAATTGTAACCATCAACTCTAAGTTGCTTAACAATTACACAACCTTTTTCACATCAGGTTGCACCCTGCACGCACAGAGTGACACCTGACCTTTTACCGTGGCGGGAGAACGTTTCGTAATGAGCAATCCAGCAAGCAACACTGCATCCATTCTGCAGAAAAACAAGAAGGTACTGATCGCGAGCCTGACCGGCAGCGCCATCGAATGGTTCGATTATTTTCTCTATGGCACCGCCGCCGCGCTGGTGTTTAACAAAATCTTCTTTCCGATGGTCGACCCGGTCATTGGTCTGATCCTCTCCTGGCTCTCCTTTTCGCTCACCTTTTTTATCCGCCCCATCGGCGGAGTCATTTTCGCCCATATCGGCGATCGCATCGGTCGCAAGAAGACGCTGGTGCTCACCCTGTCGCTGATGGGCAGCGCCACGGTGGCCATTGGCCTGCTGCCCACCTACGAGATGGTGGGCCTGTGGGCGCCGGCCCTGCTGATTACCCTGCGCATTATTCAGGGCATGGGTATCGGCGGCGAATGGGGCGGCGCGCTGCTGCTGGCCTACGAATACGCCCCGGAAAAGCGGAAAGGCTTTTTCGGCAGTATTCCCCAGGCCGGCGTGACCATCGGCATGCTGATGGCAACCTTCATCGTCTCGCTGATGACCCTGTTCGATGAGGCGCAGTTTCTCGCCTGGGGCTGGCGCATTCCGTTCCTGCTCAGCTCCGTCCTCGTTTTCCTCGGCCTGTGGATCCGCAAAGACATCGACGAAACGCCCGCCTTTAAGCAGGTGAAACAGTCTGGCCAGGTGGCGAAGGCTCCGCTGCGCGAGACGCTCAAACACCACTGGCGGGAAGTGCTGATCGCCGCGGGTCTGAAAGTGGTGGAGACCGCCCCCTTCTATATCTTCTCCACCTTTGTGGTCAGCTACGCCACCACCACCCTGAGCTATCAGAAGTCGCAGGCGCTGGAATCCGTCACCCTGGGCGCGCTGGTGGCCACCGTGATGATCCCGCTGATGGGGCTGCTGTCCGACAAGGTGGGCCGGCAAAAAATGTACACCCTGAGCGTGGTGCTGCTGGGGCTGTTTATCGTCCCGTGGTTCCTGCTGCTCGACACCGGCACCAGCTGGGGCATTATGCTGGCGACGATTGTTGCCTTCGGCATCCTGTGGGCGCCGGTGACCGCGGTGCTGGGCACCCTGTGCTCAGAGATATTCAGCGCCAATGTGCGCTATACCGGGATCACCCTCGGCTACCAGCTGGGCGCCGCGCTGGCCGGGGGCACCGCGCCGCTTATCGCCACCGGTCTGCTGGCGAAATACGATGGTGACTGGCGACCGGTGGCCGTCTACTTGGGCGTGACGGTGGCGATTTCGCTGCTTGCGATATTCTGCGCCAGCCGGATGAAATCTGTCCCTGGCGCGGCGCGCTCCCGGGCGGAAAGCGCCTGACCGCAGCCGGTCCGGGCTATCTCGGCGCCGACCATCCTGCCCGGGCGCTGCGCTTGCGCGGGCCTACAGGGGGGATCACGCCGCGGGGGAAACCGCTCATCCCAGGCTCAGTAAGACAGTAGGCCCGGTAAGGCGCCAGCCGCCACCGGGCAGACGAACGGGAACAACGGCTAAGACGCCCTGGCCACACCCCTTAGCCGGCCGCCAGAGCCGGCGGGTGTCAGGGGCTCTGATTGTCCAGCTGAAGCTGCCCTTCGCGCCGCTGCTTCAGCTTCCAGAAGGCCCACAGCGCGATAAACCACAGCGGAGAAGCCAGCAGCGCCAGCAGCGTGTCCGGGTCAAAGATCATGATGAAGATGGCGAAGGCGAAGAACAGCAGGCTCACCCAGCTCATCACCACGCCAAAGGGCATCTTAAAGATCGAACCGGCATGCAGGTCCGGACGCTGACGGCGATAAACCAGATAGGCCGCGAGGATCATCCCCCAGCTGAACACCACCATAATCGCCGCCAGGGTCGAGACGATGGTGAACAGGGTCATCACATTCGGCACCAGGAACAGCAGCAGCGTACCGATCAGCATGCAGAAGCAGGAGAACAGCAGGCTGCGCACCGGAATGCGGGTGCTGCGCGACAGAATGCGGAACTGCCAGTGCGCATGCTTCTCCACCGACAGGCCGTACAGCATGCGGGTGCTGGAGAAGACCCCGCTGTTGGCCGAGGACATCGCCGAGGTCAGCGCCACGAAGTTAATCACCGCCGCCGCCGCGGGCAGCCCGGCTTTGGCAAACAGCGTTACGAAGGGGCTGGTCTCCGCCGACACCCCCGGCCAGGAGGCGACAGCGATGATCACCACCATCGACAGCAGATAGAAGATGATAATCCGCAGCGGCAGCGCATTGATCGCCTTGGGCAAAATGCGCTGCGGATCGCGGGTCTCCGCCGTCATCGTCCCCAGCAGTTCGATACCGGTAAAGGAGAAGATCGCTATCTGGAAGCCGGCGAAAAAGCCGGTGATACCGTGAGGCATAAAGGCCGTCGGGTCGGTGAGATGGCTCAGGGAAGCCGTCACGCCGTCCGGAGAGGTCCAGCCGGTGGCAATCATCCAGCCGCCGGTGACGATCAGGGCGATAATGGTGATCACCTTGATCAGGGCGAACCAGAACTCCGCCTCGCCAAACATCTTCACCGACAGCAGGTTGAGCAGGAACAGGATAGCCAGCATGCTGAGGGCCGGCATCCACGCCGACAGCTCGGGGAACCAGTACTGCATATAGCTCCCGCACACCACCACGTCGGCGATACAGGTCACCACCCAGCTCAGCCAGTAGGTCCAGCCGAGATAAAAGCTGGCCTGCGGTCCGAGATACTCGCCGACAAAGTCGGCAAACGAGCGGTAGTCATGGCGAGTGAGCAGCAGCTCCCCCATCGCCCGCATCACCATATAGGTAAAGAACCCGACCAGTACATAGATAACCAGGATCGAGGTGCCGGCGACGGCGATGTAGCGCCCCGCCCCCATAAACAGCCCGGTGCCGATGGCGCCGCCGAGGGCAATCATCTGGATATGGCGGGCGCCAAGCCCGCGCTTAAGCTGTGACGCGCCTTCACCTCCGGCGGCAGATGGCGCCTGATGTTGATGTTCAGTCATGGTGTTTCCTCAGGCTGGTTGCGGGAGGTGAAGCGCCGCGGCGCGGAGCAGCAGCCCGGCGCGCTGGCCGGTAGCGACCCCGGCATTGGGAAAGAGGATATAGGGGGCACGGGCCTGCACCACCCACCGTTTCTCTGCCTGGCGGGCGATCTCATACCCTGCCGGGAGCGCGGTGAAGTTCTCGACGTTGGCCGCCAGATTGAGCGTAAATTCCCCTTCGCGCTTGATGATGCTCTCCTCGACCAGGAAGTAATCCACCGGCGCTTTATCGCGCGCCGGCAGCGGCGCGTCAGAAATCCAGGCCCGGATCGCCGCGTCGGCGGCGGCGAACAGGCTAAGATCGTTGGCGCCGAACGGCATCACTTTTCCCAGCTCAAGGGTGGCGCTTTGCGCGGCGAACTTTTCGCAGGTGAAGTGGGTGAAGGTCCCGCCCGCTTCGGTATGGCGCACGATGGCGTCCATCCCGCTGGCCTGCAGCAGCTGATAGAAGCCGGGCGAAAAATCCTCCTCGTGGGCCGGGAGCAGCGCAAACTGGCGATACAGCGACCCGCGAATGGCGGTATGCATATCGAGATGACTACGGCTGACCGGCCCCGCCGCATCGGCGGCGCGATAGAAGACCTGCACCGCCTGCTCGAGAGCAAAAGCCCGCCGCGACTCATTGCCCGGGGTGACCGCCAGATGGCGGCCGCCGAACAGGCGATTGAGGTCGTTGTGCAGATAGCGACGCGCGGCGCGGATCGCCGGCAGGTTACCAAAAACGATCAGCAGCGCCTGGGTGAGCGGCTGCCGCCCCTGGCTCAGATCGTGAGTCAGCTGCAGCAGCAGCTCGGTCGGCGCGGTCTCATTGCCATGGACGCCAGCGGAGAGGATCGTCGCCTGACGCCACGGCGTGGCCGGCAGCAACTGCAGGATGCCCTCGCCCAGCCAGCGGGCCTCGATGTCCGCCGGAAAGGTCCACGCCTGCAGGCGGCAGTGCAGTAAATCGTTAACCAGATGCTCCATCTGCCGCTCCTTAACGCTGAAAATCATAGACAGCGCCCAGACGCAGGATCTGCGTCAGCTCATCCAGCGCCTGATAAACCTCGCGCAGCAGCTGCGGGTCTGCCAGATCGCGGGCGTGCAGCCGGTCACGGTAATGTTTTTCCACCCACGCCGTCAGCTGCTGGTAACGTTCGTCGTTCATCAGGCTGTGGGCGTTGACCGCCTTACGTTCAGACTCGTTGAGCACCACCCGCAGCCGCAGGCAGGCCGGGCCGCCGCCGTTGCGCATGCTTTCCCGCAGGTCAAAAACCGCCACTTCATCGATCGGCGACGCGCTGTCGGCCGCGAGATCGCTCAGGTAACGCCAGACGTTTTCCCGCTGGCGGCACTCCTCTGGCACCACAATCAGCATCTTGCCGTCGGGTTTGCTCAGCAGCTGGCTGTTGAACAGATAGGAGGCCACCGCGTCATCGAGCGACACCCGCTCGTCCGGCACTTCCACGCTGGTAAACGGAATATCGAGACTGTCGCTTTTTGCCCGCAGCGTCGCCAATACTGTCGACTGATCGACAAACGCCTGCTGATGGTGGAACAGCACATGGCGATTGCTGACCGCGATAACGTCGTTATGAAACACGCCGCGATCGATAGCCTGCGGCGCCTGCTGGGCAAACACCGTGTAGCGCGGATCCAGCTGATGCAGGCGAGCCACTGCTTCGCTGGCCTCCAGGGTCTGCCGCGCCGGATACTTCACCGGGGCGATCCCGCCGCTGGCGCGTCGACCGTAGACAAACAGCTGCACCCCCTGCCGGTCATACTCCCGACAGAAGCGGTTATGGTTGGCCGCACCTTCGTCGCCGAGGTCGCCATGCTGCGGCAGCGCCGCGTGGTGGGCGAAGTAGCGCGGATCGGCGAAGGTGGCGCGCAGGATCGCCGAGGTGGTGGGCGCCTCCTGCATGCGGTGAAGCTTATTGTTCAGGTTGGCGACGGTGAAATGAACTTTGCCATCGGCGCTATCCGCCGACGGCGAAACGGTCGCCGCGTTAGCAGTCCACATCGACGAGGCGGAGCTGAAGGCGGAGAGCAGCTGCGGCGCCGCCTGGGCCGCCTGGCGGATGACCTGCTCATCGCTGCCCTCGAATCCCAGGTCGCGCAGCAGACGCAGGTTCGGCCGCGGCTGCGGCGGCAGAATCCCCTGCACGAATCCGCGATCGGCAAGGGCTTTCATTTTATACAGCCCCTGCAGCGCCGCCTTTTTAGGGTTAGAGAGACCATCGCGGTTATTTTGCGAGGCTTCATTGCCGACGGAGAGTCCGGCATAGTGGTGCGTCGGGCCGACCAGGCCATCAAAGTTAGCTTCAAAACCAGACATATGTCCTCACAGGATCCGTTATCAGAATGGCAGGCCCGGCGATACGTTCGCCGGAAGCGTCAGCGTGTCGCTGACCAGAGAGGCCATCGGCCAGGCACAGTAATCGGCGGCGTACCACGCTGCCGCGCGGTGGTTGCCGGAGGCGCCCACCCCGCCAAACGGCGCTTTACTGGAAGCGCCGGTCAGCGGCTTGTTCCAGTTGACGATCCCGGCGCGCGCCTCGTCCGCCAGCTGGTCAAACTGCGCCGCATCGCTGGAGATCAGCCCCACGGCCAGGCCATAGCGGGTCTGGTTGGCGTGGCGAATCGCCTCCGGGAAGTCGTCGTAACGGATAACCGTCAGCAGCGGGCCAAAGTACTCTTCATCCGGCACCTCGATACCGGTGACGTCGACGATCCCCGGGGTCAGCACCGTGGAGTGCGGGTCGGGCTGGCGCAGGCGCAGCAGCACCTTGCCGCCAAGTCCCTCCAGTTTCTGCTGCGCCGCCAGCATGTTCTGCGCCGCCTCAAGGGAAATCACCCCACCCATAAACGGCGCCGGCTGGTCATCCCATTTCCCGGCGCGGATCTGCGCACAGGCCTCCACCAGCCGCCGCAGCAGCGCATCCCCCTGCTCGCCGCGCTGAACAATCAGCCGGCGTGCGCAGGTGCAGCGCTGTCCGGCGGTGATAAACGCCGACTGGATAATCACATGCAGCGCCGCATCGACATCGGCCACATCGGCCACGATCAGCGCGTTGTTGCCGCCCATCTCGAGGGCCAGCATCTTCTCCGGCTGGCCGCCGAAGTAGCGATGGAAGTGGAAACCCGCCGCTGCGCTGCCGGTGAACAGCACGCCGTCGATATCGCGGTTTTCCAGCAGCGCCTGGCCGGTGGCTTTCCCGCCCTGCAGCAGGTTAATCACCCCGTCGGGGACGCCCGCCTGCTGCCACAGCTGGACCGTCAGTTCCGCAGTGGCCGGCGTCAGCTCGCTGGGTTTAAATACGATAGTATTCCCGGCGATCAGCGCCGGAATGATATGCCCGTTGGGCAGGTGGCCCGGGAAATTGTAAGGGCCGAAGACCGCCATCACGCCGTGCGGCTTGTGGCGCAGCAGCGCTTTCCCGTCCGGCAGCGTCGACTCGTGAAAGCCCGTCCGCTGGTGATAGGCCTCGATGGAGATGGCGGCTTTGCCGATCATCGCCTGCACTTCGGTGCGGGTCTCCCACAGCGGCTTGCTGGTCTCCCGGGAAATCAGGGTCGCCAGCGCCTCTTTATGCGTCTCCAGCAGCGCGGCGAAACGCTGTACGACGTCAATACGCTCGGCCAGCGGGCGGTGCGACCAGGGATAAAACGCGGCGCGCGCCGCGGCGCAGGCCGCCTGGACGTCGTCGGCCCCCGCGCTGGCCGCCTGCCACAGCAGAGACTGATCCTCCGGGGCCAGTTTACTCATCGTTGCGCCGCTGCCCGGCTGCCACTGCCCGGCTATGAACTGTGCTTTTACCGCCATGATCTGTTTTCCTCTGGGTTCAGGGTTACCGTATAAACGCGGTCGGTTTCAGTGACCTGCAGCGCATCCAGCGCGGCGGCGTCCAGTGAGACCTGCTCTTCGTGGGCCACCAGCAGCGCCCGAAAATTGTCGAACTGACCGTTGGCGACGAGCGTCGGCACCGACAGCGTGCCCGCCAACTGCTGAGCCGGCAGGCACTGGCAGTCGCGCACGGCGCGGATCTGATCGGTCTCCGCCTCCAGCACCGGACCGGCATCGAAAATATCCACCGAGCCGCGCCAGCTGAACCCCTCTTTCTCGAGGATCGCCCGCGCGGGGGCGGTGTTGGGGTGCACCTGGCCGATAACCTGACGGGCATTCTCCGGCAGCAGCGAGATATAGATCGGGTACGCCGGCATCAGCTCGGCAATAAAGGTTTTCATGCCGGTGCCGGTCAGCCGGTCGGCATCGGCGAACGGGATCTCGAAGAAGTGATGGCCTAGCGCATCCCAGAACGGCGACTGCCCTTGCTCATCGCTGCAGCCGCGCAGTTCGGCAAACAGGTGCGGCGAAAACCACTCGCGGAAGGCGGCGATAAACAAAAACCGCGCTTTGGAGAGCAGCAGACCGTTGCGGTTGCGCTGATACTCAGGGTCGAGAAACAGCGTACACAGCTCGCTGTGGCCGGTGTGGTCATAGCTCAGATTGAGCAGCTCCTGGGGCTTGTAGACCCCCAGCGCTTTCGAGGCGCGGACCGTTTTCTGAATGCGAAAATTGTAAAACGGCTCGTCCAGGCCTACCGCCACCTCAATGGCGCTGACCCCCACCACCCGCGACAGCGCGGTGTCTTCCAGCACAAACAGAAAGCCTTGCTGGCCGCGCGGCAGCGCGCCGGCGAAAGTGTCAATGCTGCGGCGGATCCGGACGGCCAGGCGCTCGGCATCATGGGGTAAGGAGGTCATGCCGACCCCCGCCCGCGCGGCAAGGCGGACGATGTCGTCAAGATCGTTTTCCCGTACGGGACGAAATAGCATCACAGGCCGTCCTCCCGGTTAGCGGGTTAAGCGGGCAACGGCGCGATCGAGGCGCACGAAGGCTTCCGCAATATCTGCCAGCGGGATATTGAGCGCCGGCGCGAAGCGCAGCACGTCCGGACCGGCAATCAGGGCGATCACACCCTCTTCCGCCGCCAGGTTGGTCAGGGTTTTGGCCTTCCCGCGCAGCGGTCCCGCCAGCTCGGCGCCGATCAGCAGACCGGCGCCGCGCACGGCGCTAAACGCATCGTAACGGGCAGAGAGGGCATTCAGCTGGTCGACGATCAGCGCATGGCGCTCGCCAACGCCCGCCAGCAGCGGCGCATCCAGATGGGCCAGCACGGCGTTGGCGACGGTCGCCGCCAGCGGGTTGCCGCCGAAGGTGGTGCCATGGGTGCCTGGCTGGAAGACCTGCGCCCAGGCCTCTTTCGCCAGCATCGCGCCGATCGGGAAGCCGCCCCCCAGCCCTTTGGCGCTGGTGAGGATGTCCGGGACGACGTTGTAATGCTGGTAGGCGTAGAGATGGCCGGTACGCCCGGCGCCGGTCTGTACCTCATCAAATATCAGGGTGGCATGATGGCGATCGCAAAGGGCGCGCAGCGCCTGGAGGAACGCCGGGTCCGCCGGGATCACCCCGCCTTCGCCGATAATCGGCTCGACAATCACCGCGCAGGTGCGCGAGGAGATCGCCGCAGTCACCGCCTCGATATCGTTATAGGGCAGATGGGTAATGCCCTGCGGCAGCGGCGCATAATCGCTGGAATATTTCGGCTGGCCGCCGACGGAGACGGTGAACAGCGTGCGACCGTGGAAGGCGTGGTTGAAGGCGATGATTTCGCTTTTTTCACCGCCGAACTTATCGTGGGCATATTTCCGCGCCAGCTTAAGGGCCGCCTCGTTCGCTTCGGCGCCGGAGTTGCAGAAGAACACCTTGTCGGCAAAGGTGGACTGCACGAGGGTTTTCGCCAGCTGCAGCACCGGTTCGTTGGTATAGCCATTGCCGATATGCCACAGTTTCGCCAGTTGCCCCTGCAGGGCCTCCGCCAGCGCCGGGTGAGCATGGCCCAGGGCGTTCACTGCGATGCCGCCCGCCATATCAATATACTCTTTCCCCTGCTGGTCCCAGACGCGGGAGCCCGCCGCCCTCACCGGAATAAACGGCGCGGGGGCAAAACAGGGAACCAGGTAAGCGTCAAAATCTTCGCGAGTCATGCTGCCTGACATAATTTATCTCCGGAACGTAAGGCGACGGAAAACGCTCCCGTCGCGTTGGACAATCGACATTAACCCTGACCCTCGGCTTATTTTGGGCACGAGCGCGCCCGCTGCGATGGTAAAAATATTCACCACAGAAAAGTTAAGCCCTATTATTTGTGCGGGTAATTGTTAATTCATGGTTAATGCCATGTTGTTGTGTGGGCTAATGCTGGCCTGTGAACAATAAGATTGTCAATACGGGGAAACGCAATTTATTCACTTTTTGAAGATCATCAAGATAATGAAAAACATAGAAAAAATATTTTCCTATTCACTTAAGTGAATAAAAAGTGAATTAAAATGCACAGCTTGCGGGTGGTTCTTGTGCGTAGTTATTCACTTAAAAAATAAAAAATCTAACAAAAATTTAAAAATCGGAATTGCCGTCAAATACCGCTTTATAAAATTGGTGATACCATTCATTGCACAGAGTTTACTGCTGTAGCTATTCCACGGTTTTACACGACATAAATAACACTGAGAAACAGGACTCTTATGGAAAAGTTATCTTACGCATCTGAAAGTAGTACATCTCCATGGACCACCTACCTGCGCCAGATCGACCGTGTCGCGCCTTATCTCGGCGATCTTGCCTACTGGGTGGAAACCCTGCGCCATCCGAAGCGTGCGCTGATCGTCGACATCCCTGTGCAGATGGACGACGGCACCATTCGCCACTTCGAGGGCTATCGCGTTCAGCACAATCTTTCGCGTGGACCGGGTAAAGGTGGTGTTCGCTACCATCCGGATGTCGATCTTAACGAAGTCATGGCACTTTCTGCCTGGATGACCATTAAGTGCGCCGCGGTCAATATTCCTTACGGCGGAGCCAAAGGCGGCATCCGCGTCGACCCCTTCTCGCTGTCGGAAGGTGAACTGGAACGCCTGACTCGCCGCTACACCAGCGAAATCGGCATTATCATCGGGCCGCAGAAAGATATTCCGGCGCCGGACGTTGGCACCAACGGCAAAGTGATGGCGTGGATGATGGACACCTACTCCATGAACCATGGCACCACCATCACCGGCGTGGTCACCGGCAAACCGATCCACCTCGGCGGCTCCCTCGGTCGTGAAAAAGCCACCGGACGCGGCGTGTTCGTCACCGGCCGGGAAGTGGCCCGTCGCGCCGGCATCGAAATTGAAGGCGCTAAAGTGGCGCTGCAGGGCTTTGGTAACGTCGGTAGCGAAGCGGCGCGCCTGTTCGCCGGCGTCGGCGCCCGTATCGTGGTTATTCAGGATCACACCGCCACCCTGTACAACGAAGGCGGAATTGATATGGCCGCCCTCACCGCCTGGCAGGCGGAGAAAAAGCAGATCGCGGGTTTCCCGGGCGCCCAGGAGATTGATAAAGAGGCTTTCTGGACCACCCCAATGGACATCCTGATCCCGGCGGCGCTGGAAGGGCAAATCACCCGCGAGCGCGCTGAGAAGCTGACCTGCAAACTGGTGCTGGAAGGGGCCAACGGCCCAACCTATCCGGAAGCGGACGATGTGCTGGCCGAGCGCGGGGTGATCGTGGTGCCGGACGTGATCTGTAACGCCGGCGGGGTGACCGTCAGCTACTTTGAGTGGGTGCAGGACATGGCCAGCTTCTTCTGGAGCGAAGAGGAGATCAACGCCAAGATGGACCGCATCATGACCGACGCCATCATTCACGTCTGCGATAAAGCGGCCGAGAAAGAATGTACGCTACGTACCGCCGCCTATATCGTGGCCTGCGAGCGCATCCTGATGGCGCGTAAAGACCGCGGCATCTACCCGGGCTGATCCCCGTCAGAAAGTGCACCAGGGGTGGCATTGCGCCACCCTTTTTTTTGCCGTCGCGCCGTCAGCCGACGGTGGACCACAGCACCGGCCATCCCCGACGCTGCGCCTCCGCCAGCAGACCCGGACAGGGATTCACCGCGCAGGGGTGACCAACCACGGTGAGCAGCGGCAGATCCGAGATATGATCGCCAAAGGCGTAGCACGTCGCCAGCGGCCGGCCCTGTTCCTGCGCATAGCACTGAGCATGCGCCGCCTTGTGTTCGCCGATGGCGGTCCGCCAGAGCTCGCCGGTATAGCGGTCATCCACCACCACCGGCTCCGAGCACAGGGCATGTTCCACCCCCAGCGCCGCCATCGCAGGCCAGAGAATGTCGGTCATCGACCCGGAGACAAACACCACGTCATCCCCCCGCGCCTGATGCTGCCTGAGGCGCGCCACCACCTCGTGGTGAAAACCATATCCGCCTTCGCGATACAGACGCTCGGCGACCGCCCGCACCCGGGGACGCGACTCGTGGCGAAACAGCGAGTAATAGTAGCGGTTGATCGCTTCCCGCGGTTGACCCGCTTCGCTAAGCGCCTGAAGCTGGCGGACAATCGCCGCGGCCGTCAAACCGCACTGCAGCGGATATTCCTCGGCATAGCGGTGCAGAAACAGGAACATACTTTTGCCGGTAATCAGCGTTTCATCCACATCAAAAAAGGCGATGCTCATCCCCGTCCCCCTGCTCAATACTGACCAGATAATGTTGATGGCACTGCGCCGCCTGCTCGCACTCTTTGCGAGTGATGTAGTTAAGGTCATAGACGCTGAAGCTAAAGCCAACTTCCGCTTTGCGGGTGCCGGTCTGGTCAAACCCCACCGAGCATTCGCAGGTGAAGCGGCCATGGGCTGAACTTTTGCGTGACACTACGTTGAGGACGATGGTCACCGGCAGCGGAAAAACAAAGCAGGAAAAGGCCACCTGCAGCGAGCTCAGGGTAAAGTACTTCTCCGCCATTGCCACGCCGGCCTCCGCCAGCAGGAATTTTTCCGAGGTGGCGATGATGGTCTGCCGCGCCGCCTCGATCAGCACCATCCCCTGAATATGTTGCCCGGTCTGGTGGTCGCAGAGTAACTCCGAGGCATCCTGCAGGATCAGGCGCGCGCAATAGTTATCCTCATCGCGTTTTTCCGGCGAGGTGATGAGGATATTCGCTTTTTTACGTTTATGTACCAGCCGCTGATGATCTCGGTTGTTTTGATAATAGAGATCCTGCAGATTGACGATCTGGCGGATTTTATCCGGATAGTGCTGACGAATAATGCAGATGGTGCGGGAGATGTCGTCGAGCTGTACCCCCTGACCAATAACGATTTTATCGACGCCGGCCAGCTCGCCGCTCCAGACAAATCGCTCAAACTCATTAACCGTCAGCACATTCTCATGCCGCCGGGCAAAATCGGTAAATTTCTCACCCACCACAATTAATTTTTCCATGGCGCTTGTCTCCTCAGATCGTTTTCACCAGTAATGCAATCCCCATCCCGCCGCCGATGCACAGCGACGCCAGGCCGGTCGGTTGATTCTCCCGGCGCAGCGCGTGCACCAGACTGACCACGATCCGCGTCCCGGAACTGCCCAGCGGGTGACCGAGGGCGATCGCGCCGCCGTGGACGTTCAGGCGGGAAGCAATCTCCTCCTCCGTCATCTGATGCTCTCTGGCCAGTCCCCTGACCACCCCCAATACCTGCGCGGCAAAGGCTTCGTTAATCTCCAGCCGGGCCATATCGCTGAGCTGAAAACCACCGCGGCGCAGGGCGCACGCTATCGCCGGCAGTGGGCCGAGCCCCATCAAGGACGGATCGACGCCGCCTTCGCCAAAGGAGACGATCTCCGCCAGCGGCTGCAGGCCATAGCGGGCAACGGCGCGCGCCGAAGCGAGGATCACCGACGCGGCGCCATCGTTCAGCCCGGAGGCGTTGCCCGCCGTGACGCTGCCGTCAGCGCGAAAAGCAGGTTTCAGCGCCGCCAGCTGCTCGGCGCTAAGATCATGGCGGATCGGCTCATCCTCGCGGACCGTGCTGACGCCCCGCTTCGCGCTGACCGTCACCGGCACAATCTCATCGGCAAAATAGCCGACACGGCTGGCGGCGGAGGCTTTTTGATGGCTCTCCAGCGCATACCGGTCCTGCGCCGCGCGCGAGATCTGCTCCTGCGCGGCGATGGCCTCCGCCGTTTCCCCCATCGGGATCTGCAGCAGCGGATCGGTTAACCCGTCGCGCTGGATCAGATCCTCACTGCTGAATGCGCCGAATTTCATCCCGCCCCTTATCTCTCCCTGCAGCAAAAACGGCGCCTGACTCATATTTTCCATTCCGCCGGCGACCACCAGGTCGGCATAACCGCTCTGGATATGGATCGCCCCTTCGGTCATGCTTTTCATGCCGCTACCGCAGATCATATTCAGGGTGTAAGCCGGCGATTGCACCGGGATCCCTGCCCGCAGCGCAACCTGACGCGCCGGTCCCATTCCCTGCCCGGCGGCGAGGACGCAGCCGCAGATCACCTCATCGATCCACGCCGGGTCAATGCCGGCCTGCTGCAGGTTGTGCCTGACGGTGAGCGCTGCCAGCTCCACCGCGGAGACCGTTTTCAGGGCACCAAGAAAGCGCCCCACCGGCGTACGGCAGGCCGCGACGATATAGACTTTATTCATGATTATTCCATTACGTAGAGCGAGGAAAGATACTGCCGCGTCCCGGCTTCGCTGCCGGTAAAGCCCACATAGCCATCGGGATTAACCACCGCGTAGTCATCGGGACCGATCTGTAGCGCCTCAAGAAACGCCTTGTCCGCCGGCTCGAGGGAGCAGAACATAAACCAGCCGGCCTGCTTCAGGCGGGACAAAGGAGGACAGGCGGCGCGGGCGGAAAAGATCACCACCTTACCGCTGGCGAAGGCGTCATAGCTGTTGCGAAACGTCGCCTGCGGGGAGGCAAAAACGTACCAGGGAACATGGTGCCCTGCCAGGCCGTCCGTCTCCTGCGCCTGCGTCGCGGTGAAACCGGCGTACTGCAGCGGCAGCTGGTGACGATAGTAGTGACGGTTGCAAAACTCCGGAAAGTAGACCCCATCGATATGATTTCTCGGCACCAGACCGGCGATCAGGCCAGTATCATGGTCGGTGGAGCGCAGCACACCGCTCACCGCGGCGAAGCGCTGGGTGCGATAGGACGCCGGCAGTCGGTCAGTGGCCACGCCGTGCAGACAGAAAGCCAGCTTCCAGGCGAGGTTCACCGCATCCTGGACGCCGGTGTTCATCCCCTGCCCGCCAATGGGACTGAACAGGTGGAAGGCATCTCCCGCCAGCATAATATGGTGCTGCAGATTGTCATCGGCGATGCGGTTATAGAAATTGGCGCTGGAGGACCAGGTGAGCCTCTGCGCCGGCGGCACCTGAGGGCAGTAGCGCGCCAGCGCGGCGTTAATCTCCTGCAGGTCCGGCACCGGACGCGGCGACGGCAAGCGCCCGGCTTTTTTAATCACAATCCTGACCTGATTGTCCGGCATGGGCAGGAAAATCAGAAAGCCTTGCTCATCAATATGGTAGGAGGTCCCCGGGAGCGCCGCCGCGGGGTCGAACTGCACATCCGCCATCACAAAATGCAGCGGATAGTCATGACCGCTAAAGCCGATCCCGGCCAGCTCCCGGACGGTGCTGGCCGCGCCGTCGGCGCCGATAATATAGTCATAAGCGGCGGAACAGGCCCGACGGGCATCGTCGAGCAGGGAGACGTGATAGCGCTCCCCCTCCCGCCGCCAGGAGACCAGCTGGTGCCCGCGTTTTACCTCCCGCCCGGCGGCGGCTAATGCCGTTTCGAGGATCTTCTCCGTCCGCGGCTGCGGGATACTGACATGGAAGGGATAGCAGGTGGCGAGTCGGCGGTTATCAATATGCAGAAATTTGCGGTTTTTATAGTAAGCGTAGACTGACTGCACCTGTTTTCCCTGGGCGATCAGTTCCCCGGCAAGGCCTAAGCCGTGGAAGGCTTTAATGGTCGCCGGACTGACGCTCAGCGCTTTGGACCAGGTGGTGCTGTGGGTATTTTTATCAATGATATCAAAATCAATTCCATACTTATTCAGATAGCAGCCAATGATTAACCCTACCGGGCCGGCGCCAACAATGAGTACTTTTTTCACGATCGAGCCTCTCTGTATGCCCCATGTGGGGCATACGCGTGTTGCCTGGGTGCAGGGTGATTAGGGATAGATATCATCGGCCAGACGACGATCGCCGGCGACATTGCAGATATGCCAGTAGGGGTATGGTTTCTCTTTCTCGCTCACGCTGTTGAGGATCGCCGTCTCCTCGTCGCTCAGCGTCCAGTTCAGCGCCGCCAGGTTATCTTCCAGTTGGGCCAGTTTGGTCGCGCCGATCACCAGCGAAGCGATCCCCGGACGGGTACGCAGCCAGTTGAGCGCCACCTGCGCGACGCTGGCGTTGCGCTGGCGGGCAATCTCCTGCATCACCTCCAGGGTCTGCCAGGCCTGCTCGCGGTTGGCGATCGGCGCGGATTCGAACGGCGTGGCGTTCGCCAGGCGACTACCTTCGGGAAACGCCTGATTGCGCGGGTATTTGCCGGTGAGAAAGCCCCCGGCCAGCGGGCTCCAGACGGTGATGCCGACGTTCTGATCGACGCTGAGCGGGATAATCTCATGCTCCAGTTCACGCGCGGCGATATTGTAATAGCCCTGATAGACGCAGAATTTCTCCAGCCCAAGGCGCTCCGAGATCCCCAGCGCCTTCGCCAGCTGCCAGGCCGCGTAGTTGGAGACCCCGATATAGCGAATTTTCCCGGCGCGGATCAGGGTATCCAGCGTGCGCAGGGTATCCTCCAGTGCGGTGCGCGGATCGAACCCGTGAAGGTGATAGATATCGATATAATCGGTCTTCAGCCGCTGCAGGCTGGCCTCGACGGCATTGATGATATGGTAGCGCGACGCCCCCAGCGCATTCGGGTTGGGGTCGGTTTGCCAGCGCCCTTTCGTGCCGATAATCACCTGCTGGCGTTTTCCCTTCAGCGCGTTGCCGAGCAGCTCTTCGCCCTGGCCGTTCTTATAACAGTCCGCGGTATCAAAAAAGTTAATCCCGGCGTCCAGCGCTTTGTACACCAGATCGTAGGCCGTCTGCTCAGGCACCACGCCGAATTCCGACCAGTTGCGCCCCGGCGCGCCGAGAAAGGCCCCTTTCTCGCCAAACGTCATGGCGCCGAAACAGAGCTCCGAAACCGACAGCCCGGTGGAACCTAAATACCGATACTTCATGCTTGACTTCCTTTTAAAGGTGACAACGTCACACTAGCGATAACCAATCCGCTGGCGGTCAGGCAAGCACCGGCCAGAGGAATGTGAGATAGAGAAACGCCGGAGGCGAGCAGCAGCCCGCCAAACCAGGCGCCGCCGGCATTGCCGAGGTTAAAGGCGGCGATATTGCACGAGGAGACCATGCTTTTACCGCTCTCACTGCTGTCCAGCGCCTGCATCTGCAGCGGCGGAATGGTGGAGAACATCGCCGCCCCCAGCAAAAACACCGCCGCGCAGGCACCAGGCAGCGTCTGAATAGCCCACGGGAAAAGGCACAGGACGACGCTCAGCAAGGCGAGGGTCAGCAGCAGCGCCCGGCGGACGCCGCCGTCGGTCAGTCGGCCGCCAAGATGATTCCCGGCGACCATCCCAACGCCAAACAGCATCAGCACCGGCGGAATAAGGTGTTCGCTCATCCCGGTGACGGTTTTCAGCATCGGCGCGATGTAGGTGAAGGCGGCGAAGACGCCGGAGAACCCGAGGGCAGTGATCAGCAGGCTGCGCAGCACCGCGGGATGGCGGAGCACCTTTAGCTCATCACGGATCCGGCTCTGGGCCGACGGTTGCGCCTGACGGCCAGGCACCAGGGCAATGACAGCCAGGGCGGAGAGAACGCCGATCAGCGTGACCATATAGAAGGTATAGCGCCAGCCAAGGTACTGCCCCACCCAGGCGCCGAGCGGCACGCCCAGAATATTGGCCAGGGTGGCGCCGAGAAACACGGCGGAGACCGCCGAAGCTCGTTTATCTACCGGCGCCAGCTCCGCGGCATAGACTGAGCTTATTCCGAAAAACGAAGCGTGAGCGAAAGCGGTTATTACCCGGGCAATAATTAGCATGGTCATATTACCGGCGATCGCGCAGCCTAAATTTCCAATGGAAAATAAGATCATCAAAAATAACAGCGCCGGTTTTTTGCGATAACGGCTTAATAGCGGCGTAAGCAGCGGCGCGCCAATCACCACCCCACAGGCATAAGCGGTAATAGACCAGGCGGCAAGGGTAATGGATATATGAAAATCATGGGCCACATCGAGTAATAAACCCATAATCACAAATTCGGTGGTGCCAATACCAAATGAACCCACGGAAAGCGCATACACCGCCGCAGGCAATCCCGCCGGACGGGAAACAGCAATAGTCATAAGTTACCTTATCTCCCGCCAGAACGGCGGGAGGAACGTATTCAGGAGATTATTTATCGATTAAATTAAAGTCGCCCTGGTTATAGCGTAAGCCGGCGACGTTTTCGGCAGCGAAAATATGATCGATGGTGTGAATATCTTCAGGCGAGAGCATAATATCGGCCGCAGCGGCATTATCGCGCAGGTGATTGATTTTTCGTGCCCCGGGGATCGGCACGATATCTTCGCCTTTGCTCATCACCCAGGCGAGAGCCATCTGCGCCAGGGTGGCATTGTAGCGGCCGGCGACCTGCTGCAGATGGTCGAGCAACTGCTGGTTTTTGCGCATGGTTTCGGCCTGGAAGCGCGGCAGATTGCGACGAAAATCATCGGCAGCGAAGAGGCTGGGGTCGGTGATTTTGCCTGTCAGGAAGCCGCGCCCCAGCGGGCTGTAAGGGACAAAGCCCACCCCCAGCTCGCGGCAGGCCTTGAGGATGCCGCCCTCCGGCTCACGGGTCCACAGCGAGTATTCCGTCTGCACCGCGGTAATCGGATGCACCTTGCAGGCCCGGCGCAGCGTCTGGGCTGACACTTCCGACAGCCCGATGTGGCGAATTTTACCCTCTTTAACCAGGTCGGCCATGGTGCCCACCACCTCTTCCACCGGCACCGCGGGATCGACGCGGTGCTGATAGAGCAGATCGATGGTCTCGATATTCAGCCGCTTCAGCGACCCTTCCACCGCCTCGCGAATATGTTCCGGACGGCTGTCGACGCCGGCCATCCGCTCCAGCCCCTGGCCGGTCGGCAGAATACGAAAGCCAAATTTGGTGGCAATCTGCACCTTATCGCGAATGCCTTTAATCGCTTTCCCGACAAGGACTTCATTGTCAAAAGGCCCATACACTTCGGCGGAATCGAGGAAGGTCACGCCCATGTCCACTGCGGCATGGATGGTATTTATCGCCTGCGACTCCTCAGCGCCGCCATAGGCAAAACTCATTCCCATACACCCGAGACCCAATGCGGAAACCTGGAACTTCTCTTTTCCGAGATAACGTGTTTTCACCTTATTTTCCTTACGTGCTGAATGTTATTAAATATATACTTCCCTTTTACATTGATAACAATTAATCTATTCCGAACGCGGTGTTAGCTGGAAATTAACAATGAAAACGTTGCCTGATTTGCAACAAATTGAAATATTAATACTCATAGTGAAACATGGTAGTTTTCGACAAGCTGCCAGAGCATTAAATCTTTCACCGCCGGCCCTCACCAGCGCTATTAATCATCTGGAAGAAAAATTAGGCGTGCGCCTGCTCAATCGCTCGACGCGCAGTTTGTCTTTAACCGCCGTGGGTGAGGAATTTCTTAATAATATGACGCCGGTGGTGAATGATTATCGCCGGGTAGTCGACAGTCTGAATTATCACCGTCTGACCCCGGAAGGGGTGGTGAAAGTCAATTTACCGCGCATTGTTCTCGACCTTTTCTTTCAGCGCTATTTTATTGCTTTTAAAACCGCCTATCCAGACGTGACGCTGGAGCTGTTTACCACCGATCGGAAAGTGAATATTATCGAGTCCGGTTTTGACGCTGGCATTCGTTATTCCCGGGATGTGCCCAAAGATATGATTGCCATCCCCTTTGGCGAGAAACTGTCGCTGATCCCGGTAGCCAGCCCGGACTATCTCCGCCAGGCCGGAGCGCCCGACACCCCGCAGTCGCTGATCAATTTTCGCTGCATCAACCGATGTTTTCCCAGCGGCGAAAAGTACCGGTGGGAGTTTATCAGCCCCGACGGCGAGCCAGGCGAAGTCGCAGTCAAAGGCGATCTGGTCGTCGATTCCGATACGGCGATGATCCAGGCGGCGGAGAGCGGACTGGGGATCGCCTTTGTCTATCAGTCGCTGGTCTCCGCGCAACTGAACGCCGGCAGCCTGATCCGCTTATTGCCCAGCTACCGCTACCCGGCGGATCATTTCTGCGTCTACTATCCGAGTCGCAAACATATTCCCGCGCCCCTGCGCGCTTTTATCACCTGGGTGATGGCGCAGAATAAGAGCATCCTCCATGAGTAAATGGCCTGAGGGGGTATCCTCCTGTTCGCTACAATAAACGCACACACCGTTAACCCTTATTTATCCTTTCCCTTGAATTTCGTCGGTCGTCAGGCATAAACTCGTTAGAGCTCTAACGATTTTGGCAGACGACCTATGGACCATCGACAGCTAAACTTCTCCCATCTTTTATATCTGACCGCCCATCACTGGCGGCTGGCGGTTAATCGTCGGCTGAAAAACCTCGGCCTCAGCCAGGCCAGCTGGGTAGCGGTCGCCGCTATCGCCCGCCATCACCAGCCGCTGTCGCAAAGCGAACTGGCGCAGGAGCTGGGAGTGGAGAGCGCGACCATTGTGCCGCTGATCAACCGCCTGGTGACCCTCGGCCTGGTGGAGCGCGTCACCACCGACCGCGATAAACGCAAGCGGCTGCTGGTGGTCACCGACCAGGGGCAGGCCCTCTTCGAGCAGGTCAAAACGGTGGCGGACGATCTGCGTGAAGAGATCCTGACGGCGATTACTCCGCAGGAGCGGGAACAAACTCAGCGGGTGCTGGAAAAGCTGTTGCGCGAAGTGGAGAAGAAATAATGCCCCGTCGTCAGAGTAACCCTTACGCCCCCCATGACTGGGCGCCGCATGAAAAACCGGCCCTGCTCGGCTCGCCATCGACGCCGCTGCACAGCCCGGCGAAGCGCCTGGCCTACGGGGTGGTCGGGCTGCTGGTGTGCCTCACCGGCGCGCTGGGCAACGCGGTAGTCACCGCCAATCTGCAGCTGCTGCAGGGCACCTTCGCCGCCTGGTCGACGGAGATCGCCTGGCTGCCGGCGGTGTATGTCATGACCAACGTCTCCATCAACCTGCTGCTGGTGAAATTTCGTCAACAGTTCGGGCTGCGCGCCTTTACCGAAGGCTTTCTGGTGCTCTATGTGCTGGTCACCTTCTTCCACCTGTTCGTCAACGATCTCAGCTCGGCGATGATGGTCCGCGCCGCCCACGGCATGGTGGCCGCGGCGCTCAGCTCGCTGGGGATCCACTATCAGGTGCAAGCCTGGCCCGCACGCCACCGCCTTAAAGGGCTGACCATCGGTATCACTGGCTCGTCGCTGGCCATTCCGCTGGCGCGCCTCTTTTCCACCGAGCTGCTGCAGACCGACGAATGGCGCGGGCTCTACTTCTTTGAACTGGGGCTGGCGCTGGTGTCGCTGGCCTGCGTCATCGCGCTGAAGCTGCCGCCGAGCGATCGTAAAAAGGTGTTCGAGAAGAAGGATTTTATCACCTTCTTCCTGCTGGCCCCCGGCATGGCGCTGGTGTGCGCGGTGCTGTCGCTGGGGCGGCTCGAGTGGTGGTTCGAAGCGCCGTGGATCGGCTGGTCGCTGGCGGCGGCGGTGGTGCTGATCGTCGCTGCCATCGCCTTCGAGCATAACCGCAGCAATCCCCTGCTCAATACCAAATGGCTCTCCAGCGGCAGTATCCTGCGCCTCGGTCTGATTATGCTGCTGATCCGCATCGTGCTGGCGGAGCAGAATACCGGGGTGATCGGCTGGCTGCAGTACGTTGGCCTGCAAAACGAACAGATGACCAACCTTGCGTGGTCAATTTTCGCCGGCATTCTGTGCGGGATCATTGCCAGCTGCCTGACGCTTAACCCGCAGAAGCTCTACTGGCCGACCGCCACCGCCCTGGCGCTGATCATGGTGGCCTCGCTGCTCGACAGTCAGTCCAACGCCCTCACCCGCCCGGAACAACTGATGTTCAGCCAGTTTTTGCTTGGCTTCGGCAGCGCCTTCTTTCTGGCGCCGGCGATGCTCGCCGGTATTGGCGGGGTGTTCGCCGATCCGCGCAACCTGGTCAGCTTCTCGGTGCTGTTCGGCATGAGCCAGAACATCGGCGGCCTGCTGGGATCGGCGATCCTCGGTACTTTCCAGACCTGGCGGGAGAAATTTCACTCCAGTCAGCTGGCGGATCAGATCACCACCCTCAACCCGCTGATCGTCGAGCGTCTGCAGCAGTACAGCCAGATGTACCAGAGCCAGATCGGCGACAGCACGCTGCTTAACGTCCAGGCCACGACGCTCCTGCAAAACGCCGCGACGCTGCAGGCCAATATTCTCGCCTGGAATGATACCTATCTGCTGACGGCGGCGATCTCCGCCGGGACGTTAGTGTGGGTTTTCTGGCGCTTAATTCGCTTACGACTAACCGCCCGTATCGCATTAAAACGCGCCACTGGCAGCAAATAATTATCATCATTTCATCTCTGGAGTCGTTATGAGTCAGCAGGATGCGGCCAAACAACAGGCCAATACCCGAAACAACATTCGCGTGGTCTCCATTTTTACCGCCGCGGCGATAGGCCTCGTCGGCGTACTGGTGATCCTCTATGCCTGGCAGCTACCGCCGTTCACCCGGCATAGCCAGTTTACCGACAACGCCTACGTGCGCGGGCAGACCACCTTTATCAGCCCACAGGTCAACGGCTACATCACTGCCGTCAACGTCAAGGATTTCGCCATCGTTCAGCCGGGCGAGGTACTGTTCCAGATAGACGATCGCATCTATAAGCAGCGGGTGCACCAGGCCCAGGCCACCCTGGCGATGAAGGAGGCGGCGCTGCGCAACAACCTGCAGCAGCGCAAAAGCGCCGAGGCGACGATCGCCAAAAACGAAGCCGCGCTGCAAAACGCCCGCGCGCAGAATCTGAAAATCCAGGCCGATTTAAAAAGGGTGCAGGAACTGACCGCCGATGGCTCGCTGTCGATCCGCGAGCGTGATTCCGCCCGCGCCAGCGCCGCCCAGGGGGCAGCGGATATTGAACAGGCGAAAGCGGCGCTGGAGATGTCGCGCCAGGATCTCGAATCGACCATCGTCAATCGCGATTCGCTGGAGGCCGACGTGGCCAGCGCCAAAGCCGCCCTCGAACTGGCGCAGATTGACCTGCAGAATACGCAGATCATCGCCCCCACCGGCGGCCAGCTGGGGCAGATTTCGGTGCGTCTTGGCGCTTACGTCAGCGCCGGAACCCATCTGACTTCGCTGGTCCCGCCGCAGCACTGGGTGATCGCCAACCTGAAAGAGACCCAGCTGGCCGATGTGCGTATCGGCCAGCCGGTTACCTTCACCGTTGACGCGCTCAACGGCGAGACCTTCCACGGCAAGGTGCAGAGTATCTCCCCGGCGACCGGGGTGGAGTTCAGCGCTATTTCGCCGGACAACGCTACCGGCAACTTCGTCAAGATCGCCCAGCGCATCCCGGTGCGCATCACGGTTAACGAGGGGCAGCGCAACAGCGAGCGCCTGCGCCCCGGCATGTCGGTGCAGGTGACCATTGATACCCGCGCGGAGAAGCAGCCATGATCCGCCCGGTCACCCTTGTCATCGTCCTGGCGCTGGTCGGCTGTCAGTCCGCCGATGTCCAGCGCGCGCAGCCGACCCTGACCATCCCTGCCGCCTGGCGGGCCGACGTTGGCCCTGCCAGCCCGGTGGAAGGCGTATGGTGGCGCAATTTTCATGACAGTGCGCTGAATCAGTATGTCGACCGGGCGCTGCGCTATAACAGCGATGTGCTGATCGCCCGCGAGCGGGTCAATGAATATCAGGCGCGGGCGTATGCCGCCGACAGCAGCCTTTTTCCCTCGCTGGATGCCAGCCTGACCGGCACCCGCGCCCGCGCGCAGTCCGCCGCCACCGGCCTGCCGATCCACAGCACGCTGTACAAAGGCGGCCTGACCGCCAGCTATGATGTCGATATCTGGGGCGCGAACCGCAGCGCGGCCAGCGCCGCCGGGGCCAGCCTCGAGGCGCAGAAAGCCGCTGCCGCCGCGGCCAATTTGAGCGTCGCCGCCTCGGTGGCCGTGGGCTACGTGACGCTGCTGTCGCTGGATGAGCAGCTGCGGGTCACGCAGCAGACGCTCCAATCACGGGAAGACGCCTGGCGGCTGGCCAAACGTCAGTTTGAAACCGGGTATACCTCGCGCCTTGAGCTGATGCAGGCGGATTCGGAGCTGCGCTCAACGCGGGCGCAGATCCCGCCGCTGCAGCACCAGATTGCGCAGCAGGAAAACGCCCTCAGCGTGCTGCTGGGGGATAACCCCGGCGCGGTAAAACGCGGCGAATTCGCCGGGCTCACCCCGCTGCGTCTGCCCTCGCAGTTGCCGTCCACCCTACTCAACCGCCGCCCGGATATCGTACAGGCCCAGCGTCAGCTGGTAGCCGCCGATGCCACCCTGGCCTCGTCGCAGGCGCAGCTGCTGCCGTCTATCAACCTGACCGCCACCGGCAGCCTGCAGGACCGGACGCTGCCGGATCTGCTCGACGATCCGCTGCGACTGTGGAGCATTGGCGGTAGCATCCTGGCGCCGCTGCTTAACCGCCAGGCGTTAAACGCCCAGGTGGATGTCTCCATGGCCCAGCGCAACCAGGCGCTGTACAGCTATGAGAAAACGGTGCGCGGCGCGTTCAAAGAGGTCAATGACAGCCTTGACGCCATTAGCCGCTACGGCGAACAGTTGACCGAGCTGCAGGGACAGGTGGCGGTAGCGGAGGAAACATTGCGCATTGCGCAGAATCGCTACCGTAACGGCTACTCTTCGTATCTGGATGTGCTTGATGCCCAGCGAACGCTGTTCTCCACCCAGCTTAGCGTGGTCCAGGTGAAGAATAACCTGCTGCTGGCGCAGATCGATCTGTACCGGGCGCTGGGAGGCGGCTGGATGAACGCGTGAAAGCCTGCGCGCGTCGGTCCGCCACCGTCCGGAGCGCGGAAGCCAGTATTCAGGCCGGGATAGCGTTGCGCCACCCGTCCACTACTACCACCAGGGAGTTAATCTATGCAACAACAGTGGTCTGCTGTCGATAATTACATGATTTCTTCGCTTATTCCTGATGATGACGTGCTGAGACAGGTTCTGGAAAACAACAAACGCGCCGGGCTACCTGAACATGATGTTGCGGCCAATCAGGGGCAATTTCTGGCGCTGTTGGTGCGCATGACCCAGGCGCGGCGGATCCTTGAAATTGGCACGCTCGGCGCCTATAGCGCCATCTGGATGGCGCGTGCGCTGCCCGCCGACGGAAAGCTGATTACCCTCGAGGCCGACCCGACGCATGCGGGGGTGGCGCGCCAGAATATCCGCCTCGCCGGGCTAAACGAGCGCATTGAGCTTATTGAAGGACCCGCGCTGAACACGCTGGAAAATTTGGCGAACACGCCGCCATTCGACCTGATCTTTATTGATGCCGATAAACCTAATAATCCTCACTATCTGGAGTGGGCGCTGCACTATTCCCGCCCCGGGACGCTGATCGTGGGCGATAACGTGGTGCGCGATGGCGAGGTGATTAATGGGCAAAGCGATGACGCGCGTGTGCAGGGCGTGCGTCGGTTTATCGAGATGATCGGCGATAACCCGCGGCTCACCGCCACCGCGCTGCAGACGGTGGGCATTAAGGGATGGGATGGCTTTACGCTGGCGCTGGTGAATGGCTGAGATCCGGGCGGCCTGATGCCCTCACCCCGGCCCTCTCCCCCAGAGAGAGGGAGAAACCCCGCTCTCCTGCCCGGCAGCACCAGCCTGCATGAACCTATGCTGCCGGGCCCGCGGGGCTTTCTGCCGCGGAGGATCATCGAGGATAATAGGTATACTGGTAGTGCAGAGACTGATCTTTCATTGCCCCTGCAGCAGGCTGCTCGCCATACTCCGCAGTACAGTTCCCCTCGGGATCCCACCCTAAACAACGGGCCTGGCGTGGTCCATTATACGTTGAGGTCGTTTCCCGGGATATCCAGCGCCCTTTTTCATCCCAACGCAGCGTTGAGGTGGAGTCCGAGTCAGCCATGCGGCTAAGGCGCCCATCCGTATAGCGGTAATCGACAGCAAGCATGACCATCATACCGCCGTTGAACGTTTTACGGACCAGGCGGTGCCGGTCGTCATACTGATAGGTGGTCGTATGCAGGACTTTGGGCGGTTGCTGCGTCGCGGACACATTTTCGGCGCGCACAATCCGCCCGAGAGAATCGGTATAAAACTGTTCGCGCATCACCATCTTGCTGATATTTCCCGTCGCGCTCCGGGTCTGCCGGATATATTCCCGCATCCATCTTTTATCATTTCGCCAGCGAACATTATCTCTGACGATCGTTGCGCCATGTGCGGTGTTAAGGGTTTTTGCCCGCTCATAGCTTGCCAGCCGGCGGCACCGCGCGAAACGAAGGGCGCCATATTCGTTATTCTGGCTGCCGACGATTTGCACGCTCTGCACTTCGCCGTTCAGCGGCGGAAGGGAGGTTAAAATAAAAAAGTTCGCATCGTTGATCGCCCGCTGTGTTTCATCGCAGGAGGAAGCGTCAACGAAGGGTTTACACGCGGCCATCACAAGGATAGCCAGCGCCAGCATGTGGAATTTGTCCATATCAAGAAGGGTAAAAATAGACTCCGTGTTCTGGTTTTCCTGCGAAACAAGGCTAAAAATACGCGAAGACGGCCGATGACCCAAGCCGGCAGGTCGATTTTCAGATTCCGTTCATTTTTCATTCGGCGGGGAAGCATCAGGGCGGGGAGATAACCGGGTACGGCGTACGGCTTCGCGACCGCTCCCGGGTTTCCCCTGCCCGGCAAGCACTGCGCCGCCGGGCAGGGAAAAGGGTGGGATTACGGCGTCACCTGCTCCATCGCCTGCAGGACACGCTTGTCCGAGATGGGGTACGGGGTCCCCAGCTGCTGGGCGAAGAAGCTCACCCGCAGCTCCTCGATCATCCAGCGGATCTCCCGGACATCGTCGTCCTCACGGCGGTTCGGCGGTAGCTTATTCAGCCACTGCTGCCACGCCTGCTGCACGCTCTCAATTTTCAGCATCTGCGCGCGGTCGCGGTGCGGATCGATAGCCATCTTCTCCAGGCGCTTTTCAATCGCCTGCAGGTAGCGCAGCGTATCGCCAAGACGACGGAAGCCGTTGCCGGTGACAAAGCCGCGGTAAACCAGCCCCGCCATCTGCGCTTTGATGTCCGACAGCCCCAGCGCCATGGTCATATCCACCCGGCCTTTCAGCCGTTTGTTGATATTGAACACCGCAGTGAGGATCTGCTCGACCTGTTTGGCGATCTCCACCACCGTCTCGTTGAGCTCGGCGCGAACTTTATCGTGCAGCTGGTTGAAGCCCTCTTCCGTCCATACCGGACCGCCCGCCTCGTCGATAAGCTTATCAACGCCGCAGGAGATGCAGTCGTCAATCAGATCCAGCACTTTGCCGTACGGGTTGAAATAGAGCCCGAGCTTGGCTTTGTTCGGCAGTTTCTCGTGCAGATACTTAATCGGCGACGGAATGTTAAGCAGCAGCAGGCGACGCAGACCGCGCCACATGGCCTGCTGCTGTTCCTGTGGATTATCAAACAGCTTGATGGCCACGCTGTCGCGCTCGTCCACCAGCGCCGGCCAGGCTTTCACCTTATAGTTGCCGCGCTTCTGTTCATAGCTTTCCGCCAGGGTGCCAAAGCTCCAGATATGCAGCCCGCTCTGCTCGATGCCATCATCAGCGACCGCCGACAGCGTCTCCTGAACTTTGCCCTTCAGCGCCTCTTTCAGCGCCTGCAGCGAGCGCCCTTCCTGCAGCTTCTTGTTTTTATCATCCACCACCCGGAAAGTGATTTTCAGGTGATCGGGCACCTGATCCCACTGCCAGGCTTCGCGGTCGATGGTCACGCCGGTCATCTTACGCAGCTCGCGCTCCAGGGAATCGAGCAACGGCAGCTCAAGCGGTGTCGCCCGGCCAAGAAACGCTTCCGCATAGTTGGGAGCCGGGACAAAATTGCGCCGCACCGGCTTCGGCAGCGATTTTATCAGCGCGATAATCAGCTCGCGACGCAGGCCGGGGATCTGCCATTCAAACCCAGCCTCCTCCACCTGGTTCAGCAGCGGCAGCGGAATATGCACCGTCACGCCGTCGGCGTCGGCGCCCGGCTCAAACTGATAGCTAAGCCGCAGCTTAAGGTTGCCCTGATGCCAGAAGTTCGGATAGTCCAGCTTGCTAACCTGCTCCGCCCCTTCCTTAATCAGCATGCTCTTCTCAAAGTTGAGCAGATCCGGCGTCTCTTTGCTGGCCTGCTTCCACCAGCTGTCGAAGTGGCGGGCGGAGATGACGTCGTGGCTGATGCGCTGGTCGTAGAATTCGAACAGGGTCTCGTCGTCCACCAGAATGTCGCGGCGGCGCGACTTATGCTCCAGCTCTTCGATTTCCGCCCGCAGCTTCAGGTTCTCCCGGAAGAAGGCGTGGCGCGTTTGCCAGTCGCCCTCCACCAGCGCGTGGCGGATAAACAGCTCGCGGCACAGCGCCGGATCGATCTGGCTGTAGTTGACCTTACGCGCGCCCACGATCGGCAGGCCGTAGACGGTGACCTTTTCCGTCGCCATCACCGCGCCCTGCGCCCGCTCCCAGTGCGGCTCGCTATATGAGCGTTTGATCAGGTGCTGCGCTACCGGCTCCACCCACTCCGGCTCAATGCGGGCGGCAATGCGGCCCCACAGCCGGCTGGTCTCCACCAGTTCCGCCACCATCGTCCACTTCGGCGGCTTTTTAAACAGACCGGACCCCGGGAAAATGGAAAAGCGGGCGTTGCGCGCCCCGGTAAACTCCTGTTTATCGGCATCCTTCATGCCGATGTGCGACAGCAGACCGGTCAGCAGCGCGGTATGGATCTCGCGATATTCCGCTGGCTCGCTGTTGATCGGCAGGCCAAGCTCCTTCACCACCTGGCGCAGCTGGGTATAGATATCCTGCCACTCGCGCACGCGCAGATAGTTCAGAAAATCGACCCGGCACTGACGGCGGAACTGATTCGACGACAGGGCTTTCTGCTGTTCGCCGAGATAGTTCCACAGGTTCACAAAGGCGAGGAAGTCAGACTCTTTATCGTGAAAGCGGCGGTGTTTTTCGTCAGAGGCCTGCTGTTTGTCCATCGGCCGCTCGCGCGGATCCTGAATCGACAGCGCGGAGGTGATGATCATCGCTTCTCGCACGCAGCCGTGCTTCTGCGCCTCCAGCACCATCCGCGCCAGACGCGGGTCTACCGGCAACTGGCTAAGCTGACGGCCCATCGGGGTCAGCTTGTAGGCGGTGGCCTGCTCATCGGTGGTGATGGCGCCCAGCTCTTCCAGCAGGCGCACGCCGTCCTGAATGTTGCGCTTATCCGGCGCTTCAACGAACGGGAAGGCGGCGATATCGCCTAAGCCCAGGGCGGTCATCTGCAGGATGACCGACGCCAGGTTGGTGCGCAGAATTTCCGGATCGGTAAATTCCGGGCGCGACAGGAAATCGTCTTCTGAATAAAGACGAATACAGATCCCTTCCGAGACGCGACCGCAGCGGCCTTTACGCTGGTTGGCGGACGCCTGGGAAACTGGCTCGATCGGCAGGCGCTGCACCTTGGTGCGGTAGCTGTAGCGGCTGATACGGGCGGTACCGGGATCGATAACGTACTTAATGCCCGGTACGGTCAGCGAGGTTTCCGCCACGTTGGTCGCCAGCACGATGCGTCGTCCACTGTGCGGCTGGAAGACGCGGTTCTGCTCGCTGTTGGACAAGCGAGCGTACAGCGGCAGCACTTCGGTATGGCGCAGATCCAGCTTATTCAGCGCATCGGCGGTATCGCGAATCTCCCGCTCGCCGCTCATAAAGATCAGAATATCGCCGGGTCCTTCGCGCCCGAGCTCATCGACGGCATCAAAGATCGCCTGCAGCTGATCGCGCTCGGTATCATCCGCCTCTTCCACTATCGGCCGATAGCGCACTTCCACCGGGTAAGTCCGCCCGGAGACTTCGATAATCGGCGCATTATTGAAATGCTTTGAGAAACGTTCCGGGTCGATGGTCGCCGAGGTGATGATGATTTTCAGGTCAGGACGGCGCGGCAGCAGCTCTTTCAGATAGCCGAGCAGGAAGTCAATGTTCAGGCTGCGCTCGTGCGCTTCATCGATAATGATGGTGTCGTACTGCATCAGCAGGCGATCCTGCTGGATCTCCGCCAGCAGAATACCGTCGGTCATCAGCTTGACCATGGTGTTGTCGCTGACGTGATCGCTAAAGCGGACCTTATAGCCGATACAGCCGCCCGGCTCCGTTTGCAGCTCCTCGGCGATACGGTTGGCCACGGTTCGCGCGGCCAGACGGCGCGGCTGGGTATGGCCGATTAGCCCTTTCAGCCCGCGGCCCAGCTCCATGCAGATTTTTGGCAGCTGGGTGGTTTTACCCGAACCGGTCTCCCCGGCGACAATCACCACCTGGTGATCGCGTACCGCCTCGAGAATTTCTTGTTTTTTCTGGCTAACCGGCAGATTTTCCGGATAGGTGATGGCCGGACGCGCCGCTTCGCGCAGCAGGACTTTACCGGCTGCCTGGCTTATCTCCTGCGCCATCTCCTGAAGGATGGCCTGTTGCGATTCAGGATTTTTAACCTTCTTCACGCCGTGCAGACGGCGGGCAAAGCGCGTTTTGTCGCGCAGCATCAGGCCGTCGAGCTGTTGATAAAGCTGGGGGAAGGTGATTTTTTGTTGTTCTGTCATAGCGTTATCGGGCAGAGCTCTGCCGGGAAAATCTCTTTTGAAGTATTGCCTTAGAGTACCACATCTGCGCCACTCATGCCTTGTTCAAAAAATCTGAACATAGGATTCGATATATTGCGCTATCTCTGTGGCGCGATTGTGAATACAGTGTCATCAAGCACCAGGGCACTGACCCGTCAATCACATTAAAAAAGGAAACACCCATGAGCAAAGTATTAGTTCTGAAATCCAGTATTCTGGCAGGGTACTCACAATCTGGTCAGCTTTCCGACTATTTTGTTGAACAATGGCAGGAAAAACACCCGGGCGACGAGATCACCGTGCGTGACCTGGCCGCTAATCCGATCCCGGTTCTGGATGGTGAACTGGTTGGCGCCCTGCGTCCGAGCGACGCGCCGCTGACTCCGCGTCAGCAGGAAGCGCTGGCCCTTTCCGACGAGCTGATCGCTGAACTGAAAGGCAACGATGTGATTGTTATCGCTGCGCCGATGTACAACTTCAACATCCCGACGCAGTTGAAAAACTATTTCGACCTGGTGGCTCGCGCCGGCGTGACCTTCCGCTACACCGAAAAAGGGCCGGAAGGTCTGGTGACCGGTAAACGCGCAGTCGTCGTGACCAGCCGCGGCGGTATCCATAAAGATACCCCGACCGACCTGGTCACCCCGTACCTGTCCACCTTCCTCGGCTTCATCGGCATCACCGACGTGAACTTCGTGTTCGCCGAAGGTATCGCTTACGGCCCGGAAGTCGCGGCCAAAGCGCAGTCTGACGCGAAAGCGGCCATCGACAGCGTGGTTGCAGCCTAATAGTTAACTCCTCTCGCTGCCGGCGGGAGGAGATTTTTGCTTTTTCTCGTAGCGCAAATACCCCACCACGCCTCCGCCGCCATCTTTTGGATGATTCACGCCGTCGTTGACTTCCACGCAAGGAAAATCGAAAGGTGAAACGCCGTCAATGCAGGCCACATTCACCCCATACTGCTGTGGGTTTGATCGCCGTTGATGAAAGGTGTAGATCCCGCATACCGAGCAGAAAAAGTGCACGGCTTCCCCTGTATTAAAGCGATACTCTGTGAGCTTATCCCTGCCGCGTACCACATCGATTCCTGAACGCGGCGAAGAGACCGCGACCGCCCCACGCATTCGACAATATGAACAGTTACAGCGCCGAACGGTGTTGAAGCCGTCGCTGAGCTCAACGGTAAAGGCCACCGCACCGCAGTGACAGTGAGCGGATAATTTCTCTGCCATTATATTTACCCCTCAGGTGGAGGATTTTGGCCGCAGGTTTTCATCAAACTCCAGCCGCTTACGCCCGTCTTCCACTTCCCGTAATGGCTCAACCTGGTGCAGCGTCTGCTTACAGCGTTCCACCAGCACCTGGTATTCACGGGTACCGTGCTTTTTCCACGCCAGCTCCTGTTCGCTCAGGACGCGAATCGCTTTTGCCGGGCTTCCGATAATCAGATGGTTGGCGGGCATCTCGGCGTTGGCTTTGACGAAGGCCGAGGCGCCGACAAAGCTGTTTTCGCCGATAGTCGCCCCGTCGATAATCACCGCGCTCATCCCCACCAGCGCATTGCGGCCAATTACGCAGCCGTGCAGAATAGCGCCGTGGCCGATATGGCCCTCCTCTTCCACCACCGTATCCTGGCCTGGGAAGCCGTGCATCACGCAGTTGTCCTGTATATTGGCCCCGTCTTTGACCACGATGCGGCCAAAATCGCCGCGCAGGCTGGCGTTGGGCCCAACATAGACCCCTTTGCCGAGGATCACGTCGCCAATCAACACCGCGGTCGGGTGGACGTAACTCTCCTCCGGCACCACAGGGGTCAGTCCATCAATCTGATAAATCGGCATGCAACCTCCTTATGCGCCCGGCAAACCGCCTAAGCGCTGATAATAGAGCGGGCCCGGCGCGGGAAGCTCGCCGACCGAGCTTTCACCTTTCTCGCTGACGAACGCCAGCGCGCCGGGACTCACCCGTTGGTAAATATTGATACATAGCTGGCGGGCGGTTTGCCCCGCCCAGTGCGCCGGCAGCAGCTCTTCCGGCAGCAGCGGATCTTTGAGCACCACTCGGCGATAGAAATGAATCAGCAGGAGCTGGATCTGAAAGCTGCGCTCCGGCGTTAACTCCGCGGGGTCGCAGTCACGGAGCAGCGGCAGTATCGGCCGGAATAGCGAGATGAACGATTCATACATCTCGTTTTGTTCGGTGAGATGCCAGCACTCCTCTACCCGGCTGCGCAGCGCCGCCCGGGAGAGCGCCAGCGGCGAGTGGGCTTCAAAACAGATGACGTTTTCGGCGACGCCTGCTTCGTGGAGCAGCGACTGGACATCCGCCAGCTTTTGCGACGGCGAGGCTAACAGGCTCGGCGCCAGCGCGCCAAATCCCTGCCACAGCAGCTGCTTTTTGACGTCGGCCAGCACATTTTTTTCCAGGCCTTCTGAAAGCAACAGCAGCCAGGTACCATCCCATTCCGGGGCGTTCGCCCGATAAATTTTATGTTCCGCACGACGGGTCAGGCGCAGTCCTTTGTCACTCAGACGATAGAAGCTGCGGCGGCCGATACGGACGACATCAAGCCACTCTTCTTTATTGAGGCGAAACAGCGCGGTGCGGACGAAGCGCTCGCCGAAGCCTAATCCTTCCAGCAGCGCCGCGACGCTGCCCAGCCACACTTCCCCACCGCGTTGTAATAAGGCGTCGCCATACAGCGAGGCGATCAATGACGTGCCGCTGATCGGCGTCGCCGTCACGGCTTGTTGAATAAAGGCGTCGAGTTTACTCATCTGATTCATGCTGTTGTTATATTTTTCCTTTATGAATCATAGCACAGGAATTTCCCCGGCTGAGGGCGTAAAGGCCTCAGCCGGGCTAACCGCGTAGCCCCGGTCAGCGCAGCGCCACCGGGGAGAGGTTTAACCGCTGACCACCGCTTTACGCAGATCAAATACCCGACAGGCTTTGCCTTCAGAGCGCGGAATGCTGCCGCAGTTGACGATAGTGATATCGGTGGAGATCCCGACCATCGACTTGATGCGGTGGCGCAACTGGTGACAAATCTGGCAGCGCTGCTCGTGACTCAGCGCCAGCCCGCTCTCTTTCAGCTCCACGCGCACCGCCAGCGAATCAAGATGGCCGCGGCGATTGACCTCCAGCTGGTAGTGCGGCGCCAGATGTTCAAACTTAAGGATCTCCTCTTCCAGCTGCGACGGGAAGACGTTAACCCCGCGGATGATCAGCATATCGTCGCTGCGTCCGCTGATGCGGTCCATACGGCGCATGGTGCGGGCGGTGCCCGGCAGCAGGCGCGTCAGATCGCGGGTACGATAGCGGATCACCGGCAGCGCCTCTTTGGTCAACGTGGTGAACAGCAGTTCGCCGTGTTCGCCATCGGCCAGCGGCGTGCCGTCGTCCGGGTTAACGATTTCCGGGAAGAAGTGGTCTTCCCAGATGGTCGGGCCGTCAACAGTCTCCAGACACTCCATCGCCACCCCCGGGCCCATCACCTCCGACAGACCGTATATGTCCAGGGCGGTGATCCCCAGCCGGCGCTCGATCTCCGCGCGCATCGCCAGGGTCCACGGCTCGGCGCCAAAGACGCCGACGCGTAATGAACAGCCGCGGGCATCGCCGCCCATCTGGCGCTCCAGCTCTTCAATCAGATTCAGACAGTAGGACGGCGTCACCATGATCATATCCGGCTTGAAATCACGGATCAGCTGCGCCTGTTTTTCGGTCTGTCCGCCGGACATCGGGATCACCGTCGCGCCTAAGCGTTCTGCGCCGTAGTGCGCGCCAAGGCCGCCGGTGAACAGGCCATAGCCGTAGGCGACGTGAATTTTATCTTTCGCCGTGCCGCCGGCGGCGCGCAGCGAACGGGCGACGATATTGGCCCAGTTATCAATATCGTTCTGCGTGTAGCCCACCACCGTCGGTTTGCCGGTGGTCCCGGAAGAGGCGTGAATGCGCACCACCTGCTCCATCGGCACCGCGAAGGTATCGAAGGGATAGTTGTCGCGCAGATCCTGTTTGGTGGTGCACGGGAATTTGGTCAGGTCGCTCAGTTCGCGAAAGTCGTCAGGGTGCACGCCGGCGGCGTCGAATTTGCGACGATACATCGGCACATTGTTATACGCATGATTCAGGGTCCACTTCAGCCGTTGGGTTTGCAGGGCCTGCAGCTCATCACGCGAGGCGGTTTCAATCGGATCTAATTTTGTAGTAGTTATCATTGTAGGGTACTCGCAGGTAAATTAGCTCACACTCGCTCGAGGATCATGGCGATGCCCTGACCCACGCCAATACACATCGTACACAACGCATAGCGCCCGCCGCGGCGCTGCAGCTCAAGGCTGGCGCTCAGCGCCAGACGCGCGCCGCTCATGCCCAGCGGATGGCCTAACGCGATGGCGCCGCCGTTGGGATTCACATGCGCCGCATCGTCCGGCACGCCAAGCTGTCTGAGCACGCCCAGCGCCTGAGCGGCGAAGGCCTCATTCAGCTCAATCAGATCCATATCGTGGATATTGAGTCCCGCCCGCTCCAGCACTTTACGCACCGCCGGTACCGGCCCCAGCCCCATCAGCCGCGGTTCGACCCCTGCCGTCGCCATCGCCACGATACGCGCGCGCGGAGTGAGCCCCTGGATAGCGGCCTGCTGTTCGCTGGCGACGATCAGCGCCGCGGCGCCATCGTTGACGCCGGAAGCATTGCCCGCGGTAATGACGCCGCCCTGACGGAACGGCGCTTTCAGTTGCGCCAGCTGCTCAAGCGTGGTTTCCGGGCGCGGATGCTCGTCCTCGCGCACATCGCTGACCGCCCCTTTCCGGCCGACAATCTGCACCGGCACGATCTCCTGCGCCAGAATGCCATCGCGCTGGGCCTGCGCCGTGCGATGCTGGCTGCGCCAGGCGAAAGCATCCTGATCGGCGCGGCTAATATTTAACAATTCAGCTACATTCTCGGCCGTTTCCGGCATGCTGTCAGTTCCGAAGTGTTGCGCCATGAGCGGGTTCACAAAACGCCAGCCAATGGTGGTGTCAAACAGCTCCGCCTGACGCTGATACGGCGCGCTAGCCTTCCCCATCACAAACGGCGCGCGCGACATCGACTCTACGCCGCCGGCAATCAGCAGATCGGCATCGCCGGCTTTGATCGCTCTGGCGGCAAAGCCGATCGCATCCAGACCAGACCCACATAGACGGTTAATCGTGGTGCCCGGTACGGTATGCGGGAAACCTGCCAACAGCGTCGCCATATGCGCCACATTGCGGTTATCTTCGCCCGCCTGATTCGCGCAGCCGTAAATCACGTCATCGATCGCGGTCGGGTCAAGCCTGGGGTTGCGGCTCAGCAGCGCCCGCAGCGGGATCGCCGCCAGGTCGTCGGCGCGCACGCTGGCCAGCGCGCCGCCGTAGCGGCCAATCGGCGTGCGGATCCCGTCACAAATAAAGGCCTCGCGCATTAGACTTCTCCTGTGATTGTGCCGCCGATGCGGTGCGATTTGCCGCGAAACAGGGCCACAATTTTTTGCTGTTGATTAACAATTTCAATGTCGTAGACCCCGGTCAGCTTGCCCTGCTGTTTGACTCGGGCGATGGCGACCAGCCGGTCCCCGGCAAACGCCGGGCGAAGGAAATCAATGCTGGCCGCCGAAGCCACCGCCGCCAGCCCCTGGCTGTTACAGGCGTAGGCGAAAGCGGTATCGGCAAGGGTAAATAGCTGACCGCCGTGACAGGTTTGATGGCCGTTAAGCATGTCCGGCGAGACGGTCATGGTCATCTGCGCAAAACCATCGTCCATTTCGATAAGTTCGATCCCCATCTTTCTGGCGCAGGTATCTTTTTCGTACATCACGCGCGCGTTGCGCCACGGATCATTGCTCATGGTGCTTCTCCATTAGCGCCTTCTGGCGCAACAGGGAACCGGGGCGATAGCGCTCCTCGCCATAATGGTGATGCAGGTTCTCCAGCAGGCGCAGCACGCGGCGCCAGCCGAGGCTTTCCCCCCACGCCAGCGGGCCCTGCGGGTAGTTGACGCCAAGACGCATGGCGGTATCGATATCCTGCGCGCTGGCCACCCCTTTCTGCAGTGCGTCCAGCGCTTCGTTAACCAGCATCGCCACCGTGCGCCACACCAGCAGGCCGGGATAATCGGCGATGCGCAGCACTTTCTTGCCCTGCTGCTGGAAATAGTGCACCGCTTTGTCCGTCGCCGCCGGCGCGTTGGTCGCCGCGGCGGCCAGCACCACCGTATCGCTGGCGCACAGGTCATACACCACCACCGGACGGCGATGCTTAACGCTCAGCGCCAGGGCGGTTTCGCCTTCGGTCTCCAGCAACAGAAGCTCGTCCAGCTCGGTGACACTGTCACTTACCGTCATCACGGATTGCGCGCCAGTGGCAACCGGCGGCAGCGTCACCTCCGGCTGCGTCTCCGCAGGCCAGCGATAGACGCCGTGACCGCTCTTTTTCCCCAATCGCCCGGCCAGCGCCAGCTCCTGCTGCAGGAGCGATGGCAGGTAACGCCGGTCCTGCCAGAAGGCGTTAAACACTGAACAGGTCACGGCGAAGTTGACGTCCTGGCCAATCAGGTCAGTCAACGCCAGGGGTCCCATCGGAAAACCGCCGCCGTCACGCAAAGCGGCATCGATAACCTCCGGGGCGGCCACCTGCTCCTCCAGCGCCCGCCAGGCTTCAGCATAGAACGGACGCGCCACGCGATTAACGATAAAGCCGGGCGTCGAGCGGCAGCGAACCGGCCGTTTCCCCCAGCCGCTCACGCACTGGCACAGCTGCTCCACCACTTCCGCAGACGTCGCCAGGCCGCTCACCACCTCGACCAGCTGCATCACCGGCGCCGGATTAAAAAAGTGCAGCCCGGCCACCCGCTCCGGGTTTTTGACCCCGGCGGCGATGGCGGTAATCGAAATCGACGAAGTGTTGCTGGTCAGCAATGTTGACGGCGAGCAGATCGCCGCCAGCTGCGCGAACAGCGCCGCTTTCACCTCCAGCCGTTCAGAGGCCGCTTCGATCACTAAATCTGCGTCGGCCAGCGCGGCTAAATCGTGGGCCGGATGCAGCCGCGCCAGCAGCGCATCAGCTTGCTCAGGGACCAGTTTGCCGCGCGCAACGCGCGACGCCAGACGCCCGGCGATGCCCTCAATCGCCTGGCCTACAGCCTTAGGGTTAATATCAAAAATACGCACCGGATGTCCTGCGGCAGCAGCCACTTCGGCGATGCCGGCCCCCATGGTGCCGCTGCCGATCACCGCCACGTTGGCTAAGGATGTCGTCATCATCTATTTCCCGCTGAACTGTGGTGGCCGTTTGGCCAGAAACGCGCTGACCCCTTCGCGGTAATCATCGCTGCGCCCGGCGAGGCGCTGATAATCGCGCTCCAGATCCAGCTGCGCGTCGAGACTGTTGGTTTCCGCCGCCAGCAGCGCCTTTTTAATCAGCCCAAGACCAAACGTCGGCTGGGCCGCCAGATGGCGCGCCAGCTGCAGACTGGTATCCGCCAGTTCGGCATCGTCCACCAGTTGCCAGATAATCCCCCACTGCGCGGCCTGTTCCGCGCTGAGGCTGTCGCCCAGCAGCGCCAGCCCCATCGCGCGCGCGCGGCCAGCCACCCGCGGCAGGAACCAGCTGCCGCCGCAGTCCGGCACCAGCCCGAGCTTGCTGAACGCCATCACAAACTTGGCCGAACGCGCGGCCAGCACGATATCGCAGCCCAGCGCCAGGGTGGCGCCTGCGCCAGCGGCTACGCCGTTGACCGCGCAGATAACCGGTTTCGGCAGCGCCGCCAGACGGCGCACTAACGGGTTGTAAAAGCGTTCCACCGACAGGCCGAGATCCGGCGGCGGCCCACTGGGGTCGACGTTGCGGTCATTCAGATCCTGGCCGGCGCAAAATCCGCGGCCGGCGCCGGTGATCAGCAGGCAACGCACGCCGTCGTCGCGCTCGGCCTGCTTCAGACATTCCGCCAGCTGCTGATGCATCCGATCGTTAAAACTGTTGAGGCGGTCCGGGCGATTGAGAGTGATGGTCATGACGCCCTGTTCCACTGCGCTGAGAATGAAAGCTTCCACGATTAGCGTCCTTTAAAGTCCGGGTTACGTTTTTGTAAGAAGGCGTCGATGCCTTCGCGGCGGTCTTCGGTGGCGCTCAGCAGGCTGAACAGCTGGCGCTCCTGCTGGAGACCGGCCTGCAGGCTCACTTCCTGCGACAGGCGCAGCGACTGTTTCGCCGCCCGCAGCGCCAGCGGCGCATGGCGGGCGATGGTGGTCGCCAGTTGCAGGGCATACTCATCGGTTAACGCCGCCGGATGGACATCGCTCACCAGCCCGGCCTGCTGCGCCTGACGGGCGTCAATACTCTCGCCGCTCAGCACCATCCGGCTGGCCAGCGCCTTGCCAACGCTGCGGATCAGCCGCTGGGTGCCGCCAGCGCCCGGCATTATGCCGAGGGTAATTTCCGGCAGGCCAAAGCGGGCGTTGTCCCCGGCGACAATCAGATCGCACAGCAGGGCCAGCTCGCAGCCGGCTCCGAGGGCGTAGCCGTTGACCGAGGCGATCAGCGGTTTGGGGAAGGCATCGATACGCGCCCACAGCCGCGGGCGGATATCGTCCAGGGTCGCCGGGAGATCTTTCTCCGCCATCTCATTCAGGTCGGCCCCGGCGGCAAAGAAGCGCGGGTTACCGCTGATGACGCAGACGCTGACGTGGTTATCAGCGGCCGCGGCCTCCAGCGCCTCGGCAATCTGGGTTAATAAGGCATTGTTCAGTGCATTGCGGGCCTGCGGACGGTTGAGCGTCAGCTGCAGCACACGGCCATGGCGGTGGATCAGCAGCTCGCTCATGCCATCCCCCGCGCGTCAAAGTCGACCACCACGTCGCCGCTGGTGGGCAGCGCCTGGCAGCTCAGCACATAACCCGCCGCCAGCTCATCCGCTTCGAGGCTATAGTTGGCGGCCATCGCCACTTCGCCGCGCAGCACTTTGCATTTACAGGTGGCGCACACCCCGCCCTTGCAGGCAAACGGCAGGTCTGCCCCCTGACGCAATGCGGCATCCAGGATGCTGTCGTCTTCGGCGCTGAGGGCGATCAGCCGATCGCGCCCGTCCTGGCGGATGGTGACCGTGCGTCCCTCCGCCTGCACCCCGGCGGCGCGCTTAACGCTGACGCCCGGCGTATTGAAGCGTTCGAGATGAATCGATTTCTCCGCTACGCCAAGTTCACGTAACGTTGCTTCCGCCTCGTCCATCATCGTCGCCGGACCGCAGATAAAGGCCTCGTCGAAACGGCTGAAATCCAGCAGATGGTCAGCGAGCTGGCGCAGTTTGTCGCCGTCGATGCGCCCCTGCAGCAGATCGCTGTCCATCGACTCCTGGCTGAACAGATGTATCACCTGCAGGCGCTGCGGATAGCGGTCTTTTAAATCGGCCAGCGCCTGGCGGAACATCATGCTGTGGCTGCTGCGGTTACCGTAGATCAGCGTGAAGCGACTGTACGGCTCGGTGGCCAGGGTGGCGCTAACGATCGCCATCATCGGCGTGATCCCGGAGCCGGCGGCAATCGCCAGATAGTCGCCCTGCCGCTCGGCCTGCGGCTGATAGCCGAAATGCCCCTGCGGCACCATCACCTCCAGCTCCATCCCCTGCTGGATATCGTGCTGGGCGTAGCGCGAGAAGCGTCCGCCGTCGATGGCTTTGATCGCGACGCTGATCTCTCCCGGCGTGCGGCTGCGGCAGATGGAGTAACAGCGGCGCAGCTCTTCACCGCCCAGACGGGCTTTTAGCGTCAGATGCTGGCCCGGGCGAAAACAGTATTCCGCCTGCAGGGCTTGCGGGATCGCAAAAGTGATGGTTACCGCATCGCGGGTTTCCGGCTCGACTCTCGCCACCTTAAGCGAATGGAACGTCGTCATGGCAACCTCAAATACATTTAAAGTAATCAAAAGGTTCCCGGCAGCTGTCGCAGCGATAGAGCGCTTTGCAGGCCGTGGAACCGAATTCACTAATCAGCGAGGTATGGGTGCTGTCGCAGCGCGGACAGCTCACCTCAGCGGGCATATCCGCATGGCAGGCGTGCCCCTGGGGCGGGCTGATGCCGTACTGGCGCAGGCGCTCGCGGGCATCCTGACTCATCCAGTCGGTGGTCCAGGGCGGATCCAGCTGCAGGACGATGTGGACCGGCAGATAACCATGCTCGCTCATCACTGCGCGGATCTCCCCCAGCAGATGCTCCGTCGCCGGACAGCCCGAATAAGTCGGGGTAAAGCCAATCACCCAGCCGTCGCCGTGGCGCGCGACGCTGCGCACCATGCCGAGATCGGTGATGGTCAGCACCGGTACTTCCGGGTCCGGGATCGCGCTTAACAATCCCCAGATAGCGCGCACCTCGGCGGGAGCGATGTCATCTAAACGTTGCATCTTCTCCTCCCTTACCACTGCAGGCCGGGATGCGAACGCTGCAGATATTGCATCTCCGCCAGTAGCGGGCCGAGATGTTCACTGTGCAGCCCCTGTTTGCCGCCGCTGCGGAAGGCCGCTTCATGCGGGATCGATAAGCCTGAGTCAAGCAGCGCGGTATGCACGGTGCTTTGCCATTCGGCCTGAAGCTCGCGCGGATCAACCGCAATGCCTTGCCCGACCAGGCTGAGCTCCAGGTCATCGGCAAGGAACAGTTCGCCGGTGAAGCGCCACAGATTGTCGACCGCCTGCTGCATTTTGCGATTTGATAATTCGGTGCCGTTGCCAAGACGCTCCAGCCAGCCACGGCTGAAGCGCTGGTGGTAACGCACTTCTTTCAGCCCTTTAGCGGCAATGGCCGCCAGCTGCGCATCGCGGCTGTTCACCAGCCGGCTGTACAGGGCTACGTGCCAGACGTCGATAAAGAACTGGCGGGCGATGGTGTCGGCAAAATTGCCGTTGGGCTGCTCCACCAGCAGCAGGTTGCTGAACTGGCGCTCATCGCGGCCGAAGGCCAGGGTATCTTCGTCGCCGCAACCGTTAAGCTCGGCGGCATAGCTTAAAAAGTTGCGCGCCTGGCCGAGCAGGTCGAGGCCGATGTTGGCCAGCGCAAGATCGATCTCCAGCTCCGGGGCATGGCCGCACCAGGCGCCTAAACGCTGGGCCAGCACCAGGCCGTTGTCGCCAAGCCGCAGGGCGTAGGTGGCGATGGGATTCGGGTTATTCATCGCCGCCTCACATATGTTCCATGCCGTCCGGCACGGTATAGAAAGTCGGATGGCGGTAGACTTTGCTTTCCGCCGGGTCGAAGAATTCGCCGCGATCTTCCGGCTGCGAAGCAACGATTTCGCTGGCCTTCACCACCCAAATGGAGCAGCCTTCGCTGCGGCGGGTGTAGGCGTCGCGGGCGTTTTCCAGCGCCATTTGATCGTCGGCGGCATGCAGGCTGCCGACGTGACGATGGGAAAGCCCCTGTTTGCTGCGAACGAACACTTCATATAACGGCCAGTAAACTTTGCTCATGTTGTCTCTCCTCATGCCGCGCTGCGGGCCTGCTGTTTTTGCGCATGGGCCAGCGCGGCTTCGCGCACCCATTCGCCCTCTTCCCAGGCCTTACGCTTGGCGGCCAGGCGTTCGTGATTGCAAATGCCACGGCCGCTAATCACCTCGTTAAATTCCTGCCAGTCGATTTCGCCGAAGCGGTAGTGGCCGCTGGCTTCATCAAACTGCAAATCCGGGTCCGGGACGGTCATGCCTAGGATCTCCACCTGCGGCACGGTGTTGTCGACGAAGCGTTGACGCAGCTCGTCGTTGGAGTGCAGTTTGATTTTCCACGCCATGCTGCGGGCGCTGTTTGGCGAGTTGTCGTCGTTGGGGCCAAACATCATCAGCGCTGGCCACCAGAAGCGGTTAATGGCGTCCTGCAGCATTTGCCGCTGCGCGTCATTGCCCTGCGCCAGCGCCATGCAGGCTTCGAATCCCTGGCGCTGGTGAAAGCTTTCTTCTTTGCAGATTTTGACCATCGCCCGGGCATAGGGCCCGTAGGAGGTCCGGCACAGCGCCACCTGGTTGACGATAGCCGCACCATCGACCAGCCAGCCGATCACGCCGATATCCGCCCAGCTCAGCGTCGGGTAGTTAAAAATGGAGGAGTATTTCATCTGCCCGTCGAGCATCTTCTGATACAGGTCTTCCCGGGCGCAGCCAAGGGTTTCCGCGGCGCTATAGAGATAGAGCCCGTGTCCAGCCTCATCCTGTACCTTAGCCAACAGGATCGCTTTGCGGCGCAGCGTCGGCGCGCGGGTGATCCAGTTGCCTTCCGGCAGCATACCGACGATCTCCGAGTGCGCGTGCTGGCCTATCTGCCGAATCAAGGTCTTACGGTAGGCATCCGGCATCCAGTCCTGCGGTTCGATGGCCGTTTCCTGCGCGATGCGCTGGTCAAAGCGTTGTTCTTCTGTCACGTCATCACCTTTATGATTCCGATATTCACAACAAAAACATTAATATGAATCACTTTGTTTATTGAAGGTTACATATTGGTTAAATAAAACCACAAATTTTGTTTGCTCTTTTTGTGATAATCTCCGCAAAACCTTTTGTAAACCACAATAAATACAGTAAGTTAAGCATAAGGCGTAACGCCATCGCGATCACAATGTTAATAATTTATTAAATACTGGCTTGCATTTTATGATTCATAAAAGAACTATTTATAGATATCACACGTAACACATTTGGAGATTTGCGATGCAGCAGTTAGCCAGCTACTTATCCGGCGCCTGGCAGACCGGCCGGGGCCGCGCCCGTACTATTCATCACGCCATCACCGGCACGGCGCTGTGGGAGGTGACCAGTGAAGGTCTGGATATGGCGCAGTCGCGCCGCTTCGCGATTGAGCGCGGCGGTAAGGCGCTGCAAGCCATGACCTTTATTGAACGCAGCGCGATGTTAAAAGCGGTGGCGAAACACTTGCTGGAGCAGAAAGACCAGTTCTACGCCATCTCGGCGCAAACCGGCGCCACCCGCGCCGACAGTTGGGTGGATATTGAAGGCGGTATCGGTACCCTTTTCACCTATGCCGGGCTGGGCAGTCGCGAACTGCCGGACGATATCCTGTGGCCGGAAGACGAGCTGATCCCGCTCTCAAAACAGGGCGGTTTTGCCGCCCGTCACGTGCTGACCTCAAAATCAGGCGTCGCCGTCCATATCAACGCCTTCAACTTTCCCTGCTGGGGAATGCTGGAAAAACTGGCCCCCACGTGGCTGGCCGGTATGCCAGCTATCATTAAACCGGCAACCGCTACCGCCCAGCTCACCCAGGCAATGGTGAAAGCGATTGTCGACAGCGGCCTGGTTCCGGAGGGCGCCATCAGCCTGATTTGCGGCGGCGCGGGCGATCTGCTCGACCACCTCGATAGCCAGGACGTGGTGACCTTTACCGGCTCTGCCGCCACCGGCCAGCAGCTGCGGTCGCACCCCAACCTGGTGGCCAAATCGATTCCCTTTACCATGGAAGCGGATTCGCTCAACTGCTGTGTCTTAGGCGAAGACGTCACGCCGGAGCAACCGGAGTTCGCGCTGTTTATCCGGGAAGTGGTCCGCGAGATGACGGCGAAAGCCGGACAAAAATGTACCGCTATCCGCCGCATCATCGTCCCGCTGGCGCAGATCAATGCGGTTAGCGATGCGCTGATCGCCCGCCTGCATAAAGTGACCGTCGGCGACCCGGCGCAGGAAGGGATTAAGATGGGGGCGCTGGTTAATCACGAGCAGCGTCGGGACGTACAGGAGAGCGTCAATAAACTGATTGCCGCCGGCTGCGAAGCGCTGCTTGGCGGACAGGCGGACCTCAGCGCGGCCGGAGCCTTTTTCCCGCCGACGTTGCTCTACTGCCCGCAGCCGGATGAAACCCCGGCGGTTCACGCCATTGAAGCCTTTGGCCCGGTGGCGACCCTGATGCCCTACCAGGACCGCCAGCATGCCCTGGCGCTGGCACGCGCCGGCGGCGGCAGCCTGGCGGGGACGCTGGTTACCGCCAGCGGCGAACTGGCGCGGGAGTTTATCCTCGGCGCCGCCCGCGCGCATGGTCGTATTCAGATCCTGAACGAGGCATCCTCCGCAGAATCAACCGGCCACGGTTCGCCGCTGCCGCAGCTGGTGCATGGCGGCCCCGGCCGCGCCGGCGGCGGAGAGGAGCTCGGCGGACTGCGTTCGGTGAAACACTATATGCAGCGCACCGCCGTCCAGGGCAGCCCAACGATGCTGGCGACCATCGGCCAGCAGTGGGTACGCGGCGCCCAGGTGAGCGAAGATCGCATTCACCCGTTTCGCAAATATTTCGAAGAGATCCAGCCCGGCGACAGCTTATTAACCCCTCGCCGGACCCTGACCGAAGCGGATATCGTTAACTTCGCCTGTCTGAGCGGCGACCATTTCTACGCCCACATGGACAAAATCGCCGCCGCCGAGTCGATTTTCGGCGAGCGGGTGGTCCACGGCTATTTCCTGATCTCCGCGGCGGCCGGTCTGTTCGTCGATGCCGGCGTCGGGCCAGTTATCGCCAACTACGGGATGGAAAACCTGCGCTTTATTGAACCGGTCAAGCCGGGAGACACCATCCAGGTGCGTCTGACCTGTAAGCGGAAAACGGTCAAGCGGCAGCGCAGCGCTGAGGAGAAAGCCACCGGCGTGGTGGAATGGGCGGTAGAGATTTTCAACCAGCACCAGCAGGCGGTGGCGCTGTATTCCATTCTCACCCTGGTGGCGCGCCAGCAGGGGGATTTCCCGGCGTAATGGCGGAAAATAGACCGCTGGCGCTCTGTTGGCCGGTCCTTGAGCTATTGCTTCTGCAATCGGTTTGCAACGGTTTCGCCCCGGGAAAACGTTTGTTCTGTGTGATTTATCTCAAGGCGCAGGGGGCGAAAACAGCTACCGGACAGTTCCTTCTCCCTCCGGTAGAGGGTCAGGGTGAGGGGAAGTACTGAAGTGTGGTTCTTTATGTTATCTGTGGCTTCAGCGTACATTGCGCTCCCGGTTAATTTTTCTTCATTCTGTTTTCCGTGGCGCAGGGAGCGCACAGGAGGCGGCCAGTCGCCGCCGCCCCCTGTACCCCCGGACTCCGGCCAGCAAAATCGCCGCTGCGCGGTCCCTTCGACTTATCCCTGCAGGCTTCGGGTCGGGCCGAGGCAGCGTCCATGCAAAACACGGCCCTCAGCCCGCATCCATGCGGGCTGCCCCGGCCTGCCGGGAACGTCTCAGCGATGTTGAGGCCGCCAGCACCGGCAGTTTCAGCGGCCCCAGCGCTAGCGCCAGCAGTGATTTGGGGCTGTAGGCCGGGTAAGGCGTTAGCCGCCACCCGGCAAAAAAATCGGCGCTCGTGCTTAATGCCTCTGCGGAGGCATTTTTTACGTCCCTCTGGCAAAACTGACAAATAACCTGGCAAGAGCAAACAAACGCTACGGCGCCGCGGGCTGGTAGCTTAAGGGTGACAAAGCCGACATTCGCAGCGGCATAAGACAACACAACAATAAGATGAGGTCACAATGGCAAACGGCTTGAAATTTTCTCCTCGTAAAACCGCACTGGCTCTCGCTGTCGCGGTGGTTTGCGCCTGGCAATCACCGGTCTTCGCTCACGGTAGCGAAGCCCACATGGTACCGCTGGATAAAACGCTGGAGGCGTTCGGCGCTGACGTGCAGTGGGATGACTATGCGCAAATGTTTACCCTGGTAAAAGATGGCGCTTACGTCAAAGTGAAGCCCGGCGCCAAAACGGCGATCGTCAACGGTAAACCCCTTGATCTGCCGGTGCCGGTGGTGATGAAGGAAGGTAAAGCCTGGGTCTCCGATACCTTTATCAACGACGTGTTCCAGTCCGGTCTCGACCAGACCTTCCAGGTGGAAAAACGCCCGCACCCGTTAAACTCGCTCTCGGCGGCGGAAATCAGCGAAGCGGTGACCATTGTCAAAGCCGCGCCGGAATTCCAGCCCAATACCCGCTTTACCGAAATTTCCCTGCACGAGCCGGATAAAGCCGCGGTATGGGCCTTTGCCCTGCAGGGCACGCCGGTGGATGCGCCGCGCACCGCCGATGTGGTGATGCTCGATGGCAAACAGGTGATGGAGGCGGTGGTCGATCTGCAAAACAAAAAAATCCTCTCATGGACGCCGATCAAAGGGGCCCACGGCATGGTGTTGCTCGATGATTTCGCCAGCGTGCAGAACATCATCAACGCCAGCAGCGAATTCGCGGCGGTGCTGAAAAAACACGGTATTACCGATCCTGGCAAGGTGGTCACCACCCCGCTCACCGTCGGCTACTTCGATGGTAAAGATGGCCTGCAGCAGGATGCGCGTCTGCTGAAGGTGGTCAGCTATCTCGATACCGGCGACGGCAACTACTGGGCGCACCCGATTGAAAACCTGGTGGCGGTGGTCGACCTGGAAGCAAAGAAAATCATCAAAATCGAGGAAGGCCCGGTGATTCCGGTGCCGATGGAACCGCGTCCGTATGATGGCCGCGACCGCAACGCCCCGGCGGTGAAACCGCTGGATATTACTGAACCGGAAGGCAAAAACTATACCATTACCGGGGATACCATTCACTGGCGGAACTGGGATTTCCATCTGCGTCTTAACTCGCGCGTCGGGCCAATCCTCTCGACGGTGACCTACAACGATAACGGCAAAAAACGCCAGGTGATGTATGAAGGTTCGCTCGGCGGGATGATCGTCCCCTACGGCGACCCGGACGTCGGCTGGTATTTCAAAGCCTATCTGGACTCCGGCGATTACGGCATGGGCACCCTGACCTCGCCGATTGTACGCGGCAAAGACGCGCCGTCGAATGCGGTGCTGCTGGATGAAACCATCGCCGACTACACCGGCGCGCCGACCACCATCCCGCACGCCGTCGCCATATTCGAGCGCTACGCCGGGCCGGAATATAAGCACCTGGAGATGGGCAAGCCCAACGTCAGTACCGAGCGCCGGGAGCTGGTGGTGCGCTGGATCAGCACCGTCGGCAACTACGACTATATCTTTGACTGGGTATTCCACGACAACGGCACCATCGGCATCGATGCCGGCGCCACCGGGATTGAGGCGGTGAAAGGCGTGCTGGCGAAAACCATGCACGACCCGAGCGCCAAAGAAGATACCCGCTACGGAACGCTGATCGACCATAATATTGTCGGCACCACCCACCAGCATATCTATAACTTCCGCCTCGACCTCGACGTGGACGGCGAAAACAACACTCTGGTGGCGATGGACCCGGAGGTGAAGCCCAACACCGCCGGCGGCCCGCGCACCAGCACCATGCAGGTGAATCAGTACACGATTGACAGCGAACAGAAAGCGGCGCAGAAATTCGACCCGGGTACGATTCGCCTGCTGAGCAACACCAGCAAAGAGAACCGCATGGGTAACCCAGTCTCTTACCAGATCATCCCTTACGCTGGCGGCACCCATCCGGCGGCGACCGGCGCCAAGTTCGCCCCCGACGAGTGGATCTACCATCGTCTGAGCTTTATGGATAAACAGCTGTGGGTGACGCGCTACCACCCGAGCGAACGCTATCCGGAAGGCAAATACCCCAACCGCTCCGCTCACGATACCGGGTTAGGCCAGTATGCCAAGGACGATGAGTCGCTGACAAACCACGACGACGTCGTGTGGATCACCACCGGCACCACCCACGTGGCGCGCGCTGAAGAGTGGCCGATCATGCCAACCGAATGGGCGCACGCCCTGCTGAAGCCATGGAACTTCTTTGACGAAACGCCGACCCTCGGCGAGAAGAAACAGTAATCTCAACCCACGGTGAAATCGAGCAGGATTTTACCGCCTCTTCCCGGCTGGCCGGCGGCGGCAATCGCCTCGCGCCAGTCGTTCAACGCCACCCGCTGGGCCGGCGGTTGCGTAGTCGTCGGCAGCCGCTGCCAGATCTCATCGAACGCCGCCCGCCATGCCGCCACGCTGAGGCCAGGCAGCGCCTCCCGCAGATGAAACTTGCGCACCGCCGCGCTGGCGCGCGTCTGGATCAACGGCCGCCCGGATAATAAGCCGTAGGAGACCAGGGTCGACGACGCGGGCAGCACCGACAACAGCGTGTTCCCCAGCTCCCCGCCCACCGCGTCAAACACCAGATCGCTGTGCTGGCTGACCTTCTCCACCAGCGCCCGGTCGGCGTCGAGGATCGGATAGATCCCGGCCTGCTCCAGACGCGCCCGATGCTGCGGCGAGCGAATAATCCCGCTTACCGAACGGGCGCCCATGGCCAGCGCCCACTGCCCCAGCAGGCTGGCGCAGGAGGAGGCGGCGGCGGTCAGCACGATCTGTTTCCCGGCAACCGGCCAGTGACTGAGCATCAGCATCGCAGTCAGCGGATTGATATACCCGCGGGCGGCCAGCAGATCGTCCACCGCCGGGGGAACCGGCACCAGCCAGGTCTCATCGAGATCGATAAACCGTTGCCAGGTGCCGCCCCCGCGCAGGGGCAGCACCCGCTGGCCCGCGGTCAGCCGGCTGCCGAATGGCGCGGCGACCACCTCGCCAAGGCCTTCGTAGCCGGGGACGGCCGGCAGTCGGGTACGGTGGCGATAGGCGCCGGTGATGGGGATCAGATCTGAAGGATTCACCGGGGCATAGCGCATCCTGACCCGCACCCGTCCACCGGCCAGCGGCGCCAGCGGGGCGCGTTTCAGCGTTAGCACCGCGGCCGGCGGCCCGTAGCGGTCATAAACAATGGCGTCGTTGAACATCGACTGGCTCCAGACAACGAAAGATGGGATCATAGCAGATCCCGTCCGAAGCCGCTTACGCTGGCGGCCAGACCTGGGGGAACAGTGGAGAATCCAGCGGGTCGCCGTCCCGCAGGGTCAGCTCGGGGAACGGCGGCGACGTCACGCCGCCGCGGTCGGCAAAGGCGGCGTCATCCCCCACCCAGCGGGCGGAGAAGACCCGTCGCGCCCGCGCTCCAGGGTTGCCGCGGGCGCCATGGACGGTGCGAAAATGAAAGGCCACCGCATCCCCCGGCTCCAGCGCCCAGCTGACGATATCGTACTCGTCCTCATGGGCGTCGATATCCGGCAGCGCGCTGAACCGGGTGTGCTCGTAGAGCCTGGTGCCATTGAAGCGGGTGGGACTGTACTCCGCCTCCCAGCGATGCGACCCGCGAATGCAGCGCAGCGAGGTGGCCTCTGCTACCGGGTCCAGCGGGATCCAGAAGCTGACGTTCTGTCGGCCGGAGACGCAATAGTAAGGCTGGTCATGATGCCAGGGGGTGACCGTGCTGCCCCCGGCGGGTTTGACCAGCGTATGCTCATGGAAAAATTTCGCCGTCTGCGACTGCATCAGCGCCGCGGCGATTTCGGCGGCGGCCGACTGGAAGACAAACTCGCTAAACGCCGGGATCCGCGACCAGTTGCAGTAATCCTGAAAAAAAGGCGGCGAACCATCTTTGGGGATCACCGTGCGCGCATGACCATATTCGCTGGGGCTGGCCATCAGCGCCGTGACCCCCTCGGCGAGGCGCTCAACCCAGGGGGTAAAAACGCCCTTCAGTAATACCACGCCATCCGCCTGCCAGCGGTCGACTGTCGCTTGATCGATATGGTGAGAGTGTTGGTTGTGCATCGCTTGGGTTCCTGTGTGGGTGGATCAGGTAAGCGGTTCTGCGGGCTCGGCGCGCATCCACGCGCAAAGCTGGCCCAGCATCGCCATGCAGCGTTCGGTCTGGTCGATGCTGATGTACTCATCGGCCTTATGGCCCTGGGCCATGCTGCCCGGCCCGCAGACCAGGGTCGCGACGCCCATCTCGTCGAACAGCCCCCCTTCGGTGCCGAACGCCACGGTGGAAAACCGATCGCTGCCGCACCACTGCGCCAGCCAGCGGGCGAAGTCGGACTGTGGATCGCTGAGCAGCGGCGGGTAGTGGCTCAACAGCTGAAACTGGATGTCGCTTCCGCCGCCGACCCGGCGCATCTCCGGCAGCAGCCGGCGGCGGGCGTAGGCCGCCAGCGCTTCGGTAACCGCTTCGGGACGCATCCCCGGCAGGTAGCGGATTTCAAAATCAAAGCGACAGGACTGCGGAACGATGTTCAGCGCGGCGCCGCCCTGAATGGTGCCCACCTGCAGGGTGCTGAAAGGCGGCGAAAAGCGGCTGTCCAGCTGCCGGGCCAGACGCTCGCCCAGCCGATCCAGGCGGTTGATCAGCCTGGCCGCGTAGCGGATGGCGTTCACCCCCTGCGGGGCATAGGCCGAATGGCAGGCCTGGCCCTCAATGCAGCAGCGCATGGCCAGTTTGCCTTTATGACCGAACACCGGCTGCATCTCCGTCGGCTCGCCGATGAGGCACAGCGCCGGTTTCTCCGGCGAGGCCTGCAGAAAATCCACCAGGCTGCGCACGCCGAGGCAGCCGACCTCTTCGTCATAGGAGAAGGCCAGATGCAGCGGCATCCGCAGCGGCGCCGCCAGAAAGTCATCCACCGCCGCCAGCACGCAGGCGAGAAAGCCCTTCATATCGGCGCTGCCGCGGCCGTAGTAGCGGCCATCGCGCTCGGTCAGGCTGAACGGCGGCACGCTCCAGTCCTGCCCGTCCACCGGGACCACGTCGGTATGGCCCGAGAGCATCACCCCGCCGCCGCCGGACGGCCCCAGCCGGGCGTAGAGATTGGCCTTTCCCCCCGACGGGTCATAAAAGCGGCGGGACGCCACGCCGCGGGCGGCGAGAAAATCGGCGATCCAGTCGATCATCGCTATGTTTGAATGGCGGCTGGTGGTATCAAAGGCCAGCAGCGCGGCAAGGATCGCTCCCGGCGTGTTATTCATCGCCAGGCACGCCATAGGCCGGCGCCTCGCGCGGGTCGAGCGCCCGGGTAATATAGGCCTCCATTTGCGGCTCCCACGCCAGCCACAGCTGCTCAAGGGCCGCCAGCGGATCCGCTTCCGCCCAGTCAATGCGCAGGTCGACCACCGGCCACGGGTAATCGTCCACCACCTTCACCGCCGCCGAGTGGACCGGCCCGGCCTCGCCCCCGGCGACGATCCCGGCGCGCAGTCCGGCCAGCAGCCGGCTGGTCAGCTCACCGGTGGCGGCCTCAAAGGCGCCCACCATCGCAGCGATCACCCCCTCACTGGCCAGCATGTTGCCCGCCGCCACGCAGTTATCCCCCACCAGGGCGCCGCCGATCCCGAGGGTGAATTCCCCGCTGAACACCGCCGTGTCGCCGTTGGCGTCAATCGCCGCGACCTGGCGATATTCGCGGAAGCGATCCTCCGCCAGCGCCTGCTTCAGGGCCTGCTCAACGCTGGCTCCCGCTTCGAGCGCGCTGAGGATCTGCGGCCCCAGCGTCGGCAGGGTAATGTTCTGGCTGGAAACCGCCCCCACGCCGGGCAGCAGCCACGGACAGCGCGACCCGACGGCCATGCTCGATGAACTAATGGCGATGCCCAACTGACCCGTTTCCGGGCAACGGGCGGTAAGGGAAAGGGTCATTCTGCCGCCTCCCCCTGCCAGTCGTCAGGGATCACCGCCGTGACGTCAATCTCCATCAGCCACTGCGGCTGCGCCAGGGCCGACACCACCACCCCGGTGGAGATGGGAAAGACCCCTTTCAACCATTTTCCCACCTCCTGATAGACCGGCTCGCGATAGCGGGGGTCGATCAGATAAGTGGTGGTCTTGACGATATGCGAGAGGTCGCTGCCGGCCTCTTTCAGCAGCTGCTCGACATTCTTCATCGCCTGTTCCGCCTGGGCTCGCGGGTCGCCGAGGCCGATCAGGTTGCCAGCGAAATCGGTGCCGACCTGGCCGCGAACGTAGACGGTATTCCCGGCCCGCACCGCCTGGCACAGATCGTTGTTCAGCGCCTGGTTCGGGTAGGTCTCTTTGGTGTTAAACATGCGAATACGGGTATGGGTTGGCATCAAAGCACTCCTTCAGGAAACGGTTATCAGGACGGCTGGTAACGCTGATACTGGCGCTGAATGGCGATCTGGTCGGCAATATATTTGGCATCGTGCCAGACGCCCCAGATAAAGGTGGACCCGCGCCGCGACAGCCACGGCAGGCCGAGAAAATAGACCCCCGGCTCCGTCGACACGCCGCGGTGATGCTGCGGCCGCTGCGCGTCATCGAAGGCGTTGACCTTCAGCCAGCGATAGTCGGTGGTATATCCGGTCGCCCAGATGATGGCGCCGATCCCGGCCTCGGCCAGGTCGAGGCTAAGCAGCGGGTCGCTGACGCAGGCCGGATCGGGCAGAAACTCACGGGCGGAGGGCTCTTCAGGCAGATCCGAACCGTTGCGCGCTACCCAGTCGTCGGCGGCGTCGAGCAACGCAAGATAAGAGGCATCGCCGCGGCGGATATTCTCCGCCAGGTCGGGGTGGAACAACGCCCTGGCGCCGTCAAAGCCGCGGGTCTGCCCCACCAGGGTGACCCCCTGATGCGCCAGTTGGCGAAAATCGACGGTATGGCCGCCGCGCGCGCCGCTCACCGCGATAGTGACATGCTCTTTCCCCGGCGCATTGGCCGCGGCGTCCCACATTCCCAGCACCCCGAGCCACCAGCAAAAATCGCGCTGGCGATAGCGACGCGGCGGCCGGTCGTGCGCCCCCACCGACAGCCACACCGCGCGTCCGGCACGCTGCAGCTCATCGGCAATCTGGACGCCGGAGGATCCGGCCCCCACTACCAGCACGCCGCCCTCCGGCAGCTGCTGCGGATTAAAATAGTGCGCCGAGTGGAGCTGCTGAATAGCCGGACTCTGCGGGGCGATCGCCGGGATCGCCGGGCGCTGAAAGGGTCCGGTGGCCGCTACGATCCGCTGCGCCTCAATCACCCCCTGGGAGGTGTCGACACGAAAGCCCGGTCGCCCGGCGAGGCGTTCGGCGCTGTACACCTCCACCCCGGTACGGATCGGCGCGTTGAAGCTGCGGGCATAGGCGGCAAAATAGTCCGCAACCTGCTCTTTGCCGACAAAGCTATCCGGCGGGCAGTCCGGGAACACCATCCCCGGAAACCGATCGTGCCAGGCCGGGCCGTTGGCCACCAGCGAATCCCAGCGCCCGCTGCGCCAGGCCTGGGCAATACCCTGTTTCTCCAGCACCAGGTGGGGAATATCCAGCCGGGTCAGATGCTCGCTCATGGCGACGCCCGCCTGCCCCGCGCCGACCACCAGGGTATCGATCTCGGTTATCTGTTCAGTCATTTCTCTATCCTTCAAGCACAGTTGCCGACGAGGTCGCCGGAATTGACGGCTTTCAGGTTATTTAACTGTGACGAATTGGTAAAATATTATAAAACGATCGACTGAATAGAATTTTACGAGGCTGATTGATGACGAAAAAATAACGCCTGCCGGATCGACAGGCGTTATTTCAGCCGTGAGAGGGGGTTAATTCGATACTGCGGCAATAATCCATAAACAGTTGCGTTGGCCGCGTCGGCTCATTATTCGCGAGATGCGCCATAATTAAGGTTGAGGCGGGCATATCGTCGGCAATATCCCGCTGCACCACCCTTTCACCATCGTAGGTCATATCGCAGCAGGGCCGGGTGACCAGCACCGAAAAACCGAGTCCCTGACCGACCATACAGCGCACCATTTCGATAGAGGGTGAGCTGTAAGCTACTTCCGGGTGATAGCCTTTTTCCTTAAAGATGGAGATGAAATAATTTTTGCTCGGGACCGCATCAAGGAGGATCATTGGCTCGCGGCTCAGCTCCTGCAGCGTCACCTGCGCCTTTTGCGCCAGCGGATGCGCGGCGGGCAGCAGCGCGTAGGGTTTATGCGGGGCGTTAAGCCGTTCTTTATTGATCGAGTGGCCAAGCTCCAGATCGTAGACCAGCGCCAGGTCAAAGCGGCCGCGGTGCAGGCCATGCATCAGCTCATGCTGTTCGCCGTCATACAGATGCAGCGTAATTTCCGGATAGCATTTCTTAAATCCAGCCACCAGCTTCGGCATATACAGCGGAGCTACCGATTCAAAGCAACCGATGGAGATCATGCCAGAAACCAGCTCTTTATCCGCCCGCGAATTCTGCTCAAATTCCCACGACAGGCGCAGCAGCTCCTTCGCTTTATCGTAGATCCGCCGACCGCTGGAGGTGAGCGAGACGCCCTGCGCGTGGTGGCGAATAAACAGCTGCTGGTCGAAGGTGCTCTCCAGATTCTTAATGGCAATGGAAATCGACGGCTGCGCAATGTGCAGCTGGCGGGAGGCCTCGGCGATACTCTCCGTCTCCACCACGGTGACGAAATATTTGAGCTGCTTCAGGGTAAATCGGTTCATAGCATCACCATTGATAAAATATGGTCCGGCGCACGCAGGAAATAGTTTTCCCCTAAGTCCCAAGCAATCCGCGTGCCACCCGCGAAAAATGGCGGCGCATTGCCCGCCAGGGGGCGATATTATTTATTCTCCTCCCTCGCCGGCACGGTTTATTTCCGCTTTTGCACCATCATGCAACACGCTGCACATTGAGCAGGCAGCGGTCGCCCCAGTTTCGCGCAAAATAACCTGCCTGCATAAAATATCGTTATTCAATTGCAGCTATTGTTTTTAAATTGTTTACGCAAAGTATCCTGATAATCACTTTAAATTCCATATCGTTAATAACGCTGTATAGTTTTTTTAAACTTAAAGACCAAAAATTTACTAATTGCCTCTGAAAGCATCCTGCCAGCATAGTGTATTCGCACGATGAACACCGGCGGCTCCCCATTAATGCACAGCCGAGCCGCTTTCATTTAGGTTAATTATGACGAGTGAAATAGCCCATGACGTTTAACTGGAACTACATGTTAAGCCTGCTCAGCGATGCCGATTTTTGGTGGGCCACCTGGACCGTCATTAAATTAAGTCTGCTGACCTGGGGCTGCAGTATTGTGCTCGGATTTATTCTGGCGCTGGCTAAACAGTCGCCGCGCGGCTGGTTATCCACCCCTGCCCGGCTGTATATCTGGTTATTTCGCAGTATGCCGCTGCTGGTCCTGCTGATTTTTGTCTACAACATGCCGCAGGCGCTGCCCTCCTTCGCGCCGGTGCTGAACGATCCCTTCTGGGCCGGCCTGCTGGCGATGGTCCTCAGCGAAGCGGCCTATATTGCCGAGATCCATCGCGGCGGGCTGCTCTCCATCCCCCGCGGGCAGAGTGAAGCCGCGCGGGCCCTGGGTTTACGCTACGCCGGGATCCAGTGGCGGGTGATCATTCCCCAGGCGCTGCGCGTCGCCCTACCGGCGCTGGCCAATGAGTATATCGCCATCGTGAAGCTCAGTTCGCTGGTGTCGGTGATCTCCCTGACCGAAATATTGATGGTCGGCCAGCAGCTCTACTCGCAGAACTTTCTGGTCATGGAGACCATGACCGCCGTGGCGTTTTATTACATCTTTATCGTCACGGTGTTCGATTTTCTGCTGAAACGGCTGGAGAACTACCTCGATGTCACCCGACGCGACACCGCCCGGCCGGTGGATGCCGAGATGCAGCAGTTGGCGACCGCCCGGCGCCCGGCGATGGCGCGCAGCGTCTCCCAGGGCCAGGAGCCGGCGCTGCAGGCCTCTAAGCTGCATAAGGCCTACAACAATGTCGAAGTGCTGGGGGCGGTGAGCCTGCAGATCCAGCCCGGCGAAGTGGTCTCGGTTATCGGCCCGTCGGGCTCGGGGAAAACCACCCTCATTCGCCTGCTAAACGGTCTTGAGCAGATCGATAACGGCGAAATTCAGATTAACGGCCAGCCCTTTATTCATCTCGACCGTCAGGGGCAGCATAAGCCGCGCTTTATGGAGAATGCCGAACACCGTCTGAATATCGGCATGGTGTTCCAGAGCTTTAACCTGTTCCCGCATCTGACCGTGTTCGGCAATCTGCTGCTGGCTCCGCGCTATCACCATCTGGCGAGCGACGCGGAGCTGCGCCAGCACGCCTGCGAGCTGCTGCACAAGGTGGGCATGCTGGAACACGCCTGGAAGTATCCGCACCAGCTCTCCGGCGGTCAACAGCAGCGGGTGGCGATCGCCCGCGCCCTGATGATGCGTCCGCAGATCATGCTGTTCGATGAGCCCACCTCGGCGCTGGATCCGGAAAAAGTGAATGAGGTGCTGCAGGTTATCGAATCCCTGGCCCACGAAGGCATCACGATGGTCATCGTCACCCACGAGATGAACTTCGCCTTCAAAGTGTCTGACCGGATCGTGTTTATGGAGAAAGGCCGGGTGGTGTGCGATGACACGCCGCAGGCGATGCGCAGCGGGCAACACCCGCGGGTCGAGGCCTTTCTGAAAGATGTTTCTCTGGCTTAATTATCGGGACGTGAAGAGGAAAAACTATGATTGCGCAGTGGCAAATTGAGCAGTTTCATCAGCAGGGTTATCTGGTGGTCGAAGGGGTGCTTTCCGCCGCCGACATCGCCACGCTGCAGAGCGATTTCGACGGCTGGGTCGAGGAGAGCCGCCGTCACGCGACGGCGTGGGGAGAAACCCTCGACGGGCGGCCGCGTTTCGATATCGAACGCGACCATGCTCCTGACCATCCGTCGCTGCGCCGGGTCGCCTCCCCGACGGAGATCTCCGAGGCCTATCGCCATACTGCGCTGAATTCGCGGATGGCGACCATCGCCGGGCAGCTGATCGGCGGCAACGGCACCCGTTTTCACCACAGCAAAATTAACTCCAAGCTGCCGCACACCGCCACCGAGGTGAAATGGCATCAGGATTTCCTCTTCACCCCGCACAGCAATGACGACATTATCACCGCCCTGCTGATGGTCAGCGAGGTGACTGCGGAGAATGGCCCGCTCAATGTGGTGCCGGGCAGCCATCAGGGGCCGCTGTGGTCCCACTGGCAGGAGGGTCGCTTCACCGGGGCGGTGGATGACGAGGTGGTGACGGCTCACTGCCAGCAGCCGCAGGCCTGTTTTGGCCCGGCGGGCTCAGTCTGCTTTATGCATACCCGCCTGCTGCACGCCTCCAGCCCCAACGAAACCGCCCTGCCGCGCACCCTGTTCATCAGCGTCTACGCCGCCGAGGATGCGCTGCCCTTCGGCGAAAACCCGCTGCCGAGCCGCCATGCCGGCCAGCTGGTGGCCGGGGAAGAGAGCGGTCTGGTGCGCAGCACCAATAACCAGCTTCGCCTGCCGCAGAAGCCGCGCGGCGCTTCGTTTTTTGTTCAGCAGGCCGGTGCCGATCGCGCCAGCATGTAATTCGCCCACACTCCGGAGGTTTTATGACACGCTTTTTCGCACCACGCCCGCTGGCTCTGCTGCTCTGCGCAGCGGGGGCTCTGACATCCCTGAACGCGCTGGCCTTCCAGCAAAGCGGCAAGATCACCGCCGGCTCGGACATGACCTTTTTCCCTTACGAGTACATGGAGAACAACAAGCCGGCGGGGTTTGATATTGAACTGCTCGACGGTCTGGCGAAGAGCATGGGCCGCGAGGCGGTGAATATCGACACCCGCTTCCCCAACCTGATCCCCGGACTGCAGGGCGGGCGCTTCGATATCACCAACTCGTCGATGTACATTACCGCCGAGCGCCTGAAGGTGATCGACATGGTGCCGTACCTGAAAAGCGGGGAAGCGATCCTCGCCCGTAAAGGGAGCGACTACCAGCCTAAGACGCCGGAAGACTTCTGCGGGCATAAAATCGGCTCGATGGGCGCCACCTCGTGGCTGGCGCAGTTGCAGAAGCTTTCCGCCGACTACTGCGTGAAGAAAGGGCTGAAGCCAATTGCGCTGAGCGTCTATACCACCGACCCGCAGACCACCCAGGCGCTGCTGTCCCGCGCAGTGGATGCGCAGATCACCGACGCCGCCGTGGCGCGCGGGGTGGTGGAAAAGCTGGGCGACCGGGTGGCGATCTCCTCTGACACCCTGATCTATCCAGTGCTGAACGGCTTTGGCGTTAAAAAAGGCAACACGGAGGTGAAAACCGCGCTCGAACAGGCGCTGAAAAAATACAGCGCGACGCCGGAATATGCCGCCTTGCTGAAGAAATATCACTTCCAGGCGCCGACGGCAGAGGATCTGCAGACCCTGATGCCGAAAGCGGAGTAATGCCCATGCGCGATTCCGATGAAGAGCAGATCCGCATCGACCTGGCGGCCACCTTTCGCATCATTGCCCATCTCGGCATGCATGAGGCGGTGGCCAACCATTTCAGCGCCGCGCTCTCCGCTGACGGGAAAACGTTTTTACTCAACCCGAAGTGGAAACACTTTTCGCGCATCCGCGCCAGCGATCTGCTGGTGCTGCACGCCGATGATGAACGTTGCGCCTCGCGACCTGACGTCGATGCCACCGCGTGGGCCATTCACGGGCAGATCCATCAGCGACTGCCCGACGTGCGGGTGGTGCTGCATCTGCACCCGGTGTACACCACCAGCCTCGCCTGTCTGGCGACGCCGCAGATCCTGCCCATTGACCAGAACACGGCCCGCTATTTTAACCGGGTCGCCGTCGATACCCTGTACGGCGGGATGGCGGACACCGCGGCAGAAGGCGCACGGCTGGCAGGGCTGCTGACGGATAAACGCCGTCTGCTGATGGGCAACCATGGGGTGCTGGTGACCGCTCCGACTATCGGCGAAGCGTTCGACGATATCTGGACCCTGGAGCGCGCCTGTCAGATCCTGATCACCGCCTGGTCAACCGGCCAGCCGCTGAAGGTGCTGTCAGACGCGGTGGCGGAAAAAACCGCCCAGGACTGGGAGAAAATTGCCGATTTCTCCCGGCAGCACTTCGCCGAGATGAAGCAGTTGATGATCGACCTCGATCCCTCCCTGGTGGATTAACCCCGCGCCAGCCCGGGTCAGCCCGGGCCGTCGCTGGCCGCCGCCAGCAGCGGCACGATGATATCGCTGAGCGGCGTCGGTATGCCGTGTTGACGCCCGCGACGCTGTACCACCCCGTTACGAATATCCCACTCCAGCGGTCGGCCATGCAGGCGATCGATCAGAATAGAGGTGCTTAAGTCGGCAGGCGCCCGATGAAAGCCGGCGATGATCTCCTCCGGCACGCTGTCGCTCAGGACGGCCCCTTCCGCCCGCGCCACCTGCAGGCATTCGCGCAGATAGGCCAGTCCGAGGGCGGTGATCTCCTCCCGGGCGAACATCCCGGCGCGTCGTCCGGTCAGCACCATCAGTCCGGCGACGGCGTTCTGCAGCAGTTTACGCCAGGCGACGCTGGTAAAATCCGCCGCCAGCTCCACCGCGCAGTGGGTTCCCGCCAGCGCCTGCTGCACCCGCTCCGCCCCCGGCAGATCCGGCAGCGTTAGTCGCGGCGCGGCGCGCAGCCAGACCGAAGCATCGGCGTCGCGCTGCGCCGGAAACCAGACCACCGACGGCAGCACCGTCGCGCCGCCGGTCAAAGGGGCAAACTGCTGGCGCTGCTCGACGCCGTTTTGCAGCACGCACACCACGGTGTCTGGCGAACACAGGGCCGCCAGCCACGGGGCGATGGCCTCCGTTTGGGTGGCCTTCACCGCGACAAACACCAGGTCGAAGGGGGCGGCTATCGCCGTCGGGTCGGTGAGCACCGGGCCGGGCACCACGATCTCACCCTCATCAGTGCGCAGCACCAGCGAAGAATGGGCAGTGCGCCCGCAGACCACCGGCGCCCTCCCCACCGCAAACAGGGCGGCGGCGATCGTCGTACCGATGGCGCCGGGACCAATTAGTGCAACTTCAGGAAATGCAGTCATGCCGAAGACCTCCTCATCATTCTCCGCCCTGCGCGGGCAAAGATTGCCCTCCACAGTAGCGAGAAAGAGCGGAGGTCGGCAAGCGGGACGTCGGGAAAAGCGATGCACCTTCCCCGACGGAGGGCTAGTAACGCACGCAGACGGATTTGGTTTCGCACCAGCCGTCGAGCCAGTCCGGGCCGAAATCGCGACCGGTGCCGGACTGCTTCATGCCGCCGAACGGCAGGTTGGCGTCAATCAGGGTATGACTGTTGACCCATACCGTCCCGGCCTGCAGGCGATCGGTATAGTTGAGAGCCTGGGTCAGGTCGCGGGTCCAGACGCTGGCGGTCAGGCCAAAATCGCTGTCATTGGCCAGGCGCAGCGCCTCCTCGCCGTCGGCCACCCGCACCAGGTTCACCACCGGGCCAAACACCTCCTCGCGGGTGAGGCGCAGTCCGGCGTCCGGGTTAACCACCAGCGTCGGCGGAATATAGTACCCCCCCGCATCCGGTCCGGCGCTGCCGCTGATAAGCTCCGCCTTCTGCTGTCGGGCCTCTTCAAGGTAGGCCGCCACCTTGTCGCAGTGGGCCCGGGAGACCACCGGGTTGATCTGCGCCGTCTCCAGCATTCCCGGCCCTACCTGCAGCGATTTCACCGCCTGCTCGAAGCCGCTGACCAGGGTGTCAAACAGCGGCGCTTCAATGTAGATCCGCGAGCTGGCGGCGCAGACCTGCCCCTGGTTAAGGAAGCTGCCGGTCATCAGCCCCTCAATGACCCACTGGGGATCGGCGTCTTTAAGCACAATCGCCGGGTTCTTGCCGCCCAGCTCCAGCGTCACGCGGGTCAGACGGTCGGCGGCCACCCGCGCAATCTGTTTCCCGGTGGCCGTCGAGCCGGTAAAGCTCACCTTCGCCACCTGCGGATGGGCGGTCAGCGCCGCGCCGCAGCCGGCGCCGCTGCCGGTGACCACGTTGAACACCCCGTCAGGAATGCCCGCCTGGGTCGCCAGCTCCGCCACCCGCAGCAGGGTCAGCGGGGTGGTTTCTGAGGGTTTAATGACGATCGAACAACCCGCCGCCAGCGCCGGCATCACCTTCCACATACCGATCATCAGCGGGAAATTCCACGGAACGATGCCCGCCACTACCCCCACCGGCTCTTTTTTGGTCCACGCCTGATAACGCGCCCCTTGCGGGAACGGGATCGAGACGTCCAGCGTCCGGCCGCTGATTTTGGTGGTCAGCCCGGCGGTGTAGCGCATCCAGTTCAGGGTGCAGCCGACCTCGAAGGCGCGGGCGATGGCGATGGATTTACCCTGCTCGAGGGTTTCCAGCTGCGCCAGCTCCTCGCCGTGCTGCTCCACCAGATCGGCAAAGCGCAGCAGGATGCGCTCGCGGTCGGCCGGGGTGCGCCCGGCCCAGCGGCGGTCGACGAAGGCACGCCAGGCGGACATCACCGCCCGGTCAACATCCGCCGGGCTGGCGTCGGCGGTGGTGGCGATCGCCTGCCCGGTGGCCGGATCCCAGACGGTTAACCGGTTTTCGCTCTGCGCGGCGCAGGGGGCGCCGTCGATATACAGGCCATGCTGACGGTCTAAAAACTGCTGGACGCTGGCAAGCAGCGCTATCTGAGAGGTGGACATACCCTTTCCTTATTCTTCGCGGATAGTGCTTTCAGTCTATGTCCGGTTGGCGGCTGGCGCTTTTTTCTCTGTGACATTCGTTTGCGCCGCTGTGACAGTCGCCGCAATTCCGTCGCCTGCCCTGACAGAAATGTGCCGCAGGTAATAGTTCTTTCATATACCCGCCATCGCGCCCTTGCCTGAGGCGGCATAAATGCAACAATGCAGAAACATTATTATTACAGGAGAAGGGCGAATGATGACCACGGCTGAGGGGGGGCTGGCGTACCAGCGCTGGCTGGCGACGATCAATCAGGTCTGCGGCCATTTCGCCGCCCGGCCGCTGGAGGGCCGCTTTCACGGCGAGATTGACGCCCGCTACGCCGGCAGCCTCAAGGTCAGCACGGTCACCGCCGCCGGCGTCAATCTCTACCGCACGCGCAATGAGATAAAACGCGATAACGACGCCTGGTTCTATACCGTGTTTCAGCTCGCCGGCGAAGCGGTGATCGAACAGGACGATCGCCAGGTGACCCTGGCGGCGGGGGATATCACGTTGATCGATGCCGCCCGCCCGTGCTCTATCGTCTGGCAGCAGACCTCGCGTCAGGCTTCGCTGCTGCTGCCGCGCCAGCGGGTGGCGCCGACGGGCGAGATAGTCACCGCCTGCCGGCTGGATAAGTCTCTGCCGATGGTGCAGCTCAGCCAGCGACTGCTGCTGGAGAGTATGGGCGGCACGGCGCTCTCCGCCAGCGAAAGTGAAGCGGCGCTGGAGGCGATCGCCTGCCTGTTGCGCCCGGTGCTGCGCCAGCGTGAGCCGACCCCGTCCCGGCGGGACAAGCAGTTTCAGAAGATAATAGCGTTAATCGACGCATCCATTCAGTCGGAGCATCTGCGGCCGGAGTGGCTGGCCAGCGAGATGGGAATGTCGGTGCGCAGCCTCTATCGGCTGTTTGCCGACAAAGGGCTGGTGGTGGCGCAGTATATTAAGAACCGGCGGCTGGATCTGTGCGCCCGGGCGTTACAGGACGTCCACGATGACGAAAAGCTGGCGGGGATCGGCTACCGCTGGGGCTTCAGCGACCATAGCCATTTCTCCACCGCCTTTAAGCAGCGCTTTGGCGTCTCGCCGGGCGAATACCGCAAGCGCTGCCGCTAATTATTTGCGCAGCCACTGGCCGTTTAGCCCCTGAACGTACTCGCCGGGTTGAGCGCGGGCCACCAGCTTCTGTCCGGCCATTTTCGCTACCTCATCCACCGGCAGATTGTTGTCATCCGCCAGCTGCTGGTAGCTTTCACTGCGCGCGGCGTTGATCTGTTTCACCAGCGCCAGCGTCTCTTTATCCTGACGCAGCGGCGCCAGATAGCCGTTCAGCGTCTCCCCCACCCGCCCCTGCTGGCGCGCTTCGCTCAGGGTTAACGCCAGCGCGGGCGCGCTGAGCAGAGTCAGCGCCAGCGCCGCGGTTAACAGTCGTTTTCTCATCGTCGCCTCAGAACAAATCGCTGCGGGATTTCAGCAGGTTTTCCACATCCTTATCGACCTTGATATGGATCTCATGCTCAATTTTGACATTCATATTGATGGTGATGGGCTCTTTCGACGCCGCAATTTCGATACGCGGCGTACAGCCGGCGAGCAGCATCGACGCCACTATGGCCAGTAACAGCTTCTTCATTTAGGTTCCTTACATGTCTTACCGTCCGTACAGCGCCGCACGGGCAGCGTGGCATTTTGCTCAAGCCACGCCTGTAAATTGTCGCCGAAGCGTAAACTGCGCCACAGATCGAAAATATTCTCCTCATGAGCGTAGTTTAAATGCACGGTACTGCTTTTCCCGTCCACCCGGCTGGTGCCGTTGATGGCGGCTTTAAGCGTCAGCACGCCCAGATTGTTCAGGTTAATCTGCGTCGATGAACGGGAGATCTCCATATAGCGCAGCCAGTTGATCGCCGCCCCGGCGGAGACGTTGTCCGCCACCAGCGCATCGGCGGTGTCTTTATCCAGCCGCAGGGTCATCGGTCCGTCATTGCGCAGCCAGCCGTCGTGGATAATCCATTGATTGTTCTCCAGCCACAGCGGCAGCGCGCCGCTCACCGCCCCGGACATGGCGAACTGCTTCACCTTGACCGCGCTGGTCAGTTCGCTGCTGGAGATGTGCTGCAGACGGATCAGCGCCGGGTCGCGCTGCGGCATGCGCAGCTGCAGCAGGGTCAGCTTGCCGCCTAACAGGTCGACGCTGACGTCGCTAAGCTGCAGTGGATTGGCCTCGCTCCACGGCCAGGTGCCCTGCAGGTCCGCCGTCAGGTTGCGCGCGGTGACCTGGTTGACGATTTCGCCAATGCGTAAGGAGACCGGACGGCGGGTGCCCAGCTGCCAGTGGCCGTCGCTGAAGCGGAACGGCAGGACGAAGTCGACGCCGTTGATCTGGTTATCCGGCATCCAGGCGCTGCCGCCCTTCAGGACGCCATGGCCGCCTGCCTCAAATCCCTGCCCGGCTGCCGCCGAGAAGGCCACCTGCGCATAGAGACTGCCTTCGCGCAGGTTCATCTTCCAGTCCGGCGGCACCAGCGGCTGGAATACCGTCAGCGACTGTTTTGGCCACCACGCCTGGCCGCGCAGCCGTTCGCCATCCCAGCGCCCGGTCAACCGCACCGGGCCAATGGTATCGGCGTGCAGCGCGCCGGTGAACTGGAACCACGTCGGATCCCGGCCGTCGAGGGCGAATTTCAGCGTCGACGCCGGAAGATAGCTGCCGCCGGTGAAGGTAGTTTTTGCCGCATCCAGCGACAGCGCGCCGGTCAGCCGAGGATGCTCAGCATCGCGCAGCCAGCGGATCGGCTGCTCGAGGGTCAGACGCGGCGTGCTGACCCGCATCGTGCCGTACTCGAGCTTGTCGAAACCCGTGGAGAGGCTGCTCAGCGTAATGGCATTGTCCCGCCACTCACCGCTGCCCTTCACATCCCAGCGCGCCTGCATAGGCGTGAAATGCCCCTCGCCCCAGTAGCGCCACTGCCAGCGGCCGCTGTCGGGCAGAAAATCGTTCGCCAGGCCGTCCAGATGCAACGTAAAGTCGCCCATCTGCTGCTCATGGGCGCGGAGGATCGCCTGCAGGCGGCCATCGACGCCCTGCTGCGTGACCTTTACCCCGGCCAGCGGCCAGCGAATTTCGTCAATGTTCAGCGCGTCGATCACCCGCCCGCGCGACCGCAGCAGCGCCCCGGGGTGAAACGCCAGCTGCGGGCTGACCAGCGACCCGCTGAGCTGGGCCGGCAGCGCGGCGTAAAAGATCATCTCCCCCAGCTTGGCCTCGCCGGTGAGTCGCAGCGGCAGGTCGCTGTTATCCATGCTCAGCTTGCCCGGGCCGATATTCAGCACCGCGTTGCCTTTTCCGGCATGCCCCTCGGTGAGAACATTCAAGCGACCGCTGACGATCATCTGTTCCGTGCCCTGCTGCCAGTTACCCACCGACAGCGCCACGCGACCGCTCAGCGGATACGCCTCGTAGCGGGTGCGCCAGCGGCCGTCGCTGATGGTGATCCGCTCCGGAGTGATCTCCCACGGCAGGTCGAGAATGGGCTCCACCTCGCCGCGTGGGGTGACCAGCAGCTGGCCGCGATTATGCTGCCACGTCAGCTCGGCATCGATCCATTCCGCAGTCTGCGGGAATTCGAAGGTGCCCTGCATCTGGCCATCGACCGGCAGGCCATCCGGCACCAGCGGCAGATGGAAGGTCCCCACCAGCTTCACCGGCGGCTGATCGTCAGCCAGCCGGGCGCTGAACTGGCTGACGGTAAGCGCCTGGCCGCGCAAGCGCGCCTGCAGGCTCAAATCGTTACCGGCAAAGCCGATATCCTGCTGCGCAGGGGTCAGTGACATCACCAGCCGCCCCTGCCATTTTTCCCACGGCGACAGCCGCAGGTTATCAATAGTTAACCAGCTGTAGGGCAGCATCGATTGCCATTCGGCAAGGGTGCGCGGCGATCCGGGCGTGGGATCGCTGGCCGGCAGTTTGCTCAGGCAGGCGCTGTTGATCTCCAGTTGGTCAATATGCAGCCGCCAGCGGCTGGGGCGCGAGAGACGGGCATCGGTCACCCTGGCGAGTTCACACTCGCCCACCAGATAGCGCAGATCGGGGATCAGCAGGGCGGAACGCGTAAGACGCGGGCTCTCCTGCATAGCGATATGAGTGCCCACGGGCAGCCAGATGCCCGCCAGCGTCGGCACCCAGTGGGTCAGCGTCAACAGCAGGGTTAGCGGCAGTAACACCAGCGCTAACACCAGCGCGATGGCGGCTTTATATTTACCCTTCATGGGCAGTTAATATCCTGATTCAACATAAGTAAAAGCCGAAAGGCGCCCATTGTGACACGTTCGACCAGTGAGTGAAAGTTTGCGACCTGTTAAAGCATAGTTGCCAGCCGGTATCGCGGCGCGGCGATCGGCCGTCACCATTTAACTTTTGTTTAAGCACCCCCTGCCACACTCCAGAAAGATAGGTATTGCTTGCGGGAGAGACGGTGTCGTTAATTATCTCGCTCATTGAGAGCGCACAGGGCCACTATCCATTGGTATTACTGATGGTTTTCTTGCTCACTTTAACTAAATCCTGCGCGCTGGTGTCGCTGGCCATCCCGGGCACCTCCGGCCTGCTGCTGCTGGGGACATTCGCTTCCGCCAGCCTCGGTCATTTCCTGCTAATGTGGTCCAGCGCCAGCCTCGGCGCCATCGGCGGATTCTGGCTCTCGTGGTGGTTGGGCGTTCGCTATCGTCACCGCCTTACGCAGTTACGCTGGCTGACCTCCGAGCGGCTGGCCCGCAGCCGACTCTTTTTTCAGCGCCGCGGGCTGTGGGCGGTCTTTTTCAGCCGCTTTCTCTCTCCCCTGCGCGCCACCCTGCCCCTGGTCAGCGGCGCCAGCGGCCTGCCGCTGTGGTCGTTTCAGCTGGCTAACGTCAGCTCCGGTCTGCTGTGGCCGTTTCTGCTGCTCTCCCCCGGCGCGTTAAGCCTGAGTTTGTGGTAAAAAAAACTTTGTCTTTCAAAGAGATTCCTCAAATCCGCGATATGCTCTAGAATTAGGATAAGCACCTGCCATTTAAACTATTTTTTAATAATTGTACGATTATTTTAAATATGCTACCGTGACGTTATAATCACTGGAGAAAAGTCTTATGAAAATCGCGGTTTACAGTACGAAGCAGTACGATAAAAAGTACCTGCAGCACGTGAATGATACCTACGGCTTTGAACTGGAATTCTTCGACTTCCTGCTGACAGAGAAAACCGCCAAAACCGCCAACGGTTGCGAAGCGGTATGCATCTTCGTCAATGACGACGGCAGCCGTCCGGTGCTGGAGGAGCTGAAGGCCCACGGCGTGAAGTATATCGCCCTGCGCTGCGCCGGGTTTAACAACGTCGACCTCGAGGCGGCGAAAGAGCTTGGCCTGCGCGTCGTGCGCGTCCCGGCCTACTCGCCGGAAGCGGTGGCTGAGCATGCGATCGGCATGATGATGTCGCTTAACCGCCGCATCCACCGCGCCTACCAGCGTACCCGTGATGCTAATTTCTCCCTGGAAGGCCTCACCGGTTTCACCATGTATGGCAAAACCGCCGGGGTGATTGGCACCGGGAAAATTGGCGTGGCGATGCTGCGGATCCTCAAAGGTTTTGGCATGCGTCTGCTGGCGTTCGACCCGTACCCAAGCGCCGCCGCGCTGGAGTTGGGGGTGGAATATGTCGACCTCGCCACGCTGTACAAGGAGTCGGACGTGATCTCCCTGCACTGCCCGCTGACCGACGAAAACTACCATCTGCTCAATCGCGGGGCTTTCGATCAGATGAAGGACGGAGTGATGGTGATTAACACCAGCCGCGGCGCGCTGATCGACTCCCAGGCGGCCATCGATGCCCTGAAGCACCAAAAAATTGGCGCGCTGGGGCTGGACGTTTATGAGAACGAACGCGATCTGTTCTTCGAAGACAAATCCAACGACGTGATCCAGGATGACGTCTTCCGTCGCCTCTCCGCCTGCCACAACGTGCTGTTCACCGGCCATCAGGCGTTCCTCACCGCCGAGGCGCTGATCAGCATTTCGGAGACCACCCTGGGCAATCTGCAGCAGGTCGCCAACGGTGAAACCTGCCCGAACGCTATCGTCTGATTCCTTTCCCTTTTGTGCTCCTCTCCCCGGGGGGAGCACATTCAGATAATCCCCACAGATCCCCGCTGCGATACCGTTACACTGGCTTTGTTTTATTAGTAATGTGAATGTTTTGGAGTGAAAATGAACAAATTTGCGGCATTACTGGCGGCAGGGTTGCTGCTGTCCGGCTGTGTCTATAACAGTAAGGTGTCCACCGGCGCGGAACAGCTACAGCATCATCGTTTCGTGCTGACCAGCGTCAACGGCCAGGCGGTAAACGCTGGCGACCGGCCGCTGGAGCTGAGCTTCGGCGAGAAGATGGCTATTACCGGCAATATGTATGTTTCGGGCAATATGTGCAACGGCTTCAGCGGGGAAGGTAAGGTGTCGGACGGCGAGCTGAAGGTCAAATCGCTGGCGATGACCCGGATGCTGTGCCACGATGCCCAGCTTAATACCCTTGATGCGACCATTGGTAAGATGCTGCGCGAGGGCGCGCAGGTCGATCTGACGGAAAACCAGTTGACGCTGGCGACCGCCGACCAGACGCTGGTCTATAAGCTCGCCGACCTGATGCACTAGCCGGCGTTTTGAGCCCGCTGCGGGGCTGCCATTAATAGCCGCAGCTTCCGCCCGCCAGCGCCTGCTCGCTGCAGCGTTTACCGTTCGGCAGCGCGCACATGCCAATCGCTGAACCATCGAGCTGACGAGCCACCGATAACGAGCCGCCTATCATGGCGCAGTTGGCCTGACCGGCGTCGCTCATCGCCGCCCGCATTCCTGGCGTGACGTGCGCCGCCGTGGCCTGCTGAACGGGTTCACTACTGCACGCCGACAGCAACAGCGCCGCACACCCCACTAACATCGCAGCTCGCATTTTCTCTCCCCTCGGAAACGTCTTAAAAAGCAAACCCAAGAATAATAGGCAGCGTGGCGCGCGGCGTCGAGAGGTGAAGTACGTATTTATGCGTCTCATTAACATTTTCTAGCAAATTTCTGCGTAAAGGTTGATCTGCACAGGGATAGTCACCGGGCGATGGCTCGCCTTCATGTCCAGAAAAGTTACTTTCTCCGCGAACCGCGCAAAATATTGATCTGGTCACGGGTAGCCGTCGTATTGAGGACACAAATGCAAAAATGGCGGCGCCAACGGTTTGCTAAACTACCTCTTATATAATTACAGGGCGCGTCGCGGTTTCACGCGTCCATTCTTTTGCGCAATGTAAGGGTGTCTTCATATGATTACGATTGATGGTAATGGCGCGGTCGCTTCCGTCGCGTTTCGCACCAGTGAAGTTATCGCCATCTACCCGATCACGCCCAGTTCAACGATGGCGGAACAGGCTGACGCCTGGGCCGGCAATGGGCTGAAAAACGTCTGGGGCGATGTGCCACGCGTGGTCGAAATGCAGTCGGAGGCAGGCGCCATTGGTGCCGTACATGGCGCGCTGCAGACTGGCGCCCTCTCCACGTCCTTTACCTCATCGCAGGGCCTGCTGCTGATGATCCCCACGCTGTACAAACTGGCCGGCCAGCTGATGCCGTTTGTCCTGCACGTCGCCGCCCGCACTGTCGCCACCCACGCGCTGTCGATCTTCGGCGACCATTCCGATGTGATGGCGGTCCGTCAGACCGGGTGCGCCATGCTGTGCGCCAGCAGCGTTCAGGAAGCGCAGGATTTCGCGCTGATCTCACATATCGCCACCCTGCAAAGCCGGGTGCCGTTTATTCATTTCTTTGATGGTTTCCGCACTTCGCACGAAATCAACAAAATCGCCCCGCTGGCGGATGACACGATTCGCGCCCTGCTGCCGCAGGAGAAAATCGCTGAGCATCGCCAGCGCGCGCTCAATCCGGAACACCCGGTGATCCGCGGGACCTCCGCTAACCCTGACACCTACTTCCAGTCGCGGGAGGCCACCAACCCGTGGTACGACGCGGTTTATGATCATGTCGAGAAAGCGATGGATGACTTCGCCGCCGCCACCGGCCGCCAGTACAAACCGTTTGAGTTTTACGGCCATCCGCAGGCGGAACGCGTGATCGTCATTATGGGCTCGGCCATCGGCACCTGCGAAGAGGTGGTCGATGAACTGCTGAGCCGCGGCGAGAAAGTCGGCGTACTGAAGGTCCGCCTCTATCGTCCGTTCTCCGCCGCCCACCTTCTGGCAGCGCTGCCGGAAAGCGCCCGGGCGGTGGCGGTGCTGGATCGCACCAAAGAACCTGGCGCGCACGCGGAGCCACTGTATCTCGACGTGATGACCGCCCTGGCGGAAGCCTTTAACCGCGGCGAGCGCGAGACGCTGCCGCGGACCATCGGCGGCCGCTACGGTCTCTCTTCCAAGGAGTTCGGTCCGGAATGCGTGCTGGCGATATTCCATGAGCTGCAGGCCGCCCAGCCGAAGCCGCGCTTTACCGTCGGCATCTATGACGACGTGACCAACCTGTCGCTGCTGCTGGGCGAAAATACTCTGCCATCAGAGGCCAAGCTCGAAGCGCTGTTCTACGGCCTCGGCAGCGACGGCAGCGTGTCGGCCACCAAAAATAATATCAAAATCATCGGCAATTCCACCCCGTGGTTCTCCCAGGGGTACTTTGTCTATGACTCGAAGAAGGCCGGCGGCCTGACCGTCTCCCATCTGCGGGTCAGCGAAAAGCCGATTCGTTCTTCGTATCTGATTTCGCAGGCCGATTTCGTTGGCTGCCACCAGCTGCAGTTTATCGATAAATACCAGATGGCCGAGCGGCTGAAGCCCGGCGGCATTTTCCTGCTCAACACGCCGTACAGCGCCGATGAAGTCTGGTCCCGCCTGCCGCAGGAAGTGCAGGCCACCCTGAATCAGAAAAAAGCGCGTTTTTACGTGGTCAACGCGGCGAAGATCGCCCGCGAATGTAGCCTCGGGGCGCGCATTAATACCGTGATGCAGATGGCGTTCTTCCATCTGACTCACATCCTGCCTGGCGACAGCGCGCTGGCGGAACTGCAGGCGGCCATCGCCAAAAGCTACAGCAGCAAAGGCCAGGAGCTGGTGGAACGCAACTGGCAGGCGCTGGCCCTGGCCCGCGAATCGCTGGCGGAAGTGCCGCTGCAGCCGGTGAATGCCAACAGTCCGAACCGCCCGCCGGTGGTCTCCGACGCCGCGCCGGATTTCGTCAAAACGGTCACCGCCGCGATGCTGGCCGGTCTCGGCGATGCGCTGCCGGTCTCCGCCCTGCCGCCGGACGGCACCTGGCCCATGGGCACCACGCGCTGGGAGAAACGCAACATCGCCGAAGAGATCCCCATCTGGAAGGAAGCGCTATGTACCCAGTGCAACCACTGCGTCGCCGCCTGCCCGCACTCGGCGATCCGCGCCAAAGTGGTCTCGCCGGAAGAGATGGAGAACGCCCCTGCCAGTCTGCACTCGCTGGACGTCAAGTCCCGCGATATGCGCGGGCAGAAATACGTACTGCAGGTCGCCCCGGAAGACTGCACCGGCTGCAACCTGTGCGTGGAAGTGTGCCCGGCAAAAGATCGCCAGAATCCGGAGATCAAGGCCATCAATATGATGTCGCGCCTGGAGCATGTGGAAGAGGAGAAAGTGAATTACGATTACTTCCTCAACCTGCCGGAAATCGACCGCAGCAAACTGGAGCGTATTGATATCCGCACTTCGCAGCTGATCAGCCCGCTGTTTGAATACTCCGGCGCCTGCTCCGGCTGTGGCGAAACGCCGTATATCAAACTGCTGACCCAGTTGTATGGCGACCGGATGCTGATTGCCAATGCCACCGGCTGCTCATCCATTTACGGCGGCAACCTGCCCTCGACCCCGTACACGACCGACGCCAACGGCCGCGGCCCGGCGTGGGCCAACTCGCTGTTTGAGGATAACGCTGAATTCGGGCTCGGCTTCCGCTTAACCGTCGATCAACATCGCCAGCGCGTGATGCGCCTGCTGAGCGAATTCGCCGACCAGCTGCCGGCAGAGCTGAACGCGGCGCTGCATGCCGAGGCGACGCCGGAAGCGCGCCGTGAACAGGTGGCGGCCCTGCGCCAGGCGCTGACCGGGGTGCAAGGCGCTGAAGAGCTGCTGACCGATGCCGACGCGCTGGTGGAGAAATCCGTCTGGCTGATCGGCGGCGACGGCTGGGCCTACGATATCGGCTTCGGCGGCCTGGATCATGTGCTGAGCCTGACGGAAAACGTCAACATTCTGGTGCTGGATACCCAGTGTTACTCCAACACTGGCGGCCAGGCGTCAAAAGCCACCCCGCTGGGGGCGGTCACTAAGTTTGGCGAGCACGGTAAACGCAAGGCACGCAAAGATCTTGGCGTCAGCATGATGATGTATGGTCATGTCTATGTGGCGCAGATTTCGCTGGGCGCGCAGCTGAACCAGACGGTGAAAGCGATTCAGGAAGCGGAAGCCTATCCGGGGCCGTCGCTGATCATCGCCTACAGTCCTTGCGAAGAGCATGGCTACGATCTGGCGCTCAGCCACGATCAAATGCGTCAGCTGACCGCCACCGGCTTCTGGCCGCTCTACCGCTTCGACCCACGTCGGGCGGAAGAAGGCAAGATCCCGCTGGCGCTGGACTCTCGCCCACCGTCAGACGCCCTGGCTGAGACGCTGCTCAATGAGCAACGCTTCCGTCGCCTGAACGCCCAGCAGCCGGAAGTGGCGGAGCAGCTGTGGAAAGATGCTGCCGCCGACCTGCAGAAGCGCTACGACTTCCTCGCCCAGCTGGCTGGCAAAGCGGAGAAATCACCGAGCGAGAGCTAAGGTTATTTTCCATCCCGCAGCCATAAAAAAAGCCCGAACATGAAGTTCGGGCTTGTCGTTTTACCGATAACAAAATCATTCCGCAGAATGAGACGGCAAATAAAAATGCTTGGCATGACAATAAAGGCATATAACGCTCGAATAATACGCGATCAAACTGACCATGTATAATTTTTATTTTGTATGTTAGTTGAAGATGTATTCATCATAATTATCACCATTACTTCAGTATTATTTTATTTAGAATTTACTTATATCGTAACAATTGAGTCTTACCATATCTCAGACCGCTCCTTTAGCATGAGTTCACTTCCTTCCCGGAAGCTAAAACATAAAAACAGTTAAAGGAATTTCTTCATGAAAAGAAAAGTACTGGCCCTCGTTATTCCGGCTTTATTAGCCGCTGGCGCCGCGCATGCGGCGGAAATTTATAATAAAGACGGAAATAAATTAGATGTCTATGGCAAGGTAGACGGTCTGCACTATTTCTCCAGCGACTCGAAAAAAGACGGCGACCAAACTTACGTTCGCTTTGGCTTTAAAGGCGAAACCCAGATCAACGATATGCTCACCGGTTACGGCCAGTGGGAATACAACGTTCAGGCCAACAATACCGAAAGCGCCGGCGATCAGGCGTGGACCCGTCTGGCCTTCGCCGGTATCAAAGTGGGCGATTACGGTTCCTTCGACTACGGTCGTAACTACGGCGTGCTGTACGACGTCGAAGGCTGGACCGATATGCTGCCGGAGTTCGGCGGCGACTCTTACACCTATGCGGATAACTTTATGGCAGGCCGCGCCAACGGCGTCGCGACCTACCGTAACAGCGACTTCTTCGGTCTGGTAGACGGTCTGAACTTCGCCCTACAGTATCAGGGTAAAAACGAAGGCCAGAACGCCCAGGACATCAACGTCGGCACCAACAACCGCAGCAGCGACAGCGATGTTCGCTTTGACAACGGCGACGGTTTCGGTCTTTCCACCTCCTATAACTTCGGCATGGGCATCAGCGCGGCAGCGGCCTACACCTCATCTGACCGTACCAACGACCAGATGACCCAGACCAACGCCCGTGGCGATAAAGCTGAAGCCTGGACCGCTGGCCTGAAGTACGACGCCAACAATATCTACCTGGCGACCATGTACTCTGAAACCCGCAACATGACCCCTTACGGCAACGACGGCGTGGCCAACAAAACGCAAAACTTCGAAGTCACCGCTCAGTATCAGTTCGACTTTGGTCTGCGTCCGGCTATCTCCTATCTGCAGTCCAAAGGCAAAGATCTCTATAATACCGGCAGCTACGCCGATAAAGATCTGGTCAAATATATGGACGTCGGCGCCACCTATTACTTCAACCGTAATATGTCCACCTACGTTGATTACAAAATCAATCTGCTGGATGACAACGACAGCTTCTACAAAGACAACGGTATCTCTACCGACAACATCGTCGCGTTGGGCCTGGTTTACCAGTTCTGATGCGCCAGCCCGCCGGTTCCGGCGGGCTTTCTCTCTCTTTGCATCGCACCAGCTAAAACAAAACAATATATCCCACCGCTTAAAATAAGCGTCCATTTAGTGATATAGTCGTGCTCAGTCAGTGCCTGCCCGAGGACGTCCATCATGCATCATCACCCGGTAAAATCTTCCCGAATTATCTCTGTCGCCTATGATGACGCTTCCGCCACGCTGGAAATTTGTTTTTATCACCAGCCGCCGTTGCAATATACCGGCGTTCCACCGCGTATTTTTCGTGACTTTTTACAGGTGGTGTCAAAAGGTCGCTTTTATGACGGCGTGATAAAGGGAAAATTTCCCGAACACAAGTCACGTTAATGTCAAAGTGTGACTGCGGTCATGATACAAAACGTGCCATAATGCCGTACAATATGAGGGGATACTTAAACAGGAGGTTTTATGAGCAGAATGATTCTTGTCCCCATCGATATCTCTGATAAAGAATTTACTGAACGCATTATCAGTCACGTTGAATCGGAAGCGCGGATTGACGACGCTGAGGTCCATTTCCTCTCCGTTATCCCTTCCCTGCCTTATTATGCCTCACTGGGAATGGCCTATACCGCCGAACTGCCTGGTATGGATGAGCTGCGTGAAGGAACGGAAACGCAGCTTAAAGAACTCGCGAAACAGTTCTCTATCCCGGAAGATCGGAAACATTTTCACGTTGCCGAAGGATCGCCAAAAGATAAGATCCTGGCCCTCGCCAAGTCGCTACCCGCCGACCTGGTGATCATCGCTTCGCACCGGCCGGATATCACCACCTATCTGCTGGGCTCCAACGCCGCCGCGGTGGTCCGCCACGCCGAGTGCTCGGTGCTGGTCGTCCGCTAGCGCCATAGCCCGCCGCCCGGCGGGCTGTTTATTTTTACTTCTGCCCCTGCCCGCAGCGGAAAGTGCCGGAAAGATGCTGACATTCCGCCCATGAATCCGTACCATACACGCCACGGTTGTCTGTCAGACCTCATTAATTGCTACGCGCCAGCGCCACGTTGTCCAGCGGCTGGCAGAACGCGTGCTCTTCTGATGCCACACTATGAATTGAGCCACTATTACATGCTGCAAAATCAAGAAATCAGTAAAAATGTACAACACCAATAAGTTGTGCCCCCTCCAACCAACTGAATTTATTTTATATTTACATACAGCCAGCCCCCACAGCGCCGGCCGCTGGTCCTGGTACCTGAATCCACCCGGGAATGGATGAGGCAGGCTATTCGAGGAAAAGAGGTGAATGAGATAATTGCAGATGGTGCGGAACCTGCTGATCATTTCACATGGCACCCCGTTTTCCGAGCGGTGGACAACGTTAGGAATCAGGGGGCGTAATTGATTGAGGCTATTAAAATCCAATAACCTGATAATACCCGCACTATGCTGAAAGCAGACCTTGGTGTTCTGATTGCCTTTTGCATCGGGAATGCCCTCAAAGCGCATAAGTTAAGGAAGTTGCTCAGGCTCCGACGGCATCTTTAGGGCTGGTTGATAAAAAATCAAAATTGTGAACTACTTTCACCGATAATAAATTCAACGTAATAAAAAACCGCCGGCGCGAGTTTCAATCAGAAGTCATCTATTATCACGTTAAGATAGGTAAGATAACGCAACTGTACCGATCAGCTACTCTTTGAAACCAGGCTTGCCATTCCTGGCCCGCCATTCTTTCACTTCCTTAACAACCCTTTCCGGACTATCCTCTCGGCCCTTTGGAGGATAGAAAATTACATCAGAACCATTAGGGTGTTCAGTGATACGTTCAAACTCTAAAACATTTTGCACATCTTCATCTTCGGTTGTATTATCCGGTTTAAATATCTTTTCCACAAAAGCTAAAAACTCAGATTCGGTGTAATCAGAAATGCTTTTTTTATTGTCCATCATTTACCACCATTGCTTAGTGAACTTCGACATGGCTTTTTGTGCATCATAACTCGCCAGTTCTCAATACCATACACATCACCGGTATTTTAATAGCTTTTGCGTGTTCTAATTCATGTTTAAGCCTTCCCCCGACATGCTCATTTTACGAATGAACGACCATGTTTCTAACTTGATACCCCCTAAGCTAGCTTGTCAAACCGCTCAGTTAGCTCAGTGGTATCAGAAACCGCCTTCCTGAAAGCTCTCCGAATGAATGAAAGTTCGAAAACTCACAGCCACGAAATTTTTCAGCAATCACACTGGGAACAGGAGAGCCTAACTCGTCTCCAGTTTTTTTTCAGCCAACCATGACTAACCTGCTCCCCTTAACCAGTGATTTTGCCAGGTAAATCTCTAGAGCTTGCCAACATAACATCACTTGGCTCGACTCCCATTGCAAGAGCATCAGGCTGCTAGATCTCTCAGTACAGAAAATCCAGGTAGGCTAGCAGTATTTACGGTTGAGATGGACGAAATCTTATTGTTCCACGCGCAATGCCTGGCTTTCCGGGCTCATACTTGCATTTTCTCATTGCTGATCTTGTTTCTCTAAAAAAGATCTCAGCACCAGTTGTCTCAACAGAAGTTACTTCCCCTTTTTCATTTACTGAGGCAGCGTAATTTACAGTGCCACTAATCCGATTAGCCATGGCAGAAACTGGATAATAAGGATTAGGGCAACTTATCCGCACAGGCACAACTTCTTCTTTATTTTCTGCAGCAAGTGCCAAGTTTGATATAAGAACAGCGCAAACCAGAAGTAATGTTTTTTTCATAACAGATACCAATTGTTGTTTTCCTTATGTCTATAGATCCCTAATACGCCTTTTTCATGCAACGCCGGAGGATGCGGCTCCACTTCTACATCCCCGCTGGTATGGAGGGGATTATATATCACAGCCGGGTTAGCTGCGCGCTTTGCGTTCTGCGGGGGATTGAGGCATCGCCATTCTTCCGCAGGGCTACTCCTTCCCTATAACGCTTCCATTCACCTATATTCCATTAATAAATGAGGAGTTTCGACTTATCATTTAGGGTCAAGTAAAGTAAACACCTCTCTTACAGCCAGATTTCCAATCTTATGTGAGCCCCAAAACCCGGCACTTATTGCCGGGTATTTTATTGCTTCCCAGGTGCTTTTACGGTTTCTCACGCCCGGCACATCTCCGGCGAGTTACCTCTCACCAGCGCCTCAGCAAAAGGCCTCGGTATGGTATTAGCAGCAGGAAACCGGACGATACAATTGCTCGGACCTGCCCTGGACGCGCTGAAAGCGCAGCATGAACTGACAGCTGGACATCCGGCATCCACTATCACGTTTCACCACAGGGAATACGGCTCAAGCGAGGAACAGAATTTGCGATTTATTTTCATGCCGCGGAGACGGAAAGGCGAGCAAAAACCCTGCTACTTGCACAGCAGTATAGGCAGCAGATGGGAAGCTGCAGTAAAACGCGCTGGCATTCGCCGCAGGAATCCGTACCATACGCGGCATACTTTTGCCTGCTGGCTCCTGACGGCTGGCGCAAACCCGTCTTTTATAGCCAATCAGATGGGGCATGAAAACGCGCAAATGGTGTACGACGTTTATAGTACATGGATAGAAGAAATGAACGGCGACCAGGTTTCTATGTTGAATTCCCGGCTTGGGCTTTAACACGTTTTGCCCCCTATATGCCCCTTTTAGATTTTGAGAATGTTAACAATGCAAGAAAATCAAGAACTTACAAAGAAAGAGAAATACAACATCGATAAGCTGCAGAAACGTCTGCGCCGCAACGTCGGTGAGGCGATCGCCGACTTCAATATGATTGAAGAGGGCGACCGCATTATGGTTTGTCTGTCAGGCGGCAAGGACAGCTATACCATGCTGGAGATCCTGCGTAACCTGCAGAAAAGCGCGCCCATCTCCTTCTCGCTGGTGGCGGTGAACCTCGACCAGAAACAGCCCGGGTTCCCGGAGCATATTCTGCCGGCGTATCTTGAGCAGCTGGGCGTTGAATACAAGATTGTCGAAGAGAACACCTACGGCATCGTCAAAGAGAAGATCCCGGAAGGGAAAACCACCTGCTCGCTCTGCTCTCGCCTGCGTCGCGGCATTCTCTACCGTACCGCCAGCGAACTCGGCGCCACCAAGATTGCCCTCGGCCATCATCGCGACGACATCCTGCAGACGCTGTTCCTGAATATGTTCTACGGCGGCAAAATGAAAGGGATGCCGCCGAAGCTGATGAGCGATGACGGCAAACACATCGTCATCCGCCCGCTGGCCTACTGCCGCGAAAAGGACATCGAGCGTTTCTCCCAGGCCAAGGGCTTCCCGATTATTCCATGCAACCTGTGCGGGTCGCAGCCTAACCTGCAGCGCCAGGTGATCGCCGATATGCTTCGCGACTGGGATAAGCGTTATCCGGGACGCATTGAAACCATGTTTAGCGCGATGCAGAACGTGGTGCCTTCGCACCTGAGCGACGTTAATCTGTTTGATTTTAAAGGCATCACCCACGGTTCTGAGGTGGTGGACGGCGGCGATCTGGCGTTTGATCGGGAAGAGATTCCCCTGCAGCCTGCCGGCTGGCAGCCGGAGGAAGAGGACGCCCGGTTAGATGAGCTGCGTCTGAACGTAGTGGAAGTGAAGTAACCCGAAAGCGTCTCAGGCCGCCGCCTGAGACGCGCTATTCTGCCCTTACTTCAGCAGTCGTACGCGGCAGGCTTTGCCTTTGATCTTGCCGTTTTGTAACTGCTTATACGCTTTCTGCGCCATGTTCTGGCGGATCGCCACATAAACGTGGGCCGGGTGGACGGTAATTTTGCCGATATCGGCGCCATCAAACCCCATATCTCCGGTCAACGCTCCCAGCACATCTCCCGGGCGCATTTTCGCCTTTTTTCCGCCGTCGATGCACAGCGTCGCCATCCCCGCCGTCAGCGGCGTGATAGCGTTGCCCGTCGGCGCCGGCAGCCAGTTAAGGGGTAATTGCAGCATGTCGGCCAGAATGGTGGCGCGCTGCGCCTCTTCCGGCGCGCAGAAGCTGATAGCCAGGCCTTGTTCGCCGGCGCGGGCGGTACGGCCGATGCGGTGAACATGCACCTCCGGATCCCAGGCCAGCTCGAAGTTCACCACCAGCGCGAGAGATTTGATGTCCAGGCCGCGGGCGGCGACGTCGGTCGCCACCAGAACCCGGACGCTGCCGTTCGCGAAGCGCACCAGCGTTTGATCGCGGTCGCGCTGCTCGAGGTCACCGTGCAGCGATAATGCGCTCTGCCCGGCGGCGTTGAGCGCATCGCAGACCGCCTGGCAATCGCGCTTGGTATTGCAGAACACCACGCAGGACGCCGGCTGATGCTGGCTGAGCAGACGCTGGAGCAGCGCAATCTTGCCGTGACGGGAAACTTCAAAGAACTGCTGTTCGATAGCCGGTAGCGCATCGACGCTGTCAATCTCAATCGTTTCCGGATGACGCTGCACCCGACCGCTGATCGCCGCGATCGCCGCAGGCCAGGTGGCGGAAAACAGCAGCGTCTGCCGGTCAGCCGGCGCGAAGCGGATCACCTCGTCGATGGCGTCGCTGAAGCCCATATCGAGCATGCGGTCCGCTTCATCCATCACCAGGGTCTGCAGCGCGTCGAGAGAGACCGTCCCCTTCTGCAGATGATCGAGCAGACGGCCCGGGGTGGCGACGATAATATGCGGGGCGTGCTGCAGTGAATCGCGCTGAGCGCCAAACGGCTGCCCGCCGCAGAGCATCAAAATCTTGATGTTCGGCAGGCAGCGCGCCAGACGGCGCAGCTCGCCGGCAACCTGATCGGCCAGTTCGCGGGTCGGACACAGCACCAGCGACTGGGTCTCAAAGCGCGACGGATCGATATGCTGCAACAGACCCAGCCCGAAGGCGGCCGTTTTTCCGCTGCCGGTTTTTGCCTGCACGCGCACATCTTTCCCCGCGAGGATCGCCGGCAGGGCGGCGGCCTGAACCGGCGTCATCGACAGATAACCCAGCTCGTTAAGGTTGGCTAATTGGGCGGCAGGTAAAACAGTCAGGGTAGAAAAAGCGGTCACAATGTATTCTCGTATTAAAGGACAGACGATCTGCAGGCGCGTATCCTCGCAGATCTCCGCGCCTGATGCGACAATTTAATCGGCTCTTCATCAGGCGGCGGATCGGGCTGCGGCTGCGGACGCGGTCGTGGATCGGGTAAAGGAACCGGATCGTTCGGCTCGGGCGAGATGGGGATAGACTGGGCTGTCAGCCCTGAAGCGTAATGCATAGTGGCCTCCCGGAAAGTGATACGGGCGTACCCGCAGGCGTAAACGGCCTGAAGACCGTCGGGTGTCTTAGTAAGCGTAGAAGCTGGTCAGGAGAGCGCAAAAAAAAAGCCGACTCAACAAAGTCGGCGTCGTACGAATCAATTGTGCTATGCAGTAATTCAAAAAAGGAAGTAAGACAATATGGAGCGCAACGCCCATCGCTTGACGTTGCATTCACCTGCGAGAGAGATATTGCCCTGAATGGGTAGAGGGTTTATTGATTTCGCTCAAACATTGCCGGGTTTTCCCGGCATCGTCGCTGCTAAAAGGCGATTCTTTACAACCATTTACTGCGATGTAACCACCATGCAACACCACCGATGACAACGACTAACATCAGGCAGAAGAGGCTAAACCCCAGATGCCAGCTGTTGCCAGGGATCCCGCCGAGGTTGACGCCGAACAGGCCAGTTAAAAAGGTGCTGGGCAGAAACACCATCGCCATCAAGGACATCGTATAGGTCCGCCGCGCCAGCGACTCCTGCATAATCTGGGCGATCTCATCGCTCATGATCGCCGTGCGGGCGATGCAGCTGTCGATCTCATCCAGCCCGCGCCCCAGCCGCTCGGCGATATCCTGCATCCGCCGCCGCTGATCGTCGCTCATCCACGGCAGGCGCTCGCTGGCCAGCCGGGCGTAAACATCGCGCTGCGGCGCCATATATCGGCGCATCACGATCAGCTGTTTACGCAGCAGGGCAAGGAAACCGCGCGGCGGCACCTGCTGATCGAGCAGGTCGTCTTCGAGGTCGATTATTCGGTCGTGCAGTTGTTCAATAAACTCACTGGCATGATCGGTCAGCGCGTCGCAGACTTCCACCAGCCAGCTGCCGCAGTCCGTCGGCCCATTGCCCTCCTTCAGGTCGCCCAGCACATCGTCAAGCGCCAGCACTTTGCGCTGACGAGTGGAGACGATGAGCCGCTCATCCATATAGAGACGCATCGCCACCAGCTGGTCTGGGCGTTCATCGGTGCTGCCGTTGATGCAGCGCAGGGTGATCAGCGCCCCGTCGCCGATCCGCGTTACCCGCGGTCGGGTGCTCTCGCCTGCCAGGGCATCGCGCACGTTATTGGGCAGTAGCGGGGTGGCCGCCAGCCAGTCGGCGCTGTCGCTATGGGTATAGTTGAGATGCAGCCAGCAGGGCTTCTCTTTGTCGATAATATCGTTATCGGCGAGCGGCTTCACGCCCCCCTGCCCGTCGAGCACCCACGCGAAGATCGCGTCCGGTATCTGCAACTCCGAGCCTTTAATCGCGTCCACTCAACCTCCGTTAATCCATGCCTGTCACATTGCACGCACTCTGTATAAGGTACGCGAAAGCGCGCTTTTTCGCTGTTTATTGCCCGGTGAAAGGGGCTAATCGCTTCATTAAAAAGCGCTTTCCCCCGGGCCGCGCCCACCTTCCTCATTTAACGTTAAAGTGTAGTGAAATCAAGTTCTTCAGGTTTTGCGCGCCTCAGTGCGACTTTTTGCGGTTTATTTTGCGACTTTATGCTGTATTATGCCGCTTATTGCGTCAAATTGCGGAGTCTCTCGTCATGCATAAGCTCGCCCGACAAAAACACATCCTCGACCGGCTAAGTGAAACCGGTCAGCTGAGCATCAGCGAACTGGTTGATGCGCTGCAGGTGTCGGCCGATACCATACGCCGGGATCTCAGTGAGCTGGAAAACCAGGGGGTATTGCAGAAAAGCCACGGCGGCGCCATCGCGCTTAACGTCCCGGCGATGACGCGCCAGGGAAGAAACGCCCTGCTCCCCGGAACCAAGCAGCGTCTCGGCCAGCAGGTCGCCGCGCGCATCCCCTCCGGCTCGACGCTGTTTCTCGACGCCGGCAGCACACTGCTGGCCGTCGCTAGCCAGCTGAAAGGCCCCATGACCGTGATCACCGCTTCGCTGGATATCGCCCAGCTGTTTAGCGACCGCGCCGATATCCAGCTCATCCTGCTTGGCGGCCAGTGGGACAGTGAGCAGCGGCTGTTCGCCGGCAGCGCCACGCTGTCGCTGGTGTCGCGCTACCGCGCCGATATCGCGATTCTCGGCGCCTGCGCGTTGCATGCCGAACTGGGCCTGAGCGCCAGCCAGGAGGCCGATGCCGACGTAAAACGCGCCATGCTCGCCGCCAGCGCGGAACACTGGCTGGTGGCGGACCATACCAAAGTCAACCATTGCGAACCCTGGCTGGTGGCCGGTCTCAGCGACATAGACCATCTTTTCCTCGATCGTCCCTGGCCTGAGCTGGGGGATGACCCTGCCCTCTCTGTACATATTGCTGACGCTTAACAACGCGGAGAACCTGATGAGTAACAACACGATAAATATCGCCCTGATTGGCTATGGCTTCGTCGGTAAGACCTTCCACGCGCCGCTTATCCGTTCGGTGCCGGGCCTGAACCTGGCCTTCGTCGCCTCGCGTGATGAAGAGAAAGTCAAACGCGACCTGCCGGACGTCACGGTGATCGCCTCCCCGGAAGCGGCGGTCCAGCATCCGGATGTCGATCTGGTGGTCATCGCCTCCCCCAACGCCACGCACGCGCCGCTGGCCCGCCTGGCGCTGAACGCCGGCAAGCATGTGGTGGTGGACAAACCCTTTACCCTTGATATGCAGGAGGCCCGGGAGCTGATCGCCCTGGCGCAGGAGAAACAGCGCCTGCTCTCCGTCTTCCATAACCGCCGCTGGGACAGCGACTATCTCGGGATCCGTCAGGTTATTGAGCAGGGCACCATCGGCACGGTGAAACATTTTGAGTCCCATTTCGACCGTTTCCGCCCGGAAGTCCGCGTCCGCTGGCGCGAGCAGAACGTTCCCGGTAGCGGCTTATGGTTCGATCTGGGGCCGCACCTGATCGATCAGGCGCTGCAGCTGTTTGGTCTGCCGCAGTCGGTACAGGGCAACATTGCCACCCTGCGCGACGGCGCGGAGATCAACGACTGGGCGCACGTGGTGTTAAACTACCCGGCGCATAAAGCGATCCTCCACTGCAGCATGCTGGTCGCGGGGGGCTCCTCGCGCTTTACCGTACATGGCGATAAAGGCAGCGTTGTCAAAGCGCGGGCCGACCAGCAGGAGAGCCAGCTGCTGGCGGGTGTGGTACCGGGGAGCGCCGGCTGGGGTCAGGATGATGACAAGCTGGTGATCTATGACGCCTCGCTGCAGGCCCAAACTCAGCCTACCCCGTCGGGCGATCAGCGCCAGTACTATATGCAGATCCGCGACGCGCTGAAGGGCCAGATCGCCAATCCGGTGCCGCCGGTTGAAGCGCTGGCGGTAATGGCCGTTCTGGAAGCGGCGGTGCGTTCCGCGGAAAGCGGCGTGGCGCAGACCCTCGACCTGACCGCCGACGAGCGCAACGCGCTGCGCTAAGCCTGTCGCTACTCCGGTTATCTGCGCGGCCCGCAGGTAACCGGGTCACCGCCCTGACTCCAGAAATAATCACTGCCTGTCAGCAGATTATCCTTTCTTTATCCTGCCTTTTTGCGTAAAGCACCGCTGGAAATTTCAGCCAATTGGGAGGAGGATAGAGAACAGATCGATCGTGATGAGAAAAAGGTTGCTGACGCTGTGGACGCGGTGACCGCAATACCGGACAGGAGAAGCTCATGTACTACACGTTAGGAGATACCACTCTCCATTTTTATCGCTATCAGTGCAAATTTTACGTCGCCCACTGGGAAGGAGGGAACGTGATGGACGAAAAATTTAAACCGTTTATCGAGCAGATCACTGAGAAGACCGGGCTGGACGCGAAGCGCGTCGAGACCGCCGCGCGCGATTATTTTACTAACGTGGATTAACAGGCAGCCTGTTGCTGTATACCAAAGGCCAGGCCGACGCGCCTGCCGTTGATGTTTCCCCTTCCGCCGCCAGGGCCCTCGTTGTCGCTGGCGGCTTTTCTTCCTGCCGGCGCTAAACGGTGGTCAGTTTTGCAAGGATCGCGGCGAAGGTGTCGCTGACGTTATCGCCGGCGAGCATTTTTTTGCGCAAGGTGATACTTCTGCCTGTCGACGGGATGAGCAGCCGGACTTTCGCATCATGACTGCCGCGCTCAGCGAGAACTACATCGCGCAAAGGAATAATGTAGGTGTCGGCATAGAGACCCGGCGTAAATATCATCGACTCGCCGCTGACGCCAATCACCACCCGATTCTGCAGACGATAGCCGTTGCACAACGCCAGAATACCGGCGGCAATAAATACGCCGCCAATACCCATGCCAATCATTAAGATAATTATCCCGGCGATGAGCGCCAGCGCTCCCTGCGGATAAAAAGCGGATGCATTAAAGGTTAATAGCTGGTGATTATCGTCGCGGCTCATCGCCCCGGTTGTTGACCGCCACGGGGTAAAACCGGCGTTAATCCGCGTTTGAAAGCTGAACAGGCTGCCGACCAGAAAGATCATGCTGATGGGTATCATCACGATACCGCCAATAAAGGCTAGCACAATGGCCAGATAAGGATAGCGGCCAGACAGCATAATGCTGAGCGCCTGAACCACCACGGCGATAAACAGGGCAAGAACCAGCCAGGACCACATGCTGTCCACCCGACTATGGAAATTCAGTTGTCCTTCATCGAGTAATAAATTACGCGCGACAAAACAGATAATAATATTGACGAACAGTCCAATCCAGGCCAGCTTGTGCACATGCTTCATACCCTACTCCATTATGTATTTTACCATTCCATTTCCAGGCATTATAAAATAAAGACTCAATGCCGGCTGGATAGTAGCAAAGCGGTACGCAAGATCAATAAAAAGCGCGCGGTCACCTCACATTCTCATTTATATTCAGCGTGATATTGTTAGTTATCATTTATCGTAATTATATAAACCATCCTATATATTGGCGCTATATGTTTTCAGCGCAACAATATCGCCCTGCCGCCACGCAGGGCATCGCAGATTAACGCTCCTCCAGCGCCGCCACCGGCTCCAGCGCGCTTTTCCTGCGCAGCAGATAGCCTGCGGCAAGGATCAGCAGCCATACCGGGATCAGGCAGACGGAGATGCGGATGTCCGGGGTCAGATACATCACTCCGAGGATCCCGGCGAGAAACAGCAGACACAGCCAGTTTGTCAGGGGATAGGCGAAACTCTGGAAAGCCGTTACCTTCCCGGCCCGCTGCATCGCGCGGCGGAACTTAAGATGAGTGATGCAGATCATCGCCCAGTTGATGACCAGGGCGGCCACCACCAGGGCCATCAGCAGGGCAAAGGCTTTCCCGGGCATCACATAGTTAATCACCACGCAAAGTGCCGTGGCGAAGGCGGATACCGCCAGGGCGGTCAATGGGATCCCGCGGTGGTTCACTCGCAGCAGCGCACGCGGGGCGTTGCCCTGCTGAGCCAGGCCGAACAGCATCCGGCTGTTGCAGTAGACGCAGCTGTTGTAGACCGACAGCGCGGCGGTGAGCACCACCAGATTGAGGGCGTTGGCCACAATATTGCTGTCAATGGCGTGAAAGATCAGCACAAAAGGGCTTCCCCCTTCCACGACGTTCCGCCACGGGTAGAGTGACAGCAGGACCGCCAGCGACCCCACGTAAAACAGCAGAATCCGGTAGATCACCTGGTTGGTGGCTTTGGGAATGGTTTTATGCGGCTCATCGGCTTCCGCCGCGGTGATCCCCACCAGCTCAAGCCCGCCGAAGGAGAACATGATCACCGCCATAGCCATCACCAAGCCCGTGATGCCGTTAGGGAAAAATCCCCCGTCCTGCCACAGGTTGGCCACCGTCGCCGCCGGGCCGCCGTGACCGCTAAATAACAGATAGCAGCCAAAGGCGATCATGCTGATGATGGCGGCCACTTTGACAATCGAGAACCAGAACTCCAGCTCGCCATACACTTTGACGTGCGTCAGGTTGATGGCATTGATCGCCACGAAGAAGATCGCCGCCGACAGCCAGGTGGGTACCTCCGGCCACCAGTACTGAATATAGATCCCCACCGCCGTCAGCTCCGCCATGCTTACCAGCACGTACAACACCCAGTAATTCCAGCCTGACATAAACCCGGCGAAGGGCCCCCAGTAGCGGTTGGCGAAATGGCTGAACGAACCCGCCACTGGCTCCTCTACCACCATTTCGCCTAGCTGACGCATGATAAAGAAGGCGATAACCCCGGCGATGGCGTACCCCAGCAGGACCGAAGGGCCTGCCATACGGATCGTTTGCGCAATACCTAAAAACAGTCCAGTGCCGACCGCCCCCCCGAGGGCAATCAACTGGATGTGGCGGTTTTTTAACCCGCGTTTTAACTGATGCTCTTGCTGCGTTGTCATCTCTGACCTGCCCCTGTCTGTAAAAAGTCACTTTCGCCGGTAGCAACTTTCAGGCCAGCGGATCGCCGCGCAGCAGCAGACAAAAAGTAATTCATTGAATTATATTCAATTATTGTTTTCGCATCAGTTCCGGTAGCTGCTCATCGCGGCGCTGACCTGGCGCATCACACGCGAAAAATGGCCAGATTACGCACAGATCATGAGAAAAAGAGCGACTTAATGCATGAACCTGACCCGTTTTGGTGCATCCGCTTTGCCGCCGTCCGCCCAGGCTTCACGCCAGGCAAAAAACTGTTAGGCTGTTAGCCACTTTTACGTTCCGCTAGTGGCCACTATGTACAACATCGACGACTATGATCTGAAAATTCTTACCCTGCTGCAGGCCAATGGCCGTTTAACCAATCAGGAACTGAGCGAGCTTATCGGACTGTCCGCTTCCCAGTGTTCGCGCCGCCGTATCGCCCTTGAACAGGCGCAGCTTATCCTCGGCTACCATGCGCGTCTGGCGCCGGATGCCGCCGGGCAGGAGATGCTTGGCCTGATTGAGGTGCGTCTGCTGAATCACACCCCGCAATGCGTGGAGAGCTTTCATCAGATGCTCAGTGAAGTGGACGCCATTCTGGACGCCTGGAAAACCACCGGCGACGCCGATTATCTGCTGCGGGTAACGGTCCCGGACCTGCCCGGTCTGAGCCATTTGATCAGCCATATTCTGGCGCAAAACAAAGGGGTGGCCCATCTGAAAACTGCCGTTGTGCTCAACCGCCTGAAAGAGAACGGCCAGCTGATGCCGGGCACGCCCCCGCTGCGCTGAACCGGGGCACAGTGCCCTGCGCTGGTGCAGACGCGGGGCCAGACAATGCGCAACAAGCGGCAAATTCGCACAATTCACGCATTAGGCAACCATAAAACGCACGACACGTGCAATCTTCTCTTCCTGTCAGAACAACAGGTTAGGCTTTACCACGGCTGTTTTTTCCGCAAACGATCGCCCGGGCACTCTCCGCTGGTGCGATTTTTGCAAACAAGAGCTTATCCTTGTTAACGAAAAGATAGTGCTTATTTATGGATAACGTCCTTTCCCCTGAAAAACTGACTCACACCTGGCTGGAGGATGCCCTGGCGCTGCTGTTCGGCACGCTAATGATCTCCTTTGGTATTATCCTGTTTCGTCAGGCCGGTGCCCTGACCGGCGGGACGGCAGGCATGGCCTTTCTGATCCACTACGCCACCCACCTGCCGTTCGGCGTGGTTTTCTTCGCCATTAATCTGCCCTTCTACTGGCTCTCCGTCCGGCGGATGGGCGCCGCCTTCACGCTGAAAACCTTCTGCGCGGTCGGACTGGTGTCGCTGTTCTCCGACCTGCACGGCTACTTTATCCATGTCGATCGCCTGAACCCCTATTACGCCACCCTCTTCGGCAACATCATGGTCGGTATCGGCTTTGTGGTGCTGTTCCGCCATAAAGCGAGCCTCGGCGGCGTCAATATTCTGGCCCTCTATCTGCAGGATAAAAGCGGCATCCGCGCCGGTAAATTCCAGATGGTAGTGGACGCCTGCATCGTCACCGCCTCCCTGTGGGTGGTTAGCCTGCCGATGCTGCTGGTCTCTGTCCTCGGCGCCGTGATTTTGAATTCGATTATCGCCATGAACCACCGCCCCGGACGCTATGCGGTGTAATGGCTTCACCTTTAACGGTCATTTCAGGAGTAACCACTGTGTTCCAGAACGTCGACGCCTACGCGGGCGATCCTATCCTGTCGCTGATGGAAGCCTTTCAACAGGATCCCCGGGCAGACAAAGTTAACCTCAGCATCGGGCTGTACTATAACGAGCAGGCCATCATTCCTCAGCTGGAGGCGGTCCGCCAGGCCGCTGACCGGCTACAGAGCCAGTTGCAAAAGGCCAGCCTCTATCTGCCGATGGAGGGACTGGCGCCCTATCGCCGCGCGGTCCAGACGCTGCTGTTTGGCGAACATCATCCGGCGTTGCGTGCCGGACGCATCGCCACCATCCAGACGCTGGGCGGCTCCGGCGCGCTGAAGGTGGGCGCGGATTTTCTCAAGCGCTACTTCCCCGACTCCGCGGTCTGGGTCAGCGATCCGACCTGGGAGAACCATGTGGCCATCTTTGCCGGGGCGGGCTTCGAGGTGCATACCTATCCCTGGTTCGACAGCGCCACTCGCGGGGTCAATTTCCCCGCCATGCTTGCCGCCCTCCAGCAGCTCCCGTCGCGCAGCATCGTGCTGCTCCATCCTTGCTGCCATAATCCGACGGGGGCCGATCTCACCCCCGAGCAGTGGGATCGGGTGATTGAGGTGTTGATCGCCCGGGAGCTGATCCCGTTCCTCGATATTGCCTACCAGGGCTTTGGCCGTGGGCTGGATGAAGATGCCTATGCCATCCGCGCCATCGCCAGCGCCGGGCTGACGGCGCTGGTTAGTAACTCGTTCTCGAAGATTTTTTCGCTGTACGGCGAGCGTGTCGGCGGCCTGTCGGTGGTCTGTGACAATGCCGATGCCGCCGGGCGCGTGCTGGGCCAGTTGAAAGCCACCGTGCGCCGCAACTACTCCAGCCCGCCGGGGTTTGGCGCCCAGGTGGTGTCGCAGGTGCTCAACGATCCCGAGCTGAATGCCCTGTGGCAGGAAGAAGTGGAGGCCATGCGCACCCGCATCAGCGCCATGCGCGTCGCGCTGGTGAAATCCCTGCAGACAGCCCTGCCGGCGGAGGATTTTTCCTATCTGCTGACCCAGCGCGGCATGTTCAGTTACACCGGCTTTAGCGCCGATCAGGTAGACGTTCTGCGCGAAGTGCACGGCATCTATCTGATCGCCAGCGGTCGGGTCTGTGTGGCCGGGCTCAACCACGGCAATATTGCGCGGGTAGCCAGCGCCTTCGCCGCGGTCTGCGCACGCTAGCCGGGGCAACCCCGGCGCGGATTAGCGGTTATTCGCGACGCAGCCGGCGAGCCAGGCGGGTACCCAGCGTCTGAATAAGCTGGACAATAACAATCAGCACCAGGGCGGTGGTGAGGGTGGCAAAGGCGTCGAAGCGCTGATAGCCGTAGGTGATCGCCAGATCGCCGATCCCGCCGCCGCCCACCGTTCCCGCCATGGCGGTCGCGCCAAGCAGACCGATGGTCGCGGTGGTAAGGGCCAGAATCAGCGACGCCGCCGCCTCCGGCAGCATAAAGTGCCAGACGGTCTGCAGAGGGGTAGCGCCCATGGCGTCTGCGGCCTCAAGGATCCCCTCATCCACCTCCAGCAGCGAGCTCTCCACCAGCCGGGCAATATAGGGGGCGACAAAAACGATCAGCGGCACGATGGCCCCCGCGGTGCCGATAGTCGTGCCCACCAGCAGCCTGGTGAAGGGCAGGATCACAATCAGCAAAATGATAAACGGCAGCGAGCGCAGCACGTTAATCAGCGGATTCAGCGCCTGATGCACCACCGGGTTGGCCACGATGCCGCCGGGACGGCAAACCACCAGCACAATTCCCAGCGGGACGCCGATCAGCGCGCCAAAGCCCAGTGAGATGGCGACCATAATCAGGGTATCATGCAGCGCCAGCAGAAACTGCTCGCCGGTAATGGCGGTATCAATCAGATCAAACATGGGTGATTTTCACTCCTACGTCGGCCAGATGGGTGATAGCGCGTTCGGTTTCGTCAGGCTCGCCGAGGAGTTGCACAATCATAAATCCCAGAATCCGGCCCTGAACTTCGGACATGCTGGCAAACAGGATATTCACCTCGACAGCATACTCGCGGATCAGGTGGTTAATGATCGGCTGCCGGGCCGTCGCGCCGATAAATTCGAGGCGTAAAGCCCGGGCGCCGTTATCGCGCTGCAGGAGCGACGCCACCCGCTGCGGCAGGCGATCGTGCACCACCGACTGCACGAAACTGGCGGTGACCGGATGCTGCGGCTGGGCAAAGAGATCGAACACCGTCCCCTGCTCAACAATGCGCCCGGCCTGCATCACCGCCACCTTGTGACAGATTTTCTGGATCACTGACATTTCATGAGTAATCAGCACAATGGTGATGCCATAGCGGCGATTAATCTCCTGCAGCAGCAGTAAGATCTGTACCGTGGTGTGGGGGTCGAGCGCCGAGGTGGCTTCATCACACAGCAGCACCGACGGGTTGGCGGCCAACGCCCGGGCGATACCGACCCGCTGCTTTTGCCCTCCCGACAGCTCATTAGGGTAGCTGTGCATTTTGTCGCTCAGGTCGACAAACGCCAGCAGCTCCGCAACCCGCGCCTGGATAAAGGCCTTGTCGCGGCCCTGCAAAATAAGCGGGATAGCGATGTTATGAAATACCGTTTTCGAATTCAGCAGATTAAAATTCTGAAAGATCATGCCGATATCTTTTTTGATCGCCTGCAGTCGCTGGCCGCTGCAGTCCTGTAGCGGCTCACCATTCAACACCACCTCGCCCTCGCCCGGCGTTTCCAGCCGATTAATCAGCCGCAATAAGGTGCTTTTTCCTGCGCCGCTGTAGCCAATAATGCCGAAAATATCGCCCCGGTCGATACTGAGATTAATATCCTGCAGGGCCAGAACCGGATGCCCTTTTCTGGAAAAGGTTTTACTGACATGGCGAAATTCTATCATTGCGTTATTCATTTTAAATAATCAGGCAGCAGGTAACCATCATACTGCGGATGGCTGAGAATATATTTTTTGAAATCGGCAGAGTGATAGCCGTCGATAATATCTTTGGCAAACTGCGCCTTCTGATTTTTACCGGCAACGGTTACGACGTTAATAAAATGGCTGGTGGCGGCCTCCAGCTTTAATGCTGAGGTGAGCGCCATGCCGCTGGAGACGGCGAAATTGCCCTGAATCAGGCCATAGTCGACGTCCGGCAGCGCGCGAACCTGCTGGGCATTGTCCATCTCCTTAAGCACGATTTTATAGGGGTTAGCAACGATATTGCGCTGGGAAAAGGTGGCGGGATCGCTGTCCGGTTTAATCTTCACCCAGCCCAGACTTTCCAGCACCAGCACCGCGCGATATTCGTTCGATGGCTGGTTTGGCACCGACACCACCGTGCCGGCTGCCGGGGTGCCCAGGGTGGTCAGTTTACCGCCATACAGGCCCATCGGCGGTGTGGGTACCTGCACAATGCCCACGTTATCGGTCCCCAGCCGCTCATTGATCGCTTTCAGGTATACCGGATGCTGCATAATATTCGCTTCGATATCGCCGCGGGCTACCGCGTCATTGACCTGAATACCGTCGCTAAAATCTTTATATTCGATTTTATACCCTTTACTCAATAAATAGGGGGCGACCCCTTTTTCAAATTGCTCTTTATACGGCCCGGGATTGAAGCCGATACGAATAATTTGATCTGCGGTGGCGTAAAAAGAGGTAGCGGATAACAGGGCGAGCGTCATCCCGAGCGCAACTGACTTGTTCATAAGGTATTTTCCTGGAAGGTTGGCGATATTGAGCGATTAAATCACAGCCGCAAGAGGGTTGTAAGCCAGAACGCCGGATTTCCTTTTGCTTATTCCTCATAACCTTTTGCTATCCCGACATATCCTAAAAATAATCATCCTTTGCAGATATTGTTATTTAGCCAGGCGCCATAAATCCCTTAAAGATGGCAGATTATTGATGACGTAAACCGGGAAAATTATGCCTGATTTTGCTGCTTCACCGCTGGTGGACGCCCTGGAAGAGAATCTGTTCAGCCTGCTGGAAAACCTGGCCGCGGAGGTCAACACCGACATGCTGCCGTTGATCGACCTCTCCAGCGGCAGTCCGGATCAACCCACCCCGCCGGAAGTGATTGACGCGCTGCAGAGCGCCATTCATCGTCGTGAAAACCATGGCTACCCCTCATTCTGGGGCAAGCCGCAGGTCCGCGAAGCGATCGCCCATTTTTATCGTCGCCAGTATGATGTGGAATTCGATCCGCACAGCGAAGTCGCGGTATTTCAGGGCTCGCATATCGGTATTGGCGGCATCCCGCGGGCGCTGCTCCGTCCCGGGCAATACCTCATCTCCACCGATCCCTGCTATCCCATTTATCGCTCAGCGGCGCTGCAGTCCCAGGCGACGTTTTATGGCCTGCCGCTCAGGGCTGAGAACCATTTCCTGCCGGATTTTAACGACCTCCCCCGGGAGGTGGCTGCCAAGGCCGGGCTGGTGGTGCTTAACTATCCGCATAACCCCACCGGCGCCCTCGCCACGCCGGCGCTGTTCGCCAGCGCCCTGCAGTTTGCCCACCGTCACCAGGTGCCGATCCTGCACGATTTTGCCTATGCGGCCATCGGCAGCGCGGCCAGTGACGCGCCGCTGAGCCTTTTCTCTCAGCCCGGCGCGAAGGCGTGGGGAGTGGAAACCTACACCTTCTCCAAGACCTTTAATATGGCCGGCTGGCGCTTCGGCTTCGCGGTCGGCAACGCTTCGATCATTCGGGCATTTAAAAAGCTGCACACCCACAGCTACAGCACGGTGTTTGGCGCGATTCAGGATGCGGCGATCGCCGCGCTCAGCCTGCCGGCAGAACGGATTGCGCAGCTGACGGAGGCGTATAATCAGCGCCGGGAGTGGGTTCTGCGTCGACTGGCCGCGCTGCGCTGGCCGGTTCGTACCGCACAAGGCACGTTCTTCCTCTGGCTGAGCGTGCCGCCCGGGTACCGTTCACAAGAGTTTGCCCGCCTGCTGCTGCAGGAGGCGCATATTCTGGTGGCGCCAGGCACTGGTTTTGGCGAAGGGGGCGAAGGGTTTATCCGCATCAGTCTGACGGCTGGGGACGACGCGCTGAGCAACGCGCTGGACCGTCTCGCCCGGCTGGCGCTGTTTTAGCGCCCGCCTCGCGGGGCCGTTACACCTTCAGGTAGCCCGCCATGCGTTGAATACGCGCGGCGGAATAGTCATAGCAGGCGCTGGCGGGTTTACCCAGTACGCGATATTTGGCGCCATTGTAAAAGGCGGTCTTATTCTCCTCTTCCAGAAAGCGCCGGGAGACGGTGTCGCTGAAAATACGGTCGCCATCCGACTGCGGTTGATAGCGGCTATATTTGACGCTCTCCCACGCCACGCCGATCGGCTTATGATCATAGCCGGTCATACAGAACAGCCGGTTGGAGGCCAGCAGATCGGCCTCGATGGTTTTAAATTCCGCCGCCGTAGCGGCGCAGGTCATGCTTAACAGGCAGGCCGAAGCCCATCGGTAAATTGTCATTATTCAGGCGATCCCAGAGTGTTTCCTCCATTGTAAGCGGCTGAAAATTCTGGATGTTCGCTTTTACCTATCGTTGTGCGTGAAAACCGCTTAAAATTTTACAATCGTACTCCTCGTGAGTTGTCTTAACGACCTGTAGGCCCTCCCTGCGCAGGTCATCACGCCGGCCAAACACCGAGACGCCGGCGCAGAGGAGGTATCGCCTTTAACGATTAAACGCCCAGCTGGCCCCGCTGGTCAGCGCCCGCTCGAAGGCGGGACGGCCGGGGCCCGCCAGCCAGCCGGCGAAGGTGTGCAGCTGCGGATGCAGCTGGCGCATGGCGTCGAGGTCGGCGTGCCCGGCCAGCCGCCCGTCGTCCACCAGCCCGGTCAGCTTGTGCAGAAAAGGGCTGGCGGCCAGCACCTCATCGGAAAATCGCGAATAGGGGATCGGCCGTCCCGCCGCCGCGGAGAATAACGCCTCCAGTTGACGGCCGGTCACGCTGTCGCTGGCGATCTCAAACGTCTTGCCGGCAAACCGCGCTGGCGCGGCAAAAACTGCCGCGACTAGATGGCCGATATCCTCCACCGCCAGCACCTGCATCCTCCCCTCTGGCAGCATAAAAAAGTGAAAATGACCTTCATCAAGGCCAAAACCGGGCATCACCAACAGCTCCATAAAGGTGGCGGGCCGCACGATGGTCGCCGCCAGCGGCAGGCGGCGGATATGCCGTTCAATTTCCGCTTTGGTGTCATAATGCGCTACGCCGGTGGGCGTCTCCCCCGCCGCGCTGCCGGAGCTGTACACCAGATGCTTCACCCCGCACTCGACGGCGAGGTCGGCGATGGTTATCCCGTAGCGTACCTCCTGCTCATCGGTCACCGTCCCTCCCGGCGAACTGGGCTGGACGCTGAAGACGCCGTCGACCCCGGCCATTGCCGATCGCATTGCCGCCCGGTCTTCAAAGGTACCCACCACCAGCTCGGCTCCCCGTGCCGCCAGCGCGACGGCCCCGGCGGAGAAAGGATCCCTGACCAGCGCCCGAACCCGCCAGCCGCGGTGCAGCAGCGCCCGCGCCACCGAGCCGCCCTGCTGACCGGTGGCGCCAAAAACCAACACGCTTTGCGTATTATTCATCACTGTTTCCCCTTATCTGCAGCTTGTTGCCCGGCCTCTCGCCAGCGATAGTCACCTTGCTTATCCTCCTCCAGCCAGCCGCAGGAAGACCCGGCAAAATGCCCGGTGAACCATTGAGCATGATGGCTGGCTCCCCACGCCATCATCTCCCGTCGGGAGGCTTCCGCCTGCCGGGGATCGCCGCAGAACGCCGAGTTCCAGTGCGGATGGGTAAACTGGCGCGGGGAATGAAGAAGATCGCCGGAGAAACAGGCGTAATCATCTCCGGCGGCGAGGATCAGCGCGGCATGGTCCGGACTGTGGCCGGGGGTGGGCACAAAGGCGATCCGCCCGCCGACCCGCGGCCGGGCCGCCACATCGACGGTTTCCAGCAGGCCGGCTTCGATCACCGGCAGCAGGCTGTCGAGCCACAGCGCCCGGTAGCGTTCGCTGTTTTTCACCCGCGTCAGCTCTTTTGCCGAGCACAGGTAGCGGGCGTTGGGGAACAGCGGCACCCAGCGATCGTCCTGCCAGACGGTATTCCATCCGACATGGTCGGTATGCAGGTGGGTCAGTAGCACCAGGGTCACGTCCTCCGGGTTCACTCCCGCGGCGCGGAGATTCTCCAGATACGGCGTGTTAAGTTGATGATAGAGCGGATTGCCGCCGCGCTCCCGACCGTTGCCGGTGGCGGTATCGATAACAATCAGATCGTGGGGAGTCTGTACCACCCAGCTGTGGATCGACAGCGCGATTGGCTGATTATCGGCGTCCGCCTCCGTCGCAGGGAACGCTGCGGGATAGAGCGCCGCCGGCTGCAGGCTAATCTCGCGCTCCGGAACTTTGAATATCAGGCTGTCGCCTGTCTGGTAAGCTTGCATCACTCCCTCCGCGCGCATTGCGCTGGTTGATTTATCGGGGTGATATTCACTATGCTGCCGGGATAACCCACATTCAAATTGATTATTATAATGAAGAAAATCATTGAAAATGATTTTAGTCGTATCGATCTGAATCTGTTGACGGTCTTGATGGTGCTGTACCGCGAAGCCAGCGTCACCCGCACCGCAGAGGCGCTGCATCTTGGCCAGCCGGCCATCAGCGGGGCGCTGAAACGGCTGCGCGAGATGTTTGACGATCCACTGTTCGTGCGCAGCGCCAGAGGCATGCTGCCGACGCCGCGGGCGCAAGCGCTGATGACCGAGCTGCAGCCGCTGATGGAACACCTGCATTCGGCAATGTTTGGCGCCGGGGAGTTTTCCCCCGCCAGCGCCCAGCAGCTTTTCCGCGTCGGCCTCAGCGACTGGAGCGAACACTGGCTGATGCCCCAGCTGTTACCCGGACTGATGCAGGAGGCGCCCGGGGTGTCGCTCCAGACACTAGCCGCCGACCCCTTCCAGGTACGCCAGCTGTTGGAGGAGGATCGCATTGATGTCGCGGTATCCCTCAACAAACAGAGCCGCGGGGAGATCGTCAGTGAACCGGTGATGAGCATGGGGGTGACCACTCTCTGGTCGCCGCAGCAGATCCCCTGCCGCGGGCCGTTGTCGGTGGGCGATTTCGTCGCCTGGGAACATGTGATGGTGGCCTATCGCGAAACCGGCCACGGGGAAATAGACCGCCAGCTCGCCAGTCAGGGACTCGCGCGGCGCGTGCGCTTTGCCACGCAGAATTTCTCCACCTTTCCCCTGCTGCTGACCACCCTGCCGCTCTTCGCCACCGTCCCCCAGGGACTGGCGCAGCGCTGGCAGGCGCAGTATGCCCTGCGCACGGACGCCCCGCCGGTGGCCTACCCGGAATTTACCCTGTGTATACTGCGTCACAAACGCCGGGCTCAGGATCCGGCGCTGAACTGGCTGATAACGAGGATAAAACAGGCCATGCGCGGACCATAGCGGGAGCGAATACCACCGACATCAGGCCTCGCTGAGCGGGGGTTGCAGAACACGTCTGCTCCAGTCATAAAATGCGCGTACCGCCGGCGGCAGATAGCGGTTTTGCGGATAGACCAGCGACAGGGGAAGATCAGAAGCGGCCTGCTCCAGACAGGCGACCAGCGCGCCGCTCTGCAGATAAGGTTGCGCCAGATAGCTGGCGACGCGGATCAGGCCCAGTCCCTGAACGCCGGCCTGGATATAGGCATCGGTATCGTCGACCACCAGCGTCTCCTGCATGCGGATCGCGCAATCGCCGTCATCGAGGGAGAAAAGCCAGTCGATGGTCCGCCCGGTACGGTGGTTCAGGTAGCCCACCGCCCGGTGCTGGTGCAGATCGTCGATGCTCTGCGGCCGGCCGTGGGCCGCGAGCCAGGCCGGCGAGGCGAGGACCATCCAGCGGTAGCGGGCCAGAGGACGCGCCACCAGGGGGGTGGAATCTTCGATTTGTCCGCTACGGATCACGCAGTCGAATCCCTCCTGGATAATATCTTCCACGTTGTCGCTTGAGCAGAGGATCATCTCCAGGTCAGGATACTGCTGCAGAAACTCGCCGATCCTTGGCAATACGCAGTGCCGGGCAAGAGATTGCGGCATCCCCACCTTGAACCGCCCGGCGGGCTGGGCCGAGCGGCCGGGAAAGGAGGCTTCCATCGCCGCCATCTCGGCCAGCAGCCGTTTACACTCCGCGTAATACCGGCGTCCCTCGGCCGTCACGCTGAGCTTGCGGGTGGTGCGCTGAAGAAGCTGCGCCCCCAGCCAGGCTTCCAGCTCCTTCACTACCCGCGACACCGTTGAGCGCGGCTGCCCCAGCACCTCCGCCGCCCGGGCAAAGCTGTGGGCATCCACAACCGCAACATACAACTGCATGGCATCCAGTCTGTCCATTTCGTTCTCCCCCGGCGATTATTATCCCATTAAGACGAACAGTCTAACCCGAAATCCTGTTCTTATCGAATGATGCCCTCCCCTCTACACTGAGCCTGTAGCCAGTCAATACAAGGCTTAACTGAGTAAGGAGTTAAAATGAAATCTGATAATCTTAACCACGAGGAAAAGGTATTGGTGCTAGGAGCGGGACAACTGGGCGCCGCCGTACTGGATGCACTGGTACCTACGGTGATCCAGCGCCAGGGCACGGTCTCGGTTATCGTCTCGCCGGCGGCCTGGGATGAAGCCGGCCAGCTGCGTTCGGCAAGCCACCGGGCGCTGGCCGACGCCGGGGCCACCTTTCTCGCCGTCGACATCGCCGGTCGTTCACTGGAGACCCTGACCGGGGTGTTTGGCGGGTACACCACCGTGATTAACTGTATGGGCTTTGTCGCAGGTCCGGGGACGCAGCTGAAAATTACCCGCGCGGTGCTGGCCGCCGGAGTGCCCCGCTATTTTCCCTGGCAGTTTGGCGTCAATTACGATGTGGTCGGCAAAGGCAGCGGCCAGCCGGTGTGGGACGAGCAGTATGATGTCAGGACCCTGCTGCGCGCGCAGCAGGCCACGGAGTGGGTCATTGTCTCCACCGGCATGTTTACCAGCTTTCTCTTCGAGCCAGACTTCGATGTGGTGAATCTAGCCACCCGAACCCTTCACGCCCTTGGCGGCTGGGACACCCAGGTGACCGTCACCTCGCCGGCGGATATTGGCCGCCTGACCACCGCGATTTATCTGCATCAGCCGCGGATCGTCAACGAGGTGGTGTTTGTTGCCGGCGAAACGACCTCTTACCGCCAGCTGGCGGAAACTGTGGAACGCGTGACGCAGCAGACGTTCAGCAAAGCCGTTCACACCCTGCCCGCCCTGCTGGACCAGCTGCGGACGGACCCGGATAACGCCATGCTGCGCTATCGCGCTGCCTTCGCCCGGGGGGATGGCGTGTGGTGGCCGATGGGCGACACCTGGAATGCCCGCCACCATCTGCCGACCCAGGACATTGCCGGCTGGCTGCAGGCCGCGCGCTGAATTTCTCTCACAGGACAGAATGAAAATGAAGATGAAAAAGTTAATTCCACTGATCGTATTGAGTTGCCTGCTGCCGCTGGCGGTCAACGCCAGGACCATCACTGCCACCGGCGATACCCTGGACAACGCGGAGAGCAAAATTCGCCAGCAGGCCGCCCGCGAGGGCGCAACCGCCTATCGGATCATTGAGGCGCGAATGGGCAACAAAGTGCATATTACGGCGACACTCGACAACTGAACCACCGCTACCCGGCTCAGGGAGGAGCCGCCGCCATCCCGCGCGCCAGGTCAGGCGCTTATTTTTTCCCGTCGGCGATCGCGGCCCGGCGGCGCACCGTACAGGCGAGCGTATTCCCGGGTGAACTGCGACACGCTGATATAGCCCACCTCCCCGGCCGCCTGCGCAATGCTCATGCCTTCCGCCAGCATCAGGCGGCGGGCGTGGATCAGGCGCAACTGCTTCTGAAACTGCAGGGGCGACAAGGTGGTCATGGCGCGGAAATGACGGTGAAAGACAGAGACGCTCATGCCGGCGGCGTCGGCCAGCGCGTCGACGCTGACTGGCTGCATAAAATCCCGGCGCAGCATCGCCACCGCCCGGCGGATCCGCGCCGAATGGCTGTCTACAGCGCCCAGCGCCCGGATGGCTGGCCCGTGAACGCTCTGCAACAGCCAGTAATGCAGCTCCCGCCGCAGCCCTTCGCCTAACACCGCCAGCGCCCCCGGTTGATCAAACAGCCTTGCCAGCCGATAAGCGGCGTCCGTCACGTCAGCATTCATCGGTTCGATACCGACGCGGGGCGCCTCATCCGGACCAGATGGGCCGGCCTCCTGCAGCTCGCGCAGGATAGCCAGGTCCAGCTCCAGCACCAGCGCGTAATAGGGAAAGCGCTGACTGGCCTCGGTGATCTGGCTGGTGGTGGGAACATCGGCGGCTATCACCATCGCCTCCCCCGGACCGTAGTCAAAGCTTGCCAGGCCGGTGGTCACGCTTTTGCGCCCCTGCAGCAGCATGGCCACCAACGGCCTGGCGATGGCCGCCTGCAGATCGCCGGGGTGCAGGGCCCGCACCAGGGTGATGCCGGGAACCGGGGTGACCGCCACCCCGCTGCTATCGACATGAGCATCGGCATACCGGCGGCAGAGAGCGAAGAGTTCGTCGCGCATAAGATCCTTTCAGGCAAATTTTACAGCCTGAGTATGCGCTATTTCCCGCCAGAGGGGAGTGTATGGAGAGGAATGGGCAAAAAATAACAAGGATTGGGCAACCCGGTCTGGTAGGCCCCCCCTATTGTAAGGACTCCACATACCGGAGAGGATCGAACATGACTAAGATTGCACTTATCACCGGCGCCAACCGCGGCCTTGGCCGTCAGACCGCACTGGATATCGCCCGCCAGGGCGGGGACGTCATCGTCACCTACCGCGGCAATATTGAACAGGCGGAAGCGGTGGTGGCCGACATTCACGCTCTCGGCCGCAAGGCCATCGCCCTGCCGCTGGATATGGCGCAGACCACCCGCTTTCCGACTTTCGCCGACAGCCTGAGCGCTGCGCTGGCCAGCGTCTGGGGACGGGACACCTTCGATCATCTGATCAATAACGCGGGACACGGCGAATTTGCCCCGCTGGCCGAAACGCGCGAGGCCCAGTTCGACGGGCTGTTTAACGTCCACGTCAAGGGGGTGTTTTTCCTCGTTCAAACCCTGCTACCGCTGCTGGCTGACGGTGGACGGATCGTTAACTTCTCTTCCGGACTGACTCGCGTCTCATATCCTGGCTTCTCCGCCTACGCTGCGGCCAAAGCGGCCGTGGAGATGCTGAGCGTGTACATGGCCCGCGAGCTGGGCGGGCGCGGCATCACCGTCAATACCATCGCCCCCGGGGCTATCGCCACCGATTTTGGCGGCGGGCTGGTGCGGGACGACGCGGGGGTTAACGCGCAGTTTGCCGCGATGACGGCGCTGGGACGGGTGGGCGTTCCCGAGGATATTGGGCCGATGATCGCCAGCCTGCTGCGTGACGATAACCGCTGGGTAACCGCCCAGCGGATCGAAGTCTCGGGCGGACAGACTATCTGACCACTCAGGCCGGCAGGATACGCTCCAGCGCCACGCCTGCCAGCCGCACGGTCTCCAGAAGACGCGGGAGGCTATCCCCCTCCCGCGCTTTCGCCGACAGACCAAGCATCAGCGTATCCATATAGTCAGTCACCCGCAGCGCATCCTTCGGGTGATGGCGGGCGATATACTGCTGGATTTTGGCCCTCGCCGCAGCATGCCATTCGCCTGCCGCCACCCGAGCGTCGGCATCCTGACAATGTCCCCCCTCCAGCACCAGGCAGCCGGCGGCGACCGGATCGGCTACATAGCGGCGAGCCGCCTCCTGCAGCACGGCGATGAGCGACGCCGCCACCGGCTGGTCGTCCTGCAACAGCGTCTCTATGGGGATGGCCCCGGTCTGGCTGTAGCGCTGCAGGACGCGGGTATACAGGCCGAGCTTGCTGCCGAAAGCGGCATAAAAGCTTGGGGGGTTGATGCCGAAAGCCTGGGTCAGATCGGCCACGCTCACCGCGTCGTAGCCTCGCGCGTGAAAGAGGCGCTGTGCCTTTTCAATAGCCTGTTCCGCATTGAACTGACGGGGGCGCCCCGGGGTACGCCCTTGTTTTGTAGTGGTCACTATATTAATCCTTGACTGCCTGTTTTGCCGCAGCATATTGTAATCATCACTACAATATCATGAGGTGCGGGATATGACAGCGTTTCACAACAAATCAGTGCTGGTTTTAGGTGGAAGTCGGGGAATTGGCGCGGCGATCGTCAGGCGCTTTGTCGCCGACGGCGCGTCGGTCAGGTTCAGCTATTCCGGTTCGCCGGAGGCGGCCGAGCGGCTGGCGGCGGAGACCGGCAGCACGGCGGTGCAGGCGGACAGCGCCGATCGCGATGCGGTGATAAGCCTGGTCCGAGACAGCGGCCCGCTGGACGTGTTAGTGGTCAATGCCGGGATCGCCATTTTTGGCGATGCCCTGGAGCAGGACAGCGATGCCATCGATCGCCTGTTCCGCATCAATATTCATGCCCCCTACCATGCCTCCGTGGAAGCAGCGCGCCGGATGCCGGAAGGCGGGCGCATTATTGTCATCGGTTCGGTCAATGGCGATCGCATGCCGGTGCCGGGAATGGCGGCCTATGCGCTCAGCAAGTCAGCCCTGCAGGGGCTGGCGCGCGGTCTGGCACGGGATTTTGGCCCGCGCGGCATCACGGTCAACGTCGTCCAGCCCGGCCCAATTGATACCGACGCCAACCCGGAGAACGGCCCGATGAAAGAGCTGATGCACAGCTTTATGGCCATTAAGCGCCATGGCCGACCGGAAGAGGTGGCGGGCATGGTAGCCTGGCTGGCCGGTCCGGAGGCGTCGTTTGTCACAGGCGCCATGCACACCATCGACGGAGCGTTTGGCGCCTGATGATCCTCGGCGGCGGCGCGCGCTTTGCCACGCCGCTGTCCTGACGTCATGGCCACTGGATTCATCAGGCCAGGCTGTCGATCGCCATAAAAATACGATCTTCGGTGAGGATCAGTCTCGCCTCAGGGGACTGGTGCGCTTTGCGGATCCGTCCCCGGCGCCAGACTTAGATAACAAACCTCTCGCGCCACCGCGCCGCCGGGTGCCTCAAGGCTCAGAATTAAAACTCCTTTTCCACGCAATCCCACAGCTGCTGCGGCACGATATTGCCGCTGAGCTCGCCGTTTTTCCTGCAGCGTGGTGTGCCCCTGAACAGGACGTTTTTCTGTGGTAACAGACATCAGCATTGGCGAAAAAGTTGCCGTTACCAAAAAAACATGAACCCGGTTACAAGATGCGCACGCCACCGTCTTCAGTATCCTGAGGAGGTCGCATTCTGCGGATCGCCAGGCTATATCTATGACACCTTTCTCCCACAACGAGTAAAAATAATGAGCAAGAAGATCCTGATGCTGGTCGGCGATTACGCCGAAGATTACGAAACGATGGTCCCTTTTCAGGCTCTGCAGATGATTGGCCACCAGGTCGATGCGGTCTGCCCGGATAAAGCCACCGGCGACTATGTGATGACGGCGATCCATGATTTTGACGGAGCCCAAACCTACAGCGAAAAGCCGGGGCACCGCTTCACCCTGAACGCCGATTTTGCCGCGGTGAAGGCCGAGGATTACGACGCGCTAGTGATCCCCGGCGGCCGGGCGCCGGAGTATCTGCGTCTGAACGAGCAGGTGATAAAACTGGTACAGGCGTTCGACGCCGCGCGTAAACCTATCGCCGCCGTCTGCCACGGGCCACAGCTGCTGGCCGCCGCCGGTATTCTGCAGGGGCGGACCTGCAGCGCCTATCCGGCCTGCGCCCCGGAGGTGCGTCTGAGCGGCGGGCATTATGCCGATATCGGTATCGATCAGGCGCATGTTGACGGCAATCTGGTCACTGCTCCCGCCTGGCCGGCCCACCCGCAGTGGCTGGCGAAATTCGCCGCCCTGCTGGCGGAGTAACGCATTTTCTCTGACCAGACAAATGGACTATCGCCGCGCTGGTGCTCTCTTGCTTACCGGCCGGCGGTTTTCGAGCGGCCGTTTCCGCTACAGTCAAACCTGACCAGCTCAGCGATACGCTGGCCGGGTTATCTCCTCGACTCAGATGCGCATTCCCCCGGAAACTTCAATGCGCTGAGCATTAACCCAGCGATGATCATCGGATAACAGCGAGGCGATCATCGGCCCGATATCTTCTGGCACCCCCGGTCGGCCAAGCGCCGTCATGTTCGCCACCGCCTGAGCGACCTGCGGGTTATCCCGCACCACCCCGCCGCTGAAATCCGTGGCGATGGCGCCCGGCGCTACGCAGTTTACCGTGATCCCGCGGCCGCCCAGCTCAAACGCCATATAACGGGTCAGGGTTTCCACCGCAGATTTCATGATCGCATAGGGCGCCCGGTTCGCCATCACGATACGGGTCAGTCCGGACGAGATATTCACAATTCGCCCGCCATCCGCCAGCAGCGGCAATAATTTTTGGCTGAGGAAAAAAACCCCCTTCACATGGATGCGATAAAGCGCATCGAACTCCGCTTCGGTAGCATTCAGAAACCCCATGCCGCTGGCATTGCCGGCATTATTAACCAGGTAATGAAACCGATCGGCCCCCAGCTCCGCCAGCGCCTCCTGAAAGGCGCTGACAAACCCGTCAAAGGTGTCGGTTTCGCCGGCGCTGAAGGGCAGCGCGATCGCCCGCGAGCCCTGAGCTTCAACCCGCGCGATCTGGCATCCGGTGTGTTAACGGAGGTGCTGGCTGATTTTCGCCCTGCCCCCTGCCGCTCTCCCTGCTCTACCCCAGCAGCCGGCAGCTCTCTGCCCGGGTACAGGTTTTTATCGACTGGGTGACGGCGCTGATGAAGGACCCCTGGTGCAGCAGGCATCCGGAAGGCTAAAATAATGTTTGCTATTATTTGCGGCTCGTGCGTTAATCGTTAAGTCGATTTACCAGACGAAAAGTTATTATCTAAGTACGTGTTCTCATCTCCAGGCGTTATCCCTGATACCACCTTCCTTTGAGCAGTCCCGTTAGTATTTTGCTTTTTCTGTAAACAGGCCCTGTCAGCCCCCTGTTGGCTCGTTAAACAAGCCCTCCGACTGACCCCATACCCGGCTTACTCCTAACAAAAATCAGCCGCGTTAATTTCCCTGAAAACGACCATTGTCTTTTCAACAGAACATTACCCATACAAGGTTTACATTATGATTGAACATATCCATTTTAGATGCCCATGCTGCCATGGCTCCCAGTACAGAACGTCCCAGTTTGACGTGACGGAAAAAAATCCCTTTGGTGCAAAATGCATTTTCTGCAAATCGGCCATGATGACGTTAGATACTCTTCGCCCTTATCACCTGGGCGCGCTGTCCACCGCTCAGGCCCAGCCATAAGACGGATGAAGAGGGTGAACGCGGGCGGGAAAATTCCCCCGGGAATTCACCTGGGGGCAAGCTCTGTTCCTTCACCTGACGCGATCGTCGGTGGAATGGCGAAGAACGGCATCCGGCAACGCTTTTATCAGGGTCGTCACATTCTCCCCGGCGCGGGTTTCCACATTAAAATAGTCCACCGCGCGCAGAATAAGCCGCAAACCTCTGCCGCTTTCCGCTAACGGATCGACATCGAAGCGCTCATCGCCACGCGCCAGCGCCAGGCGCTCGGCCGGAAAGACCTCTCCCGCATCAATAAAGCGCAGCGTCACCCGGTCTTCCGTTGCGATAAATTCGACACGAAAAACACGTTGCCGATCCTCATGCAACGCATAGCGAATGATATTGGTGGCCGTCTCACAGACGGCAAGATCGAGCGCGAAGCGCCACTCCTCCCCGACGGGCAGCGGCGCCATTTGTTGAGCCAGCCACGCCGCCAGCGGTGATAGCGAGCTGAGTTGGGCAGGAAAATTCATGACGTTATTCACGGGCGCGTCACGGATTGAACTGCGCAAGGGCTGAAGTGCGATCCTCGCAAATACGAAAAATACGATCCATCCTGGTCAGGGTAAACATATTGCGAATGCCGGGGTTCAGCGCGCACAGTGTCATTTCTCCTTTACCGTTCATCATTTTCATCAGGGAAACCAAGGTTCCCAAACCGCTGCTGTCGATAAAATCGATTTTACTAAAATCAACAATCAGATCGGTGCTATCTTCGCCTATCTCCTGGGCGATTGCCGCCTTAAAGGCTACCGCGACGGAAGCATCCAGCCGACGCACCGCCGGCGTCAGGATCGTCACCGAGGCCTGCCGTTCAGTTTCAATTTTCATCACTGTCCCCTGTACGTTCAATAATCAAGAGTGAAACATCATCGGCCATCGCCCGGGTCTCCTGCGCGTCGCCGCTGCGCCAGCGGATCAGGTGCCGGGCAAACCGCGGCAGCAGCGCGGGCAGCGGCTGCGTCACGCTGTCCTGCAGCCACGCTTGCAAACGCGCCTCGCCAAACTGTTCACCGCTCCGGTTTTCACATTCGGTGATACCGTCGCTGAACAGGCACAGCCGCTCTCCCGGCGCCAGCGAAAAACTGACATCTGCCCACGAGAGATGGTCTATCAACCCCACCGGCGCCCCGCCGCTGCCGACCGGGCGGACGGTAGCGTCCGGGCTAACGATAAAAGGCGTGGGATGCCCGGCCTGACAGAGTTTGCCCGCACCGGTCTGCAGGTCGATCACGCCATAGATCAACGTGAAATAGCTGACGATCTCTGTTTCGTCACTGCAAAAACGACCATTGAGGATCGCCACCACCTCGGCCGGCGACGCCGGCTGGTTGTCTGCCGTAAAAAGAAAGCGCTCAACGGCCCTGCCATGCAGAAACTGGCGGGCGACGGCGAGCGACATCATCGCCGCCCCCACACCGTGTCCGGAGACATCCACGCAGTAAAATCCGAGACGATTGCCCAGCGGGAAGACGTTAAAAATATCCCCCGACACCCAGGCCGAGGGCAGGAAAATCCAGTCGGCGAAAAATCCCTGATGGCGCAGCTGATGAGCCGGGAGAACAGACTGTTGAATGCGCGCCGCCAGCTCCAGATCCTGTTCAATCTGTCGCAGCGCTTCGCTCAGCCGCGCATTGCGCGCGGCGAGGTCAGCCTCGAGGGAGAGGATCCGCGCCCCGGCGTGCAGCCGCGCCCGCAGCTCGCTCTGCTCTACCGGTTTGCTGAGAAAATCATCGGCCCCGGCCTCAAACCCCTGCGTTAGATCGCCAGGATCTTCGCGGGCGGTGAGCAATATCAGATAAACGTAGTGACCAAACTGGCGACGGCGAATTTCCCGGCACAGCGTCAGGCCATTCATCTCCGGCATTTCCCAGTCGCTTATCACCAGGCTGACAGGCTGGTTTTCGAGGATCGCCAGCGCGTCGACGCCGTTTTCCGCCTCACTGACGATATAGCCCCACTGCGTCAACATCCGGCTTAGCAGCCGACGATAAACCAGCGAATCTTCAACAATCAGGACGTGCTGTGCCGACATCGCGCCTCCTAAATCGGCAAGAACCAGATAAGGCTGATCGTGCCTTCACGAAACTTGCCGCTGCCGCTGTCATGCCCCGGATAGCGGGTACCGGCATAGTTGGCATACTGCACAGAGAACGATCCCGGCGTATAGCCCGCGTAGCCAAAGCTGTAACTATAATCGCCATTCCACGGCTGCTGCTGACTACTGTCCGGATACCAGAACGCGGTGGCGCGCACAAAAAAATGCTGCTTAAAGGTATATCCACACCCCCCAAGCAGCACATTTTTGTTTTTGCGGATATCGTTACTCTCCAGATCGTAATAACGCGGCACCCAGCTGTAGCCTGCCTGGCAGATAATGGCGTCGCCTTTGTTAATCAATAGTGCATTTTCCATCGGCTTCGGCAGCGAAAATTTATACGCCAGGGTAAATGCCCCCTGCTCAAAATAGGTGTGACGCTTGCTGCCCGAGGTCCAGAAGTGGTTATCGCCATAGTTACTGTAAACCAGGCTGAAGGTGTTGGCATGCCAGTCGTCGTAACCAAAACTATAGCGAAAATCGGCGGTATAGCGGCTGGTATCAGTCACCGGTAAACGGGATGTCACGTTGGCGAACCAGAAGCTGTAGGGCGAGTATTGCAGGCTGAGGTTCAGCGTCTGATTATATTTTTTCTTCTGTTCTGCGCTGTCTGAGCTGTTGGGGACGGTCATCCACTGCTCTTTTAAACCCGAACTAAAGCTCAGCGCTCCCGAAAACACCTTGTCATTCCCGGAAAAAAGCCGTCCCCAGCGGCTGGTAAACACGCCGGCCTGCACCGGTTCACCATTTTTATCACGCAGCGGTTGTGCGTCGTTCTTCTCTGCGCCTTCCGCACCTGCGATGGCGCACCATAGCGCGCAGGCCAGCATATATTTCTCCCGCATTTGCCCTTCCTTAGTTAGGTATCCAGCGTGCGGCGACGCGGTATTTGGCCATCAGCCACAGAACGCCCAGCGCAGCGGCATGGATCAAGGTGTTCACTATCCACGCCTGGCGCCACAGATCGAAGGTGACCAGCTGGCTTACGGCGAGCACGATGTAAACATGCAAAATAAAGGTGTAGAGCGAACGCTGCCCGAGCGGGATCAGGAACCAGCCTGCCAGCCGGTTAAGGGGGCGCCAGCACCAGGTCAATAGCAGATAAATGGTGACCATCAGACTGATATCATTGAGGATCCGTACCGGACCGAGGCCGTTTTTCGCCGCCCAGGTATGGTAAAAGGCGTTAAAATCCGCCGGCGGGATTACGTGCATCAGCAGCGCGGGCGGCATAAAAGGATTGGTATGGTTCTGGGCGACAAACGCAAGGATAAGCGCGATGAACACCAGCGCCGCCACGGCAACTTTGCCGGGCGGCGTGCGGGCGAAAGAGATCAGTTCCGCTTTGTACCAGCCGCAGCACATGCCCAGCACAAAGATAAATTGCCAGGCCAGCAGGGGAAAGGCGAATTCAAATTCGCAGGGCGTGACCCGTACCGGCCAGCGTTGCCAGCAGCCGTAGATCAGCAGCGAGGCGCCCAGTAAGGGGTAGACATGACCCTTTTGCAACATTCCCAGAAACAGCGGGCTGAGCAATAACAAAAAAATATAGAGTCCGAGGATCTGCGTCTGATGCGGGCCAATCTGCAGATAAAGGATAATGTTAAACCACGTCTCTTTTATTTGCGGGGTGAGCGGATAGAGCGACCAACTGGTCCCGGAAAAGCGGTCGGTAAAATGAGTGACTTCATAGACATTAATATAAGGAAAATATCTCAGCAAAAGAAAAGAGACAATAATAATAATATTAACCTGATATATTTTCCATGCGCGAAGATAAAGCCCCCAGCTCACCGTCAGTAATACTGCCTTTTGTAATCTGACACGATTTAGCATCCCTAACATGAAGCCGGACAGGATCACAAAGCCCTCGGCACCGGTGGTCAAACCAAATCGTTCCCAGCTGAAAATATTAAATATCGACATCACTTCGGTATGCGCCACCACCATCATCACAAGAGCAATACCGCGCATAAAGTCGATACGCAGGTCGCGATCCCCGGTCAGAGAGTAACGCCAGGGCATTGATTTATGAGTTTCTTTTTGCGAAATCGCTGAAGCAACCTGGCTCATTAGGGATCCTGCCGTCTACCCTGCAACATTTATTACAAATTATTTAGATAGTGTAGAATGGGCTATCTTGCAATGCTCGTTTTATAAATTCCGCCGGCGTGCATCACACTATGTTAAGTCATCCCGGTGACTATCAGTTCGCGCTGTTGAAATTTTTGTGCCACCATCTACACTCACTTTATTGTTATTTATAAGCCCCTGTGCGTTCTGCAGAACGCCCCCAATCGATAACAGACCTGTCATTCAAACTCAGCGCGGAATCAGGATATCCTTGCTATGGATTTTTATTTTTCCCGTTTTGAACATCGCCGACCGCCTGAACCGCTCAGCACCCCGCGCTGGGTGAGAATGATTTGGCAGGTATTAGCTGTGGCCGCCCTGGTGCTTGGCGCTAATTATATTTACTGGCGCTGGAACGCCTCCTTAAACACGGACGCCCTGTGGTATGCGATTCCTCTGGTGCTGGCGGAAACCCTGGCGTGGATTGGCACAGTTCTGTTCACCATTAATTTATGGCAGGAGAAAGATCCTCCGCCAGGGGTCCCCCCGACGGAGATCAACGACTGTCTACGCGCGGATGAAGCGGTGGAGTCGAGGCCGATTAAAGTCGATCTGTTTATCGCCACCTACTCCGAAGACGTGGAGCTGGTCAGGCTATCGATTCGTGACGCCATGCGGATGACCTATCCTGGTCCGCTCGATTATAAGGTGCATGTCCTTGACGACGGGCGTCGCCCGGAGATGAAGGCGGTCTGCGACCAGGAGGGGGCGAACTATATCACCCGTCAGAGCAATATCGGCTATAAGGCCGGTAACCTGCGCAACGGGCTGGAACATACCGATGGCGACTTTCTGATCATCTGTGATGCCGATACCCGCGTTTTCCCGACCCTGCTGAGCCACACGCTCGGCTATTTTCGCGATCCGGACGTCGCCTGGGTGCAGACCCCACAATGGTTTTTCGATCTCCCGGAGGGGGAGGATCTGGCGCGCTGGCTGCGGCGTAAAGCAGGCGGCGCAGGCTATGGCGTGGGCTGGCTGGCGCAGAAAATCGTCGGTCCGGTGACCATTGGTCGCGATCCTTTTTTCAACGATCCGCGCATGTTTTACGACGTGATTTTACGGCGCCGCAACTGGGCTAACGCCGCGTTCTGCTGTGGCGCCGCCTCCGTTCACCGACGGGAAGCGGTGATGCAGGCGGCGCTGCGCAGCTACGTCTGGAGCGTTGACGCCGAAATCGCGCGTCATACGCGGGATATTCGCGACCCGGCAACGCGGGAAGCGCTGCAGGACGCCATGCGCCCCCACGTTGCCTTCGATACTGAACTGACGCCCTATAAGTTCCACGTCTCGGAAGATATTTATACCTCAATCCTGCTGCACGGCGACGCTGCCCGCCGCTGGCGCTCGGTAATGCACCCGCGGATCGAGTCGAAAATGCTCTCTCCGCAGGATATGCTGACGTGGATGATCCAGCGCTTTAAGTACGCCGCCGGATCGCTGGATATCCTGTTCCATGACAACATCTTCAACCGACGCCGCTTTAAACTCTCGCTGCCGCAAACGCTGATGTACGCGACCACCTTCTGGTCGTATCTGGCCTGCGTGTGGAACACCGTGTTCCTGATCTCGCCTGTTATCTATCTCTTCACCGGCATTCCGCCGGTGTCGGCGTGGTCTACCCCTTTCTATCTGCACTTTGTACCCTTTTTTATTGTCTCCGAACTGGCCTTTATGTTCGGCACCTGGGGCATTTCTGCCTGGGACGGCCGGGCCTCTTACCTCTCCTTTTTCTCGATGAATCTGCGGGCGCTGGACACCGTTTTGCGCGGGGAGCAGATCAAATTTCACGTTACGCCGAAAGAGCGACAGACGGGCCGTTTTCTCTATCTCGTCAAGCCGCAAATTGCCATCGTTTTGCTCACCCTGACGGGGCTGATATGGGGCGGTATTCAGGTGGCGCGCGGCCAGGTTGACGACCCCTCCGGGTACGTCATCAACATTTTCTGGGGCGCGGTGAATATTGCCGCCATGCTGCCACTGATCTTCGCCGCCATGTGGACGCCCCCCGAAGAGCAGGAGGCGAGCCGATGAGGATCCGCGACGCCCTGCTATCCGCGCGCAGCTATCTCACTATCCTCATTGGCTTCCTGCTGGGTTTTGCGATTGTCGTGTGGGTGGAAAAACAAATGCCCGCGCGCGTCGAGAGCAGCGGCGGGATGACGTTGAGCCAGGATTTTCCGCCGCTCCCTCCCCCGCGCGAGCTGACCTTTGACGAGGCGATCTGGGCGCGGGTGGCCTGGCAGTATTATGTCAACAATACCCAGCCAAACGGCCTGGCCAACGCGCACGATGGCGAACCCTGGCTCAGCCTGTGGAGCGTCGGCAGCTATCTTTTCGCCGTGGTCGCCGCAGAGCAGCTGCATATTGTGACCGCCGCCGAAGGTGATGAGCGCATTGCCGCCGCCCTGTTTACCCTCGGTCAACTGCCCCTCAACGCCCAGGGATTGCCCGCCGCTCAGTACCATGCCGACACGCTGCAGATCCTCGGCAACCCGGACTCCTCCGCCATCGGTATGGGACGCCTGCTCACCGCCCTGCAAACCCTGCTCTGGCGCTATCCTCAGCACGCCGCCGCGGTGCGGGATCTGTTTAATCAGTGGCGGGTCGGCGCGCTCATCAGCAACAGCCCCGCCAGCCAGGCCGCGGCGCCGCTGCACCACTGGGCGCTGGCGGCAGATGAACCGCGGGACAGCTTTGGCTACCGGCTGTACGCCAGCCATACGCTGCGGTTGATCGACAGCGCGGCGGGGCTGGCGGTGACCAACCCGCCGCAGGGGCAGCAGATGATCGATATCGACGGCATCATGGTGCCCGACGAGGGGCTGCGCACGCCCTGGGGTCGGCAGCCTTCACTGATCAGCCTGCCGTACCTGCTCACCGGACTTGAGCTGGGCTTTGACGCGCAGAGTGCGGAGATCGCCTGGCGCATCATGCAAATCCAGCAGCGCCGTCATAGCCTGAGGGTCAGCAAGCCGCCGATCAGCACTGACTACGCCGAGCCCGCGCCGGATTATGCCAGCGCGCTGGCGAACCGGCAGCCGCAGAGCGCCTTCGCCCCACGCAGCGCCGCCCCGGAGCAAACGGCGATCACCTCCACCCGCACCGCCTTTGCCTGGTACGCCCTGTTCCGTAATAGCTGGAGCGAGGCGCTGCGCCAGCAGGTGCAGACGCTGCAGGTCCCGGGCAAGGGCTGGCAGCGAGGGTTAAATCTCAACCGCAGCGTCAACGACGTTATTGACGGCGATACCAACGCGATCGTGCTGGAAAGCCTGGCCTACATTTCCCGGGGGCAGATGCTGTGTCTGGCCTGCCTGAGCCCTGCCCCTCTACCCTCGTCCTCAGCAGGAGCAACGCCATGAAGCTGACCTATTTTTCCCGTTTTCCCCTGCTGGCCGGACTCATGGCGCTGTGGCTCTCGCTCTCCGGCGCGCAGGCCGCGACCGGTCTGCCGGCTGCGGAATACGCCCCGCGCAGCGGGGAGCTGACGCCGAGGGAGATGACTATCGCCAGAAACGCCTGGCAATACTTCGTCGCCAACTTTCAGCCCACCACCGGGCTGGTGAATGCGGTAAACAAATACCCCTCCACCACCATGTGGGACAGCGCCTCCTATCTGGCCGCGATGACCGCAGCCCGTGAGTTGGGGATTATTGATAAGGCGGAGTTTGACCGTCGGATGCTGAAGTTTCTCGCCACGTTGAATAAGCTCGATTTATTCCGTAACGAACTACCCAACAAAGCCTATAACACGATAAGCGGACAAAAGGTTAACTACCAGAACAAGCCGGGTGAAATCGGCTTTTCGGCGCTGGATATCGGCAGAATGCTGATCTGGCTGAAGGTGATCAAGGAGCGCTATCCGGAATACAGCAACAGCATCGATAATGTCGTGCTGGGGTGGGATTTTAGCCATGTGGTCGATCCCTGCGGCACGCTGTACGGGGCGTATCTGGAAAACGGCCAGCCCAAATACGTTCAGGAAGGCCGTCTGGGATACGAGGAGTACGGCGCGGCGGGCTTTCAGCTGTGGGGATTTAACACCTGTCAGGCCAGCCGGCCGCAGCCCTACGAGCTGGCGGAGATTTACTGCGTGCTGGTCCCCTATGATTCGCGCGACCCACGGCAAACCAGCCAGCATAACTATGTGGTCAGTGAATCCTACGTGCTGTATGGCATGGAGTTTGGCTTTGATAACCCTGGTGACCGGAACAACAGCCCGCGCGAGTACTCCCATCCCTGGATGAAAAACTTCGCTGACCGGGTCTACCAGGCCCAGGAGAATCGCTACGCCATCACCGGGATCCTCACCGCCCGCTCCGAGCATCAGCTCGATAAATCCCCGTACTTTGTCTATGACACCGTGTTCAGCGACGGGTTTAACTGGAACACCATAACCGACAAAGGCCAGTTCGTACCGAATAGCGCCGCCGTGTCGCTCAAAGCGGCGATGGGGATGTGGGTGCTGTGGAACTCGCCCTATACCGATCGTCTGCTGGACGCCATTGAAAACGCGAACGAAGCGGGAAAAGGCTATTACGAGGGGTTGTATGAGAACGGCGACGGGCCAATCAATGAGTTTACCGCCAACAACAACGGCATCATGCTGGAAGCACTGCTATTTAAAAAGGAGGGAAAACTGCTGCAGTTTTCCAGCGACAATCCGAAAAACCGCGATTTCGCCCCGTCGCTGTGGGACAAGAAGCTGGTGGATCTCTTTGAACCCAATAACGGCCCGCGCAATCGCCCGTTCCTGAGCAACACCCCCGCCGTCAAAACATGGTGCGAGCAGACCGGGACCACGCAGCGCACCAAACCCGCCTGCCAGGCCTGCCAGGCCTGCCAGTGTGCCGCCTGCAAGGCTGACGAGCCCGTTAAACTTCCGCCGGTGACCGCGCAATGCTTAAAACCATAGCCCGCTGGCTGGCCATCGCCGTCGTCCTTTTTCTTATCGCCCTGGCGCTGTTTGGTCGCGAAGGCGCGGGGTGGCGCTGGCTGACCAAAGGCGGCTGGCACACCACTGCCCGTATCAGCAGCCTGACGCCGCAGGAGCGAACGTGGGCGCAGATCGCCTGGCGGTACGTCGAGAACAATACCCAGCCGCAAACCGGCCTGGTCAACGGCAGCGACAAACAGCCCCGCGCAACGCTATGGCAGATGGGCGACACCCTTATCGCCCTGCTCGCCGCCAGAGAGCTGGGGTTGGTAAAGGAAGCGGAATTCGACGCCCGCCTGACGCCCCTGCTCGGCACCCTCAATCGCCTGACGCTGACCGACGGCGGTTCGCCGGGCAGGCTATACTCCACTCAGACGGCGACCCCTGTCGACTTCAGCGGCAAACCGGCGGCCAGCGGCTGGTCAGCAAAAGATATGGCCCGACTGATGCTCGCCCTGCGGCTCACCGCCGAACGCGCGCCGCAGTATGGTGAATACATTGATAAAATTGTCCTGCGCTGGAACTTCTGTCCGGTTATCGATAAAGACGGGGAGCTGTGGTCCGCCTCACTGCAGAACGGTCAGCGGACGATCCGCGAGGAGCTCCGGCTGGGAGACAGTGAATACGCCGCCAGCGCGTTTCGCCTGTGGGGATTTCCGGCCGGCAAGGCCCTCTCCCCCCCGGCGCGCCATGTGATTATTTATCAGCGCCGCCTCGCCGTTGACGACCGCGACCCGCGAACCACCTGGCAACCCGTGGTGCTCTCTACACTGCCCGCCATGCTGCCTGGACTGGAGTTCGGCTGGCAGCCGCCCGGCGTGCCGGGGATGGCGCAAAAAGCCATGCGCGAGCGGGCGGAAGGGATATGGCTCAGCCAGAAAACGCGCTGGACGCAGGATAAGGTGCTTACCGCCCGGGCCGATTTTTCGCTTACCCAGGCGCCCTGGCACGTGGAAGACACCGTCTGGGGGAATGGCTACGCCTGGAATACGCTCGGGGACGACGGGAAGTACTACCCCCGGCTGGCGCAGGTGACCACCAAAGCGGTCTTTGTCCTGTGGACGCTGTGGGAAACCGAGTATACCGATGCGCTGATGGCGGTCACTACCCATCTTAACGACCCGCAGCGCGGCTGGTTTGAAGGACGGGTCGAGGCCACCGGCGACGTCAACGCCACCCTCACCCTCTCCACCAACGCCATGGTGCTGGAGGCGCTGTTTTACAAACACAACGCCGGGCCGTTGTTCAAAAACGGCCTCGCGGATGACAACAGCTACTTTGCCCACCGCGCGACGGACGAATTTAACCCGCCCCGCCGCTGCCTGCCGGGCGAACGGGTCATGAGGAGCGCACCATGAAGTTTTATCGCGATCTCTTTGAAGCCAGCCTGAATCGCGTCGTACCGGAGCACGACAAACAGCGCTTCTTCCAGGCCTTCTACAGCACCTTTATCCATATGTCACCGGAAACCGAGCAGCACTTCTCCCAACGCTCCGGTGAGGAAGGCCAGCAGATGATCTTTAAGAGCTTTTTCGCCATGCTGGCGGTCAACGGCGACCTCTTTGTACCCGATTTTCTGGAACGGCTGGCGCGAGCGCAGAGCGAGGAAGGCCTGCGTCTACCGCCGCGGTTTTTTGCCCTCTGGCGGGAAGCGATGCTCAAAACCGTCCGCGCCTGCGATCCGCTGTGCGATGAGGAGATCCTCACCGCATGGGCAATGGCCATCGCCCCTGGGCTCGAGTATCTGCGCCGCCAGGCGGAGCTCCACTATCAAACTGTTGGCCAGTAATCATGCATGCCGCTAACCGTAACGACCTTAACCTCCTGCCCTCGGCGGTGATGATCTACGATGAGCGCGAACGACTGCAGGCCTGGAATGATAAGGTGGCGCTGTTTTATCCAACGATCGCGCCCTGGCTCGCCGTCGGCGCCTCTCTTGAGAGCCTGGCGGAGAAGTTTATCGATGCCGGATATAACATCGACCCAGGCCGGCAACAGACGCTGCGCGAGGCGATTATCCGCAACTGCCGCCAGACGAACCACTGCGAGGTCCGCCAGTCGGGCAACCGCCGGATTTACGTTCAGCATCAGCGGCTGGCGGATGGCGGGATTGTCAGCCTGCATACCGACATCACCGAGCTTGACGAGGCCCGGCGTTCGCGTCATCAACTGCATGATGACTTTTTATTCACCGCGGAGTCGATCCAGATCGGCATCTGGGACTGGCAGGTCTCCGGCGACAGCCTGCAGGTGAATGACACCCTGCTGGCGATGGTCGGCCAGTCGCGGGCGCAGTGGCGCTTTCCGCTGCGCTTTATGCTCAACCTGGTCCACGAGGACGATCGCGCCACTCTGCAGCAGGCGATGATCGCCTCGCAAAACGAGCACATGCCGGTTTTTGAATGTGAGCTTCGCGTCCAGCACCCGACGCAGGGCTGGCGCTGGATGCTGCTCTCGGGGCAGATCGTCACCCTCAACATGCAGCAGCAGGCAGAGCGGGTGATCGGCACCTTGCAGGATATTACCCGGCGCAAAGCCGCAGAGCTGCTGGCCATTGAGGCGGCGAAGGAGGCCCGTGAGGCGAACGAAGCGAAAAGCGCTTTCCTCGCCAATATGAGCCACGAAATCCGCACCCCGATGAACGGCATTCTCGGCATGACGCAGCTCTGCCTCGACACGCCGCTGACCGCGGAGCAGCGGGAGTACCTTTCGCTGGTGATGAGCTCAGCCCAGTCGCTGCTGCACATTATCAATGACATTCTTGATTTTTCACGCATTGAGTCGGGCAAGATGCAGGTGGACGTAGAGCCGCTGGAGATCCGCCCTTTTGTTCAGTCGCTGATCCGCCCGCATATGCCTGCCGCCAGCGAAAAGGGCATTGAGCTGCTGGTGGATATCTCCCCTGCGGTGCCTGAGGTGCTGATCGTCGATGGCCCCCGGCTGCGGCAAATCCTGACCAACCTGCTGGGTAATGCCCTGAAGTTCACTCATCAGGGGGAGGTCCTGCTGGCGATAGCGCCGGCCGAGGACGACAACCGCTGGTGCTTTCGCATTCGCGATACCGGCATCGGCATTGCCCCGGAGAAGCAAAAGGCGATCTTCGAGGCCTTCAGCCAGGCCGATAGCTCCACCACCCGTCGCTACGGCGGCACCGGACTGGGGTTAACCATTTCGGCCCGCCTGGTCAGCCTGATGGGCGGTGAGCTGACGGTGGAGAGCCAGCCTGGGGCAGGCAGCGAATTTGCCTTCACCCTGCCGCTGGAAGGCCTGAACGCCGCGGCCTCCGGTAGCGCCCCGCTGAGCCGCTTCAATCACCAGCGGGTGCTGGTGGTTGACGACAACAGCACCAACCTGCGCCTGCTTGACGCCATGCTTCGCCAGATGGGACTGATGCCAACCTGCGTGAACAACGCTGGCGAGGCGCTACGCCGGGCCGCCGAAGGCCCGCCATGGCAGCTGATCCTGCTGGACGCGCAGATGCCGGATATGGACGGCGTATCCCTGGCGCTGGAGCTCTCCGCTTTGCCTGAAGCCAGGCAAAGCCAGATTATTATGCTCAGCTCCATGAGCCGTCATTTTGACGCCAATATGCTTAAGCGCATCGGCATTGCCCACTATCTGCATAAACCGGTGGCACAGCGCGAACTGCATCAGGTTATCGCCGGCATTCTGGTGCCCACGCCGGTGGTGACGACAACGCCTGCCCCCGTTGCGCAACCGGTCAGGGACCAGACCGGGCTAAATATCCTGCTCGCCGAGGACAACCTGGTAAACCAGAAGGTCGCCAGACGGCTGCTGGAGCAGTTGGGTCACCGCTGCGAGGTGGTGAACAACGGTCGGGAAGCGCTGGAGCGCTGGCGCGCAGCCTGCTGGGATCTTCTGCTGATCGATCTGCAAATGCCGGAGATGGACGGTGAAACCGCCATCCGCCTGCTGCGGGAAGAGACCCAGGCGCAGGGCAGACAACATCAGCCCACGATTGCCATGACCGCCCACGCTATGCAGGGCGATAGAGAACGCTGTCTGGCGATGGGTTTTGACGGCTATATCGCCAAGCCGGTGAGCCAGGAGGCGCTACGGGAAGCCATCGCCCGCGTCGGCGCGGCGGAAGATAGCGCGCCGGAGGAAGAGGAAGGCCTGCCGGACGAAGCCCGCCTGCTGAAACAGTGCGCCGACGATCCTGAGCTTGTCGAGGAGTTGCTGGGACTCTTCGCTGCAGGACTTAATGCTGCGGCCGCCGCCCTCAACCACGCCATTGACGCCAATGACCGGGAGACATGGCGCCGCGCCGCCCACAAACTGCGCGGCGAGGCGGCCACCCTAGGTTTTCAACGCCTTGCCAGTGTGCTCCAGCGGCTGGAGAGCCAGGCGGCCTCGCCAGACCAAAGCGTGCCGGGCGACCTGCGCGACGCGCTGACCGAGGCGATCGCGGGCTGCCACCTGTGGCTGCGCCGCAGAACGCAGGAGGTTCCCCATGATCGCTAGACGTCATCTGCTGCTGGTCATTTGCCTGCCGCTGGCGCACGCCGGTTCTGCGCCGGTGACCTGGTCACTGGCCGGACAATGGCGGGTGCATGACGCCAACGACAGCGCCTTCGCCGGCGCGCAGGCTTCGGACGGCGACTGGCGCACGCTGCGGGTACCGGCAAACTGGTACAGCGCCGGATACGATCATCAGGGCGCCCTGTGGTATCGCCATCAATTTACCCTGCATGGCCTGACGCCGGACGCCATGGCTACGCTGGTGTTTGACGGCGTCGATTACTTTGCCGAGGTGGCGCTCAACGGCAAGACGCTGACCCGGCACGAAGGCTATTTTCAGCGCTTCCCGGTGGACATCACCGGGGCCGTTCGCCGCCATAATCAGCTCGCCGTGCGGGTCGACAGCCCCTATGAAGACCCGCAAAAGATCTGGCCGCTGCACAAGACGCTGATGAAAGGGATCCTCAATCAGCACGATACCCGTCCGGGCGGCGCCTGGTCGGTTCAGGGGCAGGATGCCAACTCCGGGGGGATCTGGGCGCCGGTGAAGCTCCATCTGAGCCGCGGCGTCACTATCGACGAGGTGATCCTGCGCCCGGACTGGCGACAGGGGCTGGAGAAGCCCATGCTGCGTGCCGAAATCCGCTATCGGGCCGTGACGCCCGGCCCCGTCACGCTGCGCCTGACGGCCACCCCGGACAATTTTTCCGGCCCGCCTTTTCAGCAGGCCTTTGCGGTCACCCTGGAGAATACCGCAGGCACTCTGCGCGTCTCGCTGCCCATGCCCTCGGCAAAGCTCTGGTGGCCGGTGGGCACAGGTAAACCGAACCTGTACCGCGTGCGCGCCACCCTCGTGGATAAGCGGGGGATCATGGATACCGCCGTCACCCGCACCGGATTACGTAAGGTGGAAGCGCTGGCGGATAATCAGGGCTGGCGCATCAATGACAGACGGCTGTTCATCAAGGGCAGCAACTATATTGGCTCGCCGTGGCTGAGCACCATGACGCGGAAAAAGTATCGTCGGGATTTCAGACTGGTCACGGCGATGAACGCCAACGCCATCCGTGTACACGGCCACGTGGCGGGCCGCGCGCTGTATGAGGTGGCCGATGAGATGGGACTCATGATTTGGCAGGATGTCCCGCTGCAGTGGGGTTATGATGACAGCGCCGCCTTCGCCGATAACGCCGTGCGCCAGACCCGGGCGATGATGGACCAGTTCGGCAATTCGCCGGCGATTATTGTCTGGGGCGGTCACAACGAGCCGCCGTGGAACTCGCCGTGGATGGAGAAACGCTTCCCCGACTGGCGTAAAACCTTAAACCAGACCCTGACGCAGCGGGTGGGCGATGCGCTGGCGGAAGACACCTCCCGCATCGTGCATCGCTTTTCCGCTGTCGAAGAGCACTACTGGGCAGGGTGGTATTTCGGCACCCTGCGCGACCTGCTCGCCCCGGCGAAAACCGGGATTATTACCGAGTTTGGCGCCCAGGCGCTGCCCCGCCTCTCCACCCTGAAGACCATTATCCCGGCCCGTCTGCTGTGGCCGAAAACCACCGCCGCCGACGATCCCGGCTGGGTGCGATGGAAGTACCATAATTTTCAGCCTTTCCAGACCTTTAAATTCGCCGGGATTCCGCGAGGCAACAATATTCAGGAGATGATTGAAAACACCCAGGCGTATCAGGCCAGGCTGGTGGCCCTGGCGGCGGAGAGCTATCGTCGCCAGCGTTATCAGCCGGTGACCGCCCTGTTCCAGTTTATGTTTGTCGAGACATGGCCCTCCATCAACTGGGGGGTGGTGGATTATCTGCGCCAGCCAAAGGCGGGTTACTATGCCCTGCAGCGCGCCTATCAGCCGATCCTGCCGTCCATCGAGCCGGTGACCGCCAGCTGGCGTCAGGGTAGCCCGGCGACGGTGCGCCTGTGGGCGATTAACGATACCTGGACGGCCTGCGAGGATTGTCGCCTGACCTGGCAGGTCAGGCAAAATGGTCGGATACTGACTCAGGGGGAAACCACGCGGACCCTGCCGCCCGACGCCGGCCAGATGGTCAGGGAGCTGACCGTCACCCCCGCCGGCCAGCAGCCCGTGACGATCGTCTACCGCATCGACAACCGTCGCGGCAAACGCGTGGGGGCTAACCAGCATAGCGAACCCGTCGCCGCGGCCCAGGCAGCGAAATGAAGGAGGCTTCCCGCTGAGCCGCGATCAGTCGTGGATTTTCACCCCCAGACAACCGCGAACGAATTGAGGGTTAAAGTGTTTTACCGCTTCGCCGACATAGCCTAAATCCAGAGCGCTGATTTGCGCCATTTCGCGCGCGGTGAGCGAGAAATCCCAGATGGCAAAGTTCTCTTCAATACGCTCCTGGCGGGTGGATTTTGGAATGACCGTGACGCCACGCTGCACGTTCCAGCGCAGGATAACCTGCGCAATGGTTTTATGATGGGCATCGGCAATCTCCTGCAGCGTTGCCTCTTCATACGGGTTATGTCTGCCGCCGCCTAACGGCGCCCAGGCTTCCGGCTGAACGTGATAGTGCTTCATGGTTTCCAGCGCCGCGGGCTGGGCGAAATAAGGATGCAGTTCGACCTGGTTCACCATCGGCTTAATTCTGACGGTTTCGCAGAAGTTCGCTAACACATGGGCGTAGAAATTGGACACGCCAATCGCTTTCAGGATACCGGCCTCATAAGCCTCCTCCAGCGCGCGCCAGGCGCTGAAATAATCGCCCATCGCCTGATGCAACAGATAAAGATCGAAGTATTCCAGCCCGGATTTTTTTAAGGACGCGGCGATACCGGCTTTCGCCATCCCGGCGTTGGCCATGTCCTGAACCCACAGTTTGGAGGTGATAAATAGCGCCTCGCGGGTACACAGACCTTCGGCGATGGCTTCGCGAACGGCCTCCCCCACCGCATCTTCATTATCGTAGACGGCAGCGGTATCGATAAGGCGATAGCCGGTACGAATAGCGTTCAGCACCGCCCGCTTACACTCTGCTTTATCGGTCACCTTAAAAACGCCAAAACCCAGCATCGGCATTTTACGGTTGTTACTTAATACACAATATTCCACGGTGCAGTCTCAGTTTGTTAAAAATTTCATGATAGACCAGAAACATCGCCGCGATTACCCCGTCATTTGTGATTTGACTTATGCATCCAGCTCATTAATCGCAGTGCGCTGATATCTCCTGTGTTTGACAGAAAGCAGGAAGCTCCCCCCTGCCGCGCCCAAAAGTAACAGACCGCTCAGAGCAAAAGTGCTGCGCCATCCCAGACTATCAAACACCAGGCCTCCTGCCGTTGACCCGAGGGCAATCGATAGTTGGATCACGGCGACCATCAGACCACCGCCCGCCTCCGCATCCTCGGGCAGCGTCCGCGCAATCCATGTCCACCAGCCGGTGGGCGCTGCCGTCGCCAGCAGGCCCCACAGGCTTAACAGTACGGCGACTGAACCTGTGTGGTGCCCGGCCAGCAGAAGCGTTCCGGCAATCGCGGCCATTAACAAAGGGATAGCCACCAGTGTCGGATAAAACCGGGCGTTCAGAACGGTCGTAATAAGCAGCGTGCCGACAAAACCGGCGGCGCCAATCGCCAGTAATATCAGGGAGAGGCCAGAAGGCTTGACTCGAGTCACTATCTCCAGAAACGGTCGCACATAGGTAAATAAGGTAAACTGCCCCATAAAGAACAGCCCGCAGGCCAACAATCCAAGGGATACCGTCGAGCGACGGAACAGACGCAGCACGGTTCCCTGCCGCTCTGGTGCGCGCTGACTTTTCATCGATGGCAGGCTAACGCATTGCCAGATGAAGGCTACCATCGCCAGCGGGACGAGACATAAAAAGGCGCCGCGCCAGCCGACGGTGGCCCCCAGGTAGCTGCCCAGCGGGGCCGCGACGACCGTGGCCAATGCGTTACCACCGTTAAAAATGGCCAGCGCGCGGGGAACCTGGCGTTGCGGCACCAGCCGAATGGCCGTTGCTGCCGACAATGACCAGAATCCGCCAATGACGATCCCGATGAGCGCCCTGCCCAGCATATAAACCGGAAAACTGGACGCCTGGGCAATCATCAATCCTGAGGCCGCCATCAGCGCCGTGAGCCCCAGCAGCAGCCATTTACGGTCCAGCGACCCGGTAAGACGGGAAATCGTCAGGCTGGTCAGTACCGCCAGCGCGCCAGAAAGCGCGATCCCCTGGCCTGCTAATCCCTCGGTGATGTGTAAATCACCCGCGATGGGTGTCAACAGACTGACCGGCATAAACTCTGAGGCAATGAGCACAAATACGCAGAGCGTCATCGCCAGGACGCCGCTCCAGTATGCGCGGGTGTTATGTAATCCAGACATTATTTATCTCCGACAAAACAAAGCCGCCAGCAGGCGGCTTTGGGGATGTCTCCGGCACAGGAGAGCGATTACAGGTTGGTTTCGAAAAACTGCTCGAACGTAGCAAAGGGAATTTTGCCCGCGGCGTTGTCATAGAGGTCGACATGGTTTGCCCCAGGGACAATCACCAGCGCTTTCTCTTTGCTGCCGATCGCCTTGAAAGCATCTTCGGCAAAATAGCGTGAATGGGCTTGTTCGCCGGTCACAATAAGCGTCGGAATAGTCACTTCGCTGGCGTAACTCAGCAGCGGCATATTCATAAACGACAGCGGCATCGTCGCATTCCATGCCCCGGTTGAATTAACCGAACGCGCATGGAAACCTCGCGGCATACGGTAATAATCGAAGAACTCTTTCAGCACCGGGTTGGGGTTGGCGGGCAAGGTTTCCGGCAAAATACGAGCGGCAGCGCTGACGTTGCCTTTATCATCAACATATATGTCATGCCCACCTGGGGCGAAAGTGCCGTTTGCCGCATCCTTCCAGCGCTGCGCGTTCAGGTACTGCAGTACCGCTCGGCGGTCGGCTGTCGTGTAGCGGTCTTTGCCATCGCCTACCCCATGACCCATCGCGCGGCTCATGTCATACATGACGCTGGTCGCCACCGCTTTGACGCGTGTATCCATCGCCGCGTCGTTTAGGGCCATACCACCCCAGCCGCAAATGCCGAGCAAACCGATACGGTTGCGATCCACCTCTTTTTGCAGGCCCAGAAAGTCCACCGCGGCACTGAAATCCTCGGTATTGATATCCGGTGAGGCCACGTTGCGTGGGTAGCCACCGCTTTCGCCCGTATAGGATGGGTCAAACGCCAGGGTGACAAACCCCTGTTCGGCCAGCGTCTGGGCATACAGGCCGCTGGACTGCTCTTTTACCGCGCCGAAGGGACCGCTCACAGCAATAGCTGCCAGTTTGCGTTCACCGCGATCCTTCGGCAGGTAGAGATCTCCAACTAAGGTAATCCCGTAGCGGTTCTGAAAGGTCACCTTACGGTGATCCACTTTTGCGCTCTCCGGGAATGTTTTATCCCATTGTTCAATCAATGAAACAGGTGCGTTCGGGTTAGTTGTATCAGCATAACTCATCGTTGTGGCTCCACTTAATAAGGCGCAAAGCAGCATGGCGGGTATCGTGGCTGTCATTTTTTTGCTGAAAACCGTCATTAAATCCCCCTAAATAAACGTGTGAAAACCAGTCTCCAGAGGACAACGCTGCTGGGCTTTGTTGTCATGCGCTTATTGTAGCTAGCAATAAAAGTGCTTATTAGAGGCTAAAAAATGCTAAGATTAATACCATTTAGTTCTAAATAGCGCGATTGTTACGAGGCGGAAGATGGCGAAACGGGAAAACTATAATGACCTCTACCTGTTTATGCAGGTGGTGCGGGAAGGCAGTTTTACCGCCGCAGCGCAACGACTGGGTCTGGCGCAGTCCGGGATCAGCCGTGCGGTTCGCGAACTCGAAGAGCGGCTGGGCGTTCAGCTTCTGGTGCGCACCACCCGCCGGTTGTCGCTCACTCAGGCGGGTGAGCAGCTCTATCACAATGTCGAATCCGGTTTCGACGCCTTAGATATGGGACTCGCCACGCTGGCCCATTATCGGCAAACACCGTCCGGTACGGTTCGCATCAATGCCAGCCAGCACGCTATTGATAAAGTTCTGCTGCCTAAGCTGGCGATATTTAAACAACGCTATCCCGATATCCGCCTGGAACTGATCACCGAAAGCCGGTTCGTCGATATTATTGCGGAGCGTTTCGATGCGGGCGTGCGTCTGGGCCCGGAAGTGGGGAGTGGCATGATTGCGGTACGTATTTCGCCCGATATGGAGATGGCGGTTGTCGGAACCCCGGAGCATTTTCGTCGCTACGGCTTTCCGCAAACCCCTGCCGATTTAACCGGTCATCCCTGCATCGCCTATCAGTTCGGCGACGGCAGCCTGTACGCCTGGGAACTTAACGTGGAAGGCAAAAAAATTACCCACCCGCCTCAGGGACAGTGGGCTTTCGCCGACAGCTATATGGAGGCCAAAGCGGCGCGGCTGGGGCTGGGACTGGCTTATGTCCCGGAGGAGCTGGTCACAGATGATCTGCAACGCGGTACGCTTATCCGGGTGCTCCAGCGCTATAGCCAGCGTCTGGAAGGTTCATTTCTCTATTACCCGCACCGCAATGTATCGCCCGCGCTGAGAGCGGTCATTGATACATTGCGAATGTAGTAGAGGTCGCCTTCAGGCTTAGAGAAAACTGGTATTTTCACTTAAGTCGATCTTCGGTGCGACCAGTTACTGAATATATAATATGAAAAGGACAGCCTTTTTATATATTTCGAACATGAAAAATTATTTAGTTCTGGTTTTTCATTATATGAAGACGATATTAATTTTTAAGATCTGGCAAAGCTTAAAGCACCAAATTCTCAATTGGCTGATTTACTTATTAATAAATAACTGGCGCCGCAATCCGCGCCAGCTCTGGGTTCAGCAATGGCTACCTGCCCTGAGCAGGAGGCCAGTACGCATCAGTGTTTAACGATATACATGGTACGGCTGTAGGCCACATCTTCCGGGTTGGTGATCGGGTAGCCTTTCAGCCACGGCTTAATCAGCCGACCGTTGGTGTACTGGTAGATCGGCGCAATTGGCGCTTTGGCCATAATGATCTTCTCCGCCGCGTTGTAATCGTCGTTACGCGCTTTGGCCGAATTCTCCACCGCCGCCTGGGCGAGGATTTTGTCGTACGCCGGATCGTTAAAGCGGGAAATATTTCCGCTGTGGGTGGAAGTCAGTAGCGACAGGAAAGTGGACGGCTCGTTGTAATCCCCTACCCAGGAGGCGCGGATCACATCGAAATTGCCGGTGTTGCGGCTGTCGATATAGGTTTTCCACTCCTGATTCTGCAGTTTCACATCCACGCCGAGGTTCTTTTTCCACATCGACGCCACTGCGATGGCAATCTTCTGATGGTTCTCAGAGGTATTATACAGCAGCGTCAGCTTCAGCGGGCGATTCGGGCCATAGCCGGCGGCGGCCAGCAGGGCTTTCGCCTGGGCGTTAAGCTCGGCCTGACTCATGCTCTCAAACTGCGACGGCTGCGGCGTGAAGCCCGCCGTTACGTCCGGTGTGAAACGCCAGGCCGGTTTTTCCCCGGTCCCTAGCACTTTCTCCGCCATCACCCGGCGATCGATGGTCATACTCAGCGCCAGTCGCACCCGCTCGTCCGCTGTCGGCCCTTTTTGGGTATTAAAGGCGTAATAGTAGGTGCCCAGCTGCGGCGGGGTATACACCTGTCCAGGAATATCCTTCAGCAGCTTCTGGTACATATTTTTCGGGAAAGATTCGGTGATATCGATATCGCCGGCCAGATAGCGCTTGGTGGCGGCGGACTCCTGGTTGATCGGCACAAAGGTGACCTGCTGGATCACCGTTTTGGCGTTATCCCAGTAGTGGTTGTTCGGCACCAGCACCAGCTTTTCATTCACGACGCGATCTTTCAGAACATAGGCGCCGTTGCCCACCAGGCTGCCGGGCCGCGTCCAGTTCGCGCCGCTGTCGACATTGGCTTTTTGCACCGGATAGAAGGCAAAGCTGGCGGTCAGGTTGCTGAACCATGGCAGCGGCTTATCCAGCTGCACCCGCAGGGTGTGGGCGTCGACGGCGGTGACCCCCAGGGTCTCCGGCGCGGCTTTGCCGTCGATGATGTTCTGCGCGTTGGCGATCCCCGCCAGCGCCGCGAACCAGGCGAACGGCGAAGTGGTTTTCGGATCCACCAGACGCCGCCAGCTATAGACGAAATCCTCGGCGGTGACCGGCGTACCGTCGGACCAGCGGGCGTTATCGCGCAGGGTAAAGGTCCAGACGCGGTTATCATTGCTCTGCCAGCGGGTCGCCACCCCCGGCACCAGGTTGCCTTTCGCATCCTGATTGACTAAACCTTCAAACAGATCGCGGATCACCTGGATTTCCGGCAGGCCCACCGCTTTGGCGGGATCTAACGAGGCGGGTTCATCTTTGATATGGCGCACCAACTGCTGTTTTTCCGCCAGTACCGTGCCCGGCGGTACGTCCGCCGCCCAGGCCAGAGAAGATACGCTGGCTAACCACAGCGCGCCGCATGTCAAAGCGACAGGATACTTCATAAGATCCCCTTTAAAATGAGAAAAAACACCGCCAACAGAGCGATAATTATTTGTTTCATCACCTGAAATTGCAAACAACATATGATAGAAAATTGATGTGCCGTCGGATTTCACGCCTCCGGGAATGGGTTTGATTCCAACACGCTTTTCGCCAACACTGAATAATAACGACACACAGGAAGCCCTATGTCTATTTCACGTCCTCGCCCGCAGCGCGGCGACTTTCCGCCGGGAACCCGGCAGTACGGCAGCTCGGAACTGGGCGCGCCGCTGCTGTGGTTTCCTGCGCCGATGGCCGACAGCCGCAGCGGCCTGATTATTGCCGGCACCCACGGCGATGAGAATTCGTCGATTGTGACCCTCTCCTGCGCCCTGCGCACCCTGAAGGCGGAGCTACGCCGCCACCACGTGGTCCTGACGGTCAATCCTGACGGCTGTCAGCTCGGGCTACGCGCTAACGCCCGCGGCGTGGACCTCAACCGTAACTTTCCGGCCGCTAACTGGAGACAAGGGGAAACGGTGTACCGCTGGAACAGCGCGGCGGCGGAACGAGACGTGGTGCTGTTGACCGGCGAGCAGCCTGGTTCGGAGCGGGAGACCCAGGCCCTGTGTCAGTTGATCCATCAGATCCATCCGGCGTGGGTGGTCTCCTTTCACGATCCGCTGGCCTGCATCGAAGACCCGGGACACAGCCCGCTGGGACACTGGCTGGCGGACGCCTTCTCCCTGCCGCTGGTGGGCAGCGTGGGCTACGACACCCCAGGTTCCTTTGGCAGCTGGTGCGCCGATATCGGGCTCCCCTGCATCACCGCCGAGTTTCCGCCGGTCTCCGCCGACGAGGCAACGGAGCGTTACCTGCCGGCGATGACCGACCTGCTGCGCTGGCAGGCTTAAACTTAAAGATGAAGCACGCCGGTGCTGAACCGCAGCGCCGGCTCAACGTCCACCGCCAGCCATGTCGGGCCGTCGAGGTCGGCGAAGCGCGCCAGCGGCGCCAGGGGGAGCGCGGCGGCGATCCCGCGCGAGGTGCAGAGCATACAGCCCAGCATCCGTTCAAAGCCCTGCCGTTCCGCCTCCCCGGCCAGGGCCAGCGCTTCGGTCAGGCCGCCGGTTTTGTCCAGTTTGATATTGATCATCTCATAGCGCCCGCGCAGCCTCGGCAGGCTCTCCCGGGTATGGCAGCTCTCGTCGGCGCAAATCGGTAACGGATGAACGAAGTTTTCCAGCGCCGCATCGGCGTCGGCGGGGAGCGGCTGCTCAAGCATCGCCACGCCGAGGTCCGCCAGCAGCTGGCAGCGCGCCGCCAGCCCCTCGCTGTGCCAGGATTCATTGGCATCGACAATCAACGTGGCCTGCGGCGCCGCCTGGCGAATAGCGATTAACCGCTCGCTGATAAGCCGGTCGTCGAGCTTCACCTTCAACAGTTGAGCACCCTTCTGCCACAGCGCCGCGGCGCTGGCCGCCATCTGATCCGCCGTGCCAATGACCACCGTCTGGGCGGTGATCACCCGCTCGGGCAACGTCACTCCCAGCAGTTGGGGCAAGGTTTTGCCTTCGCGCCGCGCCTGCAGATCCCACAGGGCGCAGTCAATGGCATTGCGCGCGGCGCCTGCGGGCAGCAGCCGCTGCAGCTGTTCGCGGGTAAGTCCCGCCTCCAGCTGCTCGCCGATAGCCATCACCTGGGCCATGACCGACGCGATGCTTTCGCCATAGCGTGGATAAGGCGTGCATTCGCCCACGCCTTTCACACCGTCCTCTTCCAGTTCCACCACCACCACTTTTGCTTCGCTGCGGCTGCCGCGGGCGATCACAAAGGGGGTGTGGAGCGGCCAGGCTTCCTCATACACTCGCACGTTACGCATTCCCTTGTCCTCTCTGGTCAATGTTAAATAGGGTTTGCCGTGTAGCTGGCGGATGTCATACACTACTCGCGACGTTAACTATATGTAAACAGGAAGATAACCATGTCACAAACCGTGCATTTCCAGGGCAACCCCGTTTCTGTTCAGGGCACCATTCCGCAGGCAGGCGCTAAAGCGCAGCCGTTTACGCTGGTCGCCAAAGATCTCTCTGACGTCGCGCTGAGCCAGTACGCCGGCAAACGTAAAGTACTGAATATTTTCCCGAGCATTGATACCGGCGTGTGCGCCGCATCAGTGCGTAAATTCAACCAGCTGGCCGCTGAACTGGACAACACCGTGGTGCTGTGCATTTCCGCTGACCTGCCGTTCGCCCAGTCTCGCTTCTGCGGCGCCGAAGGCCTGAGCAACGTGGTGACCCTTTCCACGCTGCGCGGCGCATCGTTCCTCGCTGACTACGGCGTCGCTATCTCTGCCGGTCCGCTGGCTGGCCTGGCCGCTCGCGCCGTGGTCGTTATCGATGAAAACGATCAGGTCGTCTACAGCCAGCTGGTGAACGAAATCACCGAAGAGCCAGACTACGACGCCGCGCTGGCCGCCCTGAAAGCCTGATAACAGACTGCCCTGGCGCATCGCGCCTGCGGACATTCGCTTTGCTCAGCCCCCGCTCTGCGGGGGCTTTTTATTGCCGCGGCGCATAGCGGGAAATCGTCCGCGCCATCGCCGGACCGGTCAGCAAAATGGTAAACAGCCGCAGCGTCTGCAGCGCCATGATGAACGACATATCCGCCCGGGTACCAGCGGCGATAATCGCCACGGTGTCCAGCCCGCCGGGGCTGGTGGCCAGATAGGCGGTCATAAAGTCCATCGGCAAAATATGAGTCAGGGCAAGGGCCATCAGGGCGCACATCAGGATCAGCCCGAGAATGGAGGCGATAATCTGCGGCAGCGTCTTCAGGGCCAGTAGAAAAACCGCTTTGTTAAACTGCAGGCCCACCGTCCAGCCCAGCACCGCGTAGGCCATCGCCAGCAACCACTCCGGCAGCTCCAGCATCACCCAGCCGCCGCCCTGGACCAGCGCGCCGAACAGCATCGGCAGCAGCATGGCTCCGGAAGGGATACGCAGCCGGACGCCCAGCCAACAGGCCGCCGCCGTCAGCAACAGCGTGATAGGAAAATTGAGGGTCAACGGCGCAAACCAGACGATGGCCTGGCTCATTGCCTGCGCCTCGTTGCCCTGGGCATAGCGCACCACCAGCGCCGCCGCGCCGACGACAAACAGCACCCGTAGATACTGCATCAGCGCCACCAGCCGCACATCTGCCCCGTACTCCTGGGCCATCACTACCATTGCCGACGCCCCGCCGGGAGAGCTTCCCCAGGCGCCGGTGGCGCCCGGCAGCGCGCTATAGCGAACCAACAGCCAGCCGGTGAGGCCGCTGATCGCCAGGGTGGTCAACAGGATCGCCAGCACCAGCGCCCAGTTAGCGAACAGTACGCCAAAAACAGAGGGATTAATCGCCCTGGCGATCATGCAGCCAACAATGGCCTGCGCCGCCAGATAACAGGGGCGAGGGATGCTCAGCTTCACCCCGCGCAGGCTCAAAATGAGACCGGCGATCAGCGGCCCCAGCAGCAGCGCTGCCGGCAAATGAAGGCGTAACAGCAGCGAGGAAAAGAGAACGGAGAGCAGCAGCAATATCAGCCACTGCCCGATCGCGCGACGCGACGCCAAGATGCACCACCCCGGAAAAAGAATTAAAAAACCAGTATATACAGGTTTGGCCCGCTTTGCAGGCCGAATGCCGGCGACATAGGTCGCCGGCCTGGCGGGATTATTCGTCGCCCTTTTTCTGACTCAGGCCATATTCACGCAGCTTATTAGCGATGGCGGTATGCGACACCCCCAGCCGCTTCGCCAGCTTACGGGTGCTGGGGTAGCTGCGATAGAGCTGGGTTAGCACCGAGCGCTCAAAACGGCGGGTAATGTCGTCCAGCGACCCTTCCATGGCCTCCTCGCCCACCGGCAGCGAGGCGACGTCGTGGTCCGGCAGCAGAATGTCCTGCGGACGCAGTTCGAATCCTTCCAGCTGGGTTAGCGCACGATAGACAGCATTCTTCAGCTGACGAACGTTGCCGGGCCAGCTGTATCGGGTAAGCACCGTACTCAGGTCGGCGGAGAGCTTCGGCCGCGGGATCCCCTGCTCATCAGCAAAGCGGGCAACAAACAGCTCCGTCAGCGGCATAATGTCCTGCGGGCAGTCGCGCAGCGGCGGCAGATACAGGGTCAGGACGTTGAGGCGATAGTAGAGATCTTCGCGGAACAGCCCTTTCTGCACCAGCTCGACCAGGTTTTTCTGCGTCGCGCAGATCACCCGCACATCGACGTGTACTTCATGATCCTCGCCGACGCGGCGGAAGGTGCCGTCGTTGAGAAAGCGCAGCAGCTTGGTCTGCATTCGCGGCGACATCTCGCCAATTTCATCCAGCAGCACCGAACCGCCGTTGGCCTGCTCGAAGAAGCCTTTTTTGCCCTGCAGGGCGTCGCCGAACAGTTCGCTCTCGACCGCGTCCTCGGGAATGGAGCCACAGTTAAGCGCCAGATAGGGTTTGCCCGCCCGCGGGCTGGCCAGATGGCAGGCATGCGCCAGCAGATCTTTGCCGGTGCCCGTATCGCCGACAATCAACAGCGGCGCGCTGAGCATCGCCAGCTTGCGCGCTTGCTCCACCACGTGGCGCATTTTCGGCCCCACCGCGAGGATCTGACTGAAGGCGCTGGTGTCCTGGCTGGTCATGGTCTGCAGTTGGCGTCCCATGCGCACGGTTGAGCGCAGCATCGCCACGGCGCCGGTCAGCACTCGCTCGTTATGCTCCCCTTCCAGATAGACCGGGGTCACTTCCAGCAGGTAGTTCTGCCCGTTCACCACCACATGCTCCGCATGCGTCTCCTGCGGGCTACTTTCCAGCCAGCGCTGGACGTTGAAATCGGCGATCAGCTGGGCCACCGGATGGTTGCGCAGCTTCGCCTGGCTTTGGCCAAACAGCAGGCAGCTGGCGGGGTTGGCCAGTTCGACCCTGCCTTTGGTATCCAGCGACAGCACCGGCTCCGGCATCGCCACCAGCAGCGCGCTGAGCGCAAGATGTTCACGCTCAGATGGCATCCACGGCACGGTCCGCACGTCTGTCACGCCGGCGATACGGCGGATCTCCGCCATCAGGCTGCTGAAGGTGGCGAACTCCAGTTCGGCAAAATTGAGGTAGATACGGCCAATAGGGTCAATATCGATACCACGCAGATCAATGCCGCGCAGCACCAGCAAATCGAGCAATTCACGAGTCAGACCGAGGCGGTCTTCACAAAAGACTTCAAGACGCATGGGAGTGTTCACCCTAAAAGTGCCAATGACCGGAGAATAATAGGCCAGGAATGGACTTTCGGGAAGCTAACTGTCAACAATTATTGACAGCATGGCGGAAAAATGGGCGTTGCGCCGTAAAGTCAGGCGGTCAGTGGTGAAATTGACGCCAGGGCGAGCCGGGATTCATCATAACCTCAAGGCCGGGCAAGGCGAAGCCGCCGCCCGGCAATGTCTCTGAGCGGAGGTTACTTCTCCGGGCGGGTTTTGCTTTTCTGCAGGGTCTCTTTCAACTGCCCAATCAGCTCGCGACGAAAATCGCCGAGTCGCGGTTTATCATCGGCGATCCACGGCAGCGGGCGGCACAGCTCCATTGCCTTGATCCCGAGGCGGGCGGTGAGCAGGCCGGCGCCGATGCCCTGCGCAGCGCGCGCCGACAACCGGGCCGCCAGATCCTGCGACATCCAGTCCATGCCCACCTCGCGCACCAGTTCGCTGGCGCCGGCGAAAGCGATATTCAGCAGCACCAGGCGAAACAGGCGCAGGCGGCTGTAATACCCGAGCTCAATGCCGTACAGGGTGGCAATCCGGTTGATCAACCGCAGATTGCGCCAGGCGATAAACGCCATATCCACCAGCGCCAGCGGGCTGACGGCGATCATCAGCGTCGACTCCGCCGCCGAACGGCTGATTTCCCGCCGCGCCTGAGCATCAAGCACCGGCTGCACCAGTTGGGCATAGAGGCTGACCACTTCCCGGTCGCTTTGCGTTTCGTGGATGGCGGCATACCAGCGCTGCAGCGCCGGATGCGACTGATCCAGCCCGGCCTGCTGCGCCAGCTTCTCACAAAAGGCTTTCCCTTTACCGACCGCGTGACTGTGCAGCATATCGCGGGCTTCATCGCGTTCGTGAGCGCGCTGGCGCAGTCGCCACAGGCGGCGCCACTCGGTGGCCACCGATCCGACGCCGGCGCCGACGATCAGCGCCCCGGCGACGCAGCCGCCCAGCGCAATCCAGTCCTGGGTCTGCCAGGCGTTGGCGGTCCACTGCACCCCTTGCGCCACGACGCTGACGCCGAAGATCGCCAGGCCAGCGCTGACCATCCGCCGCCACAGACTGCGTTTCGGCCGCAGCACTGACTCCACCACCGCCTCTGCCGCCCCCTCTTCCTCTTCGCCGGTCACCAGACGCGCCGGCGCGAAGTTATCGGCTTCCAGTCGGTCGAAGGCGCGAGCGCTTTTCAGCGGCGGCGTTTTTTCCGCCTGCAGCGGGCCATCAAAATCAATCCGCGGTTTTAACGGTTCGCTCATCGCAGTTTATCTCCAATCAAAAATTCCAGCGCCGCGTCGAGGCGAATGTGCGGCAAGGGCCGATCGACATCCATGACCTGCGGACGAAAGTTTTCAAACTGAAAGCCCTGCTGCTGCCAGAAGGCCTGGCCCGGCAGGCGCGCCGGCACCTCGCCGGGATAGATGGTCAACGGCTGGCCGTCGCTCAGCCGATTGCCGCGCAGGGCGGGAATTTTCTCGCCGTTCAGCTCAATCAGCCCGCTCTGGGTCGCCTGAATGGACGCCAGCCCCAGACAATCCATACTGATCCCCTCGAAGGCGGCATTCTGCCACGCATCCTGGATCAACTGCTGCAGGAGCGACACCATATTGCTGTGCTGATCCACCGTGACGTGGTCGGCTTTGGTGGCAGCGAACAGCAGCTTGTCGATGACCGGCGAAAACAGCCGGCGAAATAAGGTGCGCTGCCCGTAATGGAAACTTTGCATCAGCTGGGTCAGCGCCAGGCGCATATCGTTAAACGCCTGCGGCCCGCTGTTGAGCGGCTGCAGGCAGTCCACCAGCACAATCTGCCGGTCGAAGCGCAGGAAGTGCTCTTTGTAGAACCCCTTCACTACCTTTTCGCAGTAGTACTTATAGCGTTCGCGCAGCATGCCGGCGTTGCTGTGTTTATCAGCTTGCGCCAGCTTGGCTTCGCCGACGGCGTCGACGTCTGGCCATGGGAAGAACTGTAGCGCCGGCGCGCCGGCCATTTCGCCGGGCAGGACAAAGCGCCCGGGCTGGATAAAGTGCAACCCTTCACGCTTACAGGCGTGCAGATAGTCCGTCCAGGCGGCGGCGATGTCGGCCAGACGGGCCTCGTCGGCAGGAGCCAGCGGATCCAGCCCGGCGCAGAGCTGCCGCCAGCGGGCCGACCACTCTGCACGCTGTCCCTGCAGGAGTCCGGTCATCTGCCGCGACCAGCTCAGATAATCCTGCGCCAGCATCGGTAAATCGAGCAGCCACTCCCCCGGATAGTCGACAATCTCCAGATACAGCGTGGAGGTGTCTTTAAAGTGGCGCAGCAGGGAGTCATTGGAACGGTAGCGCAGCGCGAGACGGATCTCGCTCACGCCGCGCGTCGGGGTTGGCCACATGGGCGGCTGGCCGTACAGCTGGGCCAGCCCTTCATCGTAGGTGAATCGCGGAATGCCGAAGTCCCGCTGCGGCACGCGCTTGACCCCAAGCAGTCGCTCTTCGCGCGCGGCGCTCAGCAGCGGCAGGCGGGCGCCGGTGTGAATATTTAGCAGTTGGTTGACCAGCGCGGTGATAAACGCCGTTTTGCCGCTGCGGCTCAGGCCGGTCACCGCCAGGCGTAAATGCCGGTCAACCCCGCGGTTGACCAGCGCATTCAGTTCAGTTTTCAGTCGCTTCATCGCCAGTCCGTTATGCCCTGAAGGTGTGTCTCGTCATCATAAGCTATCCGCCGGGAATAAGCAGGACAACATTAATCCTTTTGCGCCTTCCCCACGGCGGCGTTATTTCATCCCGCGCGTGACGCGGTTGGCCAGCCGGCTGAGCAGCGGCTCCAGCGCCACCGCCAGCAGCATTTTCAGCGGCCGCCGCGCGACCGATTTGACCGCCCAGCCGGCAACGCCCGCCGGGCCATAACGCAGCGCGGTCAGCAGCGCCAGCTTACCGACGATTTTCAGACCGGGCTTCACCTGCTGCCCGGCGCGTTGCCATTTGCTATTCATGCGTTGCCTCACTCGTTAACAGCAGGGTTTACAGCTGACGAAAGCGGCTGCGCAGCGTAAAGGTGTCGGAGGTGACGTACCGTTCCATCTCACGCAGACGCTGTTCGCCGGAGGCCAGTTCGGCATCCACGGCGGCCAACAGATCGCCATTGCTCGGCGCTTTATGGCCGTACAGCTCACTGTCCGGCATCGGGTCCAGGGCGAAGGTCAGAATGATGTAGGCCACCAGGACGAAGAAAAAGAGGCCAAAAACCATCGCCAGCACGGTAATCAGGCGCACCAGCTTCACCGGGACGTCAAGATGCTGAGCAATGCCCGCGCAGACGCCCTTCACCATCCCGCGCTGCGGAATACGCCACAGTTTTTTATTCAGATCCAGTCCAGCCATTATTTGTCTCTCCAGTTCGGATGTTCGGCATCCAGGATCGCTTCCAGCGCCTGAATGCGCTCGCGCATCCGCTTCGCGTCATCGGTCAACTGCAGCAGCCGTTGCTGCTCATTTTGCGTCAGACTGCCGTTGGCGCCGCGATTGTTGTAGTGCAGCCATAGCCAGACCGGCAGAACAAACAGCACAAACAGCGTCAGCGGAATGGCGAGAAAAAGCATGCTCATGTGTACTCCTTACAGGGGGTGAGCCGCGGCGCAACGCCGCGCCGCGCAATCGTACTTACTGGTTGGACTGATTCATTTTGGCTTTCAACGCCGCCAGCTGCTCGCTGATTTCATCGTCCGCTTTCAGTTCGGCAAACTGCTGATCCAGCGTCTGCTGCTTGCCAAAGCGGTGGCTCTCCGCTTCCGCTTCCATCTGATCGATGCGACGCTCAAAGGATTCAAAGCGCGCCATCGCCTCATCCAGTTTACCGCTGTCCAGCTGGCGACGCACATCGCGCGACGAACTCGCCGCCTGATGACGCAGCGCCAGCGCCTGCTGACGAGCGCGGGTTTCGCTGAGTTTGTTCTCCAGCTCGCCAATCTCTTTCTTCATCCGCGCCAGCGTTTCATCCACCAGCTGCACTTCGTGGTCCAGCTGAGCAATAAGGTCGGTCAGCTTCTGTTTTTCGATCAGCGCCGCCCGGGCCAGATCCTCTTTCTCTTTGCGCAGGGCCAGCTCGGCCTTTTCCTGCCATTCCGCCTGCTGGGCGACCGCCTGCTCAATACGACGGGTCAGCTGTTTCTTTTCGGCCAACGCGCGGGCCGACGTGGAACGTACCTCAACCAGCGTGTCTTCCATCTCCTGGATCATCAGACGCACCAGCTTTTGCGGGTCCTCCGCTTTCTCCAGCAGGGAGTTGATGTTGGCGTTCACGATGTCGGCAAAACGAGAAAAAATACCCATAATTTCAGTCCTCATAGTTCTGGTTGCAGGCATTCACCTGTGGGTTAGCTAATACAAATGGCGTGCCAACTTTTTATCTTATTGATTTTAAACAGAGTGGTTGCGAATTGCGCAGGGCATTGCTACATTCACCTGGTTAATCCCACTATTTAATGGCGAAATTCATCATGGCGCAGTACAAGGATAATCTGCTGGGCGAGGCCAACAGCTTTCTCGAGGTGCTGGAACAGGTTTCCCGACTGGCTCCGCTGGATAAGCCGGTGCTGGTCATCGGCGAGCGCGGTACCGGGAAAGAGCTTATCGCCAACCGTCTGCACTACCTCTCCGCCCGCTGGCAGGGGCCGTTTATCTCGCTGAACTGCGCGGCGCTGAACGACAATCTGCTCGATTCGGAACTATTCGGCCACGAAGCCGGGGCCTTCACCGGCGCCAGCAAGCGCCATCCCGGGCGCTTCGAGCGCGCCGACGGCGGGACGCTGTTTCTCGATGAGCTGGCGACAGCCCCGATGCTGGTGCAGGAGAAGCTGTTAAGAGTGATTGAATATGGCGAGCTGGAGCGCGTGGGCGGCAGCCAGCCGCTGCAGGTTAACGTCCGGCTGGTGTGCGCCACCAACGCTGACCTGCCGCGCATGGTGGAGGAAGGCCACTTTCGCGCCGACCTGCTCGACCGTCTGGCCTTCGACGTGGTGCAGCTCCCGCCGCTGCGCGAACGGCAGAGCGATATCATGCTGCTCGCCAACCAGTTTGCCATTCAGATGTGCCGCGAGCTCGGCCTGCCGCTGTTTCCCGGCTTCAGCGAACGTGCCACCGCCACGCTGCTCGGCTACCGCTGGCCGGGGAATATTCGTGAACTGAAGAACGTCGTCGAGCGCTCGGTCTATCGCCACGGAGACAGCGAGCACGAGCTGGACGCCATTATCCTCAACCCTTTCCGTCAGACCGCCGCCTCCGAGCCGGAGACCGCGTCCGGGGACGAGCTGCCCGCCCTGCCGCTGGATCTGCGCGATTTTCAGCTACAGCAGGAAAAACGCCTGCTGCAGCGGAGTCTGCAGCAGGCGAAGTATCATCAGAAGCAGGCGGCGGAGCTGCTGGGGTTAACCTATCACCAGCTCCGCGCGCTGCTGAAAAAGCATCAGCTGTGAGAAGTGCGCGGCAGCAGCAGCGCGCTCGCCGCCATCGCCCCCAGGCATAAGGCGGCGTTGAACCACAGGGCATACTGGGCGGCATGGGCCATGCCCAGCGGCAAAAACAGCGCGAAAAGTGACGCCGTCACGGCAATGCCCATCGCCCCGCCCAGCGAGCTGCCCATCTTGTAGATCCCCGAGGCGACGCCAATTTTGTTCTCCGGCGCGTTGGCCACCGCCGTATCCGTTGACGGCGTGGCGTAGCAGCCCAGGCCGAGGCCGAACAGCACGTTGCTGGCGAATACCACGCCGATATACAGCGCCTTATCGAGGAAGGTGCAGGATATCAGGCCGATGGCGATGGCGGTCAGCACCGGGCCGGCCATCATCGGCAGCCGGGCGCCATAGCGCTGCAGCAGCTTCTCGCCGACCCGGATCATCGCCAGGACGGTGACCAGATAGCCGAGGGTCATCATTCCGCTCTCCAGCGGCGTCAGGTGGTGCCCTTGCTGTAGCCAGATGCTGGCGATCATCATGGTGCCAATCGCCCCGTTGAGCAGAAAGTTCGACAACACCGCCGCACCGTAGGCCCGGTTGCGAAACAGCGCAAAATCGATCAGCGCCGCCTCGCCTTTGCGCAGCCCGCTGCGAATAAACACCGCGCCAGCGATCAGCGCCCCCGCCAGCATGCTCAACGACAGCGGACTGGCCCAACCCCAGCCGTGGCCTTTGCTGATAAACAGGTTCACCAGCACCAGCCCGACGATCAGGCTCAGCAGGCCACCAACGTCCAGCTTATGCTGGCTGGCGCTGGCGCTGCGGCTCTCCGGCGTGCCGCGCAGCAAAAACAGCGCCAGCAGAGCGACGGCAATGGAGAAGACGAAGATCCAGCGCCAGCCCAGGCCGGTGGCGATAGCTCCGCCAACGAAAGAGCACAGGCCGCTGCCGCCCCACGAGCCGATGACCCAGAAGCTGACCGCCCGCTGACGCGCGCGTCCCTGGTACCAGGTCTTAATCAGCGCCAGCGTCGCCGGCATAATGCACGCCGCCGACAGTCCCTGCAGCACCCGGCCGGCGAGGAACAGCCCCGGCCCCTGGGCCAGTACCAGCATGGCGCTGCCGATGATGCTCAGCCCCAGTCCGAGGGTGGTCATCCGCATGCGGCCAAACTTGTCCGCCAGACCGCCGCTGGCCACCACGAAACAGCCGCTGAACAGCGCGCTGAGGCTGACGGCCAGGGTTAGGGTCTCAAGGGAAATATCAAGACTGCTTTTCATCGCCGGCACGACGTTAATCACCGACTGGGCAAACAGCCAGAAGGTTAAAACGCTCAGCACAATCCCTACCAGCAGACGATCGCTGCCGACAAAGGAGGTGTCGCTTACGGTGACAGTGCTCATTGCATGGCCCTCCCGTTTCCGGTGATTAACGCAGATAGTGTTCCGTCAGGCCGCACCACAGTGCCGCGCCGGTCAGCAACAGCGCGTCGTTGAAGTCATAGCCCGGGTTATGCACCATGCAGCGATCCGGCTCGTCCCCAGCGCCGATAGTGAAATAACTGCCGTGGGGGTGCTGCTCCAGCATGAAAGCGAAATCTTCACTGCCCATAAACGGCTTCACCTCGCCCACCTGCTCTGCGCCAAACAGCGCTGTCGCCACCTCCCGCACCATAGCGTTTGCCGCCGGATCGTTACGCAATACCGGGCTGCCGTTGACGTGGGTCAGCGTGGCCGTGGCGTTGAAGCTCTCCGCCTGGGCCACGGCAATGTCATGGATCCGCTGCAGCACGGTCTTACGTACCTGCTCATTGAGGGTGCGCACCGTGAGCTTCATCAGCACGTGATCGTTAATGATATTGGGCGCATGTCCGGCCTGGATGCTGCCGACGGTTACCACCGCCGGCTCAAACGGGGTGATATTGCGCGAGACGATGGACTGCAGCGCGAGGGTAATATGGCAGGCCACCAGCGTGGCATCCACCGTATGCTCCGGCACCGCGCCGTGGCCGCCAACGCCCTTCACTTCAATATGCAGCGTATCGGAGGAGGCCATCATCGCCCCGTCGCGCAGGCCGATTTTACCCAGCGGCTGACCCGGCATATTGTGCAGGCCGAAGATGGCGTCGCAGGGAAACTGGTCAAACAGACCGTCCTCGACCATTACCCGCCCACCGTACAGTAACTCTTCCGCAGGCTGGAAAATCAGCTGCAGCGTCCCGTTAAACTGGCGTGTGCGCGCCAGATATTCAGCCGCGTAGAGCAGCGTAGTGGTGTGCCCGTCATGGCCGCAGCCGTGAAAGCGCCCTTCGACCTGGCTTACCCACGGCTTCCCGCTCCGCTCCTGCATCGGCAGCGCATCCATATCGGCTCGCAGGCCGAGGCGTTTTTTTCCGTGGCCGACGCGCAGCGTGCCCACCACTCCGGTGCCCGCCAGGCCGCGGTGAACCTCGTATCCCCACTCGCCAAGCAGTCGGGCGACCTCGCTGCTGGTCTGATGCTCTTCAAAGCCGATCTCCGGCTGCTGGTGGAACCGGCGACGTAAGGCAATAAATTGCGCCTCGTTGACCTGCAAGGCTTCAAGCAACGGATGTGTCATTTTTTTTATTCCTGTGTTGTGTTTGCACGACACTTTCGAGTTTATGCGGGTGAAACAGCTTTCAGGCGCGGTTTTTTGTTTTATATTGACGAGAAATCAATGAGTGTTTTTCATACATATCGGTTATGACAAAAAACAACCGGTTGCTTTTTGTCGACAGAGGAGAGCCATGTGGAGCAGCATTCAGGCGACTTTAGCGTCACCGTGCGCGATGTGCGTCAGCTGAGCCAGCCGGAAAGCGATCTGCTGACGCTGCTGTGGGTGCTGGAAGGGAGCGTAAATCTAACGGAGGCGGAAGGTGCGCCGCAGCAGCTTGCCGTCGACGAGCTGGCGATCGTTAACCGCAACCGTCGCTGGAGCCTGCGCAGCGTCGGGGGCAACGCGGTGATGATCCTGACCCTCGCCGCCAGCTGGCTGGCCCGCCTCGACACCACTTTTTTTGCCGTCGACTACCAGATATCGCCGCGCACCCGGGATGCCGATGACGGCCTGCGCCGCCTGATGCGCCAGCTGCTGGTGAGCGGTCTGGTCAATCATCCCGGCCATTACCGGCTGGAGGCCAACCGCTGGTTGAGCGAGATAGCGCTGCTGCTGGCCACGCGCTTCAGCCAGCCCATCGTCTCCACGCCGCGGCGCGATTCTGAAAAATGGAGCCGGAGGATAGCCAGCGTGGTGGCGCGGATCGACGCCAACTATCAGCGCCGTCTCTCTTTACAGGAGGTGGCGGCCGCAGAGTTTGTCTCCGAGGCCTGGCTGTCACGCCTGTTTCACAAGGAGGTTGGGGTCAGTTTTGTTCAGTACCTCACCGCGCTGCGCCTGCGCCACGCCGCCGACCAGCTGTTAACCACCCGCAAACCCGTTCAGCAAATTGCCCGCGAACAGGGGTTCGCCAGCACGCGAATGATGAGCGATCTGTTTAAGCGCCACCATGGCGTGACGCCGCGCCAGTATCGCGAGCAGTCCCCCCGGGAGCCTGGCCGACCGCGCCCGCCGCAGGGCGATCGCTGGCAGCCGGTGGCCGTGGACCGGCTCTACGCCCGCCTTAATGAGCCGGAACCACCCGACAGGGAGAGCCAGCCGCTGCTGATCAATCCGCCGCAAACCCGGGAGATCAACCTGCACCAGCGACCGGCGCGCGCCGCAGTGCTGCGCCATACCCGGATGGTGGTGACCGTGCGCGAGCTGGACGATCTGCTGCGGGAGGACGTGCGCCGCGAGCTGGAGCAGTTGCACCGCGTCCTGCCTGTGTATGCCATCGATATCAACGACGCCTTTCTCAGCAGCCGCCTGTTCGGCACCGGCTGGGACGATCCGCAGATGGCTGGCTACGCCTGCTGGTACAACCTGCAGCAGATCTTCAGCTGGCTGGCGGTGATGGGCTGGCAGGTGATCCTGCATACCGGGGTCACCACTCGCAGCGACCTGCTGCAGCGCTTCCTGCAACTCGCTGCCAACCATTTTCCGCCGGCGACGCTCAGCAGCTGGCGCTTTGTCTGGCACTGGTCGCCGCAGGCGAGCGAAGCGGCCCGCCAGGCCGCCTGGCGGCAGCAGCGCGAGGTTCTTCACCGTCTTCTGCCGCAGCCGCAGCTGGGGATCTGGCACCGCTTTGCCGCCAGCGCGCCCGGGGACGATTCCCTGTTCCACTCGCCGCTGCTGGCGGAATCCGATTTTCTCGCCTGCCAGGCGGATGCCAACGAACAGCTCGATCTGGCCCAGGCGGACAGCAGCAGTCTGGCCTCCTGCGAGCACTATCCGGCGCATAAGCTGCGGCAAATCCACAGCGCCCTGCGTCAACAGCAGCTCAACCTGCCGCTATGGCTGCTCTCGTGGAATACGCTGACCGGCGATACGCGAGACACAAACGGGCGCTTTTTTCGCGGCGCGCTGTTGATGGATAATCTGCTGGGGGTCGCTGACCAGGTCTGGCTGGCGGGCTTCTGGTTAAATTCCGGCCTTCAGGGCGAAGCCCGCGCCAACGGCAAGCTGGATACCTCCAGCCTGGCGCTGCACTATCTGCACGGGCTGCCGCGCCCGGTTTACTGGGTGCTGTGGCTCTGGCGACGGCTGCGCGGCGAGATCCTGTTCCACGACAAAAACCTGCTGCTGCTCCATCATCAGGGGCACTACCAGCTACTGCTGCGCAATACGGTGGTCTACAACCCCTGGCTCTCCAGCGAAGCGGCTTTTATTCAACGCTTCAGCCAGCCGTACAGTGTGCGACTGCAGGGGCTCAAGGGCCGCTGGCGCGTCAAACAGCACCTGTTCGATCAGCACCACGGCGCGCTGTTCCCGCTGGTGGACGCCTTTCGCAGCCGCAGCGGCCCCGACGCCGAAGATTATCAGTGGCTGATGCATCAGGCTCGTCCGGCGCTCAGCGTGGAGGAGGCCCGGCTCGATGGCCACTGGCTGCGGGTCGACTCGCTGGAGAGCAACGCCCTGGCGCTGTACGAATTTACCCCTCAGCTCTCCCCCGGCGAGGATCCTGACGCCTGAAGCAAACCGTGAATTTTGCGCTGGCTCTCCGTCGTCGCCGGGTTGAAAACCAGCAGCGACAGATCGGGGCGGCCTTCCACGGCAAAAGAGGTGAACTCCAGATCGAGCGGGCCCATCTGCGGGTGGTTAATGCGCTTATAGCCTTCGCCGTGGCCAGCGACGTCATGGCTTTGCCAGAAACGGGCGAACTCGACGCTTTGCTGGCTGAGCTCCGGGATCAGCTGGTCAGTTTCTTTTGTGGCGCCCATCCGCGTGACGTCGGCGCGGAAGGCGTTAACGATAAGCTGCCCCACCGTCTGCCAGTCCTCCAGGGTGCAGCGGGCCTCAGGCCGGGTAAACAGGCGGCGCAGCACGTTGCGCTCCGCCAGCGGCAGCTGGCCGTAGTCGGTCAGCACCCTGGCCGCCGCCGTGTTCCAGGCGATCACGTCCCAGCTGGCGGTACGGATAATCGCCGGAATGGTGAAGGCGTCAAGCACCCGCTGCAGCCGCGGCGTCATATCATCCGTGACCGTCAAACGGGTCTGCAGCGGATGGCCGAAGGCGAGAATAAACAGATGTTCGCGCTCCGGGGTGGTCAGCCGCAGACCGCGGGCGATCCGCTCCAGCACCTCGCGGGAAGGCGCCCCGCCGCGGCCCTGTTCAAGCCAGGTATACCAGGTCGGGCTGATGCTGGCCAGCTGGGCGACCTCTTCACGACGCAGGCCCGGCGTGCGCCGGCGTCCCGCCGGGAAGCCAAACGTCGCCGGGTCGAGACGCTGACGCCTGGCGCGGAGAAAATCACCTAAAGCATGATTGTCAGAAGTGTTCATCATCTGCCTGTGAGTCTGCCTGTTAGAATTTATACCCCGATAATGTCTCTACTTTTATAGTATGACATCGTGGGTAGGATACGCCTGAAAACCCGTTCAGGAGGTTCATGATGCGTATATTTCTTACCGGCGCGAGCGGATTTATCGGCTCGCGTATTCTTCCGGCGCTACAGACGTCGGGTCATCAGGTTATCGGCCTCGCGCGCAGCGACGCTACGGCGCAGGCCCTGGAAGCGGCAGGCGTCGAGGTGCATCGCGGCACGCTGGATGCCCCCGATTCGCTGCTGGCGGGCGTCGAGCGCGCCGACGCGGTGATCCATACCGCTTTCGACCACGACTTCAGCCGCTTTGCCGCCAACTGCGAGAAAGACCGCCAGGCGATCCTGACCATGGGCCAGGCGCTGCGCGGCAGCGAGCGGCCGCTGGTCATCACCTCCGGCACGCTGATGGGCGACGACGGGAGCGGCGCCCCGGCCCGCGAGTCGTGCTTTAACGCAGCGCACCCCAGCCCGCGCACCGCTTCAGAGCTCGCCGGCCAGCAGCTGCTGGAGGCGGGAGTGGACGTCCGGGTGGTTCGCCTGCCGCAGGTGCATGACACCGTGCGCCAGGGGCTGCTGACCTGCTATATCGAGCGCGCGGTCACCAGCGGCGCGGTGGCCTTGCGCGGCGAGGGGAACAACCGCTGGTCCGCCGCCCATGTCGATGACGTCGCGCGCCTGTACGTCAGCGCCCTGCTGCAGGGCGCTGCGGGCGAACGCTACCATGCGGTGGCTGAAGAGGGGATCGCGTTACGAGAGATCGCCGCAGTCATCGCCCGGGGTTTAAATCTGCCGCTGACCCAGTTGGATGAGACGCAGGCCGACGCCTGGTTCGGCTGGTTTGCCCCCTTTACCGCCCTTGAGCTGCGCGCCAGCTCGGCATGGACCCGCGAGCGATTGCAGTGGCAGCCGGTCGGCCCCGGGCTGCTGGAGGACTTACGGAATATGGATTACCAAAAAGTGACGTTGTCACAATAAGCAAAGACGTTCCGCCCCTTTATTACACCCGACGGGTAGGGTTAGCCGCCCGTCGGACCATCTGCTTTCTCCCCGCTATACTGAATTTATCCTCGGCGTTAGCGTCGCTTCCACCGTCCGGTCAATCGCGGCCAAACAGAGCTGACTGGCGATATCGGCGATAAAAAGTTACCATGTTTCATTATACAGACTCGGTTCCGCGACTATTTTAATCAATTGACTGAATACTATACGCCCCCGGTAACCGCATTATCCCTCAGGCTTGTTGAAGGCGGTGGTGAATGTCTATGAATCTTAATAAGATAGAGTTCAACTCTATAATCAAACAGAAAATATGCGCCTGAAATTGTCATCTCTCCTGGCAGCGGTTTCCCTGCTGTGTGGGCAGGCTTTTGCCGCCCCTGCGCTCCCCGACCGCGCCGATATTCGCGACAGCGGTTTCGTCTATTGCGTCAGCGGCCAGGTGAATACCTTTAATCCGCAGAAAGTGAGCAGCGGACTGATCGTCGATACGCTGGCTGCGCAGATCTACGATCGCCTGCTTGACGTCGACCCTTATACCTATCGGCTGGTCCCCGAGCTGGCTGAGAGCTGGGAAGTCCTTGATAACGGCGCCACCTACCGTTTTCACCTGCGCCGCCACGTCCCGTTTCAACGCACGGCATGGTTCTCCCCGACGCGGGATTTCAACGCCGATGACGTGATCTTTACCTTTGGCCGCATCTTTAACCGCGATCACCCTTGGCACAACGTCAACGGCAGCAGCTTCCCCTACTTCGACAGCCTGCAGTTTGCCGACAGCGTGGAAAGCGTCCGCAAGCTCGATAATCAGACCGTGGAATTTCGCCTCAAGCGGCCGGATGCCTCATTCCTCTGGCATCTTGCCACCCACTATGCGTCAATTACCTCCGCCGAATATGCCGCCCGCTTAACGCAGGACGATCGTCAGGAACAGCTCGATCGCCAGCCGGTGGGCACCGGCCCGTTCCAGTTGTCCGAGTACCGCTCCGGACAGTATGTTCGCCTTCAGCGCCACCCCGGGTACTGGCGCGGCAAACCGTTGATGCCGCAGGTGGTGGTCGACCTCGGCTCCGGCGGTATCGGCCGCCTGTCAAAACTGCTGACCGGCGAATGCGACGTGCTGGCCTGGCCGGCCGCCAGCCAGTTGACGATCCTGCGTGACGACCCGCGCCTGCGCCTGACGCTGCGTCCGGGGATGAACATTGCCTGGCTGGCCTTCAACACCGCCAAGCCGCCGCTGGACAACCCGGAGGTACGCCACGCGCTGGCGCTGGCCATCAACAACCAGCGCCTGATGCAATCCATCTACTACGGCACCGCGGAGACGGCGGCGTCGATGCTGCCGCGCGCCTCCTGGGCCTACGATAACGACGCTAAGATTACCGAATATAATCCCCAGGAGGCTCGTGCTCGTCTGAAGGCGCTGGGGCTGGAAAATCTTACCCTCAAGCTGTGGGTTCCCACCAGCTCGCAGGCGTGGAACCCCAGCCCGTTGAAAACAGCCGAGCTGATCCAGGCGGATATGGCGCAGATTGGCGTCAAAGTAATCATCATGCCGGTGGAGGGGCGCTTCCAGGAGGCGCGGCTGATGGACATGAACCATGACCTGACGCTCTCCGGCTGGGCGACGGACAGTAACGATCCGGACAGCTTCTTCCGGCCGCTGCTGAGCTGCGCGGCGATCGCCTCGCAAACCAACTTTGCCCACTGGTGTAACCGGGAATTTGATGACGTGCTGCAAAAAGCGCTGCTCTCGCAACAGCTCTCCTCGCGGATGGACGCTTACAAAGAGGCCCAGCGCATCCTCGCCCGTGAACTGCCGGTCCTGCCGCTGGCCTCGTCGCTGCGGTTGCAGGCCTATCGCTATGATATGAAAGGTCTGGTGCTTAGCCCCTTCGGTAACGCTTCCTTCGCTGGCGTATCGCGGGAGAAAAACGAAGAGGTGAAAAAACCATGATTATTTTTACCCTGCGCCGTCTGCTGCTGCTGTTGGTCACCCTCTTTTTTCTGACCTTTGTCGGCTTCAGCCTGAGCTACTTCACCCCCCATGCCCCGCTGCAGGGCGCGACCCTGTGGAATGCGTGGCTGTTCTGGTTTGAAGGGGTACTACACTGGGATTTTGGCGTCTCCAGCATCAACGGCCAGTTGATTTCCGAGCAGTTGCGCGAGGTGTTCCCGGCGACCATGGAGCTGTGCATCCTCGCCTTCGGCTTTGCCCTGCTGATTGGCATTCCGGTGGGGATGATTGCCGGTGTGATGCGCAACAAATGGCCCGATACCCTGATCAGCGCCGTTGCGCTGGTCGGTTTTTCGATCCCGGTCTTCTGGCTCGCGCTGCTCCTGACCCTCTTCTTCTCCCTGACCCTCGGCTGGCTTCCGGTCTCCGGCCGCTTCGACCTGCTGTATGAGGTGAAAAACGTCACCGGTTTCGCGCTGATCGACGCCTGGCTTTCGGACTCGCCGTGGCGCCATGAGATGATCGTCAGCGCCGCCCGGCATATGGTACTGCCGGTGCTGACCCTGGCGGTAGCCCCTACTACCGAAGTGATCCGCCTGATGCGCATTAGCACCAGCGAGGTCTATGACACCAACTACGTCAAGGCGGCCGCCACCCGCGGCGTGTCGCGACGCAAAATTCTACTGCGCCACGTGCTGCACAACGCCCTGCCGCCGGTGATCCCGCGCCTCGGCCTGCAGTTTTCCACCATGCTCACCCTGGCGATGATCACCGAGATGGTGTTCAGCTGGCCCGGACTGGGCCGCTGGCTGATCAACGCCATTCGTCAGCAGGACTACGCGGCGATCTCCGCCGGAGTAATGGTGATTGGCGCGCTGGTGATTATTGTCAACGTGATTTCCGATATTCTCGGTGCCATGGCTAACCCACTGAAACATAAGGAATGGTATGCCCTACGATAGCGTTTATCTGGAAAAGCGTCCGCCCGGCGCGCTGCGCACCGTATGGCGTAAATTCTATGGCGACACCACGGCGATGATCGGCCTGTACGGCTGCGCGGGGCTGCTGCTGCTCTGCGTCTTCGGCGGCTGGTTCGCCCCCTACGGCATCGACCAGCAGTTCCTCGGCTACCAGCTACTGCCGCCATCGTGGTCGCGCTATGGCGAAGTCTCTTTCTTCCTCGGGACCGATGACCTGGGGCGCGATGTGCTCAGCCGGCTGCTGAGCGGCGCGGCGCCGACCGTCGGCGGCGCTTTTGTCGTCACCCTCGGCGCCACGCTGTTTGGCCTGGTGCTGGGCGTCATTGCCGGGTCGACCCACGGCCTGCGCTCGGCGGTGATGAACCATATCCTCGATACCCTACTCTCCATCCCCTCGCTGCTGCTGGCCATCATCGTCGTCGCCTTTGCCGGGCCGCACCTCAGCCATGCGATGTTTGCCGTCTGGCTGGCGCTGCTGCCGCGGATGGTGCGTTCCGTCTACAGCATGGTCCACGATGAGCTGGAGAAAGAGTACATCATCGCCGCCCGCCTCGACGGGGCGTCGACGCTGAATATTCTGTTGTTCGCCATTCTGCCCAATATCGCCTCAGGCCTGGTGACCGAGATCACCCGCGCCCTGTCGATGGCTATTCTGGATATCGCCGCGCTGGGCTTTCTTGACCTCGGCGCTCAGCTGCCTTCGCCGGAATGGGGAGCGATGCTGGGCGATGCGCTGGAGCTTATCTATGTTGCGCCGTGGACCGTGATGCTGCCCGGGGCCGCGATTATGCTCAGCGTACTGCTGGTCAACCTGCTGGGCGACGGTATTCGCCGGGCGATCATTGCCGGGGTAGAATAATGCCGTTACTCGATATTCGTCACTTAACCATCGAATTTAAAACCAACGAAGGCTGGGTGAAAGCCGTCGATCGCGTCAGCCTGACCCTGACCGAAGGCGAAATCCGTGGTCTGGTCGGGGAATCCGGCTCCGGAAAGAGCCTGATAGCCAAAGCTATCTGCGGCGTGACAAAGGACAACTGGCGGGTCACGGCCGACCGCATGCGCTTCGACGACATCGACCTGCTGCGGCTGTCGAACCGCGAACGCCGAAAACTGATCGGCCACAACGTGTCGATGATATTCCAGGAGCCGCAGTCGTGCCTCGATCCCTCTGAGCGCATCGGCCAGCAGCTGATCCAGAGTATTCCCGGCTGGACTTACAAAGGGCGCTGGTGGCAGCGACTGGGCTGGCGCAAGCGGCGGGCCATCGAGCTGTTGCACCGCGTCGGGATTAAAGATCACAAAGACGCCATGCGCAGCTTCCCCTATCAGCTGACCGAAGGCGAGTGCCAGAAGGTGATGATTGCCATCGCCCTGGCCAACCAGCCACGCCTGCTGATCGCCGATGAGCCGACCAACGCCATGGAGCCAACGACTCAGGCGCAGATTATCCGCCTGCTGACGCGGCTCAACCAGAACAACAACACCACCATTTTGCTGATCAGCCACGACCTGCAGATGCTCAGCAAATGGGCGGATAAAATCAATGTCATGTACTGCGGGCAGACGGTGGAGAGCGGGCCAAGCGAAGAGCTGATCACCCTGCCGCATCACCCCTACACCCAGGCGTTAATCCGCGCTATCCCGGATTTTGGCAGCGCCATGCCGCATAAAAGCCGCCTCAACACCCTGCCGGGGGCGATCCCGCTGCTGGAGCAGCTGCCCATCGGCTGCCGGCTGGGGCCCCGCTGCCCGTACGCCCAGCGCGAGTGTATTGAAACGCCGCGTCTTACCGGGGTGCGCAATCACCTGTACGCCTGTCATTTCCCGCTGAACATGGAGAAAGAGTGAAATGGTCGAAACATTGCTGGAAGTGCGCCAACTCAGTAAGACCTTTCGCTACCGCACCGGCTGGTTTCACCGCCAGACGGTGGAGGCGGTTAAGCCGCTGAGTTTTACCCTGCGCGAACGGCAGACGCTGGCGATTATCGGCGAGAATGGCTCCGGAAAATCCACCCTCGCGAAGATGCTGGCGGGCATGGTGGAGCCCACCAGCGGCGAGGTGCTGATCGACGACCATCCGTTGACCTTCGGGGATTACTCCTACCGCAGCCAGAAAATTCGCATGATCTTTCAGGATCCGTCGACGTCGCTAAACCCGCGCCAGCGCATCTCGCAGATCCTCGATTTTCCGCTGCGGCTGAATACCGATCTCGACGCCGAAGCGCGACAGAAGCAGATCATCGACACCCTGCGCATGGTCGGCCTGCTGCCGGACCACGTCAGCTACTATCCCCATATGCTGGCCCCGGGTCAGAAGCAGCGTCTTGGCCTCGCCCGGGCGCTGATCCTGCGCCCGAAGGTCATCGTCTGCGATGAGGCGCTGGCCTCGCTGGATATGTCGATGCGCTCCCAGCTCATCAACCTGATGCTGGAGCTGCAGGAGAAACAGGGCATCTCCTACATCTATGTCACCCAGCACCTGGGCATGATGAAGCACATCAGCGATCAGGTGCTGGTGATGCATAACGGGGAAGTGGTTGAGCGCGGCAGCACCGCCGATGTGCTGGCCTCACCGCTGCACGACCTGACCCGACGTCTGATTGCCGGCCATTTCGGTGAGGCTCTCACCGCCGACGCCTGGCGCAAAGACGGCAAATAGCGTCGTCTCATTCACCTCGCCCGCTGACCTCACGCCGGCGCGTGGCCAGCGGTTCGCTTAAGGATGGCCACCGCGCTGGCAATGTCCGGCGCCAGCCAACGATCGTCCTCCCAGCCAGGCACGCTTTCGCGCAGCAGGTCTCGCGCCCGGCGCGTGCCCGCGGCCAGCTTCTGCGGCTCGTGAAAATCGAGCCCCTGGGCAGCGAGTAAATATTCGATGCCGAGGATCTGATAGAGGTTGCCCAGCAGGCGCTGCAGTTTCAGCGCAGCGCTGGTGCCCAGACTTAAATGATCCTCCTGCAACGCCGAGGTAACAAAATTATCCAGCACCGCTGGCTGCGCCAGCTGCTTGTTTTCCGCGCACAACGACGCGGCGACGTACTGGGCAATCATCATCCCTGAATTCACGCCCGGTCGGGCGACCAGGAACGCCGGCAGCCCGCTCACCAGAGGATTCACCAGCCGGTCAAGGCGTCGTTCAGCGATAGCGCCCAGCTCTGCCATGGCAATGGCCAGCAAATCGCAGGCCATTGCCACTGATTCGCCGTGCGGATGCGCCTGGGAGACCACCCGCCACTGCTCAACGGTCCCCAGGATCAGCGGATTATCGGTACAGGCGTTGAGTTCGATATTTATCTGCGTCTGCGCGTGGCTAAACCGATCGCGGCAGGCGCCATGCACCTGAGGCATCGAGCGAAGGCTTAGCGCATCCTGGGTGCGAAGTCCTTGACTTTCGGCCAGCAGAGGGCTGTCCGCCAGCAGCTCACGCAGCCGCTGGCCGCTGGTCTGGATACCGGGGCTGGCTTTCAGCGCCAGGATCTCGGCATCGAATGCCACAAGCTGGCCGCGCAGCGCTTCAAAGCTCATCGCGCCGGTTACATCGGCCCAGTCCATTAAGCGCTCGGCGTCGTCTAACGCCAGACAGGCCAGACCGGTCATGCACGGCGTACCGTTGACCAGACTCAGCCCCTCTTTCGCTCCCGGCGCGATGGGCTGCAGATTCAGCTGCGACAGGACCTCTGCCGCAGGCCACGTTCGCCCCTGCCACAGCACATCGCCAACCCCCATCAGGGCCAGGCCAATATGCGCCATATGCGTTAAATAGCCAACTGACCCCTGGGAGGGCACCTGAGGGGTGACGCCATGCTGCAAAAACGCCAACAGTTGCTGCACTATCCCGGCGGAGATCCCGGATTTACCGTGGCTGAAATTGGCCACCGCGGCGCACATAATTGCCCGGGTTGGGGCGACCTCCAGCAACGGTCCCACCCCGCAGGCATGGCTGAGCAACGTATTGCGCGACAGCTGGTGCAGCTGTGCTTCCGGCAGCGTAATATTGCACAGCGCCCCCAGCCCGGTATTGATCCCATAGGCTACCTGGCCGGCTTTAACGATATGCTGGACGATCGCCCGTCCTTGCGCGATACGCGCCCAGGCGCTGTCGCTGAGGCTCAAGGTCGCCTCGCCCCGGGCGACGCAAGCCACCTCCTGCCAGCGTATCGGCGCATCGCCCCACTGGATCATTTTCATACGACCTGTCCTGGCTGTTGATGGCTGGAGATAAATTGCTTAAAGCGCGCGGATCCCTGGCTGCCAAACAGCGCCTCAGGCGCGCCGTCGCAGTCAATCGTCCCCTGGTGCATAAAGACCACCCGGTTGGAGACATGGCGGGCGAATCCCAGCTCGTGGGTGACCACCAGCATCGTCCGTCCCTCCTCCGCCAGGCTGCGCATCACCTTTAGCACCTCGCCGACCAGTTCAGGATCCAGCGCTGAGGTGGGTTCATCAAAGAGCATGACGTCCGGCTCCATCGCCAGCGCGCGGGCTATCGCCACGCGCTGCTGCTGGCCGCCGGAGAGCTGCGCCGGATAAAAATCCTTTCGGTTCAACATCCCCACCCGCTCCAGCAGCTGCTCGGCCTGTTCAATGCAGGTCCGTTTATCGCGTTTGAGCACATAATGCGGCCCCTCAATGACATTCTGCAGGACCGTCATATGCGACCACAGGTTAAAACTTTGGAAGACCATCCCCAGCCGCGAGCGCAGGCGCTCTATCTGCCGGGGATTCGCCGCCAGCCGATGCCCGCGAGCGTGGTGTTTCATTTCAATCGTCTCCCCGCCGACGCTGACCACTCCGGCATCGGGCGTTTCCAGCAGGTTAATGCAGCGCAGCAGCGTACTTTTACCGGAGCCGCTGGCGCCAAGGATCGAAATAACATCGCCCTGCTGCGCCTGGATGGTGATCCCCTTCAGGACATCCAGGGAGCCAAAGGACTTATGAATATTGCTGACCGATAAGGTCACCGGACGTGAATCGAGCATCTTACTCTCCTTTGGTTATCGGCTTGAGCGACACGGTCGCAGGATTTGGCCTGGTATGCGGGGTTAAACGCCGTTCAAGCAGGGCGTACAATTGCACAATGATGAAATTGAGCAGCAGGTAGATGGCCGCCGCGCAGAGAAATACCTCCATCGTCCGGTAGGTACGCTGAATAATCTGTTGGGCCACCCCCGTGACGTCCCAGACGGTCACCAGGCTTGCCAGCGCCGTCGACTTGACCAACAAAATGGCCTCCGTGGAGTAGGCTGGCAGCGCATAGCGCAGCATCACCGGGGCAATGATCCGCCGCAGCAGCAGCCAGCGCGACATACCGCAAGCCTGGCCGGCTTCAATCTGGCCCGGCGGTATCGCCAGCAACCCGCCGCGCAGAATTTCCGCGGTATAGGCCGCCGTACAGAGCGCCAGCGCCAGAACGGCGCAGATGAAGGGTTCGCGCAGCAGCGGCCACAGGAAACTGTGGCGGATCACCCCAAACTGACCCAGCCCGTAATAAATGAGAAACAACTGGATCAGCAATGGCGAGCCGCGAAAGATGAGGATATAGCCTTTGGCGAAGCCGCTTGCCAGCGGCCAGCGGCTCATTCGCAGCGCCAGAACGCCAAGGGCCAGCACGCCGCCAAGCATAAAAGAGCAGATAAAGAGCCCCAGCGTCACCGGCAGCGCCGCGCCGAGCTTCAACAACGTCTCACCGAGGAAGGCAAAATCGATAATCATACAGGCTCCTTACGCCTGCGCGGCGCTGCGACGCAGCCAGGCGCGGTTCAGATGGCTCTCCGCCCGGGTAAACGCGCGGTTAGAGAGCAGCGTCAGGATCAAATAGCAACCGCCGCCGATGAGATAGAACAGGAAATAATCGCGGGTAGAGCCAGCGGCAATCTGGCTGGCGCGCATCAATTCAACCATCCCGGTCACTGATACCAGCGCCGAATCTTTGAGGCTCATCTGCCAGACGTTGGACAACCCCGGCAGCGAATAACGGACAATCTGCGGCAGCAGGATGCGCTGCAGGATCCGCCAGCGCGGCATGCCAATGGCGGTAGCTGCCTCCACTTCACCGGGCATCAACGCCAGGCGAGCAGCACGGTAGACTTCCGCCTGATACGAGGAGGAGATCAAACCAATCGCCAGGGCGCCAATCAGAAATGGCGGCACCTCAATAAAGCCGTCTGCGCCAAACAGGCGACCCAGCCATGAAATCATCCCTGAGCCGCCAAAATAGAACAGATAGATCACCAGTAATTCAGGGATACCGCGGAATACCACCGACCAGGCGGCGCCGAACCAGCGCGCTGGCGCGTGCCGGGACAATTTTGCGGCGGCGATGACGCCGCCCACGCCCGCACCGACGGCCAGCGCTGCAAGCGACAGCAGCAACGTGGTCAGCGTTGCGCTGAGGATCAGCGTCCCCCACCCGTTTTCACCCAAACTCAGAAGATTTAACATGGTTGCCTCGCTCAGGGAGTCACGTCGCTTTTAAACCATTTCTCACTCAGTTTTTTTACCGTCCCATCGGCCAGCGCCGCCTGAATGGCGCTATCCAGTTTCGCTTTGAGATCGGTATCGGTAAGGCGCACACCCATCGCCTCACCGCCTCCCCAGATTGGGCCGCTCATCAGCGGACCGCTCAATGCCAGATTGCTATTCTCCGGACGCGACAGGGTGGTGTTGGCAAAGGTAATATCATCAAACACCGCATCGATGCGCTCAGCCTGCAGGTCGAGGATCGCATCCGCTGAGTTGTTATATTCCCGGACGTCAGCGATATCCTTGAAATACTTATCAATAAACGGGGTGTAGACGGTGCCGGAAGCGATGCCGATGGTTTTCCCTTTCAACGCCGCGCGCAGAGGCGCAATCGCCGCCTGAATCTCTTTCTCATCATCATGAAGTTTGACCGCCGGGGACGGCGGTAGCAGCGACCCTTTTACCGCAATGAAAGAGGCCGGCGTGGCAGCGTATGCCTGGGTAAACGCCACTACTTTCGAACGCTCTGGGGTGACGACGATAGCATCCATGATCACGTCATATTTTCCGGCGTTAAGTCCGGCAATCATGCCATCCCAGTTCTGCACCACCAGTTTGCATTCGATCTGCATTCGCTGGCATAAATTCGCCATTAGCTCGGGCTCGAAGCCGCTGAGTTTCCCTCCGGGAAGCGTCAGATTCCAGGGCTCATAGCCGCCTTCCGTAGCGATGGTGATCGATTTCCACTCTTTAGCGTATGTTGAGCCACCGGACAGCAGTAGCCCCGAAAACAGGGTGACCAGGCAGGCCTGGCGGAAAGTAATACGCTGTTGCATTTTCATTCTCCCGATCGCGTTTTGTCATGATGGCTCTGGTCACGGCGATAAGATAATTCGCAGATGACTGCTCATGTATATACAAGCATTGACAAACCCGCACACGCGCTCAATGATGGATTTGTGAGCCCTGTTGTAAATAATTTGTAAGCACATTGAGACAAGCGTGTAACAAATACTATCCACTCCAGATTTCCGCCGAGCAAACTATGATCACGTATTTTGATTACGCTACTTTACCCGTCACGCCGTGGAAGAACGGTGCCGGCGCCACGCGGGAAATTATCGCCGTTCCTTCCGTAGATGCCCCTTTTCTCTGGCGCGCGAGCATTGCCACCCTGCAGGCCGATGGCCCTTTCTCCCCCTTTCCCGGGGTCGACCGGACGATCGTCCTGCTGGCGGGGCGACCGCTACGGCTGCGCGGGGAGGAGATCGATCATCCGCTGGCGCTCTGGCAGCCGTGGGCGTTCCCCGGCGAATGCGCGCTGTCCAGCGTCGGGATCGTTGAGCCTGGACTGGACTTCAATGTCATGACCCAGCGGGGTCGAGCTTCAGCGAAGGTTGAAGTGGTGAGCGACCGGCAGCGAGCGGCCACCGAAGGCGTCGCTTATGTGCTGCAGGGGGAGTGGGATCTGGCCGGGCGGCGCTGCGCCGCCGGCAGCGGTCTCTGCTGGCGCGGCAACGCCCCGGGCGAGCTGCGGCCTCTCGGCGCCGATGGGCGCCTCCTGCTGGCGTCGATTGCGCTCAAATAATCAGCTGAGAAAAGGGTATACTTGAGCCATCACGATCGGCTTTTGCCCCGCGCGGCGCGGGCCGGCTGAAAAATATCGTGACACAAGGGGTCGTCAGTGGGATATAATTCCTGGCTAAATTTGAGTTATTTTGAAATAACAATGTTAACGTTATGATTGTTAAAGTAAAAATAAGCAATAACGATAAGGATTAAAGCTATGGGTTTTCTTTCCGGTAAGCGCATTTTGATCACTGGCGTCGCCAGCAAACTGTCCATCGCCTACGGTATTGCGCAGGCAATGCACCGCGAAGGCGCGGAACTGGCATTCACCTATCAGAATGAAAAACTGAAAGGTCGCGTTGAAGAGTTTGCTGCCGCGCTGGGTTCTGACATTGTGCTGCCGTGCGACGTTGCTGAAGACGAGAGCATCACCGCGCTGTTCACCGAGCTGGAAAAAGTCTGGCCAAAATTCGATGGTTTCGTCCACTCTATCGGTTATGCCCCGGCTGACCAGTTAGACGGCGACTACGTCAACGCGGTCACCCGCGAAGGTTTCAAAATCGCGCACGACATCAGCGCCTACAGCTTCGTGGCGATGGCCAAAGCCTGCCGCACAATGCTGAACCCGGGCTCTGCTCTGCTGACGCTCTCCTACCTGGGCGCCGAGCGCGCGATCCCGAACTACAACGTCATGGGTCTGGCGAAAGCCTCTCTGGAAGCTAACGTGCGCTATATGGCAAACGCGATGGGTCCGGAAGGCGTTCGCGTCAACGCTATCTCCGCCGGTCCGATCCGTACCCTGGCCGCGTCCGGTATCAAAGATTTCCGTAAAATGCTGGCGCACTGCGAAGCGGTCACCCCGATCCGTCGCACCGTCACCATTGAAGACGTGGGTAACAGCGCAGCCTTCCTGTGCTCCAACCTGTCCGCGGGTATCTCCGGTGAAGTCGTTCACGTTGATGGCGGGTTCAGCATCGCCGCCATGAACGAGCTGGAACTGAAATAAGTTCCTTACCCTCCTCGCCCCGGTGAGGAGGGCTTTCCCTTCCCAGGCCTTGTGCCCCCCCTGTTATTCCAATCGGCTATTTGTTAGCACGTATCAATATTTTCTCCTGCTTCCGGGTTACGCCAGGATAGTTCTGCATAAACGATCCGCGGAACGGCGGTTCGCCACATACCGAACAAGGAAAGCCCATGGAGCCACGCCGCGTGAATGGCAAAAACCACTGGTATCACGAAACCCAGTCAACAATCTGCCCGGTGGATGTCCTGCCGCTCGTCCCTGAAGCCGCCCATGTTGAAGACCGCTTTTTGCTGGACCTGACGCTGCCGGACGCCTGGCTACACGCCCACGCAGGCTGGCTACGCCCCGCGCGCCAGCTGGCCGAGCGGCTGTTTCCCGACCAGGTGGCGGTGAGCCGCCTGCAAACCTTTACCGCCTACGATCGCCTGAGCACTGCGCTCACCGTCGCCCAGGTCTACGGCGTCCAGCGGCTGTGTAACCACTATGCCGCCCGCCTGGCGCCCCTGCCGGGGCCCGACTCTTCGCGCGAGAGCAACCGTCGTCTGGCGCAGATCACCCAATACGCTCGTCAGCTCGCCGGTTCACCCTCCGTCATTAACGCCCTTTCCCGCAGCCAGCTGGACGAAGTGGGCCTGACCAGTCGGGATATTATCCTGATCAACCAGATTATCGGTTTCGTCGGCTTCCAGGCGCGGGCGATTGCCGTGCTGCAGGCGGCCCAGGGCTTCCCGGTGCGCTGGATCCCCGGTATGCCGCAGCAAGAGGAGGCGCCCGCCGACCTGTTCGTCAACCCACCAGGAGAGTGGGTAACCGACATTGAGGATCCCGATCTGCAGTATGCCGATGACGAGCGCCAGCGGCGTATCGCCAGCTGGCAGTCACTGCCCGGCCTGGGCCCGCTGGCTCCGTTGCTGGCCTGCGACCCGCAGCTGATGGCGCCTCTGGAGACGCTGTTACGCCAGCTCAGCGGCAACGGTACCTTTGGCCCGCAGGTCGCCTTACTCACCGCGCGCACCAATGGCAGCGCCACCTGTTTTGACGCCTGGCTCTCCCACTGGCACGGTGAAGAAGCGTTCGGCAGCCATTTGCGCGAGGGCGATCAGGCTCTCCATCGCTGGCTTGGGCAGCATCCGCGGTCGCGCGCGCTCGTTACCGCGGTACAGTTGTTAACCCGCTCCCCGGACCGGTTTAGCGCCGCCCAGTTAACACCCCTCGGCGAATATGGACTCTCAGCGGAACAGGCGATCGATCTGTTAACCTGGAGCGGACTATGCGGCTGGATGAATCGTCTGAAAATCGCCCTCGGCTATGTGCGTCAGCAGACGTAAATTGCTGAAACAGCGCTTGCTGCGACAGGCATAATCGCGTAAAAATGTCAGCCGCTCTTTTAGCCACGAAAATACCTAATTATGTTTCAGGATAACCCGCTGCTAGCGCAGCTTAAACAGCAACTGCATTCCCAGACGCCGCGTGCGGAAGGGGTCGTTAAGGGCACGGAAAAGGGCTTTGGCTTCCTCGAAGTGGACGCTCAGAAGAGCTACTTCATTCCGCCGCCGCAGATGAAAAAAGTGATGCATGGCGACCGTATCGTTGCGGTGATCCATTCTGAAAAAGAACGCGAAAGCGCCGAACCGGAATCGCTGGTTGAGCCCTTCCTGACCCGTTTCGTCGGTAAAGTCCAGAAGAAAGACGATCGCCTCGCTATCGTTCCTGACCATCCGCTGCTGAAAGACGCCATTCCCTGCCGCGCCGCCCGTGGCGTTGAGCATGATTTCAAACAGGGTGACTGGGCCGTCGCAGAAATGCGCCGTCATCCATTAAAAGGCGACCGCGGATTTTACGCGGAGCTGACCCAGTTCATCACCTTCAGCGACGATCACTTCGTCCCGTGGTGGGTGACGCTGGCGCGCCATAATCTTGAGAAAGAGGCACCGGACGGCGTCGCCACCGAGATGCTTGACGAAGGGCTGACTCGCCGCGATTTGACCGCCCTCGACTTCGTCACCATTGACAGCGCAAGTACCGAAGATATGGATGATGCGCTGTATGTCGAATCTGGCGCCGACGGCAAACTGTTGCTGACGGTGGCGATCGCTGACCCGACCGCGTGGATTGCCGAAGGCAGCAAGCTGGATAACGCCGCAAAAGTACGCGCCTTTACCAACTATCTGCCGGGCTTCAACATCCCGATGCTGCCGCGCGAACTGTCAGACGACCTGTGTTCCCTGCGTGCCAATGAAGTGCGCCCGGTGCTGGCCTGCCGGATGACTCTGGCGGCCGATGGCACCATCGAAGACAATATCGAGTTCTTTGCCGCTACCATCGAATCAAAAGCCAAACTGGCCTATGACGATGTCTCTGACTGGCTGGAAGGCCGCGGCAGCTGGCAGCCGGGCAGCGAGGCGATCGCGCAGCAAATTACGCTGCTGAAGGACGTGTGTCAGCGCCGCAGCGAATGGCGTCAGACCCACGCGCTGGTGTTTAAAGACCGCCCGGATTACCGTTTCGTCCTCGGCGAAAAAGGCGAAGTGCTGGACATCGTCGCGGAGCCGCGTCGTATTGCCAACCGTATTGTCGAAGAGTCGATGATCGCCGCCAACATCTGTGCCGCCCGCGTGCTGCGCGACAAGCTTGGCTTCGGCGTTTATAACGTCCACACCGGCTTCGACCCGGCGAATACCGAACAGCTGGCGGCCCTGCTGAAGACCCACGACGTACACGTTGATCCAACGGAAGTGCTCACCCTGGAAGGTTTCTGCAAGCTGCGCCGCGAACTGGACGCTCAGCCGACCGGTTTCCTCGACAGCCGCATACGTCGTTTCCAGTCGTTTGCTGAAATCAGCACCGAGCCGGGCCCCCACTTTGGTCTTGGTCTTGAGGCCTACGCCACCTGGACCTCGCCGATTCGTAAGTATGGCGACATGATCAATCACCGTCTGCTGAAGGCCATCATCAAAGGCGAAACCATTGCGCGCCCACAGGATGAAGCCACCGTGCAGATGGCGGAGCGCCGTCGTCTCAACCGCATGGCCGAACGCGATGTCGCCGACTGGCTGTATGCCCGTTTCCTCAACGATAAAGCCGGTACCGACACCCGCTTTGCGGCGGAGATCATCGACATCAGCCGCGGTGGAATGCGCGTACGTCTGGTGGACAATGGCGCGGTCGCCTTTATTCCGGCCCCGTTCCTTCACGCCGTGCGCGACGAACTGGTCTGCAGCCAGGAAAACGGCACCGTGCAGATCAAGGGAGAAGTGGTCTACAAAGTGACCGATGTTATCGATGTCACTATCGCTGAAGTCCGCATGGAAACGCGTAGCATCATTGCTCGTCCGGCAGCCTGACGTCTCTTCACAGCGGTTCCTTCGGGAACCGCTCCTTCTTTCCTCCCTGTCCCGTCATGTCCGTCGCAACGATTAAGGTTGTGCGTTTTTTTCGCTTCTCTTTTTCACCCATTTTTAGCATCATTGATTTCATTCGTTTTTGTTACCAGGATAATGCCATGTCAGATGTGAATGCCCACCTGCTCGCCCAACGTATCGATACCGTGCTGGATATTCTGGTTGCCGGTGATTACCACTCTGCGATCCATAATCTGGAAATCCTCAAAGCGGAACTGCTGGCGCTGGCGGCAGACGACGCCGAGCAAAACAAACCACCCAAAGCGCCCTGGGAAATCTGATTATCGCCCACATGCCGCAACCGGCGATGCTGACCGGTTGCTCGCCGTATAGCCCCCTAACAGTGATGTTGCTATGAACGCCCGACAACAAAGTATTTTGCAAGTGGTCATCGATAAAGGCCGCATGAGCGTCGCCGATCTGGCGAAAATGACCGGTGTCTCAGAGGTTACCATCCGTCAGGATCTAAACCTGCTGGAGAAGCAGAGCTATCTGCGCCGCACCCATGGCTACGCCGTCCCATTGGACAGTGAAGATGTCGAAACCCGCATGATGACCCATTTCGCCATTAAGCGTGAACTGGCCAGCCGCGCCGCGGCGCTGGTGAATGCCGGCGAAACGGTATTTATCGAAAACGGCAGCAGCAACGCCCTGCTGGCGCGCACCCTGGCTGAACGCGGCGATATCACCATCATCACCGTCAGCAGCTATATCGCCCATCTGCTGAAAGAGACGCCGGGAGAGGTGATCCTGCTGGGCGGGATTTACCAGAAACGCAGTGAAAGTATGGTTGGCCCACTGACCCGCCAGTTCATTCAACAGGTGCATTTCAGTAAGGCCTTCATCGGGATCGATGGCTGGCAGGCGGAAACCGGCTTTACCGGCCGCGATATGATGCGTGCGGACGTGGTTAACGCCGTTCTGGAGAAGCACTGCGAAGCGATTATCCTCAGCGACAGCTCAAAATTCAGCGCGGTGCACCCCTATCCGCTTGGCCCAGCCGGCCGCTTTAATCGCGTTATCACCGACGATCGTCTGCCGAACGACTGCCGTGAGCAGTTGTTGCGCAGCGGCCTGACCGTCGATATTGTGCCGTACATCTGATATTCCACCCGCCCCGTGCCCTGCCACCACGCCGAACGGGGCGAAATTACGCTCTGAGAGTATTCCGAGCCGGTAATTAAGATTTTTTACCTGACGATAAATTTAAAAAAAAGTAGAATTATTATTAGCGATATAACAGGAAGTGACTATCACCTGCGTGATTTTCGTGATACCTGCGCACCCTAACTTCATGGAATTGCCCTAAAGCTGCTTTATCAGGCTATGCTTAAAGGAGCGCCGTAATCCATGAATAGATTATTCAGGAGAAAAAAATGATGACTTCAACGAGCAAAAAAATGGCTGCTGTTGTTCTGGCTGTCACTGTAGCAATGTCTCTGAGCGCTTGCTCTAACATGTCTAAACGCGATCGTAACACTGCAATCGGTGCAGGCGCCGGCGCCATCGGCGGTGCGGTGTTAACTGACGGTAGCGCACTCGGTACCCTGGGTGGCGCAGCAGTCGGTGGTATTATTGGTCACCAGGTCGGCAAATAATATAATTACCTGACGAAATAAAAGAATAATTCATACGAATTGACTTACGCACGTTAAATCATTCAAGGCCGCGGCATTCACCGCGGCCTTGTTATTTCACCTGGCCATTAATTAGGGTTGAAAAAACGATTAGCCGCCAGCTAACTTCACTTTCATCCCTTTCGCCTCTAGCAGCGCCTTAAGTAAATCCCGTTTGTCGCCCTGGATCTCAATCACACCCTCTTTCACCGCGCCGCCGCAGCCGCATTTCTTCTTCAGCTCTGCCGCCAGGGCAGTGAGTGCCGCATCGTCGGCATCAATCCCGCTAATCAGACAGACGCCCTTGCCCTTGCGGCCGCTGGTCTGGCGCTGGATCCGCACTATGCCGTCGCCTTTCGGGCGCACCGGCGCCGGTTTCGCCTCGTCGATACGCCCGGTTTCGGTGGAGTAGACCAGGCGGCTGTTGGAATCGCTCATTATGCCCCCTTGCGCAGAGAATCGTTGATCGCCCGCAGCGTCGCGGCAGGATCGGTCGACTGGGTAACCGGGCGGCCAATGACCATATAGTCCACCCCTGACGCCTGAGCCTGCTCAGGCGTCATGATCCGCCGCTGATCGCCAGCGTCGCTGCCCTGCGGACGGATACCCGGGGTGACCAGCTTAAACGCCTGTCCCAGCTCATGCTTAAAGCGTACCGCCTCCTGAGCTGAACACACCACCCCGTCGAGGCCGCAGCGTTGGGTCAGCGCCGCCAGCTTCGCCGCGTAATCAGCCGGAGATAAGGTAATGCCCAGATCCTGCAGATCGCTGGACTCCATGCTGGTAAGGACGGTGACGGCGATGAGCAGCGGCGCGTCTTGACCAAAAGGCAGCAGCGCTTCGCGTGCCGCGGTCATCATCCGCGCGCCGCCGGAGGCATGGACATTCACCATCCATACGCCAAGCTCGGCCGCCGCCGCCACCGCGCGGGCGGTGGTGTTGGGAATATCGTGAAACTTAAGGTCCAGGAACACCTCAAACCCACGCTGATGCAGATCGCGGACAAACTGCGGTCCCAGCAGAGTGAACATCTCTTTGCCCACCTTCAGGCGGCAGTCGCGCGGGTCGATGCGGTCGACAAATGCCAGCGCTTTATCGCGATTATCATAGTCAAGCGCAACCACAACGGGAGAGGAAGTGACAGCGCGGGAAGATGGGATAGCTGTTGACGTCATGACCAGACCTTAGTGTTGATGGGCGCCAGAGGGCGCAAAAAAGGTAAACGGGCAGCATTCTACCTGTGAAGCTAACAAAATAACAGGCTGCTGTTTTGCCCTGCGCGGACGACGGCGATGCCGGGGCTGCAGACGGCGACGGGAAAGAAATGATAAGTATGTTGTAACTAAAGCGTCTGTTTTTTTGACCTTACTGGCCGTCGAGGCCGCGAATAGGTTTGATGGTCGCCCAGGAGCGGCAGGACGGACAATGCCAGTAGAGAGTATGAGCGGTAAAGCCGCATTTCTGGCAACGGTAGCGCGGTTTGCTACGCACCTGTTCGCCGACCATGTTTCGCAGCACCCCAAGACTTTCTTTCGCCCGTCCTTCTTCCGCTTCATTGAGATGGTAGTCCATCAGCTTATGGAAGACGCGCATGGTGGGATGGCGTTCCAGCTGCCGGGTGACGTAGTTTTGCGCCGCTTCGACCCCTTCCCGCTGCTCAAGGATCTGCGCCAGCATCAGTTCGGCGGTCGCCCCGGCGTTCTCCTCCACGCAGCGGCGCAGGAAAACTTCCCATTCATCGGCTTTGCCGAGCTGCTGATAGCAGGTCTGCAGCATCTCCAGCGTCTCACCCACCAACTCTTTATCCTGATCGATAACCCGCTCGAGGCTTTCCACCGCTTTGGCGTAGTCGCCCTTCTCCATCCACACCCGACCCATCATGATCGACACCCGGGCGCTGTTGCGGTCCGCGGCGGCGCCTTTCTTCAACAGCGCCATCGCCTTATCCAGATCGTTGGCCGCCATCTGCTGCAGGGCCAGTTCGCACCAGAAGTTGGCGATTTCGCCACGATGCTTCTCTTTGCCCAGCTTCACCAGCCGCTCAGCCACCTCAATCGCCGACTGCCAGTCGCTGGTCGCCTGGTAGATCTGCAACAGTTGCTGCAGCGCGCCGAGGCGAAAATCAGTCTCATCCACCAGCTGTTTGAACATGTCTTCCGCACGGTCATACAGCCCGGCGGCCATATAGTCGCGCCCCAGCTGCTGGACGGCCAACAGGCGCTGATCGTAGGTTAACGATGCGCTTTCCATCAGACTCTGGTGGATACGGATCGCGCGGTCGACCTCACCGCGCGAGCGGAACAGGTTGCCGAGCGTCAGGTGGGCCTCAACGGTACCGGTATCCTCTTTCAGCATATCAAGGAACAGATCGACGGCTTTATCCTGCTGGTTGCTAAGCAGGAAGTTCACCCCCGCCACGTAATCCCGTGACAGGCGGCTCGCGTCGTCCTGTTTGGACTGTTGTGCACTTCTGCGCCCCATGTACCAGCCGTAGGCGGCGGCAACGGGTAAAAGCAGAAACAACAACTCCAGCATAAGAGGTTATTCCTTCACCGCAGGCACGCCTGCGTCGACAGCCGCCGGGCTGACAGGGGCACTCTGGTGCTCAAGGCGCTTAATTTTCCGCTCCGCGCGCGCCAGCGAGACGCGCACCCGCAGCCAGAACAGGCCGCAGATCAGCCAGCCGATGGCAAAGCCTGCGGCAAACAGCACCGCCAGCAGCGTCGAAATGCGGAATTCACCCTGAGCGAGCAAATAGTTGAAAGTGACCTGTTGGTCATTCTGCGCCCCCAGCGTCACTGAAATGACGAAGATTGCTAACACCAGTAAGAAAATGAGTAAATATTTCACATGACTTCCCGTTCTGTGGGTTGCGCGAAAAAAGCCCGCTTTCAGCCCTATAAAGTATCATTTTCGCCGCAGCGGTGGAACGAAAAAGCACGGCAACTCTACAGGATATGCGGTCGGATGCCGCTAAAATCAACATTATTCCGCTTCAGGCATCCGTTTTTTAATATCCTGCGCCTCTTCCCCCGGCGGCGAGAGCGGCCCGCAAAGACGCTGCGTCAGCCAGCAGGCCACCGTGACCAGCACCCAGGAAATCAGCGTGGCGACAATAAGATCCAGCGGCCAGTGCATGCCGAGCGCCAGGCGACTGCCCATCACTGCCGTCGCCCACGCCAGCAGCACCGCGATCGTGCCCCAGCGCCGACGCGGCCACAACAGCCCGGCAGCGAGCAGCGCCCAGCTGGCGGCGAACATCGTATGGCCTGACGGGAAGGCAAACCCGGTCTCTTTCTGCCAGTGTTTGCGTAAAAACGGCGGGATGTCCTGCGCCTGCGCCAGCTGCTCATGCACCAGTTTAGCGCGTTCTTTGCGCTTTAACGCGTAGAATTGCGTCACCGGCACCTGCCTTGTGTTTTCCAGCCAGATGACAAACGGTCTCGGCTCCTGAACCCGCGCCTTGACCCAGGATTTGGCCCCCTGTCCCACCAGGATGGCGGCGGCAAGAATGAGGAACAGGATCAGCGCCGCGCGCAGGCGAAAGCGCAGGCACCAGAGAAACCAGGCGCACAGCACAACATGGGTGATGATTCCCCACGGCTGGGTCACCGTTTCCGTCACCCACCAGAGGCTTTTCAGCCATGCCACCGGTAGTCCTGGCTGCCACAGCCAACCAGACAGCCAGACCGTGAGGGGCATGACCAGCAGCAGCGCCGCCGCAAGAGCGGTTCGTCGGGCAATCAACAGCATTTTCTCTCCTTCTCCTTTTAGATGAACATCATAGCGGAAAGTAGATCGTTTGTGCGCTTTCCGCGCGGCTAACCGTTCGCGATTAGGAGAACGTCCCGGCGTTGTGGCAAAATAGCGGTAAACAGAAAGCACATTCAGGTGCTGACAGAATCTGGAGAATCACATGCAGCTTAAACGTGTGGCAGAAGCCAAACTGCCAACCCCCTGGGGCGATTTCCTGATGGTGGGTTTTGAAGAACTGGCAACCGGACAGGATCATGTCGCGCTGGTGTACGGCGATATCTCAGGGCAGGCGCCGGTGCTCGCCCGCGTTCATTCAGAGTGTCTGACGGGCGATGCCCTGTTTAGCCTGCGCTGTGATTGCGGCTTTCAGCTGGAGGCGGCCCTGTCGCATATCGCCGAAGAAGGCCGGGGGATCCTGCTCTATCATCGTCAGGAAGGTCGCAACATTGGTTTATTGAATAAGATCCGCGCCTACGCGCTGCAGGATCAGGGGTATGACACTGTCGAAGCGAACCATCAGCTTGGCTTCGCCGCCGATGAACGCGACTTCACCCTGTGCGCCGATATGTTCAAACTGCTCAACGTAGAGCAGGTGCGACTGTTAACCAATAACCCGAAAAAAGTGGAAATCCTCAGCGAAGCCGGGATTAACATTGTGGAGCGCGTGCCGCTGATCGTCGGACGCAACCCGAAAAACGCCCACTATCTCGACACCAAAGCCGCCAAGATGGGCCACCTGCTCAACAGCAAGCCGGCGGAATAATACCGGCGACAGAGTAAAGAGAGGGCCAGCGATGCTGGCCCTTCGTTTTACAGCATATTGCGGATGACGTAGTGCAAGATGCCGTCGTTGCGGTAGTAGGTGAGCTCGGTCGCCGTGTCGATACGGCACCGGCAGGCGATCACCTCCTGCGAGCCGTCAGCGCGGGTGAGGGTCACCGGCACCGTGGCGCCAGGCTGTAGCGACTGCAGATTACTGACATCAATCCGCTCTTCACCGGTCAACTGTAGCGTTTTACGGGTGACGCCCTGCGGGAACTCCAGCGGCAGAATACCCATCCCGATCAGGTTGGAGCGGTGAATACGTTCGAAGGACTCGGCGATCACTACCCGGATCCCCAGCAGGCGCGGCCCCTTCGCCGCCCAGTCGCGGCTGGAACCCGAGCCATACTCCTTACCGGCAATCACCGCCAGCGGTATCCCCTCGGCTTTATACAGCATCGCCGCATCGTATATCGCCACCGGTTCGCGGTCCGGCAGATGGCGGGTCATCCCCCCTTCCACCCCCGGCACCATTTCGTTGCGGATGCGGATATTGGCGAAGGTGCCGCGCATCATCACCTCATGGTTACCGCGACGGGAGCCGTAGGAGTTAAAGTCGCGCCGGGCAACCCCATGCTCCTGCAGATAGCGGCCTGCCGGACTATCGGCTTTGATGCTTCCTGCCGGCGAAATGTGGTCAGTGGTCACTGAATCGCCCAGCATGGCGAGGATCCGCGCGCCGTGAATATCCTCCACCGGCAGCGGCTCGACGCCCATCTCGTCAAAGAACGGCGACAGGCGAATGTAGGTCGAATCTTCCTGCCAGTCGTAGGTATCTGACGCCTCCACCTTGATCGCCTTCCACTCCTCAGTGCCGGAAAACACTTCCGCGTACTCTTTGCGGAACATCTCCGTGGAGACCTGTTCCACCGCCCGGGCAATCTCCTCCCCGCTCGGCCAGATATCTTTCAGATAGACCGGCTCACCGTCGCTGCCCTGCCCCAGCGGCTCGCGGGTGAGATCGATGTTCATGTTCCCCGCCAGTGCGTAAGCGACCACCAGCGGCGGCGAGGCCAGCCAGTTGGTTTTCACCAGCGGGTGGATACGCCCTTCGAAGTTACGGTTACCGGAGAGCACCGCCCCGACGGTGAGGTCGCCTTTTTTGATTGCTTCTTCAATCGGTTCCGGCAGCGGACCGGAGTTACCGATACAGGTGGTACAGCCATACCCCACCAGATTGAAGCCGAGCTGGTCGAGGTAAGGCGTCAGGCCGGCATGGGCCAGATAATCCGACACCACTTTCGAGCCTGGGGCCAGGGAAGCTTTCACCCACGGCTGCGGCTGCAGGCCGCGTTCGACGGCTTTTTTCGCCAGTAGGCCAGCGGCCATCAGCACGCTGGGGTTGGAGGTGTTGGTACAGGAGGTGATCGCCGCAATGGCCACCGCGCCATCCGGCAGCGAATAGTGATGCCCGTTCAGCGTATACGCCACCGGCTGGCGCTGACGCTGAAGGTGGTTAACCTCCAGCTCACCGCTGGCCGCAAAGGCTTTCGGCACATCGCCGAGCGCCACGCGATCCTGCGGCCGCTTCGGCCCGGCGAGGCTCGCTTCAACGCTGCCCATATCCAGCGCCAGGGTACTGGTAAAGACCGGCTCATCGCCCGGGTAGCGCCACATGCCCTGCGCTTTGGCATAGGCTTCCACCAGCGCTACCTGTTCTTCGCTACGTCCGCTGAGACGCATATAGCTGAGCGTCACGTCATCGATCGGGAAGAAACCGCAGGTGGCGCCATACTCTGGCGCCATATTGGCGATGGTGGCGCGATCGGCCAGGGGCAAAGTATCCAGACCGTCACCGTAGAACTCGACAAATTTTCCGACCACGCCGTGCTGGCGCAGCATCTGGGTGACCGTCAGCACCAGGTCAGTAGCGGTAATACCTTCGCGCAATTTGCCGCTGAGCTTAAAGCCGACCACGTCCGGGATCAGCATCGACACCGGCTGGCCGAGCATGGCGGCTTCCGCTTCAATCCCGCCCACGCCCCAGCCCAGCACGCCGAGCCCGTTAATCATGGTGGTATGGGAGTCGGTGCCCACCAGGGTATCCGGCCACGCCATCCACTTTCCGTTCACCTCTTCGCTCCACACCGCCCGTCCGAGATATTCCAGGTTGACCTGGTGGCAAATCCCGGTGCCCGGCGGCACCACGCTGAATCGGCTGAAGGCCTGCTGCCCCCAACGCAAAAATGCGTAGCGTTCGTGGTTCCGCTCCATTTCCAGGCGGACGTTGTCTTCGAAGGCCTCGTCGTCGCCGAAGCGGTCGACGGTCACCGAGTGGTCGATCACCAGGTCGACCGGCGAAAGCGGGTTCACCTTCGCGGTATCGCCGCCCAGGCGTTTCACCGCCTCGCGCATGGCGGCCAGATCCACTACCGCCGGCACGCCGGTAAAGTCCTGCATCAGGACGCGAGCCGGACGGTAGGCGATCTCCCGGTCGGCATGGGCCTTTTTCAGCCAACCGGCAAGGGCACGAATATCTTCTTCAGTTACCGAGTCACCGTCCTGCCAGCGCAACAGGTTCTCCATCAGCACCTTCAGCGACTTGGGCAGTCGACTGATATCGCCCAGCTGCCTCTCCGCCAACGGCAGACTGTAGTAATGCCAGGTTTTCTCATTGACCTGCAGCGTGTCCTTACTGGCTTCTCGTAGGGTTGACGACATAGCTCCTCCTTTATCTCAGGGATGGCATACCCCGATTCTCCTCAGGGTCTCCATTAAAGATAACACATGCTGGGCATAACACTTTGATAACAACCCAAATTGCTAAATGCGATAGGACGGAGAGGGATTAAAAGACAATTATCAGAGCGCAGAGGAAATAGCACCAAAATAGTGCAGAGGAGTCGTTCAAGCGATATTGTATTAGTACACGAGGACAAAAAAAGAGCTAATCATTGCCTGTTGGCTGATTAGCTCTTGTGATTGATTTCAGGTTGGATGAATCCCACGGCAAAATATATTCTCCCTGTATTGCCGGTCACTGATTTTATATTACAGTTTCCTTTCACTGTCATAAAAATGACATGTATCTACAACGATGACCTACAGCTTTAGCTGACAATCCAGATGTTGCAGATGGTGAGCGCGATGATACTCCAGAACATCGCCAGCCCTACCAACACTACGCCCCATACGCGACTACGCAGAACGGGATCGATTTCGGTTTTGTCATTTTCGTATGACATCGCCAGTTTCATGTAATCGAGATTACTTATCATATTGTCACCACCAATTGCTCAAATCATCAGGTACAGATAAATCTTAATTATGGATAAAAGATTAATCCAGCTAAATTAGGTCTGATGGAATATATTTAACCGGTTATTTGATCGCGGTGGGCATAATGACAAACGTGTTGCGAGAAATTATTAATTTTGTGATTGGTTCGAGGTTTAAGTTGTTAAATAAAGACCATGCTAGTTAATGGCACTCCCCACAGGGAATGCCATTATTTTTTACAGGGTTATTTTTCCGGTAGTTTTATATCTTTGAACATCGCTTCAATATCTTCATTCGACCGCAAGGCCACCGCGGTATCCACCACATCCCGGGTCAAATGGGGTGCAAAACGTTGAATAAAATCATACATGTAGCTTCGTAAGAAAGTGCTACGGCGGAAGCCTATTTTAGTGGTGCTGTGGCTGAAGATACCGTTCGCATCCAGCTTCACCAGGTCCGGATCGGAGACCGGATCCACCGCCATACTGGCAATCACCCCTACCCCGAGTCCCAGGCGAACATAGGTTTTGATGACATCGGCATCGGTGGCGGTAAAGACAATGCGCGGCGTCAGGCCCGCACGGTTAAACGCGGTATCCAGTTCCGAACGGCCGGTGAAGCCAAAGGTATAGGTTACCAGCGGATACTGCGCCAGCTCTTCAATTGACACCGAGCCCCTGGAGGCCAGAGGATGCTCCGGCGTCACCACGATCGACCGGTTCCAGTGATAGCATGGCAGCATCACCAAATCGTCATACAGATGCAGCGCTTCAGTAGCAATAGCGAAGTCGGCGTTGCCTTTCGACACGGCTTCGGCGATCTGGGTTGGCGAACCCTGATGCATATGCAGCGACACCCGCGGATAGCGTTCAATAAAGCCCTTGATCACCCCCGGCAAGGCATAGCGCGCCTGGGTATGGGTGGTCGCCACATACAGCGACCCCTTGTCCGGCCAGGTATGCTCCCCGGCGACAGATTTGATGGCATCGACTTTTGACAACACCTCGCGGGCAATACGGATGATCTCCTGCCCGGCAGGGGTCACCTGAGTCAAATGCTTGCCGCTGCGGGCAAAGATCTGGATGCCGAGCTCATCTTCCAGCATACGCACCTGCTTACTGATGCCTGGCTGGGAGGTATAAAGCCCTTCGGCGGTGGATGAAACATTCAGGTTATGGTTAACCACCTCAACGATGTAGCGAAGCTGTTGTAGTTTCATGCTGATATCCGTTTGCGCGTAAAATGAAGCCGCTTAATACACTTTACGTTCAGGCAACTTGTCGCCTGTGAAGGCCAGGCCTCCCGGCAGTTGGCCATAGTGGCGCCGCAACGCATCCTGAAAGCGATGATGTATAAGACGTTTTAATAATAAAAAAGGCATTAACTATAACCACTATATCATTTATACCAACAGTGTATAGCCGGTAACGAAAAATAATATAGGTGGTTATAAGGGGGCGGAAAGCGCGGAGAGAAAGGAAAACGACACGGCAGAGGCATCCATGGCCCCTGCCGGCCGCCAGAGCAGGAAAAGCGCCCTTTTCCTGCCTGATAATGGTCAGTTACTTTTTAGCTTCCGTCCATTTGCCGTCGATAAAGAAGGCTGACCAGCCGGTCGCTTTGCCCTCTTTTTCGGACGCCACATACTGCTGCTTCGTTTTACGGCTAAAGCGCACCAGCGTTTTATTGCCTTCCGGATCCTGCTGCGGCGCATCGGCGAGATAACGCAGTTTTTCCGGCAGACGGTCGCGGAAGCGGTACAGCTCTTCCACCAGCGGCGCACGCGTTTCCCGTGATTTCGGGAAGGTGTTTGCCGCCAGGAAGACGCCCGCGGCCCCGTCACGCAGCACGAAATAGGCGTCAGACTTCTCGCACGGCAGCTCCGGGAGCGGCACCGGATCTTCCTTCGGCGGCGCCACTTCGCCATTGCGCAGGATCTTACGCGTATTCTTACACTCGTCGTTGGTACAAGCCATGTACTTCCCAAAACGCCCCATCTTCAGGTGCATCTCGGAGCCGCACTTCTCGCACTCCACTACCGGACCGTCATAGCCCTTGATGCGGAACTCGCCCTCTTCAATCTCATAGCCATCGCAGGTCGGGTTGTTACCGCAGACGTGCAGTTTACGCTTGGGATCGATAAGGTAGCTGTCCATCGCCGTACCGCACTTCTGGCAGCGGCGTTTGGCGCGCAGCGCGTTAGTTTCGGCGTCATCGCCTTCCAGCACGTTGAGGACTTCGTTTTCCGGCACCAGGTTAATGGTGGTTTTGCAGCGCTCTTTCGGCGACAGGGCATAGCCCGAACAGCCGAGGAAAACGCCGGTGCTGGCGGTACGGATGCCCATTTTACGGCCGCAGGTCGGACAGTCGATACTGGTGAGCACCATCGGGTTCGGCTGCATGCCGCCCTCTTCCGGATCTTTCTCCGCCGTCTCCAGCTGGGCGGTAAAATCGCCGAAGAAGTGGTTCAGCACTTCTTTCCACTCGGCCTGGTGGTTAGCCACCTGATCGAGACGATCTTCCATCTGCGCGGTGAAGTCGTAGTTCATTAAATCGCGGAAGTTCTCTTCCAGTCGGTCGGTGACGATCTCGCCCATTTTCTCCGCGTAGAAACGACGGTTTTCCACTCGCACGTAACCACGATCCTGAATGGTGGAGATAATCGAGGCATAGGTGGACGGACGACCGATACCGCGTTTTTCCAGCTCTTTAACCAGCGAGGCTTCGCTGAAGCGAGCCGGCGGTTTGGTAAAGTGCTGGGCAGGCGTCAGCTCGACCAGGCTCAGCTGGTCGCCCTGTTTGACCAGCGGCAGAGTCCGGTCCTCATCGCCCTTGCGCAGGGCCGGCATCACTTTGGTCCAGCCGTCAAAGCGTAAGGTACGACCGCGCGCTTTCAGTTTGTAATCGCCCGCCGCCACGGTCAGCGTCGTGGAGTCGTACTGCGCCGGCGTCATCTGACAGGCGACAAACTGGCGCCAGATCAGCTGATACAGCTTCTGCGCATCCGCTTCCATATCTTTCAGCGTTTCCGCCAGCACGTTCACATCAGACGGACGAATCGCTTCGTGTGCTTCTTGTGAGTTTTCTTTGCTGGCGTACTGATTCGCGCTTTCCGGCAGATATTTTTTACCAAACTTGTCGCTGATGTAGCCGCGAACCATGTTCAGCGCATCCTGACTCAGGTTGGTGGAGTCGGTACGCATATAGGTGATGTGCCCCGCCTCATAGAGGCGCTGAGCCATCATCATGGTCTTTTTCACGCCGAAGCCGAGACGGGTGCTGGCCGCCTGCTGCAGGGTGGAGGTGATGAACGGCGCGCCCGGCTTGCTGCTGGTCGGCTTGTCTTCCCGCTCCAGTACGCTGTAGCTGGCTTTTTCCAGTAGCGATACCGCCGCCATGGTCTCATCGCGGCTGACCGGACGGAACGGCTTATCGTCCTTATGGGTCACCTGCAGCGGCAGCGCGTCGCCGCCCGGCGTGGTGGTGCTGGCATCAACTTCCCAGTACTCTTCCGGGACGAATGCTTTGATTTCACGCTCACGCTCCACCACCAGGCGGACCGCGACGGACTGTACGCGCCCGGCAGAAAGACCACGGGCGATTTTTTTCCACAGCAGCGGCGAAACCATATAACCCACCACGCGGTCCATAAAGCGACGCGCCTGCTGGGCGTTAACCCGATCGATATTCAGTTCGCCCGGCTTTTCGAAAGCCTGACGAATGGCGTTTTTGGTGATCTCATTGAACACCACGCGGCTGTAACGCTGTTCATCGCCGCCGATAACTTCCCGCAGGTGCCAGGCAATGGCTTCCCCTTCGCGGTCAAGGTCGGTTGCGAGATAGATGTGGTCAGCTTTTTCCGCCAACTGTTTGAGTTCTGAAACTACCTTTTCTTTACCCGGAAGTACTTCATAGTGCGCATTCCAGTCATGCCATGGGTCCACGCCCATGCGGTTAACCAGAGCACCACGTTCGTCCTTTTTAGGCTTTTTAGCCCCTTTGGTGGCGGTAGAGTCGGTGCTCTTTTTGGAAGCTGATCCACTGGTCGGCAAATCGCGGATATGACCGACGCTGGATTTCACCACGTAGTCATTACCCAGATACTTATTGATCGTTTTGGCTTTTGCCGGGGACTCAACGATAACGAGAGCTTTACCCATATTCACCTTTACCTAATTTGATTCATCCAGGAATACATCGCACATTCATACACCCTCCACTGGCGACTGCCTCATATGTTGCGGCACCGTCGGTGAATATCAACCCAGAACACCTGTTTCATCTCCGTAAAACCAGGCGCTTGAGTTTACTGACCTTTTTTCGTCAGGTGACATAGCACGAAGAATTTTTGGCCGAATGTCAAGCAAATCTGTTGCCAGATCGCCGAAAGCGTCACACTGTACCTGATAAAATTCGTTACGCAACTTTATTAGCATGCAAAAGCGAATCACGCCAGTAAACGGCTGTTTCTCCACTGGTTACGATTACCCTTGTTTTGTCCATGGAAAATTTGCCCCGTGCCGCCGCGCGGCGTAAACTACGCGTGGAGAAAAAGAGGAGTCCGTTATGCAAGGTACAACCCAACCAATCGATCGCCAGACGCTGCTCGAAAAAGCCAACAAACTTATTCGCGAACATGAGGATACGTTAGCCGGTATCGAAGCTACCGACGTCGTTCAGCGCAACAATGTCCTGGTGTTTAGCGGTGAGTTTTATCTTGATGAGCAGGGTCTGCCGACGCCGAAGAGTACAGCGGTATTTAATATGTTTAAGTACCTCGCCCATGAGCTGTCGGACAAATATCACCTGGTCGATTAAGACCGGCGGAGATTAAGACCGCCCTAAATGAGAACGCGAGGCAGAGCCTCGCGTTTTATCATCTATATCAGCGGCTTCTGTCCGCGCTGCCACCAGCGCAGCAGCAGTCGATCGGCGCTCTCCGCCGCGCTACCGGTGAAGCGGTCGAGCATTTTCTTACGCTGTTGATAACGCACTCCGATAACCTCGTGGCTCTCCATGAGTCCCAGCAGCAGCTCATCACTGGTTTCAACCGCATCCACCAGCCCTTTTTCCAGCGCCTGTACCCCGTACCAGTGCTCGCCAGTGGCCACCTGCTCAATATCAAGGCCCGGGCGCATCCGCTGGACGAAATCCTTGAACAAATGGTGCGTCTCATTAAGGTCTTCGCGAAACTTGCGCCGTCCTTCTTCAGTGTTTTCACCCAGCATCGTGAGCGTTCGTTTGTACTGTCCGGCGGTATGCAGTTCGATATCAATATCTTTGTTCTTCAGGAAACGGTGCAGGTTTGGGATCTGCGCCACCACGCCAATAGAGCCGAGGATCGCAAACGGCGCCGAGACAATTTTGTTCGCCACGCAGGCCATCATATAGCCGCCGCTGGCCGCCACTTTGTCGACCGCCACCGTCAGCGGGATCTGTTTGTCGCGCAAGCGCTGCAGCTGCGATGCTGCAAGCCCGTAGCCGTGCACCACCCCGCCGGGGCTTTCCAGACGAATCACCACCTGATCGCGCGCTTTCGCCGCCGCCAGCACCGCGGTGATCTCTTCCCGCAGGCTGGTGACTTCATGAGCATCCATACTGCCTTTGAAATCCAGCACCCAGGCGCGCGGCTTGCCTTCCGGCTCGGTATTACCCAACTTCGCCCGCGCTTTCGCCGCCTTCGCCTCTTGTTTTTGCTTTTTCTTCTGCGACTTATGCCACTGCTTCTGCTGCGGGCCGTCCAGCAGGGCCACCGCCAGCGATTCCTTCATCTCTTTATAATGCTCGCTAAGATTCGTTACCCGCAGCTCACCGCGCTGTTTCTTGCGATGGGCCAGGTTGACGATAATAGCGGCAATCACCGCGATAGCGACGACAACGGTCGCGATCTTGGCTAAAAATAAGCCATATTGAGCAAGTAATTCCACGTTTTCACCTTGTGTAAAGCACTGACGTTGCTTCACAGTGTACATCAGCCCCTGGCGAGAAGTCTTTGTGCTTTGTGTCCTCTGCGCAGCGGATTCCGTTTTTTTAGGCGAGGCTGAAATCGTTGCAAGATATTAATTTTGTGAATACTTTCCGCTTCGCCGATTGCAATGGCGGGCGCTTTCAGGCATAACAGCGCAAAAGTGAGATACCAAAGATGAAGCGCGATCGAGAGCCGATCGCCAAAGGAGTCGCCGTGCATTATCAACCGCAACGCCACTTGCTGAAAGATCGCATCATTCTGGTCACCGGGGCCAGCGATGGAATTGGTCGTGAAGCGGCCCTGACCTACGCCCGCTACAGCGCCAGCGTTATCCTGCTGGGTCGCAACGACGACAAACTGCGCGCCGTCGCCGAGGAGATTGAGCGTGAGGGCGGTATTCCTCCCCGCTGGTTTACTCTCGACCTGCTCACCTGCACGCCGCAGGCGTGCCAGCAGCTGGCGCAGCAGATCAGCATCCACTATCCCCGCCTTGACGGCGTGCTGCACAATGCTGGCTTGCTCGGCGACATCTGCCCGATGGATGAACAGAAACCGGAGGTCTGGCAGCAGGTGATGCAGGTGAACGTCAATGGCACCTTTATGCTGACCCAGGCGCTTCTTCCTTTATTACTCCGTTCCGAATCTGGTTCGCTGGTCTTTACCTCATCCAGCGTCGGTCGTCAGGGTCGCGCCAACTGGGGCGCCTATGCCGTCTCCAAATTCGCCACCGAAGGGATGATGCAGGTGCTGGCCGACGAGTACCAAAGCCGCCACCTGCGGGTGAACTGTATCAACCCCGGCGGCACCCGCACCGGCATGCGCGCCAGCGCGTTCCCGACGGAAGATCCGCTGAAACTGAAAACCCCCGCTGACATTATGCCCGTCTATCTGTGGCTGATGGGCGACGACAGTCGTCGCAAGACGGGAATGACCTTCGACGCCCAACCGGGGCGTAAACCAGGAATTGCCCAATGAGTGATGAACGCTACCGCGAACGCCAGCAGCGGCTGAAAGATAAAGTGGATGCCCGGGTGGCGGCGGCCCAGGACGAGCGCGGCATTGTGATGGTCTTTACCGGCAACGGCAAAGGAAAAACTACCGCCGCCTTTGGCACCGCGACCCGCGCCGTCGGCCACGGCAAAAAAGTCGGCGTGATCCAGTTTATCAAGGGGACCTGGCCTAACGGCGAGCGTAATCTGCTGGAGCCCCACGGCGTCGAATTTCAGGTGATGGCGACAGGCTTTACCTGGAACACTCAGGACCGCGACAGCGACACCGCCGCCTGTCTGGCGGTTTGGGAACATGCCCGCCGTATGCTTGCCGACGACCAGCTCGATCTGGTGCTGCTGGACGAGCTGACCTATATGGTGGCCTACGATTACCTGCCGCTGGAGGCGGTGCTGAGCGCTCTGCGTGAGCGTCCTGCCCACCAGTCGGTGATCATCACCGGCCGCGGCTGTCATCGCGATATTATTGAAATGGCGGATACCGTCAGCGAGCTGCGCCCGGTGAAACATGCCTTTGATGCCGGCATTAAAGCGCAGATGGGGATTGACTACTGAGGACCGGATACGGCAAAAGGAAGTCAGCGTTCCGGCGCAAAACCACCGGAACGCGCAACATTAACCGTTGGTCTTATTGCGGGTACTGGAACGACGGTTGCTGTTATTACCCTGGCGCGGGTTAGCGCTGGTCTGGCTGTGACGTTTCACCGCCCGGCGGATCTGGTTGGCTTTCAACCGGCGACGATCTTTTTCAACGGCGACCTTAGAGCTGGTTTCCGGAGTGAGCTCCACCAGTTCGCGCAGGTAGTTGGTCTGCGCCAGGTCCAGCTCGGTATAGCCGCCGCGCGGCAGGCCTTTCGGCAGCAGAATATCGCCATAGCGCACGCGGATCAGGCGGCTGACCTGCACGCCGACCGCTTCCCACAGACGACGCACTTCGCGGTTACGCCCTTCGGTCAGGGTGACGTTGTACCACTGGTTAATCCCTTCACCGCCGGTGAATTTAATGGTTTTAAACGCCGCCGGGCCATCTTCTAACTGCACGCCGCGAGACAGCTGACGCAGCTTATCTTCATCTACCTGGCCGAAAACGCGAACGGCGTACTCACGCTCGACTTCACGGCTCGGGTGCATCAGGCGGTTTGCCAGTTCACCGTCGGTGGTGAACAGCAACAGGCCACAGGTGTTGACGTCCAGACGACCAACGGCAATCCAGCGCGCGCCGCGCAGTTTAGGCAGGCGATCGAACACCGTCGGGCGCCCTTCCGGATCGTTACGGGTGCACAGTTCGCCTTCCGGCTTGTAGTACGCCAGCACGCGGCAGATCTGCTCAGCGGACTCTTTCACCGAGATCAGATGGCCATCGATACGAATTTTTAAACCAGGGACAATTTCCACACGATCGCCGAGGGTGGCGATTTTGCCGTCGACGCTGACGCGGCCAGCTTCGATTTTCGCTTCAATTTCACGGCGGGAGCCGTGGCCGGCGCGGGCCAGCACTTTTTGCAGTTTCTCGCTCATTGAGCTTCCTTAAGGTGTCGCCTTCCCAGGCGTCTGGTATGCTTTATGAAACAATGAGTCCTGTATCAGCAACTCATTGTTACGTATATACTTTTTACGTAAAGTCTCGCCGGCATGCGCAAAACATTCGCCGCGAGCCCGTATTCGTGGCCGAACATACTACACTAACTTCGCCGGGAAAGCTTCTGTTCGCCACACCGCGCCTTTAGTATGGAACAGATTTTCCTTATTCTCCTGTCTACCCTCACCTGTGTTGGTCTTAGTCGGACAGAGAGCGCCTCCCTGCGCTACGCCTGCTCTTGCGCGACGGCAGAGCGCTGGGCGAGCAGCCAGTCACGAAAACAGCGGTTGGCAGGGGCCAGCAGCGCGGTCTCGTGGTAAACCAGATGATAGGCCAGCGGACAGGCGATGGGCTGCGCCAGAGGATTCACCAGCCGCCCCTGCGTCAGCGCAGGCGCTATGAATGAACGTCGCAGTAAAGCCATCCCCATACCGGCTAATGCCGCCTCCGTTACGCCGTTGCAATCAGTGAACACCGGGCCACGGCGCGCGCGGTGCGCTTCCAGCCCCACGGCCTCGCACCACAGCGCCCAGTCCTCACGATGTTCATCGTGCAGCAGCGGATACTCTAGCAGATCGCTGGCATCGGCGAGGGTCTGGTGCGGAGCAATCAGCTGCGGACTACAGACCGGCATCAGATCGTCATCCAGCAGACGATAAGCCTGCAGTTCCGGCCAGCCCCCGACGCCATGCCGCACGGCAAAATCGATCTCTTCGCTCAGCAAATCCACTCGCCGGTTGGTGGTGCCGATCAGGATCTCTATCTGTGGATAGCGCCGTTCAAAATCAGCCAGCCGCGGCAGCAGCCATTGAATAGCAAAGCCGCTGGTACAACTGACAGTCACTTTTTCCGGCCCCGAGGGCACCTGCAGACGCCGGGTGGCGGCAGCTATCTGATGAAACGCGGGCTGCACGGCCCGGAGGTAGATCTCCCCCACCTCCGTTAACTGTAACCGTCGGGGGGTACGGATAAATAGCGGGACATTCAGCGCCTCCTCCAGGCGGGCAATCTGCTGGCTGACAGCGCTGGGTGTGACGCAAAGTTCACTGGCGGCCAGCTTCAGGCTGAGCAGCCGCGCCGCCGCCTCAAAACAGCGCAACGCATTCAGCGGCGGGAGTTTCATGGCTATGGAACCTCAGTTAAGAAAAACTTAATCATGTAAGCATAACGCGTTTGTCGGCCATTGCACGAGAGCTCTACAGTTAGCTTCCTTACCGTTCACAAGGAGTCAATCATGCGTGTTATCGACTGTGGTCGCCTGCTGCTGCTTGCCGCCCTCTGGGGTGCCAGCTTTCTGTTTATGCGCATCACCACCCCGGCTTTCGGCGCGGTAAACAGCGCCTTTCTGCGCGTGCTGTTCGCCGCCGTCGCTTTAGGGTTGCTGGCCGGCGCGCGCGGAAAATGGGGCGGGTATGAGGGTAAATTCATCGCCACTCTGAAGCTGGGGGTCATCAATTCCGGCCTCCCTTTTCTGATGTACTGCCTTGCCGCGCAATGGCTACCGGCAGGGTACTCCGCCACGCTCAACGCCACGGCGCCGATGATGGGGGTGCTGATTGGCGCACTCTGCTTTGCGGAACCGCTGACCCTGCGCAAAGGCGCTGGCGCGGCGCTGGGCGCTATTGGCGTGGCGGTGATCGCGCGCCCGACTACCGGCCTCGGCGCCGCCCAGCTGCTGCCGGGCGTCGGCGCCTGTCTGACCGCCACCGCCTGCTATGGCCTGGCCGGCTTTCTGACCCGCCGCTGGATCCAACAGCGCGGCGGCCTCGAAGCGGAGCGCGTCGCGTTGGGCAGCCAAATCGGCGCCACGCTGTTTTTATGCCCCTTTTTTCTCTGGTCCTGCGGGCATGGGCTGGCTGTGGACTGGGGTCAGGGCCTGCCGTGGATGGCAATGCTTATGCTGGGTGTCGTCTGCACGGCGGCAGGGTATATCCTCTATTTCCGCCTGATCGCTGATATTGGACCGCTGCGTTCACTGTCCGTGACCTTTTTGATCCCGCCTTTTGCGGTGCTGTGGGGCTATCTTTTTCTTGGAGAGATTGTGGAGAGTGGGTTAATTCTCGGCGCGCTGCTGGTCTGCGTGGCGCTGTGGATGATGGTCGTGCCGTCGGGGAGAAAAGAGAGGGTACCAGGCGGCGCATGAGGCACCGCCCGGCAGGTAGTGTCAGAGAAACGGCCTCACGTCGCCCACGCCTTCGCGCAGCACCACCGGGGTATCTTCCGTCAGGTCGATAACCGTGGTCGGCTGCTGCCCCAGGAAACCGCCGTGGATAATGAGGTCCACGACTTTCTCCAGACGATCTTTGATCTCTTCCGGGTCGGATTCGGTAAAGTCGCTGCCGGGCAGCATCAGCGAGGTAGAGAGCATCGGTTCGCCTAAGGTCTCAAGCAACGCCTGAGCGATGGGGTTGGACGGGACGCGCATACCAATGGTTTTACGCTTCTCCTGCAGCAGCCGGCGCGGTACCTCTTTCGTTCCTTTGAGGATAAAGGTGTAGTTGCCCGGCGTATTGTTTTTCATCAGGCGAAACGCCACGTTGTCCACAAAAGCGTAGGTTGACAGTTCGGACAGGTCGCGGCACATCAGGGTGAAGTTGTGGCCGTCCGGCAGCTGACGGATGCGGCAGATCCGCTCCATCGCGCCCTTGTCTTCAATTTTGCAGCCCAGCGCGTAGCCGGAGTCGGTAGGATATACGATCACCCCGCCCTTACGCACAATCTCCACCGCCTGGTTAATCAACCGCGCCTGCGGGTTATCCGGATGGATATAAAAAAACTGGCTCATACTTCCCTCTCAATTTTTATTCGGTGGCCGCTTCCCAGCTGTGCCAGACGCCTTCCACGCCGGCAGGGAGCCAGAGCTTACGGCCAAGTTCGATCCACGCGCAGGGCTGATGGAAATCGGAACCCTGCGACGCCAGAAGACCAAACTGCACGGCCAGGGCGGCCAGCTGGGCGCGTTCATGGGGCGCCTGCTGGCACTGGGCCACTTCCATGGCATCACCGCCCTGCTCGCTGAAGTGGGCCAACAGCCGCTTAAGCCACTTGGCGGAAAGATCGTAACGCCCGGGATGGGCTATCACCGCCTTACCGCCAGAATGATGAATGACATCAATTGCTTGTTTTATTGTACACCACTGCGGCGGCACGTAACCGGTTTTCCCGCGGGCAAGGTATTTTTTGAAGACCTCTGCCATGTTCTTCGCGTGGCCGGCCTCCACCAGAAAACGGGCAAAATGGCCGCGGGTGACGGCGCCACCGTCCGCTAGCCGCAGCGCCCCTTCCCAGGCGCCGGGGATGCGCGCCTTCTCCAGACGCTCGGCAATCATCTGGCCGCGCTGCTGGCGCCGCGCTTTCTGCTCCTCCAGCAGGGCGGTCATCGCAGGGTGCGCAATATCAATATTGAGACCCACAATATGAATCTCGTGATTCTCCCAGAGGGTGGAAATCTCGACGCCGTTCACCAGGGTCAAGGGTAATCCGGCGCGGGCGATCTCCTCCCGGGCCGCGGGGATCGCCGCCACGCTGTCATGGTCGGTGATCGCCAGCGTGCCTACGCGCATTTCATGGGCGCGATGGACCAGTTCCTGCGGAGTCAGCCGCCCGTCAGAGGCGGTGGTATGGCTGTGCAGATCGTAAATCACTGCGTATTGGCTGTCGCTCAAAAGGACTCCTGCTGGACATCAACGTAAATAAGCGCATTATCATACCGACAGGCAGAGAAAATCTGCAAACAAGGGTTGACTTTATTCCATTGAACTAGTTAACTAGTACGCAAGTTCACATGAAGGGGTATCACGATGAAAATGCACTTTATCACTCTGCACAGCTGGTGGCGCACCTCCTGATAACGGGCGGCGTGATCGCGTTTTGCATTCAGCATACAGATACCCGGCCCGCCAATGAGCGGGCTTTTTATTGGACAAAAATAATACGAACAGGCGAGAACAATAATGCAAACATCCAAACCGGCACTCGAGCTTCTCACCAGCGACGCCATCTACCGGGAGAACCCGACGGCGTTATTCCACCAACTGTGCGGCGCCCGTCCGGCCACGCTGCTGCTGGAATCGGCTGACATCGACAGCAAAGATGACTTAAAAAGCCTGCTGCTGGTGGACAGCGCGCTGCGCATCACCGCTCTTGGTGACACTGTCACCATTCAGGCCCTCTCCGCCAACGGCGCCGCGCTGCTGGAGCTGCTGGACGGCGCGCTGCCCTCCGGGATCGCCAATCAGCGCCAGCCCAACGGCCGGATCCTGACCTTCCCGGCAGTCAGTTCCCTGCTCGATGAAGACGCCCGCCTCTGCTCGCTGTCAGTGTTTGACGCATTCCGTCTCCTGCAGGAGCTGGTGACCGTCCCGGCCAACGAGCGTGAAGCGATGTTCTTCGGCGGCCTGTTCGCCTATGACCTGGTGGCCGGCTTTGAAGATCTGCCGCCCCTGCAGAGCGACACCGCCTGCCCGGACTACTGCTTCTATCTGGCGGAGACCCTGCTGGTCATCGACCATCAGGCCAAGCATACCCGCATCCAGGCGAGCCTGTTCACCCCGCTGGAGAGTGAAAAACAGCGCCTGGAGCAGCGCCTGAGCCAGCTGCGTCAGCAGCTGAACGAGCCGCCGGCGCCGCTACCGGTTACCACCGTGGCCGAAATGCGCTGCGACGTTGACCAGAGCGATGAAGAGTACGGCGCGGTGGTGCGCAAAATGCAGCGCGCGATCCGCGCCGGGGAAATCTTCCAGGTGGTCCCTTCCCGCCGCTTCTCGCTGCCCTGCCCGTCGCCGCTGGCCGCCTATGATGTGCTGAAGAAGAGCAACCCCAGCCCGTACATGTTCTTTATGCAGGACAATGATTTCACCCTGTTCGGCGCCTCGCCGGAAAGCTCGCTGAAGTATGATGCCGTCAGCCGTCAGATTGAGATCTACCCCATCGCCGGCACCCGGCCGCGCGGCCGCCGCGCCGACGGCTCGCTGGATCGCGATCTCGACAGCCGTATCGAACTGGAAATGCGTACCGATCACAAAGAGCTTTCCGAGCACCTGATGCTGGTGGACCTGGCGCGCAACGATCTGGCCCGCATCTGTACCCCGGGCAGCCGCTATGTCGCCGATTTAACCAAGGTTGACCGTTACTCCTTCGTGATGCATCTGGTCTCCCGGGTGGTGGGTGAACTGCGTCAGGATCTCGATGTGCTGCACGCTTACCGCGCCTGCATGAACATGGGCACTCTCAGCGGCGCGCCGAAGGTTCGCGCCATGCAGCTGATTGCCGCCGCCGAAGGTAAACGACGCGGCAGCTACGGCGGCGCGGTGGGCTATTTCACTGCCCACGGCGACCTCGACACCTGCATCGTTATCCGTTCCGCCTACGTGCAGGAGGGTATCGCTACCGTCCAGGCCGGAGCCGGCATTGTGCTCGACTCGGTTCCCCAGTCGGAAGCGGATGAGACCCGAAATAAAGCCCGCGCGGTGCTGCGCGCCATTGCCCAGGCCCATCACGCGAAGGAGATTTTCTGATGGCTGACATTCTGCTGCTCGATAATATCGATTCTTTCACCTATAACCTGGCAGACCAGCTGCGCGCCAACGGCCATAACGTGGTGATTTACCGTAACTCCGTTCCGGCGCAGGCGCTGATTGAGCGTCTGGGCACCATGGACAATCCGGTGCTGATGCTCTCCCCTGGCCCGGGTACGCCAAGCGAAGCCGGCTGCATGCCGGAATTGCTGACCCGCATGCGGGGCAAGCTGCCGATCATCGGCATCTGCCTCGGCCACCAGGCCATTGTCGAAGCCTACGGCGGCTATGTCGGCCAGGCGGGCGAGATCCTTCACGGCAAAGCCTCCAGCATTGAGCACGACGGCCAGGCGATGTTTGCCGGTCTGGCTAACCCGCTGCCGGTGGCGCGCTACCACTCGCTGGTCGGCAGCAATATTCCTGCCGGGCTGACGATTAACGCCAATTTCAATGGCATGGTGATGGCGGTGCGTCACGATGCGGATCGGGTGTGCGGCTTCCAGTTCCACCCGGAATCGATCCTCACCACCCAGGGCGCGCGACTGCTGGAGCAGACCCTGGCCTGGGCGCTGCAGAAGCTGGAGCATACCAACACCCTCCAGCCGATCCTTGAGAAGCTGTACCAGGCGGAAACCCTGAGCCAGCAGGAGAGCCACCAGCTGTTCTCCGCCGTCGTGCGCGGCGAAGTGAAGCCTGAACAGCTGGCCGCCGCGCTGGTCAGTATGAAAGTGCGCGGCGAGCAGCCGCAGGAAATTGCCGGCGCCGCCACCGCGCTGCTGGAAAACGCCGCGCCGTTCCCGCGCCCGGACTACCTGTTTGCCGACATCGTCGGCACCGGTGGCGACGGCAGCAACAGCATTAATATCTCCACCGCCAGCGCGTTTGTCGCCGCTGCCTGTGGATTGAAAGTGGCGAAGCACGGCAACCGCAGCGTTTCCAGTAAATCAGGCTCTTCTGACCTGCTGGCGGCCTTCGGCATTAATCTCGATATGAACGCCGATAAATCCCGCGCGGCGCTCGATGAGCTGGGCGTCTGCTTCCTGTTCGCGCCGAAGTACCACACCGGTTTCCGCCACGCGATGCCGGTCCGTCAGCAGCTGAAGACCCGTACTCTGTTTAACGTGCTGGGCCCGCTGATCAACCCGGCGCATCCGCCGCTGGCGCTGATTGGCGTCTACAGCCCGGAACTGGTGTTGCCGATTGCGGAAACCTTGCGCGTACTCGGTTATCAGCGCGCTGCCGTGGTGCACAGCGGCGGGATGGATGAAGTCTCGCTGCATGCGCCCACGGTGGTCGCCGAGCTGCATAACGGGGAAATTAAAAGCTATCAGCTGACCGCCGACGATTTCGGCCTGACGCCTTACCATCAGGCGCAGCTGGCGGGCGGCACGCCGGAAGAAAACCGTGACATTCTGACGCGCTTGCTACAAGGTAAAGGTGAAGCCGCTCACGAAGCCGCCGTCGCCGCCAACGTCGCCATGTTGATGCGTTTACACGGGCATGAAGATCTGAAAGCTAACGCTCAGCAGGTACTGGATGTGCTGCACAGCGGCGCGGCCTATGACAGAGTGACCGCCTTAGCGGCAAGAGGGTAAAGAATGCAGACCGTTTTAGCAAAAATCGTTGCCGACAAAGCGATTTGGGTGGAAGCCCGCAAACAACAACAACCGTTAGCCAGTTTTCAGAATGAGGTCGTCCCGACGCAGCGCAATTTCTATGACGCGCTGGCCGGCACCCGCACCGCGTTTATTCTCGAGTGCAAAAAGGCTTCGCCGTCGAAGGGGTTGATTCGCGAAGATTTCGATCCGGCGGCGATCGCCAGCATCTACAAACACTACGCCTCGGCGATCTCGGTGCTGTGTGATGAGAAATATTTCCAGGGCAGCTTCGATTTTCTGCCGATCGTCAGCAAGGTCGCGCCGCAGCCGATCCTGTGTAAGGACTTCACCATCGACCCTTACCAGATCTACCTGGCGCGCTACTATCAGGCCGACGCCTGCCTGCTGATGCTGTCGGTGCTCGACGATGAACAGTATCGTCAGCTCTCGGCGGTGGCTCACAGCCTGAATATGGGCGTGCTCACCGAAGTCAGCAATGATGAGGAGCTGGAGCGCGCCATCGCCCTGAAGGCGAAGGTGGTGGGCATCAACAACCGCGACCTGCGCGATATGTCGATTGACCTCAACCGCACCCGTCAGCTGGCGGCGCGTCTCGGCCCGGATGTCACGGTGATCAGCGAATCCGGCATCCATACCTATGCCGAAGTGCGTGAGCTGAGCCACTTCGCCAATGGCTTCCTGATCGGCTCCGCCCTGATGGAGCAGGCGGATCTGGAAGCGGCGGTCAAGCGCGTGCTGCTCGGCGAGAACAAAGTGTGCGGCCTGACGCGCCCGCAGGATGCGCAGGTGGCCTGGGAGTCTGGCGCCATCTACGGTGGGCTGATCTTCGTCCCGACCTCGCCGCGGGCGGTAAATGACGCCCAGGCTAAAGCGGTGATCGCCGCCGCGCCGCTGCAGTACGTCGGCGTCTTCCGCAATGCGCCGCTGGATGAGGTGGTCGCCCGCGCCCAGGCCCTGGAGCTGGCCGCCGTACAGCTGCACGGTGATGAAGACCAGGCCTATATCGACGCGCTGCGCGACGCCCTCGCGGATAGCGTCCGCATCTGGAAAGCGCTGAGCGTTGGCGAAACCTTGCCGTCCCGTACACTCCGCCATGTCGATAAGTATCTGCTCGACAACGGCCAGGGCGGCAGCGGCCAGCGTTTTGACTGGAGCCTGCTGCAGGGCCAGGACCTGCGCAACGTTATGCTGGCGGGCGGCCTCGGCGCCGATAACTGTGTGGAAGCGGCCAAAAGCGGCTGTGCCGGACTCGATTTCAATTCAGGCGTAGAGTCGCAACCCGGGATTAAAGACGCCAGCAAGCTGGCCTCCGTTTTCCAGACGCTGCGCGCATATTAAGGAGCAATAATGAGCACTTTACTGAACCCCTACTTCGGCGAATTCGGCGGCATGTATGTGCCGCAGATCCTGATGCCCGCCCTGCGCCAGCTGGAAGAGGCCTTTGTCAGCGCGCAGAAGGACCCGGCCTTTCAGGCGGAATTCACCGACCTGCTGAAAAACTACGCCGGTCGTCCGACGGCCCTGACCAAATGCCGGAACCTGACCGAAGGGACCCGCACTACCCTGTACCTGAAACGCGAAGATCTGCTGCACGGCGGCGCGCACAAAACCAACCAGGTGCTGGGCCAGGCTCTGCTGGCCAAACGGATGGGCAAAACCGAAATTATCGCCGAGACCGGCGCCGGTCAGCACGGCGTCGCCTCAGCGCTGGCCAGCGCCCTGCTCGGTCTGAAATGCCGTATCTACATGGGCGCCAAGGACGTCGAGCGCCAGTCGCCGAACGTCTTCCGTATGCGCCTGATGGGCGCCGAGGTGATCCCGGTGCATAGCGGCTCCGCCACGCTGAAAGATGCCTGTAACGAGGCGCTGCGCGACTGGTCCGGCAGCTACGAGAAGGCGCACTATATGCTGGGCACCGCCGCCGGTCCGCACCCGTTCCCGACCATCGTACGTGAATTCCAGCGCATGATCGGCGAAGAGACCAAAGCGCAGATCCTCGAAAAAGAGGGCCGTCTGCCGGACGCGGTGATCGCCTGCGTCGGCGGCGGGTCAAACGCCATCGGCATGTTCGCTGATTTTATCGAGGAAACCCGCGTCGGCCTGATCGGCGTGGAGCCTGCCGGGCACGGTATCGAAAGCGGGGAGCACGGCGCGCCGCTGAAGCATGGTCGTGTGGGGATCTACTTCGGGATGAAGTCGCCGATGATGCAAACCGCCGACGGCCAGATCGAGGAATCTTACTCCATTTCCGCCGGGCTGGACTTCCCGTCCGTTGGGCCGCAGCACGCGTTTCTGAATAGCACCGGGCGCGCCGACTATGTGTCGATCACCGATGACGAAGCGCTGGAGGCGTTTAAAGCGCTCTCCCGCCACGAAGGGATCATCCCGGCGCTGGAGTCCTCTCACGCTCTGGCCCATGCGCTGAAAATGATGCGCGAGAACCCGGAAAAAGAGCAGCTGCTGGTGGTTAACCTCTCCGGCCGCGGCGATAAAGACATTTTCACCGTACACGACATCCTGAAAGCGCGAGGGGAAATCTGATGGAACGCTATGAGACGCTGTTTGCCCAACTGAAAAACCGCCAGGAAGGCGCTTTCGTCCCCTTTGTCACCCTTGGCGATCCGGGACCGGAGCAGTCGCTGAAAATTATCGATGCGCTGATCGAAGGCGGCGCCGATGCCCTTGAGCTGGGGATCCCCTTCTCCGACCCGCTGGCGGACGGCCCGACCATCCAGGGCGCGGCCTTGCGCGCCTTCGCTGCGGGGGTAACCCCGGCGCAGTGCTTTGAGATGCTGGCGGCGATCCGCCAGAAGCATCCAACGATCCCAATCGGCCTGCTGATGTACGCCAACCTCGTCTTCAGCCCGGGTATCGATGAGTTCTATGCCCAGTGCGCCCGCGTCGGCGTCGACTCGGTGCTGGTAGCCGACGTGCCGGTGGAAGAGTCCGCCCCGTTCCGCCAGGCGGCGATGCGCCATAACATCGCGCCAATTTTCATTTGCCCGCCCAACGCGGATGACGATTTACTGCGCCAGATCGCCTCTTATGGCCGCGGCTACACCTATCTGCTGTCGCGCGCCGGGGTGACGGGAGCGGAAAATCGCGCTGCGCTGCCGCTGCACCATCTGGTGGAGAAGCTGGCGGAATATCACGCTGCGCCGCCGCTGCAGGGCTTTGGCATCTCCGCGCCGGAGCAGGTGAGCGCCGCCATTGACGCCGGGGCCGCCGGGGCGATCTCCGGTTCCGCCATCGTCAAAATCATCGAACGTCATCTTGATGAGCCGCAAACCATGCTCGACGAGCTGAAAGCCTTCGTCCAGAGCCTGAAGGCGGCGACCAAAACCGCCTGACCGTCAGCCGCCTGGCATCGCGCCAGGCGGCGATGATTTCTGCAAACTGTCGGCGTATTTGCGCGTTAAGCGAAACAGCGCCTGCACTTCATCTTCCGGCCACTGCGCCAGCACCTGATTCATTAACCGCCGCCGCGCGACGGCGATCCTGTCGATCATCTGTTGTCCCCTGGCGCTAAGCGTCACTTCGCTGATCCGTCGGTCATGACGGTTCGGTTGCTTACCGGCAAGCCCCTGGGCTTCCAGTTTCTTCACCTGACGACTGACGGTGGTGTAATCGCGCCCTAAATGATCCGCCAGCTCAACCACCCCCACCGGGCCATAGCGCCCTACCGCCACCAGCAGCGGAAACAGCATCTGTTCCAGCTTGACGCCAGCTGCCTGGAGGATCTGCTCGTCGCGCACCGGCTGGTTCATCACGCTGATGATATCCAGCAGCGCGCCGTGAAAGTCGGTAATGTCGTAGCCATTATGTGCATCTTGCATGTATTAATTTTCCGCGTATAGTGCTGCAAAACAATATGTGTATTTTACACATAATTCCCGACAGGAGATAATTTATGAAAGCAGGCGTGGTTTTTGATCTCGCAAAAGGCCCGGTTTGGGCCGATTTCATCGAGCCGCAGCCCGCGCCCGGCCAGACGCTTATTGACGTCCGCGCCGCCGCGATGAGCCATGTGGTCAAGGCCCGGGCATCAGGACGCCATTACAGCTTCGACGGCAATCTGCCTTTTGTACCCGGTATCGATGGCGTCGGCACTACATCCCAGGGCCAGCGCGTCTACTTCGCCTTCCCCACTGCCCCCTTCGGCAGTATGGCGCAGCGGGCGCCGGTCGCCCTGCAAAATTGCCTGCCGCTGCCGGATGAGCTCGATGATATCCCGGCGGCGGCGATGGCCAACCCCGGCATGTCCGCGTGGGCGTCTCTGGTGACTCGCGCCCAGCTTCAGGCCGGCGAAACGGTGCTGATTAACGGCGCCACCGGCAGCGCCGGTCAGCTGGCGGTGCAGATTGCCCGCTACCTGGGCGCAAAAAAAATCATTGCGACCGGACGCAATGCGCAGTCGCTGGCGGCGATCGGCGCCGATGAATGTATTCAGTTAACTGCGGATGATAAGACGTTAACTGCACAGTTTTCAGCGGTCAGCGCCGCGCAGATCGATGTGGTCATCGATTATCTGTGGGGACACAGCGCGGAATTATTATTGCCGGCCCTGGCCAAATATACCCCGGCCGGCAGGCCGGTGCGCTATGTGCAAGTGGGGTCCCTGGCTGGGGCCGATATCGCGTTAAATGGCGCGGTTCTGCGTTCCGCACCGCTCCTGCTGATGGGCAGCGGGATCGGTAGCCTGACGATGCCGCAGCTGCTGGCGGCGACCGGCGAAATGCTGCAGGCGGCGGTGCCGGGGAAGTTGACCATCGCCACCACCCCGCGGCCACTGCAGGAGATCGCGGCGGCCTGGCCGCAGGACGACAGCCAGAAGCGTACGGTTTTCACCCTCGGATAAAAAATCGCTTCCGCACAAAAGATGGGGTTGATATCTTAAATGAGAAATATTATCTTTCTCATCACTGAATAGTTGAGTAAATAACTCAGGTATTCAGTACGACATTGCTCACATTGCTTCCAGTATTTTTGCCCGCACTTGTGCGGGCTTTTTTTTACTCGCGACACACCTCTCGCACCCGCTGCCGCAGCCAGCGGTGGTCCGGCGCCTGCTCCAGGCGCGGACGCGACACCTGCGACACCGTAATCACCCCGGTGCTGACCGGCAGCGGATCAAGGGCCGCCAGCAAATTAAAATCGGGATCGTTCATTATCGCTCCAGTCGCCAGACAGGGCGTTTGCTGCAAGATATGAGTGCACTGGCGGCGTCTTCCGCCCGATCTCGGGCCTGATTATAGTGAAGACCTCCTTTCTGCAGCGAGAGACATCATGAAATCCGATCAGCACAACACTATCCTCATCGTCGGCGCCTCGCGCGGCCTTGGCCATGCTATGGCGGCGACGTTCCTGCAGCACGGCTGGGAGGTCATCGGCACCGTGCGCGATTTATCATCCCACACGCCGCTCCACGACCTGGCCAAGATGCATCCCCTGCGGCTACGCCTGGCGACGCTCGACATCCGCGATGAAGCCCAGCTGGCCGCGCTGCAGGCGACGCTTCCCCCGGCAAGCCTCGATATGCTGTTTGTCAACGCCGGTACCACCAATCGTGACCCATCGCAGACCATTGGCGACGTCTCCACCGAGGAGTTTTACCAGGTGATGCTCACTAACGCCCTGGCGCCGATGCGGGTTATCGAGCGCCTGCAGCAGGCGGTTAAACCGCAGGGTCTGCTCGGCGTGATGTCCTCCGGCCAGGGGAGTCTGACCAATAACCTTACCGGCCAGCGGGAACTCTATCGCGGGAGTAAAGCTGCGCTGAATATGTTCATGCGCAGCTTCGCCGCTCGCCCTTCCTCTGCCTCCCATCCACTGGTGGTGATGGCCCCGGGATGGATCCGTACCGAGCTCGGCGGGGCAGATGCCCCGCTGACCATCGAAGAGACGATCCCACGCCTGGTGAACGTCCTGCTCGACAAACGGCAACGTCCGGGCCTGGAGTATCTCGATTACCAGGGCCGTACCGTGCCCTGGTGATCCGTGCCGGAACAACCATCAGAGGGCCGCCCGGAAGTTAACCCCGCCCGGCGCGGCTTGCTACCGACCTTATTCTGCAGCACTTTCCCTATATTCCCGCTTTATCGTTCAAAAAATGTGAATTATGTAAATCGAAGTGAAGAAAGTTGTTTTAAGGTCAACTTTTCTGTGTAAATATTAAGGCTAATGATAACTATTCTTTTTATCATTTATAGAATCACGCCGGGTCAGCGCAAGCCAGACGACGAATAACGTCGCTTTTGCGCGGCGTGATATGTGCTAATAACAAAAAATAAGCCTGCATTTATCATGGAAAAAAACGCTTCTCTGCCGTTTGGCAGTTTCAACTCATTGGCATTGTTTACAGGTCTGTGTCTGGGAGCCGCGCCGGCAACCGGCATGGCAGCCGAAAAATCAGTCAAAAATAATGAAGAGACGCTGGTGGTGGAAGCCTCCCCGCCTTCGCTTTATTCTCCCGGAGCCTCCGCCGATCCCAAGTTCAATAAACCACTGGTGGATACCACTCGCACCATCACCGTGATCCCCGAACAGGTCATTAAAGATCAGGGCGTCACCAACCTGACTGACGCCCTCAAAAACGTCCCCGGCGTCGGGGCGTTTTACGCCGGGGAGAATGGCAGCTCAACCACCGGGGACGCCATCTTTATGCGCGGCGTGGACACCTCCAACAGTATTTATGTCGACGGCATTCGCGATATCGGCAGCGTGACGCGGGATACCTTCAATACCCAGCAGGTGGAAGTCATCAAAGGGCCCGCCGGCACGGACTATGGCCGCAGCGCCCCTTCCGGCTCGATCAATATGATCAGCAAGCAGCCGCGCCTTGACTCCGGGATCGACGGTTCCGCCAGCATCGGCAGCGCCTGGTCGCGTCGGGGTACCCTTGACCTTAACCAGGCCTTCGGCGACAACGCCGCGTTTCGCCTCAACCTGATGGGCGAAAAAACCCACGACGCCGGCCGGGATAAGATTGAGAACGAGCGCTACGGCATTGCCCCGTCCCTGGCCTTGGGCCTCGATACGCCCACCCGTCTGTATCTGAACTATCTCCACGTCCGGCAGAATAACACCCCGGATGGCGGGATCCCCACCGTCGGCCTGCCGGGCTATTCGGCGCCTTCGCCGAAGTATGCCGCCCTCAATTCCGCCGGTAAGGTCGATACCAGCAATTTCTATGGCACCGACTCCGATTACGATAAATCCACCACCGACAGCGGCACCCTGCGCTTTGAACACGATCTGACGGACAATACCACCGTGCGCAATACCACCCGCTGGTCGCGTGTGAAGCAGGAATATCTCCTGACCGCGGTAATGGGCGGCGCGAGCAATATCACCGCCCCCGACATCAATGACGTCAATACCTGGAGCTGGTCACGTCTGGTTAATACCAAAGATGTCAGCAACCGCATTCTGACCAACCAGACCAATATCACTTCGACCTTTAATACCGGTTCGATAGGCCATGACGTCAGCGCCGGCGTGGAGTTTACCCGGGAAAACCAGACTAACTATGGCGTCAACGCCCTGACCGCTCCGGCGGTGAATCTCTATCATCCGGTGAGCAGCCTGTCGATTGGCGGGCTGGACAGAAACGGGGCGAACGCCAACGGCCAGACCGATACCTTCGGTATCTATGCCTTTGATACGCTGGCGCTGACCGATCGGGTTGAGGTCAACGGTGGGCTGCGTCTCGACAGTTACCATACCAAATATGACAGCGCCACCGCCTGCGGCGGCAGCGGACGCGGGGCTGTCGCCTGCCCGCCAGGACAGTCGACCGGCAGCCCGGTCACCACTGTCGATACCGCTAAATCCGGTAACCTGGTTAACTGGAAGGCCGGGGCGCTGTATCGCTTAACCGAGCAGGGCAATATCTACGTCAACTATGCCATCTCGCAGCAACCGCCGGGGGGCAGCAGCTTCGCGCTGGCTGCCAGCGGTAGCGGCAACAGCGCCAACCGGACCGACTTTAAACCGCAGAAAGCGAAATCCAGCGAACTGGGCACCAAGTGGCAGATCCTCGACAAGCGCCTGCTGCTCAGCGCGGCGTTATTCCGCACCGATATTGAAAACGAAGTGGCCGCCAACGATGACGGAACCTGGTCGCAGTACGGCAAAAAGCGCGTGGAAGGCTATGAGCTCTCCGCAACCGGGAACCTGACCCCGGACTGGACAATCATCGCCGGCTACACCCAGCAGCATGCCACGGTGACAGAGGGTCAGAATGTGGCGCAGGATGGCTCTTCCGCGCTGGCCTACACCCCGAAACATGCCTTTACGCTGTGGACGCAGTATCAGGCCACCAGCGATCTGTCCGTCGGCGGCGGCGTGCGCTATGTAGGAAGCCTGCGCCGGGGCAGCGATGGCGCGGTGGGTACCCCGGATCACACCGAGGGCTATTGGGTCGCCGACGCCAAACTGGGCTATCGGGTCAACAGCAATCTCGATCTGCAGCTCAATATGTACAACCTGTTTGATACCGATTACGTGGCTTCCATCAACAAGAGCGGCTATCGCTATCATCCGGGCGAACCCCGTACCTTTATGTTGACGGCGAATGTCCATTTCTGAGTCTGTACGTGGGGCCATCGCGCCCCACCTTTTTGAGAGAACACCGCAATGATGTATCACATTCCTGACGTGCTGACGGCGGACCAGGTGGCTGAATATGGCCGCCTGCTGGCGCAGGCCGAATGGGTTGACGGGCGGGTTACCGTCGGCAGCCAGGGGGCGACCGTCAAACAAAACCAGCAGATCGATACCCGCACGCCGCTGTATGCCCGTCTGCAGGCCGCCGTACTCGACGCGCTGCGCGGCCATCCGCAGTTTTTTTCCGCCGCGCTGCCGCGGACGATTTCCGCGCCGTTGTTTAATCGCTACGGGCCGGGGGAGACCTACGGTTTTCATGTCGATGGCGCGGTGCGCCAGAACGGGGATGCGGGCTGGATGCGGACCGACCTCTCGGCGACGCTGTTCCTCTGCGAGCCGGAAAGCTATGAAGGGGGCGAACTGGTGATTGAAGATACCTATGGCCAGCACCGGGTGAAGCTCCCGGCCGGACATCTGGTGCTCTATCCCGCCAGTAGCCTGCACTGCGTCACCCCGGTCACCGGCGGGGTTCGCCAGGCCTCTTTCCTGTGGATCCAGTCGATGGTCCGCGACGATAAGCAGCGCGCGATGCTCTACGACCTGGACCGCACGATCCAGTCTCTCAAAACCCGCTTAGGCGACGGGGAAGAGGTCCTCTCCCTGCTCAATATGTATCACAACCTGCTGCGCCAGTGGACTGAAGTGTGATCCGCAGGCGAAGGTTTATCGCAGGGAGGGGTGAGGAGGCAACAGACTGGCCGTCCGCTGGCCAGTTTGCAGCAGGCGTTAGAACCGATAGCCTGCGGAGAACATAAACACCCACGGATCCAGGCGGGTGCTGACTTTCTGGTCCACGCCGCCGGCTTTGAATTTCACATCGGTGTCGATATCCATGTACCACACCGACATATTCAGCAGCCAGTCACGGTTAATCAGGTAATCGAGGCCGACCTGTCCTGCCGCGCCCCAGGAGTCCTTCAGGCTCAGATCGGAAAGCCCGGCCGCCTTGCCGGTATCGTTAAAGTCTTCATTAAAGAAGGTGGTGTAGTTAATCCCCGCCCCCACGTACGGACGCACCTTGCTTTGCGCATCGCCAAAGTACCACTGCGCCATCAGGGTGGGTGGCAACTGATGGACGGTAGCGATGGTGCCGGTTGGCCCGGTACCAACCTTATGGCGGAACGGCGTAGCCGCCAGCAGTTCCACACCGATGTTATCGGTCGCCATATAGGTAAAGGTTAAACCCAACTGAGTATTGTTACTGACGTTGAAACTGCCCAGACTGCCCAGCACATTGTCAGAGCCTTCCGTCGGTCGGACGGTGGCGGTCCCGGCACGAATGAAAAATTCACCCGCTTCATGCGCCCAGACGCTGCCGGTAGTAAGAGTGCTTAGAATCAATGCCGCCGCTGCTAACTTCTTCATATCCACTTCCTCATTATGGTTTTTCAGCGCGGCCAAATATACCTATAACGAGTTACGTTTGATCTGTTTTAGATCACACTAAAACCTTAGATTTAACATTTATTGATCCAGATTAATTTTTGATACCGATCGCAATACGCTAAATCCTTCGCACATCAATTTTCACTTTTCGCAAAAAAAATTATTTCTGCCCCTCTTGCCGCCGCTGAGGCGGCTGGATAAGTTAACTGCCGACAATCTGTGTTGATGCGTTTTTTTCAGGTGTAATTATGAGTGAAATCAACCCGTGCATGACGTGCGGTGCCTGTTGTGCGTATTTTCGAGTCTCTTTCTACTGGGCGGAAGCCGACGACGCGGGCGGCCTGGTGCCCGCCGCGCTGACCGAGCCGCTGACCCCCTTCCTGCGCTGTATGAGCGGCACTAATCAACGTCAGAGCCGCTGTGCGGCGCTATCGGGCGAGATCGGCGACGCCGTCCACTGCACTATCTATGAAAACCGTCCTTCGCCATGTCGCGAATTCGCCATGTCCGGGGAAAACGGCGAGGAAAACGACGCCTGCAACCGGGCGCGAGCGCGCTATGGGCTGCCGCCATTGCGGCCTCTTTACAAAGATATACCTGCCCTGACCGGCGCAGAGAGTGCTACGACGGAAGGATTTGCGGTACAATCGCCGGCTAGTTAACACCTGCGACACTCAAGGAGAATGCATGTCTATCACGGCGAAGTCCGTCTACCGTGACACCGGGAATTTTTTTCGTAATCAGTTCATTACCATTTTGCTGATTGCGCTGTTGTGCGCGTTCATTACGGTAGTACTTGGCCATGCCTTTTCACCCAGCGACGAGCAGCTGTCGATACTCAGCGAAGGCGACAACCTCGCCGGTAGCGCAGGCCTGTTCGAACTGGTGCAGAATATGACGCCGGAGCAGCAGCAGGTTCTGCTGCGCGCCTCGGCGGCATCAACCTTCTCGGGTCTGGTGGGCAATGCGATCCTCGCCGGCGGCGTCCTGCTGCTCATCCAGCTGGTCTCTGCCGGTCATCGTGTCAGCGCCCTGCGCGCCATCGGCGCCTCGGCGCCGGTGCTGCCAAAGCTGCTGCTGCTGATCCTCTTCACCACTTTCCTGGTGCAGATGGGGATGATGTTAGTGCTGGTGCCCGGCGTCCTGTTGGCCATTGTGCTGGCCTTTGCGCCGATCATGCTGGTGCAGGACAAAATGGGCATCCTCGGCGCCATGCGCAGCAGCATGCGCCTGGCGTGGGGCAATCTGCGGCTGGTGGCGCCGGCCATTATCGGTTGGCTGGTGGCGAAAACTCTGCTGTTACTGTTTGCTTCCAGCTTTGCCGCCCTGACGCCAAACGTCGGCGCGGTGGTGATTAATACCCTCAGCAACCTGATTTCCGCCCTGTTGCTGATCTATTTATTCCGCGTGTATATGCTTATCCGTAGCTAATTTTAACCTGGACCGGGGAATTTCCCGGTCCGTCCTGACAGACGGGATCGATGTATGAAGCAGTTTCTGGATTTTTTACCGCTGGTGGTCTTCTTCGCCTTCTACAAGCTTTACGATATCTACGCCGCCACCACGGCGCTGATTGTGGCGACCGCCATCGTGCTGATCTACAGCTGGGTGCGCTACCGTAAAATCGAAAAAATGGCGCTGATCACCTTCGTGCTGGTGGCCGTCTTCGGTGGATTAACCCTCTTCTTCCACAATGATGAGTTCATTAAATGGAAGGTGACGGTGATCTATGCGCTGTTCGCCGGCGCGCTGCTGTTCAGCCAGTGGGTGATGAAAAAGCCGCTTATCCAGCGCATGCTGGGTAAAGAGCTGACCCTGCCGCAGCAGGTCTGGTCGCGCCTTAACCTGGCCTGGGCGGCGTTTTTTATCCTCTGCGGACTGGCTAATATCTATATCGCCTTCTGGTTGCCGCAGAATATCTGGGTTAACTTTAAGGTCTTCGGTTTAACTGCCCTCACGCTGGTCTTTACCTTGCTGAGCGGGATCTACATCTACCGTCATATGCCGCAGGACGACCACCACTAACGCCTCCACCGGCGCGCCACCCGCGCGCCGCGCTCGCCCCGGGTACCCTTGCTGCGCTGGCCAACCGTCCCTGCCACCACCACCTCCGCGCGTAACCTGACAGCTTCCCGGCCCCACAGCGCAGGCTCCCTTCACGATTTCAATCGGCAGCGTAAAAAATTGCGCTAATTGTGAGGATTTTATGGAGATTCATTTCGTTACATTGTAATGATAATTGTTATCATTAATATTCTCGATCTCATTTTGAATTGTTTTGAAAAGGATATTTACATGAGATCGCCGCAATATTATGTCCCCACGACCCTGGCGCTGGTCATATCCAGTCTCCTTGCCCCTAACGCCTTTGCAGAAGAGTCAGAACAAGATACCGAAACAATGATTGTGCGCAGTACGGCGGAAGAGGCGCTCAAGCAACAGCCCGGGGTGTCGATTATCACGGCAGATGATATTGCAAAACAGCCACCGGTCAACGATCTCTCAGACATCATCCGTAAAATGCCCGGGGTGAATTTGACCGGCAACAGCGCCAGCGGTAGTCGGGGCAACAACCGCCAGATTGATATCCGCGGCATGGGGCCGGAGAACACCCTGATCCTGATAGATGGGGTACCGGCCACGTCACGTAACTCGGTTCGCTATAGCTGGCGCGGCGAACGCGATACCCGGGGCGACAGCAACTGGGTCCCTGCCGAGATGGTCGAGCGAATTGAAGTCCTCCGCGGCCCGGCAGCCGCGCGTTATGGTTCCGGTGCGGCCGGCGGAGTGGTCAACATTATTACCAAACGCCCGACCAACAACTGGCACGGTTCCCTGTCTTTTTTTACCAATCAGCCGGAAAACAACAAGGAAGGCACGACTAATCGCGCTAACTTCAATCTCAGCGGCCCACTGGCCGGCGAAGCGCTGACAATGCGCCTGTATGGCAATATCAATAAAACGGAACCCGACGCCTGGGATATTAACCATGCGCAAAACGGCTCCTACGCTGCGGGACGCGAAGGGGTACGCAATAAAGATATTAACGCCCTGCTGTCATGGAAAATGACCCCGCAACAAATTCTCGATTTCAGCTACGCCTATAGCCGTCAGGGGAATATCTATGCCGGTGATACCCAGTACAGCAACGGCAATCTTAGCCCGAACGGGCTGGTGGATTCCCTGTACGGCCACGAAACGAATCGCCTCTATCGCCAGTCCTGGGGATTGACCTACAACGGTCTTTGGGATTGGGGCCAGTCCAAAGCGGGGGTTTACTACGAGAAAACCAACAATACCCGCCTGCAGGAAGGCTCCACCGGCCGCGTCGAAGGCATGATCAACAGTGAGGATTATGCCACCAGCCGACTGGAATCCTGGCGTACTACCTCCGAATTCAATGTGCCTTTCTTCTGGCTGGCGGATCAGACGCTGACGCTGGGCATGGAATGGAACCATGATCAGCTCGACGACCCGGCATCGATGCAGGCCACTAACAGCAATGGGGAGACTATCCCTGGGACCTCCGGCGACCCTGCGCAACGTCGTACCAAAAACAGCGCCACCCTCACCGGTATCTATCTGGAGGATAATATCGAAGCCGTGCCCGGCACCAACCTGATCCCCGGCATTCGTTTCGATTATCATAATCAGTTTGGCAGCAACTGGAGCCCAAGCCTCAATTTGTCTCAGGCGCTGGGCGATATGTTCACGCTGAAGGCCGGTATCGCGCGGGTGTTTAAAGCGCCTAACCTCTATCAATCCAGTGAAGGCTATCTGCTCTCCACCCGCGGCAACGGTTGTCCAAACACTATCGCCGAAGGCAGCTGCTATCTGCTGGGCAACCCTGACCTCGACCCGGAAATCAGTATTAACAAAGAGATCGGTATCGAATTTAACCTTAATGGCTACGCTGCCGGGGTCACCTGGTTCCGCAACGATTACAAAAACAAAATCGTCTCCGGAACCGAGGTGCTGGGCTATACCTCCAGCGGCAATAATATCCTGCAATGGCAGAACGGCGGCAAAGCAGTAGTCGAGGGGCTGGAAGGCAATCTGCTGATCCCGGTGCTGGCTGATATCCTAAGCTGGCGGACCAATGCCACCTGGATGTTCAAATCTGAAAGTAAAGAGACAGGCAACCCGCTGTCGGTTATCCCGAAATATACCGTTAACACGATGCTCGACTGGCAGGTAAACGACGCCCTGTCGGCGAATGTCAACTGGACGCTTTATGGCCGTCAGAAGCCGCGTCAGTATGCAGAGATCCGCAACGAAACCGGAACCCTTGCCACCACCGAGGTTGGCGCCTATTCCATCGTGGGGATCGGCACCCAGTATCAGCTCAACCGGGATATTCGCCTGAATGCCGGCATAAGTAACCTCTTTGATAAGCAACTGTATCGCGAAAATGCCGGCGCCTCGACCTACAATGAGCCTGGACGCGCGTATTACGCCGGAGTGACCCTCTCTTTCTGAACCACTGCGCCCGCCTCCGCGGGCGCCAGCCCTATTCTCTCAACGCCGTTTTCATAGTAGCATCCCGCTGATCGTCTTTGACCACAACAGAGTAGAGCATGACAACAACAGATCTCGCCCCGAAGGGCGAAATGGTTTTACGCACCCTGGCAATGCCGGCAGATACCAATGCCAACGGGGACATTTTTGGCGGCTGGCTGATGTCGCAGATGGATATCGGCGGCGCCATTATGGCCAAAGAGATCGCCCAGGGTCGCGTGGTGACCGTGCGCGTGGATGGGATGACCTTTTTACGCCCGGTGGCCGTAGGCGACGTGGTGTGCTGCTATGCCCGCTGCGTGAAGCGCGGCAATACCTCAGTGACCATTAACATCGAAGTGTGGGTGAAAAAAGTCTCTTCAGAACCGATTGGCCAGCGCTACAAGGCGACGGAAGCGCTGTTTATCTACGTTGCCGTCGATAATCAGGGTAAACCCCGCCCTCTGCCGGCCGAATAAGATGGCGCCCGGCTAACCGGGCACCTGGCTTAGAGAAAGCCCAGCAGCGAGAAGAAGAAGTAGCCGATAACAATCACCATCACCGGCAGCACGTACAGCGGGAAATACTGCACCAGGATCGTATGTCGCGGCACCACAATGCGTTCGGCGAGCTGCTCGCGAGTTAACCCTTCCGCGCCTTTCGCCTGCTCGAGGATCAGCTGATCCTCAATCCCCTCGCGGAGAAATTTCGCCTGCCGCGCCATCCGCGCGCCGGAGGCCTGCAGCGCCATCCCGACGAACACCAGAATGAAGATAATCCAGAAGCCGATGTTCAGGCTATGGTGAAAATCCGGCAGCGGTGAGTTGTACCAGAAAAAGTTCAGGAACGGCGTGTTAAAGCGCATCATCTCAATCATGACGTGCGCAAAATCCATCATCACCGCGTCAATGCCGGGTTTCTTTTCACTGTGCTCATACATAAATTTGAGGACAGAAATCAGCGTCGACAGCACGGCGGGAATAAAGATGACCCATCCCAAAATACGTTTGATGACCGCAATGCGTCCAGCTTGTTGGTACGTCATGAGTTCCCCTTGTTAAAGACGCGTTAGTGGTTCGCCTGCCGCCCGTTGCGTGGCGCAGGCGCCCCTCGCTTACCCGAATGTGTCGGGTATAAGTCTATCTTCCACGGCGAATTTCGCCCAATAACGCGCGGTATGATATACCATGAATGCCGATTCGTTTATCTGATTACGCAACAGGAGAAGGACATATGTCAGCGAAGCGCCGCATTGAGGCTGCGATTTTTGATATGGACGGGTTGCTGATTGACTCTGAGCCGCTTTGGGATCAGGCGGAGGTCGAGGTCATGGAGAGCCTGGGGGTGGATACCCGCCGACGCGATGAACTGCCCGACCTGCTGGGTCTGCGAATCGACCTGGTGGTGGATCTGTGGTACGCGCAGCAGCCGTGGCGCGGCGTTGACCGCGCAGAAGCCACCGCGCGCATTATCCGTCGCGCCATCGAACTGGTGGAAGCCTCACGTCCGCTGCTGCCGGGGGTGCGCGAGGCGGTGGCCCTGTGCAAAGCCCAGGGGTTGAAGGTAGGGCTGGCCTCAGCCTCGCCGCTGGTGATGCTGGAGAAAGTGCTCAATATGTTCGAGCTGCGCGACCAGTTTGATGCCCTCGCCTCGGCGGAGCATCTGCCCTGGAGCAAACCGCACCCGCAGGTGTATCTCAACTGCGCCGCCGCCCTCGGGGTCGACCCACAGCGCTGTGTCGCGCTGGAGGACTCGGTCAACGGCATGATCGCCAGCAAAGCTGCGCGCATGCGCGCTATCGTCGTGCCGGAAGCAGAGAACAGCCGCGACCCGCGCTTCGTGCTGGCGGACGTCAAGCTGCCGTCACTGCAGGCCCTGACCGTCGAGGCGCTGCTCGGGTAAGACCGCTGGCGGGTGACGCGATCGCCGCCACCCGCCAGCAAAGAAAATCAAAACATCGTTTCATTTTAATTGTAATTTTATTTTCCTGCCTCTATGCTGGGTACAGGTGGCGTTATCTTACGCCTGAAGATCAGCACACAGAGGTGAATATGGTACTGAACGCCTTCGACCTGACGGGTAAGGTCGCCATCGTGACCGGTTGCGATACCGGCCTGGGACAGGGAATGACGCTGGGCCTGGCGCAGGCCGGATGCGATATCGTCGGCATCAACCGCAAAATTCCCCACGACACGGCCGCGCAGGTTCAGGCGCTGGGCCGCCGCTTTCATGCCATTCAGGCGGATCTCAGCCAACAGGATGATATGACCGTTTTGGTCGACCAGGCGGTGGCGGCGATGGGCCGGGTCGATATTCTGGTCAACAACGCCGGGATTATCCGCCGCCATGATGCCCTGACCTTCACGGAAAGTGACTGGGATGCGGTGATCGATCTGAATCTGAAAGCAGTTTTTTTCCTCTGCCAGGCGGTCGCCAGGCAGTTCATTCGCCAGGGTGAAGGCGGGAAAATCGTTAACATCGCCTCGATGCTCTCGTTTCAGGGCGGGATCCGCGTCCCCTCCTATACCGCCTCGAAAAGCGGCGTGCTGGGGCTGACCCGCCTGCTGGCTAACGAATGGGCTGGTCAGGGTATCAACGTCAACGCCATTGCGCCCGGGTATATGGCCACCAATAACACCCAGGCGCTGCGCGAAGATGAGGAGCGCAACCAGGCAATCCTTGAGCGTATCCCCGCCGGTCGCTGGGGTGTGCCAGATGACCTGCAGGGGCCGGTGGTGTTTCTCGCCTCGTCCGCCGCCGACTATATTCACGGCTATACCCTGGCCGTCGACGGCGGATGGCTGGCGCGCTGAGAATTTGTGACAAAGAGTTACACCGTCACCTCTTCCGTGCACTGTATAAAAACCCTATACTGTATGAATCGACAGTTTAGGGTGTGTTATCATGACGGCGGAAGGCCATCTCTTCTTTTCAATCGCCTGCGCAGTATTTGCCAAAAACGCAGAGTTAACGCCGGTGCTGGCGCAGGGCGACTGGTGGCATATTGTGCCCTCCGCGGTCTTGACCTGCCTGCTGCCGGACATCGATCACCCAAAGTCGTTTCTTGGCCAGCGGCTGAGCTGGATCTCAAAGCCCGTGGCGCGGGCCTTTGGCCACCGCGGCTTCACCCACAGCCTGCTGGCGGTGTTTGGTGCGCTGACGCTATTCTACCTCAAGGTGCCTGACAGCTGGATTGTCCCGGCGGACGCCCTCCAGGGCCTGGTGCTGGGCTATCTCAGCCACATCCTTGCCGATATGCTCACCCCAGCCGGGGTGCCGCTGCTGTGGCCCTGCCGCTGGCGCTTTCGGCTACCGATCCTTGCGCCGCGCAAAGGCAACCAGCTGGAGCGCGCATTATGCATGGCGCTGTTCATCTATGCCGTCTGGATGCCGCAGACGCTGGCGGACAACACCGCGATACGCTGGTCTTCCGGGGTGATTAATTCCCTGCAGATCACCTTCAATCGCTTCATAAGTCACCAGAGTGGGCGATAAACCGGCAGAAAACACCTTTTGGTTATAACCCATTCCATTTGAATATAAGTCCTTGATAACGCCTTCTGCTAACCTTGCGGTCATAAGAGCTGGTTATCCACCAGCCCGGGTTATAAAAATATCAGGAGAACGGGGATGAACTTTCCATTAATAGCGAACGTAGTCGTGTTCGCCGTATTGTTGTTTGCGCTGGGGCAAACGCGCCATAAACAGTGGAGCCTGGCCAGGAAGGTACTGGTCGGCCTGGCGATTGGCGTGATCTTTGGTCTGGCGCTACAGCTGATCTATGGGTCTGACAGCCAGGTGCTGAAGGATTCCATCCAGTGGTTTAATATCGTCGGCAACGGTTATGTCCAGCTGCTGCAAATGATCGTTATGCCGCTGGTCTTCGCGTCAATCCTTAGCGCGGTGGCTCGCCTGCACAATGCCTCGCAGCTGGGGAAAATCAGCTTCCTGAGCATCGGGACTCTGTTGTTCACCACCCTGATCGCCGCTCTGGTTGGCGTGCTGGTGACTAACATGTTCGGCCTCACCGCCGAGGGACTGGTCCAGGGCAGCGCGGAGACCGCTCGTCTGAACGCCATTCAGAGCAACTATGTGGGTAAAGTGGCCGATCTCAGCGTCCCGCAGCTGATCCTCTCCTTCGTGCCGAAGAACCCGTTTGCTGACCTGACCGGGGCTAACCCGACCTCGATCATCAGCATCGTCATTTTCTCGGCGTTCCTCGGCGTCGCAGCCCTGAAGCTGCTGAAAGAGGATGTGGAAAAAGGCCAGCGCGTCCTGACCGCCATTGATACCCTGCAGGGCTGGGTGATGAAGCTGGTTCGTCTGGTGATGCAGCTGACCCCTTACGGCGTTCTGGCGCTGATGACCAAAGTGGTTGCCGGGTCGAATCTGCAGGATATCATCAAGCTTGGCGGCTTCGTGGTGGCCTCGTACATCGCGCTGGGCATCATGTTTATCGTCCACGGCCTGCTGCTGGCGATTAACGGCGTCAGCCCGCTGAAGTATTTCCGTAAAGTCTGGCCGGTGATCACCTTCGCCTTCACCAGCCGCTCCAGCGCCGCCTCCATTCCGCTGAACGTGGAAGCGCAGACCCGTCGTCTCGGCGTACCGGAGTCGATTGCCAGCTTCTCCGCCTCCTTTGGCGCCACCATTGGTCAGAACGGCTGCGCCGGTATCTACCCGGCCATGCTGGCGGTGATGGTCGCACCGACCGTAGGCATCAACCCGCTGGATCCGATGTGGATTGCCACCCTCGTGGGCATCGTCACCGTCAGCTCGGCGGGCGTCGCCGGAGTGGGCGGCGGGGCCACCTTCGCCGCGCTGATCGTCCTGCCGGCGATGGGCCTGCCGGTGACCCTCGTGGCGCTGCTGATCTCCGTCGAGCCGCTGATCGATATGGGACGTACCGCGCTGAACGTTAACGGCTCCATGACCGCCGGGACGCTGACCAGCCAGTGGCTGCGCCAGACCGACAAGTCGATTTTCGATAGCGAAGAAGAAGCCGAACTGGCGCATCGCTAAACGGTAAGCACAAAAAAACCGCTGATAATCAGCGGTTTTTTTATTTCTGCAGCAGACTCAGGCTTCAATCTCTCCTTCCTGACGCACCTGGTTAGCCCAGCGCTGCGCCGACTCCGGCACGCTGAACGCCGGTGAACGGCGAAAATGCTCTCCCATCAGCAGAAAGGCGACATACTTCCCGCGCAAAATCCAGACATCGCGAAAATGGTCCATTTTCACGGCATGTTCCGGGGGCGCAGGCTCCACGCGCGGCACGTAGCTAATGACAGGGCGATTTTGTTGGCGCAATGGTTTCATAACAAATGGATTCACTAAGCAAAGCGGGAAACAGAAACCTCTATCATAGCCGATCGTGGCCCCGTTCGTCGCCCCCCTGCCGCCGATGCGCATTTTAGGATAACTCCCTGCCCCCTTGCCGGGCGCAGGCAGCGTAATGTTCTATAGTTAGAAGGGTTTTGGTTTATCAACGACCACTTTTAGCAATGAAAGCAGGAGACGAGCAATGTCTGATAAGCACCCAAACCCTCACCACCAGCAGGCACCGGTCCACGGCAGCGAGGAAGCGCAGCCGGGTCTCGACTCGCTGGCGCCGGATGACCGGGAGTGGCGCCCCACGCCGAAACCCACCGCCCCTGGCGCTGAACCGACCGCCCCTGGCAGCCTGAAAACGCCTGATACCCACAGCAAAAAACTCGATGCCCTGGAGCCACAGCGCAAAGGCGGAGAAGACTATCCGCTGACCACTAACCAGGGCGTGCGCATTGCCGACGATCAGAACTCGCTGCGCGCCGGTACCCGCGGCCCAACGCTGCTGGAAGATTTCATTCTGCGGGAGAAGATCACCCACTTCGACCACGAGCGAATTCCGGAGCGTATCGTTCATGCCCGCGGCTCAGCAGCCCACGGCTACTTCCAGCCCTACAAAAGCCTGACAGCCTTGACCAAAGCCGATTTTCTCTCGGCAGCCGATAAAATCACCCCGGTCTTTGTGCGCTTCTCCACCGTGCAGGGCGGCGCGGGGTCGGCGGACACCGTTCGTGATATTCGCGGCTTCGCCACCAAGTTTTACACCGACGAGGGGATTTTTGACCTCGTCGGCAACAACACCCCGGTTTTCTTTATCCAGGACGCGCTGAAGTTTCCCGACTTTGTCCACGCCGTGAAGCCTGAGCCCCACTGGGCCATCCCCCAGGGACAAAGCGCTCACGATACGTTCTGGGACTATGTTTCCCTGCAGCCGGAAACGCTGCACAACGTGATGTGGGCGATGTCCGATCGCGGCATCCCGCGCAGCTATCGCACCATGGAAGGCTTTGGCATCCACACCTTCCGCCTGATCAATGCCGAGGGCAAAGCCACCTTTGTTCGCTTCCACTGGAAACCGGTCGCCGGCAAGGCGTCGCTGGTATGGGATGAAGCGCAGAAGCTGACCGGCCGTGACCCCGATTTTCATCGCCGCGACCTGTGGGAGGCCATTGAAGCCGGGGACTACCCGGAATTTGAGCTCGGCCTGCAGTTGATCCCCGAAGAGAATGAATTTGATTTTGACTTCGACCTGTTAGATCCCACCAAGCTGATCCCCGAGGCGCTGGTGCCGGTGCAACGGGTCGGCAAAATGGTCCTCAACCGCAACCCGGACAACTTCTTTGCCGAAAACGAACAGGCGGCCTTCCATCCCGGGCATATCGTCCCGGGCATCGATTTCAGCAACGATCCGCTGCTGCAGGGGCGCCTCTTCTCCTACACCGATACCCAGATAAGCCGCCTCGGCGGACCGAATTTCCATGAAATCCCGATCAACCGGCCGACCTGCCCGTACCACAACTTCCAGCGCGACGGTATGCACCGGATGGAGATTGACACCAACCCGGCCAACTACGAACCCAACTCGATCAACGATAACTGGCCGCGCGAGACGCCGCCAGCCGCCAAACGCGGCGGTTTTGAGTCCCTCGCCGAGCGCGTCGACGGCGAGAAGATCCGTCAGCGCAGCCCGTCATTCGGCGAATATTACGCCCAGCCGCGTCTGTTCTGGCTGAGCCAGACGCCGATTGAGCAGCAGCATATTATCGATGGCTTCAGCTTCGAGCTTAGCAAAGTGGTCCGCACCTGGATCCGCGAGCGGGTGGTCGATCACCTGGCCCATATTGATACCCGGCTGGCGGAAACGGTCGGGGCGAATTTAGGTATCGAACTGAGCGATGAGCAGCGCAGCCTCACTCTGCCCTCCCCGGTCAACGGCGTGGAGAAAGATCCCACCCTCAGCCTCTACGCGGATGCCGAAGGGGATGTGAAAGGTCGTGTGGTGGCGGTGCTGCTCAATGAGCGTACCTCGGCGCAGGATCTGGTCCATCTCCTGCAGGCGCTACAGGCCCGGGGCGTGCACAGTAAACTGCTCTATTCGCGGATGGGGGAAGTCGTCGCCGACGATGGCTCTCCCCTGCCGATCGCCGGCACCTTCGCCGGCTCCCCGTCGCTGACGGTGGATGCCGTGGTGGTGCCCGGCGGCGATCTCAGCGCCCTGAGCCAGAGCGGCGACGCGCGCTACTACCTGCTGGAGGCCTATAAGCATCTGAAGCCGATCCTGCTGGCAGGCGATGCGCGGCAGTTAACGTCGGTTCTGCAGGTCCCGGCCCAGGGCGAAGAGGGCGTCATCGTCACCGATGCTCTTGACACGCCGGCGGCAGATAAACTGCTCGCCCTGATGACGGCCCACCGGGTATGGTCGAGAAGCCCGAAAATCGCCGCTATTCCGGCGTAGCAAAAAGCCCGGCACGGTGTGCCGGGCTTGACTCACTTTCCTTTCCCCGTCGGGTTTACACGTCGCGGTAGGTTCCCAGGCGATAACCCCGGTCGGCCACCGCCGCTTTCAGCGAGGCGGACGTCAGCACATCAAGCTCGCCCAGCCGCGGATAGCAGTAGGCGCTGCCCATGATGGTCTGGTCGACAAAGGCCGGATGACACATCACCTCCAGAGAGCGCTCCTCGCGGGCGATTGAGGCGTCCAGCGTCTGCAGGAACAGCGCCTCAGAGACGGCTTCCCCGTAAAACTCGCTGCTGAAGCCTGCGCTGCTGCGCGCCGCCTGCTGATCGAGACCGCTCTGCGCCGCCACCTGGCGATCAATGCGCAACGCGATGCCCTTGTCGCGGGCAAAAGCCGCGACGATGGGGTAGATCGGAGCGATCATATGCACATGGTGATGACTGTCGAGATGCGTCGGCTCATGACCGAAGAGTTCGATAAAACGACGGTACTGACACGCCAGCTCATGGGCAATCTCCTCCAGCGGCAGGTTATCTTCTTCCGCCTGCTGCCAGATCCATTTGCCCAGCCGGCCGTCGCGGGTTAACCCCGGCATGGCCGACAGCGGTTCGCCCAGCGTCAGCACAAAGTGCATCCCGACCGCCAGCTCCGGCGTACTGCGGCTCAGCTGGGCGGCGTGGTCAATAGCCGCACCGTTGACCAGCGCCGTAGTTGATGTCACCACGCCGTTGCGGCAGGCCTCGATAATGCCGTAGTTCTGCCCTTTACTGAGGCCGAAGTCGTCGGCATTGACGATCAATACGCGTTCCATTAGCCGCTCCCGTTACGCTTTCAGTTTTTCGATCGTCGCCGCAAAGTTCGGCAGCCATTTTTCATGGGCCAGAATCATCTCCCGCGCCAGCTGCTCGGCGTCACGATCGGAATGGATCAGCGGGCTTAAGTTCAGCGCCAGCAGCACGTCGTTCAGCTCGCCGCTGATCGCCGCCTGGCTGGCCGCCACTTCAAACCCTTTGATGGTATAGATAAGCCCCAGCACCTTCTCGTCGAAATGGGTGATGCGCGGCGTCGGCTTCGCGCCATCGCGACCTAAGGTGCAGCTCATCTCGACCGCCCAGTCCGCCGGGATATTATCGATATGGCCATGATGCGGGATATTCACATAGTGCTCAGTCTGCTTATCGTTATAGATAGCGTTGATCACTTCGCATGCGGCATCGGAGTAATAGGCACCCCCGCGCTGCTCCAGCTCCTTCGGCTTGACCTTGAGATCCGGATTTTTATACAGCTCAAACAGCTGCTTCTCTACTTTCTGCACCACCTGGGCGCGCGCGCCGCCCTTATAGTACTCGCCCATCTCAATCGCCAGCATCTCTTTTGGCTTAAAGTAGTAGAGCAGATAGGAGCATGGGATCAGGCGCAGGGAGCGGATCAGCCCTTCGCTAAACGGCAGGTCGAAGATATTTTTTACCGAGTTCGCGGTCAGGCGGCCGGAGGCGACGCCGTCCAGCAGTTCATCGAAGCGCGAGACGCCGTTAACCAGCACGTCGCGGACGAACACCAGGTGGTTCAGACCGAACAGATCGATGTTCAGCTCATCGCTCGGGCTGAGCTGCAGCACGTCGGTGATGAACATCTTCATGCCGATGGGAATGTTGCACACCCCGATAAAGCGTTTGAAACTGGTGTGACGATAGACCGCCTCGGTGACCATGCCCGCCGGGTTGGTGAAGTTGATGATCCACGCGTCCGGGCAGATTTCCTGCACATCTTTCACGATGTCGAAAATCACCGGGATGGTGCGCAGCCCCTTAAACAGCCCGCCCGCCCCGTTGGTCTCCTGGCCAAGATAACCGTGGCTCAGCGGGATGCGCTCATCTTTTTCCCGCGCCTTCAGCTGGCCCACGCGCAGCTGGGTAGTGACGAAATCCGCGCCCTGCAGCGCCTCGCGGCGGTCCAGCGTTTTATAAACCTTCATCGGCACGCCGGCTTTTTCCACCATCCGCTCGCACAGCGCATGGATAATATCGAGCTTCTCCTGGCCCTCTTCCACATCCACCAGCCACAGCTCTGTCACCGGCAGTTCATGATAACGTTTCAGGAAACCTTCCAGTAATTCCGGGGTATAGCTGCTACCGCCGCCAATAGTGACGACTTTTAATTTCTGGCTCATCTTTTTCTCCCTTAGACGCTGCGTGTAGACGCAGGCCGCTCTCCGCATAAATGCGGACAGTTAACTTAAATTAGTTATGGTGTAAGCCTGGCGACTAATACCGCCTGGGCTTAATTAATACTGGTCAAATGTTTGCGATAACTACTCGGTGTAAACGAGGTCAGCTTTTTAAAGGTTTTAATAAACAGGCTCGGGCTGCTGTACCCTGATTCATAGGCAATATCCGTCACCGAATAGTTGGTAATTTCCAGCTGCTTTTTGGCAAAATTGATACGGATATCGTTAATTATCTGCATCGGCGTTTTACCATAATATCGCTGGGTCGCCCGGGTTAAATATTCCTGCGTTTTTCCCGATAACCGAACCATATTCTCGAGGGCGCTCTCGCCAAACTCCAGTTTATCGTGCATAGCCTCAACGGTATTTTTTAACCATTGCGGGACGACGTCTGCAACCGGCTCTTCGCGATAGTGACGTAAACGGTTAATGACATAAAAGGAGACCAGCTCGATAAATTCGTCAAATTCCGTTTCGCGAAAATTGAGTGAGGCGATGACCGACTCAATGTAGCCGAGAAAAGCGCTCTGCACGGCGTAGACCTGCGACGCCACCAGGCCAAACGGCAGCAGCGGCAGATAATGTTTCTCAAAGAAGCGCCTGCTGATGCCGACGTTAAGGATGCGCGTCGCACCAAATTCATAGAAGCTCTGGTGGTGCGAACCCATCGGGATAAAGACAAAATCCCCGCGCTCCAGCAGCACCCGTTTACCATTGATCTCCTGGTAATAGCGCCCGGTTAATACGACGGTAAATTCGTAGTAATCATGCTGGTGGAGCCCGCTCACGCTTTCCGTTTTGTTATAGATGACCACATGAAAGTTCTTCCCGTTGAACAACTGCTGTTCTCTGGCGGTACTGATCTCGGTGGTCATCATCCTGGGCTGCCTCATCGTCGCGATGGCCTATTGTACCTTCTCGTGCAGCTCAATCAATTCCGCTACCAGCTCGCGGGCCAGCATGGAGGTCATCAGGTGATCCTGAGCATGCACCAGCACCAGGCTGACCTTCATTTTCCCCTCGCCCTCGTCGCTTTCGATAAGCTGGGTCTGCACCCGATGCGCCTCGCTCAGCGCCTGACGCGACTGCTCCATCATCGTTTTCGCCGCGGCAAAATCCCCCTGCTTGGCCTGCTTCAGCGCGGCATAGGCCAGACTACGCGCTTGGCCGGAGTTGATAATCAGCCCCATCACCACCTCTTCGAGGTCGTTTTCCGGGGTCTCTACCGCGTCGATGTTGTCCAGATCAAACATAATATTTCCCTCATTTCTCAGGCGGTACGGGACGTTGCCCGTACCGCGCGGTATCAGAATTTCAGTGCGTTGGCGATGTCTTCTTCGCTCTCTTCCTGCTCGATAACGGTCTGCGCTTTATTCGACAGCACCACAAACGGCAGGTAGACCAGGGTGGAGACGCCAAGGTTGAACAGGGCGACCAGCAGAGCGGCGACACTGCCGTTACTGTTAAAGAACGCCCCCAGGCCAGTTGGCATGGTCCACGGCGCCAGGTTGGTCACCGGTGGGATAATCCCCAGGCTGTAGGCCGCGAGAGTAATGGCCGCCAGAATCGGCTGGACCAGCACGAACGGGATGAACATCACCGGGTTCATGATGATCGGCAGGCCAAAAAGAATCGGTTCGTTAATCTGGAAGATGCCTGACGGCAGCGCCAGCTTCGCGACCTGACGATGGTCAGCGCGGCGGGAAGCGATAAAGATGGCGATAATCAGACCCAGCGTCGCCCCGGAGCCACCCAGCAGGATGTAGGAGTCGAGCATCGGCTTGGCCCAGAAGTGGAACTGTTTACCCGCTTCGATCGCCGCATCAACCGATCCGTACTGGTTGTACAGGGCGATGTTTTCCAGCGCCCACGGCGTCATGATGCCGTTATCCAGCGCAGTCAGCGCCAGCGAACCGTGCACCCCGAAGAACCACAGCAGGGAGTTAAAGATGACGTATGCCCAGCCGACCACGCTGCCCATCGCCGCCAGCGGCGTAGAGATGGAGTCCATGATGATCTGGTGGAAGTTGCTGCCGTAGCTCGACAGGGCCCACGAGATAATGCCGAAGATGGAGAGGATCAAGAAGCCAGGGATCAGCGCGGAGAAAGAGCGCGATACCGATCCCGGCACGCTGTCCGGCAGTCTGATCACCCAGTTGCGACGGATCACGAAGGTGAACAGCTCCGCGACAACCAGACCGATAATCATCCCCGAGATGATGTTCTGCCCGCCCAGCCAGTTGGCGCCGACGGCATAGGCTTCGCCCACGCTGTACGGGGTCACGGTCATGAAGGCCGCTACCGCCAGCAGGCCAGCGGCCATCGGGTCGACTTTGCGCTCTTCCGCCAGCGCGGAGCCGATAAAGAATGGCGCCATCAGCGACATAATGCCGAGGGTGCCGTTATAGACGTTGCCGCCGATAGCCTTAAAACCGTTTAAGGTTTCAATGGTAGAGGCATCCAGGCGAATGCCCATGGAGTAAAAGAAAGAGCCTTCGCCGAAGCTCAGAAAAACGTTGTTAATTAATACAAACATGGCCCCGGCGAGGGTCAACGGCATGAGTTTAATAAATCCATTTTTAATCGCATTAATATGCGGCTGCTTTCCTATTTTCACTGCAAAAGGAAGGAGTACCTTTTCAAGCGAGTCGATCACTTTACTCATAGTCAATACCCTTAAAAGCCGCAATAAACTATTACGGCGATGATGTATGAAATTACTCTTTGACGGGAAAATAAACTCTTTATTTTTTGACGTCCGGCAACAGAATGCCGCCAGGCGTCAAAATACATCGAGTTTTAAAATTTAAAATTATTGTGCTGCAGCTTTCTTAATGGCCGCGACGGCGGCTTTCAATACTCCTAAACCATCCACCTTGCCATACAGAAGAGAATCGATGACTTCTACCGGTTTATTCGGCAGCAGGCGCTGAATTTCCGGTAACATATACGCAATTTGTGGCCCTAATAATACAACGTCGGCTTCCGGTCCCTTTTCACCCGCGAGAGTTTCAGGATAGGCTTCAATAATGACCGGGACTTCGTATTTTTCCGCCTGCGCCCGCATTTTGGAGACCAGCAGTGACGTGGACATGCCTGCCGAGCAGAACAGATAAATGTGTTTCTTTTCCATGAACGCTTCCTCAATGTGTGAGACCAGGGCCTTCAGTAACCGCTGAGAGCCGGTAAGACTGGTAACATCCGGTTAATTCTGTTTATGGGTTGAGTATACGGCAAGCTGAGCCGTCGTGATAATTCCCTGTTGAACAGAATTGTCTCTCATTGACCTCCGGTTTTGACTACCCTCACATTTTCACCCAAATAATTCGCGCAATTAAATAAGCATCAGGACTCACAAAAAAGCCCGACCAGTGGTCGGGCTTACGTACAACTCAGTCAACAGTAGGGCGCTTACTTAGCGTTGCGCGGATCCGTATCATACTCGGCGCAGGTCTGGTAGCCGGAGTTCATCACGTGCCCCGTTTCGTCGAGGGCCACAAAGTAGGTCTCCACTTTACCATCTCGTTGACCGAGGATATAGGTCTGGCAGGTGCCGCGGGCATGGACCATCGTCACTTCCGTTGAAGGTTTGCCTGCGATCTGCATCACCTGCTGACGCGACATCCCTTTCTTCACATCTTTCACCACCGGCTGGGTAAACTGGTCTTTGGTACGATCGTAAGCGGTACAGCCCGCGAGTAAGGTTAACGCGACGGTGACGCCCAGTATTCCTGCTAAGCTTTTGTTCATTTTGGTTCCTCTCTTCCACTGTGTAACGATAAGCCTGGAATAAATAGTGTTATTTTTCAAGCCGAACAGCGAAATCATGTCTGAGTGTGTTATTACGTAAACAGGATTGACGCTCCGCTGCCGACCGGCGCTTTCTCCTGCGCGGTGGCATCTATAATGAAATCCTATGTCATTGATTGCCTTCTTTTCCGGCAGTCAAAACCCCGGTCCTTGTCGTTTCAGCGGCAAAGAGGTAGCTTTAAGCCAACAGGTTGCCAAACAGATTCACTTTCGGAGGGCGCGATGACGCTACAACAAGAGATTATTCAGGCGCTGGGCGCGAAGCCGCAGATTGATGCCGCAGACGAGATCCGTCGCAGCGTCGATTTCCTGAAATCCTATCTGCAGACTTACCCTTTTATTAAATCGCTGGTGCTGGGTATCAGCGGCGGCCAGGACTCGACCCTGACGGGGAAACTGTGCCAGATGGCGATCAATGAACTGCGCGCCGAAACGGGCGACAGCAGCCTGCAGTTTATCGCCGTCCGTTTACCCTACGGCGTGCAGGCGGATGAGCAGGACTGCCAGGATGCCATCGCCTTTATTCAGCCTGACCGGGTGTTGACGGTGAATATCAAAGCCTCGGTACTGGCAAGCGAACAGGCGCTGCGCGAAGCGGGGATCGAACTGAGCGACTTCGTTCGCGGCAACGAAAAAGCCCGTGAGCGCATGAAAGCCCAGTACAGCATCGCCGGGATGACCCAAGGGGTGGTAGTCGGCACCGACCATGCAGCGGAGGCGATTACCGGCTTCTTCACCAAATATGGCGACGGCGGCACCGACATCAACCCGATCTTCCGCCTGAACAAACGTCAGGGCAAACAGCTGCTGGCCCATCTCGGCTGCCCGGAACATCTGTATAAGAAGTTACCGACCGCCGATCTGGAAGACGATCGCCCCTCCCTGCCGGATGAAGTGGCGCTGGGGGTGACCTATGAGAGTATCGACGACTATCTGGAAGGCAAAACGCTGGACCCCAGCATCGCCAAAACGATCGAAGGCTGGTATCTGAAAACCGAACACAAGCGTCGGCCACCGATCACTGTCTTTGACGATTTCTGGAAAAAATAGTCCCTCCCCCGCCCCGGCCCGCGCCGGGGTTGTTTTTTGCGCTTTTCGCCGCAAAAACCGCCTGCTATACTGGATAGATAGACAGTATCAGGAGTTATTGTGGCCAGAAAGCAATCTGCCCCGCGTCTGGAGTTTGAGGCGGCGGCGATCTATGAATATCCCGAACACCTTCGCCCGTGGCTGGAGGCGCTGCCGAAGCTGCCGGGCGTCTATCAGTTTCACGGCGATAGCGACACGATGCCGCTCTATATCGGCAAGAGCGTCAACCTCCGCAGCCGGGTGCTCTCCCACCTGCGCACCCCTGAAGAGGCGGCGATGCTGCGTCAGTCCCGGCGTATCACCTGGCAGCGCACCGCTGGCGAGCTGGGAGCGCTGCTGCTGGAGGCGCGGTTGATTAAAGAGCAGCAGCCGCTGTTTAACAAGCGGCTACGGCGTAACAAGCAACTCTGCGCCTGGCTGCTTGCGGACGACCGGCCGCAGATTGTCTATGCCCGCGAGGTTGATTTCTCGCACCAGCAGCATCTCTATGGTCTGTTCGCCAACCGGCGGGCGGCGCTGCAGATGCTGCAGAGCCTTGCTGACGAACAGCGCCTCTGTTACGGCCTGCTCGGTCTGGAGCCGCTCAGCCGCGGCCGCGCCTGCTTTCGATCCGCACTGGGCCGCTGCGCCGGCGCCTGCTGTGGAAAGGAGAGCGTGGAGGCGCACCGTCAGCGTCTGCTGGCGCAGATGAGCAAGCTGCAGCTGGTGTGCTGGCCGTGGGCAGGACCGGTGGCGCTGGAGGAGCGCGGCCCGGATATGACGCAGTATCATGTCATTCATAACTGGCTGTGGCTGGGAGCCGTCGACTCGCTCAATGAGGCCGCTGCGCTGACCCGCCTGCCCGCCGGATTCGACCAGGATGGTTACAAAATCCTCTGTAAGCCTCTGCTCAGCGGCAACTACCCGTTGCATCCGCTTGGCTGAAAGACCAGAAAGAAAAAACCGCCGGCCCTGCCCAACGCCTGATGGCATTATTGGGCAAGACCGGCGGTCTTGATTCAGTGCGCTACATTATTCAGCGGGTGCAGGCATTTTACCTGCCGGCGCGTTGCGTTCTGTCAGATGCTTCTCAAAATTGGCATTGAACTGTTTTTTCTGGTCTGGGGTCAGAATGTTGTAGATCTTGTTCTGCGTTTCCAGGCGGGACAGCGCCATCGCTTTATGCTGCGCTTCCATCTTATCGATCTGCGCTTCCGCTTTCGCCTTGTCGAAGGTATCGCTGGCGATCAGCTCGTGCATCGCGCGGCGTTCGTCAAGGGACGGACGCTTCATGTTTTCGCGCTGGCTCTTCATGATCTCGCGGATCTGCTGCTTCTGCGCATCGGTCAGGTTCAGCCCTTTAAACATCATGTCATGCTGACCCGGGCCGCCTTTATGATGCATCATCATCGGCTTGCTGTCGCTCGGCGCGGTGGTGGTATCGGCGGCGTGTGCCAGGTTAGCCGCGCCCAGAGCCAGAGTAGAGGCAACAAACAGTGCAGTGAGTTTCTTCATCATTCAATCCTTACTTTACGTTATTCTTACGGCGCGTTGCCGTGTTGACGAGATTAACTTTACGACGTTTATCGTCAATTAGTCAGAGCAAGAGTAAAACAATGAAAGTGTAAAAAACAGTTTCTCACCAATTATGGAGGAAATAAGGAATTTGAACGAAGAATTGCAATAAAAAATAAATAACTTGCTGTTTTGCACAGGAATTATGGAGAGTATAAAGGAGCGACGATTAAAAACAAAGCATTTTACCAGGAATAATCTGCAAATTTACACTGGCGCACGAAAAAATAAGAAGATGAATAACCACGCGCGAAATAAAGCAGGCCGCCCGGCGGACGGCTTGCCCTCAGGATAATTTTTCCAGCATCAGGCCAGCGCGCAGCCCCCTGGCCACCGCCGGATTGGGAAACAGAACATACTCCGGCTCTGCCCCCACCACATACCGCGTCTCCCCCTCCTCCGCCAGCAGCGTGCCTGGGGCGAAGGGGGTGAAGTTCAGCGTCTGTTCCGCCATATGCAAGCGGAAATCATCGCTATGGCGGGTGATCTGCTGCACCACCCGGTAGCGCAGCGGCGCCGGGGTGTCGGCAATGGCCAGATCCCCCACCAGCAACCGGGAGATAGCCCCCTCGGCGGCGGCAAACTGCGTTAGATCGTTTTCCCCCAACGGCAGCGCTTTACCCAGTTCAAGAGTGCAGGCCAGCGCCGCGAACCGTTCGCAGCTGAAATGGGTGAAGGTCCCGCCCGGCTGGCGATGAAATACCAGCGCCTCCAGCCCGGCGCCGCCCAACCAGTGAAGAAAATCCTCCTCCCAGGGCGTATCGCGGGCCGGGAGCACGCCGAAGCGCGGATGCAGCGACCCGCGGATCGCGGTATGCAGATCGAGGTGCCAGCGCGGACCATCATGGTCGCGATAGAAACGGGCCACCGCCTGCTCCAGCCGCTGCGCCCGCTGCGTCTCCTCGCTGGCCGGGAACTGCCGCCAGCGCTCGCCAAACATCCGGTTCATATCGCTGTGCAGATAGCGTTTATTCGCCCGCAGCGCCGGCGGGTTACCGACGATCACCAGCAGCCGCCAGCGCAGGGGGAGAGCCTCCCGGACCAGCCGCTGCACCAGCCGGTCGACAATCTCCACCGGCGCCGTTTCGTTGCCATGGATGGCGCAGGAAAGCACCAGCCCGCGCTCGCAGCGCGCATGCGGCGTCAGCTCGAGGATCCCCTCGCCGAGCCAGTGCCAGCGGAAATGGGCCGTCTCGCCGTGAAAGTGATGGGGCAATCGCCCCGCCAGGGTTAATGCCAGAAAGTGTTCCACCGCGCCCCCTTATTGCTGAAATGGATAAACCGAACCGAGCTGCAGGATCTGGGTCAACCGATCCAGCGCATCGCGCCCTTCCCGCAGCAGCTGTGGGTCGGCGAGGTCGGCCTGGGTGAGGCGGTCGCGATAGTAGCGATCCACCCAGTCATTGAGGGTGGCAAACAGCGTATCGTTCATCAGGACGTGCGGATTGACCGCCTGATACTCCTCGGACGTCAACACCACCCGCAGGCGCAGGCACGCCGGACCGCCGCCGTTGGCCATACTCTCGCGCAGATCAAACACCTGCAGCGCGGCGATGGGGTTATCTGCGGCCAGCAGCTCATTAAGATAGTTCCACACGCCCGGATGCGCCTGGGCTTCCTGGGGCAGGATCAGCGCCATGCTGCCGTCCGCCCGGCTCAACAGCTGACTGTTGAACAGATAGGTAGCAACCGCCTCTTCCACCGTGACCCGGCTGGCGGGAACCACCAACGGGGTAAAGCCCGGCACCTGCTGCGCAAGCTGCTGCAAAACCGCGTCCTGGTCGGCAAAGGCCTGCTCATGGCAGAACAGGACCTGACGGTTGCTCACCGCGATGACGTCGTTATGAAAAACCCCCTTGTCGATCGCCTCCGGATGCTGGCGGGCGAAGATCAGCTGGCGGGGATTGACCTGATTGAGGCGCGCCACCGCCTGGCTTGCCTCAAGGGTTTGCCGCGCCGGATAGCGACGTGGCGCCTCCTCGCTTCCCCGACGGCGGCCATAGACAAATAGCTGGACGCCGGGGGCGCCATATTCGCCGCCGAGACGGTTATGGTTCGCCGCCCCTTCGTCGCCAAACCAGGCAGAGGCAGGCAGCGCCGGGTGGATGGCAAATCGCGTGCGGTCCGGGAATATCGCCTGCAGCAGCGCCCCGGTGGTGGGGGCTTCACTGGCGCGGTGGAATTTATCCTGCAGATTCGCCACCGTCAGGTGCACCAGGCCATCCAGCGAATCGGCGGAGGGACAAACCGTCGCGGCGTTCGCCACCCACATCGCCGAGGCCGAACTCACCGCCGACAGCAGATCCGGATCCTGCTGGGCCGCACGGGCCACCACCTGCTCATCGCTGCCGCTAAAGCCCAGCTGACGCAGGAGCGGCACGTTGGGTCGTTCCTGAGGGGGGATCACCGCCTGCGGATAGCCGGCGTCGGCAAGGGCTTTCATTTTTTTCAGCCCCTGCTTCGCCGCCAGCTGCGGGTTCGACACCCGATAGCGGTGCCGGGTGGAGGCCTCATTGCCAAAGGAGAGCCCTGCGTAGTGATGGGTCAGTCCGGGCAGACCATCAAAGTTGACTTCGCGGGCGGTCATAACGCCTCCCCGGCCCGGAAGTCGAGCCCCGGATTGAGACTGGCGGGCAGCGTCAGGGTCGGCGATTCGAGACTGGCCATCGGCCAGGCGCAATAATCTGCGGCATACCAGGCCCCGGGGCGATGATTGCCTGAGGCTCCGGTGCCGCCGAACGGCGCGGTACTCGCCGCCCCGGTCAGGGGTTTGTTCCAGTTGACTATCCCGGCCCGCGCCTCAAGCAGCAGCCGATCGAACTTCTCTCGTTCCGGGGAGATTAACCCGCAGGAGAGGCCGAAGCGGGTGGCGTTGGCCAGGGCAATCGCCTCTTCGAAAGTATCGTAGCGCCAGACGCCAAGCAGCGGGCCGAACACCTCTTCATCCTCGACCTGGGCCATGTAGCTCATGTTGACAATCCCCGGCGTCAGCAGCGACGTCCCGGCCTGCAATAACCGCGGCTCCAGCAGGGTGACCGCGCCAGCAGCGACCCGCTGCAGCCAGGCCTGATGCACTTTCTGCGCGGCCTGTTCAGAGATAAGCCCGCCGAGAAACGGCTGCGGCTCGGCGTCCCACGCCGCGGGGATCAGCCGTTGGCTGACCGTCACCAGCCTGGAGAGGAAGGCATCCCCCGCCTCTCCGCGCCGGACCAGCAGACGTCGGGCGCAGGTGCAGCGCTGGCCGGCGGTAATAAAGGCGGACTGGATGGTCAGATGCACCGCGGCATCGACGTCCCGTGGGTCGTCAACGATCAGCGGATTATTGCCGCCCATCTCCAGCGCGAGGATCTTTTGCGGCTGCCCGGCCAGCTGGCGATGCAGATGAAAACCGGTGGTCGAGCTGCCGGTAAACAGCAGCCCATCGATGTCCGCCTGGCCGCTGAGCGCCTCGCCGGTTTCCCGACCGCCCTGCAGCAGGTTGAGCACGCCGGCGGGCAGGCCAGCTTGCTCCCACAGCTTCACCACCGCTTCGCCGCTGTGCGGGGTTAATTCGCTGGGTTTAAATACCACAGTATTGCCCGCCAGCAACGCCGGCACGATATGCCCGTTCGGCAGATGGCCGGGAAAGTTATAGGGACCAAAGACCGCCAGCACGCCATGCGGCCGGTGACGCAGCGTCGCGGCGCCATCGGGCAGATCGCTGTGCTGTTCACCAGTGCGGGTGTGATACGCCTTCACCGAGATCGCCACCTTGTTGATCATCGCCGTCACTTCCCCGGCCGCCTCCCAGCGCGGCTTTCCGGTCTCGGCGCCGATAATCGCCGTCAGCTCCGCCTTGCTGGCCTCCAGCAGACTGGCAAACTTTTCGACGATGGCCTGGCGGTCGGCAAACGGCAGCCGCGCCCAGGCCGGGAACGCCTGGCGGGCAGCCGCGACCGCCTCGGCAACCTGCCCGGCATCCGCCGCCTCGCCCTGCCAGACAATCTTCAGGTTGACCGGATCCTGTTTGCTGAAGCGCGGCCCATCGCCGGGCCGCCATTCGCCGTTAATCCACAGACTCATGCGGTTTTCTCCTCAGGGATCAAGCGCACCATGCGCACCTGGTCGCCAGCATGACACTTCAGCATATCCAGCTCGCGGGCGCTGAGGGTCAGGGTGTCGCCATCCGGGTCGGCACGCACCAGCAGGGCGCGGAACTGGTGATACTGTTCGTTCGCCACCAGGCACAACGGCCAGTCGCCGGGTGGCGTTTCGCCGGCCTCGGTGGTCACCAGACGGCTTTTGCGGATCGCCCGCACCCGGTCGATGTCGCACTCCAGGGTCGGGCCTCCGTCGAAAATATCGATGTAGTTCAGGTAGCGGAATCCCTCTTTCTCCAGCACCGTCCGGGCCGGGGCGGTCTGCGGATGGACCTTGCCGATCACCGCCTGCGCCTCGGGGGTGAGGAAATCGATATACAGCGGATGCTTGGGCATCAGGGCGGCAATGAAAGCCTTTTGTCCGGTGCCGCACAGGTAGTCGGCGCGGGAAAACTCCATGGCGAAAAAGCGTTTGCCCAGGCTCTCCCAGAACGGGGAATAGCCGTGCTCGTCAATCACCCCGCGCATCTCGGCGACCACCTTCTCATTGAAGCGCTCGCGAAAAGCGGCCATAAATAAGAAGCGCGATTTCGACAGCAGATAGCCATTGCCCTCTTTGCGCCACTGCGGGTCGAGGAACAGGGTGCACAGCTCACTGCTGCCGGTGTGGTCGTTGCTGAGAAACAGCGTCGGCAGCGCCTGGTAGACGTTAAGCTCCTTCGAGGCATGGACCTGAGTGCCGACCCGGTAGTTGTACCAGGGATCGTTCAGGCCCACCGCCACCTCTATCGCGCAGATGCCCACCACCGTGCCGCTCTCGCTCTCCTCCAGCACAAAGACATAGCCCTGCTCGCTTTTCGGCAGCTCGCCGCGCCAGGTTTGCTGCGAGCGGGCGATCCGCGCCGCCAGGGTCGCTTCATCCACCGGCAGCGAGGTCAGCCCGCCGCCGGTCTCCGCTGCCAGCTTCAGCAGCCCGGGCAGATCGCCCGGCTCCACCGGTCGAATAACCATCATGATGAGACTCCCGCCAGGAAACGCGCGCAGGCCCGCTCGACGCGATCCAGACCGCTGTTCACCTCTTCTTCACTGACGTTCAGCGCCGGAGCGAAACGCACCACGTTGGCGCCGGCGATCAAGATCATCACCCCCTCTTCCGCCGCCAGGTTGCTGAGGGCTTTCGCCTTCCCGGCCCAGGCGTCGTTCAGCACGCAACCGAGCAACAGCCCCAGGCCGCGGATCTCCTTGAACAGGCCATAGCGGGCGTTGATCGCCTGCAGACGTTCGCAAAACCACTGATGGCGCTGTCTGACGCCGGAGAGCACTTCCGGGGTGTTGACGATCGACAGCAGCTCGCCGGCCACCGCCCCCGCCAGCGGGTTGCCGCCGTAGGTGGTGCCGTGGGTGCCGACGGTCATCACGCTGGCGCAGGCCTCGGTGGCCAGCAGCGCGCCGATGGGGAAGCCGCCGCCCAGCGCTTTGGCGGTAGTCAGCACATCGGGCGTCACGCCGTAATGCATATAGGCGTACAGCTCGCCGGTGCGCCCGACCCCAGTCTGCACTTCATCGAAAATCAGGAGGGCGTTGTGCTGGTCGCAAAGCTGACGCAGGCCGCGTAAAAACTCGACGCTGGCCGGCACCACGCCCCCTTCACCCTGCACCGGCTCGACGATCACCGCGCAGGTTTGGTCATTGATTAAGGCCTTTGCCGACTCGAGATCGTTAAACACCGCATGCTGGATCTGCGGCGGCAGCGGAGCAAAATCCCGGGAGTAGGCCGGCTGACCGCCCGCCGAAACGGTGAACAGCGTCCGCCCGTGGAAAGCGTTCTGGAAGGCGACGATGCCGCTTTTCTCGCTGCCAAAGCGATCGTGGGCATATTTACGCGCCAGCTTGAGCGCCGCCTCATTAGCCTCGGCCCCGGAGTTACAGAAGAAGACCCGATCGGCGAAAGTGGCATCAATAAGCATTTTGGCCAGCCGCAGGATCGGCTCATTCGTATAGCCGTTGCCGGTATGCCAGAACTTGCCCGCCTGCTCGGTGAGGGCCTGCACCAGACGCGGATGCGCATGCCCCAGCGCGTTCACGGCGATGCCGCCGGCAAAATCGATATACTCTTTGCCCTGCTGATCCCACAGCCGCGACCCGGCGCCCCGCACCGGAATAAACGCCGCTGGCGCGTAGACCGGCATCATCCATTCATCAAAGTGGTTACGCGTAATTGACTGAGACATATCGACCTCTTCCGGTAAATTAAAAGTAGCAATAATGTTAATAAATATGAGTTATTACGCTGTAAATGTAGATTGCACGGTTCGTGCCAGCCAGCGATAAAAATGCATAAACCGGATGAGATAACGCAATATCAACGAGTTACAACCTAACGCTATTCATATAAAATGCATATTTAGTGAATAACTATCCGATAAAGGGGGATGAACAGTGATTAAAGAAGATAAGTTATGCAACGGTAAGATATAATTCTGTAATTGTGATCTTATGCGAAATTTATCGTAGATATTTGCCCTTTTTTGGCGCGGCGTGCCCGCAAAAGGGGCACCCACGGCACGATCATGCGCAGCGATTGGCAGAATGACGCATCGGATGGCAGCCAGCCTGGCGAATTTCTGCTACCATCCCTGCACTATTCACCTTGCACAGTGGCAGCGACTATGAAATTCGTCTCTTTTAATATCAACGGCCTGCGCGCCCGCCCACACCAACTGGCCGCCATCGTCGAAAAACACCAGCCGGACGTGATTGGCCTGCAGGAAACCAAAGTTCACGACGACATGTTCCCTCTCGAAGAGGTCGCCAGACTCGGCTATAACGTCTTTTATCACGGCCAGAAAGGCCATTATGGCGTCGCGCTGCTGACCAAAGAGACGCCGATTGCCGTCCGCCGCGGTTTCCCTAACGATGGCGAAGAGGCTCAGCGCCGCATCATCATGGCGGAGATCCCGTCGCCCTTCGGTAACGTCACGGTGATTAACGGTTATTTCCCGCAGGGTGAAAGCCGCGATCATGAGACCAAATTCCCGGCCAAAGCGGCGTTCTATCAGAATCTGCAGAACTACCTGGAGAGCGAGCTCAACAAAGAGAATCCGGTACTGATCATGGGCGATATGAACATCAGCCCTACCGATCTCGACATCGGTATCGGTGAAGAGAACCGCAAACGCTGGCTGCGCACCGGCAAATGTTCCTTCCTGCCGGAAGAACGGGAATGGATGGATCGCCTGCTGGGCTGGGGCCTGGTAGATACCTGGCGTCAGGCTAACCCTGACAATCATGAGCACTTCTCGTGGTTTGATTACCGCTCCAAAGGCTTTGACGATAACCGTGGGCTACGCATCGACCTGCTGCTGGCCAGTCAGCCTCTGGCCCAGCGCTGCGTGGAGACCGGGATCGATTATGAGATCCGCGGGATGGAAAAACCATCCGACCACGCGCCGGTGTGGGCCACCTTCCGGCCGTAAGTCACGTCCTTCTCTCGCCTCCCGCCGCGCGGGGGGCAGAATTTCCTGAGCAAAATCAACAAAGCGACGGTAAACCATTGTGACCGTCGTCGGAACAGGATACTGTCGCGCGCACTTTTCGACGTCCACCGCGTCCAGGCTGCACAGGAGACCCCTTCATGAAAAAGAAGCCATCATCCGGCCATTGGTAAAGGGCTGGTACTTCTCGCGCTGGCGACCACGCTGGCCGTTATCAGCCACCGCGTTGGTCTCCACGATCTGCTGACTCACCTGCATATGTTGCAGGAGACCCTCCGCCATCATGGCGCCTGGGGCTATCTGGTCTATGTTGCGCTATTTATCATTGCCACCCTGTGCCTGATCCCCGGCAGCCTGCTGGTGATCGCCGGCGGGGTGCTTTTCGGCCCGCTGACCGGCTCTCTGCTCTCGTTTGCCGCCGCCACCGTCGCCTCTTCGTTGTCGTTTTTGATCGCCCGCTGGCTGGGGCGCGATCTGCTGCAGCGCTATGTGGGCCATACCGCCGTCTTCCAGGCCATTGAGCGCGGTATCGCCCGCAGCGGTAGCGATTTCCTGATCCTCACCCGCCTGGTGCCGCTCTTTCCCTACAACATTCAGAATTACGCCTACGGCCTGACGGCGATCCCCTTCTGGCCTTTTACTCTGATCTCCGCCGTGACCACCCTGCCGGGCCTGGTCATCTATTCGGTGATGGCCAGCGAACTGGCCCGCGAAGGAGCGACCCTCGCTTTCGCGCTCAAGTTGAGCCTCGCCGGCGGGCTGCTGTTTGCCCTGGTGCAGATGGGCAAACGGTTTGCCCGCGCCCGCCGTGTGGCAACGCCCGGCGAGGAGGTGCGCCATGACCCGACCTGATCGCCGTCACCTGCGCCGCGCCAGGCTGGCCCTTGCCGTGGTGGCTGTCGCCGGGCTGACCGCCTGGCTGTGGTTCCCCGACGGGCGAGCCTTTCTGCAACACAGCCTGACGGCGTTAGCGTCGCTGGATCCCCAGTATGTCAAAGACTTTATCGCCGCCTGGGGGACGCAGGCGGCGCTGGTCTCTTTTGCGCTAATGATCCTCCAGGCGATCGTCGCCCCGCTGCCGGCCTTCCTGATCACCCTGGCGAACGCCGCGCTGTTCGGCGCCTTCTGGGGAGGCATGCTGTCGTGGTTCAGCGCCATGGTCGGGGCCGGGCTCTGCTTTTGCATCGCCAGAGCGCTGGGGCGCGAGATGGTGGAGAAGCTCACCGGCCGCACGGTGCTGCGCAGCGTCGACGGCTATTTCGCCCGCTATGGCGCGCAGACGATCCTGGTCTGCCGCCTGCTGCCGTTTGTCCCTTTTGATCCGGTCAGCTATGCCGCCGGACTGACCTCGCTGCGCTTCTGGCCCTTTATGCTGGCCACCGGCGTGGGCCAGCTGCCGGCGACCATCGTCTATTCCTGGGCCGGGAGCCTGCTGATCGGAGGCGCCTTCTGGCTGGCCACCGGCCTTTCTCTGCTTTTGGCCCTGGCGGTGGTCATCTCCATCGCCAAAAATATTTACCGTGAACGTCATAAGAGATCGTCGCCATGAGCTTACCCCCGCTGGATACTGTCCCCCTGATCCTTCGTCCGCAGGCCTGGCTGCACCGCCGGCATTACGGCCAGGTGCTGAGCCCCATTCGCTGGTGGGGACGGATCCCGTGGCTGTTTTACCTGGTTTCGCTGTTCGTGGGCTATATTGAACGCCGCCGCTCGCCGTTGGATCCAGTGCTGCGCTCGCTGGTCAGCGCCCGCATCGCCCAGCTGTGCCACTGCGAATTCTGCATCGATATCACCAGCATGACCCTCGCGGCGCGGAGCGGGAGCCAGGACAAGCTGCTGGCGGTCGCCGACTGGCGCAGCAGTAAGCTGTTCAGCGAAAAAGAGCGTCTGGCGCTGGCCTATGCCGAAGCCGCCACCCAGACGCCGCCGGAGGTGGATGATGCCCTGCGTAGCGCGATGGCCGCGCATTTTGACGCCCGGGCGCTCACCGAGCTGACCGCCCTGATTGGCCTGCAAAATTTATCGGCGCGGTTCAATGCCGCGATGGCGATCCCGGCCCAGGGGCTGTGCAAGATACCTGGTTCTTCCCCGCACCATAAGGAGTAACAATGCGCCGTTTGCGTGATTTCAGCCTCTGTCTGTGCCTGCTGCTGCTCTGGCCGCTGGTGGTTCAAGCCGACGACAGCTGGCGGCAGACCCAGACGGAAGCCCGCGGCCAGACCGTCTGGTTTAACGCCTGGGGTGGAGACCCGGCCGTCAACCACTATCTGGCGTGGGTCAGCGAGGAGGTCAAACGCCACTACGCAATCGACCTGCGTATTGTCCCTATCGCCGATGCCGCCGACGCGGTGAAACGCATCCAGACTGAGGCGCAGGCCGGCCGTCGCCGCGGCGGGTCGGTGGATCTCCTGTGGATCAACGGCGAGAACTTTCACACCCTAAAACAGGCCAACCTGCTGCTCACCGGCTGGGCAGAATCGCTGCCCAACTGGCGCTATGTCGATCTGCAAAAACCGGTTCAGGAAGATTTTTCTGTCGCCACCGAGGGCGCCGAGTCGCCGTGGGGCAGCGCCCAGTTGACGTTTATCGCCCGCCGCGGGCAAACGCCGCAGCCACCCACCAGCCCGCAGGCGCTGCTGGCCTTCGCCAGAGCCCATCCCGGCAGCGTGACCTACCCGCGGCCGCCGGACTTTACGGGTACCGCCCTGCTGGAGCAGCTGCTGATCGCCCTCACCGACCAGCCTACCGCCCTGCGCCAGCCGCCGCAGACGGCGACCTTCTCGGCGGTCACCGCCCCGCTGTGGCGCTATCTCGATGCGCTGCACCCGACGCTGTGGCGGGCGGGTAAGGATTTCCCGGCGTCGCCGGCGCGGATGGACGCCATGTTCAACCAGGGCATCCTCCGCCTGTCGCTGACGTTTAACCCGCTCCATGCCCGCCAGAAGGCCGTCAGCGGGGAGTTACCGGCGGACAGCTACAGCTTCGGCTTTACCGGAGGGACCCTCGGCAACGTCCATTTCGTTACCATCCCGGCCAACGCACGCGCCGTCGCCGCGGCCAAAGTGGTCGCCAATTTCCTGCTTTCCCCTGAGGCGCAATTGCGCAAGGCGGATGCCGCCGTCTGGGGCGATCCAAGCGTACTGGACCCGCAGCGTCTGCCTGACAAACAGGGTCAGGCGCTGGCGGCCACCCTGCCGCAGGATCTGCCGCCGGTGCTTGCCGAGCCACATGCGGCGTGGGTTGACGCGCTGGAGCAGGAATGGCTGCGCCGCTACGGTACCCACTGATCCTGCTGGCCTGGGGGACGATGGCGGCCATCTATCTGCCCTTATTCCCCGCCGCTGCAGGGCTGATGTGGCCGGCGCTCTCCCCGGTCCACTGGCGGGCGCTGTTCGCCGACCCGCAGCTGGGCCAGGCGCTGGCCGCCACCCTTGTTTCCACGCTGCTGTCCGTCGGCGGTGCGCTACTGATCGCCCTGACCATCGTCGCCGCTCTCTGGCCTTCGGCCCGCTGGCGGCGGCTAGCTTTCCGCCTGCCTTTGCTGCTGGCGGTGCCCCATCTTGCCCTGGCGACGGCGGCGCTGCTGCTGTTCGCCGAAGGCGGCTGGATCTGGCAGCGACTGCCGTTTTTGACGCCGCCGGTCGACCGGTACGGCATCGGGCTTGGCCTGACGATGGCCCTTAAAGAGAGCGCCTTTGTGCTATGGGTGATCTACGGCCTGCTGGGCGAGGCGCGCCTCGCCGACCAGGCGACAGCGCTAAAGAGCCTCGGTTACGGCCGCTGGCAGTGCCTGCGCTGGCTGGTGCTGCCTGCGCTGCTGCCCGCCCTCGGCATGGTGCTGCTGGCCGCCGCGGCCTGGAGCCTGTCGACGGTAGACGTCGCCCTGGTGCTGGGGCCCGGCAATCCACCCACCCTCGCCGTTCTGGCGTGGCAGTGGTTAAGCCAGGGCGATGACATGCAGCAGGCGAAAGGGGCGCTGGCCAGCCTGCTGCTGCTGGCGATCCTCGGCGGGCTGGCGCTGGTCGCCTGGGGCGGATGGCGGCTACAGCGTCGGCGTCTGCCCGATCTGCGCGGCATTCGGCATCCCCATCCCCACGCCCTGCCCGGCCGCCTGCTGGCGAGTGCCCTGCCGCTGAGCGGCCTGCTGTGCGCGCTATTGCTGGCGGGGCTGGCGCGCTCGGCGCCGCCGCAGATGGATGCCCTGGGCAACAGCCTTGGCCTCGCGCTGATGGCTTGCGCCCTCGGCGCGGCCGTCTGCCTGCTGTGGCTGGCCTGCGGCCCGAAGCGGGGAGATGGCTGGGTCTGGCTGCCGCTGGTGCTGCCGGCCCTGCCGCTGGCCGATGGCCAGTACCGGCTGGCGCTGTACGCCTGGCTAGACGGCGAATGGTGGACCGTCCTGTGGGGCCATCTGCTGTGGGTGGTGCCGTGGATGCTATTTATTTTGCGCCCGGCCTGGCGCCAGCACGATCCGCGGATGGCGGTGATCGCCCGCACGCTCGGCTGGGGACCCACGCGTATTTTCTGGCTGTTGACTCTGCCCTCGCTGACCCGCCCACTGCTGACCGCCCTGGCGGTGGGCTTCTCGGTGAGCATCGCGCAGTATCTGCCAACGCTATGGCTGGGGGCAGGCCGTATCCCGACGCTCACCAGCCAGGCGGTGGCGCTCAGCAGCGGCGGCGAGGCGCAGACGCTTGCCGCCCAGGCGCTGTGGCAATTACTGCTGCCGGCGGTATGCTTTATCCTGACGGCCCTGCTGGCCTGGCTGGCAGGCCGCTATCGACGAGGACTTCGCTAGTGCTAACCGTAAACCATCTGACCCTGAGCGTGAACCGTCAGCCGCTGCTGCGGGAGGTCGACTTTTCGGTGGCCCCGGGTGAAGTGCTGACGCTGATGGGCCCTTCCGGCAGCGGAAAATCGACGCTGTTTGCGTGGATGATTGGCGCCCTGGCCGGCGACTTCCGCGCCGAGGGCGAGCTGTGGCTCAACGGGCGGCGGTGCGATACGCTGCCCACGGAGCGCCGGCGCATCGGCATCCTGTTTCAGGACCCGTTGCTGTTCGACCATTTCAGCGTCGGGCAAAATTTACAGCTGGCGCTACCGGAAAGCGTGCGCGGCGAGGCGCGAAAAGCCGCGGTGGAGCAGGCGCTCAGTCGCGCCGGGCTGCATGGCTTCGCCCCGCGCGATCCGGCCACGCTCTCCGGCGGGCAGCGGGCGCGGGTGAGCCTGCTGCGCGCCCTGCTGGCGCGCCCCGAGGCATTGCTGCTGGATGAACCCTTCAGCCGCCTGGATGCCAGCCTGCGCGCCGGGTTCCGCCGCTGGGTCTTTGAAGAACTGGCCCGCCAGGCCATTCCGGCGATCCTGGTGACCCACGATCGCGAGGACTGCCCGCCGACGGGGCGCTGCCTGGCGATGGAGCGCTGGCAATGAAGGACAATAGCGTGCAAACCTGCGTTACCGCAAAGAAATCGGCGCCTGGCGAGTGGAGAATACGCCCTCCACTTTTTACCGTCGGGCATTTCGATGAAACGTGTTTCTCAATTGACCGCACTCGCCCTGCTCATGGGGCTTGCTGCTTCCACTACCTGCGCCGCTGAAACCATGCCAGCGCTCACTCTCTCCCACCTGCAACAGCAGCACGGCGTGGCCATCGACACCCGGCTGAGCGCTTATTACAACGGCTGGCCGCAGCGCGCCAACGGCCCGGAAGGCCATGAGCCGCAGGCCCTCAATCTTTCCGCCCGCTGGCTCGGCGCCTTGAGCGACGATCAGCTCCGCGCCTGGGCTAAGCAGCACCAGCTCCAGTCCGATACCCCCCTTGCGCTGTACGGCAGTCCTGAGGATAACGCCAGCGTCGCGGCGCGACTGAAACAAGCGGGCTTCACCCGGCTTAACACCCTGAGCGACGCCCTGAGCCAGGGAGACCGTCTGCAAAAGCTGCCGCACTTTGAACAGCTGGTTTATCCGCAATGGCTGCACGACCTGCAGCAAGGGAAAAGCGTGGCCGCCGCCCCGGCCGGCGACTGGAAAGTAGTTGAGGCCGCCTGGGGGGCACCGAAGCTCTATCTGCTGAGCCATATCCCGGGCGCGGGCTATATCGATACCAATGAGGTGGAGAGCGAACCGCTGTGGAATAAAGTGTCCGATGCGCAGCTGAAGGCGATGCTGGCGAAGCACGGCATCCGCCATGACACCACGGTGATCCTCTACGGTCGCGACGTTTACGCCGCGGCGCGTGTGGCGCAGATCATGCTGTACGCCGGCGTCAAAGACGTGCGCCTGCTGGACGGCGGCTGGCAGACCTGGTCCGACGCCGGTCTGCCGGTGGAGCGCGGCATGCCGCCGACGCCGCAGCCGGCGCCAGATTTTGGCGCGCCGATCCCCGGCCAGCCGCAGCTGATGCTGGATACCGAGCAGGCCCGCGGCCTGCTCCACCGTCAGGACGCCTCGCTGGTCAGCGTCCGATCGTGGCCGGAGTTTATCGGCACCACCAGCGGCTACAGCTATATCAAACCGAAGGGCGACATCGCCGGCGCCCGCTGGGGCCATGCCGGAAGCGACTCCACGCACATGGAAGACTTCCATAACCCGGACGGCACCATGCGCAGCGCCGACGATATCGCTGCCCTGTGGCGCCAGTGGAACATCCTGCCGAGCCAGCAGGTGGCGTTCTATTGCGGGACCGGCTGGCGGGCCTCGGAAACCTTCATGTATGCCCGGGCCATGGGCTGGCCGCACGTCGCTGTCTATGACGGCGGCTGGTACGAATGGAGCAGCAACCCGCACAATCCGGTCGCCCGCGGCGAGCGCGGCCCGGAAAGCAGTCAGTAACCCCCCCCCACCAGCGCGTCGCCACCAGCCGGCGACGCGCGCTTTCCCGCTCACGCCACCCGCTTTAAGGTCTGGTAGCCGCTGGCGATACGCGTCGCCGTCGTCAGCCAGCATAGCGCGCCAAACAGCCACGCCAGCCAGGCAAAATGTGCCGGAAACAGGCAGCTGAGGACAAACAGCAGGATGGTTTCCGTCCCCTCCGTCAGCCCCCCGAGGTAGTGCAGCGATTTATGGGCATAGCCGGGATTGGCGATCTGGTGCTTTGCCGCCAGCGCGGCAAAGGCGAGAAAGCTGCTGCCGGTGCCGATAAAGGCAAACAGCAGCCAGCCGCCCGCCAGGGCGTTATTCTGCGGATCAGCCAGGATAAAACCGAACGGCACCAGGGCATAGAAGAGAAAATCCAGTGAGATATCGAGAAAACCGCCGGCGTCGCTCAGCCCGCGCCGCCGCGCCAGGGCGCCGTCCAGGCCGTCCAGCAGGCGGTTGAGAAGAATGGCCGCCAGCGCCGCGCCATACCACCCTAATGCCAGAAATGGCAGAGCCAGCACGCCGATGGCAAAACCGAGCAGCGTCAGCCTGTCTGGTGAAATACCCGGGCGGTCAAGCGCGCCGGCGACAGCGTTAAGGAGGGGTTTGAGGCGAGGATGCAGGTGGCTATCAAGCACGAGGATCTCCAGCAGAGTTGGCGGTTGTCAGTGAAGGTCTATGGCGGTGATAATAGGCCAGTTTGGCCTTATTAACGTTGATGCTTATGCTAAAAATGATTGAAGTTGTCGCCGCCATTATTGAACAGGATGGCAAAATTCTGCTGGCGCAGCGCCCGCCCCACGCCGACCAGCCGGGAATGTGGGAGTTCGCCGGCGGCAAAGTGGAGACAGGTGAAAGCCAACCGCAGGCGCTGACCCGGGAACTGCAGGAGGAAATGGGCATCATCGCCCACCCGGCATGCTATATCGCCAGCCATCAGCGGGAAGTCTCCGGTCGTCAGATCCATCTGCACGCCTGGTGGGTGCCGGATTTTCAGGGCGTGCCGCTGGCCCACTATCACAGCCAGCTGCGCTGGTGCCTTCCTGCCGACGCCTTAACCCTCGATCTCGCCCCGGCCGATATCCCCCTCCTGCACGCCTTTATCGCCCGGCGCCCGTCCCTTTCCCTCCGCTGATCCGCTCGCCGCCTCGTCATCGTTTTTAGTTATGACGGGCGGGCAATTATAAATTTTGCTGACGGCTTAATTTTTCCTTGCTTGCCTAAGGATTAGCGGTGTTATAGTCGGAAAAACGGTTTTTTCAAGGACCGAATCATAATAAATACATGCAACCACAACCATAAGGGGAACTTATATCTATGGATCAGACGTGCACTCTGGAAGGCTTTCTCACCCGCGTTCAACAGCGCGATCCCCATCAAACCGAATTTGCTCAAGCCGTCCGGGAGGTCATGACCACCCTGTGGCCTTTCCTTGAGGAAAATCCGCGCTATCGTCAGCTTGCTTTGCTGGAACGTCTGGTGGAACCGGAGCGCGTGATCCAGTTCCGCGTGGTGTGGGTGGACGACCGCAATCAGGTCCAGGTCAACCGCGCGTGGCGCGTGCAGTTCAACTCGGCCATCGGCCCGTATAAGGGCGGAATGCGCTTCCACCCGTCGGTAAACCTGTCGATTCTCAAATTCCTTGGCTTCGAGCAGACCTTCAAAAACGCCCTGACCACGCTGCCGATGGGCGGCGGGAAAGGCGGCAGCGATTTCGATCCTAAAGGCAAGAGCGATGGCGAAGTGATGCGCTTCTGCCAGGCGCTGATGACCGAGCTTTATCGCCATCTGGGCCCGGATACCGACGTACCGGCGGGCGATATCGGCGTCGGCGGCCGCGAGGTCGGCTTTATGGCCGGAATGATGCGTAAGCTCTCCAACAACAGCGCCTGCGTCTTCACCGGTAAAGGCCTCTCATTCGGCGGCAGCCTGATCCGTCCGGAAGCCACCGGTTACGGCCTGATCTACTTCACCGAAGCGATGCTCAAACGTCACGGCCTCGGCTTCGAAGGCGCTCGCGTGGCGGTTTCCGGCTCCGGCAACGTCGCGCAATACGCCATTGAGAAAGCGATGGAGCTTGGCGCGCGGGTGGTCACCGCCTCCGACTCCAACGGCACCGTCGTTGACGAAGCGGGCTTCACCAAAGAAAAACTGGCCCGCCTGATCGACATCAAAGAGCGTGCCCACGGCCGGGTGGCCGACTACGCCCGCGAATTTGGCCTCACCTATCTCGAAGGCCAGCAGCCGTGGTCAGTGCCGGTGGATATCGCTCTGCCTTGCGCCACCCAGAACGAACTGGATGCCGACGCCGCTCGCCAGCTGATTGCCAACGGTGTGAAGGCCGTGGCGGAAGGCGCCAACATGCCAACCACCATCGCCGCGACCGATCTGTTCCTTGAAGCTGGCGTGCTGTTTGCCCCGGGCAAAGCGGCCAACGCCGGCGGCGTGGCGACGTCCGGTCTGGAGATGGCGCAGAACGCCGCGCGCATGGGCTGGAAAGCGGAAAAAGTGGATGCCCGTCTGCATCACATCATGCTGGATATCCACCACGCCTGCGTGCAGTACGGCGGTGAAGCGAAGCAGACCAACTACGTGCGCGGCGCCAATATCGCTGGTTTCGTCAAGGTGGCGGACGCCATGCTGGCCCAGGGCGTGATTTAACCTCCCCTCACGCCATCCCGGCGGCTGCCCGCCGGGATGTCTCTCACGATGACATCGTGATCACCACTTTCCCCAGATGCTGACCACTGTCCAGACAGGCATGCGCCTCGGCAATTTCCGCCATCGGGTAGCTGGCGTAGATCATCGGCTTGCATTTCCCAGCCTCAAGCAGCGGCCAGACGTGGCGCCGCAGCGCCTCGGCAATCTCCTGTTTCTCCGCCGCCGTCCGGCCGCGCATGGTGGAACCGGTGACGGTGGCCCGCTTGAGCATCAGGGTCTGAATGTCGACCTCATGGGCCATTCGCCCGCCCATAAAGCCGATGATGACCAGCCGCCCGTCCTTTTTCAGCAGCCCCAGGTTGCGGTTAAAGTAAGGGCCGCCCACGATATCCAGAATGACATCCACCCCTTCATCGTTGGTCAGCTGATGAATTTTCTCAGCGAAATCTTCGGTTTTGTAGTTGATCGCCGTGGCGTAGGGCCGCAGCGCGGCAATTTTTTCGTCCTGGCCGACGGTGGCATAGACGGTCATCCCCAGCGCGTGACACAACAGGATCGCGGTGGTGCCAATCCCGCTGGCGCCGCCGTGGATCAGAATGCTCTCGCCGGGCTGCAGCTTACCGAGCTGGAAAACGTTCGCCCACACCGTGAAGAAGGTTTCCGGAATGGCGGCCGCTTCGCTAAAGCTGAGGCCAACCGGGATCGGCAGCGTCTGGCCTGCCGGGACGGCGCAGTATTCGGCATACCCGCCGCCGTTGGTCAGCGCGCAGACGCGATCCCCGGGGGCAAAGGCCGCAACCTGCGCACCAACCTTCACGACCACGCCCGCCACCTCGAGGCCGGGCACGGGGGTAACCCCCTCAGGCATGGGATACAGACCCTGGCGCTGCAGAATATCCGGCCGGTTGACGCCCGCCGCTTTCACCTCGATGAGCACCTCATGCTCCCCGATAGTGGGGATCTCACCTTCGCGGATCTGTAAAACCTCCGGGCCACCCGGTTGGCTGATAGCGATATATTTCACGGGTCCTCCTTATCGCCTGTCAGAGAATTAAGCAAGGCATCGGGAAGGGCAATGGGCGCCCCCGTTCTGCGGGGCGATCGTCCCCCCCTTCCCGGCTGTTTAGTGTAGACCATTGACCAGTCTGGCGGAGAAACGGCGGCCGTGGGGAATGGCCTCCTCACGGCCGCCGGGCAGGTTATTGCGGCGGCGGCGCGGCATCCTCTGCCGCTTTTTTGCCTTTCGCTTTGCCTTTACTGAACGATTTTTTCGCCCCGCCCGGCGCCACCAGACCGCGGAACTGGCGCACCGGCGTGCTGCGCGCCTGCTCGATTAGCTGATACAGCGTGCCCACCAGCGGCTGCATAAAGTCCTGATAGCGGCACTGTTTCTCGCTGATTTGCGTCAATACCGACTCCCAGTGGGCGGTCATGTCCGGTCGACCGGCCATCTCCGGCAGGGAATGAATCAGCGCCCTTCCGGCCTCCGAGGAGTGGATATAGCGCCCCTTTTTAGTCAGGAAACCGCGCTTAAACAGCAGCTCGATAATCCCGGCGCGGGTTGCTTCGGTGCCGAGGCCGTCAGTAGCGCGGAGGATCTTCTTCAGATCTTTATCCTGCACGAAGCGGGCAATCCCGGTCATCGCCGACAGCAGCGTGGCGTCGGTAAAGTGGCGCGGCGGCTGCGTCTGGCGCTCCACCACTTCGCCCCTCTCGCACAGCAGTTCATCGCCTTTGGCCACCACCGGCAGCGGCGTGCCGTCGTTCTCTTCATCGCGCTCTTTGCTGCCAAGCAGCGTCCGCCAGCCCGCCTCGGCCAGAAAACGCGCTTTGGCGACAAACTTACCGTTGGCGATCTCGAGGTCAATCTGGCATTTACGGAACACCGCGTCCGGGCAGAACTGCATCAGATACTGGCGGGCGATCAGGGTGTAGACCTTCGCTTCGTTATCGGTGAGTTTGACCTGGCTGCTGCGGGCGGTCGGGATAATCGCATGGTGCGCGTCGACCTTTTTATCATCCCAGCAGCGGTTGCGGATCTCCGGATCCACCACCGGCTGCGGCAGCAGATCCGCCGCATGGACGGCAATCGCATTCAGCACCGCATGGCGGCCGGCGAAATGTTCTTCCGGCAGGTAGCGGCTGTCCGAACGCGGATAGGTGATGAGCTTGTGGGTTTCATACAGCTTCTGGCAGATATCCAGCACGTTTTGCGCGCTGAAGCCGAAACGTTTGGCCGCCTCAATCTGCAGCGCCGACAGCGAAAACGGCAGCGGCGCGGGTTCGGAATCGCGCTTATCGTTATAGCCTGTCACCAGCGCCGGCTGGCCTTCAATACGCTTAACCACGTGCTCGGCCAGCGGACGATGCAGCAGGCGCCCTTCTTCATCCTGGTAAGGTTCGCAGGCTTCGCTCGGCACCCAGGTCGCGACAAAGCGCTCCTCCTGCGGCGTGACGATATGCGCTTTGACATCGAAGAAGTCTTTGGCGACGAAGTTTTCAATCTCTTCATCGCGGCGCACCACCAGACCGAGCACCGGGGTCTGCACCCGCCCCACGGAGAGCACCCCCTGATAGCCGGCGTTGCGCCCCAGCAGGGTATAGGCCCGGGTCATATTGATGCCGTACAACCAGTCGGCGCGCGCCCGCGCCAGCGCCGACACGCAAAGCGGCACAAACTCGCTGTTAGCGCGCAGGCGGTTGATCGCCCGCTCAACCGCCTGCGGGTTGAGATCGTTTATCAGACAGCGCTGCACCTGCTGACGCTTCTCCGGCGCCAGCTGCAGGTAGTCGAGTACCTCATCCACCAGCAGCTGCCCCTCACGGTCGGGGTCGCCGGCGTGGATAACCTCCTCGGCCTCGCCGAGCAGGCGCTTGATGACATTCAGCTGTTTGGTGACCGAAGGTTTTGGCTGCAGCTGCCATTTCTCCGGCACAATCGGCAGATCGGTGAGATTCCAGCGGGCATAGCGGCTGTCATAGACGTCCGGCTGCGCCTGCTCCAGCAGGTGACCGATACACCAGGTGACCACCTGCCCGTTGCCGCACTCAATAAAGCCATCGCCTTTGCGATGCGGTTTAGGCAACACATCGGCGATAGCCCGACCGAGACTCGGTTTTTCTGCAATAAACAACCGCATCGAATCAACGGATCTCGATCATGGGTCGTCCGCCGCGGGCGGTCACCAGCTCGCCGATGGCGGCCAGCTTAATACCGAACTCCGCTGCGGCAGCCTGCACTTCCGCCTCCGCCTCCGGGGTCACCGCCAGCAGTAGACCGCCGGAGGTCTGCGGGTCGCAGAGCAGATCGCGCCACTCCGTCGGCATCTCGCCCATCAGATGGCCATAGCTGGCAAAGTTGCGCCCGGTGCCGCCCGGCACCGCGCCGGCGGCGATATACTCCTCCACCCCCGGCAGTTTCGGGATATCGGCATAGCGCAGTTGCGCCTGCACGCCGGCTCCGCGGCACACTTCGCTGAGGTGGCCGAGCAGGCCAAAGCCGGTGACGTCGGTCATCGCCTTCACCCCGTCGATAGCGGCAAACGCGGCGCCGGCGAGGTTCATCTGGCACATGGTCTCCGTCGCCAGCCCGTGATGCTCCGGCTTGAGCAGCGATTTTTTCTCTGCGGTGGTCAGCACGCCGATCCCCAGCGGTTTGGTGAGATACAGTTTGCAGCCCGCCTGCGCGGTGCTGTTTTTCTTGATGCGCTCGGTGGGCACCACGCCGGTGACCGCCAGACCGAAGATCGGCTCCGGGGCGTCAATGGAGTGGCCGCCCGCCAGCGCGATCCCCGCCTGCTGACAGGCAAAGCGCCCGCCCTCCACCACTTCGCGGGCGATTTCCGGCGCCAGGGTGTTGATCGGCCAGCCGAGAATGGCAATCGCCATAATCGGTTTCCCGCCCATGGCGAAAATATCGCTGATGGCGTTGGTGGCGGCAATGCGGCCAAAGTCGAACGGATTATCGACAATCGGCATAAAAAAGTCGGTGGTGCTGACGATTGACGTGCCATTACCGAGATCGTAAACGGCGGCATCATCGCTGGTTTCGTTGCCGACAAGCAGGTTCGGGTCGACGAACTTCGCCTGCTCGCTATGCAGGATGGTTTCCAGCACTTTCGGGGAAATTTTACAACCACAACCGGCTCCGTGGCTGTATTGCGTTAAACGAATGGCTTGCTCGCTCATGGACATCTCCTGTCATTGCAATCCCGCTATGTTAGCGCCCAAACGCCAGGGTGGTAAGTACGACAGTCTGAAATCGCGTATGGTTGCTCATTAAGCAGACAAAAAGCCGTTTTTGCGAGACGCGGCAATTTTTTCCCGACCATTTTCACTTTTACTTAAAGATGACAGAAATGTGACAACACAGGACTGTCTTCTCTGGAATGATTATGACGTAAGGAAATTCTAATGAAAAAGCGTGTTCTTGCCCTTTGCCTGGCCAGTTTCTTCTCCGTTAACGCCTTCGCACTGGTTCCCCCCGGTAACGATGTCACCACCAAGCCCGATCTCTACTATCTGACCAATGCCCAGGCCATCGACAGCCTGGCGCTGTTGCCGCCGCCGCCGGCGGTGGGCAGTATCGCGTTCTTAAACGATCAGGCGATGTATGAGCAGGGGCGCCTGCTGCGCAACACCGAGCGCGGGAAGCTGGCGGCAGAGGATGCCAACCTCAGCGCGGGCGGCGTGGCTAACGCCTTCTCCAGCGCCTTTGGTTCGCCGATCACCGAAAAAGACGCGCCGCAGCTCCATAAGCTGCTGACCAATATGATTGAAGACGCCGGCGATCTGGCGACCCGCGGCGCGAAAGAGAAGTATATGCGCATTCGCCCGTTTGCCTTCTACGGCGTCTCCACCTGCAACACCACCGAGCAGGACAAGCTGGCGAAAAACGGCTCTTACCCGTCCGGGCATACCTCCATCGGCTGGGCCACCGCCCTGGTGCTGGCGGAGATCAACCCGCAGCGGCAGAACGAAATTTTGAAGCGCGGCTATGAGCTTGGCGAGAGCCGGGTGATCTGCGGCTATCACTGGCAGAGCGATGTCGATGCGGCGCGCATCGTCGGCTCCGCGGTGGTCGCCACGCTGCACACCAACCCGGCCTTCCAGCAGCAATTGCAGAAAGCCAAAGACGAATTCGCCAAAACGCAGAAGTAACGTCATCGCCGTTGAACTCCCGGATACGGCGCCTGGCGCGCCTTGTCCGGGCGACAAATCGCGATTGATTCGAAGGGTAGGGTTTGAAGGCCGGGTCAGGCGCCAGCCGCCGCCCGGCATAGATGCGGCTCCGAGCTTGCTGCCGTCGCCCGGCGGCGCTGCGCTTGCGCGGCCAGCCGGACGGTTCCCTCTCCCTCCGGGAGAGGGCCAGGGTGAGGGGAAGCACTGCAGTGTGGTTGTTTATGTTATCTGTGGCTTCAGCGTAGTTTGCGCTCCCGGTTAATCGTCTGCGTTATGTCACTCATGGCGCCGGGAGCGCACAGGGGGCGGCCAGTCGCCGCCGCCCCCTGTACCCCCGGGCTCCGGCCAGCAAAATCGCCGCTGCGCGGTCCCTTCGACTTATCCCTGCAGGCTTCGGGTCGGGCCGAGGCAGCGTCCATGCAAAACACGGCCCTCAGCCCGCATCCATGCGGGCTGCCCCGGCCTGCCGGGAACGTCTCAGCGATTTTGAGGCCGCCAGCACCGGCAGTTTCAGCAAGAAAAGTGAATAAATTAACGACAGGTCGTACGAACGTAGGCCGGGTAAGGCGACAGCCGCCACCCGGCACAAAATCGGCTCCGTACCCGCTGTCCTTGCCCGGCGGCGCTGCGCTTGCGCGGGCCTACAGACAGTCAGAGCCGGATGCGTTGGCCGGGTAAGGCGCAAGCCGCAGCCCGGCATAACACCCGCTGACTCAGAATCGCGTCACAAACGGCGCGGTATCCGGCAGGGCAATGGTGGTTGAGGCTTTCAGCTGCGGCGTGCCCAGATAGAGGAAACCGACGATTTTATCCTGTTCGCGGCACTCGAAACCGGCGCGCACCACCGGGCTCTCGGTCAATGCTCCGCTGCGCCAGATGCCGTTGAATCCCTGAGCCAGAGCCGCCATCTGCATCGCCATCACCGCGCAGCCAGCGGACATCTCCTGCTCCCAGCGCGGAACCTTCGGGTGGTCTTCACAACGCGCCACGACGGTAATGATTAGCGGCGCGCGGAACGGCGCATTTCGGGCTTTCTCTATGCCCTTCTCATCCTGACCGGCCTCCCTGGCCCCCTTTTCCAGCAACTGACTGAAGCGTTCGCGGCCGTCATCGGCGATAATGAAAAAGCGCCACGGCTGCAGGGTGCCATGATCCGGGGCGCGCAGCCCGGCGCGCAGAATGTTTTCCAGCTGTTCGCCGGCCGGGGCCGGTTCCGCCAGGCGGGAAGCGCTGCGGCGATTAAGCAGTAGGTCGAGAGCATCCATCTGTATAACTCCTGTGATGTCATTTTTCATAAAATTAACATGCACAAGGATTTTGTTACAGCGCGGTCGGTGATTCCTGCTGACAACCGACGGCTCACTCTTTAGGATAGCCAGACGCGGCGGCCCCTGCGGCCTGCCCATTTTTAGATAACGTTAGGGAGAAGACATGCGAACCCTTTGGCGACTGATTGCCAGCTTTTTTAAATGGACGTGGCGGATACTCAACTTTATTCGCAAACTGGCCCTCAATGCGATCTTCCTGGTACTGGTGCTGGTGTGTATCGGCATCTGGAGCCAGTTCAGCAGCACCACCAGCGAACATACCGCCCGCGGCGCGCTGCTCCTGGATATTACCGGCGTGGTGGTGGATAAACCTTCCGCCAGCAGCAAACTCGGCGTGATAGGCCGCCAGCTGTTTGGCGCCAGCTCGGACCGTTTGCAGGAGAATTCTCTGTTCGATATCGTGCAGACCATCCGTCAGGCGAAGGATGATCGTAATATCACCGGTATTGTGCTGGATCTGAAAAACTTCGTCGGCGGCGATCAGCCGTCCATGCAGTACATCGGTAAAGCGCTGCGCGAATTCCGCGACAGCGGCAAACCGGTCTATGCCGTCGGCAGCAGCTACAGCCAGGGCCAGTACTACCTGGCGAGCTTTGCCAACAAAATCTGGCTCTCGCCGCAGGGCGAGGTAGACCTCCACGGCTTCGCCACCAACGGGCTGTATTACAAGTCGCTGCTGGATAAGCTGAAAGTCTCCACCCATGTCTTCCGCGTCGGCACCTATAAATCCGCCGTCGAGCCTTTCATTCGCGATGACATGTCCCCTGCCGCCCGCGAAGCGGACAGCCGCTGGATTGGCGAACTGTGGCAGAACTACCTCAACACCATTGCCGCCAACCGGCAGATCACCGCCCAGCAGCTCTTCCCGGGCGCCCAGGGCATTATCGATGGCCTGCGTAAAGTGGGCGGCGATACGGCGAAATATGCGCTGGACAATAAGCTGGTGGATGAGCTGGCGACCTCCACGGAAGTGGAAAAAGCGCTGACCAAACAGTTTGGCTGGAGCAAAGCGGATAACAATTATCGGGCGATTAGCTATTACGACTACAACGTGAAGACGCCGTCTGACCAGGGTTCCGCTATCGCGGTGATCTTCGCCAACGGCGCCATCATGGACGGCGAGGAGACCCCGGGCAACGTCGGCGGCGACACCACCGCAGCGCAAATTCGCGATGCGCGCCTCGACCCGAAAATTAAGGCCATCGTTCTTCGCGTGAACAGCCCTGGCGGCAGCGTGACCGCCTCGGAAATCATTCGTGAAGAGCTGGCGGCAGCCAAAGCCGCGGGTAAACCGGTGGTCGTTTCAATGGGCGGCATGGCGGCGTCCGGCGGCTACTGGATCTCCACCCCCGCGGATTACATCGTGGCGAACCCAAGCACCCTCACCGGCTCCATTGGCATCTTTGGGGTGATCAACACCGTGGAAAATACCCTCGGGTCGATTGGCGTCCACACCGACGGCGTCGCCACGTCGCCGCTGGCGGATATCTCCAGCACCAAAGCGCTGCCGCCGGAAGTGCAGCAGCTGATGCAGTTGAGTATTGAGAACGGCTATCAGCGCTTTATCACCCTGGTGGCTAACGCCCGTAAGAGCACGCCGGAGAAAATCGACCAGATAGCCCAGGGCCACGTCTGGACCGGGGAAGATGCCAAAGCCAACGGTCTTGTCGACAGCCTCGGCGATTTTGACGACGCGGTGGCCAAGGCCGCCGAGCTGGCGAAGCTGAAAACCTGGCACCTTAACTACTATCAGGAAGAGCCAACCTTCTTCTCGATGGTGCTGGACAGCCTGACCGGCTCGGTACGCGCCTCGCTGCCGGCCGCCATTCAGGCCTGGCTGCCTGCGCCGGTGGCCGCGGCGGCCGAGACGGTGAAAGCGGAAAGCGACAAGCTGGCGGCGTTCAACGACCCGCAGAACCGCTATGCCTTCTGCCTGACCTGCGCCAACATTCGTTAATACGCAGCGGCTGCCCCGTCTCACGGGGCAGCCTTTTTTCCGCACCTGCCAGCGCCGCCACAAAGCGAGCGGCCAACACTGTATTTTTTCCTCCGTCTCTTTATACTGCGCCTGTCTACGACCAACCTAAGCGATGCTATGCAAAAAAAATCGATTTACGTTGCCTACACCGGTGGGACCATCGGTATGCAGCGCTCCGAACACGGCTATGTACCCGTTTCCGGCCATCTGCAGCGTCAGCTGGCGCTGATGCCGGAGTTCCATCGTCCGGAGATGCCGGACTTCACGATCCATGAATACCATCCGCTGATGGATTCATCCGATATGACCCCCGAGGACTGGCAGCACATCGCCGACGATATCCGCAGCCATTATGAGGAGTATGATGGCTTTGTGATCCTCCACGGAACCGACACCATGGCGTTTACCGCCTCGGCGCTGTCGTTCATGCTGGAAAATCTCGGCAAGCCGGTGATTGTGACAGGGTCACAAATTCCGCTGGCCGAGCTGCGTTCCGATGGTCAGATTAACCTGCTCAACGCCCTGTACGTCGCCGCCAACTATCCGATTAACGAAGTGGCGCTGTTCTTCAACAATCGACTGTTCCGCGGCAACCGCACCACCAAAGCCCATGCCGACGGCTTTGACGCCTTCGCCTCGCCTAACCTCGCGCCACTGCTGGAGGCCGGGATCCATATTCGCCGTCTCGGTACCCCGCCGGCGCCGCAGGGCCGTGGGGAGCTGATTGTCCACCCCATTACCCCGCAGCCGATTGGCGTGGTGACGATTTATCCCGGCATCTCCGCCGACGTGGTGCGTAATTTCCTGCGCCAGCCGGTGAAAGCGCTGATCCTCCGCTCCTACGGCGTCGGCAATGCCCCGCAGAATGGCGAGTTTATTCAGGTGCTGGCGGAAGCCAGCCAGCGCGGCATTGTGGTGGTCAATCTGACGCAGTGTATGTCCGGCAAAGTGAACATGGGCGGCTATGCCACCGGCAATGCCCTCGCCCAGGCGGGTGTCATCAGTGGTTTCGATATGACGGTGGAAGCGACGCTGACCAAGCTACACTATCTGCTGAGCCAGCAGCTGGACGTTGACGCCATTCGCGCGGCGATGCAGCAGAATCTGCGTGGCGAACTGACCCCTGACGAAGCTTAAGGAGGACGTATGGCACATCGAGCGCTGTTACTGGTTGATTTGCAGAACGACTTCTGCGCCGGCGGCGCGCTGGCGGTTCCCGAAGGCGACAGCACCGTCGAGGTGGCCAACGCGCTTATCGACTGGAGCCTGGCGCGCGGCGAGCCCATCGTCGCCAGTCAGGACTGGCATCCGGCGGATCACGGTAGCTTCGCCAGCCAGCACCAGGTGGAGCCCTACACCGTAGGCGACCTGGACGGCCTGGCGCAAACTTTCTGGCCGGATCACTGCGTTCAGCACAGCGAAGGCGCGGCGCTGCATCCCCTGCTCAAGCAGCAGGCGATCGCCGCCGTGTTCCACAAAGGGCAAAACCGGGTCATCGACAGCTACAGCGCTTTTTTTGACAACGGTCACCGGCAGAAAACCGAACTGGACGGCTGGCTGCGTGGTCAGGGGATCGTGGAGCTGACCGTTCTCGGCCTCGCCACCGATTACTGCGTCAAGTTCACCGTGCTGGATGCTCTGGCGCTCGGCTACGCGGTCAACGTCATCACCGACGGCTGCCGCGGGGTGAACCTTCAGCCGCAGGACAGCAGCCAGGCGTTTATGGAGATGGCCGCCGCAGGCGCCACGCTCTATACCCTTGATGACTGGCGGGAAACCCACGCCTGATCCTTCACCCGGCGCTTCCGCGCCGGGTCTTCTTCTGCCGCTTCGTTATCGTCCATAAATTGAACTCTCTCGCAGTTTCAACAAGTTATTGCTGGTAGTCTGGCAAGGCTGTTTTTTCGCCACGCCATTTCCGTGGCGCGGTTATTTTTTTATGTCAAAGAGGAACCACTATGAAACGTTTGCCCTTGCTGGCAGCCTTGCCCCTGCTTTGCGCTTCCGCGCTCTCTGCCCAACCGCTGATGTCCGTCGGCTATTTCAACGGCGGCGGCGACGTCACTGCCGGGCCGGGCGGGGATATCGACAAGCTGGACGTCCGGCAGATCACCCATCTCAACTACTCGTTTGGCCTTATCTATAACGATGAAAAAGACGAGACCAATGCGGCCCTGAAGGATCCTGACCATCTGCACGAGATCTGGCTGTCGCCAAAGGTGCAGGCGGATCTGCAAAAGCTCCCTGCCCTGCGTAAACAGAACCCGGACCTCAAGGTCCTGCTGTCGGTCGGCGGCTGGGGGGCGCGCGGTTTCTCCGGCGCGGCGGCAAGCAAAGAAACCCGTAAGGTGTTTATTCAGTCTGCGCAGGAAATCGTTGAAAAATATGGTCTGGATGGGATTGACCTCGACTGGGAGTTTCCGGTCAACGGCGCCTGGGGGCTGGTTGCCAGTCAACCGGCCGATCGCGATAACTTCACCGCGCTGTTAAAAGAGCTGCGCGCAGCGTTTGGTACGAAGAAACTGGTCACTATTGCCGTGGGCGCCAACGCCGAAAGCCCGAAAAGCTGGGTGGATGTCAAAGCGGTGGCCCCGGTGCTGAACTACATCAACCTGATGACCTACGACATGGCCTACGGCACGCAGTACTTCAACTCGAACCTGTATGACTCCAGCCACTGGCCGACGGTCGCCGCGGCGGATAAATACAGCGCCGATTTTGTGGTCAACAATTACCTGGCCGCCGGGCTTAAACCCAGCCAGATGAACCTCGGGATTGGTTTTTATGGCCGGGTACCAAAACGGGCGGTCGAGCCGGGGATCGACTGGAGTAAAGCGGATGCGCAAAAGAACCCGGTCACCCAACCCTATTTTGGTCCACAGCAGATCGCGCTGTTTGCCTCGCTGGGCTATGACCTGAGCAAAGACACCTACGTGAAATACAATGATATCGTGGGCAAATTGCTCAACGATCCGCAGAAACGCTTTACCGAGCACTGGGACGATGAGGCGAAAGTCCCGTGGCTGTCGGTGCAGTCCGCGGAGGGCAAGCCGCTGTTCGCCCTCTCCTATGAGAACCCGCGCTCGGTAGCCATTAAGGCGGACTACATCAAGGCGAAGGGCCTCGCCGGGGCGATGTTCTGGGAGTATGGCGCCGATGACCAGAACCAGTTGGCCCGCCAGCTGGCGGAATCCCTGGGGATCAAACACTAATCGCGGCTGTTCCTCCGCCGCATCGTCTCCGCCGGGCGGCGTGACGCAGGCAGCATCGCCTGCAATGCAGGTATATCGCGCCGCCCGGGATAGGTTATGATGCCTGTTATCCGCTGCGCCAGGGGCTGGCGCAGCTTAACCGTTTGACAGGAGGCAGGGGGCCATGGCCTATATCCCCAAAAATTACGCACGTCTGGAAGTGGGTTATCGCGAAAAGGCGCTCAAGCTCTTTCCCTGGGTATGCGGACGCTGCTCGCGGGAGTTTGTCTACTCCAATCTGCGCGAGCTGACGGTGCACCATATCGATCACGACCACTCCAATAACCCGGAAGATGGCAGCAACTGGGAGATGTTGTGCCTCTACTGTCACGATCACGAACACTCCAAGTACACCGAAGCCGATCAGTATGGCTCCACGGTGGTGGCCGGCGAAGATGCGCAAAAGAGCGTCGGCGAGGCCACCTACAATCCGTTTGCCGACCTGAAAGCGATGATGAACAAAAAGTAAGCGAAGCGGCTGACCGCCGGGCTCGGTCGTAGACGCTAACCCTTCCGGCGCCGGATCACCCGACGCCGGAACCTCTCCCCGCCGGCCGGCAGTTTATTGCAGCTTCACGGTTGCGATCGGCTTCGGCACGATACCGAAATCTTCCTTCAGCTGCTGTTTGCTCTTCATCACCATCTGCCCGCGAGTATCGATGGTCATATGCTGGGCGTCGGTGTTATATCGGGCCTGCCACAGCATCACCAGCTGCAGGCTATTTTCCTTCTGCTCCGGCGTCAGCGCCACGCCATCCGGCCATTTTCCCAGCTCCACCGCCGTCGCCAGACGCTGATACACTTCCGGGGTCATGCTGTCGATAATTTGCTCAATATCCATCTTTCGCTCACCTCCACCTGGAATAATTTGCTGAATCGTTTCTTCAACCCTTGATCTGCTCGCCGTTCTGCTCATCGGTGAAGCTGAGCGACGCCGAATTCACACAATAGCGCTCGCCGGTCGGCTGCGGGCCATCCGGAAACACGTGACCGAGGTGGGCATCACAATTTCCGCAGCGGATCTCTATGCGCTGCATGCCGTGGGAGCTGTCGTCCAGATAGCGAATGGCCTCTTCGCTTACCGGCTCGTAGAAGCTCGGCCAGCCGCAGCCAGAGTCGTACTTGGTCTGGGAGTTGAACAGCGGCGCATCGCACACCAGGCAGTGATACACGCCATTTTTCTTGTTGTGCAGCAGCCGTCCGGTGAAAGGCGGTTCGGTACCATGATGTTGGGTCACGTAAAACTGCATTTCGCTCAAGCCGTTTTTCAGCTCTTCCGGGGAGGGTTTATTTGCCATGGGCTTACATCTCGCTTTGCAATGGACAACTTTCGCCCCAATTCTAACAAAACATTAACAATGAAGCGTACACTTTTGTTCTAAACTTATCCGGTGCCCACAGGCAGCCAGATAATTGTGACTTAAATCACGTTTTTATCTTAAATGCCCTTTAAAATTCCGCGCGCAGCCCCCATATGGAATTGGGCTCAAAGGGAGAGTGAGGCAAATCAATCGCGCAAAGGTCTGCTCAGGATTGATTTGTCGCAATGATTGACACGATTCCGCTTGACGCTGCGTAAGGTTTTTGTAATTTTACAGGCAACCTTTTATTCACTAACAAATAGCTGGTGGAATATATGACTATCAAAGTAGGTATCAACGGTTTTGGCCGTATCGGTCGCATTGTTTTCCGTGCTGCTCAGAAACGTTCTGACATCGAGATCGTTGCAATCAACGACCTGTTAGACGCAGAGTACATGGCTTACATGCTGAAGTATGACTCCACTCACGGTCGTTTCGACGGCACCGTTGAAGTGAAAGACGGTCATCTGGTCGTTAACGGTAAAAAAATCCGTGTTACCGCTGAACGTGACCCGGCTAACCTGAAGTGGGACGAAGTTGGTGTTGACGTTGTTGCTGAAGCAACCGGTATCTTCCTGACCGACGAAACCGCTCGTAAACACATCACCGCTGGCGCGAAAAAAGTCGTTCTGACTGGCCCGTCCAAAGACAACACCCCGATGTTCGTTCGCGGCGCTAACTTCGACACTTACGCTGGCCAGGACATCGTTTCCAACGCATCCTGCACCACCAACTGCCTGGCGCCGCTGGCTAAAGTCATCAACGACAACTTCGGTATCGTTGAAGGCCTGATGACCACCGTCCACGCTACCACCGCTACCCAGAAAACCGTTGATGGCCCGTCTCACAAAGACTGGCGCGGCGGCCGCGGCGCAGCTCAGAACATCATCCCGTCCTCTACCGGCGCTGCTAAAGCAGTAGGTAAAGTACTGCCAGAACTGAACGGCAAACTGACCGGTATGGCGTTCCGCGTTCCGACTCCGAACGTATCCGTTGTTGACCTGACCGTTCGTCTGGAAAAAGCAGCGTCCTACGAAGAAATCAAGAAAGCTATCAAAGCCGCTTCTGAAGGCGCAATGAAAGGCGTTCTGGGTTACACCGAAGACGACGTTGTTTCTACCGACTTCAACGGCGAAGTTTGCACTTCCGTGTTCGATGCTAAAGCGGGTATCGCACTGAACGACAACTTCGTTAAACTGGTTTCCTGGTACGACAACGAAACTGGCTACTCCAACAAAGTTCTGGATCTGATTGCCCACATCTCCAAATAAGTTGAGATGAAAAAGTAATCTGTAAGAGCGACTTCGGTCGCTCTTTTTTTTGTCTGCAGAGATAGGATTGCACAATGATAAATAAAATTTTTGCTCTCCCGGTGAATGAAACCATTTCGCCCGTTATCTCCCGTCGCCAGCTGGACGACCTGGAGCTGATTGTCATCGACCATCCGCAGGTGAAAGCCTCTGTGGCGCTGCAGGGGGCGCATCTGCTCTCCTGGAAACCCGCCGGTGAAGAAGAAGTCCTGTGGCTGAGCAACAACACCCCGTTTAAACAGGGCGTCGCCCTGCGCGGCGGCGTGCCGATTTGCTGGCCCTGGTTTGGCCCATCGGCGCAGCAGGGCCTGCCGTCGCACGGCTTTGCCCGCAACCTGCCGTGGACCCTGGAAGGCCATGATGAAGACGACGGCGGCGTGATGTTGACCTTTGCGCTGCAGAACAGCGCCGAAACCATGAAGCTGTGGCCGCATGAGTTCACCCTCTATGCCCGCTTCAAGCTGGGCAAGACCTGCGAAATCGAACTGGAAGCCCACGGCGAATTTGAGACCACCTCTGCCCTGCACAGCTACTTCAACGTCGGCGATATCGCGGCGGTGAAAGTGAGCGGTCTTGGCGAGCGCTATATCGATAAAGTGAAAAATGCCGAAGAAGGCGTTCTGAGCAACGGCGTGCAGACCTTCCCGGATCGTACCGACCGCGTCTATCTCGACGCCGAAGGCTGCAGCGTGATCCACGACGACGCGCTCAGTCGCACTATCGACGTGGTGCATCATCATCAGCACAACGTGGTGGCCTGGAACCCGGGCCCGGCGCTGTCCGTCAGCATGGGCGACATGCCGGACGATGGCTACAAAACCTTCGTGTGCGTCGAAACCTGCTGCGTGACCCAGCCGCAGAAAGCCAGTGAAGAGACCCCGTCTCGCCTGGCGCAAACCATCAGCGTGAAAAAACGCTAAGCGCAAAAAGCCCCGTTTATCACGGGGCTTTTTCTCTTCTCCACCAAGATGCGCTGTGGGTTAAACCATATCCAACCGGGTTTTCCGCGGCGGTGGTGGATAGAGGCGGTCCAGCTGCGCAAGCTCTTGCGGGCTGAGAACGAGATCAAGCGCGGCGGCATTCTGCACCACATGTTCAATACTGGCCGCTTTCGGGATCGCCAGCATTCCCGGATGACGAATCACCCAGGCCAGCAGCAGCTGCGCCACCGTCACGCCCCGCTCGTTAGCCATTTTGATGATATCGGTATGCTGAAAAAGTCCATCACGTAAGCGCCCCGCCTGCGCCAGCGGACAATAGGCCATCACCGGCAGGGTGTGCTGCTGGCACCAGGGCAGGAGATCGTATTCAATGCCCCGCGACGCGAGATGATAGAGCACCTGATTGGTGGCGCAGCGTTCGCCACCCGCCGTGCGCCACAGCGCCTGCATATCGTCGGTGTCCAGATTGGAGACGCCCCAGCGGCGGATTTTACCCTCGGCCACCAGCCTTTCCATCGCCTCGACCGTCTCCTCTAGCGGGATATCGCCCCGCCAGTGCAGGAGATACATATCCAGATAGTCGGTCTGCAGCCGGCGTAGACTGTTTTCACAGGCGCGGCGCATCGCCGCGCCGCCGGCGTGCCAGGGATAGACTTTGGAGACCAGCACCACCCGGTCGCGCAGGCCGCGGACCGCCTGGCCCACCACCTCCTCCGCCCCGCCGTCGGCATACATCTCAGCGGTATCGATTACCGTCAGGCCATGGTCGATGCCCGCGCGCAGTGCAGCCACCTCCTGCTGACGCTGCGCCGCGTTCTCGCCCATATACCAGGTCCCCAGCCCGATGGCCGGAACTGCCGCCTGCTCGCCAAAGCATACTGTTTTTTTCACCATCGTCTCCTCCTTAGCGCCCTGCACCACCATAAAGCAAAACAGGGCACGAAGCCCTGTTTTGATGCATAAAGCGCACTGTAATAATGCACAATCAGAAGGTGTAAGTGATCCCGGTTGAGATCAGACCGCTCCAGGATTTGTCCACCATCGGGCTATCGGTAATTTCATCCGACAGACGGGTGTAGCGCGCAATACCGTATACGCTCCAGTCGCCGAGGAAGCGATAGTTGGCCGACAGCTCCAGATACGGGTTCCAGCTGCTGTCCGGATCGTAGCTGCGCATGCCGCTACGACGGGACTCGTGCTGCGAGACGCCATAATAGTATTCGTTCTGATTGTCGCTGTTCCATTCCACGCCGATGCCCGGCGTCAGCGTCAGGTTCCCGTTGGTGTAGCGGTACAGCCAGGCGAGATCCCAGTTGATGCCGTTGCTGTTATCCAGCGTATCGCCGGCAATCGTCGTGCGCAGGAAACCATAGGGCGTGTTGTGGACATAAGAAAGACCGGCCATCACGGTTGATTTACGTTTATCCAGGCGACGCATTTGTTCGCTATCGCTGTCGCCCGGCTTGAAGTACATCGGCGACCAGTAAGCCGTTATCGACAGCTTATCATTGGTGTCATTCCACAGGTAGTAACCCCCACCCAGACCGTGGAACCAGAAGTTATCGCTCTCATAACTAATGACCGGCACCGGATACACATCCGCATCATACTGCTTGTACGGATGCTCAACGATGCCGACGCCAGCGCCAAGCGTGAACTTCCCATCGGCATGCGCCGCGCTGGCGGAGGTCGCAATCAGCACGCCGAGTGCCAGAAGTTTGATTTTAGTCACAATCCATATTCCCGTTGTCAAATAATCAGCCCGTGCAGTTTACCGTCGTAGGTCTCATGCCTCAAATTCTTTACCCGATATGACACAAATCGTTCACTTTCCCACCCTTCTCTTACCATCTGGTGACAGCCCGATGACAGCTTCACGTCCCGGCGAAGCAAAAAGCGTCTTTTTCAGGATGAGTTATTGATATGTCATTGAAATTGATTTTCTGCGTCATGCAAGATTTCTAAATGCATCTACGCTTAAATTTAGAAGGTGTAATTGCAGGGCACATTCACGCTACCCCACCCGCAACCTGGCATAAGGGTTGCTGGATACCAGGAGAGCGATGTTCAGCTTATGTCTTCCGGGGGCCCCCACTATTCATATGAACGGCTCTCAACCTGTGCTAAAAAACGAAAGGACGGCATGCCATGAATATATTCGATCACTATCGCCAGCGCTATGAAGCTGCCAAGGACGAAGAGTTCACACTGCAGGAGTTTCTTACCATCTGCCGGCAAGATCGCAGTGCCTATGCCAATGCGGCAGAACGTCTGTTGATGGCCATTGGTGAACCCGTCATGGTTGATACGGCTCTCGAGCCGCGGCTATCCCGTCTCTTTTCAAACCGGGTTATCGCACGCTATCCGGCGTTTGAAGAGTTTTACGGTATGGAAGACGCCATTGAGCAGATCGTTTCCTACCTCAAGCATGCCGCCCAGGGGCTGGAAGAGAAGAAACAGATCCTCTATCTGCTGGGACCGGTGGGCGGGGGTAAATCATCGCTGGCTGAACGGCTGAAAGCCCTGATGCAGCGCGTGCCTATCTATGTGCTGAGCGCCAACGGCGAGCGCAGCCCGGTTAACGATCACCCGCTGTGTCTGTTCAATCCGCAGGAGGATGCGCAGATCCTTCAGAAAGAGTATGGCGTCCCTACCCGCTATCTCGGCACTATTATGTCGCCATGGGCGGCCAAACGCCTGCATGAGTTTGGCGGCGATATCACGAAATTCCGCGTGGTCAAAGTCTGGCCATCGATTCTCGAACAGGTCGCCATCGCCAAAACCGAACCGGGCGATGAAAACAACCAGGATATTTCGGCGCTGGTGGGTAAAGTGGATATCCGCAAGCTGGAACACTATGCGCAGAACGACCCGGACGCCTACGGCTACTCCGGTGCGCTGTGCCGCGCCAACCAGGGGATCATGGAGTTCGTCGAGATGTTTAAAGCGCCGATCAAGGTGCTGCATCCGCTGCTGACCGCGACTCAGGAAGGTAACTACAACGGGACCGAAGGGATCTCCGCCCTGCCGTTTAACGGGATCATCCTTGCCCACTCTAACGAATCGGAATGGGTGACCTTCCGTAATAACAAAAACAATGAGGCCTTCCTCGACCGCGTCTATATCGTCAAAGTGCCTTATTGCCTGCGGATCTCCGAAGAGATCCGTATCTATGAAAAACTGCTCAACAGCAGCGAGTTGACTCATGCGCCATGCGCCCCGGGCACTCTGGAAACGCTGGCGCGCTTCTCGATTCTGTCGCGCCTGAAAGAGCCGGAAAACTCGAGTATCTACTCGAAAATGCGGGTCTATGACGGCGAGAGCCTGAAAGATACCGACCCGAAAGCGAAATCCTATCAGGAGTATCGCGACTATGCCGGGGTGGATGAAGGGATGAACGGGCTCTCCACCCGCTTCGCCTTTAAGATCCTCTCAAGGGTGTTTAACTTCGACCATGTTGAAGTGGCGGCCAACCCGGTGCATCTGTTCTATGTCCTGGAGCAGCAGATTGAGCGCGAACAGTTCCCGCAGGAGCAGGCCGAGCGCTATCTGGAGTTCCTCAAAGGCTATCTGATCCCGAAATACGCCGAGTTTATCGGCAAAGAGATCCAGACCGCCTATCTGGAATCCTACTCCGAGTATGGGCAGAACATTTTCGATCGCTATGTCACCTACGCTGACTTCTGGATCCAGGATCAGGAATATCGCGATCCGGACACCGGGCAGCTGTTTGACCGTGAATCGTTGAATGCCGAGCTGGAGAAAATTGAGAAGCCGGCCGGGATCAGCAACCCGAAAGACTTCCGTAATGAAATCGTCAACTTTGTGCTGCGCGCCAGAGCCAACAACAGCGGACGTAATCCGAACTGGACCAGCTATGAGAAACTGCGCACGGTTATTGAGAAGAAAATGTTCTCCAATACCGAAGAGCTGTTGCCGGTCATTTCGTTTAACGCCAAAACCTCAACCGATGAGCAGAAAAAACACGACGACTTTGTCGACCGCATGATGGAGAAAGGCTACACCCGCAAACAGGTTCGCCTGCTGTGCGAGTGGTACCTGCGGGTTCGTAAATCGTCCTGATGCGTCCAGCCCGGCGGTGCGCCGCCGGGTCAACTGCAGCTGAATGATGATAAGTAAAGTTGGCTAATGCAGTACAGGAGGGCATATGACCTGGTTCATAGACCGACGCCTGAACGGGAAAAACAAAAGCGCCGTCAATCGTCAGCGCTTTTTGCGCCGTTATAAGGCGCAGATTAAACAATCAATCTCCGAGGCCATCAACAAGCGCTCGGTGACCGATATTGAGAGCGGAGAATCCGTCTCGATCCCGACGGACGATATCAACGAGCCGATGTTTCATCAGGGTCGCGGCGGACTACGCAACCGCGTCCACCCGGGCAATGACCATTTCGTGCAAAACGATCGGATCGAACGCCCGCAAGGGGGCGGCGGCGGCGGTGGCGGCGGTCAGGGGCAAGCCAGCGCCGATGGCGAAGGGAAGGATGAGTTTGTCTTCCAGATTTCAAAAGATGAGTACCTGGATCTGCTGTTTGAAGATCTCGCCCTGCCGAACCTGAAGAAAAATCAGCACCGGCAGCTAAACGAGTTTAAAACCCATCGCGCGGGTTTTACCTCTAACGGGGTGCCGGCCAACATCAGCGTGGTGCGTTCGCTGCAGAACTCGCTGGCCCGTCGGACTGCGATGACCGCCGGCAAGCGCCGTGAACTGCGCGCTCTGGAGGAGGATCTGGAGACCATCAGCCGCAGCGAGCCGGTGCAGCTGCTGGAGGAGGAGCGCCTGCGCAAAGAGATTGCCGAGCTGCGGGCTAAAATTGAACGGGTGCCGTTTATCGACACCTTTGACTTACGCTACAAAAATTACGAAAAACGGCCGGAGCCCTCCAGCCAGGCGGTAATGTTCTGCCTGATGGACGTCTCAGGCTCGATGGACCAGGCCACCAAAGACATGGCCAAGCGCTTTTATATCCTGCTGTATCTGTTCCTCAGCCGGACCTATAAAAACGTCGATGTGGTCTATATCCGCCACCATACCCAGGCGAAAGAGGTGGATGAACACGAATTCTTCTATTCTCAGGAAACCGGCGGCACCATCGTTTCCAGCGCCCTCAAGCTGATGGATGAGGTGGTGCAGGCGCGTTATGACCCGGCGCAGTGGAACATCTACGCCGCCCAGGCGTCGGATGGCGACAACTGGGCCGATGACTCCCCACTGTGCCACGAACTGCTGGCGAAGAAAATTCTGCCGGTGGTGCGTTATTACAGCTATATCGAAATTACCCGCCGGGCGCACCAGACCCTGTGGCGCGAGTATGAACACTTGCAGGCGACCTTTGATAATTTCGCCATGCAGCATATTCGCGACCAGGAGGATATCTACCCGGTATTCCGCGAACTGTTTCACAAGCAGTCCTCTAAAAGTGAAGCGTAGTTAAATAAAATCAGCCAGTTAGCGTCACCTGCTGGCTGATTTATTTTTTAAATGCTGTTATTTCTCTATTAATCAATACGCTCATTTTTTGTGCAGAATAGATGCAAATGCCTCATCGCAAAATGCTTCTTTCCCCCTTGTTGTACATTCCAGGTACAAATCCCTAACCCTGTGTATTATAACTGCCTAATCTGCTTCAAACATTCACGCGATCGTCAGCGTTGCACTGTTTCCACTCTCAGGAGCCTGCTATGACCCCTTTTTATCAATTGACCGCCACCCGCCTGCGCGGCCAACCTCTCTCCATGGCTGACTATGCTGGCAAGGTGGTTCTGGTGGTGAATACGGCCAGCCATTGTGGTTTCACGTCACAGTATGCTGGCCTGGAAGCGCTCTACAAAAAGTACGCGGCTCAGGGGCTGGTGGTGCTTGGTTTTCCGTGCAACCAGTTTGGCAAGCAGGAACCCGGCGGTGCGGATGAAATCGAGCAGACCTGTCACGTTAACTACGGCGTGAGCTTCCCGATGTTTGCGAAAGTGGACGTCAACGGCCCCGCTGCACACCCGCTGTTTCGTTATTTGAAACAAGCGTTGCCCGGCGTGCTCGGCGGACGGATCAAGTGGAATTTCACCAAGTTCCTCATCGGTCGCGACGGCACACCCCTCACGCGTTTTGCGCCGTTCACGACACCGGAGAAAATGGAGGCCTCCATTGTTGCCGCCCTCAAGCGCTGAGTGTGCAGTCATTTCACGTTCACCCAACGGTGGCTGGCTGCCCATACAAGATAGATGTTGGTTCCTGGCCTGTAGCCGACCGCGCCAGCTGTCGCCGGAACGCCCTATTTCACGTCAGGGGCTGTAAACGCGCAAAACCGTAAGATGCTATATGCGAAGCGCCTGTTTCTGGTTGACGAACTTATCAGTTGCGGGAGAATAATGCTGACAAACGCATGCCAGCTTATTCCCGTCAGGATCGCGCAGGTAGGCCACATAAAAGTCGGGGCCATAGGCGGGGCGTGTGCCCGGTGCGCCTTCATTTTGCCCTCCTGCAAGAAGGCCAGCGGCATGGAACTGTCTGACAATCTCTGCGTTATCAGCCTGGAATGCAAACATTGTCCCGTTTCCCGCCGTTGCGGAATGTCCGTCAAAAGGAGGGCAAATACAAAAGCTAAACGCCTTATCCGGATTATTTTTATCTCCCCACATTGCCCAGCTTTCTGTCCAGGCCGGCAGACGTGAGTAGCCAAGAACATTAAAAATAGCGTCATAAAAATCTACTGAGCGCTGAAAATCATTGGTACCTATCGTGATATAAGCCAGCATCTTATGACATCCTCTTTGCCGTTTCCCAGAACAGGCAGGATACCTCTTAACGTAACAATAAACGATTTCCTCTGATGCGCCTGACGCCGTTTTGCCGTCTGAGCATCGGCGGTTTCGACATAGCCCCACCTGTTAAACGCTGGCGCAGTTGACCGGTCCAGAGTTAATTAACCGGTGACGTCAGTCGATCTCACGCGGCCAGCAACCGTCTGTTGCTGGCCGATCTTCCACCTGCCCGGTCATCAGTCTACAGCGGCGACACGGCCTCAACTTCATGCTGAAACACGTAGGGGTCGGAGAGGAGTTCGAATACTTCATCGTCCGGATAGGTGACCGCGACGTGATAGTCTTCGCCTGCGAAGGCTTTGACCGCCGCGAGATCCTGCCAGTAGGTGGCGAGAAAGAAATGCGCCCATTCGCCCTGGTTTTCCCGGCGCACCAGGGCGCCTCTGTTGCCGGCGATGCTCTGAGCGTGTTCCACGCCGGTCCGCTCGAGGTGGCGGGCAAACCCCTCAGCATGCTGCAATGGCACACAGCCGTGCCAGGTCCTGACAATCATTTGCGTTCTCCTGTGGTGATAAACATCTCACCCTAACATCGACAGGCATTTCTGGGGGAGCGCAACAATGCGGCGCTGGCCACAACACAAAATTATTTTGCCGGACGGGGATATCCTCTCACTCTGCACTATTTTTGACTGCGGAGCAGCATTGGGCCGAATATTGCGCGGCGAGTATCGCTGTTAGCTGGCGCGGAAAAAAATCGTGGCTCGTCAGCCTCGGGCAGTCGTATCGCTACACGCCCAAGCCGCGCCCCTTCAGGGCATCGCCAGCCGATCTTGATGGGCCGCAAAGAGGGTGATGAGATGGTCGGCGATAACCCGCACGCGTCTGGACCCGGCCAGGTCGGAATGCATCACCAGCCAGAGAGTCTGATCCGCGCCGATCTCCGGCTGCAGGCACTGCAGGCCGCTGGCCCGTGCCATAAAGTGCGGCAGAACGCCCAGTCCGAGGCCCGCGGATACCGCGGAAACCTGGGCCACGAGCGTATTGGCTTCGACTTTACACGGCCGCCCTCTCAGGGTGCGCGCGATCCATTGGGCGGCCGGCAGGTGCTGGTGAGTTTCCGGCCACCCCACAAAGTCCGCCTCGCTCAGCGACAGGCCGTCCGCACCGGCCAGATAGCCGGCGGCGCCATAGACGCCAAACCCCACCGTCCCCAGTCGCTTTAACGTCAAATGCCCGGCCTCAGGCTTGACCATGCGGATCGCCAGATCGGCATCCCGACGGTGCAGGTTCACCGGCTGCACGCCGCTCAGCACCTCCACCCGCAGCTCGGGATAATGGTCCAGGAGCCCTTTCAGGGAGGGCAGAATAAAATGCGTGGCCAGGTTATCCGAGGTGGCCAGGCGGACAACCCCGGCGACATGCCCCTGCAGTTGCGCCGCTTCGCCAAACGCCAGGCCTGCGTATTCCAGCGCCTCGGCCCGCGCGAGCAGGGCTTCGCCATCATCGGTCAGGCGATAGCCGCTCTGATGGCGGCTGAAGAGCGGAACGTTCAACGCCTGCTCCAGCCGATCCAGCCGGCGGGAGACCGTGGCTATCCCCATGTTCATCTTGTCGGCGGCGCCGCTCAGCGTTCCCACCCGGGCGATGGCGAGGAATATGCGCGCATCATCCCAGTTAAATTCTGCGGTCATCTGTTTTCCATTTATGGAAAACGACTCTCCGTTTTCCGCTATTTTTTATCAGTTTCGCAGGGATGATACTGCACGCCACTCGCGGAGACAACCAGGCCATCCGGTCGCCTGCTCTCTCCTCACCTGAACGTCCGTGTACCGCGCGGAACGCTCCTTTCCTAAGGATACGCCTGATATGAAAGAGATTGCTTTACCCCTCCACCCGGCGCCGGCGCGCGTCTGGATAGCCGTCGTTGCACTCGGGATCTGCGCCTTTTCAATCGTCACCAGCGAACTGGCGCCGGTGGGCATGCTCAGCGCCCTGGCGGCGGATTTTCACCAGACTGAATCCGGCATGGGTCTCGCCGTCACCGCCTATGGCTGGGTGGGCGCCCTGGCGGCTCTGCTTTCCGGCGCAATGCCGGCGCGTATTTCCCGCAAGGCGCTGCTGGTCGGGCTGATGCTGATCCTCGCGCTTTCCTGCCTCGACGCAACCCGGTCTTATTCGATGTTCGCCCTGATGAGCGCCCGCATGATTGGTGCCCTGGCGCATGGCGCCTTCTGGGCCTTAATTGGCATCGTCGCCGCGCAGATGGTGCCGCCGCACCGGCTGGGGCTGGCCACGGCGATCATTTTTGGCGGCGTGTCGGCGGCAAGCGTAGTGGGGGTGCCGCTGGCGAGCTTTATCGCCACCCTGGCGGGCTGGCGATACGCGTTTATGGCGATGGCCTTGCTGTCACTGGCCGCCGCTGCGGTGCTGTGCTCGACGCTGCCCGCGCTGGCCGCCCCAGCCCCCGTCAGGCTGCGCGTTTATCGTGATATTTTCCGCAATCCGCTGCTCGGTGGCCTGTATGGCGCCACGGCATGCATCATTACCGCTCACTTTGCCGTCTTCACCTACATTGAACCGCTGCTGATAAATCTGCAGGGAGTCCCGACGACCGCCCTTTCCGGCCTGCTGCTGCTGTCAGGGGTTTCCGGGCTGCTGGGTAACGTTATCGCGGGGAAGCTCATCGATCGTCATCTGAAGGGGCTGATTTTCGCTGCGCTGCTGCTGAGCGGGGGCGCGCTGGCGATCCTTGGCTCCGCCCGTTTTGCGCCACTGCCATTCTGTTTTAGCGGGCTACTGTTAGCCCTGTGGGGCGCCGGCATCGCGATTGTGTTCGTCGGCTTACAGACCTGGCTACTGCGCAGCGCGGGCGCGGTCGCCCAGCCGGCGTCAGCCATTTACGTGGCCATTTTTAATGCCGCCATCGGCACCGGGGCGCTTGTCGGCGGCCAGCTGATCGCCTCAGCTGGCCTGTCGGGAATGGTGTGGCTGGCGGCGGGGACCATGGTGGGCAGTACGCTGCTGATCGCTCTGCTGAAAGCGCCCTCGGGCCGCTAAACGCTGCCCTGTAAAACCGCGTTTTCACGGTCCAGCGTGAAGACCTGCCACACGACGCGGGTCGCGCTCAAGGTAAAAATGGCCGTCGCCAGCGTATTTTCCTCATCTGGATCGTCGGGAGACAGCCGGTAAATCGGTAACAACGGATCCTGCTGGTCGGAGAGCATCGCTTTCGCTGTCACGCCATCCAGCGGCGGGTCCGTCGCCAGCCACGCGTCCAGGCGCCGCTGGCGCGAGCCGGAGCTGCCGGTCACGATCTGTTCAATGGCCGCAAGCTGGGGATGGATCAGATGGTTGGCATGCCCGCTGGTGGCGGACAACGCGAGCACCGAGCTGCCGGAGCCGGTGGCTTCCACGCTAAACAGACGGCTATCGCCCATCTGGCCCAGGGTGTGGTGAAACGCGCCCGCCCGCGGCGTGGCGCTCAGCAGAGTGACGGCTTCCTCTAAGGTGGTGGCGTTCAGTGAGGCACGGGCCAGAATCTGGCGCGGCATCCCGTCCGGACGATGCACGGCGCGAATATTGTTGACCGTATTGACTATCCCCTTCTCATTTACTGCGAAGGTATGTCCGCACAGGGAGCCGGGATAGGCGAAGCTGGTAAAGGCGAGGCCCACGGCCGGGGTTATGCTGACGATGGCGCAGTCTTCACGCAGCTGCGGGAAGCCGTCTTCATTGTGCGCAATGATCAACTCGCCCTCTGCGCTTCTCCCCGCCAGGGTGGTGCAGCCATCCGACGTCGAACGCACCAGATCGCCGCGACAGTTCCAGGCGAACACCTCATCCACCGGCGCCTGCAGCCCCTCCGCCATGCCCTCCAGCTCCTGCCAGATCAGCGGGAACTGAGCCTGCACGGCTGCGCGCATGCGCTGGGTCTGTTCCGTCGTTTTCAGGGCGGCCACCGTTTGCCACAGCGCCGTTTGCCTGATTTTTGTCTGCCAGGCCTCACGACCAAACGCGCCAAGCTGCTGACCGACCGCAAAAGCGGAACCTCGGATTGCGATTGTTTTCATATTGTCATTATTCACTTATATTCAGGATACGTGTTGCAAAAACTCTTGCAGACGCGGATTGCTGCTGGCCGTGAGCAGCACCTCAGGTGAACCATCTTCGGCAATAGTGCCGCCATCAATAAAAATCAACCGGGAAGCCACCTCTCTGGCAAAACCAATCTCATGGGTCACAATCACCATCGTCATGCCCTCTTCGGCCAGCGAGCGCATGACCTTTAACACCTCATGCCGCAGTTCAGGATCAAGGGCGGATGTTGGCTCATCAAATAACATCATTTTGGGTTTCACCGCCAGGGCGCGAGCTATCGCCACGCGCTGCTGCTGACCGCCCGAGAGCTCGGCAGGATAGTGGTTAGCGCGTTCACGCAGCCCCACGCGATCCAGCAACGCCAGCGCCAGCTCCCGCGCTGTGGCCTTGCTCTGCTTGCGCACGCGAAGCGGACCGAACATGACATTCTCCAGGGCGGTCAGATGCGGGAACAAATGAAACTGTTGAAACACCATACCGGCTTCGCGGCGAATATCACACTCATTCGCGTGCGGATCCGTAATATGCATGCCCGCCACCAGCAGCGTGCCCGAGGAGATCTCTTCCAGCTTGTTAATACAACGCAGCAGGGTCGATTTTCCCGAGCCGGAAGGACCGATGATCACCACCACCTCGCCCGCTTCAATCTTTAAATTGATATCGTGCAGCACCTGAGTGGCGCCGAAGTTTTTCGCCACCGCGCTAAATTCAACCATGCTCATAAAATATGGATCCTTTTCTCAACTTGTTTTAGCAGGAAGCTCAGGCACAATGTCAAAAACAGATAAATCATCGCCACCGCCGTCCACACCTCCAGCGCCCGAAAGTTGCCGGCAATAATCTCTTGTCCCTGACGGGTTAATTCTGCCACGCCAATCACAATAAACAGCGACGTATCTTTAATACTGATAATCCATTGATTGCCTAATGCCGGGATCATCCGCCGAAAAGCCAGCGGCATAATGACATGCCACAGGGTGCTGCGCGGCGATAATCCCATCGCCAGGCTGGCTTCTTTAAATCCTTTATTGATCGACAGAATCGCGCCCCGGGTGATCTCCGCTATATAAGCCCCGGAGTTAATCACAATGGTGATAATGGCGGCAGGAACCGGGTCAATACGCATCGGCAACACCATCGGCAGGGCGAAGTAAATAAACATCACCTGCACCATAATTGGCGTCCCGCGGATTAATTCCACAAACACCAGCGATACCGTTTTGGATATTGTCCCACCTAATGCGCGGCAGGTCCCGGCCAGCAAACCAATGATTAATCCACCTAACAAACCTGATAACGAAATAATTAGCGTCAGCTGCAAGCCTTGCATCAGCAGCGGCAATGCATCCCAAATATAGCGACTGTCAAAATTCATGCTTCTACCCGTAAAGAAAATATGAGGTCGGATCGCTCCGACCTGGCAGGGTTATTTCGGCTGTTTAGCAAACCACTTTACGTAAATCTTGTCGTAGGTACCATCGGCGCGCAGGGCCTGCAGGGCCTGGTTGACTTTTGGCGTCAGGCTGCTGTTTTTCTGCATCGCAAAGCCATACTGCTGTGGCAGAATGCTGTCCGTCTCACCAGTGGATTTGACCTTGCCATTACCCGCCGTCTTCACGTAGTAAAGGACATTCGGCGAATCATGAACGACGGCATCGAGATTACCGGCCTGCAGGTCAAGGTAAGCGTTATCGATATTCGGGAACTCGATGTAATTCGCTTTATATTTGCTTTTCATAAAGCTGGCTGCCGCCGTCCCCTGCTTAAGGCCGACTTTTTTCCCGGTCAAATCACTGAATTTAACAATGGAATTGTCGGTACTTTTCACGGCTATTAACAGGTCAGCATTATAATATCCTTCACTGAAGTCCACGACCTGCTTGCGCGCATCGGTAATCGTTATTCCCGCCATCGCCACGTCCAGATTACGCGACTGCAGACCGGGGATCAGGCCGCCGAAATCCATCGGCCTTAATTCGTAGCTGATATGCATTTTCTTCGCAATCGCGTCCCACAGATCGATATCAAAGCCGACATATTTATCGCCTTGTTTAAATTCAAATGGAACAAAGGCAGTATCGACACCCACCGTTATTTTATCTTCTGCTGCTGTAACAAAACTGGCTGAACAAATAACTAATGCCAGCGTCAGCTTTAATTTCTTAAATAATCCACTCATAATTACCCTCAGCGTCAGTGAAATAGCCTACAACGAACGTCACCCTGCGAAATATCTCGCCGGAAGAACCAATAACAAGAGCTGATATACCGGGCGCAGTTTTATGCGCCCGAATAAAAACGATAACTTATGCAGAAGACAGAGAGTCAGAGGTAGCCGGTGCTGGCGTCTGGGCGCTGTTCATCACCATGGAGAGAAAACTGTAATAACCGTTTATTCCAATCAGATCCACCACGCCCTTCTCGCCCCATAACTCAATGGCTTGTTGCCAGGTCTCATCGCTGACCTTTTGCTGTTGATGCAGCTGCTGACAGAAGTCATAGACCGTCTGCTCATCGGGCCGGAGATCCACGGGCCGGCGCCTTTCCTTAATCGCCTGCACCGCCGCGGCAGCGATCCCTTTCTCGCGTGCTATCGGCGCATGGATCGCCCACTCAACCGGCTGCGACCAGTGCCGCGCGGTCAGCAAAATCGCCAGTTCAGAAAGACGCTGGCCCAGCGCGCTGCGATAGCGCAGGTACTCCCCCATACGCTGGGCATGGGCCATCAGCTCGGGGCTCCGCAGCAGCGGTTCAAAGGGCGGCAGCAAGGCGCCGCGCGGTCCGTTGATAATCTCTTCCGCTAACTGACGCTGCTGAACGTCCCATTCCTGTTCCGCCAGGGGCGGTAAACGATTGCTCATAATTTCCCCGTCTCTTCGCGGATCACGCAGTTCAGGGTATCGACCACAAAATCGAGCTGCGCCGGGGTGATGATAAACGGCGGTGCAATCAGAATGTGGTCGCCAGACTGGCCATCGATGGTGCCGCCCATGGGATAGACCATCAGTCCACGCGCCATGCAGTTTGCTTTGATCGCAGCGTGCAGCTTCAGGGAAGGATCGAACGGCGTTTTGTCGTCTTTATCACGCACCAGCTCGACCCCCGCAAACAGGCCGCGTCCGCGCGTATCACCGACATGCGGTAACTCCCCCAGCACCTCGCGCAGCGCCTTGTGCAGATAGGCACCCTGCTGTTTGACGGCGTCCAGCAAATTATCGCGCGCGATCACTTGCTGCACCGCCAGGGCTGCCGACGCGGCGGTGGCATGACAAATGTAAGTGTGACCATGCTGGAACAACCCGCTGCCCGCCTTCAGCGCGGAGACGATAGTCTCACTCGCCAGCACCGCCCCAATCGGCTGATAGCCTCCGCCGAGTCCTTTGGCGATGGTCACTAAATCGGGCACCACGTCATCCTGTTCAAACGCATGCAGCGTCCCGGTCCGCCCCATACCGCACATCACCTCATCCGCGATGTACAGGATGCCGTATTTGTCGCACAGGCGGCGGACCCCTTGCAGATAGCCCGGCGTCGGCGGCGTGGCTCCCGTCGTCGCCCCCACCACGGTTTCGGCACAGAAACCGATGATCGTTTCCGGGCCGGCCTCAAGGATGGCTTGCTCCAGCTCATTAAGCAGGCGCTCGGTATATTGCTGTTGGGTCTCGTCAGCCCGACGATCGCGGTACTCATTGCAGGCGGAGACGCGGATAACATCCATTAATAAGGGAGCAAACTGACGACGGCGCCATTCGTTCCCCCCCACCGCCAGCGCGCCCAGCGTATTGCCGTGATAGCTCTGTTTACGGGCGATAAAGCGGGTGCGCGATGGCTGGCCGATCTCCACAAAGTACTGCCGCGCCATCTTCAGCGCTGTCTCTACCGCCTCAGAACCGCCCGAGACAAAGTAGGCGTAGTTAAGCTCGCCGGGCGCCGTGCGGGTGAGATGTTCGGCAAGCTGCTCGACGGCATCGCTGGTGAAAAAGTAGGTATGCGCATAGGCCAGCCGATCGATCTGGCGGTGCATCGCCGCCAGCACATCAGGATGCGCGTGTCCGAGGCAGGAAACCGCCGCCCCGCCGCAGGCATCAAGATACGATTTTCCCTGGGCATCAAAGATATAGGCCCCTTGCGCACGTGAAGCCACCATCGGCGTGCTACGCAGGCTGCGGTGAATGACATGACTCATACTGGGTTCTGCTCCTGAATCCGCTACATGAATTGAGCGTATCTTGCAGGATCCATTTGGATCACGTCAACGAATTAAAGATATAAATGCATCCTTTATTCTTATAATTGATACATTTGAATCATTTATCAGGACTTACCGGGGATCACGTAGGCGCCAGACTCAATAAGATAGCGTTCGGCATTTTCAATTTTACTCACCGCCTCCCGACCGTGGCGCACCACCAGCATCGCCAGCAGGCACTCCGCCAGGCCCATGCCGGAGACCACGGAAGGGAAAAATGACGGACTGTCGATGGAGAACAGCAGCGTGCAGTCTGCCGCCTGCGCTAAGGGGGAAACCGGCGAGTCGGTAATGGCGAGGATCTTCGCCCCGGCCTGCCGGGCTGCCTGTAAAACATCCAGTGATTCGCGTGAATAGGGAGCAAAGCTGGTGAGTAAGACGCAGTCCCGGGCGGTTAGTTCGCGGGTAAAAACTTCGATATTGCTGGCCAGGCCATCGATCAATGACACCTGGCGGTTAAACAGTCGATAGACATAGAACAGCGACCACGCGATCGGAAAGCTGGCGCGGAATCCGCAGATATAGACATTCTCCGCGCTATCGAGCAAGGTCACCGCCTGCTCCATCTCCTGGGCATTTTCATTTTGCGTAAAGGTCAGATTCGCCTGATGCGCCTGAAAAACCTCTTTATACAGCTGCGTTTGCGTCCCGCGGGCCATCATTTTTTCCGCTTTTGATACGTATGTATCATTGCGCAGCCCCAGATCGTCAATGAAATCACTTTTCAGCTCGCTCCAGCCGCGGTAGCCCAGTCGCTGCGCCAGACGCAGCAGCGTCGCCGGTTTTACCCCGGCTTCCGCCGCGAAGGCACGCATTGATAACACCACCAACTGACTGGCATTTTGCAGTGAGAACTCGGCGGCGCGTTGCAGCTCGGGCGACAACCCGCCGAATTCATTAATGATTTTTTCCCTGAGATTCATGGCAGCCACTGACTGGTTTTAAGTGAAAGCTATCTAATCATATTTGAGATCAAGACTCTATAGGCTGGTATAACACCCGGGGGCCATCCTTTGCGTTCCTGAGCATGGCGAACCGCGCTGCCCGTCACTTCTCCAGCCAGTCGATAAAAAACGCCATAAACGCCGACACCTGCGGCGGTTGCAGCTTTCGCTGGGGAAAGACAAACTGCAGCCCAACCTCCTTGCGGTCTAAGGGGCTGAATCCGGTGAAGCGATCGGCAAACAGCACCTGAAGCCGCCCCTCCTCGACATCCCTCTTCACATCCCACCATGATTTACCGGCGATCCCCGACCCGCTGAGCGCCCACTGCCGCAGCAGCGCCCCATCGTCGCAGACCATCGCCGGCGTCACCCGGATGATCTGCTCTTTTCCCGCCTCCTCAAAGCGCCACTCGTTCATCACCACACCATGCCGCTCCAGCGCCAGGCAGCGGTGATGATGCAGCGCCTCGGGCGAAGCCGGCGTTCCACGGGTGGCAAGGTAAGCCGTCGAGGCCACCAGCACCCGGTGGTTAGGACGGATGTGGCGGATGGCCAGGCTGCTGTCCGGCAGATTACCGACGCGAATGCTCATATCCAGCCGGTTGGCGACCAGATCCTCCACGCGCTCGCCTAAGTAGACGGAAAAGGTCACTTCCGGGTGACGGCGGGTAAAGTCGACGATGGCCGGGCTAAGGTATTGTCGGCCAAAGTCGGAGGGGGCGGAAAGGCGAATATCGCCGCTCAGGACGCCCTCTTTTTGCGTCAGCAACGACTCGGCGTGGCGCGCCTCCTCCAGTACGCGCCGCGCGGCATGATAAAAATCTTCCCCCGCGTTGGTCAGGGTGATAGCGCGCGTGGAGCGATGGAACAGGCGGGTCTGGTAACGCTCTTCCATCGCCTTCAGGCGGGCCGTCATGGTGGCCGGCGAAAGTGACAACCGTCTACCGGCGGCGGAGAGTCCCCCCGCTTCGGCGACTGCCACCAGCAGCGCCATATCTTCCAGCTTGCCCATTTTTCGTATATCCCGAAAAGTGAATCTATTTTTCGTCTAATTATCAAAATCAGCTCCCGACTGTAAAGTGATTTCCATTCCACTTCGCAAGGGACACCACTATGAACACGCTCTCACTTTTTGATCGTCATCGCATCGGTACGCTGCCGCTGAAAAACCGTATCGTCATGGCTCCAATGACCCGGGCGCGCGCGCTGCAGCCGGGAAATATCCCCTCCGCGCTGATGGCGGAGTATTACCGCCAGCGCGCCAGCGCGGGATTGATCGTTACGGAAGCGACGCAAATATCTCCCGAGGGACAGGGGTATTCCTGGACGCCCGGCCTGCATTCCGCAGACCAGATTGCCGGCTGGCAGTTGACGACCCGCGCCGTACATCAGGCCGGCGGCGTTATTTTTTCTCAGCTCTGGCACGTGGGACGCATGTCGCACGCCCGTTTTCATGCGGATGGTCAACCCGTGGCCCCCTCGGCGCTGGCGCCGGACGCCCAGGTCTGGGTGGTGGATGAGCAGGGCCGGGGCCAGATGGTGGACTGTTCACCGCCGCGGGCGCTCTCCCGGTCGGATATCCAGCGTATTGTCGCCGATTACCGTCAGGCGGCGCGCAATGCGATCGCGGCGGGGTTTGACGGCGTGGAAGTACACGGCGGCAATGGCTATCTGATCGACCAGTTCCTGCGGCGGACCGCCAACCAGCGTACCGATGAGTACGGCGGCAGCCTGAACAACCGGATCCGTTTTGCCCAGGAGGTGCTGACCGCCATCGGCGACGCAATCGGCCGCGAGCGGACGGGCATCCGCCTTTCCCCCTTCATTACCCAGCGCGGGATGAATGACCCGCAGGTGATCGATGCCATCCTTGCCCTGGCGGCCTGGTGCGAACAGCAGGGCATCGCCTTTATCCATCTGGCGGAGGCGGACTGGGACGATGCCCCAGCCGTTCCCCGACGCTTCCGCGACACGCTGCGCGCGACCTTCAGCGGCACGCTGATCGTGGCCGGGAATTACGATCAGCAGAAGGCGGAGCGCATTCTTGACGCCGGTCTCGCCGACCTCGTGGCTTTCGGCCGGACGTTTATTGCTAATCCCGACCTGCCGCAGCGGCTTCTGCATCGCTGGCCGCTGGCTACCGTCAGCGATCCCGGCACGCTGTTTGGCGGCACGGAGGCGGGCTATACCGACTATCCCTTCTATACGGAGCATAAAGAGTGAAAATGACCCGCAAAATGTTACCTGCCGGCCGTGGTGTCGCGGTTGCCCGCACGCTGGCCAGACGCGGCCTCACGCGCCATCGCTGCGCCACCGCGCTGCTGCTTGTCGCAATGTCCGGCTCCGCGTATGCAGCCCAACAGGATCTGCTGAAGCCGGCGCAACTCATCGCTGACGGCAGCCTTCCCGCGGCCACACGCGCCGCCAATGAATATGTCGCCAGGCAGTATGCCACGTTCTGGAATACCGGTGATGCCGCGCTGGCCCGGGCGGCGCTGGCGAAGAATTTTATCGATAAAACGCCCCCGGAAGGTCGCCGACAGGGGCCGGAAGGGGCGATCCTCGCCTCCAGAGCGTTTCGCCAGGCGGTGCCGGATTTACGCTGTGATGTCGAACAAATGATCGTGGCCGGTGACCGGGTGGTCTCACACTTACATTTTCATGGCCACTTTACCGGGACCTTCGGCACCCGGCAGGGTAAGGGACAAAATATCGATTTTATCGCCACCGATATCTATCAGATCCGCGGCGGTAAAATTACCGCCAACTGGCATATTGAAGATAACCTGACGCTGATGAAACAGCTGGGCGCGCAATAAGCTGCCTCCGGACGGTGCGTCAGCGATCGCCAACACGGCGAGCCGCCCCGGTCTCCGCTGGGACGACTCGCCTGGCGTCAGCCGGCGCTTAGATTTGCGCCAGCCCGCCGTCGACATAAATCTCTGCGGCGTTAATAAAGTTCGACTCATCCGACGCTAAAAACACCACCGTCCGGCCAATCTCCTCCGGCTCACCCAGCCGCCCGAGCGGTACGCCGGCGGCCAGAGCATCGAACAAGCCCTGGCGGTCCGCCTCCGCCACCAGCCCTCCCAGACCCGGGGTACGTACCGGCCCCGGGCTGACCACATTGATGCGGATCCCGCGGTCGCTAACCTCCAGCGCCCAGGAGCGCGCCAGGCTGCGTACTGCGGCCTTACTGGCGCTATAGATGCTGAAGTTAGCCGTCCCTTTTACCGCCGCCGTAGAGCCGGTCAAAATCACCGAGGCGCCGTCGGTGAGCAGCGGCAGCGCTTTCTGCACGGTGAACACTACCCCGCGCACGTTAGTGGCAAAAATCCGCTCAACGTGCGCTTCGGTAACGGCGCTGAGCGGCAGCATGTCTCCGCCGCCGGCATTGGCAAACAACACATCCAGCCGGCCGGACTCGTCGGCAATGGTCGCGAATACCGCGTCAAGGTCGCTTAACACGCCGGCATCGGCGCGGATCCCGCGGGCGGCGGGTCCGATGAATCTTACTGCCGCATCCAGCTCCTCCTGACGGCGGCCGGTGATGTACACCTTAGCGCCCTGCTCCGCCAGCGCTTTCGCCGACGCCAGGCCAATCCCGGCGCTGCCGCCGGTGACTAACGCCACTTTATCCGCAAGTTTTTTGCTCATGGTGCATTTCCTTGGTTAGAGTATAAACAGGCCAGGCTCGCGAAAGCGCCCCGCCGGGTATGGAAAGCACTGTAATCGTCCCGGCGAGGCGGAAAAATGGCCTAATCTGAAAAACACTCTTCCCCTCGGTGGATAATCACCTCCAGTAACCAGGATAAAGCGAATAATGGACCGGTTTTCAGCTCTTAAAGCCTTCACCCGCGTTGTCGAAGCCGGCAGCTTTACCCGCGCCGCGGACTCGCTGAATATGCCCAACGCCACCCTCAGCAAAACCATTCAGCAACTGGAGGCGCATCTTGGGGTTTCTCTCCTGCAGCGCACTACGCGGCGTATCACCGTGACGCCGGAAGGACGGGAATACTATGAAAAGGCCCGGCGCCTGCTGGAAGACCTGGAAGAGATCGACGCCGCCTTCAATACCGCCCGCAATAAGCCGAAGGGCCATCTGCGGATCGCCATCGGCGGGTCGGCCGCGCGCGATGTGCTGATCCCGCTGCTGGCGGACTTTATGACCACCTGGCCGGATATCCGTATCGATTTGCAAGTGGCCGATAAGCCCTCGGACCTGATCGGCGGCAATATTGACTGCGCCATCCGCGGCGGACCGATGGAAGACTCGACGCTGATCGCCCGTAAAATCGGCGAGGCGGCGCTGGTTACCTGCGCCACCCCGGGCTATCTTCAGCGCTATGGTACGCCCGCCTCACCGGATGAACTGAACCATGGCCACCGGCTCATCAGCTACCTGTCGCCGGCCAGCGGCAGAGCGTTTCCGTTTCGTTTTGCCCGTCACGGCGTCAGCACCGAGCTGAAGACGGAGCACCATCTCGGCATCAATGAGAGCAACGCGCATATTGCCGCCGGCGAGGCGGGCTTAGGCATTGTGCAGACCTTTACCTATTCGCTGAAACCGGCGCTGGCGAGCGGCGAGCTGGTGGAGATCCTCAGCGCCTGGCGCCCGGCCCCCTATCCTTTTCACGTTGTCTATGCCCGGCACCGGCACGTCCCGCCCCGGCTCCGCGTCTTTATTGACTGGCTGGCGGCGGTTTTTCCGTCTGCGGTGCAGGGATAGCGCGCGTTATCTGACGCGGAGCAGGTCGCCGTATCGCGTGGTGTAGCGCGGCGATAGCATCTCTCGCTTCATCTGCCACTGCTGCTGGACCCCCTGGCCGGCAAAATAGAGCGCCCCCCTGCCGTTTTTCGCATTCAGCTGGTCGAGCACCTGCATCAGCCTGGCGCTGTTCTGCCGCGGGGCAAGCTCGTCGAACAGGTTCAGCTGGGCGACGCCCTGGCTGTAGAAATCGCCGAGCATCACCCCGGCCTTCTGATAGCGATGCCCCGCTTTCCAGATGGCGTCCAGGCAGTTTGTCGCCGCGGCGATAATATCCCGGGAATCCTGCGTCGGCGTCAGCAGCTTCAGTGAGGCGCTGTTGCCGTAATAGGGTTCATTCAGCGCGAAGGGGCTGGTTTTGACAAAGGCGGAGACGAACCGGCAGTACTGATGCTCACCGCGCAGCTTTTCTGCTGCCCGCGCGGCATAGCTGCAGATCGCCTGGCGCATATCCTCATAGGCCGTAATGCGATCCCCGAACGAGCGGCTGCAGATAATTTCCTGCTTAGCGGGAGCAAACTCCTCCAGCGCCAGGCAAGGCTCGCCGCGCAGCTCCCGTACCGTTCGCTCAAGCACCACCGTGAAGTGCTTGCGGATAAAGCGGATATCGCTCTCCGCCAGCTGGAGTACCGTGCCGATCCCCATTGCCTCGAGCTTTTTACCGATCCGCCGCCCGATGCCCCAGACCTCACTCACCGGCAACAGCGCCATCAGCTTCCGCTGCCGCTGCGGGCAGGATAAATCCACCACCCCGCCCGTCTGCCGCTGCCACTGCTTCGCCGCGTGGTTGGCCAGCTTCGCCAGGGTTTTGGTCGGGGCGATCCCGACGCCCAGCGTCAGATGGGTGCGCTGCTGCACCGTGGCGCGGATTTCCCGGCCAAAGTCGGTCAGATCTTTGCAGTGGCGCACGCCGCTGACATCGCAAAAGGCTTCATCGATACTGTAAATTTCGCAGCGCGGGGCGAGCTCTTCCAGGGTGGTCATTACCCGGTTGGACATGTCGGCGTACAGCTCATAGTTGCTGCTGAACGCCACGACGCCGTGGCGAAGAAACGCCGCCTTCTGCTTAAAGTAGGGTTCGCCCATTTTCACAAACGGCTTCGCCTCCGCCGAGCGGGCGATCACACAGCCATCGTTGTTCGACAGCACCACCACCGGCCGCCCCTTCAGGTCTGGCCGGAATGCAGTCTGGCAGCTCGCATAAAAGGCGTTCACATCACAGTGCGCGAACATGATCAACCCGCCGCCTTGATGATGTAGGTCACCACGCCGAAAATATCGAGCGTCTCCTCGCGGCCGACCACGATGGGCGAATAGGCCGGGTTCATCGGGTTAAGCTGCACCCGGGGCAGAAGTTGCAGCTTTTTTACCGTAAATTCGCCGCCGACGGCGGCAATGACGATATCGCCATGCTCCGCTTTACGCGCGCTGTCCACCACCAGCAGATCGCCTTCGTCAATGCCGGCATTGATCATGCTGTCGCCTGCGGCTTTGACAAAATAGGTCGCGCTGGGATGCTGCACCAGCAGCTCGTTGAGGTCGATTCGCTTCTCGACATAGTCCTGGGCCGGGCTGGGAAAGCCGCACTGCACCAGGTCGGCAAAAAAGGGAAAGGAGACAATCTGACGTAGCTCAACCGGCGTGTAAAAGTTCATTTTTTAACCCACCACATAATACTGAATATATATACAGTAGTTTTGCCTGTTTTGTCGGTCAATATCGGCTCCAGCTATCAATCGCCAGCACTGAAATAACTCCTTGATGTCAATGGGGGTCCTCTTCAGCGCCCGCGAACCGTTTGCTGCTTTTGCGCGCAGCCCGCCCGCCGCGCGAGGGGGTAGATGCGCCGCGCCGCGGCATTCGCTTGACACTGTACATTAATACAGTAAAACTAACGCCCGCGATCAGCATACAGAGGACAGAAGATGTTTGTGGAACTGATTTATGACAAGCGCAATTTTGCCGGGCTGCCGGGCGCCAGAGAGACCATTCTTAACGAGCTGACCAAACGCATGCAGCGCATTTTCCCGGAGGCGGAAGTGCGCGTGAAGCCGATGATGACGCTGCCGGCGATCAACACCGACGCCAGCAAGCATGAAAAAGAGCTGATCAGCCGCACGGTGCAGGAGATGTTTGAAGAGGCGGACATGTGGCTCACTGAAGAGTAATGCCGCCCGTTAGTCGCGGCGCCCCCCTCTTTAAGAGCTTTCCCGGATGTGGCAGAGCCACGGGCAACAGTACAATAGCGGCGGTTGCAGACTGGCAATGCTCGCTCACCTGCTGGCTCTTGCATACGGCCAGCAGGTGAGCCCTACCTGTCTCCCCTCATCGCCTCACAGCGTCTCCGGTAGCGCCGCTATAATTCTATCCACCAGCTCGCGATGCTGATGCACCTTCCCACATTTAACGATGATCTGCCTGGCGTTGTCATAGCCCGGGGCCCACAGCCGATTATTAAGCAGAACGTCCTTGTAGACCGCGATCAGCGGTTTGTTCCACGCCGCTGCCATGTGCACCACCGAGGTGTCCGGGGAGATAATCAGCTCCGCCAGGGCGATCAGCGCCATCGCATGGTGTAACGTGTTAAATGGGTTAATCACCACCTCCGGCGGCAACGGGATGCGGATCTCACGCCGGTGATCGAGCAGAATAACCGCGATCCCCGGATGGCGAGCCAGCAGCTTGTCGAGCAGTTCGGCCAACTGCGTCTGCGAGAGACTGCGGTCGCCATGGCCGGCAAAAATATTAATCACTACCGCTTTTCTGCTCAGCGATGCCAGATACTGCGCCACCTCCTGCATAATCGGCCCGGGCACCGCCAGGTCGTAAGCGTCCAGCCCGCGGGTGTCCAGTTTGAGATAATCGGCGATCAACTCGAACGTTTTCGTCACGTGCCAGCGCTGGCAGTCAAAATCAAAAGAGTGGGAGTAATGCTTAATCGACGGCCATTTATTAAACCCGAGCACCGATTTCGCTTTTATTTGTCGGAAAAGCCGCAGGCGATGCACGGGAATATCGAACAGCGAAGGGTCAATAATAATATCGTACTTATTATTAGCCAGTTCATTAATAACATCGCGGGGAACGTTATGATTAAATTTTCGCAAAAAATCGGCGGACGTAACCGGGTCAGCTTCATAAATATAGCGGATCCGCGGGTTATAACGCATCACCTGGCTATTAGAGGTCGTCAGCAGGAAATCAACGATATAGCCTGACTGATGCAGGCATTTCACCAGCGCGGAATCCACCACCACATCGCCGACCGCCCCCTCATTGCGCATCAGTAAGACGGTTTTCGCGGACGACAAATCCACCGGCTGACGGCGTCGGCGATCCCAGAGCGCTTTCGCCACGCCCACCCGCAGGGCATTACGTACTTTCTTAGTAAAGTAATTTCGCCGTCTGTTGAGCTCCCTTATTTTATTAAACTTCTTGCGTGGGGAGCCCTGCATGGTTGCATCGTGCATCATCCTAACCTCATTACGGCAATCATTAATATTCTGTGTCGTCCGATAGAGACTGAGCGAAATAAAAAAAGTTCGATTGAAAATGAAAATCATTCTTTTTTTTATTTACAAAACTCATCCAGCCCTGCGGGATTGCACCACAGCACTGTGAAGCAATAATGAGTGAATAGTGAATTTGCCGGCCCACCGTTGGCAGGCCGGCGCAACAGCGCTAAGCTGGCTGCTTTATGAAGTCAGGAGGACGCTATGCTTGAAGCAGTAGAAGGTAATATCCATCAGCGGCTGTGCGCGCTGCTCGACGAACATCAGGCGCGCTATCGGGTGATGGTGCACGAGGCGGTCGGCCAGTGCGAAGCCGTCTCGGCGATCCGCGGCACCGCGCTTGGCCAGGGCGCGAAAGCGTTAGTCTGTAAAGTCAAAGGAAACGGCGTCAACCAGCATGTGCTGGCGATCCTCGCCGCCGATCGGCAGGCCGACCTCGCCAGCCTGGCCCGGCATATCGGCGGCAGCAAAGCCTCGCTGGCCAGCCCGGCGGAAGTGGAAGCGCTCACCGCCTGCGCGTTCGGCGCCATTCCCCCCTTCAGTTTCCATCCGGCGCTGCGGCTGGTGGCCGACCCGCTGCTGTTTGAGCGCTTCCCACAAATCGCCTTTAACGCCGGGCGCCTGGACCGATCGATCATTCTCGATACCGAAGACTATTTACATATCGCCCGACCGGAGATCGCGACCTTTCGCCGTCTTAGCTAACCGGGCATCGGCCCTGATTTCCGCCGCATGGCGTAAAAATCCTGTTTATTCACGCCACGATGCGTAGAGTCAGCAGGATATTTTTTGGCATTCTTTTTTTGGCAAGGACCTCTGTACATGTTTGATACCACCCTGTTGATCCTGCTGGGTCTGGCGGCGCTCGGCTTTATCAGTCATAACACCACCGTAGCAATCTCCATCCTCGTGCTGATTATCGTGCGCGTCACGCCGCTGAACGCCTTCTTTCCCTGGATTGAGAAGCAGGGCCTGACCGTCGGGATCATCATTCTGACTATCGGCGTGATGGCGCCCATCGCCAGCGGCACGCTGCCGCCATCGACGCTGATCCACTCCTTTATGAACTGGAAATCGCTGCTGGCGATTGCGGTCGGGGTGTTTGTCTCGTGGCTTGGCGGACGCGGCGTCTCGCTGATGGGCTCCCAGCCGCATCTGGTGGCCGGGCTGTTGGTCGGTACGGTGCTCGGCGTCGCCCTGTTTCGCGGCGTCCCGGTCGGGCCGCTGATTGCCGCCGGGATCATCTCGCTGTTTATTGGGAAGTCGTAGCCAGGCTGCCGTGATAGCGGCCCGGCGTCTGCCCAAGCCCTTTCTTAAACATGGTGATGAAGGCGGTGGTGGAGTCGTAGCCCAGCGCCTGGGCCGTCTGCTGCACCGTCTGCCCGCGGATCAGCAGCTGCAGTGCAAGGATCAGCTGCAGCTGATGGCGCCAGCGGCGAAAGCTCAGCCCCGTTTCACGCACCACCAGCCGCGCCAGATTGCGCTCGCTCATCGCGAACTCCGCCGCCCACTGGCTCAGGGTCTGCCAGCGCGCCGGATCCTCAGCCATCATCGTCACCATCTGGCGAATTTTCGGGTGGTTCGATACCGGCAGCTGCAGGTGCTCCTGCGGCTGACGGGGCAGCTCATCAAACAGCACCTGCACCAGCCGGGCCGTGGCGGGGGCGGCCAGCGACTCCCCGCTGCGTTCCGCCAGGGCGAGGATCAGCTCCCGCACCAGCGGGGAAATCTTTAACGTACAGCAGCGGTCCGGCATCGGCGCGGCGCCCGGCTCGATGAACAGGAAGCACACCTGGGCGCCGGGGGTGGCGCGGTTACTGTGAGAAAGCTGGCCCGGGACCCACACCGCATACTGCGGCGGCACCATCCACATCGCGTTCTCCACCTCGCAGGTTAAGGCGCCGTGCAGGGCGAGGATCAGCTGCCCCTTACGGTGGGAATGCGCCGGAATATACTGCTCCGCCTCCACCACCCGAATACGAAAGGCAATGGCCGATTCGTGGCCACTGTCCGGTTCATAACCATCCAGACCCAGTCCGATCATCATGTTGTCCGATATTAGCGATAATCTGTCATTTTAGCTTGATTTAAACAGAGGACAAAGTCGCTATCGTAACCCCCCTCTTTAGTTACCTTGAGAATGATATGTCTTCTGTGACCTCCTCCACCGGCCGCCGCTCCGCGCTGCTGATTGCCGGTATCCTGCTCATCGCCACCACCCTGCGCGTGGTCTTTACCGGCGCGGCGCCGCTGCTGGACGCGATTCGTAGCGACTATGGCCTGACCACCGCGCAGACCGGGCTGCTCACCACCCTGCCGCTGCTGGCCTTTGGCCTTGTCTCGCCGCTGGCGGCAGGGGTTGCCCGCCGGTTCGGCATGGAGCGCAGCCTGTTGCTGGCGATGCTGCTGAGCTGCGCCGGCATTGCCCTGCGCTCCCTGCCCTCCGCTGCATGGCTGTTTATCGGCACGGCGGTGATCGGTTGCGGCATTGCGCTGGGAAACGTACTGCTGCCCGGGCTGATTAAACGGGATTTCTCGCAGCATGTCGCGCGGATGACCGGCGCCTATTCCCTGACGATGGGCGGCGCAGCGGCGCTAGGCTCGGCGCTGGTGGTCCCCGTGGCGATGGCCGGATTCGGCTGGCGCGGGGCGCTGCTGCTGCTGATGATCTTTCCGCTGCTGGCGCTCCTCAGCTGGCTGCCGCAGTCCCGGCGTCAAGCGGAGGCCCCGCTGACCGGCTCAGGCGCCATGCATAACCGGGGGATCTGGCGGTCGGCGCTGGCCTGGCAGGTGACGCTGTTCCTCGGCATCAACTCGCTGGTCTATTACGTGATTATCGGCTGGCTGCCGTCGATTCTGCAGAGTATGGGCTATAGCGAAGCGCAGGCCGGCTCGCTGCATGGCCTGCTGCAGCTGGCGACCGCTGCGCCCGGCCTGGCGATACCGCTGATCCTGCATCGGCTGCGCGACCAGCGCGGGATCGCGGTGCTGGTCGCCCTGATGTGCGCCATCAGCGCCGCCGGACTGTGGCTACTGCCAGGGCTGGCGATCGGCTGGACGCTGCTGTTCGGCTTTGGCTCCGGAGCCACGATGATCCTCGGCCTGACGTTTATCGGCCTGCGCGCCAGCTCGGCGCACCAGGCCGCGGCGCTGTCGGGGATGGCGCAGAGCGTCGGCTATCTGCTGGCTGCCTGCGGGCCGCCGCTGATGGGCAGGATCCACGATGCCAATGGCGACTGGCATATTCCGCTGCTGGCGGTGGCGCTGATTTCGCTGGTGATGGCGATCTGCGGCGCCCTCGCCGGGCGCGACCGGGAGATTCATCCCTGAAGATGACCGGCAGCGGGCGCTGCCGGTAGGGTTATTGTGCCGCGGCGCGCAGCAACGCCTGCACCAGCGGCGCAGGACGCCCGTCCAGCGCGTGGCGCTCATGCTGGAACAAGGTGGCGACAAAAAACGGGTGCGTCACCAGCTCGACGGCGCGGATCTCACCCTCTTCATCCCAGCCGGTGACGCGCAGATCGCCCTGCTCCAGCTCCGCGGCAAACGCGCTGTCCACACCGTAGCGGCAGTGGTAGCCCTCTTCAATGCTCTCCCGACCATACGCGCGGGCAATCAGCGTATTCGCCCGCAGCTCGACGACGGCAGAAGCCTCCACCAGCGAGCAGCTGAGGGGCGCGATCACCATCCGCCCTTCGCTGTCGGTTTCCGCATGACCGGCATCCTGCCAGCCGAGCACGTTACGGGCGTATTCAATCACCGCGTGCTGAAAGCCGCCGCAGGTGCCGAGGAAAGGAATGCTGTTTTCACGGGCATAGCGGATAGCGGTAAACGCGCCTTCCGGGTGACGATACGGGCTGCCGGGAACGACCCAGACGGCATCGTACTCCGCCAGCGCGTCGCCGGAGGCGATCGACGGGGTGGCGAGCCAGTCATATTTCACCGGCTGCTCCAGCACGGCGGCAGCATCGTCTATTGCCAGGGGAATGGCCTGATGGGCAACAATATCGGGGTGATAATCGCCGACAAGGGCGAGGCGTAAAGGGGTTTTCATAGCAGGTTCCTTATGTCTGGACGAGACGAGCAGCACAAGGCACGTCAGGATAGCGATCCCCTCTGTGGAACACAATCCTTATTTTCACCCCACCGCCGTGGCCGGCGGGTGAGGTATACTGGAGCAAGCGCAAAAGGGAGAGAGGATGAAAAGTAAGCTTTTGGTCAGCGCCTGCCTGATGGGATTCCAGGTGCGATATAACGGTAGCGAGAAGGCGCAGCTGGCGGCGACCCTGTCCCGCTGGCAGCAGGCGGATCGTCTGGTGATCCACTGCCCGGAGCTGGCGGCCGGTTTGTCCACGCCCCGCCTGCCGGCGGAGATCCTCGGCGGCGCCGGCGGCGATGTGCTTGCCGGACGGGCGCGGATCGTGGAAAGCGACGGCCGCGACGTCACGGGACATTATCAGTTGGCTGCCTGGCTGGCGCTCAGCGCCGCCCGGGAAGCGGGCTGTCAGGCGGCGTTACTCACCGACGGCAGCCCCACCTGCGGCAGCCAGTTTATCTATGACGGTTCCTTTCGCGGGCGGCGCAAAGCGGGCGCCGGCGTGGCCGCCGAGCTGCTGCGCGCCCACGGCATCACGGTGTTTTCCGACGGGCAGATCCCGCAGTTGCTCGCCTGGATGGCACAGAGGGAGCAGAATGATGATTCAATGTAAACGGGTGTACGATCCGCAGGAAAGCAGCGACGGCTACCGGGTGCTGGTCGACCGTCTCTGGCCGCGGGGGATTAAAAAAGAGGCGCTGGCCTGTGATGAGTGGTGTAAAGAGTTAACGCCGTCCGCTGAGCTGCGGAAAGCCTTTCACGGCGAGGCGATCGATTTCGACCACTTCAGCCAGCGCTATCTTCAGGAGCTCGACGCCCATCGCGACATGGGCCTGCGGCTGGCGGCGCTGGCGCAGCGCCAGACGCTGACGCTGCTGTACGCCGCGAAGAACACCGAGCAGAATCATGCCCGGGTGCTGGCCGCCTGGCTGGCGGCCCTGCCGGTTACGATTTAGCCGGATGGTCCCGGCGCCATAGCGCCCACTCATCGAGGGTTTCGCCGCTGGGCAGCTTGCACTGGGTGCTGACGCCCTGCGGCGTTTGCACCGGCACCCGGGTGCCGCCGGATTGCTGGCAGTAGACCGCCGCGGGATTGGGCATGCCGATGGTTTTCGTCGGCGCGGTGGGCTGCGGCTGGGCACAGCCGGCCAGCGCCAGGGGCAAAATAGCCAGTAACTTTTTCATCTTTTCTCCCTTTCTCCAATTCCCGGGGATTTTAGCCTGAATCTCCATGGTTTCTCCATCTTGCCTGCACTTTTCCCCCGTAGAGTAGCCCCTGTTCTCGAACTGACCAGAGAACAGATCATTCCATAATCAATGAGTTTTTCCCCGTCGCCCCCGACGGGGCTTTTTTTTGGGATTTAATAAATTGAAATAAAAGGATTTATTTCAAAAATGTCCACATATCGACCACATTGACAAGAATAGCCCCTTTCCAGGGGGCTATTTTTATACCGCAAGACTAAGTTGACGGTTCCCGTAATGAGAAGCCGGGAAAGCGTCGCCGGGGATAAATCCTGGCGGCAAAGGATCTGCGCTGGTTGAGCGCTTCGTTACTCTGCGCTCTAGGGTGTTAAGTGTCGTGAATGACTCGCTGCATTCAAGGTTCTGGCATTGATGGTATTGCCGGATTGTGAACTCGCTTAACCGGCGGCTGGTGCGGGTGCGGGCGTTTGCGCCGCAGTAGGGACAAACAAACATGATGATCTCCCATAGGGAGTTGAACTCACGGCTATTATGGCCGCTACTGTTCAGTTTCTGCAATCCAGTCGCTTATTTTCGCCTCAAGCTCCATTTTCGTGGTAAATCCGTTATCACCGATCACATGTTCCGCTCTGGCAATGATCCAATCCTGATTATCGATTTCAGGCTTAAAGCCCGACACGGTCAGATGCATACCCGGGTATAAATCGGCGCGGCCGCGCGCCAGGGTTATCGAAAACTGTGCCGCGCCTTTCTGGAGCTGTATCCATTTTGCCGCAGCTGCGCGCCTGGCTGCCGTTTCGTTTTGATAGGTTTTACGCAAAACATACACGTTACCTTCAGCGCCCTCCATATAATCCCCTTCCGGGCGGCTGCTTTTCTCCTCAGCCTTTTTTCTGGCAGTATTTGTTTTGCGCTTAGTGACCTTGACCGGTTTTTTCTTACCGAAATTAAGATCCAGCCAGTACGCCCGCACGCCGGTGTAAGCATCGCGATCGGCAATGCGGAACCTGTGGCGATCTCCACTGGCGCGGGTTATCTCAGCCGATGGCAGCGCCCTACCAGATGCACTGACGCCGCCCCCAGGCAGGATAAACAGCAGACAGCCATTTTTCACGGTGGCAATGGCCCCCAACATCTCCGCCATGCGCGTTAAAAACGACATGTCACTCTCTTCGGTCTGATCCGCATGGTCGATCTCAATGTCGATCAGGGCCTCGCTAATCATCGGCTTCAGGTCATAGCGCCGGGCTATGGCCGATACCACCCGCTCTACCGTCACATCATGCCAGGACACCTCCCGCCTGACGTTCATCTCTTCGCGAAAATCAGCGCTGTGCGCGGTGATGTCGATAACATCCGGCGGCCCGCTATGCCCCACCTCGTCAACGGTGTAGAGACCTTTGTAGATCAACGCCTCACCCAGCCAGCCGATGGACACCGCCAGCTCCGCACCACGTGGGGGTAAATCTGTTACCCCGTCAGAATCATCTACTGACAGGGTTAGCTGGTCAGCATCAAAACCGTTGTTATCTGTAACAGATAGCGAGGTGATGCGGTCGGCCAGTTCGGTCAGGGCAACCCCACCCAGCGTGATACTAAAATCCGGTGTCTTTACGACCTCACTTAATTTTTCTACATACGCTTCGGCTGCTGTTGTCAGCGTGTCTGCTATCGACATAACTCCCCCGTTTTTTGCTGATGATTCCATGCCCGCGCGCGGGGCTGAATCCCTTTTTGTTGTCAGCGAACGGGCAGACCGGCAACCAGGCGACGCCAGCAGACTTAACGTTGAATATTGCCCTGAACTCAAAGAGCAACATGATGGTGAACTTATGTCTGAAACTCGTTTTCACGGCGTCCGCTCTCGCGAAAATACCGACCTACAGCAGGCAATCAATGACATTGATTCCAGCGTGATCGGTATTGTTGCGGTTGCTGATGACGCCGATCCGGAAACCTTCCCGCTCAATACGCCGGTTCTGCTGACACGGGTACGTAACGTCCTCGGCAAGGCAGGTAAAACCGGGTCACTTTACAAAGCCCTCAAAGCCATTTCCGATCAGTGCAGCCCGCGCGTTGTGATTGTCCGGGTGGAAGAGGCTTCCGGTAACGGCGCCAGCCAGTCCCAGGCCGTTATTGGCGGAACAGATGGCGACAGCTATACGGGAATGTATGCCCTGCTGACGGCGGAAGCCAAAACCGGCTATCGCCCGCGCATCCTGGCGGTACCGGACTACGATACCGAAGAGGTAACATCACAGCTTTGCGTGATTGCCCAGAATCTTCGGGCTTTTGTTTATGCCGGTTGTAACGGCTGCGCGACCATGGCGGAGGCTATTGCTTATCGCAAAACCTTCGCTTACCGCGAGCTGATGCTGATCTGGCCGGACTTCATCGCTTACAACCCCCTGACGGATGATAACGAAACGTTTCCTGCCCCGGCTTACGCCTGCGGCCTGCGCGCCGCTATCGATAACAGCCAGGGCTGGCACAAATCGCTGTCGAATGTTGTGGTGAATAACGTTCTCGGTATTTCGAAAGATGTTTTCTGGGCATTGCAGGCAGAAGACAGCGACGCCAACGAGCTTAACAACAACGAAATCACGACGCTTATCAAGCGTGACGGTTTCCGCTTCTGGGGTAACCGCACCACGGACACCGAAACCTACACTTTCGAGGTGTTCACCCGTACCGCGCAGATCCTGGCGGACAGTATCGCGGAGGCGCAATTTACCGCTGTTGACAGCCCGCTCACTCCGGCCAACGTGAAAGATGTGGTAAGCGGCATCCGCTCTGCTCTCAGCAAAAAAGTCACTGCCGGTCAGCTTATCGGCGCTGACTGCTGGTATGACACGCTGGACAACGGCACCACGGATTTGCGCCAGGGAAAACTGATTGTGCGCTATAGCTACAGCCCGGTCCCACCACTTGAAGATCTGACGCTATACCAGACCTTTACTGATGATTTTTACGAACCGGCGTTCGCGTCGCTCGGGGGTGAATAATGGCTATTCCTCACAAACTGCGGCTTTTTAGCTGCTTTGTTAACGGCGACAACTATCTGGGAAAAGTGACCTCTTTCACTCGCCCCAAACTGTCACGAAAGGTAGAGGACTATCAGGGCGGTGGCATGCTGGGTGCGGTCGGTGTTGATCTCGGCCTTGAGGCTGGAGCGCTGGATTCCACCATTGTTTTTGGCGGCGTCATTAAGTCTCTGTTTCTCGAATACGGAGCAGAAATTGACGGCACGCGGCTGCGCTTTGCGGGTGAATATTTCACTGATGGCGAAAGCCAGCTTGTCGAGGTGGAGCTGCGCGGGCGATTTACTGAACTCGACGGTGGAGACTCAAAACAGGGAGAAGACACGGAGGAAAGCTACACCTTTAAATCCACCTACTACAAATTCTCCATTGATGATCAGCCCATTATCGAAATCGATCTGCTGAATTTCATCTACAAAAAGAACGGTCAGAACATGTTCCCGGACCGCATCACCTCCGCCCTTGGTATGGGCAATTGATAACCTTTCATAGGGTGGCAAAGATGCCGCCCGGAGATTTTAAACATGGCTAAAAAAACTAAAAACCTGTTCACACTGATGCAGCCGGTAGTTCGTAAAGACAGTGAGATCGGTCAGGTGGAAATCACCGGCGCCATCAGTCAGGCCGGATCGTTGCGCGGCCTGAATCTTATCCGCGTTGCCAATATGGATGCAGACTCAATTGCCACGCTGTTGACGCGAGTCACCGCACCTGCGCTGACACAAAAAGAAATCAACGAAATGCACACTCTGGACTTTATCGGCCTGGCAGAGCTTCTGGTCCCTTTCTTGAATCCGCCGGAGCCTGGAGCGTCGAACGTGGCGGAGACGGAGAGCGAGTAATCACCGTTACGTTTGACCAGATAGACGATCTGGTTGCTGATATTGCCGTTATTTTTAACTGGCCGCCCTCTGAAGTTTTCGGCATGGATCTTGGCGAGGTGATAGCCTGGCGCAAGCGGGCGGCGCTTCGAAGTGGTGCCACTGATGAAGAGTCTTGATATCCGCGTTGCTTTCAGCGCTATCGACAGATTTACCCGCCCCGTTAATGCTGCCCGCCAGAGTGCGGGCGGCCTATCCGACTCCCTCAGAAAAACACAATCCACCCTGAAAGGGCTCGATAAGAGCAGTGCCACTTTTCAGCGAATGACCGCGGTCGTCGGCAAAACCGACCGTTCCATCTCACGTGCCCGTGCCCGCTTTGATGGCTTGGCAGAAGCACAACGTAAAAACGGAACGCTGACGGAAAAACAGCAAATACTGATGTCCCGATTGGGTGAGCGGCTTGATCGGTTGACCGCAAAACGCATGACGGAAGTGGCCCGCCTCCGTGAGAGTGCATCAGCCCTGCGCCAGCATGGCGTCATACTTTCCGGTAGTAGCGCCACCATCGGTAACGCGATACGCCGCACAGAACAATACAACCAATCCCTTGAACGGGAAAAACGGCAACTTGCTGCGGTCACTCAAGCTCGTAAACGTTACGAGGGTGCACAGCAGATGGCCGGGAAGTTGCGCTCTGGCGGTGCCATAGCATTAGGTACAGCAACCGCTGCCGGGTATGGCGCAGGACGCTTCCTGTCGCCTGCGGTTGGTTTTGATGAGGAAATGTCAAACGTCCAGGCGCTGACGCGACTCGATAAAAGCGATTCGCAGCTGGCCGCCTTGCGCACTCAGGCAAAAAAACTCGGTGCTGAAACCGCCTTCACCACACGTGACGCCGCCAGCGGCCAGGCCTTTCTGGCAATGGCGGGCTTCACGCCAGATGCTATCCGTGCCGCACTGCCCGGCGTACTCAATATGGCACTAGCGGGCAGTATGGAATTGGGTGAAACGGCAGACATCGGCTCAAATATTCTTTCACAGTTCGCCCTCGACGCCGGGGAAATGGACCGCGTCAGCGATGTGCTGACAGGTACATTTACCCGTACCAACACCACGCTTAGCAGCCTCGGCGAGACAATGAAAGTTGTCGGGCCGGTAGCCGCGGGACTAGGGATTAGCCTGGAAGAAGCCGCAGCTATGACCGGCACGCTGGCGCGCGTGGGTATTCGCGGTAGCGAGGCCGGTACTGCAATGCGTCGCTCCCTCTCCCGCCTGGCCTCCCCTACTACGGCAGCCAAAAAGGCACTCAAAGAGCTGGGAGTGGAAACTGCCGACGCGAGCGGAAAAATGCGACGTCCGTTCGATATTCTTCTCGATCTACAAAAACGCGTTTCCCTCTTTGGCGAGGTGGATCAGGTTTCATTTTTCAAAGATATCGCCGGAGAAGAGGGTTTTACGAGCCTCCAGTCTTTGGTCAACGGCGCAGGTGATGGTTACCTCCAGTCACTCTATGAACAAATTGCAGAAGCACATAAAAATCAGGAGGCGTTCGCCGTCGCTAACAAGAAGAAAGACAACCTGGGCGGCGATTTGAAGGAACTGGACAGCGCGTGGGAGGCGTTCCGCATTTCTGTGGCGGAGACAGTAGACGGCCCATTGCGCAGACTGACACAGGGGCTTAGCCGGGTTATTGGCACTGTTCAAAGCTGGGTAGAGGAAAACCCCAGACTTTCACAAACGTTGTTACTCGCCGGCGGGACTGCACTGGCACTGACCGCGGTAATTGGCGGTATGTCATTGGCTGCTGGTCTGCTGATAGGTCCGCTGGCGAAGCTCAGACTGGGGTTTGCGCTTCTGTCCGGCGGGAGAGGAATCGGAGGTACGGTATCAGCGTTCCGCATGTTGAGTGCTGCGGGTGGTAGCTCACTGGTAAAAATTAGCGGATGGGGTGCTTTACTCAGCGGCCTGGTCGGACACCTCGGCGTATTAACCAGATTGATGGTACCACTGCGCGGTGCGTTACTTGGCGCCTTTACCTCTCCGGTGACTGCTATTGGCGCCCTGTCAAAAAGCTTTGGCGGGCTGGCACTGCGGCTAACCGGGATCCCTGCTCTCTTCGGCATTGTGAAAGGCGGAATTGCGGCACTGAGTGGCGGCTTATCAATGCTATTGAGCCCAATCGGCTTAGTGGGTGCTGCGTTTGTAGCGGCTGGGGTACTGATCTGGAAATACTGGGGACCAATTAAGGCCTTCTTTAGCGCTTTTTTTACAGGCGTCATCCAGGGGTTCGCGCCAGTTTATAACGCATTTTCCCGGCTGGCGCCCGTTTTCGGGGTCATTGGGAATGGCGTCAAAAACGTCTGGAACTGGTTTAAAAAAGTATTAACGCCCGTTGAGGAGAGTCGCGAGGCGCTAAACAAATGCGCCAGCGCCGGGCAGACTTTTGGCGAAGTCCTGGGGACCGCACTTAGCGTTCTGCTTTGGCCCCTTCAGAAGTTAATGGAAGGCGTCGGCTGGTTACTGGAGAAGCTCGATCTCATCCCCGATGGCATTGAAAGAGCCAGGCTGGAAGCGGCCAGACTCAGGGCTATTCCGGTTATGTGGGAATGGGATGAAAAATCCGGGCGCATGGTTAAAAGGGAGTGGCAATGGTCATCTGAAAAGCCTGCAAGCAAAGGCAGTGCCCCGCCGCCCAATGTGCTCGGGGGCAACTCTGGAACAGAGCGGCGGTTGGGCCAAATCGCGGATAACACCAAAGGCCTTTTAGATGAGGAAAAGCGCAAACGTATCGGGCCGGGTGACATTGTATTTAAAAACCTCCCTCCAGCCTTTGCAGTGCGTGGTGAATGGCAGGAGTCGAGGCTTGTCCGCCAGTCCGTCAGCGCTCGCCCGGTTATTGCCGCTGGCGAACCATTGATAAAACAGACGCAGGCATGGCAACCAGTACGCCGAAATCAACGCGCCCACACGGCGGCTGCGGCTTCAGGTGATAGTTTTTCCGGTGATATTCACATCCATCTGCACGGCATTCAGAACAGCAATCCGCGCGAACTGGCGCGACTTGTTGGCGAAGCGATACGCGCAGAAATTGACAAACAGCAACGCGCTGCCCGGGGTTCGTTCCGGGACCATGATTAACAGGAGTTATAGCTATGATGATGGTATTCGGGCTCTTTGTATTTGAACTCAGGACACTGCCCTATCAGCAATTGCAGCTGTCCCGTAACTGGCGGCACGTTAAAAATGATCGTGTGGGCCGTAGTGCAAAATGGCAGTACGTTGGTGCAGGCGAGAACCAACTGACGCTGGGTGGGTTGCTGTACCCTGAAATTACCGGCGGCAACCTGTCGCTGGGTGCCGTCTCGACGATGGCCTACGCCGGGCTAGCCTGGCCGCTGATCGACGGTGTCGGGTCCATTTATGGGATGTACGTCATCACGGGGTTGCAGGAAACGCATCAGGAGTTCGATCGCTATGGAAAAGCGAAAAAGATTGAGTTTACGCTTTCATTACAGAGAGTTGATGAAGATATCCGTGAGCAGCTGCAAAGCGTCTCTGTAAGTAAACTCATGGCAACGCTAAAGAATAGAACAGAAGCTGCATTGAATGCAGTTCAAGTTAATATTAGTGGTTTTAAATCTTAAACCTTGTTAGATAACACTTGCTTTTAGAGTGTAAATTCAGTTAGTTCTAATTTCATTGCACTGATGACTAGAACCACATCACATACAGCATATTGGATTATTACAAGCCCAGTGCCTTTACCTACCAAAAATTTGAACAATCAACCATCCTTACTAGACAGGCAAGTAGAAAACATATTAAACTAAAACAATTTTTATCGCTAAACAATTAAATGTTAGCTTAATAAAGCGACACTAGATAATCAAAACACACGCAAGAGAGGATTATAAACATGTATATAGCCAAAGTAATGAGCTATAAAAATGCTTGGGAAAGAATAAATGAAAAATACACCCCAGAATTAAACGAAATTCTAACCGGGCTAAATGATCTATTCCCTAAAAATACTCCATCACCAAATATGCCAGATAGGATAACCCCAAGGGAAGTATGGGATGGAATAATGTATGCAAAAGACTGGCAATTATCATCTAATGTTGTTTACTCTCCAGAAGGAACACGAATAAACATTAACAGACTCGGCCCAATAAAAAATGGTGTTAGTGTTACAAATCCTTTTGGGGTCTTCGACACTTTCAGTAGATGGCTTTTCCAGCAAAGTACTGTCGCAATAAAATATGGCCTTATTGAAATCCCAGTAATGATAATCCCTATTCGTGAATTTTCAAGACAGGCAGATATTATGTGGTTACGCAGGGAAACTTTTGAAACCAATTTAGCTCAACTCGAAATGTTAACACCACTGAGCCACCCACACCCATTTTTAATAATCGGATATTCTAATAAGAAGCCTAAAAATGGACCGGAAATAATTGAACTATTACACGACTCTTATGTCAAGGATGATAAACCAGTTATTGATAGATGTATTGAATTCCCCCCAGAATACCATCAAGCAGGTTTAGATATCCTTAACTATTTCGGCACGTATCTTAGAGAACAATATCCTGATGAAAATGCTTCCGTAAAAATTGAGCAAAAAGGACTAAATGTAAGATTAATAATTGAAACATCAGATGGAAAATCCGAAGTAATTGAGAAAGCATTACATGAATATGAATTAATCATTACAGGAGCTGAACCGCCTGAAAAATTCTCTAAAAACGACAAACTAGTCCTTGAATTAAGAAATGAACTCCGCATAGCTAAATTCCGTATAGAATCTCAACAAGACATGATTGGCATTCAGAATCATAGGATCGAACAACTTTTCTCTCTCATTGGAAAAAGCATATCGCAAAAGAACAATGTAATGGTTGATTTTAAACCTACAGTTACTGTCTCAAATAATATCAGCATTAATCAAATCGTTGCCGAAGCATTAGGGAGTGTCAATGAGTTGATCGAAGAAATACCAGAATCCAATGAAGCATATTTTGTGCTAAAAGAGCTTGAAGGATCATTAATAACAATCGAGACTAATAACGATCAAGAATCTGTACGAAGATCTCCAGCCATGAGCAAGTTCAGAAGATTAATCGATAAAGTAACTGAAGCTGGAAGCAATCTTAACCAAGCAATCGAAAAAGCTGATAAAGGATGGGAAATATTTTCCGATTTAGCAAGCCGGTATAATAAATTAGCCGAATGGTGTGGACTACCTGTAGTTCCATCCATTCTAATCAAATAAAGTTAATTGCATCCTAAAATAAACCCTTCACTTTAAATGCAATATTCAACCTCCGAGTATTGCATTTAAATACTATCTACACCTTTTAACAAAATCGACATAGTTAGATTCTAAAATTCCCTCTTAAATTTGACATTTTAAACATAGATAATTTTTCTATATCGTGCGTTTCCACATGCACAGCGAGACATATTCGTTAGTCACATCTATCTCTTTGTTTGCGGACTCCTCCTGGCCTAACGCATCAATATAGGTTCCCTCAGTAAGCGCCAGCGGCCCACTTTTTTGATTATCTGTGCCATGCGTTGTGGTAGGATCCCACGTAGCCCCCGGCGAGCGGTCGCCAGAGCGGTGCCAGTGCGGAGGCAAATTATCAGCTTCAAGCTTCACCTTGTTACTGCCGCCGGTCGCACCAAACTGCGAACCAATCCGCACCACCCTGTCAGCAAAGGTTTCGCTTAAATCAGCCCATTTCTGCCATGGGAAGCGCTCCGCTGGGCTTTTCTCACCTGCGACAACGATTCCGACATAAAAAATGGCGTTAACAATAGCCCTATAGGCCGCTCCGTCGCTGTTGAGTCCCAGCGCCTTCAGGGCTTCGGATGTATCGCTCAGATCGGAAAGATTATTTTCTTTCTGAAGTGCGCCGGTGATGCGCAAGTCATTTCCTGCAGCTACCGTTCCCTCCGTGGTGCCAACGTCCCGCGTGGCTGAATTCCCCAGCTCCAGATTATCCCGGGCCTCTTCGGTATTGTTTAAATCAGAAAGATTTTGTGCTCGCCGCAGATAGCGTTTATCGCCCGTTTCCTGCGTGATAGTGGCAAACGCCGGATCGATAACGAGCTGCACGCTTGAGCTGTGCGTCAGCGTCAACACCAGCGTCAGAATGATCTCTTTGATGATGGAATCAGATTGCGCCGGGAGGTATGTCGCCGGATATGTGCCGTAAGCGATGAGCGTACCCTTAGCGCTGACCAGCCCCGCTTCTCTGAGCGTTTTACCCGGATAATCCTGGCAGTTGATAACGATCTGCCCGCTGATAAACCCCTCATAGCTTGAATCAGAGTCAAAGGTTTCACGGCCAAACTGTCCAAAAAGCGCCGTCACCGCCGCCAGCTCATCGGGATCGGTCGGCAATGTCACGCCACCACCATCGCCGATCAGCACGGAGGTAATATCCACCACCTCCCCCGCCTGATACGCGGCCTCGATTTCGGCGGCGCCCGCCGTGGTTAGTGTCAGTCCCGTGGCCATTATACCTCCTCACTTTTTGTTTCTGGCTCAATGCCGTACACGCTGGCAAGTTGATCATAAAAATCATCACTCACGGTCTTGCGGTCAGCATCGATATCGCCTTCATCAAGATAAATCACACCAGCGATCTGAAGCCGGTTCAGGTGTTCCAGGAAAAACGCATCGGTCTGACAAAAGTCGATCAGGCTTTTTAATTGATTGAATGTTTTCATAGTTTGTTCGTTATCCAGTTGCCGGGTAAATCGTCGTAATCGTCCAGGCCCGCACAGGCATAAAACGCGTAATAGTGCGCGGTGACGTTCGGCACTTTGCCCATAAATACCAGGCCTTTGCCGGCGAGTAATGCGCAGCTCCTGAATATTGCCGTTGTGGTGACAATCTCCGGGTAACTCGCAAGATTAAATATCGTGTTAACGTCGCTGTGTAATGACGCGCAGCCGTCAAACAGATAACCCACCGTCGTTACCGCCGTGGTGTTGAGTAATCCCGCCCCGACGACTTCCAGCGCACTGCATTCCGAAAAGACATTCGTGAATACCGTGGCACTTATGCTGGCGGCAAAAAGACCGGCTGGCACTGAGCGCAGGTTTTTACAGCCCCTGAAAGTCTGGCCGTAAGAGGTCACCAGCGGGTTGCCGCTGAACAGGTTTTCCGGTATTTCCTCCACGCCGGTATTCTGGAACGTGGCGCCAAACGAGGTAATAAGCGAGCAGGACGCGAACAGCGTCGGCGGAATATTTACCAGTGAGGTGCAACCGTAGAACGTCGATCCGGCACCGGACAGCAGAATGTTGTTTTTCAGCAAATCGCCGGGCAATACCGCCAGTGAGGTACAACCCGAGAATGTCAGCGTTAACGAAGTGAGATTGATGCAACCATCAAGCAGGCCGGATGGTAGCGCGATCAGTGCAGTGCAATCCCGGAATGTCGATCCCATGCCTTTCAGGGACACCATGTCGCTGAATAGTTGTTTTGGCAGTCCAGCCAGCGCGGAGCACTTTTCGAACAAGAAATCGACGGCTGTCACTTTGGCGCAACCGGCAAACATATCTCCCGCGAGAGAAACCAGAGAGCGGCAACCTGAAAACGTATAGCCCAGGCTGGTTAACGCGCTACATCCCCGAAATGCGCCGTCCCCCACAGATACCAGCGAAGTACAGTTTACAAAAGCGTATGTGAATGTCGTTACCAGCGCTTTCTCAGCAAAAGCATCAGCATCAATTTTCGTGAGCGATCCACAGTTAGCAAAAGCGTATGAGAAAGTGGTGACTTTCGCGCAGTCAGTAAAAGACGGGAGCGCCGTCAGGCTACTGCACCCATAAAACGTACTGGCAAAGGTCGTCACCTCTACGCAGCCGCTGAAAATATCTTTCGCTACAGTTTCAAGAGAGCGGCAGCTGTAAAATGCAGAGGCGAATGTCTGCGCCTGGCTGCACCCGGCAAATAAACCCGCGCCGACCGTTTTCAGCGAACTGCAACCAGAAAAGACCGTGCCGAAATAGGTCGCTTTCGACAGACCAGCAAACAGACCGGCAGGAACAGAAAGAAGCTGCGAACAGCCAGTGAATGCACCGCCAAAATGATTCGCTTCAGAACATGTTTTAAACAGGTTGGCGGGAATTGCCGTCAGTGCCGTGCAATTCTGGAATACGCCGGTGAATGCGCCGCCCGGAACATCCGCAAACATATCAGCAGGCAAGACAAGAAGATTTTTACACGCCCTGAAGCTATAAGAGAATGTCCCTGCTGAACCGCATCCTGTAAATATTCCCGTGCCGATATTTGCAAGCATTGAGCAACCATCAAACGTGTAACTGAAATTCACCGCAGATACACAGCTGTAGAACAGATTATTGCCGATACTGATCAGGCCGGTGCAGCCTGCAAATACCGATGAGAAGTCGATCGCATCAGGCTGGTTTGCAAATAGCCCCGATGGAACCTCAGTAAGCGATGTACACCCTCTGAATGCGTCTGAAAAATCCTCTATCTTCATGCGAGAAAACAACGATGCCGGAATACCTGCAAGCGACGAGCAGTTGGTAAAAATATTTTTGCAGTTATTCACGTTTGGCAAATCGTCAAATGCTCCGGGACGAATAGCCATTAATCCGCTGGTATCCAAAGCGAACCCTGAAAGATGACCTCTTTCCCCTGTAACACTAATCAATTCCACAACAGGGTTCAGTTTCGAAGAATAGTTAGATAAACGGCTGCGCAGACAGGCGGTTTCCGTGTTCTTAACCGTGATGGTGTATTCCTCTCCCAGGGCTAATTCACGTGTCGGAATAACCCAACCTGAAGCTTCACTAGCGGGATCGAAACGGTAGTCCCGGCTGTCAATGCCGTCGCCATAGTCAACCGTGAAACCCTCGTCCATATGAGCAAAGAATATTGGCCTGGTTGCACTATCGATGCGGGTAATGAACTTCATTACCGCGACCACTTTTATGCTGATCACCGCACTGACGCCATTAGTCGTCGTAACGGTGACCGAACAGGTACCTCGCTTCATGCCCGTAACCAGAATATCGCCGTTTACTATCCGGGCGGTCGCGATTGTTTGATCCGATGTAGTTACCGTAAAGGTTTTATCTTCCGCGTATTCGGGGAGAATTGTCACCGTGACCGTTTCCGCGTCCCCGGGGGCCAGATTCAGCTCGTAGCGGGATAAAACCACCTGCAACGGGACAAAGCGCGGCGTGATTTTCTCCGTGGCGTACATGTAACCGGCCGCATACGAGGTTCCCTGAAGTCGGCCAAATACATGAACGGAAAACCAGCTGCGCAGATTCCTGGCGCGCAGCACCGCCAGTTTTAGATCCTGCTGGTCGTATTCCGTCACCGGTAAATCATTCTGATAAACGTTCAGGCGAAAGGTATACGGATCCCCTTTCGGGTTCTGGTTGAACCATTCAACAATATCCGTCCCAAAAGGACTGTCCACCAGGGCATGACGGACGGCCGCGACCGTACCGCGATGGCGATGTATGTAGTGGGCGCGCTTGATCGCATCGCGTTTCTTTTGTTCTGACCAGTTAATATTCCAGGTATCAACCTGATATTCCCACGCCAGCCACGGCAGCAGCGCCAGCGGGCAACTGTCCGGATCTTTAACCCAACGAATCAGATATACAGGCAACCTTTCCAGCGCTGCGGCGCTGGCTCTGTCGATGGCCCGCTCCACGGCGGTGGCGTTGGGGGGCAGAATGCTGGCGGGATAATTAGCGGTCATGGTCCATCACCACAAGATTGATTTTAACGGCGGTGCAATGCGGGGCTTCGCCCATCGTCGCAACGACATCGGCGACGGGTGAATGCAAATCGACGGTGACAACGCCGTCCTGATGCAGCGCCCCGTCTATGCCTGACCGTGCAGCGGTGGCGTTGATAAGATGCACAGAGGCAGTGTATTCGTTCAGTGCTGCGGTGGCTTTTTCCAGCACCGTGGCGGTGTCCACGCCATAAGGGACGTAAATATCAGCAACCACCTGATAACTCACAATCACAGCGGAGCGGACATAATCAGCCACATAATCCGTAATCGGACGCACGTCTTCCGGGTTTACCGCTGACAGGACTTTATCAAGCAGCGCCTGCGGGGCAGTCCCATCTCCGGTACGTGACAGCACGTAGAGAAAAACGCGTCCTTCCTGGTTATGTGTTTCAGGGCCATAGGCGCGCACATCGAGCACATCCGCATCCGCACCTCGCGCAAAATAGTGATAGGCATTTCTGGCGCCCGCCGTGCTCAGGCGAGCCCATGAGAGCAGCGTGCGGCCGCGCAGCTCTTCGTCGCTTTCATATACTGCGTCCGCCTCGTCGGTGGCTTCGGTAATCAGCAGGCGTTCAGTGTCAAAATTCCCGGCGACCTGATCGAGATCCGCCCCCAAGGCGCTGGAAAGCAGCACTGCGCGCACGGCTTCATTGATGCGTTGCAGCAGATGGATCTCGCGATAGGTGAAGGCCTGAGCCAGTGCCGCCATCGGTTCAGATTCCAGCAACAGCGCAGCAGACACAGAAGCCTGAAGTTCCGCTGGCATGGCCGCCACGATAAGCGCCCGGATATCAGCCAGCACCGTTTCAAAATCCGGCACCTCGACGATATCAGGCTGTGGGATCTGAGATAAATCGACGGACGTTTGCACACTAGCTCCTTAACCTGATGGTGTTGCTGGTTTCTGTCATGGTTTCCGTGATAGTACCGGCCAGTTCAGCAGTCACCGCGCCTGTTTCTGAAAACACCACATTGACGGTGGTCAGACTGATCCGCGGCTCCCACTGCGCCAGCGCAATAGCGGTGGCGCCCATCAGTTGCATGCGGGTGACGGTGTTCTGTGGCGCATCGAGTAAATCAGGTACCACGCTGCCAAAGTCCCGGCGCATCACACGGGAGCCTGTTGGCGTGGTGAGGATTTTTGTCACAGACTGCCAGAGCTGATCGTGATCGGTCAGCGAACCGGTGCCTTCAGGGTTCATCCCCGTATAACTGGCTGTCATTGCGGGCCTCCTGTAGTACTCCCACCAGACTGCACGCCACCGTGTTTATGTTCATGTACGGTGATCCCGTTTGACTGCAACACGCCGCCGGAATGGAACACATCACCGGCCATCGTGCCGCCGTGGGTCAGTTCGAAAGTGCGTGTTTTGAGGTGGTTTGTGCATTCCACCTCCGGCGTATCCAGCGTGACGCGGGTCTCGGCCTGGATATGCGCGGTTTTAATGCCGGTCACGGCCAGTGCTCCGGCATCGTCGGCGGCGTCGTAATGCAGGCGCGCGCCATCCGGTGCGGTGATGATGATTTCCAGCAGGCTGCTGCCCGTTGGCGGATTATCTGCGCTGTATGCAGAGCCAATCACAAATGCGTTCTCAGGGTTGCCGCCCGGGCAACCGATCCAGACCTGCTCCCCTATCGAGGGAGGCAGCCAGATGCTGAATGCCCCGGCGCGGGTGACATTCCAGCGGATCCATGTGGTCAGCAGCCTGCCGGAGCGAACGCGCACCGCTTTCTTGTCGGCGCTGATTTGCTCCACCACACCCTGACGCAGAATGTTTTCCAGCAGGCGCATCAGTTCGGCATTCATGACGCACCGCCCAGACTGCTGATAACGGCGTTTTCCGTAGCGTTCAGGTCTGCCGGAGTCATGCCCAGTAGTTCGCGCGCCGGGTACTGCGCGTAAGCGCCCGGACCAACCTCGTCTTTGAGGCCGTACTGGTGAATACGGGCAATGCGCGCAGCGATGCCGTCAAATCCTACGGTGACGCCGCCCGCGTCCGGCCTGAGCTTCATAAAACGCAGGGTGCGCAGGCGGGTAAACATCGGTGCTTTTTTTGTCTCTGAATGCGTAGCTGATTGCGTTTTGATTTCCAGATACCGCTCGATATCGGCCCGGTAGAAGGTGCGGATATCCCGGCGCTTCTCGTCAAAACCCGTGATTGTCCGGCCATATTTACCGCGCCCGCCGCGCCAGTTTTTCAGCGCCCGCACCTCGTTATTCCAGAAGAACTTGATCCCCTGCTGGGAGCAGTAAACCTTACGGCGGCGCACGGCATAGCCGCTGCCGTCCGGGTTTTTCTGTGACGCGATGCGAAGCTGCTGACTACGGCGCACTGCCAGGCCAATTTTGCGCGCGGTACGGGTGCGCCCCGCCGGGCTGACGCCGTCGAGAATGTCCTGAAAGACCTGATCCAGCTCTCTGAACATGCGATCGCTCACGTTCCGGCCTCCTGAAGCATGCCTTCAAATACCAGCCCCCAGCCTGCGGCGTGGGGTGCCAGCACGCGCGGGCGCGGCTCTGGCAAATGCTCGGCATACGGCACACCGTTTTCATCCAGTTGTACCAGTACCCGCTGACGCACCGGCAACTCAAACATCAGATCGGCGGTGTCATCGTTGTTAATCAGTGTGGTGAATTTAATCTGCTGGTTTTTATCGGGGTTCAGCAGCAGATCGGGCTGATTAAACCAGAGCCAGGCCATCAGCGGCAGAGTGAAGTCGTCAATGCTCCCTGCGTAGTTCATGACGAACAGCACCAGAGAATAGCGATACATGAACGACGGCGTTTCACCGGTAGTTTCAATGCCACCCTCTTCAACAAACACCGTCCAGGCTTCCGGGTTCGCCCGGCACCAGGTATTTGCTTTCTCTATGGCGGCGCGGAGTGTGTTTATCTTCAGCATTTATGGCTCCTTTCGGGTGTTCTGGCGCAGACTGTCCCACTGGCGGATCGCCGCTTTGTCAGCATTGCAGGCATCAAGCGCATCCATCAGCCTGTCGCTGAATATCGCCACCGCGCCCCAGGTCACTGGCTTATCCAGCGCCGGGCGTGGCGTCTCTTCGGTCAGGCTCTCCGGGACGGGTTCACGGACCAGTTGAATGATCGGCGCGGGCGGTGCGTTTTTGCAGGCTGCGGCTGACAGCGTCAGGCACAGGAGTAACAGCGCACGTGTCACCATTGAACGCGGTCTGCATTGCTTCACGTCGTCGCTCCCCTTCTGCATTACGCTGTTGCTCACGGACTTTTACCTCTGCCAGTAACTTATGGGTTTGTATGGCGGTCGCCTTCACTTCCTGAATAACCTGGTCGTAACCGGTCGCCGTTTCGGTCAGCAACTTGTTGCGGGTCCTGGCCTCGCTCAGCTGGTCGGTCTGCCACAAGACAGCGGCCAACAGGACAAGCATTACAATCACACTGCCCGCCCTCATGACGGCGTACTCAGGCCCAGCAGGCACCAGGCTTTAAAGTCATTGCGCCGGTTAACCAGCCCGGCGGAGCGCTTACCGCCCACATTGACGAAATCAGTCAGCCTGTTGCACATCTGCGGCCATTGTCTGGCCTGGGCATGCTTCCAGATCGTGGTCCTCTGCTTGCGTCCGTTTTTGTCGGTGAACCACATCAGCCCGGTGCAGCCCAGATTCAGGGCAGCATCCGTCATAGCCTCAAAGGTGAGCTGAGGCATGTCGGCGCCGTGAAAATTGTTATTAATACAGTTTTCTGCCCGTTGCAGATCATTGATCCAGCGTCGCGCTATTTCCTGGTTGCTGTATTCGCGGTTTTCCACGCCGCCCGTGGAGCCGATACCAATGGTCAGAGCACCCGCCGTGCAGTAATAAGGCGTGCTGCGGCAGTCTTCCCAACCTGCAATTTTCTGCTGCCCTTCTTTCGACGTTCTGACGCTCCCGGGCGCCAGCGAAATGCCCAGAGCCACAATCACCGCAATTGAACATTTTTTGATGATGTTCTTCATGCCGGGTTGTCCCCGTGCAGTTGCTCCAGCAGCTGCCGCTCGCGGTCCGACAGGTTGCGGGTTTCCGCCTGGCGGAGAATCTGCTCGATCAGGTCGTTGCGGCGCTGGCTGGCCTGCTCAATGCGGCGGCGATGAATCGCCAGCCGGACGGCGGAAACAATCCCCAGAAGAAGGCCAGCCAGCGCCAGCTTTTCGCTGACGGTCATCACGCCCACGCCGGTCACCAGGGCGGATGTTGCAAACGCAAAATATTCGTTAATACGATCCAGAGTCATTCCCATAACTGGACGGTTACCCGTTCCACCTCGCTGGTTATCATGGGCATCTCGATTTCCTGCCCGGCATTCAAAAATATCTGGTTGCTCAGTCCAGGATTGGCTTCGAGCACCTTCTCCGTGACACCTGCGGTTTTGCCGTAATGACGCCAGCAGAGCTGATCAACCGTGTCGTTTTGCAGCGCCCTGACTTTCATCAGAAAAGCTCCGAGTAAATACGGGGTTCTTCCCGGATATCTGAAATACTCCAGCGCCCGTCGCGCCAGAGGTCGTCTATTTGCCTGTCCAGGGCTTCTGCATCCTTATCGCCCTTTGGCGTGGTGCCAACGTCCCTGTAACCTTCCAGTACGCTGGCGCGCGTGAAGGAGTAGACCGCACGCCGGAAGCGGTAAACTTTTGCGCTTTCGCCGTTAATAAGCTCGACGGGTTCACCGGCGGAAGTCAGCAGCACAGAGGTCAGAGATTCCGCACCTTCCGCTTCCCTTTGCTTGCGCCAGTCCTTCAATTGATCCGCGACATGCAGCGCGGCCTCCGTTGCCATATGCATTAATCGGGATGTTGTAATGTCACCGGCGATGCGGGCAGCCAGGCGCAGATCGTGGAGTTTTACCGTCGGCCAGAAAGTGCCGATGGCAATCTGTGCGCCGCCGTCGTCCACGTCTGTCACATCACTTTCAGCAGGTCTGACGGGGCGCTGTGCGATAAAACTCATCGTCGTTTCTCCGGTAGGTCAGGCGGTGGGCGTCCGGTAAAAAGACCGCATTACGGGCAGATCGCCGGGCGCGCCGCCTGTGGCGCGGGGCCAGTTCATTACGCTCAGGCGTTTACTTTGTGGCGGTTTTCGTTGTCTTTTTTGCCGCCGTTTTGCGGGTGGCTTTTTGAGTGCCGGCCGCCGTTTTCGTCTGCTTGCGCGTTCGTGTTGCTTTTTCTGTTGCGGGTGTTTCGGTTGCTGCTGTATCGCTGGATGAAGTCTCATCTTCCGCATCACCACTTGCCGCGCTGGTCTGCGGCGCCTTTTTCAAAGCGCTGACCAGAGAAGCGATCTCCCGTTTCACACCGGCACCCGGGTTCAGGCTCATGGCTTCCCGGAAGAGTTTCAGCGCTTCGCCTTTGGTTTCCGCGTCTTCCGTGTCGCGACGACAAAACGCCCTCACCTTGCACAGCTTCGCGCGGACCTCATCCGGCATATCACTGTCAGCCACAATTTCGGCCAGCTCGTCCAGCATCGGGATATAGCCTGACAAATCGGCTCCGGCGTCCGTGGTGGCGAGGTTCAGAATGGGATTGCAGATTTCCTCGGCCAGTACCGTGGGTGCCGGGCGGCGATAGTTGTCATCCGGCATGCTCAAGCCATGCTTAACGACATAGCGCCCGATACGCAGCGCCAGCGCATAGTCGGAGCAGTCCACCGCCCACACCATCAGCGTGGTGATGACAGGATCCGCGCGCCCGCTGTCGCCCTCGATCGTGCCGTCAATCCATCCCTGAAACTCAGGAAGGATGCTGGCCTTTACAGCGGCCTTCGCCTGGCGGGACTGGATTTGGCTTAGCGAAGATTTATGCATATGCAGGCGAAAGAGGATCTGCTCATGTGCGGTGCGCGTCTCCGCGTCACGCTCATCAATGATGCCCCGCCTCTCTGCCATAACCTTCTGAAAGTGTCTTTGTGCCGGTGTCAGCATGCGTTCATTCTCCTGGGCGGGCTTGCTGCCCGCCATGTGATGGGGATTATCAGGCGAATGTCACGCCATCGATCATGGCAATCATGCCGTACTCTTCAATGACATAGTCATCATTGCTGGACTGGTAAGTCGCCACGCGGTTGTAGTGCGGCTCTTCCCGGATAGAGCGACGCAGGGAGCCTTTCTGGTAGTACACAGAGAGGTTTTTCAGGTTAGTGATGAGCACGACATCTTCAGGAATGCCCGGGACAAAGACCGTCGGCAGACCGCCGATCTTTTCCTGGCTGACAATGAGCTGCGCGGCCAGCAGTTCGGTATTCGGATTGGTCTGGCTGAGCGCGTTCACTTTCGGCAGGTTCACTTTCAGCAGCAGATCGGACGAGAGCACAGTCACCAGGCCGGGAGCGCGGCGGAACCAGGGATCCATAAGGCTGTGACGCGCATCAAGCACGGCGGCATCAATATTGCCGTAGGTGCCTGACGCAATTACCGCGTTATTCTCATCACGGGAGGTCAGCGTGATACCCGGCATAATGCGCTGCGGCGCTTCATTGCGGATTTTTTGCAGCCAGCCAACGCCGCAATCCTGCAATAACGGGTAGGTCGTGCGGTCGGAGTTTTCAGAGTAATGCGTGCCATTAAAGCCAATCATCTGGCGATCCAACCCCAGCTGACGAGCCATAGCATTACTGATTAATGACTGAAATTCAGGGTGACCGGCCCACGCGTCCAGCTCCGCATACGAAAGCGCATAGTCATAGTTGGTTTTGCGGCAGTGGTAGTTCTGCGGCTCTTTGTTATGGTTCGGTGCAGGGTTACGGCGGTTGGTGCCGTCCGAGCTGTTATTGGTGCTCGCCATCGGTCCCTTACTGCCAATTTTTACTTTCTGCCCTTCCTGCTCTTTAACCCCAAAGTGGTTAACCAGCTTCATGAAGTCATCCGACTCCATGGCGGCCTGTTCCAGTTTTTGCTGGATAGTCGGATCGACGCTGAAACGATTGGCAACGGCTGAGGGTGAGACACCGTTCAGATGTGCCTGGCGCACAATGTACTTATCAAATAGTTCGCGGGTCTGGTTTTCCATGGTTACCTCTTAGAAGTCTGCAAGCTGCGCGCTGCTGTTGCCGGTTGCCGCCGGTCGTGCGCTGTAATTTTCTGCGGGCTGGAGCTGAAGCTGACCGCGCAGCTCGTTAAGTTCACTGGTCAGTTGCTGAATGGTGGCTTTATCCTGTTGGCGTTCCTGTTCCAGGGCTCTGAACCGGTCAATCTGGTCTGCCTGAGATTGAGCAACGGCTTCAACAACCTGATGCAACTGACTGAAACGCTGATCGTCGGTTTTCTGGCCTTTGCCAAGGATGCCCATCACTCGGTTGAACCAGTTGACGCCCTCCTCGCTGCGATGAGCTGCCAGTTCGATCACTTCAGCTTCAAGCGCATCAGAGAACAGCGGCGCCTCGATCTGCTGGTTATTGAAGGCCATCACCTGCGCGCGCTGCTGCGCGGCAAATTTAAGGCGCTCAGTCCCCAGACTTGCCGGGGTGTCCGTCATCGCCAGGCCGACCACATACGCCTTACCGTTAAGGGCAAACTGCGGATGCAGCTCAATACTGGAATAGATTTTTTTACCTTCATCGGTGAGCTGCTTCATTCGTGCCGAAGCGTCGATCTCGGCATAAAGCGCCGTACGACCGGCCAGCGGCCCTTCGGTGATATCCTCCGCGCTTAAAGCAACAACATCCCCCATGGCGCCAAAATTGCTGTCAGGAAGCATGGAGAGATAGTGCTCCACGTTCACGCGGGCGCCGTAAACGGCCGGGTTGTAGCTCGCCGCCGCATCGCGGAGGTGCTGCGGCTGGATCTCGCGCCCGTCAACGGTGGCGCCGGAAACCGCAACGCGAAACTTTTTGCGGGCGGGTTTAGTCGTGCTGGCCATGTCGTTTTATCCTGTTGATTAATGTCAGTCGCTGCATCATCGCAGAGCCTGAAAGCCCGGCGCCACGCGGTTTTGTTGTCGGAGAACGGCCAGACCTGAAAGCCCGAGCCGCGAGGATCGCGCGCAGGTAATCTCCCTGCTCAAAAGGGGGAAGTGATGATTCAGGATGCGTTTATTCGATTGAGGGCAAAGCAGCTCTACTGGCAGGGTTACCCGCCCGCCGAAATTTCGCGACTCATGGGTATCAACTCAAACACGGTTTATTCGTGGAAAAAGCGCGACGCATGGGATGACACAACGCCCATCAAACGGGTGACGCAATCCATTGATACCCGTCTCTGCCAGCTGAGCGCGAAAGACAATAAAACCAGTGGCGATTTCAAAGAGATTGATCTGTTAACCCGGCAGTTGAAAAAGCTGGATACCGGACAGGCCTCCACTACCACCGACATTAAAAAAACCAGTCGTCGCAAGAAGAAAAATCACTTCTCCGAGGAGCAGATCGAGGCATTGCGCTCAAAAATTCTCGACTCTCTCGCATGGCACCAGCGCGGCTGGTACGAACAGCGCGATCAGCGTAACCGGATGATCCTCAAATCGCGGCAGATTGGCGCTACCTGGTACTTTGCACGCGAGGCATTGCTGGGCGCACTTAGAACGGACGTTAAGCACGACTACCAGCGCAACCAAATTTTTCTGTCAGCATCCCGCAAGCAGGCGCTCCAGTTCCGCAACTTCATCCGCAAAGCGGCTGAAGAGGTGGATGTCGAACTTAAAGGCGGTGAGCAAATCACGCTGTCAAATGGCGCAGAACTTCATTTTCTCGGGACATCCGCTGCGACCGCGCAGTCGTACACCGGGCACCTGCGATTTGATGAGTTTTTCTGGACCGGTAACTTTATCAATCTGCGTAAGGTTGCTGGCGCCATGGCAACGCTCAAAGGCTTAACGCGCACGTACTTCTCCACGCCATCCAGCGAAAGCCATGAAGCCTATCAGTTCTGGACCGGAGATCGGTGGAATGCGAAACGACCTAAAGCGCAGCGGGTTGATTTCGACGTGTCCTGGAAGAAAACGCATAGCGGCGTGCTTTACCCGGATAAAACGTGGCGGCAGATCGTCACTATTCAGGACGCTATCAACAACGGCTGGGACTACACCGACATTGATGAAATCCGGGACGAAAACAGCCCTGATGAATTTGAAAACCTGTACATGTGCGAGTTCGTCAAAGACGGCGAAAGCGCGTTCAATCTTAGCCAGTTACTGGGGTGCGGCGCTGACGGGTATGACGACTGGCCCGACTGGAAACCGTTCGCCAGTCGCCCTATGGGGCAACGTGAGGTGTGGCTGGGCTACGACGCCAACGGCGGCAGCGGCAATGGTGATGCCGGTGCTCTGTCCGTGACGGTCCCTCCCCTTGTAGCCGGCGGCCGGTTTCGCACGGTTGAATTGAAGCAACTGCGAGGGCTTGAGTTTGAACAGCAGGCGGCGGTCATCAAAGAGGCTGCCGAGCGCTACAACGTCACTCACATCGCCATTGACGGGCAAGGCGTCGGGGAGGCGGTCTGGCAGATTGTTAAAAATTGGTTCCCAGCCGCTATTTGCTACCAGATGAGCCTCTCTTCCAAGCGCGCCCTTGTCCTCAAAATGTTGCAGGTCATCCGCGCCGGCCGCTGGGAATATGACCGCAGCGAGCAGGGCCTGGTCAGAGCCTTTAACGCTGTTCGCAAAGTTGTTACGCCCGGCGGTTTCATCACTTACGAAACTGACCGATCGCGCGGCGTAAGCCATGGTGATATGGCGTGGGCAACCATGCTTTCGATTATTAATGAACCGTTGGGCCAGGAAAGTGGCGGCGGTGGTTTCGCAATGGGATGGTAACTGTGAAAAAGAAATACGGTAAAAAGCCGATAGCCAGCACAGCCGGTTCTGACATTGCGGAGTCACTGAAGGCCGATCCCGCGTTGACAGCGTTCAGCTTTGATGGCCCTTATCCCGTGCGTGATATGGCCGATTTGCTGGACAATCTCTATTGCCTGGACAACGGGCGATACTATGAGACGCCAGTGGATTTTTACGGGCTGGCTAAAGCTCCACGTCAGAGCGCCTGGCATGAGTCGGCGTTGTATTTCAAACGAAATGTGCTCACCGGCTGCTTTATCCCGCACAAGCTGCTCAATCGCCAGACCTTTTCCGCGTTTGCGCTGGACTGGTTCACGTTTGGCAATGCCTATCTCGAATTGCCGCGTAATCGCCTGGGCGGCCCGCTACCCTTCAAACACTCTCTGGCGAAGTACACCCGGCGTGGGAGCACAGATCTCGATCAATACTGGTTTATCCGGCGCTGGAAAGAAGAGCACACGTTCAAATCAGGAACGGTTTGTCACGTTCTGAACCCTGATATTAATCAGGAGGTCTACGGTATGCCGGAATATATGGCAGCACTGCTGGCCGCCAGCCTAGCCCACTCCGCTGACATGTTCCGTAAGTTGTACTACGACAACGGATCGCATGCTGGATGTATTGTCTATATTGGCGCTGGACAGGTTGATGATAAAAGCATGAAGGCAGTCAAAGAGACGTTGACCGGTGCGCGTGGGAAAGGCGCATTTAAAAACCTGCTGCTGCATGCGCCAGGCGGCGGCAAAGACGGCGTGCAAATCCTCCCCTTCCAGCAGATCACGGCGAAAGATGAGTTTATCAACATTAAGAACGCCACACGTGACGACATACTCGCAGCGCACCGTATCCCGCCGCAGCTGATGGGCGCCATGCCAGAGGGAAACGGCTCATTTGGGGATATCGAGAAAGCCGCCCGGGTCTACGCTATCAACGAGCTGACGCCCGTAATGGAGGCGCTGAAGGTGGTCAATGAGTGGATCGGAGAAGAAGTGATCCGCTTTAACCCTTATGCGTTGCTTACCCCTGAGAAATAACCGCCAGAAAACTCAGTTTTTTAAACAACATCAGCCATTTATAACGGGCCAGCGTTTTGCTGGCCTCATCTTTTCTGCTTAAAGAATCCCACATCAGCGCCCCTCTGCGCGTCGCTGCTTTTTCCCTGCACAAGGGCATGCCTCTACCTAAAATCACCGCTCACCATGACGCAGAAACCGTGAAATTGCGTATTCTGCCGCCTTCCCTGCCCTGACCCGTTTGCGGGGGCTTGCCCCCCGTCACCTGCGCACGCAAAAGACATGAGTTTTTATGCAACAATCAAACATATCAGAACCATTACTCTGCCGCCTCTGCATTAAGTTATACTATCTTCATGAGATCGTGCATTTTTGTACATCATCTTGCATTTTCCAGAACAATAAGAGGATCATCAATCAGTGACTAAATCTAAGTTTTTATCTTTAGATACAAAAATCCAACAGTTAAAAAAAACCACTCATGGATTGAAACTCCGAGATATATGCAATAATTTATTTATGGTGCTAATTAAATTTGGACGTTTTAACAAAACTGTCGAATTGCACTCACCCTCAAGACAAACATTATATCTTTTAGGTATTTTAGCATCTCAAAAACAAACGGAAGAAGATAAGAACTGTAGTGATGATTGCATGAAAAAAATAAACTCACTATTAAATGAAATTTTCGGGAAATATCTAAATGCATATATACCGACAGCAAAAGAAATGGTAGGTGAATTAGAATGGTTAAAAAATCGAGATATCTCAGCGCTCAGTTTCTTAAGTTATTTCTTTGAGTCTCCAAAAATCGCATCCGAACAAATTCGTTTAGAAAACTTGAATTCATTTGAAAAATTCAATACTGAACTTAAAGCTAAAAGCGGATTGAATATTTCTGAAGCTGTAGAAATCGCAGATGCAATAGGTGATTTGCTTCAAAAGAATATAGATGAAATCTCAACTATAATCAATGAAATCGAAGAGTTACGAATTAAAGCATTCAGTTCTCCGAACATCGACCATAATATCATAGAGGAAGAGTTGGTTTGTAAATTCAAACCTAAAATGGCAGAAGTATTTGAAAGAATGAATTATATCTCATGTTTCAAATTCGATTTGTTAGAAGAGAAATTCACACCTGATGTAATTCAATCCTTTAAAAACTTGTTTGTGATTAAAAAAGGTGAAACCAATGAGATCCATTATATAACTGATGAAAATCCAGTTTTATCTAGCCCGATCCTTACTGAAGATAATGAATTATTTTATCTGTGCTCAATGAATTTTTTACATTTAGCTATACAAATCAACTTCGAGAATTTATTAAAACAAAGTTCAATTTCAGACAAATTTAGAAAGCATAGAGACATGCTTTTAGAAAAAGATACTGCTGAAATGTTCCGGAAATTCTTTCCAAAAGATGCGTTGATATTCGAAAGTGTATTTGAAAATAACAAATCAACTTATGAGCATGATTTACTAATCATACATGAAAGAGTGGCAATTGTTATTGAGGCTAAAGCATCACCACGAAGAGAACCACTAAGGGATCCAGAGAGAGCGTTTAAACGTATTAGCGATGATTTTAAGAAAAAGTCTGGTATTCAGAGCGGATACAATCAAGCCCGAAACCTTGAGAAATTACTTGAGCGAAAAGATATCACACCGTTATATACGAAGAAAGGTGAACTTCTTGCAGAAATAGATGGGAGGGAGATAAATGAGATTTATAGTATTTGCATAACTAAAGATGATTTTGGAGCATTAGCTACAAACCTTACGTTATTACTTGACAAAGACGAAGAAGCTAAATACCCATTAGTAATAAATTTTAGTGACCTAAAATACTTATTAGACTGTCTTCAATACGTTGAAAAAGACTGGTCATTTTTCGTAACTTATCTTCGCGAAAGACGATTAGTTCATGGTAAAATTTTATCAGCAGATGAGCTCGAATTTGCTGGGGCATTTCTTAAATATGGCACATTGTTTTTTACAGAAGAAATCCATGACAGACATACAAAAATAGCCCTAGACATAAATGAATCGAATATATTTGACGATATTCACTTTGCTCAATTAGAAGGAGTTAAATTCGAGGTGCCCTCTATCTCTCCACCATATGAAATCTTTAACAAAAACAAATTCATTAATAATTTTAAGCGTTCCAAAAAGGATAAAGAACACAAAAAAGAAAATAAGAAGAGATTTAAACACGCCAGAAGGAAAAACAGAAAATGATTATTTTAAAAATATTTTCAGATATTCAGTAAATTAGACAAGCTCATTCCCCCCTCGAAACAGCCGCATATTTAGCGGCTGTCTGAAAGCATCTAAAATCATGTAACTTTACTATATTGACTCAAACTTGAACTGACAGTATTCATTGGTACCATATAATCAAATCATGCAGCCATCAACAAACGTGAGCCGAACTTGACATTATAAATGTTCGAAAAACAATCATAAAAATTTCTTTAACGGCACATCTATTGGCAGGTAAATACCATCTTTTGGACGACTGCGCTCTTCAAAATAGATAGCTAATGATAAATAGATAATTGAATTTCTTGCTAATCCAATGAGTTGCATAAGTCTTTTTTCAAATTGGCTTATTGGGATTAAAAGAGAGTGAGAAGATAGCTTTTCTTTTTCATAAATTTTTGATTTTAATTCTATGAGCTTTGACTTCTTATTATTAATTTCCCCTTCAAGCTGTTGAGTTGTATAATAATCACCATCTTTTTTGGCTTGATCAATATTTAATTCAATCTCTCTAATTTCTTCTGAAAGTGTACTAGCTTCTTCCTGCATTTTTATAAACTCTTCATCATTGTAATTATTATGCGATGTTGCAAGTTCATAGCCAAAATCATCAACTATTTTTAATGACCGGTGTTCCATAGCATTTCTAATGTCTGCAAATGCCACTGCATCTGGATCTAACCATTTCGTTACTAAATCAGAGTCACCGACTTTACGAATATCTTTTAATATATAAAATAAAGCATGGATAAAATGATTGCCGCTATCTTTAAGTTTTTTATGTGGCCTCCACTTTTTATTACCACCTGTAAAGTCACGGAACAAATTATCCATGCTGATTTTCTTATCATATTTCAGTTCATTTAAATCAAAGAACCTACTAATTAAATATGCTATTTTATCAAAAAGTGAATATACTATCCTGAATGCTGACTTATATTGAGCAACCTTTAGATTATTAATTGAGTAAGTCATATCTTCAATTTGGTGATATGTTGAGTTAAACATATGCGGGGTATCATCTGGTATATCTTTTGAAGAAAAAATCAAGTACCGGGCATAACAGTAATCATTTTTTAACTCGTCATAATTACCATGATAAGATAATTCGTCGCTCATAGTGAGAGAAGCATTAAGCGATTGAATAAATGAGGGTAATTCGAAAACATCCTGATAAGTGATCGGATATTCACATGAATCATTCAAGTCATTAAGAAAGAGTCGGTTACTTGCACACCACTCTAAATACTCCTTCTGTTTTCTGGATATGTTTATTTCAGTATAATCTTTAAAATAATCGAAAGCCGATAATTCGAATGACTCCTCAAACCATCTTATAAAATTGAATAATCTGCCGCCTTTTTCTAGCGGCCCTCTTTGCTCAGGAGATAACTGACTGATATTCTCAATTGCTTTTTTTAAAAGTTTATAAGCTACAAGAAAATGATATTCTGCATGACCGTTATCATAAAGTGAATGTCCAAGAAAAATTTCATTACTGGCCTTTGCTATAATGGCAACAAGATTATTATCTATAGAAATAGCCTTATCATAATGGGTAATGCTACATAGCGTTCTGCCTTGTGATGAAAGGTGATTAGCTAAATTTGTCTCGATCATAGATCTAAGATTATTATATGCATGGATATTATTTTCGTGTTCTCTCCAATCTGCTTTAGGTAATGCATATAAAGCTTTCCGGTAGAATATGACAGATTTCATCAAATCATCTGAATACCACTCCGTTTTACGTGTTTCGTACAGTTTAGAGTAACAATTTCCTAAGCAGTAAAGAAAATGTGCCTCATAGAAAGGGTGAGTAAAGGTAAAATCCCGTTCTGTAAAACTTTCGACTAAAGCAGATAATGAAACGTGATCACCAGTGATGATGTATTCATCCGCACGTGAACTAAACTCGTCGAGTTCATCTTTTTGCAATAACAAAGTGCCTCTCCCTTAACTGTCCATAAGAAACTGATGGCAAACTCGCGACATTGTCCTCCCGCTCATCATAATCGTCATACATGCCCCATATTCTTAACTTACTCCGAAGAGAACAGCCCATGCCCGGGAATCCATCTTCCTTAGCATATCAGAGTAATGCCCTACAGGATTAACTGTGATGTGACCTACATCTACTTTATTGTGTTTTTTCAATAGGTTCCACACGTTCCGAATCTTAACATCTGAATTTTCGGGTTCCGTACTGCGCAGCCCCCCATCGTGAGTCGCGTAGTAAATGCGATCACCATAACGTATGCGTTTACCATTAAGTAAATGATTAACCTGGGATTCACTAAGTTCGATGCCAATAGATGAAGCAAAATCGCTCAACAAGACCTCAAGCGGAGAGTAATTCCGGGATGCTACGTGGCCCTGCGCTTTCTTCTTATTATAGATCTCCTCTGTAATCCTTTTCAGTACAACCCGGCGCTCTTTTGCGGATAGTTTACTCACATCAAGTGATCCAGTTCCTTCATCAGGGGTCATTATCTCGGTTATAGCAACGTCAGTTACCATCTCTTTTTTGCGGATTTTTTGGTTTGGGGGACAGTTATTGCCACGAGTCCAAGGGGCGACGGGGTCGCCCTGGGCGGCGCTTTCAGCGCCTGGGTTAGCGGGAGCCTTCTTCACCATCTTCCAGGTATGGACATGCGTGCATATTTTGTTTTCCTTACCGGTGATTGGCGACCAAATGCCATAAATACGAATCCCGTGATCGCCATAGGTTCCTGGTTCGACTGTCGGCTCGTAGGCGGTATGAATGAGGTAATTTTTGCGGGGAACAAGTACACCGCCCTGCTTCATAATGTAAGTGGCAAAACAGCCAACATCAGCAGCAGCAAGCACAGCGTCCAGTTTTGGATCCATAAGTACCGGAGCACCCGGTTTGCTGGTTTTCATTGCACGAGTTGCCTGCGATGCGAACAATCGTAACTCGCGGTACGCCTGGCGGCCTGGAATCCCAAAAAAACGAAATTGTTGAACACGGTGCAACGATGCCCACGCAGTGACGTGCTCAGCGCTATCACGTAGTGATTTACCCGTCTCCTTGCTGACGGTGTCACCCAGCCCACGCCCATCGATGTTTTTACTGACGTACTTTGCAATATAACTGGCCGGAGTCCCCTTTCGCGGGTCTATCAGCTTTGACTTGAAACGAGCGCCAGTGTTATTGCCAAGTTCGGCGCGATCTTCTCTGATAGCGAAACGACGCAGCAGCTCTGTGATTGCACGTCGATGTTTTTTGCGCATAAAACACAATAAATGCCAGTGCACAGTGCCATCGTGATGTGGTTCGGCTACGCGGACGCCGTACCAGCGCAGCTCTTTTTTGTGCATTGCCTTACGGAATGCCGCAAACGTATCAACCAGATAGTCGCTGCTTTTCCTAACTGTCGAGTGATCCCATGTAGGGTTAGGCTTCCCGTTCATCAGTGTGGCGTGGTACTTAGACGGACAGGTGATGGTATAGAACATGGCGCAGTCGCCACGCATTTCAGCTATCAATTCCAGGCCTTTAACACAGGCCATCATCTCATTACGGCGGTGCGCTGGATTGCTGGCACTTGCAAGCACCACATCCTCCATGCTGAGCGTATCGCCATCTTCGTTAATCAGATCATGATTGCGGAAAAAATCCATCGCCTTACGGCGTTGTTCCCGCTTCTGCAACAGAATGTCATGGCTGACATAAGGTGATGCGTGCCGATGAACAAGGCACGCAGCCCGAAGCAACTCTTCCCGCCATTCGTTGCGGAGTTGCCACAGCTTACGTTGCCACCAGTCAGCACAACGCATACGGGCAAGCGCGCCCGGTATCAGCTCGTAATTAATCGGGTTGCGGCGATTATGTTTGCTGCGGAGCGCTTCATAACCCGGCGGGATAACATCAAGGCGTGACACTTCGGCCGCCACACGACGATAGAGCTCCAGTATTACGATGGGAGAAGCTAATTCATCGGTCAGCATCTCACCGCAAAGCTGGATAAAAATCATATCAATGTGCGCTGCGACCAGCGTTGAAAGCCGCTTAACCTCCCGCTGATTCAGTTCAGCAAGTCGAAGGAGTTGATCAAGGCTATCCCTGCCAGCCATGGTCTGGAATGACAGCGACGCCTGGTTAGCACGGACCTTGTCAATTCTCACTAATGAGGGAGTAATGACCTCATTCAGATAGGTAGGCAAATGGCGCGGATCTTCTGATTTTTCCAAATACTTAATCCTTGTTTCCAGCGGCTTGCGCAGGAAACCAGGCAAGCTGGCGACGTCATCACGAATCAGGGTAAGAGGATCAACACGATGGAGTTCTGCATGTCGCTTAGCTTTCTCAATCAGAGCATCATTCAATTCGTCATAGTGCCAGGGATCGCAATGTGCAACAGAAAAGAGGTGCTCTTCTGCTGCACGACTCATTGCTTCAGCCTGCTCGCGTTGATCGCTTTTATCCTGCTCATAAAGCGCAATCCAGACGGCCAGCGCAGATGGTTTCTGTGCAGGCACATCAACAGCATAAGGGTTTACTGGCTGCTTTCTGGCATTCCAGCTCCATGCCAGGGATGTGGAGTCAGGCATAACTTACCTTCGAATCTTATTTTGCAAAACCAATGCCTCAACAAGCCGGCGCGCCAAACATTTCGGCATATGCCGCATCGCCCATCACCGCCCCACAGTCCGGGCAACCTCCACCACCAGAACGACCGCAACCGCCACACACGCGAATTACGCCAATCACTTCACCGGCCATATCGCGGGTTTTGGCGCTAACGGAACGTCGAACTCTGAAGGTGTGGAGATTGAAAGCGGAGTAGATCTGGCGTGTTTCTGGTGTGTCGCTATTCGAGATGACCGAGCGAATTCCATGCTGGCGATTAACGTCCAGCAACGCCGTAACCAAAGCGCAGTGATCATCCAGGGTAAATGGCTTGCCGTAAGCGGTAAAATTGGCTGTTTTGCTAGTCGGGATGTACGGCGGATCGCAGTAAATCACGGAGTCCAGGCGGTTCCTTGCAACGTACGGAATGGAAGTACGAAAATCATTACAAAGAAAGAGCGCGTGAGTATCCCGCGCCTTTTCGGCAAATAGGCGCATTTCTGCTTCTGGAAAATAAGGCTCCTTATAGCTGCCAAAGGGGACATTGAAACCGCCATCCCTGTTGGTGCGATAAAGCCCGTTAAAGCAGTGGCGGTTCAGGTATAAAAATGAGGCAGCCCACCGTACAACGTAATCATCTGCACACTCGTCATCCCACGACAGGTGGTTGAACAACTTGCGCTCTTCGTAATAGCTATCTTCGTTATTGCCATTTCTGAATACGTTCCTGGCGATCAGTATCAATCTTTCTGGGTCTTCCCTGAGCGCGAGGAAGAAATTGATCAATGCGCGATTGCTGTCACAAAGCACATAGCGGCGGTATTCCGTATTCATAAAGACTGTGCCACTGCCTACAAAGGGCTCAATCAAGCAATCGGCTTTAGGTAAGTGCTTCAGCAGCTCCGGCAACACGCGGGTTTTACCGCCAGCCCACTTAAGAGGTGACTTAATCATTTGCGGCATTCCTGGTTATAGGTTTCATGGGTCATCAGTCGCCACTGCTTACCACCGTTTTTGCTGAGCAAACGCCAACGGAGGCCAATGCGGATCACGAGATAGGCGTGTGGCTTGACGCGGGTGTAATTACGCTGTCCACGAGCAAAGCAATTCAGGGCGGCAAGCGCCCTCTTACAAACCGGCAACGGCGCGTTACAAACAACAGACAGATGCGAATGCATGGCAGCCCTCATAGCGATCCAATGTGTGGAGAGGTCAAGCGCTGCCAGATTTCGCAGACTTGCTCCGCTTGATATCGCGCGTCAGTGAGCGTGTAACGAGCCAGGGCGCTTCTCGCATGAGGCGCATAGTCTGTGGCAGCAGCAAGGTCGAGAAGTGAACGAATGCAGCGGTATTTTGTGCCTTCAGGGAAAATGCCTGACACCTCTAAGCGATCCACGGCATAACGAAGTGAAACCAGTTTTTCCGGGGCATCTTTGAACCATACGAATAACGCCGCGTTCCGGGGACAGGTATTGTCGGCGATGAAAGCAGCAAGGCTGCAAAGTGCATCTTCTTCAGCTTCGGTTGCGCTCATTACTTCGGCGCGCCAGTGAGAGTCTTTTTTCATCCAATCGAATGCCGTACTTATGCTGATACGGCCCTTCAAGCTTTCAGATTTACGAATGTCTATCGAAGAATAAAAAGCCTTTCCGATCTGCCCTGTTGAGGGTTCAAAAAACACAGCTTCAATGGCACACAGAGGTGATGACGGTTTCTTACTAACGTTAATCAAATCGATCATTACGTGATTCATGGTCTACTGCCCTCGCTGGTGATTGTTTCGTGGTTGGCTATCCACTGCTCAAGTGCTGAATAAATCTCTTCGGGGGTAAGGCCTTGCTCTTTCAGCAGGCCCATACGGATGCGCAGCAATCCGAGTAAGTGGGCGCGCTCGCCTTTGCGCGCATTGGTGCTGATTCCCATAAACTCTGGATCGCTTATTCCGCCTTCCGGCTTTATTGACGTAACCGACATGCAACCTCCTGAAAAAGGCAAAACGTATCCCCGGCAAAGTAAATGCCGTTATTTTTGATGCGGGTTAATCAATTGTTTTAGCGCGATTTTCTTTTAATCTGCTTGAATATCCTTTCATGCCAGTAATACATGAAATCAATAAAGGTCATTCGCGCGCGATCGTGATTACCGCGAATTGCTTTTTCGAGCCCGTAAATTATTAAATCTTTAGACGGGCTTTTTGAACTAATAGTGATACGAGCACCATTTTTTAGATGTACAGTGAACCCCTGCTCGGCACTTTCCACTGCTTCTCGAATCAGCATTTCCTGTTCCCAAGATGTTTTTTCTTCGGTGAACATGGCGTACTCCGATGATCAGTTAAAGCGAGGGGGCTCCAGCCGCCAGGAGGCTCTAGCTCCCAGTTTCAGGTGTTCCAGGATCTCCGGTGTAACCTCTACGGTTACCTCCTGCGGTTGAACAAACTTCATAGCCTTCTTCAGTTGCTCAGCGTCCAGAGATAGCAGGTCGTATGGTTTAGGGATATCACCATCGGTGACGGAAATAATGATGTTGCGGAGTTCTTCAAGAGTGCATTCATCATTCTCGCCTTGAAGCATCGCGAAATGATAGAGGTGGGATACGCCGTGGCGTAAAAGCTGGAGAGAGTAATCATGATTCCATTTCAGAAACTCTTTATTGAAATGGAAGCATTGTAAAAGCGAGTTAATTTTTTCTGCATATTCGAGTTTCATTTTCGCCCCCAGAGATTAAAAAGCAATGAAGTGCTTTTTACTCATGATTCTGTCAATCGTTCGACATGCTTCTGATAAAGCAAAGTCGATGCCGTAATAATGGCCTGTGTGCGTAATTTGATAGCGCTGGCGGCTGTACGGTTTTTTGCGTGGGAGTTTCAGAATAGTAAAACCACAGTAGAGGCTGGTTTTGCTATTGAGCTGTGATACTGATCCGCGGCTACCGTTCTTCATATTTCCTCTCCTGAAACCGGCTATCGACCCGGCTCACCGAGACCAAGCCACATCAACCACCCTTCCCTGATCTCCTTTGGACGACTTTCGTAGGCCAGTTTCATGCCGTTGTTCCAGGCTGGAAGGTAAACCCAGTACTCGCCCGCACGGCCAGAAGTAGACTGGGGATCGGTCATCTCGATTACAGGAAGCTTCCCTTTTTCAATCATGCCCTTCACCGCAGCAGGGGTTTTCCCGATGAGTCTGGCGAACTCCTGATAAGGCACAGCATCCGTGCTACTTACAAGCTGTTTGCTCATCTGTTACATTCTCCTTTAGGGTAATTAATTGCTCTTAATGGGTTTTAATTGCCCGTTAAGAGACTTACTCAAATGAAAATTTATTATCCATACGCGTAATATTTTCCCAAAGAGGTTTTTATGTCAATCCCTATTTCAGAGAAGTTGAAGCTTATCAGGGAGTCAGAACGGCTTAATCGTAGGCAATTCAGCGAGTTAACAGGAGTAATTTACAGCACACTTTCTGGCTATGAGGCTGGTACAAAAAGTGCGAGCCTTGAACCAATCATGAAAATCTTCCAACACCCTAGATTCGTGAAATACACACTGTGGTTTATGACCGATCAGGTTTCGCCTGAAGCCGGTCAAATCGCACCGGCCCTCGCACACTTTGGGCAAGACTTAACAACCTCGCAGCACTCAGACCAAAAGACTGGTTAACAATTAACCAGCCCTACATACATTTCAAATGTCTATTATTGGTCGAAAAGTATTCATCACATAATTGCAACGCGTTGAGGCCGAAAGGCAAACGCACCCATCGGAGGGTTTTCTTATGACTATTAAGAAACTCGATGATGGTCGATATGAAGTGGACATCAGGCCTGCTGGTCGCAATGGAAAGCGTATCCGCAGGAAGTTTGATAAGAAAAGTGAAGCGGTAGCTTTCGAGAAGCATACCCAGTTCAACCACCACACCAAAGAATGGTTATCAAAACCGACGGATAAGCGGCATCTGTCTGAACTGATACAGCTTTGGTGGAATTTGAAAGGCAAGCATGAGGAGCACGGTCGGATAAACCGCAATAAGTTAGACGTGTTTTGCAGGATTACCGACGATCCTTGTGCTTTTCAGATTACGAAAGCGCTGATTAGTCAGTATTACGCGGCAAGAAGAAGTCAGGGCATTAAAGCTTCTACCATTAACCGTGACCTCAACAGCATCAGTGGTATGTTCACAGCGCTAATCGAGGCCGAGTTATTTTCAGGTGAACATCCGATCAGGGGCAGGAAGAAGTTGAAAGAAGAAGTCCCCGAAACTGGATATCTGACAGAGGACGAAATCAAGCACTTGCTCTTTAGACTGGATGGCGACAACAAGAAGATAGCCGTTCTTTGTTTAAGTACAGGTGCTCGTTGGGGTGAAGCGGCTCGACTCAAGGCGGAACACATCATACAGAACCGTGTGACGTTCGTTAAAACCAAGAGTAACAAGCAGCGGACTGTTCCAGTATCAGCGGAAGTGGCAAAACTCATAGCAGATGGTAAGCGAGGGTTGTTATTTGGTAAGGCGTCGTATTCTGACTTCAGGCAGATACTCAGGGAAGTAAAACCTGATCTTCCGACCGGCCAGGCGACGCATGCACTACGCCACAGTTTCGCGACGCACTTTATGATTAATGGGGGAAGCATCATTACGTTACAGAGGATCCTTGGGCATGCTCGAATTGAGCAAACTATGGCCTACGCTCACTTTGCACCGGAATATCTTCAGGACGCGATCTCGCTTAACCCGCTGAGAGGTAGCGCCGATGCGTGAAATGTCCACATAATGTCCACAGATGGGTAATGTGTTATGGCTTTCAACGGTCTTGCGTGCCGCGCAACCCCGCATTGTACCGTTGAAAGCCCCTTGTTCCGGGTGTGTCCAACGCACCCGACGGGGCTTTTTTTCCCGGCGAGTCGACAAGTATTCCCCAGAAAGATGTGATAAATTTAAAAATATCACTGTTTATTCGACGCTGATGTCCGTTTGCAGCCCAATATGCTGGGGTGACGTTTGGCGTGCTGGAGCTGTATTATTCATGTCAGATTTTATTCTTGCCCGGGTGTCGCAAACCCTCGCTACGGAACAGTCCCTGGAACCCCTGGTGCGCCAGCTGCTGGAGATGCTGGAGGCGGTGACGCGAATGGAGTCCACCTACCTTACCCGCATCGATATCAACGCCCAGCGGCAGCAGATCATGTTCGCCCACAACAGCAGCGAAATGCAGATCCCGGAAGGGTTTTCCGTCCCCTGGGATGAATCCCTGTGCAAACGCGCCCTTGAGGATCAGTGTACGTTTAGCAATGACGTCGCCCGTCGCTGGCACTCCTGCATCGCCGCCCAGGAGCTGGGGATCGCCACCTTTTTAAGCATTCCTGTGCGCCTGGCCGACGGATCTCTGTTCGGTACCCTCTGCGCCACCAGCCGGCAACAACAGCCTTATAACCTTGAAGGTGAACAGGTCATGGGCCTGTTCGCGAAGCTCATTTCCCACTACGTGGAAAAAGATACCCTGGTGCAACAGCTGCAGGCGGCAAACGTCGCGCTGGAGCTGCACTCGTCTACCGATGAGCTCACCCAGCTCCCTAACCGCCGCGCGCTGTTTAAGCAACTGGCGCTACGCTTTGCCTCCGCCCGCGCTCAGCAGCAACAGGTCGCGCTCATTTTTATCGATCTCGACGGTTTCAAAGCCATTAACGATCGGTTCGGCCATCCGTGCGGCGACAGCTTTCTGGTGCAGGTCGGTGAACGACTCACCGCCGTCGCGCGCCGTGAAGATATCGTTGGCCGCCTTGGCGGCGATGAGTTTTTGATCGTAGGTAGCGCCCAGCCGCCTGCAGCGCAGCAGGCGTATGTCACCACCCTGCGCCAGGCCCTGTGCGGGGTCTACTTCCTCGGCGAACAGCGTATCAACTATGAGGGCGCCAGCTTCGGGGTGGTCATCTGCGATCCGCAGAGTATCGATGTTGAAGCGGCCTTACGCGCTGCCGATGAGGCGATGTATCAGGATAAGAAGTCTCGCCGGCAGGAGAATTTTATTCATATTGACTAAAGTCACGCGATATCCAGTATCATGCAGGGCATCATTCGTGGGTACAGGGACACTATCATGAAATTGGGTATTCTTTTCCCGGTGGCGATCTTTATCATCGCCGTCGTCTTTCTCGGCTGGTTTTTTGTCGGCGGCTATGCGGCGCCGGGCGGGGCATAATGAAAAAAAGCACCATTATTATGCTGGTTGTCGCCATCGTGGCGGTGGCCGGTGCCCAGTTCGGCTGGTGGTGATCGCCGCGACGATATTGCGGAGTTGTCTTATCCCATCAATAAGTTAACGCTTTACACTCACGTTATCCGCCGCGGCATTCTCGGCCACGGGGAAAGAAAAATAGCGGGAGAAGTAAGGATGAAAAAGCCGATCGTGTTACCGTTGATTATTGCGCTGTGCACGCTGTTATCGGGATGCATTGTTGACGATGGGTATCACCACCATCGCCACCACCACCATCACCACTATCATGACGATGATTAATGCTTCACGCTGTTGATGAGCCGATAAGACAGGGCGAACCGCGGTTCGCCCGTTGACGCTTAATCCTGACGCTCGTCGCCGAGGAAAATAAAGCCGAGCGGAATAGCGAAGAGCGCGGTAAAGACGATGCTGTAAACTGTCACCATCGCCCCCTGCAGGAAGAACATAGACGTCGTCCACTCCGAGTACGGCATATTGTACTCGCTCACCACGCCGCCAAAGGTCGCCCGTCCCACCACCGCCAGCGCGATAGCAAACACCGCCGCGAGCGACAGACAGTATTTTTTGCAGTTTTTATTGCTGAGGAGTTTTTGCAGAATCATCCGGGCTTCCTTTTTGCTGAGCGATAAACGGCTGTATATGTAACACCAATGCAATAAAAAATGAAGGTTTTTTGTTACAGGACAGAATAAGAGGCGGCGGGCCGGTCTGTAGGTAACCGGCCCGTGGGGATCAGGACTGCAGGGTAGCCAAGCGCGCGGCGAACCCAACGAAAACCAGGCCAATCAGGCTGTTGCCAAGTTTAGCCAGCTTCTTGCGGGTTTTGACGTAGCGGGTGACAAACGAGCCGGAGAGGATCAAAAAGCTCATATAGCAGAAGCTAATCACCTCAAGGGTCAGCGCCAGAATAAAGAACGCCACCCCGGGTGCTTTGGCGTTGACATCGATAAACTGCACGAAAAACGACACATAAAACAGAATCGCTTTCGGGTTGGTCAGGCTCAGGGTCAGGGAACGCTTGAGGATCGCGCTCGCCGGCTCTGCGCTGGCGTCGGCCTGGCCGTCACGCTGGGTCAGCACCGCATAGAGCATTTTGCCCCCCAGCCACAGCAGGTAAATCGCCCCGAGGTAACGGACGACGTTAAACAGCACCGGCGTGGTCTTAATCAGCGTCGCCACGCCGGCAAAGGCCAGAAACATCAGCACCGCGTCGCCAATAAAGACGCCCGCCGCCGCCAGATAGCCTTTCTTCACGCCGTGGGCAATGCCCGTCTTCAGCACAAAAAACGTATTAGGGCCAGGGACGAGGATGATAAACACCGCCCCGACCAGGTAAGTCAAATAATTCAGAACACCAAACTCAGCGAACACTCTGCACTCCTTCGCGCACGACTAAAACATGATCCGGCTCACGTTACCCCAACTGTCGGGATTTTGAAAGCGCAGCCTGTGCGGGAAGGTTAATAGACGGAAGGTTCACCCAGCGGGCGGGTTTTAAAACGGCGATGCACCCACAGATACTGCTCAGGGGCGCGGAGGATCTCGCGCTCAATCACCTTGTTGATATAGCCGGCGGCGATCTGCTTATCCTCACCCGGATAGTCATTCATCACTTCGCTAATGTGCAAGCTGTAGCCCTGGCGATCCAGCTTGCGCACCATGCTGATGCTCAGCATTTTCGCCCCCGATAAGCGGGAAAGCACATAGGTGCCGTTGGTGGTTGCCGCCTGCGGGACGGAGAAAAACGGCGCAAACACGCTGCCCTTGGGGCCGTAATCCTGGTCCGGAGCAAACCATACCGCTTCGCCTGATTTTAAGGCATGTACCAGGCCGGTCAGGTTGTTACGATCGATCATCGCTTTGTTCGAGCGCAGGCGACCGCGGGTTTGCACCCACTCCATCAGCGGACTGTTATGCGGACGATAGGTGGCCATCATTGGACGACACAGCCCCATGGCGCGCCCGCCCAGCTCCAGCGACATAAAGTGCACGCCGACGACCATCACCCCTTTCCCGCCGCTAAGCGCATGATTAAGATTGGCAAAGCCCTCGACATCAAACCATTTTTTGACCCGTTCGTCGCTCCAGAACCAGGCCATGCCGGTTTCAATCAGCCCCATTCCCAGCGACATAAAGTTTTGATCGATCAGGGTCTCGCGCGCCGCCGGCGACATCTCCGGGAAGCAGAGTTCAATATTGCGCCGGGCGATATGTTCGCGGCGTTTGAGAAAACGTCGGGAAAGACGACCCGCACTGGTGCCGATAAAATGCAGCAGCGGATAAGGCAGTTGTACAATCAACCAGAGGATGCCGAGCCCAAACCAGGTCAGCCAGTTGCGCGGGTGTAAAAGTTGTTTATTAAATACGCAGGCCATGATTTTTCCTGTAAACATTAATTATGTGGTAACGCTTAAGGAAAACAGAATCCATTTATCATCATTAGGCGGTACGTACAGCAAGTAGGACAATACTAATCCGCTGAAATTCCCTCCGGCAAGTAAAAAACAACGTGCTGACAAAAAAACATAATTGCGGCACAAATGTTACTAAATGTAAACTTAAATCTTATCCTCTTCTTAATATATTCATCGTGCATATCATTTTCACGCTAATCATCAGCGTTACTACCGGACATAATCGAAACCCGACGCGAGAACGCCTTGTCTGCCGGGGTCTGATGCCCGCTCAGCCACACGGCCCGCAGCCTGCCCGCGTCTCCAAGCTCTTCGTCTGTGCCGCGAAAAAATAAAAGGGTTCCCCCTTCAGCGTGACTCATTTTTTATCCATCAGCATAAGGAATATTAAAATCGCCTTAAGGGAATAATTAAGAATAGACTTATTTAAAGATGCTTTAAAAATAAGCGCCCTGGCAATTGTTTGCGCGTTAATACCGCCCTTACCCGCCGCTGAAAAAATATTTCTTTACGCCTTACCGGCATAAAGCACCGTGTTTAGCGCGGACAGTGACCCGACGTCGGGTCACTGTAGGGCAAACCGCAGCGAAGACGTGATGGACGCCCCGGCGGCAGAGGATCAGTAGGTGTGGAAATATTGCTGGATCAGCAGCGGATCTTTGGTCTGCGTCAGCGCCGTCATCAGCAGAATACGCGCTTTCGCTGGATTGAGGGAATCGGCCACCAGCCCGGGCTGGCTCTCGTCCGGCGGCACCACGCCACTGCCGGTGCGGGAGGCGCGCACCACCACGATGCCCGCCTGCTGCGCTTTTTTAATACCGGCGGCGCTACGTACCGACACCGAACCTGCCCCCGTGCCGGCGTAAATAATACCGTCGGCATGATGGGCGATCGCCGCATCGTACATATACTCCGGGTCGTCCTGGTAACCATAGATGATCACCACTTTCGGCAGAGCCTTCAGCTGACGCACATCGAAGACCGAGCGCAGAGTGTGGACCTTATCCACCCGCGTTTCAAACTGGGGTTTTCCCCCCACCACGACGCCAAGATAACCCTCCTCCGACGCCCGGAAAGTATCCAGCGAGGTGGCATTGGTTTTGGTGACGAAGCGCGCCGCGCCGATGCGGTCGTTAAGCACCACCATTACCCCGCGCCCGCGGGCATCCGGGTCGGCGGCGACGGTGACGGCTTCCAGCAGATTCATCGGTCCGTCGGCGCTGATCGCCGTCGCCGGACGCATCGCGGCGGTAAAGACCACCGGTTTATTGCTTTTCACCGTCAGATTGAGGAAATAAGGGGTTTCATCGAGGGTGTCGGTGCCATGCGTGATCACCACGCCATCGACATCATCCCGGGCTAATAACGCATTCACCCGCTTCGAGAGCTGCAGAATAATATCGCTGGTCATATTCTCACTGCCGATATTCGCCACCTGCTCACCTTCGACGTGGGCAATTTTACTGATTTCCGGCACGGCGTTAATCAGCGTCTGCACGCCAATTGCCCCGGCTTTATAGCCCGTCGTCTGGGTATTGCTGGCCGCCGAGCCGGCAATCGTCCCGCCGGTGGCTAAAATGACAATATGCGGTAAACGCGTCTCGCTAAACGCCAGGCTGCTTATCGTCAGTAACGCAATGGCAAGTAATGCTCTAAAATTCATACAGGTCACTCCCTTCATAGACATTAATCAAACTTACGCTTGCTTAATGCAAAGGGCTTGCCAGAATTGATATCTTTTACGGGGGGTAAATGGTTAACTATCAGACAATAATAAGGTTCTCGCCTCAACATCGCCCAAATCTGGTGCATGACTGGATCTGAACCGGGCAGGCGCCATGACCCCATACATTATGAGATTTTACCCGTTCAGCAACACACAACACGCATTGCGATCAGATTATCGACACTTCCGTCACCCTCAAGGTCATTTATGCCCGCCAGGTGACGCGAACGGAGAACAGAAATGCGCATTGCCCTGAAGTCGGCCCTGATGCTGACCACCAACGTCATTCAGATCATTAACCCTGAACTGCACCGGCATATGCAACGAACGGCCTTAATCGCGCTGACGCTGGCGCAAAGGCTGGGTCTGCCTGCCGAGCGTCAGCAGACCATTTTTTGCGCCGCGCTGCTGCACGATATCGGCGTACTGGGTGATAGACGCACTATCCATTCGCTGGATGCCATCGATAATATCCACGATCCGCATCAGCGCCAGGGGGCGGCGATGCTTGAGGGGTTAGCAACCTTCCAGCCCATCGTCCCCTTTATTCGCGACCACCACTTTAGCCCGGAGCACCGCGGCAGCCGCGAACAGCATATTGTCTATTTCGCCGATGCCTTTGAACGGCTGCTGCCGGCGGATAGCCGCGTGGCCGCGTGGCCCACGCGGGCAGTGGTGGAGCAGTTCGTCACCCTGCACCGGGAGATCGATCCGCTGCTCTGCGATACCATGTGCGAGGTCGCTGAAAATGCGAGCTTCTGGCAGCACCTGCATCCCGGGCATATTCAACGGCTGCTGGAAATTATTGCCCCCATCAACACGCTATATCTGGATATTGACGGTCTGAAAGATGTCTGCCTGCTGATTGCCAAAATTGTCGACACCTACAGCAGCTTTACCGCCAGCCACAGTATTATGGTGGGGGAAATCGCCCACCAGCTTGCCCATTGGATGCAGCTGCCAGAGCCCACCTGCCAGCAAATACAGGTTGCCGGCTATCTGCATGACATTGGTAAGGTTTATATCCCTCTTTCTATTCTGGAAAAAGAGGGGGAGCTGGATGACGACGAGCTGAGTCAGGTACGCGAGCACAGCTACATGACCGGAGATCTCCTGAGCGACTACAGCGAGCTTGGCGACATTATCAACTGGGCCTCGAATCATCATGAAAAACTGGACGGCAGCGGCTACCCTCTGCATCTCGAAAAGGATCACCTGACCCTCGCCGACCGGATTATCTCCATCGCCGATATTTTCACCGCCCTGACCGAAAATCGCCCTTATCGTAAAGGGATGGCCTGGCAGGAGGCCTTACAGATTATGGAAACGGATGTTATAAATGGCGCTCTGGATCGCGATGTCTTTCTCGTTTTACGCCACCATGCGGAAACGCTACACGCCATCATTCTTCAGACCCTTGAACACCCCCGCAGCGAGCACCGCCCCTGAAGCGGGCCGCCGTCATAACCGGGGGCGGGTTCTATAATTAAAACCGCTTCATCTGCATGCAAGGAAACACAGGGTGAGAATCGCCACCATCACCAACTGGGCCTACGGGATCACCGTCGGCCTGACGCTGGCATCCGGGAGCGCCATGCTCATGGCCTCCAGCGCTGACCGCGTCGAACGCCAGGCGGTACAGCAGCGCCAGGTCTTTGATACCCTCTCCGACGAGGTGGAAAACGACGCCTGGGCGTTGTCTGACCTCGCCCGGCTATACGTGGTTAAGCCCTCGCCGGAGACGCTGGAGCAGTATCAGCAGCTGCAGCGGAGCGACAAAAGCATTGAGCTGCGGCTGGCCAGATTGAAAGATAACGGCGCCAACCGCGAGGAGCTGGCGCTGCTGCACGATGGCCTGCAGATTGCCGCTGAACTTCAGGATGAACAGCAGGCCGCCCTGGCGCATGTCGCCAACGGCGATGCGCCAGCGGCCATCGCGATACTGTATGGCAAAGCGTACGAGACCGAGCTGGAACGTATGCAGACGCAGATCGATCGCTTCCGCCAGATGCTCGAAAATCGCGCCGCCGTTGCCATTGACCAGGCCACCGACCGCTCGCGGATCTGGCGAACCCTGTCGGAAATCATGGTCGGCCTGACCGCCCTGATGTTTTTGTTCGTCCTCGGCTTTATTCTCAAACGCCGGGTGCTCTACCCGGTGGTTCGCCTGAGCGACGTGGTGCAGCGTCTCGCCTCCCAGGACTATGCGGTGGAGACGCCGCAGTTCACTCAGGTGGATGAGATTGGCGATATGGCCCAGGCCATCCGCATTTTTCGCGAGAACGGCCTGGCCCGCCAGCAGCTGGAGCAGCAGCGCGACGCCGACTGGGCGATCCGCGAACTGCTGGCGCGCATGACCCAGCGGCTGCAGGGCTGTGAAACCATTGAAGATGTGATTAAGGTGGCGGAACTGTTTGCGCCGAATATCGCCCCGACGATCCCCGGGAAACTGTATATTCTGGATACCGATCCCTGGCAGATGCGCTGCGTGGCGCAGTGGCTGGCGCCCGCCGGGGAGACGACGCCCTTTTCACCCGACGACTGCTGGGCGATACGTCGGGGACTCAGCCATCCGCCGGTGCAGGGCGAACCCGATATCACCTGCTATCATCTGCCGGAGGAGCACGCCGGCCAGTCGCTCTGCGTACCGCTTATCGCCCAGGGCGAAGCCATCGGGCTGCTGACCTTTCAGAACGTTACCGCCAGTGACGCCCCTTCCCGGGCCTACCTTGAGCTGATGGCGGAAGCGCTGGGCCTGGCGCTGGCCAATCAGCGTTTACGCAGCGCCCTGCTGGAAAAAGCGCTGTTCGATTCCCTGACCGGCCTGCGTAATCGCCATCATCTTGACGAAGCGCTGCATTCACAGATGGCGCTGGCGGTCCATACCCACACCCCGCTGAGCTGTCTGATGATCGACATCGATCATTTTAAAGCCATCAATGATCGCTACGGCCACGAGGCCGGGGATCTGGTGATTAAGAGCGTCGCCACCATCGTGCAGCGCGCGGTGCGCGATATCGGCATGGCTTTCCGCTACGGCGGCGAGGAGTTTCTGGTGCTGCTCCCCGGCATTGACGAAGCCGAGGCGCACCAGTGCGCCAGCGAGATCTATACCCAGGTGCATAATATGACGCTGCGCGATGGTCTGACCGAAATAGGTCAGGTGGATGTGTCGATTGGTATCGCCAGCTATCCGCAGCATACCCAAAGCGACAGCCTGCTGCGCGCGGCGGACGCCGCGCTGTACCGGGCGAAAGAGCTGGGCCGCTCAAGGATTGTCAGCTTTGGCCGCCTGAAGACCGGTTAACCGGGTGAGTGCTCAGTCGCATTGAGCAGCGAGATGACTTTCCGTACTACCGCCGAACGGATATGGCGGTGGTAAACCATGCTCAGCTCACTCTCCGCCAGCCGGTCCTGAAGATCGATGTACACCACGTTATCGAGGCGTAAGGCCCGCGCCGAGACCGGAACCAGGGCCACCCCGACCCCGGCGGAGACCAGGCTAATCATCGAGGTGACGTCGTTGACCCGCTGCGCCACCTGCGGCGTAAAGCCCGCGACGCGGCAGGCGTCAATAAATACCTGCTCCAGCCCGGTGCCCTGCGGATCGTTAAGAGAGATCCAGTTATCCGCGCGCAATGAGGCCAGATTGAGCGCCCCTACCCCTGCCAGTGGATGCTGCTGATAGAGCGCCAGACAGAGCTTTTCCCGCACAAACGGCCTGACCACCAGCGCGTCCGGCGGCGAGGCCAGCGGCGCGCGGATGATGGCGATATCCAGGCGTAGATCCAGCAGCGCTTCGTAGAGCATTTGCACATCGCCATGCACCAGCGACAGCTCAATCCCCGGCCAGTCGGCGCGCAGCTCGCGCAGGAGCCCCGGCAGTTTGCTGTCGTACATCGCGCTGGAGACATACCCCAGATGCAGTCTTCCCTGCTCGCCCCGCGCGGTGCGCTGGGCGTCCAGTGCCGCCTGGTCGACCATCTCCAGCGCCAGCCGCGTCTTCTGCCAAAAGACCTCGCCCGCGGCGGTCAGGGTCAGACGGCGGTTAGCGCGGGAGAAGAGCACCACCCCCAGACGCTGCTCGAGCTGTTTGATCTGCTGGCTGAGGGCGGGCTGGGCGATATGCAACCGCTCCGCCGCCCGGTGCATATGTAACTCTTCGGCAACGACCACAAAATGGCGTAACGCTCGCAAGGACATGGCCGGACTCCGGTGGGCTTGATTGATAATAAAAATATTATCAATAAAGCATGAATGATGCAATTGATAACCATTAGCCTGCGAAGCATACTGTGCGCATCGACACGCTAAGGAGAACATCATGACCGCACCGATTCAGGATCTGCGCGACGCCATCGCGCTGCTGCAACAGCATGACAATCAGTACCTCGAAACCAATCATCCGGTGGACCCTAACGCCGAGCTGGCCGGCGTCTATCGCCATATCGGCGCCGGCGGCACCGTGAAGCGCCCCACCCGCATTGGCCCGGCGATGATGTTTAACAATATTAAGGGCTATCCGCATTCGCGCATTCTGGTGGGCATGCACGCCAGCCGCCAGCGGGCAGCGCTGCTGCTGGGCTGCGAAGCTTCGCAGCTGGCGCTGGAGGTGGGTAAAGCGGTGAAAACACCGGTCGCGCCGGTAGTGGTCCCGGCCGACAGCGCCCCCTGTCAGGAGCAGATCTTTCTGGCCGACGATCCGGACTTTGATTTGCGCACCCTGCTCCCGGCGCCCACCAACACCCCGATCGACGCCGGCCCCTTCTTCTGCCTGGGCCTGGCGCTGGCCAGCGATCCTGACGACGCCTCGCTCACCGACGTCACCATCCACCGCTTGTGCGTGCAGGGCCGGGATGAGCTGTCGATGTTTCTTGCCGCCGGCCGCCATATCGAAGTGTTTCGCCAGAAAGCCGAGGCAGCCGGAAAACCGCTGCCGATAACCATCAATATGGGTCTCGATCCAGCCATCTATATTGGCGCCTGCTTCGAAGCCCCCACCACGCCGTTTGGCTATAACGAACTGGGCGTGGCTGGCGCGCTGCGTCAGCGCCCGGTGGAGCTGGTGCAGGGCGTCAGCGTCCCGGAGAAAGCTATCGCCCGCGCCGAGATCGTTATTGAAGGCGAACTGCTGCCCGGCGTGCGCGTCAGAGAGGATCAGCACACCAACAGCGGCCACGCGATGCCGGAATTTCCCGGCTACTGCGGCGGCGCCAACCCGTCGCTGCCGGTGATCAAAGTCAAAGCGGTCACCATGCGGCACAATGCGATCCTGCAGACGCTGGTGGGACCGGGGGAAGAGCATACCACCCTCGCTGGGCTGCCGACGGAAGCCAGTATCTGGAATGCCGTCGAGGCCGCCATCCCGGGCTTCTTACAAAATGTCTACGCCCACACCGCGGGCGGCGGTAAATTTCTGGGGATCCTGCAGGTGAAAAAACGTCAGCCCGCCGACGAAGGTCGTCAGGGACAGGCTGCGCTGCTGGCACTGGCGACCTATTCCGAACTGAAAAACATCATTCTGGTTGATGAGGATGTCGATATCTTTGACAGCGACGATATCCTGTGGGCGATGACCACCCGCATGCAGGGGGATGTCAGCATCACCACCCTCCCCGGTATCCGCGGTCACCAGCTCGATCCTTCCCAGACGCCGGAATACAGTCCGTCGATCCGCGGGGAAGGTATCAGCTGCAAGACGATTTTTGACTGCACGGTCCCCTGGGCGCTGAAGCCACACTTTGAGCGTGCGCCGTTTGCCGATGTCGACCCGCGTCCGTTTGCTCCGGAGTATTTCGCCCGTCTGGAAAACGGCCACGGTCAGTAAGTCAGTCAAGCTGGGCGACTGGCGCCGGACACGCGGCGTCTGTCGCCCGATTCAGCGCCATCCGGAGCGGATGGCGAAGGCCGGGTTAATTAATCGCCGCGGCGAGGTCTTTTTTCACCTGCTCACGCTGCTCGGCAGTCAGCACCTGGCTGACGTCAAAGTAGTATTTCACACGATAGTAGCGCACCTGCTGATCCAGCTGGCCAAAAGCAGCCAGCTGCTGTTTGACTTTAGCTTCATCCCATTTCCCGGAGTGAATAACGTCGGCCAGGGCGCCGTCCTGATAGCCGCTGATTTTAATCTGGCTCACATTGTTTTCGAATCCCTGACGCAGCGCCTGGATTTTGGCGACCTGATCCTCACTCAGCTTCAGATGCTGGACAACCGGGTCCTGCGAGACAGACGGCACGTCAGCCGAGGTCGACGCCTGGCTGGCGGCGGTGAAGCAGGTGGTCAGCGCAATGGCGATCAGGGTGTTACGCAAGCGTGTATTCACAATGAGTTATCCTTCAGGCAAGTAAAAGAGACGGGATTATCATCGCGGGAATAAAGCCTATCTGTAACAAAGCATTCGTTTAAAACTGGATAAGAAAAGAATGGCAGGTCACCGAAACCTCGCCCCGGTGGGGGCTCAGCAGCAGAGAAAGATATATTCATCCTTCCAGTAACGGCCCTGACCAATGATATCCCCGGCCGCAGTGATTAACCGTTTTTGCTTTTCGGTTTCGATCCCCTCCACAATCACATGCCCGGTCAGGGTATGAATAGCCTGTAACAGCCCAGGCAAAGCGGGATCGTTTTCTTTGTCCCAGAAATAATCTTTATCCACTTTAACGCAATCGAAGCGAAATCGCTCCAGCAGCCGGAAAGTCGTGCGTCCGCGTCCAAAGTCATCCAGCCAGACCGGGCAAAGCGCCGCCAGCGTGCTCAGCGCCGTCAGTTCGCGACCGGCGATAAATTCATGAAAATTCTCATTTATTTCCAGGGCGATGTATTTACTGGCGCGCAGAAAATCACACAGATAGCGGTCGGTCAGAATAAAATGGCTTAATAAATCATCAATATTCAGCGAGATCGGCTTATTATCGACCTGGGAAAAATCAAAGACGGAAAGCAATTCGATTTGCCGGGTAAATAGTGCAAGCTTGTCGCGTTCGGTGAGCGTGGAGAAAGAAAACGTGGGCGCGGAGGTGTTATTTTGTGCGGGTGCTATAATGTCTTTAGTGAGCAATTCCCACGAGTGGTAGGCACCATCATCGCTAATAGCGGGCTCCAGAACGAAGCGATAAGAGGTATTTTTCACGTTTTCTTTAACCATTTAAAAAATACCAGAAATAAGAAAGGGTTAAAGCATGTCATATATTTCCCGCCAACAAAAATAGTTTAAAATGATCGATAAGAAACATTCGATAGCCAAAAGCTATCAAGATATAATTTATTGATCGGTAAAGTGAATTAATATAAATTTGCCACCGCTGTCATCCCCACCTAAGTCAAAATTAAAATATCGTTTCAAACCAGCCAGTTACAAAATAATCCATCACCAGGCATTGCGGCTTCATGCTTTTTCCCTACGGGGAAAAAAGCATGGAGTAATAAAACCGAAAAAAACAAGCCGCCAGTTTTTGGCATTTTTATGCCGAAGATCAATAACGCATCACCCGGCACGGCCCGCCTGCCACGCCTGCCACGCCGTCTGCAGGCGATAAATCAGGCAGACGGGTCAACGAAACGTCATATTTTCCCGCTATCTTACTGGCAAAAGAGGCGAAGTGGGAAAAGGGTAGTGAGAAGAATATACGGGGTTCCGCTGGCGCTGATGCTAGTCATGCTCAGCGCCAGCGCGTGGCTGGAACCGGCTCCGCGGCATGCCGCCAGAGGCCTGTGCGTCTGGTTTGATGGAGCAATGGTCGACTGCCTGCAGAGGCAGCGGCTGGGCCAAGGGAGGCCCGCTCACGCGCTGGCCAGACGATAAACCGGTACCCGCCGGGTGGTATTGAACAGAGTGTCGCAGACCTCCACCTCCTCAGTGATAATGGCCATACCGGACCGGCGCAGCTGGGCAATGTCCGCCGCTACCCGCTGACAGCCGAACCAGAACAGGGCATCCAACGCGGTAACCGGCAGGCCGGCGATTAATGCCTGCCGGAGTCGATCCCGGGCTGGTTTAATCTCCCGGGCGATCTGCTGGTACGGCGCCGCCGTCTGGCCCGTCGCCTCGACGCGACGAATACGGTTTGTCAGGTGGTAATGAAAGCTCTCCGGTACAGCCTGTAAATCCTGCTTCAAACTGTAGACGCAGCCGTAACGTTTGCCGTTGAAAACGGCGGCTTTACGACTGAGCTGCAGCGTCTCGCGGACGTCGGCGATCAGCTGCGGCGCGCGCACCAGCAGCAGGCGAAAAGGCAGCTCGAAGCTGGTGACATAGTCGACGTTCAGCAACGCAATGCGCAGACGCTCCTCTGCCCCGGCCTGCAGCTGACGGCACTCCTGATAGACTTCTCGCCACTGCTCCCGCAGCCGCGACGTTTCACCGGCTTCGGTAAACTGGTATTTTTCAATATCGTAATCAATTCTCCCGAGCACCGCACATTCCTTCCTGAATCAGTCCCGGCGTTATACTATCATCCTCCGGCGCGGTACCCTATGCCCAGCGCCGTCGCCTCTGTCGGTTATTTACGATAAAGATAACGGGTGATGACCACATCAAGAACAAACAGCAGGAAAATAACGCTGCTTAACCACAATAAGCCTGCGAATAAATCAAGTAATTGCATCGTTGTTCCCTCGCCGTTGGCCATAAAAATAAAGCCCCATCACCATAAGGTAGTTAAGAACTACCTTAACAGCCACAGATTAAAAATTATTTAGCGATATGAAATCCCGAGCCCTTGCAGGTTCATTTTACTGACATCAAATTGTCATCAAACAATGTCTATCATCAGCCGACGCCGCAGGATGGTTCCTGCCGTCATGGTATCGCCGGCAAACGCGCGACCGCACGGTTTAACAACACGGAATAATATCGCCCTACCTCACTCTTACTGTCATTGCATAATCTTATATCAGGCGCCATTACCATTCTGCTGAATAATCCGGAATGCGCTATAAGTCATAAACGCCCTGCTGATTGGTTGACCATGGAGAAATACGATGCCCAGCGAAAAAGCCCGCAGCCTTGACCATTTCTATGAGTTACTGGCGACAGGACAACATCAGAAAATCGAACTCGATTTTGACGTCGCCGCAGACGATTTTTTTAAAATCGCCACCGAGTTTGGCGACATTGGCGCGAGGATCACCCGGGTGAATGAGCGATTTATTATTAAGATCAAGTCGCCAAAAGCGTAAGCCTCTGCCCGCCTTCCCCGGCGGGCGTCAGGCCAGCATCATGCGGGCTCTGTGGCTCGCAGGGAGTCACAGCCTGCCCCTGATTGAACGCACATCGCGTGGGTACGCTTTCCTGTTGGCGGGTGACACCTTGCGCCTGTTGAACTTTGCCGCCGTCTCCACGCCCGGAACCCTTTTTGACCCCGCGGTGATCCGGGTGGAGAAGATAACGATCGGTATCTTAAGCGCCGACCTGACCGACGGCTTCGGGCTGCCGGTGCGCCCCCATATTGACACCCTGCCCAAGCAAGGAGGGAACGGATCGCCGGTCTGCCCGCGACTATCTGGTTCATTCCCGGGCCGCCGGCGCGTATCTCGCTCAGTGATAGCCTTCACTGCCGGACACTTTGCCGCGAAAGACGTAATAGCTCCAGGCGGTATACATCAGGATCACCGGGATGATCAGCAGCGCCCCCGGCAGCATAAATACCTGGCTGGAGGGCGGCGCGGCGGCATCCCACAGGGAGATGTGCGGCGGAATAATGTTCGGCCAGACGCTGATTCCCAGCCCGCTGAAGCCGAGGAATATCAGGCCCAGCGTCAGGATAAAGGGACGAGCATGGCTTGCGGGGCGCGCGCTCAGGCGCCAGATCCACAAGCTCAGGGTCAGCACCAGGATCGGCACCGGCACGAACCAGAAGAAATTGGGCAGCGTAAACCAGCGTTCCGCCACGTAGCGCCAGCCCAACGGCGTCCAGACGCTGACCACCGCGATCACCGCCATCAACGCCAGCAGCGCCTTGCGGGTCAGCTCGCGCATCCGTTGCTGCAACGCGCCTTCGCTTTTCATGATCAGCCACGTGGTGCCCAACAGCAGATAGGCTACTACCAGCCCCAGACCGCAGAACAGATTGAAGGGGGTAAGCCAGTCCAGCGTCGAGCCGGCGAAGCGGCGGTCAGCCACCGCAAAGCCGTTGATAAACGCACCGACGACAATCCCCTGGCTGAAGGTCGCCAGCAGCGAGCCGCCAGCGAAGGCATAGTCCCAGAAGGTGCGATGCGAGGGAACCGCTTTAAAGCGAAACTCAAACGCCACGCCGCGGAAAATCAGGCCGATGAGCATCGCCGTCAGCGGGATAACCAGCGCATCGGTGATCACCGCGTAAGCCAACGGAAAGGCGCCGAACAGCCCTGCCCCGCCGAGCACCAGCCAGGTTTCGTTACCATCCCAGACGGGCGCCACGCTGTTAACCATCACGTCGCGCTCTTCGGCGTCATGCACCACGCTGAACAGCATTCCGATGCCTAAATCGAAACCATCCATCACGATATACATCAACGTGGCGAAGACAATGATGACAAACCAAATCACCGAGATATCGATGCTCATGATGCGTTCTCCTCATCCCGCACCGGCTCTGCCGCCGAGAGCGGACGCGCCGGGGTGCCTGCGGTTTGCGAGGTCAGCTCCGTCACCGGCTGCGGCCCTTTTTTGATAAGCCGGAAGATATAGTAATACCCCACGCCAAACACCGCGCAGTAGACCACGATAAATACCAGCAGGCTAATAGCCATCTGCAGCGTACTGTGCAACGACACCGCGTCCCGGGTGCGCAGCAAACCGTAGATCACCCACGGCTGACGGCCCATCTCGGTGGTCACCCACCCGGCGACCAGCGCAATCAGACCGGCGGGTCCCATACAGAGCGCAAACCACTGGAAGGGACGCGAATGGTACAGCCGCCGCCGATAGCGAAGCCAGGCGCTGCAGATCCCTAAGGCGATCATCAACACCCCCATCCCCACCATAATGCGAAACGACCAGAACACGGCGGGCGAATAGGGCCGGTCCTCTTTCGGGAAATCTTTCAGGGCCGGCACCTGCTTATGCAGGCTGTGGGTGAGGATCAGGCTGCCGAGCGCCGGGATCTCCAGGCCATAGCGGGTGCGCTCCTGTTCCATATCCGGCAGACCAAACAGCAGCAGCGGGGTGGCCTCGCCGGGCCGGTTTTCCCAGTGTCCCTCAATCGCCGCAATCTTCGCCGGCTGATGTTCGAGGGTATTAAGACCGTGCATATCACCCACCACCGCCTGGATCGGTGCCACCAGCAGCGCCATCCACATCGCCATCGACAGCATTTTGCGGATGGCCGGCGAGTCGTTGCCGCGCAGCAGATGCCAGGCGGCGGAGGCCCCGACGAACATGGCGCTACTGAGAAACGCGGCGATCGCCATATGGAATAAGCGATACGGGAACGAGGGATTAAAGATAATCGCCAGCCAGTCCTGCGGGATGAGGTGGCCATTTTCGAGGGTAAAACCCTGCGGCGTCTGCATCCAGCTATTGGAGGCGAGGATCCAGAAGGTGGAGACCAGGGTGCCAAGGGCTACCATGCAGGTGGTAAAAAAATGCAGCGCTGGCGGCACCTTGCTCCAGCCGAACAGCATCACGCCGAGGAATCCCGCTTCGAGGAAGAAGGCTGTCAGCACTTCATACAGCAGCAACGGGCCGGTAATACTGCCGGCAAATTGAGAGAATCCGCTCCAGTTGGTGCCGAACTGATAGGACATGACTAATCCGGAAACCACGCCCATACCAAAATTGACGGCGAAAATTTTCAGCCAGAAGTTGTAGAGCGAGCGCCAGACGTTATCCCGGGTTCTCAGCCACATCCCCTCCAGCACCACAAGGTAGCTGGCAAGACCGATGGTGATGGCCGGAAACAGAATATGGAAGGAAACGGTAAAGGCAAATTGCAGTCGGGCCAGATGAAACGCGTCAAATTCAAACATAATCCGCACCATCATTGTGAAACGCCCCGGCCGCAGCCGGGGCTTATGCGAACATCACTTAGCCGATGATGACGTGTTTTGCTTACCGGCGCCGAGTTCGGCGCCGGTCAAAGGATCACCCTGCGGGTCAGACTGTGTTCGCTTCAGCATCGCTTTGCACAGCGCTTCCTGCTCCGGCGTCAGGCCGACAGAGGCGCTGCCATCTCCGCCATCCACGGCCGGCTGCGGATCCTTGACATAATCGAAGTGTTTGTCACTGTTCCAGCTGCCGCGTACTTCTCCACCCTCAGACATATTGTAGTAGGTGTTCGCGTACTCGCTAATGGGCGGCAGTTTGCCCGGTGGATAGTTATTACGAATCGACTGCAGCGCTTTCTCAAAAGAGAGCTGATGCGCCGCTTCGCGAGTCATCAGGAACGCCAGCGCGTCCTTCACGCCGGGATCGTCGGTCACGTTGATCAGCCGTTCATAGACGATCTTCGCCCTCGCCTCCGCCGCGACGTTCGATCGCAGGTCTGCGGTGGGTTCGCCGATAGTATCAATGTAGGCCGCTGTCCACGGCACGCCCGCCGAGTTGGTCAGCGGAGTACCGCCGCCGTAGAGCAGCGACGTAATATGGCTGTCGTTGCCGTTGGCGGTGAGCGAACGATAGAGTTCCGCCTCGCTCTCGGTGCCCTCCGCCAGCGCCCCTTTGGCGCCTTTATTTAGCATGCCGACCAGGGTGCCAATGATCTCCAGATGGCTTAGCTCCTCTGTCGCGATATCCATCAGCATGTCTTTACGGCCGGGATCGTCATCGCTTAATCCCTGAGTGAAATAACGACACGCGGCGGCCAGCTCGCCCTGAGGGCCGCCAAACTGTTCGAGCAGTAAATTCGCGAGCCCCGGGTTGGGTTCAGCAACGCGCACGGTATACTGCAGTTGTTTCACATGACGAAACATAGGCCTGCCTCCTGGGTTATTTTTTCGCTTCTACGCCGTCAGCATCTGAACGCAGGAGAAACTGCTCCGTGGTCTGAGGAATATGTTTGATCAGCCAGTCGGCCATTTCCCGCTCTTCCGCCAGGATGGCCTCAATGGCTGGGATGGAGGCGGTATCGCCCGCTTTTTCAGCGGCCGCCAGCAGAGAGGTATAGCAGGCGATCTCAAACTGCTCGAAAACGTACCCGCTGATCGAGCCTTTGACGATTTCATCGGAAGGAAACATTCCGCCAATGGACTGGCCAAGAGCCGCCATTTTACTCATCGAATCTTTAATCACCGAGCGCGAAATGTCGTTGCGGTCGAGGATCTCTTCCAGCACGGTAATTTGCCGTTTGGTCTCATTAATATGCTGTTCGATTCTGGCACGGAGATCCGGATAATTATCGATACGGCCAGCCATTGATTCCAGCATGGATTCTGCCTGTTTTTCCATGGCATGCGCATCTCGTAGCCAGTCATGATAATGTTCAATGTGATTCATCGTGATTTCCTCGTGTCAGGGAGCGTTTATTTTTCCGCTTTTTTATTAATATTACCTACCGCCAGGTCGGTTAATTTAACATCGGTTTGCTTTTCTTCTTCCAGGGTTTCGGCCAGCAGTTTGACCGCTTTTTTATAACCCAACTGTTCCGCCAGGGTAACCAGGGTACCGTAACTGGCAATTTCGTAATGCTCGACCTTTTGCGCAGCGGCAATTAACGCGGCATCGCGTACCTCATTTTTTTCCGTGCTCTCAACGACTTCATTGGCCTCTTCGATCAATCCTTCCATGGCCACGCATTTCATGCGTTTTATTTTCAGACCAGATTCCTGCTCAATAATCTGGTCGATACGTTCAATCTGGCCCTGGGTTTCTTCAAGATGAGCATTGAACGCCGCGCTGAGTTTTTCACTGGACGCCGCTCTGGCCAGTTTTGCCAGCCCGCGGGTTAATTGTTTCTCTGCGCTGTAGGTATCTGAGAGCAGGTGAATAAATACATCTTCAATGCTTTTCATATTCATAGAAATACCTTCTGGAGTCAGAACATAACTGCGAGTCTGTGACAGACTCGCAGGAGATACTTTCACTTCAGGGTGCAAGGAAAAGGATAATCAGGAATTATCGGACTTGCGGCCACCACCGTGGCTGTTTTGTCCGCCTTTTTTACCCGCCTCAGACGCACGCTGCGGATCATTTTTAAAGTTCCCGCCGCTGTGCTGACCACCTTTACGACCTGCTTCAGAAGCTTTTTCACGGTCTTCAGCAAAATTTCCGGAACCACCACGATGCTCTGCCATATTTCACCTCATGTATATCGGTTATGTCAGTACGATACGAAAATATTCCGTATCACTCGTCGTTCGATATTTAAATCTAGCGGGTAATGCTGGTTAGTCAAATTATTATCCCGTGTTTTTGATGCCTTTTAGGAGTAATTCGGAATAATTCTACAAAACACATCAAAAATAACCAGACGGTACATTACCGCTAACTTACTGTGTTCAGGGAAATAATGCACACAGAGCACCATTGTGGCAAAGAATTATTTATACCGGCGGAGTACTCCTGTTGGGTTATATAACAAAGCGGCAGTAATTCCCTTAGTCTGGTTGAAATTCAGATTTTTTCTTTTTTTAAGGCCAAAAAAAAGCCGCTGGGGAAGCGGCTGGAAAATAAAACGGAGCGAATATCATGCCCGATTAAGCCTGGCATACATAAGGGGAATAGGCAAATAACCTAAAATAACCTCAAAAAACCAGCCGCTAAATAAGCGAAGCGTGGAATACATTCACTGAGTGGAATATCACGCAGTTCCATTATAAGTACTCTACGCTTTATTTTTACTGTGGTTTATCGGCGGCAATAACGTTAGGTCACAATGCCTTTTCGCCTGCTGCTATCAGCCATTCTCTCCAGGAGAAGACTTTATGAAAGCACTCACTTATCATGGCCCCCATCATGTCAGCGTCGACACCATGCCCGACCCGGCCCTTGAGGCGCCGGACGATATTATTCTGCGCGTCACGGCGACGGCGATCTGCGGTTCCGATCTGCACCTTTACCGCGGTAAGATCCCCGGCACGCACCATGGTGATATTTTCGGCCATGAATTTATGGGGGAAGTGGTGGAAGCCGGTTCCGAGGTCACCGCGGTTCGTAAAGGCGATCGGGTGGTTATCCCGTTTGTCATCGCCTGCGGAGACTGCTTCTTTTGTCGCCTGCAGCAATATGCCGCCTGCGAAAGCACCAATAGCGGCCAGGGGGCGACGCTCAACCGAAAAGGCATTTCGCCACCGGCGGCCCTGTTCGGCTACAGCGATTTGTACGGCGGGATCCCCGGCGGCCAGGCGGAATATGTGCGCGTTCCCAAAGCCAATACCGGACCGTTTAAAGTGCCGGACACCTTACCCGATGAAAAGGTGCTGTTTCTGTCAGATATTCTGCCTACCGCCTGGCAGGCGGTAAAAAACGCCGAGGTCAAACCCGGCAGCAGCGTGGCTATTTTTGGCGCCGGCCCGGTTGGCCTGCTGTGTGCCTCCTGCGCCAGGCTCAATGGCGCAGAGCAGATATTTATCATCGATCATAACGATTACCGACTCGACTTCGCGCAGCGGCGCTATGGCGCGATCCCGATAAACTTCGACCACCATGACGATCCGGCGCAGTGGATTATCGACAACACCGCCGGCCATCGCGGCGTCGATGCGGTGATTGACGCCGTCGGCTTCGAGGCGAAAGGCAGCCTTACGGAAACCGTCCTCAGCACCCTGAAAATCGAGGGCAGCAGCGGGAAAGCGCTGCGCCAGTGCATCGCTGCCGTGCGCCGCGGCGGCATCGTCAGCGTGCCCGGGGTTTACGCCGGTTTCATTCACGGATTTATGTTTGGCGATGCCTTTGATAAGGGGCTGACCTTCAGAATGGGGCAAACCCACGTCCATGCCTGGTTGCCGGATCTACTGGCGCTTATTGAGCAAGGGTTGCTCACCCCGGAGGAGATTGTCACTCACCATATGCCTCTGGAGGAGGCCGCGCGCGGCTATCAGATCTTTGAGAAACGTGAAGAGGCATGCCGCAAAGTGATCCTCGTGCCGGGGATGCAGCCCGGAAAGGCAACGCTTTGAGGCGGAGATTAACGCAGCGAAATCCCTCGGAGGCCAGTCTGCGCCGTGCTATAAAAACAGCATGCGCTGGCCGGCCGTCGCTGATACAGCCGTTAACCACAGGGGAAGGAAATGCTCGAGTTACGCCCGAATTGCGAATGCTGTGATAAAGATCTGCCGCCAGACTCACGCGAAGCGTTTATCTGTTCGTTCGAGTGCACCTTTTGCCAGGACTGCATGACGGCGCGGCTTAACGGCCATTGCCCGAACTGCGGCGGCGAACTAGTGCGGCGTCCGGTGCGTCCCGAAAAGGCGCTCCGGCGCCACCCCGCCTCCACCCTGCGCCGCCATGGGCAGTAAAACCGGATGAGCAGGCGTAGCGAAAAGGAGCCCTCGGGCTCCCTTTCTTCATCCTTATTTCGCTGCCGAAAAGCGCCACTCTGCGGCGGTCGACAGCGTCACAAATGGCCCGGCAAGGGTGACATTGTGATGGCCAATGATGTCAGGCGCTGATAAACGTTCGTTATCCATGGTTGAGTGCGTATCTGAGATCAGCACCGTCCGTAATCCCAGCGCCGATGCCGCTCGGCAGGTCGTGTCCACGCAGAATTCGGTTTTCATCCCGGCAATAACCAGCTGTTTTACGCCGGCCTGAGCGAGCTGATGCGCAAGGTCAGTTTGCTGAAAACAGGAAGGGTACTTTTTAATAAAGACGATATCCCGCTCGCCGTTAACACCCATCTCAGGCAGCAGTTGAGTTAATGGACTTTGCGCGGAGAACGGAGAGTCGTCAGCTCCGGTATGGCGGGCAAAGAAGACGGGCACCTCAGCCTGTCTCGCTTTTTCAATCAGCAGGCAAACGTTCGCCAGAAGCGCATCGGCCTGATACGGGGAAACCGGGCCACGGAAAAGCCCCTGCTGCATATCGATAATTAACAGGGCATCCTCAGATGAAATCATGATGGGTCTCCATTCAGTCTGTCACGAACGGAGAGGTCTCTCCCCGTCCACATTGGCGGGGAGTGAGGATCTGTTTGTCAGGAGCCGGTCACAGATACGCCCACACCACCGCAGGTTACGGTCGTGGTGGTGACGGTGGTGGTTGGCTGCACTGACGTAATCATTATCTGACCTTCACTTATTCTTTACAGATAAAACATAAGCGCCATTAAAACGGCTCTTTTCTTATAGCATTGAGCTGAGACGGATGGCAATTTATGCGTGAACAACGCAGCCGCTTTACGCAACCATTAACGGCTTACAATATAGGCGCGAAGGATTTCACCTGCTGAAAGAATATGTTTCACAGTATATGCCCGAGCCTCCTGTGGATTATTTTGCTGGCAGGCCATCAGGATCTGCTGATGCTCATCCTGGAATTTCAGCGTATCCGACAGCAGTCTGTTCTGAAAAAGCTCATATCTTTCAATCTGCTCGCGCAATTCACCGATCATCTTCAACAGGCGCTGATTGTTACACTTCCGATACAGCAGTTCATGAAACTCCCGGTTATACCTCCCCTGCAGCTCGGGTTCAGAAGCGCTACTCAGCAGCTGATGCACCAGCTCTGCCCGGGCAAGCGTTTCCGGGTCCATATTCTCCAGGCTATGAAAAATGGCTTCACCTTCCAGGAGTGCCCGCAGCTGATAAATTTCATCGACATCTGCGGCCGTCAGCGTTTTCACCACCGCGCCACGATTTCTGAAAATCTCAACCAGACCTTCGCGCTCAAGCTGCTGTATCGCTTCTCTCATTGGGATACGGCTGACAGAAAACTGGCAGGCCAGGTCGCGCTCCACAAGCCGGTCGCCATCTCGCAATGCCCCCTTGTTGATTAAGATTTTTAACTCACTGGCAAGGATATCGGCGGTCGAACGGGTAGCAGCGTTCATTTGGCTCTCTTTACATCATTCATAAATGGTATACCATTATACCATTCGAGCCAACGTCATGACAACCTTGCGATTCTACCTGCGGCTTCGTTCAGGCAATGCAACTGGACGATACCGCAGTGAAGAAATTCATCCCTCTATAGAGAAAGGCAAACCAATGGAACATGCTTATACCAGTCATATCACATGGACCGGCAATCAGGGCACGGGTACCTCGGGTTACAAGGCTTATGCCCGGACCTGGGATATCGCGGTAAAGGGAAAAGAACCCATTCATTGTTCAAATGATCCATTACTGGGCGGCGATCCCGGCAAAATGAACCCGGAAGATCTCCTGCTCTCTTCTCTCTCTGCCTGTCACATGCTGTGGTACTTACATCTGGCCTCAGATGCCGGCATTACGGTCATGGAATATCAGGACTCGCCGGTGGCAACGGGTGAAGTATTAAAAGGGGGCGCGGGTCGCTTTATTTCTGCTACCCTCCGGCCGAAAATCACCGTATTACCAGGTACCGATCTCGACGCCGCCGCGGCCCTTCATCAGCAGATCCATCACGTCTGTTTTATCGCCCGATCGGTCAATTTCCCGGTCAGCTACCAGCCTGAATTTATTATCTTTAACGCAGAGTAACTCGTTTCTGGCGCGATCATCCGGTGCGCAGGAAATGTGGCTGGGGTATCCAACCTCAGCCACACTTCGCTGCACACCGAAGCATCCTGCTCTGGTCGTCATTAGACTGCAGGGAAATTCACCACGGAGCAGACTTATGATTGCAGTACTTTTTGAGGCCGACGCCTTACCGGAAGCACAGGAAAGATATCTTCAGCTGGCGGCCGGGCTGACGCCTTTGCTTTCAGACACGCCGGGGTTTATTGCCATCGAGCGTTTTCAGAGCCTGAATTCGCCCGGCAAAATCCTTTCGCTATCCTGGTGGGAAGATGAAGCATCGGTGGCCAACTGGCAGCAAAATGAGCGGCATCTGGCTGCCCAGCGCGAAGGCAAAGCATCGATTTTTTCATACTACAGAATACGCGTTGCCCGCGTGTTCCGGGATTACTCATCGGATCGGGGAGCACAGCCAGATGTATGATATTCACGTCATTCTCAGCAACGCGCCGGGCTCGCTTGGCGCAATGGGTATGGCGCTGGGTAACAACGGCGTGGGGCTCGAAGGCGGTGGCGTATTCACCACGCCTGATGCCGGACATGCGCATTTTCTGGTGGAAGACGGTGAGAAAGCCCGCAGGGTGCTGACCGAGGCCGGTTTTGCCGTCAGCAGTGTATGCCGTCCTCTGATCAGAAAGTTACCTCAGGAACGACCAGGGGAACTGGGCGACATCGCAGACACCCTTGCCCGCAATGGCATTAATATTCTGGTACAGTACAGCGACCACCGTAACCGGCTCATTCTCATTACCGATGATGACACCCGGGCAGCGGAAGTGACCAAAAAATGGGCCATACTTTCTGAATGAATCTCCTGAAAACGCAGCAAGACAGTGAGCCAGAGGCGGCACTGGAAACCGCGATGGCGATGGTGGCCTCCGCCCTCTCTGACCCGTCAAGGGTCAGTATTCTCTGCGCGCTGATGGATGGGCGCGCATGGACGGCAACCGAACTCAGTACGGTTGCCGAGGTGTCTGCCTCCACCACCAGCGGGCATCTTGCCCGACTGCTCAGCAACGGGCTGGTGGTGTGTCTCGCGCAGGGGCGTCACCGCTATTACCGCCTGGCAGGCGCGCATATCGCCGGGCTGCTGGAAAACCTGATGGGCGTCTCAATGCAGGCGCATAAGGCGCTGGCCACCAGCACGCCGGTGACGCTTCGCTATGCCCGCACCTGCTACGACCATCTGGCGGGCGAACTGGCGGTGAAGATTTATGAGTTTATGCTGCGGGAAAAATGGCTGGCGGCCGATGGGCAGTCCCTGACGTCAGCCGGTAAAATCCAGCTTGAAAGCCTGGGCGCGGTACTTAACGCTCGCCCGCGACGTAAGCCTTGCTGCCCCTGTCTTGACTGGAGCGAAAGACGTTTTCATCTGGGAGGCGACGCCGGTTCGGCGCTGATGGCGCTGTTTGAGCAGAAAGGATGGATAACCCGCGCGCCGGGATATCGGGAAGTGCAAGTGACGGATAGCGGCAGAGCGGCGCTGGCCCGGCTGTTTAATCTGAAGGTGGGTGGATAGCCTGAGTTTAGGCTACATCACATTTTCGCCGAACGGCACCGGTTTAAGCCGGTCGGGCCATCAGTAAGACCCCTGGCGTTCAATCCATACCCACTTGCGATCTCGCGGTAAACTGAGCTAGCCCTGTTGTAAGCGCATGGCTTTGATGGACATTGTGTTGCGGGAAATCGACCATGGTACCGCGCAGCGAGCGTCCGGCAAAATAACGGCCTGAATGCGATAAAAAAACGGGAGCCCATCGGCTCCCGCTTTAACTTAATCCACTAACGGGATTACATGTTCGCGATAATCGCGTCGCCAAACTCGCTACATTTCAGCAGTTTAGCGCCTTCCATCAGACGTTCGAAGTCATAGGTCACGGTCTTGGCGGCGATAGCGCCTTCCATGCCTTTAACGATCAGGTCTGCGGCTTCGAACCACTGCATGTGGCGCAGCATCATCTCTGCGGACAGGATGATGGAGCCCGGGTTCACTTTGTCCTGGCCAGCATACTTCGGCGCAGTACCGTGAGTCGCTTCGAACAGCGCGCACTCGTCGCCGATATTGGCGCCCGGGGCGATACCGATACCGCCAACCTGTGCCGCCAGCGCGTCAGAGATGTAGTCGCCGTTGAGGTTCATACAGGCGATAACGTCGTATTCCGCAGGACGCAGCAGGATCTGCTGCAGGAAGGCGTCGGCGATCACGTCTTTTACCACGATCTCTTTACCGGTGTTCGGGTTCTTGATTTTCACCCACGGGCCGCCGTCGATCAGCTCGCCGCCGAACTCTTCGCGAGCCAGCTGGTAGCCCCAGTCTTTGAACGCGCCTTCGGTGAACTTCATAATGTTGCCTTTGTGCACCAGAGTGACGGAATCACGATCGTTGGTGATCGCATACTCAATGGCTGCACGAACCAGACGTTTGGTGCCTTCTTCAGAGCACGGCTTGATGCCGATGCCGCAATGTTCCGGGAAGCGAATTTTCTTCACGCCCATCTCATCGCGCAGGAATTTGATCACTTTGTCTGCTTCAGCAGAGTCGGCTTTCCACTCGATGCCTGCATAGATATCTTCGGAGTTTTCACGGAAGATAACCATGTCGGTCAGTTCCGGGTGCTTAACCGGGCTCGGGGTGCCCTGGTAGTAACGTACCGGACGCAGGCAGACGTAGAGATCCAGCTCCTGGCGCAGCGCCACGTTCAGGGAACGAATGCCGCCGCCGACTGGGGTAGTCAGAGGACCTTTGATAGCAACGCGGTAGTCACGAATCAGATCGAGGGTTTCAGCTGGCAGCCAGACATCCTGGCCATAGACGTGGGTCGATTTCTCACCGGTGTAAACTTCCATCCAGGAAATTTTACGCTCGCCCTTATAGGCTTTCTCAACGGCGGCATCAACCACTTTCAGCATCGCTGGGGTAACGTCAACGCCGATACCGTCACCTTCAATGAACGGGATAATCGGATTGTGAGGGACGTTCAGTTTGCCGTTTTGCAGGGTGATTTTTTGACCTTCCGCCGGAACTACTACTTTGCTTTCCATTAACCTCTCCTTCGAGCGCTTCTGGTTCTGCTCTTCCCTCTTCACGCGAGCCTGGTGTTGGCTGAGTCGGCCAGCTTCGGAGTACCGGGTCATCCCGCTAACCGGAGCTATCGCGTCCGTGTCGCCTTCCTGCCTGTGTTGCGAATCGGTTTGAGCAATTTTTTGTTAATAATTTGTAATGAGCATGTCAATACTACCTGAATGTTTGCGTCCATGAAAGGCATTCGTAATTAGGCTATAATGCGGCAATTGATAGAGCCTGAAAATACCATGCAGAAAACTTCATTTAGAAAACATCGCGTTGAGCGATTCAGCACACAACAAGTCACCAGACAACGTAAAGAACGCCAGCCAAAAACTGTGATCTTGTTCAATAAACCCTATGATGTGTTGCCGCAATTTACCGACGAGGCCGGGCGCAGCACGCTGAAAGATTTTATTCCCGTGGCGGGCGTCTACGCCGCAGGTCGACTCGATCGCGACAGCGAAGGGCTGCTGGTGCTGACCAACGATGGCGCGCTGCAGGCGAAGCTGACCCAGCCGGGTAAACGCACCGGCAAGATCTACTACGTCCAGGTGGAAGGCGAACCCACGCCCGAGGCGCTGGCCGCTTTGCGCGACGGCGTCACCCTCAACGACGGCCCCACCCTGCCTGCCGGCGTAGAACTTGTGGAGGAGCCCGCCTGGCTGTGGCCGCGCAACCCGCCGATTCGTGAGCGCAAATCGATCCCCACCCGCTGGCTGAAGATCACGCTCTACGAGGGACGCAACCGTCAGGTGCGCCGGATGACCGCCCACGTCGGCTTCCCTACCCTGCGGCTGATCCGCTACGCCATGGGCGGCTACACCCTCGACGGGCTGGCCAACGGCGACTGGCGCAAAGCCGAATAACCGAAAAGGAAAAGCGATGTTTAAACCTCATGTCACTGTTGCCTGCGTGGTTCACGCCCAGGATAAATTTCTCATCGTCGAAGAGACCATTAACGGCAAAGCATTGTGGAACCAGCCGGCGGGCCATCTCGAGGCCAATGAAACGCTGCTGCAGGCCGCCGAACGTGAACTGTGGGAGGAGACAGGCATTCGCGCCACGCCGCAGCACTTCATCCGCATGCATCAGTGGCTGGCCCCCGATAACACCCCGTTTCTGCGCTTCCTGTTCGCCATCGAACTTAGCGATCTGTGCGCCACTGAACCGCACGACAGCGATATCGATCGCTGCCTGTGGCTCAGTGCTGAGGAAATTCTTAACGCGCCAAACCTGCGCTCGCCGCTGGTTGCCGAAAGCATTCGCTGCTACCTGCAGGACCCGCGCCAGCCGCTGTCGCTGATTGGCGCATTTAACTGGCCGTTCACAGGGGGTGAATGAACGGTGAGCGCGTGCTAGAATACGCCGCCTCGAAGTTCAATGTAGCGAGTATTTCCATGTCAGAAAGCCAGAAAAAAGTGATCGTCGGCATGTCCGGCGGCGTCGACTCCTCGGTCTCCGCGTACCTGTTGTTGCAGCAAGGGTATAAGGTGGAAGGCCTGTTCATGAAGAACTGGGAGGAAGACGACGGCGAGGAATACTGCACCGCCGCCGCCGACCTTGCCGATGCGCAAGCGGTCTGCGATAAGCTGGGCATTGAACTGCACACCGTTAACTTTGCCGCCGAATATTGGGATAACGTCTTTGAGCTCTTCCTGGAAGAGTACAAAGCCGGCCGCACGCCGAACCCGGATATTCTGTGCAATAAAGAGATCAAATTTAAAGCCTTTCTCGAGTTTGCTGCCGAAGACCTCGGCGCCGACTACATCGCCACCGGGCACTATGTGCGCCGCGCCGATGTCGACGGTAAAAGCCAGCTGCTGCGCGGACTCGACGGCAATAAAGATCAGAGCTACTTCCTTTATACCCTCAGCCACGAGCAGATTGCCCAGAGCCTGTTCCCGGTGGGTGAACTGGAAAAACCGCAGGTGCGTAAGATCGCCGAAGAGCTGGATCTGATCACCGCGAAGAAAAAAGATTCCACCGGCATCTGCTTTATCGGCGAGCGTAAATTCCGCGATTTCCTTGGCCGTTACCTGCCGGCGCAGCCGGGCAAAATCCTCACCGTCGACGGCGAGGAGATCGGTACCCATCAGGGGTTGATGTACCACACCCTGGGCCAGCGTAAAGGGCTGGGTATCGGCGGCACCAAAGAGGGTAGTGAAGATCCATGGTACGTGGTCGATAAAGACGTTGAGAATAATATTCTTATCGTCGCCCAGGGCCATGACCACCCGCGCCTGATGTCCGTCGGTCTGATTGCCCAACAGCTGCACTGGGTTGACCGTGAACCGCTGCAGGGCACCCTGCGCTGCACGGTGAAAACCCGCTATCGCCAGACCGATATCCCCTGCACCGTTACCGCGCTGGATGAAGACCGTATCGAAGTCCGCTTCGATGAGCCGGTCGCGGCGGTGACACCGGGCCAGTCCGCGGTATTCTATTTGGGTGAAGTGTGTCTCGGCGGCGGAATTATTGAACAACGACTGCCTCTGCAGTCCTGAACGCGCGTTATTTCCGCCGGGACGAACCGCCCCGGCGGCTGACAAGGAGTATGTGTGGCGAAGAATTACTATGACATCACCCTGGCGCTGGCTGGCGTTTGCCAGGCGGCGCGACTGGTTCAGCAACTGGCGCATCAGGGACATTGCGACAGCGATGCCCTGCATGTGTCGCTGAACAGCATCATCGACCTCGATCCCGAGTCGACGCTGGCGGTGTTCGGTGGCAGTGAAGCCAATCTTCGCCTCGGCCTTGAAACGCTGCTCGGGGTGCTCAATACCAGCAGCCGTCAGGGCCTCAATGCGGAACTCACCCGCTATACCCTGAGCCTGATGGTGCTGGAGCGCAAGCTCGCCGCCAGTAAAGGGGCGATGGACACGCTCGGCAACCGCATCGCCGGCCTGCACCGTCAGCTGGAGCACTTTGACCTGCAGTCCGAAACGCTGCTCAGCGCCATGGCGGGCATCTATGTCGATGTGATAAGCCCGCTGGGCCCGCGTATTCAGGTGACCGGCTCCCCTGCCGTGCTGCAAAGCCCGCAGGTGCAGGCGAAAGTTCGCTCAGCGCTGCTTGCGGGTATTCGCGCCGCGGTGCTCTGGCATCAGGTGGGCGGCGGACGTCTCCAGCTTATGTTTTCCCGTAATCGTCTGGTTAACCAGGCAAAGCAAATTCTTGCTCATTTAACCCCGGAGTTGTGATCTATGGAATTATCCTCACTGACCGCCGTTTCCCCTGTAGACGGCCGCTACGGCGATAAAGTCAGCGCGCTGCGCGGTATCTTCAGCGAATTCGGTTTGCTGAAATTCCGCGTTCAGGTGGAAGTACGTTGGCTGCAAAAACTGGCCGCCCACGCAGCGATCAAGGAAGTTCCTGCTTTTGCTGCCGACGCAAACGGTTTCCTTGACAAAATCGTTGCCGATTTCAGCGTCGAAGACGCCGAGCGCATCAAAACCATCGAGCGCACCACTAATCACGATGTGAAAGCGGTAGAGTACTTTCTGAAAGAGAAAGTCGCTGACATCGCCGAACTGCACGCCGTGTCGGAGTTTATTCACTTCGCCTGTACGTCCGAAGACATCAATAACCTCTCCCACGCGCTGATGCTGAAAACCGCCCGCGACGAAGTGGTTCTGCCTTACTGGCGCAAACTGATTGACGCGGTAAAAGATCTGGCGACCCAGTACCGCGATGTGCCGCTGCTCTCCCGTACCCACGGCCAGCCAGCGACACCGTCCACCATGGGTAAAGAGATGGCCAACGTCGCCTACCGTATGGAGCGCCAGTACCGTCAGCTGAACCAGGTGGAAATCCTTGGTAAAATCAACGGCGCGGTGGGTAACTACAACGCCCACATCGCCGCTTACCCGGAAGTCGACTGGCATCAGTTCAGCGAAGAGTTTGTTACTTCGCTGGGCATTCAGTGGAACCCGTACACCACGCAGATCGAGCCGCATGACTATATCGCTGAGCTGTTTGACTGCATCGCGCGCTTTAACACCATTCTGATCGACTTCGATCGCGACGTGTGGGGCTACATCGCGCTCAACCACTTCAAACAGAAGACCATCGCCGGGGAAATCGGCTCCTCCACCATGCCGCACAAGGTGAACCCGATTGACTTCGAAAACTCCGAAGGCAACCTCGGCCTGGCCAATGCGGTCATGCAGCACCTGGCCAGCAAACTGCCGGTTTCCCGCTGGCAGCGCGACCTGACCGACTCCACCGTCCTGCGTAACCTCGGCGTGGGCATCGGCTATGCGCTGATCGCCTATCAGTCCACCCTCAAAGGGATCAGCAAGCTGGAGCTGAACCAGGATCGCCTGCTGGACGAACTGGATCACAACTGGGAAGTACTGGCTGAGCCGATCCAGACCGTGATGCGTCGTTACGGTATCGAAAAACCGTACGAGAAGCTGAAAGAGCTGACCCGCGGCAAACGCGTGGACGCGGAAGGGATGAAGCAGTTTATTGACAGCCTCGCCCTGCCGGAAGAGGAAAAAGTGCGTCTCAAAGCGATGACCCCGGCCAACTATATCGGTCGGGCAACCACCATGGTTGACGAGCTGAAGTAATCGCCCTGCCCCTCTTTCCGCCGGAAAGAGGGGCGTTTTATCGCCGGAAAGCGATCAGATCCAAACGTCGTTCACCGCCGTCCGCTCGCCGCCCTCGTGGCCGGTATTTAACACCCCGCGCGGTTCAATCAGCATCAGCTTCGCTTCCGTCTCCGTCGAGGTCTTATGTTCCACCCCGCGCGGCACGACGATCATCTCCCCGGCCTTCACCAGCACATGTCCGTCGCGAAAGTCCACGCGCAATACCCCCTCCACCACCATCAGTGTCTCATCGGTTTCCGGGTGGCTGTGCCAGATAAAGTCGCCGGCGATGCGCACGATCTTGAACTGATAGTCATTCATTTCGGCCACCACTTTGGGCTGCCATTGTTCGCTGAACAGGGAAAATTTCTGAGCAAGATTAACGAGTTGATACATAGGCTGTCTCCTTGTGATAAAGGCAGTCAGCATAGTTCGCCTCGCCGCGTTGACGCTTGAACGATTGTGCAACCTGCGCCGCCTTAGCCGCGGATCGCCCGCAGCCAGCGCCCCGGAGAGAGGCCAAAGCGGCTGATAAACTGGCGCGTCATGTGGCTCTGGTCGGCAAAGCCCGCGTCAGCGGCAATATCCACCAGACGCTCCCCGGCGCGCATCCGCTGGCGACAAAAATCGAGCCGGCGCATCATGACGTAGCGCCACGGGCTGGTGCCGTACAGCGTTCTGAAATCACGGCTCAGGCTCCAGCGGTCCCGGCCGCTGACCTGCGACAAGGTGTCGAGGGTCATATCCTGCATAAAACAGGCATGGATATACTCCCGAGCCCTCTCCGCCGCCTGATAATCAAACGCCTGGCGACGGGAACGCTGCCCGCCGACCACGGCCAGGGTCTGCGCCAGGTCGTACAGGGCGTCTTCTTCCTCCAGCGGCTCGAAGGTATCCGTGACCGCTTTCAACAGCGGCTGCACGGCGCGACCTAGCCGTGGATCCGCCGACAGGCCGCCGGGGATAAACGGCAATGGCCTGCCGCCGAGTATCTTCTGGATCAGCGCTGGCTCAATGTAGACCATGCGGTAGTGAAACCCCGCCTCGGTGCCCGCCTCGCCATCGTGTATTTCGTCCGGGTGAAGGACCATCGTCCCGCCGGGCAGACTGTGCTGTAGCCCGCCGCGATAGTGAAAGCTCTGCACGCCGGCGATCGTCTGGCCGATGGCGTAGGTATCATGCCGGTGCGGCTCGTAGCCGTGGCCGCCGAAGAAGGCTTCGATGCGCTCCGTGCGGCTGGGCGATTGCGCCAGCCTGACCCAATCCGCGCTCTGCTGCTGAGACATAATGAATAACCTGCGGCGTTCTTGAGGGAGGATTCGAGCACTATTACACAAAAAATTAACATCACCAACCCGCTCACTGCCGCGCCCAGCCGCTGGGCGTTTGCTGAAATTACGCATAGAATGAAGGAGTTCCATACCCGCTGCGCAAAAGGCGCCGCTCAACGCCGGCCTGCCCGGCGATGCTCCACGCCGTTTGTATAAAAAGCTTTATTTAACAGCTGTTTATATTTTGCGTATATAATAAACGTCAGACTACTTTCGAAATTGCAAGGGAGAACAGCCATGCGCGTACTCGTGGTTGAGGATAATGCCCTGCTGCGTCACCACCTCAAAGTTCAGCTCCAGGAGCTGGGCCATCAGGTCGATGCCGCAGAGGATGCCAAGGAAGCGGATTACTATCTGGGCGAACATCTCCCGGATATCGCCATCGTCGATCTCGGCCTGCCGGACGAAGATGGATTATCGTTGATCCGTCGCTGGCGCAGCCATGACGTGTCGCTGCCGGTGCTGGTGCTGACCGCCCGCGAAGGATGGCAGGATAAAGTCGAAGTGCTCAGCGCCGGGGCGGATGATTACGTCACCAAGCCTTTCCATATTGAAGAGGTTGCCGCTCGCATGCAGGCGCTGCTGCGCCGCAACAGCGGCCTGGCCTCGCAGGTGATCTCTCTGCCGCCGTTTCAGGTCGACCTCTCCCGCCGCGAGCTGTCGGTGAACGATCAGCCGATCAAGCTGACGGCCTTTGAGTACACGATTATGGAAACCCTGATCCGCAACCGCGGCAAAGTGGTCAGTAAAGATTCCCTGATGCTCCAGCTTTACCCGGATGCCGAACTGCGTGAAAGCCATACCATCGACGTGCTGATGGGCCGGCTGCGTAAGAAAATTCAGGCTGAATACCCGCAGGACGTCATCACCACGGTGCGCGGCCAGGGCTATCTATTCGAACTGCGCTGATGAAGGGACTGTTGCGGCATATTTTCCCGCTGTCATTACGGGTTCGCTTCCTGCTGGCGACCGCCGGGGTGGTGCTGGTGCTCTCCCTGGCCTATGGCATGGTGGCGCTGGTGGGCTACAGCGTCAGCTTCGATAAAACCACCTTCCGTCTGCTACGCGGCGAGAGCAATCTCTTTTATATGCTGGCCAAATGGGAGAACGGCGCCATTGATGTCGATATCCCGGAAAATCTGAATATGGAAAGCCCGACGGTGACCCTTATTTACGATGAGAAGGGCAAACTACTGTGGGCGCAGCGCGATGTCCCCTGGCTGACGAAGCGCATTCAACCGGATTGGTTGAAACGCAATGGCTTCCATGAAATTGAAGCCGATGTCGACAGCAGCAGTATGCTGTTGCGCAATAACCATGAGGTTCAGGAACAGCTGGACGCCATCCGCGAACAGGGCGACGATTCGGAGATGACCCACTCGGTGGCGATCAACTTCTACCCAGCCACCAGCAAAATGCCCCAGCTCAGTATCGTGGTGGTCGACACCATCCCGGTGGAGCTCAAGCGCAGCTATATGGTGTGGAGCTGGTTTATCTACGTGCTGGCCGCCAACCTGTTGCTGGTGATCCCCCTGCTGTGGGTCGCCGCCTGGTGGAGCCTGCGCCCCATCGAGTCGCTGGCCAAAGAGGTGCGCGAGCTGGAGGAACATCACCGCGAGAAGCTCAATCCCAACACCACCCGCGAGCTGACCCGACTGGTGAGCAACCTTAACCGGCTGGTTCGCAGCGAGCGTGAACGCTATGACAAATACCGCACCACCCTCACCGATCTCACCCACAGCCTGAAAACGCCGCTGGCGGTGATGCAGAGCACGTTGCGCTCGCTGCGCGGCGAGAAGATCAGCGTCGACGAGGCGGAGCCAGTGATGCTGGAGCAGATCAGCCGTATCTCGCAACAAATTGGCTACTATCTGCATCGCGCCAGCATGCGCAGCGGCGGCACCCTGCTGAGCCGGGAGCTGCATCCGATCGCCCCGCTGCTCGACAGCCTGACCTCCGCCCTCAATAAGGTCTATCAGCGCAAGGGGGTCAATATCTCGCTCGACATCTCGCCGGAGATCAGTTTTGTCGGCGAGCAGAACGATTTTATGGAAGTGATGGGCAACGTTCTCGATAACGCCTGTAAGTACTGCCTGGAGTTCGTGGAGGTTTCCGTGCGCCAGACCACCGACAGCCATCTGCACATCCTGGTGGAAGACGATGGGCCGGGGATCCCACCGAGCCAGCGCCGCGCCGTCTTCGACCGCGGCCAGCGGGCGGATACTCTGCGTCCCGGCCAGGGGGTGGGGCTCTCCGTCGCCCGGGAAATCGTCGAACAATATGACGGGGAGATCATCGCCGGCGAGAGCCTGCTCGGCGGCGCCTGCATGGAGGTGGTGTTTGGCCGCCAGCTGATGGAAGATAAAGAGAGTTAATCGTTGAGTTTTTTCACGGCGCCTGCATCGCCGGGGCGCCGCATCCGTTATAATCCCTGTCAGACACCTGCAGTGGAATATCAATATGGATTATCAATTAACGCTTAACTGGCCCGACTTTATCGAACGCTACTGGCAAAAACGGCCGGTGGTATTGAAGCGCGGCTTCGCCAATTTTATCGACCCGCTGAGCCCGGACGAACTGGCTGGACTGGCCATGGAGAGCGAGGTCGATAGCCGCCTTGTCAGCCATCAGGATGGAAAATGGCAGGTCAGTCACGGTCCCTTCGAAAGCTACGATCACCTGAGCGAAAACAACTGGTCCCTGCTGGTACAGGCGGTTAACCACTGGCATGAGCCGTCTGCGGCGCTGATGCACCCGTTCCGCGCCCTGCCGGACTGGCGTATCGACGACCTGATGATCTCCTTCTCAGTACCGGGCGGCGGCGTCGGCCCGCATCTGGATCAGTATGATGTGTTTATCATTCAGGGCACCGGCCGTCGACGCTGGCGCGTCGGGGAAAAAGTGCCGATGAAACAGCACTGCCCGCATCCGGACCTGCTGCAGGTTGACCCCTTCGAGGCGATCATCGATGAAGAGATGGAGCCGGGGGATATTCTCTATATTCCGCCAGGATTCCCGCATGAGGGGTATTCGCTGGAAAACTCGCTCAACTATTCGGTCGGCTATCGCGCGCCGAATGCCCGCGAGTTGTTCAGCGGATTTGCCGACTACGTTCTCCAGCGCGAACTGGGCAGCCAGCGCTACGCCGATCCGGACGTGCCGTCGCGCGACCATCCGGCGGATATTTTACCGGCCGAACTCGACCGCCTGCGCGAGATGATGCTGGGGCTGATTAACCAACCGGAGCACTTTAAGCAGTGGTTCGGCGAGTTTATCACCCAGTCGCGTCATGAACTTGACGTCGCGCCGCCGGAGCCGCCGTATCAGCCTGACGAGATTTATGATGCCCTGCAGCAGGGCGATACCCTGGAACGCCTTGGCGGACTGCGGGTGCTGCGCATTGACGGCGAGGTGTTCGTCAATGGCGAGAAGATCAACTCCCCGCACCGTCCGGCGCTGGACGCCTTAGCTACCCACCTGACGCTGCGCGCCGACCATTTTGGCGATGCGCTGGAAGATCCTTCCTTCCTCGCCATGCTGGCGGCGCTGGTCAACAGCGGCTACTGGTTCTTTGGCGACTGAGTCTCCATCCTGCCCGGCGGCGCTGCGCTTGCCGGGCCTACGGGTTCTGAAGTCACCGGCTGGACCGTATGCCGGATAAGGCAAAGCCGCCATCCGGCATCTTATGCGACAAGCAGAATGACCGGTCTGGTTGCGAAGATTATTTCCCTGTTCGTGCCGCCGTCAGCTCGGCGATACGCACGATCACCTGCACCGCTTTCTCCATCCCTTCCAGGGTGACAAACTCATGTTTGCCGTGATAGTTGTAGCCGCCGGTAAACAGGTTCGGGCACGGCAGTCCCATAAACGAGAGCTGCGCGCCGTCGGTACCGCCGCGGATCGGTTTCATCTGCGGTTCGATATCGCAGTCCACCATCGCCTGGCGGGCAATATCGACCACGTGCGGGTGGGCGATCACCTGCTCATGCATGTTGTAATAACTGTCCTCGATCACCAGCTCGATATAGCAGTCCGGGTGTAGCCCCTTGCCCACCTTTTTGGCGATCTCCATCATCTTGCGCTTGCGCGCCTCAAAGTGCTTGCGGTCAAAATCGCGGATGATGTAGTGCATCTCGGCCCGATCGACGCTGCCTTTGATGCTGGTGAGGTGATAAAAGCCTTCATAGCCTTCTGTGGTCTCCGGCGCCTCGTCGGCCGGCACTTCGGCATGAATGCGCGCGGCCAGCGACAGCGCGTTGACCATCACCCCTTTCGCGGTGCCGGGGTGCACGTTGTTGCCGACGATCTTAATGGTCACCGAGGCGGCATTGAAATTTTCAAACTCCAGTTCGCCGACCCCGCCGCCATCTACGGTGTAGGCCCAGCGGGCGTCAAAGGCCTCGACGTCGAAATGCTTCGCCCCTTTTCCCACCTCTTCATCGGGGGTGAAGGCCACGCGGATATCGCCGTGGGGGATGTTTTTCGCCTGCAGGGTCGCCAGCGCGGTCATGATTTCGGCGATGCCGGCCTTGTCGTCCGCCCCCAGCAGCGTCTTCCCGTCGGTGGTGATAAGCGTCTGCCCCAAAAGCTGATGCAAAACCGGGAACATCACCGGAGAGAGCACCTCATCGCCAATGCCGAGCGCGATATCGCCGCCGCGATAGTTTTCGACAATCTGCGGGTTAACGTTTTTGCCGCTGAAATCCGGGGAGGTGTCGACGTGAGAGATAAAGCCGATGGCCGGGATATCGCCCTCAACGTTGGCGGGCAGGGTTCCCATTACCGTCCCTTTTTCACTCAGCGTTACCTTGACCAGTCCCATTTCTTCCAGCTGCGCCTGCAACAGGCGTAACAGCTTCCACTGCCCTTCCGTGCTGGGGACCTGACGAACGCCAGGCTTCGACTGCGTGTCCAAAGAAACGTACTGCAAAAAACGCTCAAGCAATTTATCCATGTAGCCACCCTCTTCTTTTGTGACAACATTATTGATAAGCCAGAAAAGACAAATATTGCGTCAGGTCATTTTTAGCCCGTAAAGCGAAATTTAATAACGGAACCGACGTTATGGTGTAAAGGTAGACTATGCGGGCGTATCAAGGATTGGCGATTACCCTCGTTTGCCGTAGAATGCTGGCCCTTATTAAAAACGTGCAACCCCAAAGGTGGTTAATCACAAACCCCGCAGCGGCCGGAAATTTCCGTTGCGTCTACATGGGACAGAGTCAAAAATTGAATATACAACCGCGTTCGCGTTCGCCGCTGGTGCATCTGGCGGGAATTCGCAAGAGCTTTGATGGTAAAACGGTCATCGATAACCTTAACCTGACCATCAACAATGGTGAGTTTCTCACCCTGCTTGGCCCCTCTGGCTGCGGTAAAACCACCGTTCTGCGCCTTATTGCCGGCCTGGAAAACGTCGACAGCGGACGGATCCATCTCGAAGATCACGATATCACTCATGTTCCGGCGGAAAACCGCCACGTTAATACCGTATTCCAAAGCTACGCCCTGTTTCCGCATATGACGGTGTTCGAGAACGTCGCCTTTGGCCTGCGGATGCAGAAAACCCCGGCGGCGGAAATCACCCCACGGGTGATGGATGCCTTAAAGATGGTGCAGCTGGAGGCCTTTGCCCAGCGCAAACCGCACCAGCTCTCCGGCGGCCAGCAGCAGCGCGTGGCCATCGCCCGCGCGGTGGTCAACAAACCGCGCCTGCTGCTACTCGATGAGTCCCTTTCGGCGCTGGATTACAAGCTGCGCAAGCAGATGCAGAACGAACTGAAAGCGCTGCAGCGTAAGCTCGGCATCACCTTCGTCTTCGTCACTCACGACCAGGAAGAGGCCCTGACCATGTCCGATCGCATCGTGGTGATGCGTGATGGCAAAATTGAGCAGGACGGCACCCCGCGCGAGATCTACGAAGAGCCAAAAAACCTGTTCGTCGCCAGCTTTATCGGCGAGATCAATATCTTCGACGCCACGGTCATTGAACGCCTCGACGAACAGCGCGTGCGGGCCAGCGTGGAAGGGCGTGAATGCAACATCACCGTCAATTTTGCGGTGGAGGCCGGCCAGCGCCTGCATGTCCTGCTGCGCCCGGAAGATCTGCGCGTCGATGAGATCCACCACAACAGCGACGCCGACGGCCTGATCGGCTATGTCCGCGAGCGCAACTATAAGGGCATGACCCTCGAGTCGGTGGTGGAGCTGGAAAACGGCAAAATGGTGATGGTCAGCGAATTCTTTAACGAAGACGACCCGGATTTCGACCACTCTCTTGATCAGAAAATGTCTATCAATTGGGTGGAAAGCTGGGAGGTGGTGCTGGCCGATGAAGAACACCAGTAAATTCCAGAGTGTGGTGATCGCCACCATCGTCGGTTGGCTGGTGCTGTTTGTCTTTCTGCCTAACCTGATGATCATCGCCACCAGCTTCCTGACCCGCGACGACGCTAACTTCGTCAAGCTGGTCTTCACGCTGGACAACTACTCGCGGCTGCTGGATCCGCTCTATTACGACGTGCTGCTGCATTCGCTGAACATGGCGCTGCTGGCGACCCTCGCCTGCCTGGCGCTGGGCTACCCGTTTGCGTGGTTCCTCGCCCGGCTGCCGCAGAAGGTGCGCCCCCTGCTGCTGTTCCTGCTGATCGTTCCCTTCTGGACCAACTCGTTGATCCGCATCTACGGGCTGAAGATTTTCCTCAGCACCAAAGGCTACCTTAACGAGTTTCTCCTGTGGCTGGGAGTGATCGACACGCCGATACGCATTATGTTCACTCCGTCGGCGGTGATTATCGGCCTGGTATACATCCTGCTGCCGTTTATGGTGATGCCGCTTTACTCCAGCATTGAGAAACTGGACCGTCCGCTGCTGGAAGCGGCGAAAGATCTCGGCGCCAGCAAGCTGCAGACGTTTATCCGCATCATCATTCCGCTAACCATGCCGGGGATCATCGCCGGCTGCCTGCTGGTGATGTTGCCGGCGATGGGGCTATTCTACGTTTCCGACCTGATGGGCGGCGCCAAGAACCTGCTGATCGGCAACGTGATCAAGAGCCAGTTCCTCAATATTCGCGACTGGCCGTTCGGCGCGGCAACCAGCATTACCTTAACCCTGGTGATGGGCCTGATGCTGTTGATTTACTGGCGCGCGGCGCGCCTGCTGAATAAAAAGGTGGAGCTGGAATGATCGGTCGACTGCTGCGCGGCGGCTTTATGACCGCCATCTACGCGTATCTCTACATCCCTATTATTATCCTGATCGTTAACTCGTTTAACCGGTCGCGCTTCGGCATCAACTGGCAGGGGTTCACCACCGACTGGTATAGCCTGCTGATGAACAACGACAGCCTGCTGCAGGCCGCCCAGCACTCGCTGACCATGGCGGTGCTGTCGGCGACCTTCGCCACCCTTATCGGCTCGCTGACCGCCGTGGCGCTGTATCGCTATCGCTTTCGCGGCAAACCGTTCGTTAGCGGTATGTTGTTTGTAGTGATGATGTCGCCAGATATTGTCATGGCTATCTCCCTGCTGGTGCTGTTTATGCTGATTGGCGTCCAGCTTGGCTTCTGGTCGCTGCTGTTTTCGCATATCACCTTTTGCCTGCCGTTTGTGGTGGTCACCGTATACTCCCGGCTGAAAGGCTTTGACGTGCGGATGCTGGAGGCGGCGAAAGATCTGGGCGCCAGCGAGATGACCATCCTGCGTAAAATCATCCTGCCGCTGGCCCTGCCGGCGGTGGCCGCCGGGTGGCTGCTGAGCTTCACGCTGTCGATGGATGACGTGGTGGTCTCCTCGTTCGTCACCGGTCCGGGGTATGAAATCCTGCCGCTGAAGATCTATTCGATGGTGAAGGTCGGCGTTTCGCCAGAGGTGAACGCCCTGGCAACGATACTGTTGGTTCTGTCGCTGGTGATGGTTATCGCCAGTCAGTTAATTGCACGTGATAAAACTCAGGGGACGTTAAAATGAAAAAATGGTCACGCCACCTGCTCGCGGCGGGCGCTCTGGCAATCGGCATGAGCGCTGCCCACGCGGACGACAGCAAAACGCTCTACTTCTACAACTGGACCGAATATGTGCCGCCGGGCCTGCTGGAGCAGTTCACCAAAGAGACCGGCATCAAGGTTATTTACTCGACCTACGAGTCGAACGAAACCATGTACGCCAAGCTCAAGACCTATAAAGACGGAGCGTACGATCTGGTCGTCCCGTCGACCTACTTCGTCGACAAGATGCGCAAAGAAGGCATGCTGCAGAAGATCGATAAGAGCAAGCTGACTAACTTCAGCAACCTCGATCCGCAGATGCTGAACAAACCGTTCGACCCGAATAACGACTACTCCATCCCCTACATCTGGGGGGCGACGGCTATCGGCGTTAACAGCGACGCTATCGATCCGAAAACCGTCACCAGCTGGGCCGACCTGTGGAAACCGGAATACAAAAGCAGCCTGCTGCTGACCGACGACGCGCGCGAAGTGTTCCAGATGGCGCTGCGTAAGCTGGGTTATTCCGGCAACACGACCGACCCGAAAGAGATTGAAGCCGCCTATAACGAGCTGAAAAAGCTGATGCCCAACGTCGCAGCGTTTAACTCTGATAACCCGGCGAACCCGTATATGGAAGGCGAAGTGAACCTCGGGATGGTATGGAACGGCTCGGCTTACGTCGCCCGCCAGGCAGGTACTCCGCTGGAAGTGATCTGGCCGAAAGAGGGCGGCATCTTCTGGATGGACAGCCTGTCGATCCCGGCGAACGCCAAAAACGTCGACGGCGCGCTGAAGCTGATTAACTTCCTGCTGCGCCCGGATGTCGCCAAACAGGTCGCTGAAACCATCGGTTATCCGACGCCGAACCTTGCGGCGCGCAAGATGCTCAGCCCGGCAGTGGCCAACGATAAATCGCTCTATCCGGACGCCGCAACCATTGAGAAAGGCGAATGGCAGAATGACGTCGGCAGCGCCAGCGCCATTTATGAAGAGTATTACCAGAAGCTGAAAGCGGGCCGTTAATCCCGCAGGGCGGAACCGCGGTTCCGCCCTTTTTTTTGCTCTCACCTTAGCCCCGCAGCGCGCGCCAGAGGAGCGCCGGCAATTTGCGCCAGCGCGGCCGATGGTAAAAATCCACCAGCCGCTGCGCCACCGCTTCCTGCCCCCGGTGGGTGATGAACCAGGGCGGCAGGGGCATCAGCGTCAGTTCGCCATGCCAAAGACTACGCGGAAACGGCCGAAACGGCGCCTCAATCACCGTGCGCTCGGTTTTCTCCAGCATAAAGCTGTTATGCACCTTGCCCCGCCCGCTCTGAATATCGTCGAGCGTATGGCCAGGGAACGCCCCCCACGGGCAAGGGGCTAACAGGAAGGCTACCCCGCTCCAGCAGTTGATCGCCACCGTGCCGTAGCGCAGCTCGGCGATCAGCGCGTTAAAACGCTTACGCCCTATCGCTTTACGGGTGCGCGGGTGGATCACAATATTGGCCCCCAGCGTGCCCTGCAGCCGCTGATTGGCATAGCCGATCGCCTGACGCAGAAAGCTTTCCGCGCTGTCGGCCTCAAGGCGGGTGATCGACAGCCCCGGACCAAAGACCTCCTGCTGGCAGAAGTCGGGGTCATCCTCGGTGTTCGCCACAATCAACGGCAGCGCATCGCCGCGCGCTATCTCCAGCGGCTGGCGGGCGCGCAGGCGAAAGTTAGTCAACCGGTTTTCCGCACCGGGGTAATAGTCCTGGCGGGTATTGGCGGCGATCAGCCGGTACAGCTGGTTAAGCAGGGCCGACGCCGGCTCCCAGCCCTGCTGCAGGATCAGCACCTGGCTGGCCACGCAGTTAAACCCGCCGTTGTTCATTTTCTGCGTCGCCAGCTGCTGCGCCTGAAAAGCGATATCCGCCTCGCTCCATGGCCCGGGGACGATAATGGTGGGGCTGACCCCGCCCAGCTCTGAGGTCACCCGGCGCGGGTTCAGCGGCATCCCGGCGGCCCGACGCTGGCGAGCGGCCTCACCGTCGCCCCAGACGATGGCGTCATGGCTCTCCCGCGATCCGGTGATATGGATCTCATCGACAGCGGGATGGGTGGTCAGCCACGCCCCCGCCCGGGCGTCGCCGGTGACGATGCGGAGCGCATCCATGGCGATCAGCGGCGCCAGGGCCTGAGCCAGCAGATCGTGCAGATAATCATTCACCGGATTGAGCTTCAGCAGGCAGACCTGATTTTCAATAAACAGCTTGTGTAACACGTCCAGCGGCGCGATAGAGGCCACATTTCCGGCGCCGAGCACCAGCGCCAGCTTGCCCTGCCGCGCGGCCGGCGGGATGTCGTATGCGGCTGCCGCGCAGCGATCGAGATTGGCCCGGGTGACTCCCGGCTGCATCCAAATTTCAGCGCGAATACCGGAGAGCAGCAACCGATCCCAGAGCGTGCCGGGCACCACCCGCAGCGCCAGCCGGCCGTCCGCCAGCGTCCTCAGCGGGATCCGCCGCAGAAAGGTTTTCTCCTCCAGTTGCTCCAGGGTGGTGATAAGCCCGTTGCAGCCGACCATTAGCGCGCAGGGGCCCGCCAGCCATTCTTCGCCCGTCAGCGGATCCCCCGGCGGCAGCCCTTTAGCCCTCGCCGCCGCCTCCACCCACGCCGGCGCTATGCTGGCCAGGGCATCCTTGATCTGGCGCAGGAGCGCCAGACGACGGTTCACTGAGGTTTCCGCCCAGCGCTGGCGCGCCGCCGACAAGGCGTGCAGCGCTGCGTCATACTGAGAGCAGGTCGTCAGACCGGGTCGCGCGTGGCTCATTGTCCCTCACTCATTAAAATTTCCCCGTAGGCCTGGCGCAGCTGGTTTTTAAGCACCTTACCCGTGGCGCTGACCGGCAGCGCATCGACAAATATCACCCGGTCCGGGATCTGCCATTTAGGCACCCGTTTCTCAAACCAGGCCAGCAGATCGCTCTCCTCCACTTCCCCCCCTTCCGCGCGGACGCACAGCAGCACCGGCCGTTCGTCCCAGCGCGGGTGGCGGGCGGCGATGGCCGCTGCGCTGCGCACCCCCGGATGCGCGATGGCGATATTCTCCAGCTCAACGGTGGAGATCCACTCGCCACCGGACTTGATAATATCCTTTGCCCGATCGCTGATCACCAGATAACCATTGGCGTCGAGCGTACCGATATCACCGGTATCAAACCAGCCTGCCGCGGTCAGGGCGCTCGCGTCCTGACCATAGTATTGCTCTACCACCCAGTGCCCTCTGACCTGCAGATACCCCTGGCTTTGACCATCCCGGGGCAACGGTTCGCCATCCACGTCCACCACCTGCAGTTCGATGCCGAAAATGGGCCGCCCCTGACCGGCGCGCTGCTTTTGCTGCTCCTGTGCTGGGAGCGCGTCATGTTTGCTCAACGGTGTGTTGATGGTGCCGATGGGCGATGTTTCGGTCATTCCCCAGGCGTGGGTCAGCGCAATGCCGTAATCGCGCTGAAAGGCCTCGGCCATCGACGGCGGCAGCGCGGAGCCGCCGACCAGCGCACGTTTAAATTCAGGCAGCCGGACCTCTGTCCGGCGCATCGCCGCCAGCAAGCCGGCCCAGATCACCGGCACGCCAAACCCCACCGTCACCTTCTCGGCGGCCAGCAGCTGCAGCAGGCTGTCGCCATCGAGGTGCGGCCCCGGCAGCACCAGCCGCGCGCCGACCATGGCGGCGATAAACGGCGTCCCCCACGCGTTGACATGGAACATCGGCACCACCGGCAACAGGCTATCCTTCGCCGATATGCCGGCGGCGTCCGGCTGGTTGCCGCTCAGGGCGTGCAGGACCAGCGAACGATGGGTATTCAACACCCCTTTCGGCCGGCCGGTGGTTCCCGAGGTGTAGCAGAGCGAAGCCGGAGTCAGTTCATTGAGCTGCGGCCAGCGATAGTCTGCCATCCCCTGCTGCAACAGATCGTCATAAAACAGCAATGAGGGCAGCTGGCTGAGCGCCGCTTCGCTGCGGGACTCCATCAGCACGACGTGTTTCACCGTCGGCAGCTGCGGCAGCAGCTGCGCTACCAGCGGCAAAAAGGTCTGGTCAAAAAACAGCACTTCATCGGCAGCGTCGTTGAGGATATACCGCAGATGGTCAACCGACAGCCGCGGATTGACGGTATGCGTCACCCAGCCGCCGGAGGCGACGGCAAAATAGATCTCCAGATGGCGGCGGTTGTTCCATGCCAGCGTGGCGCAGCGGGCGCCCGGCGGCAGCCCCAGCGACGCCAGCGCCGAGGCCAGCCGCTGAGCACGGCTGGCCACCTCCCCCCAGCAGCTGCGCTCCTTCTCACCGCCAGTACTCACCGAGACAATCTCGGTCTCGCTGTGATACTGCGCCGCATGGCCGAGCAGCGCGGCAGTGGTGAGATCCTGATAAATCATCGGTGACGGCATGGCGGGGTCTCCTTTGCAGACTTCCGGGCGGGGGAACAGGGTCGCGGCGCGAACGTGCGGACGCCTATTGAATCTGGTCTACATTTGCCGGTATGCACAAAAAAACGTACAGAAATCAGCGGTCACGCACAAAATAGAGTAGGAAATCGCTCAGAAAGGAGAAGCCGAGAATGGCAGGATGGAGGTCATTGCCCGGCGCCAGTCCGGGCCATATCGTCAGAGCGAGCGCCGGGGGCTGAAGGTAGCCAGGAGAAAGTTATGCGCGTCTCAGGGGGAAGCGGATCAGCGTCGTTCGCCGTCGCGCTGGCCTTTGCCCTTCCTTTTTTCGGCTCGCCGCTGCATAAAATCTTCAATGATGCCGAAGATCCCGTTGAGAGGTTTCCACAGTACCACCAGCAGCAGCAACGGGCCGTATATCCGCACCCCCCCTGTCGCAACCTGACCGATGCACAGCAGGGCTAAGATATCCAGCAGCAGGCACAATGCGCTGCCGGTGCCGACGAACAGACACAGCAGGAAGAGGATCGGTCGGCTGTCGGCGTGTAGCGGTAAAGCACGCTGGCTCCAGACGCCAACGAGAATGGCCGCGATCAAGGCGATCGATTCAATGACCAGGGGATTATGCATGGTCTGACTCCTGTCATGACGTATCATCCTTGTCAGCAGCGTTGCCGGAGGCGGCGGGCGTCGCCCTCGTCCCCGGCAGGCTGCTTCAGTTTACAGCGCGTTTTCCTGTAGCAGCTTATCGATAAAGGCGGGCACCACTTCGCTCGCCAGTCCGTAGTGCTTTTCGGCAAACTCGCTGCCCACCTGGCTGGGCTCCAGGTTCAGTTCAACGGTGTGGGCGCCGTGCAGCCGCGCCTCGTGCACAAAGCCGGCCGCCGGATAAACGTGGCCGGAGGTGCCGATGGCGATAAAGATATCCGCTTCGGCCAGCGCGCTGTAGATCTCGTCCATCCCCAGCGGCATTTCGCCAAACCAGACCACGTGGGGACGCAGCGCCGCCGGGAACTGGCAGCAGTGGCACTTATCCTCTGCGGTGACGTCGCCGGTCCACTCCAGCACCTGGCCACTCCACGAACAGCGCACCTTCAGCAGCTCGCCGTGCATATGGATCACCCGGCGGTTGCCGGCGCGTTCGTGCAGATTATCGATATTCTGGGTGACCAGCAGAAAATGGTCGCCCAGCAGATCCTCCAGACGCGCCAGCGCCAGATGCGCCGCGTTCGGCGCGATCTCCGGACTCTGCAGCTGACGACGGCGGGCGTTGTAGAACGCCTGCACCAGCGCCGGGTCGCGGGCGAAGCCTTCCGGCGTCGCCACATCTTCCACCCGATGCTCTTCCCACAGGCCATCGGCCGCGCGGAAAGTTTTGATCCCCGACTCCGCCGATATCCCCGCGCCGGTTAACACCACCACTCTCGGTTTGGCCATCGCTTCAGGCTTCATCCTGTCCTCCCTAAAGAAAATCCGCTGACGCAGACGGTCACGCAACTGACGTTTATTGCGACGAAAACGGCTCAATCGATGTAAACGGCGCGACTGCATAGCTACCTCTGTGATTAATGAGTCAGATGAAGGAAGGCCGCACCGCGCATTCCCCCGGCATCGCCGTGGCGCGCGCGCTCAATGCGCGGTACCCTGGCGACCGGCAGAAGATGGCGCGGTAATCGCTGCGCCAGCCCTTCGCTAATGGCCGTAAAGTTAGATAATCCACCGCCGAGCACCAGCAAATCCGGGTCGACAATGGTCAGTATATTCCCCAGACACACCGCCAGCAGATCGAGATAGCGCTCTACGTGCGCCTGGGCGCGCGGATCGTACTGCTGCCACTGCGCCACAATCTCCGGCGAGGTGAGCGGTTGCTGATAAAAATGTTCATACAGCCAGGCAAAACCGCGGCCGGAGAGATAATTTTCAATGCAGCCCAGCTGGCCGCAGCCGCAGCGAAGCAGCGGAAAATCACGCCCGACCACCTCCAGGGCATCCACCGGCAGACGAATATGACCAAACTCGCCGGTGATATAGCTATGTCCGGTAATCGATTTACCGTTCAACACCAGGCCGCCGCCCACGCCGGTGCCGAGGATCAGCCCCATCACCAGCGGGTATTGCGTAAACTCATCGTCCCACGCTTCCGACAGCGCGAAGCAGTTGGCGTCATTATCGAGGCGCACATCGCGCCCCAGCCGCGCGCTGAGGTCGGCGCGCAGCGGCCGGCCGCTGGCGGCAGGCACGTTAGCGGCATACAGCGTGCCGTCCGCCGTTTCCGGCATCCCCGGGATACCGATCCCAACCGACCCCTGCTGGTCGAAGCGCTCATCGGCCTCGCGGACCAGCGCCTCTACCGCCTGGAGAAAATCCTCATAACTGCTTTTCGGCGTGGCGACGCGTTTTTCCCACTGCAGCCGCCGCTCCTGATTAAATACGCCCAGCGCTATCTTGCTGCCGCCAATGTCAAATCCATAGTACATTTCAGCAATTCCTCTTGTGTCGTCAGCCAGGCCGACGATGACGATAAATTACTGGCCACTCAGCACCCTCGCCGGGTCGATACGGCTGGCGCGGCGGGCGGGATACCAGCTGGCCAGCAAACTCAGCAACAGTGCTGTCACCAGCACATAAAAGACGTCCAGCCAGTGCAGTTCTGACGGCAGGAAGTCAATAAAATAGATGTCGCCGGAGAGGAATTTATGTCCAATCAGGTATTCGATGCCGTTGATGATTGACGTCAGGTTCAACGCGCAGATCACGCCGATCACCACCCCAAACAGGCTGCCTACCGATCCGGCTAATAAACCATACCACACGAAAATCGCGCGAATTAAGCCGTCTTTTGCGCCAAGCGTGCGCAGCACCGCAATATCGCCGCTCTTGTCTTTGACCGCCATCACCAGCGTCGAGACGATGTTAAAGCAAGCCACGCCGATCACCAGCACCATTGCCAGGTACATAATGGCGCGGATCATCTGGATATCGCGATACATATAGCCGTAGGTGCCGATCCAGCTCTTGATATAGACGTAGCTGTTGGTCACCTCGCCGGCGTCGCGCACCAGCTTGTTAGCATGGAAAACGTCCGTGACCTTGATGGCGATACCGGTCACGCTGCCGCCCATCTCCAGGTACTGCTGCGCATCCTGCATCGGGATCATGGCAAAACTATGATCGAGCTGGCCGCTCAGCTGCAAAATACCTGTCACATGCAGCCTGACGCGTTTCGGCTGCAGCAGCTGATGGTCGGCGTCGGCGTTAGGGATCATGATCGACACCCAGTCTCCCTGCTTCACGTGCAGCGCATCAGCGACGCCTTTACCCAGAATCACCTGCTGTTCACCGGCCTTGAAGCCGGCCCACGCGTTATTCTGCACAAAGGTGGGCAGCGCGCTGAGCCGGGTTTCCTGCTGCGGGTCGACCCCTTTCACCTGGATGGCGCGCATATTGCTGCCGCTTTCCACCAGGCCGGTGAAGTTAATATAGGGCGCCGCGGCGACTATCCCCTTCACTTTCTGCACCTTAGCCAGCGCCTCCTGCCAGTTATTCCACGGCTGGTTCACGGGTTCGATTTCACCGTGCGGCACCACCGCCAGCACGCGGTTATTCAGCTCGCGCTCAAAGCCGTTCATCGCGCTGAGACCGACGATCAGCACTGCCACCCCCAGCGCAATACCGATGGTGGAGATCACCGAGATCAGCGACACCATGCCGCCGCGCCGCCGGCCGCGGCTGAAACGCAATGCAATCAGTAACGATAACGGAGAGGCCATTACTCGGCCCCCATCAGGGTCAGGTCGGCGGTCAGGCGGCCATCGCGCATCTCCAGCTGGCGGCTCATCCGCTTCGCCAGCTGCAGGTCGTGGGTCACCACCAGAAACGCGGTGCGCTGCGCGAGGTTCAGTTCGCCCAGCAGCTGGAAGATGCTGTCGGCGTTGCGAGCGTCGAGGTTACCGGTCGGCTCATCCGCCAATACCAGTCGCGGTTTGTTCACCAGCGCGCGGGCAATCGCCACCCGCTGGCGTTCGCCACCGGAGAGTTCCGACGGACGGTGATGGCTGCGGTGTTCAAGCCCGACCGCCTGCAGCATCGCTTTCGCCTGACGTTCAATGTCCGCCGGCTTCTTTTTGCCAATCAGCAGCGGCATCGCCACGTTTTCCAGTGCGCTAAAGTCCGGCAGCAGATGGTGGAACTGATAGATAAAGCCCAGCTCGCGGTTACGCAGGTCGGCGCGCGCGGCGGTGGAGAGCTTGCTCATCGGCTGGCCGGAGAAAATCACGTCGCCAGAGGTGGGGGTATCGAGGCCGCCCAGCAGATGCAGCAGGGTACTTTTGCCGGAGCCGGAGGTACCGACGATGGCCATCATCTCGCCTTCATCAATGCTGAAGCTGACATTGTGCAGGACATCGGTTTGCACATTGCCTTCCTGATAGCGTTTGCACAGGTTGTCGCATTGCAGCAGGATCTTATTCATAACGTAAAGCCTCAGCGGGTTGAGTGGCGGCAGCGCGCCAGGAAGGGTACAACGTAGACAACAATGCCAGCGCCATCGCCACCAGGGCGATAACGACGACCTGCAGCGGCTCAATCGCCACCGGCAGCGCCGCGCCGTCAAGGAAGGCGCCGATGATCGGCATTAAATTATTCAACTGGCTGGCCAGCAGCGCACCAAGCACCGCTCCCAGCAGCGCGCCGACGATCCCTGCGCTGGCGCCCTGCACCATGAAGACGGCCATAATCTGCCGCGGCGTCAGCCCCTGGGTCTGTAGGATCGCCACTTCGCCCTGCTTCTCCATCACCATCATCCCCAGCGAGGTAATAATGTTGAAGGCCGCGACGGCGACGATCAGGCTGAGCAGCAGGCCCATCATATTTTTCTCCATGCGCACCGCCTGGAACAGTTCACCCTTGCGCTCGCGCCAGTCCTGCCACTGGGTGCCCGGCGGCAGCGTCTGCTGGCTGAGGGTATCCACTTGCAGCGGTTTATCCAGCCACAGGCGCCAGCCGGTGATATTCCCCAGCGGATAGCGCATCAAACGGGAAGCGTCGTCGATGTTGGTCAGCATCTGATAACCATCGACTTCGCTGTTGGCAGCGAAGGTGCCGATGACCGTAAACAGGCGCTGGCTCGGCACGCGGCCCATCGGCGTAAACTGGCTGGCGGAAGGAACCATCAGGCGAATTTTATCGCCGCGATTAACCCCCAGCTGACCCGCCAGCTGCTCGCCGAGAATAACGTTATATTTACCCGCCTGCAGATCGCTCTGTTTGACGTTCACCAGGTACGGGGTCAGGGGATCGTTCTGCGCAGGGTCGATGCCCAGCATGACCCCGACCGCCACGCTGCGCGCGCTCTGCAGCACCACGTCGCCGGTGGTGATCGGCGCCACCCGGGTTACGCCCTGGAGTTTCGCCTCGCGCTCCGGCAGCTGTTGGGGATTCACCGAACCCTGTTTGGCGCTAAGTATGGCCTGGGGCATCAGCCCCAGGATGTTGTTTTGCAGCTCGCGTTCAAAGCCGTTCATCACCGACAGGACCGTCACCAGCGCCATGACGCCGAGGGTAATACCGATGGTGGAAAGCCAGGAGACGAAGCGACCGAAGCGGTCGGCTGCTCGCCCACGCATATAGCGCAGGCCGATAAAGAGTGCGGCAGGTTGATACATGTCATCCATCTGGTTGCTGATAGCCGATTCCCGAGTATATAAGCGATTAGGGGCAGCGTAAATGACTGATACCTGACGACTTTATTAGCAAAAATCCTAAAACCCAAGCAAATACAAACGGATAGATAAGTACTTACTTATTTATCTTTACGCTTATCGACAGCGCTGACCTTTCTTCACCCAACACGCGATGGCAATTCGGGTTGGCGAATCCAGACCAATCGCGGATAATCTCACTATTGAATATCAGCGAGTTGCCCTCCATATCGGCAGAGCGAATCCCTAAGAGACCATGAAACCGTCTATGCCTGAACAATATCGATACTCATTGCCGGTGAAAGCCGGTGACCAGCGCCAGCTTGGCGAGTTGACCGGCGCAGCCTGCGCCACCCTGGTGGCGGAGATGGCCGAACGCCACAAGGGCCCGGTGGTGCTGGTGGCGCCTGACATGCAAAACGCGCTGCGTCTGAACGACGAGATCAGGCAGTTCACCGACAGCATGGTGATGGGGCTGGCGGACTGGGAGACGCTCCCTTATGACAGCTTCTCACCGCATCAGGACATCATCTCCTCCCGTCTTGCCACCCTTTACCAGTTACCCACCATGCAGCGCGGCGTGCTGATCGTCCCGGTCAGCACGCTGATGCAGCGCGTCTGTCCGCACAGCTTCCTTCACGGCCACGCGCTGGTGATGAAAAAGGGTCAGCGCCTGTCGCGCGATGCGCTGCGCGATCAGCTTGAGGGGGCCGGCTACCGCCATGTCGATCAGGTGATGGAGCATGGCGAATATGCTACCCGCGGCGCGCTGCTCGATCTGTTCCCGATGGGCAGCGACCAGCCCTACCGCCTCGATTTCTTTGACGATGAAATCGACAGCCTGCGCCTGTTCGACGTTGACAGCCAGCGCACGCTGGAGGAAGTGGCGGCCATTAACCTGCTCCCGGCGCACGAATTCCCCACCGATCAGACCGCCATCGAGCTGTTCCGCAGCCAGTGGCGCGACCGCTTTGAAGTGAAACGCGATGCCGAGCATATCTATCAGCAGGTCAGTAAAGGGACGCTGCCTGCCGGTATCGAATACTGGCAGCCGCTGTTCTTCAGCGAGCCGCTGCCGCCGTTATTCAGCTATTTCCCGTCCAGCACGCTGATCGTCAACACCGGCGATCTCGAGACCAGCGCGGAGCGTTTCCAGAATGAAGCCCGCGCCCGTTTTGAAAACCGCGGCGTCGATCCGATGCGCCCGCTCCTGCCGCCGGAACTGCTGTGGCTGCGCAGCGATGAGCTGTTTAGCGAACTGAAAAAGTGGCCGCGCGTACAGCTGAAAACCGAGCGCCTGGCGGACAAAGCGGCAAATACCAATCTGGGCTACCAGACGCTGCCGGACATCGCCGTCCAGGCACAAAACAAAGCGCCGCTGGATAATCTGCGCCGCTTCCTCGAAGCGTTTACCGGCCCGGTTATCTTCTCGGTGGAAAGCGAGGGTCGCCGTGAAGCGCTGAGCGAAATGCTGGCGCGGATTAAAGTTGCGCCAAAACACGTGCTGCGTCTGGAGGAAGCCACCGGCAACGGCCGCTATCTGATGATTGGCGCCGCCGAACACGGGTTTATCGACAGCCAGCGCGGCCTGGCGCTGATTTGCGAGAGCGACCTGCTCGGCGAGCGCGTAGCGCGCCGTCGTCAGGATTCCCGTCGCACCATTAACCCTGACACACTCATTCGCAACCTTGCCGAACTGCATATCGGCCAGCCGGTCGTTCACCTGGAACACGGCGTGGGCCGCTACGCAGGCATGACTACCCTGGAAGCCGGCGGCATCACCGGCGAATACCTGATGCTGACGTACGCCAACGATGCCAAATTATACGTTCCGGTCTCCTCCCTGCATCTTATTAGCCGCTACGCCGGCGGAGCGGAAGAGAACGCGCCCCTGCACAAGCTGGGCGGCGATGCCTGGACCCGGGCGCGGCAAAAAGCGGCCGAGAAGGTACGCGACGTCGCGGCCGAATTGCTGGATATCTACGCCCAGCGCGCAGCGAAAGCCGGGTTTGCCTTTAAACACGACCGCGAACAGTATCAGCTGTTCTGCGACGGTTTCCCGTTTGAAACCACGCCGGATCAGGCGCAGGCGATCAACGCCGTCCTCAGCGATATGTGCCAGCCGCTGGCCATGGACCGCCTGGTGTGTGGCGATGTGGGCTTCGGCAAGACCGAAGTGGCCATGCGCGCCGCCTTCCTCGCCGTGGAGAACCACAAACAGGTGGCGGTACTGGTGCCGACCACCCTGCTGGCTCAGCAGCACTATGACAACTTCCGCGATCGTTTCGCCAACTGGCCGGTACGCATCGAAATGCTCTCCCGTTTCCGCAGCGCTAAGGAGCAGGCGCAGATCCTCGAGCAGGCCGCGGAAGGCAAAATCGATATCTTGATCGGCACCCACAAGCTGCTGCAGAGCGAGGTGAAGCTCCGCGATCTGGGGCTGCTGATCGTCGACGAAGAGCACCGGTTTGGCGTGCGGCATAAAGAGCGTATCAAAGCGATGCGCGCCGATGTCGATATCCTGACCCTCACCGCAACGCCGATCCCGCGAACGCTGAACATGGCGATGAGCGGGATGCGGGATCTGTCGATCATCGCCACGCCGCCGGCGCGCCGCCTGGCGGTAAAGACCTTCGTTCGCGAATACGATGCGCTGGTGGTGCGCGAGGCGATCCTGCGTGAAACGCTGCGCGGCGGCCAGGTTTACTACCTGTTTAATGACGTCGAGAACATCCAGAAAGCCGCCGACAAACTGGCGGAGCTGGTGCCTGAGGCGCGGATCGCCATCGGCCACGGTCAGATGCGGGAGCGTGAGCTGGAGCGGGTGATGAATGACTTCCATCACCAGCGCTTCAATGTGCTGGTGTGCACCACCATCATCGAAACCGGGATCGACATTCCCACCGCCAACACCATCATCATCGAACGCGCCGACCATTTTGGCCTCGCACAGCTGCACCAGCTGCGCGGCCGCGTTGGCCGCTCCCATCACCAGGCCTATGCCTGGCTGCTGACGCCGCATCCAAAGGCGATGACCACCGATGCGCAAAAGCGCCTCGAAGCCATTGCCTCGCTGGAAGATCTCGGCGCCGGCTTTGCGCTAGCCACCCACGATCTGGAGATCCGCGGCGCCGGGGAACTGCTGGGCGAAGATCAGAGCGGTCAGATGGAGACCATCGGCTTCTCCCTGTATATGGAGTTGCTGGAGAATGCGGTGGATGCGCTGAAAGCCGGGCGCGAGCCGTCGCTGGAGGATCTCACCAGCCAGCAGACGGAAGTCGAACTGCGCATGCCTTCCCTGCTGCCTGACGATTTCATCCCCGACGTCAATACCCGCCTGTCGTTCTATAAGCGCATTGCCAGCGCCAAAAACGAACAGGATCTGGAGGAGATCAAAGTCGAGCTGATCGATCGCTTTGGCCGCCTGCCCGACGCCGCCCGCAACCTGCTGGATATCGCCCGTCTGCGTCAGCAGGCGCAGAAGCTGGGGATCCGTAAACTGGAAAGTAACGAAAAAGGCGGCGTGATCGAATTTAACGAGAAAAACAACGTCAATCCGGTGTGGTTAATTGGCCTGCTGCAGAAGCAGCCGCAGCACTTCCGCCTGGACGGGCCGACGCGCCTGAAGTTCATGCAGGATCTCGAGGAGCGTAAGACGCGGATGGACTGGGTTCGCCAGTTCATGCGCCAGCTGGAAGAGAACGCCGTCGCCTGATCGCGGGGGGATATGGCCGTTACGCCGTATCCCCCTTTCCACATATCTGGCAATCTTTACAAACATTTTGCAATCCGCCTGGATTTCCCCACACAGACTCACGCCATAATCTCATCTCCTTTTTCATATAAAAATAACCACTTATATATTTTGGAGTTATGGTAATGAGAATCCGTTTCCCCTTGATGCTGGCGCTGGTCGCGCTGGTTGCTGCGCTGGCGCTGCCCGCGCGCGCTAACACCTGGCCCCTTCCCCCGCCGGGCAGCCGACTGGTGGGGCAGAATCAGTTCCATGTGGTGCAGGATAACGGCGGTTCGCTGGAGGCGATTGCCAAAAAGTACAATGTCGGCTTCCTGGCCCTGCTGCAGGCCAATCCCGGGGTGGACCCCTACGTTCCGCGCGCCGGCAGCGTGCTGACCATCCCCCTGCAGACGCTGCTGCCCGATGCGCCGCGCGAAGGGCTGGTGATTAACCTTGCCGAACTGCGCCTCTACTATTACCCGCCGGGCAAGAATGAAGTGACCGTCTACCCGATCGGCATCGGCCAGCTGGGCGGAACCACCATCACACCGACAATGGTTACCACCGTGTCCGACAAGCGGGCCAATCCGACCTGGACGCCAACCGCCAACATTCGCGCGCGCTACAAAGCGATGGGGATTGAGCTGCCGGCGGTGGTGCCTGCCGGTCCTGACAACCCGATGGGACATCACGCCATCCGCCTCGCCGCCTATGGCGGAGTCTATCTCCTGCACGGCACCAATGCCGATTTCGGCATAGGTATGCGCGTCAGCTCCGGCTGTATTCGTCTGCGCGACAACGATATCAAGGCGCTGTACAACGCCATCTCGCCGGGCACGAAGGTGAATATTATCAACACGCCGATCAAGGCGTCGGTAGAGCCGGACGGTCGCCGTCTGGTTGAGGTCCATCAGCCGCTGTCTGAGCATATCGATGACGACCCGCAGACCCTGCCTATTACGCTTAACGCGGCCATGAAGGCGTTCAAACAGGCGCCGCAGACCGACGGAACAGTGATGGAGCGCGCGATGAATTACCGCTCGGGCATGCCCATTGACGTCACCCGTCATGCGGACCCCGGCCCGCAGTCGCTGTAACCTCACACCGCAGAAAACAAAAAACCCGCCTGAAGGCGGGTTTTTTGTTGGCAAGGGTCAAACAGGGGTACAACAGGGTTTTACTCATCGCTGACCGGTGAAGGGGGCCGGGCAGCGACGCATCGGGTTTACTTGTAGATAACCGCGGTACCGTGAAGGGTATTCGGACCGGTTACCGAAGTAATACGGTATGAGGTGGCGCCCATCTCATCCGCTTTCTGCGCCAGCTGGTCTTCCAGCGAACCCAGGTTAGTCCCTGCGGAAGCTGAGATAGTACCCACTTTATGCTGGCCGGCTGGGGTGGACTGCACCTCAACAGCGGCAAAGCTGGCGAAAGAGAGGGAGCTAAGAACGGCGGCAATAGCCAGAGTATTAACGGTTTTCATGATTATTATACCTATGCAGATGAATTTTATAGTAGGGTCGTAAGCATTAACTTAACGATCGATAGGTAAATATTAATGTGATCTAAGTCACACGTCAACGCATTTTTATAACGATCGTTTAACTATTTATAAAATGCTTAATTTTCATACGCATATGAATTATTTATTTTTGAACCAACAGCGCTGGCCCCGGCGATCGTTTATTTTTATAATGACGATTCACCAAACCAACATAGGTACAACGGCATCATGACAACTGACGTTCAGAGTTGCGCCAAAAAAAGCCGTGGCCGACCGAAGGTGTTCGACAGGGATGCGGCGCTGGACAAAGCCATGACACTCTTCTGGCAGCACGGCTATGAGGCGACCTCGCTCGCCGATCTGGTCGAGGCGACAGGAGCAAAAGCCCCCACCCTGTATGCGGAATTTGTGAATAAAGAAGGACTGTTCCGCGCAGTATTGGACCGTTACATTTCGCGCTTTGCCGCGAAGCACGAAGCCGTGCTGTTTGCTGAGGGAAAATCCGTCGATCGGGCGTTGCGCGACTACTTCACCGCGGTCGCCACCTGTTTTACCAGCAAAGAGACACCGGCCGGCTGCTTTATCATTAATACCTCCGCCGCGCTGGCCGCCTCCTCGACGGATATCGCCAATACCATCAAATCCCGCCATGCGATGCAGGAGCAGGCGCTAACCCAGTTTCTGCAGCAACGGCAAGCGCAGGGCGAACTGCCCGCGGGCCGCGACGTGGGGCAGCTGGCGCAGTTTCTCAACTGTGTCCTGCAGGGGATGTCCATCAGCGCACGGGAAGGCGCCGATTTTGACAAACTGATGCAAATCACTGACACCACCCTCCGTCTCTGGCCGCTGGTCCTCGAGTCCTGATGCGCCCCGCTTCCGGCGGTGTTCAACCGCCGGAACCGCCCGCCGTTTCGCTTTATCCCCACAAAATAGATTGATTTTTATTACCTTTTCTCGCGCAAGATAAACGCAAATGATATTGATTGCGATATTCATTATGTGCAAAATCCTTTTTTGAGTTTTTCCAGATGTTTCGCATTGTAACGAATACCGGCCCGACGCCGGCCCATAACAACGACAAAACAACTTGCTCATAAAAGGAATGGATATGAAAAAGCGCCTCTGGGTGCTCCACCCTCTGCTGCTGGCCAGCGCGCTGCCTGCGCTGGCGGCTCAGTCTGAAGAAGACAGCATTATCGTTAGCGCGAACCGCACCCATCGCACCGTTGCCGAAATGGCCCAAACCACCTGGGTCATTGAGGGCCAGGAGATTGAGCAGCAGGTCCAGGGCGGAAAAGAGTTCAAAGACGTGCTGGCGCAGCTGATCCCGGGCATCGACGTCAGCAGCCAGGGGCGCACCAACTATGGGATGAACATGCGCGGGCGCGCCATCGTCGTGCTGATTGACGGCGTCCGGCTCAACTCTTCCCGCACCGACAGCCGCCAGCTCGACGCCATCGACCCGTTCAACATCGAGCATGTCGAAGTGATCTCCGGGGCAACCTCGCTGTACGGCGGCGGCAGTACCGGCGGACTTATCAACATCGTCACCAAAAAAGGGCAGCAGGATCGCCAGGTCGATCTTGAGGTGGGCAGCAAGAGCGGGTTTGCAAACAGCAACGATCATGATGAGCGTGTCGCGGCGGCGGTCAGCGGCGGGACAGACCACGCGTCCGGGCGTTTATCGGTAGCCTATCAGCGTTTCGGCGGTTGGTACGACGGCAATAACGATGCGCTGATCCTCGATAACACCCAAACGGGGCTCCAGCACTCTGATCGTCTGGACGTCATGGGGACGGGGACGATCGAGATCGACGACAACCGCCAGCTGCAGCTGGTCACCCAGTACTATAAAAGCCAGGGCGATGATGACTATGGCCTGTGGCTCGGGAAAAATATGTCCGCGGTCACCAGCGGCGGCAAAGCGTACACCACCGATGGGCTCAATTCCGATCGTATCCCCGGCACCGAGCGCCATCTGATCAGCCTCCAGTACTCCGATGCCGATTTCCTCGGCCAGAATCTGGTGAGCCAGGTGTACTATCGCGATGAGTCCCTCACCTTCTATCCATTCCCGACGCTCAGCAAAGGTCAGGTCAGCAGCTTCTCCTCGTCGCAGCAGGATACCGATCAGTACGGGGCAAAGCTGACTCTCAACAGCCAGCCGCTGGCGGGATGGGATCTCACCTGGGGTCTCGACGCCGATCATGAGACCTTCAATGCCAACCAGATGTTCTTCGATCTGCAACAATCGCTGGCGTCCGGCGGGCTGCACAACGAATCGATCTACACCACCGGTCGCTATCCGGGATACAGTATCTCCAACGTCGCGCCGTTCCTGCAGTCGAGCTATGATCTGAACGATATCTTTACCCTCAGCGGCGGGGTTCGCTACCAGTGGACCGAAAACCGGGTTGACGACTTTGTCGGCTACGCCCAGCAACAGGATATCGCGAACGGCAAAGCGCGCTCCGCCGACGCCATCAAAGGCGGCAAAACCGATTATGACAACTTCCTGTTTAACGCCGGGATCGTGGCCCATCTGACCGAGCGTCAGCAGACCTGGTTTAACTTCTCGCAGGGCGTTGAGCTGCCGGATCCGGGTAAATACTATGGCATCGGGAAATACGGCGCGGCGCTCAATGGTCATCTGCCGCTGCTCTCCAGCGTCAACGTCGATGACTCGCCGCTGCAGGGGATCAAGGTTAACTCGTATGAGCTGGGCTGGCGCTATACCGGCGATAACCTGCGCACTCAGCTGGCGGCGTATTACTCGACTTCGGATAAGACCATCGTCGTCAACCGTACCGATATGACCATCGATGTTCAGTCCGACAAACGGCGTATTTACGGCGTTGAGGGTGCGGTCGATTACTTTATTCCGGACAGCGACTGGAGCGTCGGCGGCAACTTCAACGTGCTGAAATCACAGGTGCAGACCGATGGCCGCTGGCAGAAGTGGGACGTCACCCTCGCCTCGCCGTCCAAAGCCACCGCCTGGGTGGGCTGGGCGCCGGATCCGTGGAGCCTGCGCGTGCAGAGCCAGCAGGTGTTTGACCTCAGCGACGCCGCCGGCAACAAGCTGGAAGGCTATAACACCGTCGATTTTATCGGCAGTTACGCGCTGCCGGTGGGAAAACTGACCTTCAGTATCGAAAACCTGCTTAACGAAGACTATATCACCATCTGGGGCCAGCGCGCGCCGCTGCTCTACAGCCCAACCTACGGCAGCTCGTCGCTGTATGAATACAAGGGCCGCGGCCGCACCTTCGGTCTGAATTACGCGTTAACCTTCTGATAAAAAAAGCCCCTCAGCCTGAGCGATTGAGGGGCTAATCAATACACAAATCTGTTTTTAGATTTTGTTGTTCAGGACCAGCTGGCCGTTGTTGTCCAGCGGGATCTGGCTGCCAGGATCGTGATCCATCCGGATTTTCCCCTGCTGATCGCCTATCTTATAGGTCACATCGTAACCCAGCATTTTGTCGGATTTGTCATACACCGTTTTGCAGCGCTGTTGCGTGGTGGTGTAGGTGTCGTTGTCCTGCATCGCGCCCTGGATCTGGTTACCGGCATAGCCGCCGCCCAGCGCGCCCACCACCGTCGCCACGCTGCGTCCGTGACCGCCGCCGAACTGGTGGCCAATCACCCCGCCCGCCACCGCGCCCAGCACGGAACCGGCGATGCGGTTTTCATCCTGTACCGGACGACGATGGGTCACGGTGACATTGCGGCATTCCTGGCGCGGGGTTTTCACGGTTTCTTTAATCGGTGTACTGGAGACCACTTGCGCATACTGCGGGCCGCGATCTAACACGTTGAGACCAGCGACAGCTGCAACGCCCAGCGCGGCAGCCACGCCTATCCCTATACCCGCCAACATAGATTTATTCACGGGAGATCCTCCTTTGTTGCTGTTGATACAATTTTGCAACCGGACCCGGGAAGGCGCAAATCAGATAGCGGATGAAAAGTGCGAGAATTCGCTGCAAATCAAAGGGATTCAGAGGATTCCGAGCGGGATCGCCGCCGGTTCAGCAGAAGAGCCCGGAGGCGCCGCCAGGGCGCGCTCCGGGTCGCAACAGCGATTAATGCAGCTTGAGGCGCGGGCGAATGATGCGGTTGATGCGCCCAACCAGCATCATCAGGCCGGTTTTGAAATAGCCGTGCAGGGCGATCTGGTGCATACGGTACAGGGAGATGTACACAAAGCGCGCAATGCGCCCTTCCACCATCATCGAGCCGCGCATCAGGTTGCCCATCAGGCTGCCGACGGTGGAGTAGTTGGATAGCGACACCAGTGAGCCATGGTCTTTATAGGTATACGCCTTCAACGGTTTACCTTTCATCTGCGCGAGGATGTTATTCAGCGCGCAGGTGGCCATCTGGTGCGCCGCCTGGGCACGCGGTGGTACAAAGCCGCCTTCCGGACGGGCGCAGGAGGCGCAATCGCCAATGGCGAAAATATCCGCGTCGCGGGTGGTCTGCAACGTCGGCTCAACCACCAGCTGATTGATACGGTTGGTTTCCAGGCCGCCGATCTCTTTCATGAAATCTGGCGCTTTGATCCCGGCCGCCCAGACCATCAGATCCGCTTCAATATATTCGCCATCTTTGGTGTGCAGGCCGCCCGCATCGGCGCTGGTGACCATGGTCTGCGTCAGCACCCGTACACCCAGCTTGGTCAGCTCATTATGCGCCGCCCCGGAAATGCGCGGCGGCAGCGCCGGCAGAATGCGTTCGCCCGCTTCGACCAGCGTGACGTTCAGCGCTTCGTTGGTCAGCCCTTTGTAGCCGTAGCTGTGCAGCTGTTTCACGGCATTATGCAACTCAGCGGAGAGTTCCACGCCGGTGGCGCCGCCGCCGACGATGGCAATGTTTACTTTACCGTTAGCGCCGAGGTTCGCGGAGTATTTAAGGAACAGGTTGAGCATTTCCTGATGGAAACGACGCGCCTGGTGCGGGTTGTCGAGGAAAATGCAATTCTCTTTAACGCCAGGGGTGTTGAAGTCATTCGAGGTACTGCCCAGCGCCATCACCAGCGTGTCGTACGGCAGTTTACGCTCAGCCACCAGCAGCTCGCCTTTTTCATTGCGCAGCTCGCCGAGGGTGATGGTCTTCCCTTCGCGATTGATATCGACCACCGACCCCAGCTGGAACTGGAAGCCGTGGTTGCGGGCATGGGCCAGATAGCTCAGCGCATCGACACCTTCATCCAGAGAACCGGTGGCCACTTCGTGCAGCAGCGGCTTCCACAGATGGCTGTGGTTACGGTCCACCAGGGTGATTTTCGCTTTCTTATGGCGCCCTAACTTTTTCCCCAGCTGAGTTGCCAGTTCCAGTCCGCCTGCGCCGCCACCCACAATTACGATTTTTTTCAATGGCGTAGTCATGTGTACCCCTAAAATTATTAACCAATTGTTAAATAAAAGTTATTAAAATAGCCTTTATTTAACAACAAGTTACGTCAATGAAACCATTCAGCACTGTCGAGAATACCATGAACGGTGCATTGGTCATACCAAAATTGATGTGCATCAAGTTTTGTCGCGTATTTTTTCAGCGAAACCAATAAGTGTAGACATGAAAAAACCCGCGCGGCGAACCCGGCGCGGGTTTGGAGACAGGGGAAAGGCTTAACCGAGGGTTTTAAACGCTTTCAGCCGCTGCAGGTGCGGCGAAATGTTTTTAAACTTATGGGTCTGCTCTTCATCCCAGATAATTTCATAATAGTGGTGCAGAAGGTCGGCGGAACGCTGGCTGTCCAACGCTTCGTCCTGTCGGGAAAGCACCACCAGACAGCGATCGCGGTTCTTTTCGCGGAAGTTGGTCACGCATTTGGTGGCGATGTCAGCATACTCTTCCGGTCGGTCGATTTTGCCTTCCATATTCTCATGCGGAAACAGGTTCGGATTGAACACCGCCTGACGGATATCGCACAGGAAACCAATCCGCTCCGCCCAGTAACCGCCGAGTCCAACGCCGCAGATCAGCGGCCGGTCATCGGCGGTAAGCTGCAGCATTTTATCAACCTCTTTCAGCAGATGCTGCATGTCGTGCTTGGGATGGCGCGTGCTGTAGCTTATCAACCGCACGTCAGGGTCAATAAACTGCAACTGCATCACCTTCTCGTGGTTACCGGGGCTGTTCGAGTCAAAACCGTGTAAATAGATAATCATCGCATCCTCACCAGACAACAACGCCCCGCAGAGCGTTACGCGGACTTCGCCTCTTGCCAGCGCGCATGAAGCTGCTCCAGCTGGGCACTCACCGTTTTCCAACGGGCTGAATCCCTTAACTCCTGACGGGAAAAGGAACCTTTATGATACAATTTCGTAACACGCTCTGCTTTGATCGGCGACAGGTTATCCAGCACACTGACCGCGCCCTTACGATTATTGCAGACGAGTATCATATCGCAACCGGCGTCGAGCGATGCCTGGCCGCGTTCGGCATAGCTGCCCATGATCGCCGCCCCTTCCATCGACAGATCGTCGGAGAAAATCACCCCATCGAAGCCCAGCTCGCCGCGCAGCACCGTTTTCAGCCAATAGGCCGAACCGCTCGCCGGACGCGGGTCGAGCTCCGGGTAAATCACATGCGCCGGCATAATGGCATCCAGACGCTGCTCGGCGATAAGGCTTTTGAATACCGCCATATCGTGGTCGCGGATAACCGATGCCGGACGCGGATCGAACGGGGTTTCTTTGTGCGAATCGGCAGTCACCGCCCCGTGTCCCGGGAAGTGTTTGCCGGTGGTTTTCATGCCCGCGGCGTGCATGCCGTCAATGACGTGACGCGCCATCGTCAACGCTTTCTGCGGATCTTCATGATAAGAACGTTCGCCGATTGCGGCGCTGATGTGACCGACGTCCAGCACCGGCGCAAAGCTGATATCGATGTCCATGGCGATCATTTCGCTGGCCATCAGCCAGCCAGCCTCGGCGGCCAGTTTGCCCCCCTCTTCCATCCCCAGCAGCGCAGCGAAAGACTGGGCCGCCGGTAAACGGGTAAAGCCTTCGCGGAAACGCTGAACGCGTCCCCCTTCCTGATCGACCGCCACCACCAGATGGTTACGGGAGGCTTCGCGGATCTGGCGCACCAGCTCCCGCAGCTGCGCCGGATCGTGATAATTTCGGGTGAAGAGGATCAACCCTCCCACCAATGGATGCGCCAGAATCTCTCGCTCTTCCGCATCCAGTTCATACCCTTCAACATCCAACATCACTGGGCCCACACTGACCTCTCTTATCCTTTGCGTTCGTTGTCTAACTGACACCATGTTTCATCTGCCAGCATGATAAATTGCCGATCCCCGCTCTGCCGCCAGCGCATTTCATACCAGCCCGCCATGAGCAGCAGTACCCACGGACGCCAGCGCGCCACCTGCCGCCATAGCTGCTGCGCGTCGATAGCCGCCCGTCGGGCATATGCCGCCACCAGCTGGCGGCGCTCGTCCGGGGCGATCCACACGGCGGCCAGCTCCAGCGCGATATCGCCATCGCCGGCATATTCCCAGTCGATCAGCTTCAGACCGGCGTCACTGTGGATAATATTGCCGGCATGGACATCCATATGCAGCGGCGCCAGCCGCAGAGGACGAGGCTCTCCCCGGCGGCACAGCCGCTGATGCCAACGTAGCCAGCGCGGCGTGCGCCGGGCCGGATCGCTCCTCTGCCAGTACTGCGCCAGCAGCGGCCCGAGACTAACACGCCAGCCGAACCGCGGTTGCTGATGCAAATCATACAATAAGCCAGACAGTTGCGGGCAGTCAGGTAACTCGCTTTTCACCTCACCCGCGCAATACTCCACCACCATCCAGCAGGGCGAGTAAAACAGAGGATTGGGCGCCAGCCTGGCAGGCAGCCGGCGCAGCGCACGATACTGACGGCGAAAATAACAGGCAGCGGCAGACGGGTCGTGCGGCTGACGCAGCACTCGTCGCTGGTCGCCATCGCTGATAATCACACTGCCGCCGCTGAGGCCGGTCTGGCTCAGCGAGGCGACAGGATGATAGTGGGGAAAGAAGCGCGACAAGAGCTCGTCGCGCGTTAGCTTATTGTTGCTGAACCGCACCTTTACCTGACCAGATAATCTCGCCGGTTTGCACCAGCATCAACTGCATCTTCAGCTCGGGCGCGTTGACGTTGCCAGTGGCATTGGAATAAAGCACATACTGTGCGCCCACGTTGCGGGCGATGCCCATGGCTTTGCTGCGGCTGCCGAGGCTGTCCTGCGGCGACAGGCCCAGCTGCTGCTTGGCGACCGCCAGCTGCTGCGGTGAAACAAGGGTAAATTTGCCGTTGCCCGCCAGCGCGTTACGTAACGCGGTGGTGGCTTCTCCGGCATTCAGCGAACCGTTGGTGCGGTTGTTCACGCTGTCAACCAGCAGAATACTGCCGGCATTGACCCCGCCCGCCTGCAGCATCTGTCCCACCATCGGCTGCACCGCGCCGTTCCAGTCATAATGACGCACGCGCGGCGCCGGCTGACCCGACTGCTGATCCTGATGCTCAATCGGTCCTGGCTGCGAAGGGACGGAAGGCACCGCCGGTACCGTCGGCACCGTGGGCTGTGGCTGCGCAGGCTGCTGCGGCTGCGGTTTGGCCTCTTCTACCGGCGCGGGCTGCTCACGCAGCCCCGCACAGCCTGCGAGGAATATCGCCAGTGCTGTGATTAACGCATAGCGACACATTTTCATCATTATAATTACCCCTTACAGATAAAGATAAAGGCGGGCCTTATGCGCCCCCAGGATATTGGCGCTGCCATACAACGTCACCGAGGAGCGAGCCGGGACCACGATGGTGCGCGGCGCCTCCAGGGGGTGCATCTCCAGCCCTCGGGCGTCATACCAGAAAAAACGATAATGCACGGTGACCGGCTGTTGGCGCTCGTTATACAGCGTAGAGGAGGCGGTAGCCTGTATCTCCGTCGCCACGACGACAGGCTCGCTGGCGCTGATCCCGGCGGCCAGCACGCTCGACTCCATCACCAGCGCCTGCTGGTCAGAAACCGGGATCTCCGGGTGTGAACTACATCCGGCCAGCAGCCCCGCCGCCAGACACGCGCCCAAAAGGGTCCTTAGCATGGCGTTAGCCTTTGTGCGCCAGCATCGGACCCAGCGGACGACCGCCCAGCAGATGCATATGGATATGGTAAACTTCTTGGCCGCCGTGGCGGTTGCAGTTGACGATCAACCGGTAGCCATCGTCGGCGAGGCCTTCATCGCGGGCAATCTTCGCCGCGACGGTCATCATCCGGCCCAGGGCCAGCTCATGTTCGGTGGTGACGTCATTTACGGTAGGAATCAGAACGTTCGGGACAATCAGAATGTGGGTGGGCGCCTGCGGGGAGATGTCGCGAAAAGCGGTCACAAGCTCATCCTGATAAACAATATCCGACGGGATCTCCCGGCGAATGATTTTGCTGAAAATCGTTTCTTCTGCCATGACTGATTCCTTATTAGTTTTATCCCGTACGCTGGCCTGCTTCTGCAGATAAACGCAGACGCACAGGTTCCGGTAAGAGTATGAGCGACATCCTCCCTCTCTTTCAACCTGAAAGCTCTTTTTCTTATTCAACTATAGACTTAGCTGCTGAGGGAATAAGCATTTGGCGGACAGTTAGCAGGGTTATCGCCTCTGGAAGGCCGATCTTGTCACGTAAAAAAGGCAGCCAGTTGGCTGCCTTAGTCTCCCCGATACTACGTCTTAACTGTTACGGATGTACTCATCCATTTCAGTTTTCAGGTTATCGGACTTGGTACCGAAGATGGCCTGTACGCCAGAACCTGCCACTACCACGCCAGCGGCGCCCAGTTTTTTCAGGCCAGCCTGGTCAACTTTCGCTACATCCGCCACGCTAACACGCAGACGAGTAATACATGCGTCGAGGTTGGTGATGTTCTCTTTACCGCCGAAAGCGGCGATCAGAGCCGGAGCCATCTCGCTGGTTGCGCCAGCTTTGCTCTCTTCGGTGGTATCTTCACGACCCGGTGTTTTCAGATCCAGGGCTTTAATCAGCACGCGGAAAATGACGTAGTACACGATCGCATAGCAGATACCGACGATCGGGAACAGCCACAGCTTGCTGCTGTTACCGGACAGCACGATAAAGTCGATCAGGCCGTGAGAGAACGAAGTACCGTCACGCATACCCAGCAGGATACAGATCGGGAACGCCAGACCCGCCAGGATGGCATGGATAACGTACAGGATCGGCGCCACGAACATGAACGAGAACTCGATCGGCTCGGTGATACCGGTCAGGAACGAGGTCAGCGCGGCGGAGATCATGATACCGCCCACTTTGGCGCGGTTTTCCGGTTTAGCAGAGTGCCAAATCGCGATAGCCGCTGCCGGCAGACCGTACATTTTGAACAGGAAGCCGCCAGACAGTTTGCCCGCGGTCGGGTCGCCTGCCATGTAGCGCGGGATATCGCCGTGGAATACCTGACCAGCCGCGTTGGTGTATTCACCGATCTGCATCTGGAAAGGAACGTTCCAGATGTGGTGCAGACCAAACGGCACCAGGCAACGCTCGATGAAACCGTAGATACCAAACGCCACCACCGGGTTCTGATAAGCAGCCCACTGGGAGAAGGTCTGGATCGCGGAACCGATCGGCGGCCAAATGAAGGAGAGGATCACGCCGGTGAAGATAGCGGCCAGACCAGAGATAATCGGTACAAAGCGCTTGCCCGCAAAGAAGCCGAGATATTCTGGCAGCTTAATGCGATAGAAGCGGTTGAACATGTACGCGGCGATAGCACCGGAGATAATACCGCCAAGCACGCCGGTATCAGCCAGGTGTTTTGCCGCAATCTCGTCAGCAGGTAAATGCAGCACCAGCGGCGCAACCACCGCCATGGTTTTCACCATGATGCCGTAAGCTACCACTGCAGCCAGTGCGGATACACCGTCGTTATTGGTGAAGCCGAGGGCCACACCGATAGCGAAGATCAGCGGCATGTTGGCGAAAACTGAACCGCCTGCTTCTGCCATAACGTGGGAGACCACGGCTGGCAGCCAGCTGAAGTTTGCGGAACCGACGCCCAGCAGGATACCTGCGATAGGCAGTACGGATACCGGCAGCATCAGCGATTTACCGACCTTCTGCAGGTTAGCAAATGCATTCTTAAACATAATTGAGAGTGCTCCTGAGTATTTGGTACTTTTTTACGTTTTCACGCATTGGCCCGGGGGGAGAACCGCGCCGTGGACAGGACATCTAAGCGCCCTTTATTTATTACACAGAGTAAAATAATTAACGGGATGATTGTTTGACGGCTATCACGTTTCAATCAGCCTTCCGGTAAAAATTTACATCAGCTTACATAAGTTGTATCCAGATGTTGCCAAAAAACCTTCACCGCCACTTTTGTGGCGGTGAACTTTACTCGCTTTGGCTATTAATTACGAGCCTTAAAATAATAAGCAGATCAAGCAGGTTGCAAGCGGGCGGGGTCAATGTGGAACAGCGTGGCAAAATTGTCGGTGGTCTGCTGAGCCAGTTGCTCCAGCGACACACCCTTCAGTACCGCCATGTATTCAGCAACGTCACGCACCAGCGCCGGCTGGTTCTCTTTGCCGCGATGGGGTACCGGCGCCAGGTATGGCGAATCGGTCTCCACCAGCAGACGATCCAGCGGAACATAGCGCGCCGCATCGCGCAGCTGCTCGGCGTTACGGAAAGTGACGATACCGGAAAACGAGATATAGAACCCCATGTCGAGCAGCTTACCCGCCGTCTCCCTGTCCTCAGTGAAACAGTGTAGTACGCCTCCGCAATCCGTCACCTTTTCTTCGCGTAAAATGGCCAGGGTATCGGCGCGAGCATCACGGGTATGCACGATCACGGGCTTGTTCAGCTCCCGGCCGATGCGGATATGGTCACGGAACGAAGTTTGCTGCTGGACTTTGGTTTCCGGGGTATAAAAATAGTCCAGTCCGGTCTCTCCCATCGCGACGACGCCCTCTTCCGCCGCCAGCGTGCGCAGCGTCTCCACCTCGTAGGGCTCATCCTGATTTAACGGGTGCACGCCGCAGGAGAAGACGACGTTGTCACGCCTTCCTACCAGCTCGCGCATACTGCGGTAGCCAGACAGCGTCGTGGCGACCGCCAGGCAAAATTTCACATCGCGTGCGGCCGCTTTTGCCAGTACGTCATCGACGTTTTTGTGCAGGGTTTGATAATCCAGACCATCAAGATGGCAGTGGGAGTCGACTAAAAACATAATGTCTCACTCAGAGGTGGGAGACGGGTAAAACCGTCCCGGGTTGCAGGTAATGTTCCCAGCGCAGCAGGCGCTCGGTGAGCAGCAGTTCGCGGTTGACGCCGACGACGTTCAGCAATTGCTCGCGGCAGGTACAGACGTCATGGGCAATCGCCTGCAGCCGGGCGGCGGGCAGACTGTGCGCCAGCTGCTCCAGCAGCGGCCAGACATCCGGGTTACTCACCAGGGCAATTCCCTGCTGTCGTTTTTGCGCATCGACCAGCAGCGATGCCAGCCAGTGCAGGCGAACCGCCGCCTGTTCATGATTGAGTATCGGCAGCAGCGCCAGCCAGTCACCGCTCGCCAGTGTGGTCGCCAGCGCCTGACACAGCTGCTGTCGCGCCGTCCACTGCGGCTCCTTAAGCAGCTCGAGCGCAGCGGCCGGCGCGCTGGCGCACAGACGTAACGCGGCCAGCAGCGCCTCCTGCGGCAGGTTCACCTCACGCTCCAGCCAGGCCAGGGCATAAGATTCCGTCGGCGGCGACAGGTGGTGCAGGCGGCAGCGACTGCGCAGGGTGGTCAGCAGACGCGCCGGCTCCTCGCAAGCGAGGAAGAACCAGGTATTTTCCGGCGGCTCCTCCAGCGTTTTCAGCAACGCGTTGGCGGCGGCATCGGTCAGCAAGGCGGCATCGCTAATCCATACCACCTTCGCCCCACCAAGACGCGCGCGCTCATAGAGCTTGTCGTTGACATCGCGCACCGCGTCAATACCCAGCGCGCTCTTGCCTTTCTCAGGGCTCAGCGGATAGTAATCGGGGTGCGTACCGGCCTGCATCAGCTGGCAGCTGTGGCAGTGACCGCAGCTTTTATGCCCTTCAGGCTGGCGGCACATCAGGAAGCGGCACAGCGCATAAATCAACGCCTCGCCGCCCATCCCGCTCAGGGACTGTAACAGTAAGGCGTGGTGGCCACGTCCGGCCTGATAGCTACCGACCAGTTGCTCGAACGAGGGGCGCAGCCACGGATACCATTTCATGCCGGTTGCTCCGCCATCCACTGGGCGATCGTGGCGCGAATATCGCGTGCGACGGCATCCAGCGGCTGCGTCGCGTCCACCGTGCGGATAGAAGGATCTGCCGCAGCCAGCTCAAGGTAGCGCGCGCGGGTACGATTGAAGAAGTTCATCGACTCCTGCTCAATGCGATCCAGTTCGCCGCGGGCGCGGGCGCGCTGCAGCCCCACTTCCGGCGTAACGTCGAGGTACAGCGTCAAATCGGGACGAAAATCGCCGAGAACGGCGTCGCGCAGCGTCGCCAGCATCGTGCGGTCAATGCCCCTGCCGCCGCCCTGATAGGCCTGGGTGGAGAGATCGTGACGATCGCCGATCACCCACTGGCCGCGAGCCAGAGCAGGCTTAATCACCGTCTCCACCAGTTGGACGCGCGCCGCGTAAAACATCAGCACTTCCGCTTTATCGTTAATCACTTCATCGCCCGTGGACTGGATATCCAGCACCAGGCTACGCAGTTTTTCAGCAAGGATTGTGCCCCCCGGCTCACGGGTAAACACCATATCGTGAATACCTGCCGACTGCAGCGTCTCCACCACCAGTTGACGTGCGGTGGTCTTCCCGGCGCCCTCCAGCCCCTCGATGACGATATAGTTACTGCGCATTTTTTTCCTTAAGTACTTTCAGATAGTCCTGCACCGCGCGGTTATGGCTGACCAGGTTTGTGGTAAACGTATGGCCCCCTTTCCCGTCGGCGACAAAATAGAGGTATGGTGTTTTCGCCGGATGGGCGGCCGCCTTCAGCGACGCTTCGCCCGGCACCGCGATAGGGCCTGGCGGCAGGCCGCTGATGGTATAGGTATTGTACGCGGTCGGCGTCTCCAGATCCTTACGCGTTAACTTTCCATTATACCCTTCGCCCATCCCGTAGATCACCGTTGGGTCGGTCTGTAAGCGCATGCCGATGCGCAGGCGGTTGATAAATACCGACGCGACGCGATCGCGCTCTTCCGCCACCGCGGTCTCTTTCTCAATAATCGAGGCCATGGTCAACAGCTGATTCTGATCGGCATAGGGCAGATTATCCATCCGTCCTTCCCAAACCTTCGCCACTTCGGTGACCATTTTCTGATGCGCGCGCTTGAGGATGGCGATGTCGCTAGTATTGGCGGTATACATCCAGGTATCCGGCCAGAACCAGCCTTCCACCCAGTCGGCATGGTCAAGACCTAACGCCTTAGCCACCGTCGCGTAGCTATCGTCTTCAAGCGTGTGCTTCACGTAGGGAGCATCGCGCAGCTGACGAAGGTAGTCGCTGACGCGCATGCCTTCGACAAAGCGCAGCGGAAACTGCGCCTCTTTGCCGCTGGCCAGCAGCTGCAGCATCTCGCGCACCGTCATTTGCGGCGTGAGGCGATAGGTCCCGGCCTTGAAGTGAGACAGCTCAGGCTCCATCCGCAGCAGCCACTGGAACACGCGCGGGCGATTGATCACCTTCTCGCGATAGAGATCCTGCCCCAGCGCCAGCCGGCCGGTGCCGGCTTCGAGGGTAAAGATGGTCTCTTCTTTAATCAGCAGCTTGCTGTCCGCCAGCTGGCGTACCTTCCACATTCCTGCCGCCGCGGCGATGCCCAACAGCACCACCAGCAACAGGATAAAACGTAACATTTTCTTCATACTAACCAGACAGCTCACACAAAGGGGCTAAAAAATGGTAAAGCTCGCGCGAGGACCAGACGGTCTCATCCCAGCGACGAACCGGCACCAGCGGCATCAGCGCATTGCAGATCAGCACTTCATCGGCCTCCCGCAACGCCTCGGGACGCGCTATCACTTCGACAACGCGAAACGTCGATGGTGCCAGCTGCGCGATACAGCGCTGCCGCATTATGCCGTTGACCCCGGCATAATCGAGTCGCGGAGTAAATACATCCCGTCCCTGACGCCAGAATAAATTCGCGGCACAGCATTCCGTAAGCCACCCGTCACTGTCAAGGACCAGCGCCTCATCGGCGTCCGTCTGTTCAAGATGAGAGCGAATCAGCACCTGCTCCAGACGATTAAGATGCTTCAGGCCAGCCAGCCAGGGGTTGCGCCCCAGGGTCACCGGGCTCCGGGTCAGGGTAATGCCCTCCTCCCGCCAGCGCGCGTAGTGCGCCGGAAGCGGAGAGACGCTCAGAATACGGGTGGGCGACGCACAGCCCACCGTGCTGTATCCCCTTCCCCCAACGCCGCGGGTAAGGGTCACCTTAAGCACGCCCTGCGCGTGCGGTCGAGCCAGACGCTGCATCTCGTCGCTTAGCGTCAGCCAGTCGTCAAACGGGATGCGTAATTTTTCGCAGGTTGTCTGCAAACGCTGCAGATGGGCGTCCAGTAACGCAACCTGTCCATGCTGTATACGGGCAGTGGTAAAACAACCGTCGCCAAACTGGACGGCGCGATCGTTCGCCGCCAGCGTGTCCTGTTCAACGCCATTTATCAAGAACATAAAGGACTCCTTTTCACTGGTCGGTGAGTGTCTCAGGACACGAAGCAGAGGACAAGCGGAGAAAGCCGAATAAAAAAGGCCCGACAATCGGGCCTTTTGTTAAAGCAGTACCGGGGCAAGCCCTGTCACACTTTTTTGAAGATCAGCGAACCGTTAGTGCCGCCAAAGCCGAAGGAATTGCACAGGGTGTACTCCATACCGGAAACCTGACGCGCTTCGTGCGGAACGAAGTCGAGGTCGCAGCCCTCATCCGGGTTGTCGAGGTTGATCGTCGGCGGAACTGCCTGATCGCGCAGCGCCAGGATAGAGTAAATCGACTCTACCGCCCCTGCCGCGCCCAGCAGATGCCCGGTCATGGATTTGGTGGAGCTCACCAGTACGCGGCTCGCCGCATCGCCGAAGACAGACATAACCGCCTGCGCTTCCGCTTTATCGCCAGCCGGCGTCGAGGTGCCGTGGGCGTTGACGTAGCCGATCTGGCCCGGTTCAATGCCCGCATCGCGAATGGCATTCACCATCGCCAGCGCGGCGCCCGCGCCATCTTCCGGCGGTGACGTCATATGGTAAGCATCGCTGCTCATGCCGAAGCCGACGATCTCGGCGTAGATTTTCGCGCCGCGTTTTTTTGCGTGCTCGTACTCTTCCAGCACCACCATGCCCGCGCCGTCGCCCAGCACGAAGCCGTCGCGATCTTTATCCCACGGACGGCTTGCCGCCTGCGGGTTGTCATTGCGCGTGGAGAGCGCCCGCGCTGCGCCAAAGCCGCCCACGCCAAGCGGGGTACTGGCTTTTTCCGCACCGCCTGCCACCATCGCATCGGCATCGCCATAGGCGATAATGCGCGCAGCCTGACCGATGTTGTGCACGCCTGAAGTACAGGCGGTCGCGATGGAGATACTTGGTCCACGCAGACCAAACATGATGGTCAGATGGCCGGCCACCATGTTAACAATTGTGGAGGGAACGAAGAATGGGCTGATCTTACGCGGTCCGCCGTTGACCAGCGAACTGTGGTTTTCTTCGATCAAGCCGAGACCGCCAATACCAGAGCCGATTGCGGCACCAATACGGGTAGCATTCTCTTCCGTCACTTCAAGGCCAGAATCCTGCATGGCCTGAACGCCAGCGACAATTCCATATTGAATGAAGGCATCCATCTTGCGCTGCTCTTTGCGCGAGATGATGTCATCACAGTTAAAATCCTTTACTAAGCCAGCAAATTTCGTTGCATAGGCGCTAGTATCGAAATGGTCGATCAGGCTGATGCCACTCTGACCGGCAAGGAGAGCTTTCCAGGTAGACTCTACGGTATTGCCGACAGGAGACAACATGCCCAGTCCGGTCACAACTACACGACGCTTAGACACGTTTGTCCTCCAGGGAGGGAAAATAGATTCTTGTGGGACAAATAAAGATAAAACTCAGGCGGTCGAATGACCGCCTGGAGATGTTCACTTACGCCTGGTGGCCGTTGATGTAATCAATGGCAGCCTGAACGGTGGTGATTTTCTCAGCTTCTTCGTCCGGAATCTCAGTATCAAACTCTTCTTCCAGAGCCATTACCAGCTCAACGGTGTCAAGAGAATCAGCGCCCAGGTCTTCAACGAAGGAAGCATTGTTGGTAACTTCTTCCTGCTTAACGCCCAGCTGCTCGCCGATAATTTTCTTAACGCGTTCTTCGATAGTGCTCATACTCTTAAATTTCCTATCAAAACTCGCTTTCGCGATGGTTTTCGTAGTGTATAAAATGTTGAAAAATTTGCAACTAAATCCCGGCAGGTCTTACCACGATTTTGCGCTATTTTGAGGCCGTTTGCCCTAAGAACGCAAATCTTTTCGCACAAAACCGCACAGAGAACCGTGCGAAGTGCGCGGTTCCTGAACGTTTTGCACAAATCTCGGTCAGACCATGTACATTCCGCCGTTGACGTGCAGGGTTTCACCAGTGATGTAACTTGCTTCGTCAGAGGCTAAAAATGCAACCGCGCTGGCGATTTCATTTGGGGTGCCAAGGCGCCCCGCAGGAACTGCCGCCAGCGTACCCGCACGCTGCTCATCGGTCAGCGCACGCGTCATGTCCGTTTCAATAAAGCCCGGAGCAACAACGTTTACAGTAATACCGCGGGACGCAACTTCACGCGCCAGTGATTTACTGAAGCCGATCAGACCCGCTTTCGCCGCAGCGTAGTTGGCCTGACCCGCATTTCCCATGGTACCAACCACAGAACCGATAGTGATAATACGTCCATGACGCTTTTTCATCATAGCGCGCATTACCGCTTTTGACAGACGGAAAACCGATGACAGGTTGGTTTCGATGATATCGTTCCACTCGTCATCTTTCATGCGCATTAACAGGTTGTCGCGAGTGATCCCGGCATTATTCACCAGGATATCCACTTCGCCAAACTCTGCGCGCACATTTTCCAGAACAGATTCAATAGATGCCGGGTCGGTCACATTCAACATCAGACCTTTACCGTTGGCGCCTAAATAGTCGCTGATCGCCTGCGCGCCGCTTTCGCTGGTCGCAGTACCGATAACTTTCGCGCCGCGGGCGACGAGCGTTTCAGCGATGGCGCGGCCAATACCGCGGCTTGCACCGGTAACCAGCGCGATTTTTCCTTCAAAACTCATGGTTTTCCTCTTTTATTGCTCAAGCGCCGCAGACATCGCCGCCGGCTCGTTAAGCGCGGAAGCGGTCAGGGTGTCAACAATACGTTTGGTCAGGCCGGTGAGGACTTTACCCGGGCCAACCTCATACAGATGCGTTACGCCCTGAGCAGCCATAAACTCAACGGTTTTAGTCCACTGAACCGGACTATACAGCTGGCGTACCAGCGCGTCGCGAATGGCGTCAGGCGCGGTTTCGCACTTCACATCGACGTTATTTACCACCGGGATCGTCGGCGCGTTGAAGGTGATTTTCTGCAGCTCAAGCGCCAGTTTCTCCGCAGCTGGCTTCATCAGCGCACAGTGAGACGGCACGCTCACCGGCAACGGCAGCGCCCGTTTAGCGCCCGCGGCCTTACAGGCGGCGCCTGCGCGTTCAACGGCCTCTTTGTGACCGGCGATAACCACCTGGCCCGGGGAATTGTAGTTCACCGGAGAGACGACCTGCCCTTCGGCCGATTCTTCACAGGCTTTGGCAATAGCCGCGTCGTCCAGACCGATAATCGCTGACATGGCGCCAGTACCTTCCGGTACAGCTTCCTGCATGAATTTGCCGCGCAGTTCAACCAGGCGAACGGCATCAGCGAAAGCGATAACGCCCGCGCAAACCAGCGCGGAGTATTCGCCGAGGCTGTGACCAGCCAGCAGCGCCGGCGCTTTGCCGCCCTGCTGCTGCCAGACGCGGTACAGCGCCACGGAGGCGGTCAGCAGCGCTGGCTGGGTCTGCCAGGTCTTATTCAGTTCTTCTGCCGGGCCCTGTTGCGTCAGCGCCCACAGATCGTAACCCAACGCTGCGGAAGCTTCACCGAAGGTCTCTTCAATGACCGGCCAGGTCGCCGCCATATCGGCCAGCATGCCTACGGCCTGCGAGCCCTGTCCCGGGAACACAAAAGCAAATTGCGTCATGTTTAAATCCTTATACTAAAAACGAACCAGCGCGGAACCCCAGGTGAAACCGCCACCAAAGGCTTCCAGCAAAATCAGCTGCCCACGTTGAATGCGGCCATCGCGGACGGCCTCATCCAGCGCGCAAGGGACTGACGCCGCGGAGGTGTTGCCATGGCGGTCGAGGGTCACTACGACGTTATCCATCGACATGCCCAGTTTCTTCGCCGTCGCGCTGATGATCCGCAGGTTTGCCTGATGCGGCACCAGCCAGTCCAGCGCAGAACGTTCAAGATTATTCGCGGCCAGCGTCTCATCAACGATGTGCGCTAACTCAGTGACCGCCACTTTGAAGACTTCATTCCCGGCCATCGTCAGATAGATCGGATTTTCCGGATCGACGCGATCGGCGTTCGGCAGGGTCAGCAGTTCGCCATAGCTACCGTCAGCATGCAGATGCGTCGAGATAATGCCAGGCTCTTCGGAGGCGCCCAGCACCACCGCCCCGGCGCCATCGCCGAAAATAATAATCGTCCCGCGATCGGCCGGATCGCAGGTGCGCGCCAGCACATCAGCGCCGACGACCAGCGCATAGTCCACCGCGCCGTTCTTGACATACTGATCGGCGACGCTCAGCGCATAGGTGAAACCGGCGCAGGCGGCCGCGACGTCAAACGCCGGGCAGCCCTTGACGCCCAGCATAGACTGAATCTGGCATGCCGAACTCGGAAACGCGTGCGTGCCGGAGGTGGTCGCAACGATGATCAGACCAATTTGCTCCGCGGACACGCCCGCCATCGCCAGCGCCTGCTTTGCGGCTTCAAAGCCCATCGTAGCAACTGTTTCATGCGCTGCGGCAATACGACGCTCACGGATACCTGTGCGGGTGACAATCCACTCGTCAGAGGTCTCTACCATTTTTTCCAGGTCGGCGTTTGTACGCACTTGCTCGGGCAGATAGCTGCCGGTACCAATAATCTTCGTATACATGTACGCTCAGTCACTCTTGGGTAATATACCCGCCTCGTTCAACCGCCGCGGCGTCAGTGGTGTCCATTCGTCCCGCTTTGCTGTCGGGCGTTCACGTCACTGTCGCTTTCCGGCAGCTCGAAACCAGCTGGGTATAAAGATTCCAGGCGCGCGGCGATCCGTTGAGGAATTTGCCGCTGCACCGCCTGCACTGCCTGCTCTATCGCGACGCTAAAGGCGCGTTGATTGGCAGCACCATGACTCTTGATCACGGAACCGCGCAATCCTAACAGACAGGCGCCATTATACTGGTCGGGGTTGAGGTGACTGAATCGCCTCGCCAGGCTTTTTTGTAACCAACGTTTTAGTAACAGCAGCCACCACGACCGTTTTTTGCCCTCTCCCTGAGATTTCAGCAGTGAAAGGAACATTCTGACAACACCTTCCATGGTTTTTAATGTGACGTTGCCCGTGAATCCATCACAAACCAGCACATCGGTTTTTCCGGTCAACAGTTCATTGGCTTCAAGATAGCCGATGTAGTTGAGGGAAGGCAGCGTTCTGAGCACTGCGGCAGCATCGCGGATGCTGCTGAGGCCTTTCATCTCTTCTTCGCCGATGTTCAGCAAGGCGACGCGAGGATTGGCAATGCCGACCACCTCTTCCGCCAGCACTGACCCCATCACCGCGAACTGCACCAGCATCGTGCTGTCGCAATCGACGTTGGCGCCGAGATCCAGCACCACGGTTTTGCCCTTCTGCTGGTGCGGCAGCACCGTCACCAGCGCCGGCCGCTCAATACCTTCAATCGGTTTGAGCAGCAGTTTCGCCAGGCCCATCAGCGCGCCGGTGTTGCCGGCGCTGACGCAGGCTTCCGCCCGCCCTTCTTTCACAAGCTCCAGCGCCACGCGCATTGAGCTTCCGCGACTGCTGCGGATAGCCTGTGCGGGTCGCGCATCACTGGCAATAACTGACTGCGCAGGAATAATCTGCAGACGCGAACGTTGTTCGAAGTCAGCTTTGGCGAGTAATGGCGTGATGGCGTCGGGATCGCCGACTAAAAGAAGTGTGAGTTGCGAATTAGAGTTCAGTGCCTGCAGTGCTGCAGGCACTGTCACGGATGGGCCGAAATCGCCCCCCATGACATCTAACGCCAGGGTTAGACGTGTCAAGGTATCGTCGCTGCCCGGTTCGGTGATTCCCCAGTCGCCCGGGGAGTCCTCACTAAGCTTCATCACGCTGGCACCCGCGAATTTTCACGCTGCAGACGCAACAATCCGGGCATTGACGCCTCTGGTTATCGGGTTAACCGAGTGCCCAGGTACGTACACACCCGCCATGGCCTGCAACGGGAAATCCTGCGAGTATCGCGTGATTACTTAGCGATAACCTTGCGACCGCGGTAGAAACCGTCGGCAGTGATGTGGTGACGCAGGTGTTTCTCACCAGAAGTTTTGTCTACAGACAGGCTGGTGACTGCGGTCAGCGCGTCATGGGAACGACGCATGCCACGTTTGGAACGGGTTGGTTTATTCTGTTGTACGGCCATGGACCTTACTCCTCAATTACTTACGCTTTAAGCTGGCTAATACGGCAAATGGGTTTGGTTTTTGTGCCTCTTCAGGCAGTTCGCCAAAGACCATGTCCGCGTCGGACACTTCACAGTGTTCAGAATCATGCACCGGAACTACGGGCAGGGAGAGGATAATTTCATCCTCGACCATTGCCTGCAGGTCGATTTCACCGAATTCGTTAACCTCAATCGGCTCATACGCTTCCGGTAGTGCTTCGGCCTGTTCGTCATTTCTGACGGGGCTAAAACAATACGTGGTGTGGACGTGATGGGAAAACGGTTTCCCGCAACGCTGGCATTCGAGGGTTACCGTCACCTTCGCATCGCCTGTAATAACGGCGAGACGCTGGTTATCGATAGCGAACGACATGCTGCATTCCACATCGCTGTCCACGCTGACTACAGAATCGGCTACACGTTCAACCTGATCGCGGGCATAGATGCCTTCGTAATCAAGGCGTTTTTGAGCCGTGCGTACCGGATCAAGAGTCAGGGGTAATTTTACCTTTTGCATAGGGCGCGCATATTAACTTTGTAATGTCATAGAGTCAAAGAAAAAGGCAGCCTCAGGTTGCCTTTTGCCATTTATTCGCACACATTGCGGCGCATAGTTTAAGATGATGCTCTGCGAAGCGCTATATGTGGATGAAAAAATATGTCTCAACTTATCCTGGCGTCAACCTCACCCTGGCGGCGCATGCTGCTGGAAAAACTGGGGTTACCATTTGAATGTGCGGCGCCTGACGTCGACGAAACGCCCCGCCCTGAAGAATCCGCGCGTCAGCTTGTCACCCGGCTGGCGCAGGCCAAAGCGCAGAGCCTGGCTTCGCGCTACCCCAATCACCTTATTATAGGCTCCGATCAGGTTTGCGTATTGGACGGTGAGATCACCGGCAAACCGCACACCGAGGAAAATGCCCGCAGGCAGTTGAGAAAGGCGAGCGGGTCGATCATTACCTTTTATACCGGGCTCGCGCTGTACAACTCCGCCAGCGGTCATCTGCAAACCGAATGCGAGCCCTTTGACGTCCACTTCCGGCATCTCAGCGATAAAGAGATCGAAGGCTATGTGCGTAAAGAGAACCCGCTGCAGTGCGCCGGGAGTTTTAAGAGCGAGGGGTTAGGTATTACGCTGTTCGAACGGCTGGAAGGCCGCGATCCGAATACGCTGGTCGGTTTACCCTTGATCGCGCTCTGTCAGATGCTGCGCCGCGAAAATTACAACCCGCTGTTAGGCTGAGGTAAAAAAACGGCGGAACTGATTCCGCCGTTGCACTTATTTGCTCTTCCGTAGCACCTGTAGACAGTGCTTCAGCTGGTTATCCAGCGGCGCCTCAACGCGCATCACCTCCCCGCTCCCTGGGTGGGTAAACTTCAGCGCAGCAGCGTGGAGGAACAGGCGGTTTAAGCCGGTACCAGAGAGTTGCTTGTCAAATTCGCGGTCGCCATAGCGGTCGTCAAAGGCGATAGGATGGCCGGCATACTGGGTATGAACGCGAATCTGATGCGTGCGTCCGGTGACCGGACTGCAGCGCACCAGAGTGGCGAATTCATAACGCTCTTCCACTTTGAAGCGCGTCTCTGACGGCTTGCCTTCCTGACTCACGCGGACGATTCTCTCGCCGCTCTGCAGAATGTTCTTCAACAGCGGGGCCTGCACCACTTTTGTATGCGACTGCCACTGGCCGCGCACCAGCGCCAGATAGTCTTTCTGCATGCCTTTATCACGCAGCTGCTCGTGCAACGAACGCAGCGCCGAGCGCTTTTTCGCCACCAGCAGCACGCCAGAGGTATCGCGGTCGAGCCGATGTACCAGCTCAAGGAAGCGCGCCTCCGGGCGCAGGGCGCGCAGCCCTTCAATCACGCCGAAGCTCAGGCCGCTGCCGCCATGTACCGCGGTACCGGATGGCTTATTGAGGACCAGAATATGATCGTCTTCATAGAGGATCACCTCAGAGAGCGCCGCCACTTTCTGCAGATGCGGCGATACCGCCTCTTCTTCACGCTCCGCCACGCGCACCGGAGGGATACGGACTTCATCGCCCGCCTCCAGCTTATACTCCGGCTTCACGCGTTTTTTATTCACCCGCACCTCGCCTTTACGCAGGATGCGATAAATCATGCTCTTCGGTACGCCTTTCAATTGGGTACGCAAAAAGTTGTCGATACGTTGCCCCGCTTCATCAGCAGCAATGGCAACCATTTTTACGGTTGGGGTCTCAGTTTTCATGGTGCGCGATTCTAAATAGCCGGACGCATTAGCGCCACTCATTTTTATATGCTTATATTTATCATTATCCTGTTTTCACGGTTTGCCTGACCGCCATATTGTTTGTTATTAGAACAATCTGTATGGGCAGGTGATAAAACTGTGAGTAACCGGGTGATAAAAGGTGAAAGTCAACTTGCTATAACAAGGTTAGCAATGGAATAATGAGACCGTTTTCCGTATTGCATCTTGTTAGAACAAGACATTAGCGGAATGACCAGTTTTGTCTGACCGATCGCCCACGCAGCAATGGCGTAAGACGTTGTGATCTTTCAGACAGTTAGCGGGCTGCGGGTTGCAGTCCTTACCGGTACAGGCTCTATGGATTTCAAGTCGCAGGAAGGCGTCAACTCCGGGACTCCCGGGAGCTCATCTGGATCCGCTGATCGAGGTGAGCAGGTTAAGCCATCATGCCTGCAACGCGAAAGACGACGAGTATAAATGGAATATTCTCTGGTGATACATCCCAGGCTGTTCCCCTGAATAATTGCGCTGTGTTTCCGTTTGAAACACAGGCGACCGACACTCTGCGCCTCTTAAGCGCGCGACAACCGTGAGGTTGGCGACGTGAACCAGACACGAGGCCATCGGTTTTCCCCCGGAAAGGCATTACTCTGCCCGCAGCTTAGTCGTCAATGTAAGAATAATGAGTAAGTTACGATGAAAAGAATGTTAATCAACGCAACTCAGCAGGAAGAGTTGCGCGTCGCCCTTGTTGATGGGCAGCGCCTGTACGACCTGGATATCGAAAGCCCCGGGCACGAACAGAAAAAAGCGAACATCTACAAAGGCAAAATCACCCGCATTGAACCCAGCCTTGAAGCCGCGTTTGTTGATTACGGCGCCGAGCGTCATGGTTTCCTCCCCCTCAAAGAAATCGCCCGCGAATACTTCCCCGCCAACTACAATGCGCACGGCCGTCCTAATATCAAAGACGTTCTGCGTGAAGGTCAGGAAGTTATCGTGCAGATTGATAAAGAAGAACGCGGCAACAAAGGCGCTGCGCTCACCACCTTTATCAGCCTGGCGGGCAGCTATCTGGTATTGATGCCGAACAACCCGCGCGCGGGGGGAATTTCACGCCGTATCGAGGGCGACGACCGTACCGAACTGAAAGAAGCGCTGGCGAGCCTGGAGCTTCCGGACGGCATGGGCCTTATCGTTCGCACCGCTGGCGTCGGCAAATCTGCCGAAGCCCTGCAGTGGGACCTGAGCTTCCGTCTGAAACACTGGGAAGCGATTCAGAAAGCCGCGGAAAGCCGTCCGGCGCCGTTCCTTATCCACCAGGAAAGTAACGTCATTGTCCGCGCCTTCCGTGACTATCTGCGCCAGGATATCGGCGAAATCCTGATCGATAATCCGAAAGTGCTCGAGCTGGCGCGCCAGCATATCGCCGCGCTGGGTCGTCCGGATTTCAGCAGTAAAATCAAACTGTACACCGGTGAAATCCCGCTGTTCAGCCACTACCAGATCGAATCCCAGATCGAATCCGCCTTCCAGCGTGAAGTGCGTCTGCCGTCCGGTGGCTCTATCGTCATCGACAGCACTGAAGCGCTGACCGCGATCGATATCAACTCCGCCCGCGCCACCCGCGGCGGCGATATCGAAGAGACGGCGTTCAACACCAACCTCGAAGCGGCTGACGAGATTGCCCGCCAGCTGCGTCTGCGCGACCTCGGCGGCCTGATCGTTATCGACTTTATCGATATGACTCCGGTTCGCCACCAGCGCGCTGTGGAGAACCGTCTGCGCGAAGCCGTCCGTCAGGACCGGGCGCGCATTCAGATCAGCCATATCTCGCGCTTCGGCCTGCTGGAGATGTCCCGCCAGCGCCTGAGCCCGTCGCTGGGCGAATCCAGCCACCACGTCTGCCCGCGCTGCTCCGGCACCGGCACCGTGCGTGATAACGAATCGCTGTCGCTCTCTATTCTGCGTCTGATCGAAGAAGAAGCGCTGAAAGAGAACACCAAAGAAGTGCACGCCATCGTTCCGGTACCGATCGCCTCCTATCTGCTGAACGAAAAACGTGTCGCGGTGAGCGCTATCGAATCCCGTCAGGGCGATGTGCGCGTGATTATCGTGCCAAACGACGAAATGCAGACGCCGCACTACTCCGTCCTGCGCGTGCGCAAAGGTGAAGAGACCTCAACGCTGAGCTACCTGCTGCCGAAGCTGCATGAAGAAGAGATGGCGCTGCCGGGCGACGATGAGCCGGCAGAACGGAAACGTCCGGAACAGCCGGCCCTGGCCGCTTTTGTCATGCCTGACGCGCCGCCAGCCCCGATGCTTGAAGAGCCTGTCGCCGCTCCTGTCGCCGCAGCGGCACCGGTCGCGGCCACCGCACCGGCGCAGCCTGGCCTGCTCTCACGCTTCTTCAGCGCGCTGAAGAATATCTTCTCAGGCGCCGAAGAGGCCAAACCGGCTGAGGTTAAGGTCGAGAAGAAAGCGGAAGAAAAACCGGAGCGTCAGCAGGAGCGCCGTAAACCGCGCGCCAACAACCGCCGCGATCGCAACGACCGCCGTGAAAACCGCGACAATCGTGACAACCGCGATAACCGTGACAATCGTGACACTCGTGCGGACAATGCCGAGGGCCGTGAACCGCGCGAATCGCGTGAAGAGAACCGTCGCAACCGTCGTGAGAAGCCGTCGCAGAACGTGGAAGCCCGTGATGTTCGCCAGACCTCAGGCGACGACGCGGAGAAAGCGAAATCTCGTGACGAGCAGCAGCCGCGCCGCGAACGCACCCGCCGCCGCAATGACGACAAACGTCAGGCGCAGCAGGAAGCCAAAGCGCAGACTCGCGAAGAGCCGGTAGCGCAGGAGACGGAGCAGGAAGAGCGTGTGCAGACCCTGCCGCGTCGTAAACCGCGCCAGCTGGCACAGAAAGTACGCGTTGAGTCCGCTGTCGTTGAGCAGGTTGCCGAGATCGTGCCAGAAGCCGTAGTGGCGGAAGTTATCGCTCCGCGCAGCGAGCCGGTGAAAGGCGAGCTGCCAGCAGTAGTGGAGAGCGTGGCTGACCAGGACGAAAATGGCGAATCCCGTGAAACGAACGGTATGCCGCGTCGCTCACGTCGTTCCCCGCGTCACCTGCGCGTTAGCGGTCAGCGTCGTCGTCGCTATCGTGACGAACGCTATCCGACCCAGTCGCCAATGCCGCTGACCGTAGCCTGCGCATCGCCGGAGATGGCTTCCGGTAAAGTCTGGATCCGCTACCCGGTGGTTCGTCCGCAGGATCAGCAGCCGGAAGAGGTTCAGGTTCAGAACGACAACCTCGTGGAAACCGTCGCGGCCGTCGCGACCCCGGTTGCCATCGTTGAAACCGTTACCGCTGCCCCGGTCACCGTCGAGCCGGCTACCATGGAGCCGGTTACCGCCGAGCCGGTGGTCGTCGAGCCGGTCGTAGCCGCCGAGCCGGTGGTGGTTGATGCTGCGGAGGGTGTCGCGCCAGCAGCCGTCGAGCCAGCGCCGCAGGAGCTGGTCACCGAAGCGCCGGCTGTCGAAGCGCCTCAGGCTATCGCGCCAGCTACGCTCGACGCCGAGCCGGTTGTGGTAGAACCTGAAGTGGTGGAAACGGCGCCTGTCGTTGAAGCGCCAGTGGAAACCATCGCGCCGGCGGCGGAAACCGCAGTTGAAGCACCGGTTGTCGAAGCCGCGCCTGTCGAGCCGGTCAAAGTCGAACCTCCGGTGAGCAAGCCGGTAGTGGTGGCGGGTCATCGCCATGCCACCGCGCCAATGACCCGTGCGCCAGCGCCGGATTATGTCCCGGAAGCGCCGCGCCACAGCACCTGGGTGCGCCCGCCATTCGCTTTTGAAGGCAAAGGCGCCGCCGGCGGTCATAGCGCCACCCATAAAGCCACCGCTGAACCGACCCGCCCACAGCCTGTCGAGTAAGCGTGCTAAATAAAAAACCGGCCTCCTGGCCGGTTTTTTTATGCGCTTTGCGGAGGCTGCATGCCGGCGAGGTCCGGCATGATCTCCCGCATCAGGTCGAGGAATTTACGCAGCCGCGTCGGATAATAGCGCGCCCAGGGATAGACCAGGTGGACCGGCAGCGAGGCGGGACGCCACTGCGGGAACAGCTCTGTCAACCTTCCGGCAGCAAGATCCTCCGCCACGGCCCAGCTGGACACCATCGCCACCCCCAGCCCCGCCAGCGCAGTGTTACGCGCGACGTAAAGGCTGTCGGTGCTCAGACAGGGGGTGATCGCCGTGGAGACGAGCTGCCCGCTGACCTGATGTCGGAGCCGCACCTCATGCTGATAAAAGGTGTTAATGGCGATCCACGGCAGGCCGGATAACGCCTCCAGCGAGGTTAACGGTGGGTGCTTCGCCAGCAGTTCAGGGGAGGCCACCACGCAGCGCGGCACTTCCGCCAGCAGCACGGAGACCGTGGCCGGATCCACCTCCGCCCCCACGCGGATGGCGCAGTCGATATTATCGCTGAGAAAGTCGACAGTATTATCATTCAGCATCCACTCCACCGACAGTTGCGGGTGGCGCTGGAGAAAGGCGACCAGCGGCCCCAGCAGCTGCTGCTGGCCAAAAGCGTGCGGCGCCCTCACCCGCAGCACCCCCACCGGCCGATCGTCGGCAATACGCAGGTCGTCTTCCAGCGCCAGCCAGGCATCCACCAGCTGGCGGGCGTGACGGTAGCAACGTTCGCCATCGTCAGTGAGCTTCATCGCATGGGTGGTACGCAGGATCAGCTTGACTCCCAGCAGCCCTTCAAGGGACTGCAGGCGGCGGCTGACGGTCGCCTGGGTGGTCTCCATCTGCCCCGCCGCGGCGGAGAGCGACCCTGCCTCTATAATACGAATATAGGTACGCATCAGCTCAATGCGATCTATACGCTCCTGTCTTTTCATTTTTCTTTTGCCTATACGTGCTACGTATAACCGTTTTACCACCAGCCCGGCTACCGCGCCAGCCGCATTCAGGGAAAAATAGCCCCATCGCATTCACGAGGTATTGATCATGACACCGACTTCCCTTTCCACCCGCGACGCAGGCTGGATTATCTTCATTCTCGCGCTCGGCGCCGGCTTTAGCGTCGCCTCTATCTACTACGCGCAGCCGCTGCTGCCGTTGATGGGCGCCAATCTCCACCTGACGGTAGAAGGTATGGGTCTGGTCCCTACTCTGACGCAGGCGGGTTATGCGCTCGGCATTCTGTTCCTGCTCCCGCTCGGCGACCGCCACGATCGCCGCCGGCTGATTTTGGTGAAAAGCGCGCTGCTGGCGCTCCTGCTGCTCCTGTGCAGCCTCACCGGCCAGCTCAGCTCACTGCTGGTGGTCAGTCTGCTGATCGGTATGGCGGCGACCATGGCGCAGGATATCGTCCCTGCGGCGGCGATCCTCGCCCCGGCGGGCAAGCAGGGCAAAATGGTGGGCACGGTGATGACCGGGCTGCTGCTGGGGATCCTGCTTTCCCGGACGGTCAGCGGCGTGGTGGGCGCAGTGTTCGGCTGGCGGGTGATGTATCAGGCGGCGGCGGTCAGCGTGGCGCTGATTGGCCTGGTGATGTGGCGGGTGCTGCCGCGCTTCGCCATTCACTCGACGCTGAGCTATCCGCAGCTGATGGCCTCAATGGCGCATCTGTGGCAGCGCTACCCGGCGCTACGCCGCGCTGCGCTGGCTCAGGGGGCGCTCTCTGTCGCCTTCAGCGCCTTCTGGTCGACGCTGGCGGTGATGCTCTCCGAACACTATCACATGGGCAGTGCGGTAGCGGGCGGCTTTGGTATCGCCGGGGCTGCCGGGGCGCTGGCCGCGCCGCTGGCCGGCGGACTGGCCGATAAATTTGGCGCCGGTAAAGTGACTCAAATGGGGGCGGCGCTGGTCACCGTCTCCTTCGCCCTGATGTTTATACTGCCGCTGCTGCCACTGCATGGCCAGCTGGCGCTGATTGCCCTGTCGGCGATTGGCTTCGACCTTGGCCTGCAGTCAAGCCTGGTGGCGCATCAGAACCTGGTGTATGGCCTCGAGCCGCAGGCCCGCGGCCGCCTTAACGCCCTGCTGTTTACCGTGGTCTTCATCGGGATGTCGCTGGGGTCGGTGCTGGGCAGCAAGCTGTACGTGCTGGCCGGCTGGAACGGGGTGGTTACCCTGGCGGTGGTCAGCGGGGCGCTCGCCCTGGCAATCCGCCTGCTGGAGAATGCCCGTATCGTCGCTGCCGAACGCCGCGCATCATAAAAAAACCCGCTTCGCCTGAGGCGAAGCGGGTTCATCCATTCCCGCACAACCGCTTAGGCTGTACGTCGGGCAAACTCTTTCACGCGGAAGCCCAACAGCAGCAGTGTGGCGAAATAGGCCACCACCCCGGCGACAACCACCACCAGCAGGCGCATCAGACGGAACGGCATCGTCCCCAGCGACCACTCCGGCATGATATGCATGACGCCCAGCAGCGCCGCAGCCATAACCAGCACCGCAGCAATCAGACGCAGCAGGAAGGCCAGCCAGCCCGGTTGCGGGGTAAAGATCTTCTGTTTACGCAACTGCCAGTAAAGCAGCGCGGCGTTCAGGCAGGCCGCCAGGCCAATGGACAGCGATAGACCCGCATGCTTCAGCGGGCCGATAAACGCCAGGTTCATCACCTGGGTCATAATCAGGGTGACAATAGCAATCTTGACCGGGGTCTTGATGTCCTGGCGGGAATAGAAGCCCGGCGCCAGCACCTTCACCACGATAAGCCCCATTAGTCCCACGGAATAGGCCACCAGCGCGCGCTGGGTCATTGCCGCATCAAAAGCGCTAAATTTGCCGTACTGGAACAGGGCCACGGTCAGCGGTTTGGCGAGGATCCCCAGCGCCACCGCGCTCGGCAGCGCCAGCAGGAAGCAGAGACGCAGCCCCCAGTCCATCAGCCGGCAATACTCGTCATGATTACCGCTGGCGAAGCTTTTTGACAGCGATGGCAGCAGGATAGTGCCGAGCGCCACTCCCAGGACACCGGACGGAAACTCCATCAGACGGTCGGCGTAGTACATCCAAGACACCGATCCCGACACGAGAAACGAAGCGAAGATAGTATTGATAATAAGGGAGATCTGGCTTACCGACACGCCAAGGATCGCCGGCCCCATCTGCTTCACCACCCGCATCGCGCCGGCATCTTTCAGATTGATGCGCGGCAGGACCAGCATGCCAATTTTCTTCAGGTGCGGCAGCTGGTAGGCCAGCTGTAGCACGCCGCCGACCGTGACCGCCCAGGCCAGGGCCAGCACCGGCGGATGAAAGTACGGTGCGGCAAACAGCGCAAAGCCAATCATGCTGACGTTGAGGAACGTCGGCGCAAAGGCCGGCACCGAGAAGCGGTTCCAGGTATTAAGGATCGCCCCCACCAGCGAGGCGAGGGAGATCAGCAAAATATAGGGGAAGGTAATGCGCAGCAATTGGGTAGTCAGCGCAAATTTATCGGCGGTATCAGCAAACCCGGGGGCGGTGATGGTGATCACCCACGGCGCCGCCAGCATCCCGATAACGGTGACGATCGCCAGGGCCAGGGTCAGCAATCCGGAGACATACGAGACAAACACCCGGGTGGCATCTTCGCCCTGCTTGCTTTTATATTCGGCAAGGATCGGTACAAACGCCTGAGAGAAGGCGCCTTCGGCAAAAATACGCCGCAGCAGATTAGGCAGTTTAAAGGCGACGAAAAAGGCGTCGGTCGCCATACCGGCGCCAAAAATGCGCGCCACAATCGCATCGCGGGCAAAGCCCAGCACGCGCGAAAACATGGTCATCGAACTGACGGCCGCCAGTGATTTTAAAAGGTTCATTACGCTGTTATTCCAAACCCTGGAGTAAAACGCCCGCAAATGCGGGCGCTGGAAAGTGGCGATAGTCTACCGGGTTCAACATGAATTACTACTGTCAGTTGTTACAACGGATTATTCGCTGATGGCGTCGCGCCAAAGTTTGTCGACCACCCGCTGAGCCAGCAGCGCCTGTTCGCCTGCGGTTTCAGGAACCGTCTGATTTTGCACGCATTCGATAAAATGGCGCGCGCAGCCGACAAAGCCGCGCTGCTCAAGGGTGGTTTGCCAGCTGGCGACCGGGCGCTGGACCACGCCGTGACCGCACTCCTCCTGCCATTCGCGCATCTCGCTGACGGCATATAGCCCGCCATCCGTAACCGCCTGCACCCACTCGCGCTGGCTGCCTGCGCGGCGGTGCATGCTGGTGGTGACCTGCAGCCGGGGCGAACTGAACTGGTGTTCGGCATACAGCATCTCGCCCTGCGGAGTGATCTGTAGCGCGCCACCGCGCAGACGCGCCTGACCGTCGGCCAGCCATAGCGCGGTATCCACCACGTGCAGATAGTCATCAAGCAGGGTAAAGCGCAGATCGTTGCCCACGCTATCGCTGCGGTGCTTATCCATCCGCAGCGAGGCCGCCTCGCCCAGCCGCCCCTTTAGCTCCCGATAGAGCGGTGCGAAGCGGCGATTGAAACCGACCATCAGCGTCAGACGACGCCGCGCCGCCAGCTCGACCAGCGTCTCCGCCTCACTCAGCTTGTCCGCCAGCGGTTTATCCACGCAAACATGAACCCCTGCATTCAGCAAATGATTCACCACTTCATAATGTGAAGCCGTCGACGTATGAACAAAGACCGCATCGCACTGCGCCGCCAGGGCATCCAGCGATTCAGCGTATGGCATTCGCCAGGTTTCGCAAACCCGCAGCGCCTTCTCTTTTCCCGGCGACCAGGCCGCCTGCAGCGTCCAGCTTTCCGCCGCCCCCAGAACCGGCAGCCACGCTTTCTGCGCAATACCGCCCAGGCCAACCACCCCGATGCGCAATCTTGTCCCCACGTTTAGTCCCCCAGATGGTGTAACAGCGAATCGAGGCGCGCTTTCAGCTCCGCCACCTCGCCTTCCAGCGCTTCAACCCTGGCACGCAGATCGTCTTCCTCTTCCAGGGGCGAGAGTGCTTCCACTGTCGTGATCAGTGTGTCCATGTCGTCGCAAAACAGATGCATATAGCGGCTTTCCCGTTTCCCCGGCTCCCGGGGCAGACGGGCGACAAAGGGACCATCTTCGCGGGTCGCCAGCCCTTCCAGCACGCTTTCCACTTCCGCCATATCGCTGAACTCATGCATCCGCTGCGCCCGACTGCGTAATTCACCCGGCGTCTGGGCGCCCCGCAGCAGCAGCGTCGTCACCACCGCCACCTCGCCGGCGCTGAGCTTCAGATCGCCAAATTCGGAGTTGCAAAAGCGCTGCTCATACTTGGTTACCCGATTGCCGAAGCCACTGACCGTACGCAGATAATGGCGTTTCACCAGGGTATCCAGCAGAGCCTGGACTTCGCCTTCGCTCAGCGACATCACCGGCTCGCGGTTGGTTTTCTGATTGCAGGCGGTCACTACGGCGTTCACCGACAGCGGATACTGCTCGGGCGTGGTGACCTGCTTTTCCAGCAGACAGCCAATGACGCGCGCTTCGTGCGCGGTTAACTGATATTTCATCCTCTCTCCTTAACGTCCCGCTGACCAGTCCGGCGTCGTTAGCGCCGTCAATACATGGTCACGCCACTGCCCGTCAATCAGCAGGTAATCTTTGGCGTAACCCTCTTTTTCAAACCCCAACCGCGCCAGCAGCGCGCCGCTGCGCTGATTATGCGGCATATAGTTGGCCATAATGCGATGAATATGCTGCGTACGCTGCATATAGCGAATCGCCGACGTCAGCGCTTCAAACATCAGTCCCTGCCCCTGCCACTTCTCGCCAATAGAGTAGCCGAGATAACAGGCATGGAATGACCCGCGCACCACGTTGGAAAAATTCGCCACGCCGACGATCTCCTTTTCCTCCGGATCGAGTAGCGCGAAATAAAAAGCAGACCCCTGCTTATGAAACTCGGCGATCATCGACAGACGCGCCTGCCATCCGGAAGGATAGCAGTGGCTGTCGTCACGAACCGGCTCCCAGGGTTTTAAGAACGCCTTATTCTCGGCGTAATAATCGGCCAGACGCCAGGCGTCACGATCGTGAACCAGGCGCACCACCAGCCGGTCCGTCGTCAAACGCACCTTCGGCACGTTACTGCGATAGCCAAACATTTCCTTTTCAGTCCCCCTGACTTCATTCTTGCTGCCTTCACTATACCTGTCCTGCGCGACGGTGTGAAAACAGCAACATACCATTTTCTGCGCCATCTCCTCTTTTCGATGAATAGCCTCAATCGAACTTGCATTTTGATAAAAAAATATTGTCGCAAGGGCGCTGGGAAAAGCAGCAGATTGCCCGCAGAATATCTACGCTTATCTCTATTTTTCCCTGGAGGGGAAATGTCCCGCGTCTCGCAGGCAAGGAGCCTGGGTAAATATTTCCTGTTAGTCGATAACATGCTGGTCGTGCTGGGCTTTTTTGTCGTCTTCCCGCTGATTTCCATCCGCTTTGTCGATCAGATGGGCTGGGCGGCGCTGATGGTCGGCATCGCGCTCGGCCTGCGCCAGCTCGTGCAGCAGGGATTAGGTATCTTTGGCGGCGCCATCGCCGACCGCTTTGGCGCCAAACCGATGATCGTCACCGGTATGCTGATGCGCGCCGGCGGCTTCGCGGCGATGGCCGTCGCCCATGAGCCGTGGGTGCTGTGGTTCTCATGCATACTTTCCGGGCTCGGCGGCACGCTGTTCGACCCGCCGCGGGCGGCGCTGGTGGTTAAGCTGGTGCGCCCGCATCAGCGCGGCCGCTTTTTCTCCATCCTGATGATGCAGGATAGCGCCGGCGCGGTGATTGGCGCGCTGCTGGGCAGCTGGCTGCTGCAGTATGATTTCCGCCTGGTGTGCAGCGCCGGCGCCGCGCTGTTTATCGCCTGCGCGGCGTTTAACGCCTGGTATCTGCCGGCATGGAAGCTCTCAACGGTAAAAACGCCGATCCGCGAGGGGCTGGGCCGGGTGCTGCGGGACAAGCGCTTCGTCACCTATGTCCTGACGCTGACGGGCTATTACATGCTGGCGGTGCAGGTGATGCTGATGCTGCCGATCATGGTGAATGACATCGCCGGCTCGCCGGCCGCCGTAAAGTGGATGTACGCCATCGAAGCCACCATTTCGCTGACCCTGCTCTATCCCATTGCCCGCTGGAGCGAAAAACGTTTTCGCCTTGAGCACCGGCTGATGGCCGGTCTGCTGGTGATGACCCTGGCCATGCTCCCCATCGGCATGACCAGCAGTTTGCAGCAGCTGTTTACCCTGATCTGCCTGTTTTACATCGGTTCCATCATTGCTGAACCTGCCCGGGAGACGCTGGGCGCCTCGCTGGCGGACGCCCGGGCGCGCGGCAGCTATATGGGCTTCAGCCGCCTGGGGCTCGCCTTTGGCGGCGCGCTGGGATATGCGGGCGGCGGCTGGCTGTTTGATGCTGGTAAAGCCGCCGGTCAGCCCGAGCTGCCGTGGCTGATGCTCGGGGCCATCGGAGTTATCACCTTTCTGGCGCTGTGGTGGCAGTTTAGTCCGAAACGCTCTGCCTCCGGCATGCTGGAGCCGCGGACCTGATACGCGCGGCGGCGGTTTCTACTGCTTTCAGCCTATTCTGCTGGTATCGAGGATGCTGACAGGTCATGATGCTTTGTGTCAGGATGGATGAAGGTATGAGCCAGAGGAACCCCATGAAAAAGATTTTGATCGCCGCCGCGCTGATTGTCAGCGGCCTGCTGAGCGGCTGTAATCAGCTGACCCAATACACGGTAAGCGAGCAGGAGATTAACCAGGCCCTGCAGAAGCGAAACCATTTTGCCAAAGATATTGGTCTGAAAGGCGTTGCCGACGCCCATATCGAACTGCAGAACCTCACCAGCGCCATCGGGCGCGAGGAGCCGGGCAAAGTCACGCTGACCGGGATCGCTAACGTTGACCTGAACTCCCTGTTCGGCACGCAGAAAGCAACGATCGATCTCAAGCTCAAAGCGCTGCCAACCTTTGACAGAGAGAAAGGCGCCATCTTCCTGCAGGAAATGGAGGTGGTGGATGCCAAAGTGGCGCCCGAGAAGCTGCAGTCGGTCATTCAGGCCCTCCTCCCCTACCTGAATCAGTCGCTGCGCAGTTACTTCAGCCAGCAGCCGGCCTATGTCCTGCGTGAGGACGCCAGCACCGGTGAAGCACTGGCGAAGAAATACGCCAAAGGCATCGAGGTGAAGCCGGGCGAGATTGTCATCCCCTTTACCAATTAATCTCCAGGGCGCCGCGGCGCCCTCAATTTTTTACGGAAATGAGTGCAAAGGAAAACGTTTACGCTTATCCTTAGTGCCCGGCAAAAAACAGCCCTGATGACTGAACCTATTAGCCGGAGCCTTCCATGACAGCACAATCCCAGGTATTGAAAATCCGCCGCCCAGACGACTGGCATATCCATCTACGTGATGACGATATGCTGAAAACCGTCGTGCCTTATACCAGTGAGTTTTATGGCCGGGCGATCGTGATGCCGAATCTGGTGCCGCCTGTCACCACCGTCGCGGCGGCTATCGCCTATCGCCAGCGCATTATGGACGCCGTCCCGGCCGGGCATGATTTTACCCCGCTGATGACCTGCTATCTGACAGACTCCCTCGACCCGGCGGAGCTGGAGCGCGGCTTTAACGAAGGCGTATTCACCGCCGCCAAGCTCTACCCGGCCAACGCCACCACCAACTCCAGCCACGGCGTCACCAGCACCGACGCCATTATGCCGGTGCTGGAGCGGATGGAAAAACTGGGGATGCCGCTGCTGGTACATGGGGAAGTCACCCACGCCGAGATTGATATATTCGATCGCGAAGCGCGCTTTATTGAAACCGTGATGGAGCCGCTGCGCCAGCGCCTGCCCGGACTGAAGGTGGTCTTTGAGCATATCACCACCAAAGATGCCGCCGAGTATGTGCGTGACGGCAATGAACTGCTGGCGGCCACTATCACCCCGCAGCATCTGATGTTCAACCGTAACCATATGCTGGTCGGCGGTATTCGTCCTCACTTATACTGCCTGCCGGTACTTAAACGCAATATTCATCAGCAGGCTCTGCGGGAGCTGGTCGCCAGCGGCTTCAGCCGCGCCTTCCTCGGCACCGACTCCGCACCGCATGCCCGCCACCGTAAGGAGGCCAGCTGCGGCTGCGCCGGCTGCTTCAACGCCCCGACCGCCCTCGGCAGCTACGCCACGGTGTTTGAAGAAATGAACGCTCTGCAGCACTTTGAGGCTTTCTGCTCGCTGAATGGCCCGCGCTTCTACGGTCTGCCGGTCAATGAGAGCTACGTTGAACTGGTGCGTGAAGAGACGACCGTTGTGGACAGCATTTCCCTGCCTAATGACACCCTGGTGCCCTTCCTGGCAGGTGAAACCGTTCGCTGGACCGTGAAGAAATAAAAACGTAGCCCCCTGTTGTCAACGCCAACCGGATACTGTATAAATAACCAGTATCGAACGCAGGGGGCAATTATGCGCATTGAAGTGTCTATCGCCAAAACTACCGCCTTACCCAACGGCGCGCTGGAAGCGCTGAATAACGAACTCTCTCGCCGTATCGCCGAGCAATTCCCGGCCATCGACAGCCAGGTGAGCGTCCGCTACGCCACCGGCAATCAGCTCTTGGTGTTTGGCGCCCTGAAAGAAGACAAAGACCGGATAAGCGAAATCCTGCAGGAAACATGGGAAAGCGCGGACGACTGGTTTGTCCACGATCTCTCCTGAAGCATGGCGGGATCCAGTTACTCTGGTTTGCTCCCTCATTGTGCTTTTTTTTGCCGGGTCGCCCCGGCTTTTTTTAGCCCCTCTTCTGTTCAGAATAGTCCTGATTATTCTGCTCAATATCGACTAAAGTGGCCATTTTACGCGCTTATCTTGAATAAAAAAGCGGCAAAAGAAGAAAATCATGCTGCCTTTCATTTAATTTCTCGAGTTTATTCTTGATCCCTGATATAATTAACTTGCTTCAAAAAATATGCATTAAACCTCGAGAATTGTTGTCTTTTAACATATGAATAAGGGGTTATGATGGAAAAAAATAATGAAGTCATTCAGACCCATCCCCTCGTTGGATGGGACATCAGCACCGTTGATAGCTACGATGCGCTGATGTTGCGCCTGCACTACCAGAACCCCACTCAAGAAAACAGTAATGATGCTGAGATCGGCCAGACGCTATGGCTAACGACGGACGTCGCACGTCAGTTTATTTCAATCCTGGAAGCAGGCATTGCGAAGATTGAATCTGGCGAATACCAGGAAAACGAGTACCGCCGACATTAACGCGGCTTGCGAATGACTTAACATTAAACTTAACAGGCACCTGCGGGTGCCTGAATTATTTTCGGGCTTGTATAAGCACAGGGAGTTAATTACCCTGCTAACAAGGCAATTACCCGGAACTCACCATGCAATACGATCTTATCATTATTGGCAGCGGCTCCGTCGGCGCCGCCGCTGGCTATTATGCGCGCCGTGCCGGACTCAATGTTCTGATGACCGACGCCCATCAACCTCCCCACCAGGAAGGCAGCCATCACGGCAGCAGCCGTCTTATCCGTCACGCCTATGGCGAAGGTGAGAAATATGTTCCGCTGGTGCTGCGTGCCCAGCAGCTATGGGATGAACTGGCAGAGATCAGTGGCGAAGCCGTGTTTGAACGCACCGGCGTCATTAACCTCGGCCCCGCCAGCTCCGCTTTTCTCGCCAACGTCGCCGCCAGCGCCCGTGCGTTCAAGCTTGAGGTGGAAGAGCTGGATGCCCAGGCCGTAATGCAGCGCTGGCCAGAGATACGCCTCCCCGAGGACTATCGGGCGATTTTCGAACCCGCTTCCGGCGTACTGCGCAGCGAGCTGGCCGTCGAAACCTGGATCCGTCTGGCGCGGGAAGCAGGCTGCGCGCAGCTATTCAACTGTCCGGTCTCGGCTATTCATCACCATGCTGACGGGATCACCATCGATACCCTCGACGGTGAATATCATGGTAAAAAGCTGCTGGTCAGCGCCGGGACCTGGGTCACCCGCCTGCTCCCGGACCTCCCCATCCAGCCGGTACGTAAGGTGTTTGCCTGGTACCAGGCCGATGGCCGTTACAGCAGCAAGAATCACTTTCCGGCCTTCACCGGCGAGTTGCCCAACGGAGATCAATACTACGGTTTCCCGGCAGAAGATAACGAGCTGAAGATTGGCAAGCATAACGGCGGTCAACCGATCTCCATGCCGCAGGAGCGAGTGGCATTTGGCGCTGTCGCCAGCGATGGCTCCGAATCGTTTCCTTTTTTGCGCAACGTCCTGCCAGGGATCGGCGGCTGCCTGCACGGCGCCTCCTGTACTTATGACAATACCGTCGATGAAGATTTTATTATCGATACCTTACCCGGCAGACCAGACACGTTGCTAATCACCGGTCTGAGCGGGCATGGCTTTAAGTTTGCCCCGGTGTTGGGGGAAATTGCCAGTCAGTTTGCTCAGGGCGAAGCATCGAGCTTCAACCTAGCGCCCTTCTCGCTGGCGCGCTTTAACGCGTAATGGAATGCGGCACTTTTGCCGTCGGGCAAAAAAAAACGGCCTCTGTCGAGGCCGTTAGTCATTGAGAGCGATTATGCGTCGCCTGTTTAATTTGCTGGTCAATAACGTCCGCGAGCACTTTATGATCTACCTGGCGCTTTGGCTGCTGCTGGCGATCATCGATCTCGTCTGGTTATGGTTTTTCTGATGGCTCAGGATCGAGGATCCCGAGTTTGGTGTTCAGCCGACCACGCGATTTATTAAAGATTTTATTGCCGTTTTCACGCCCGGCGCGCAGCTTACGCTGCTCCTCTTCCGGTAGCTTATGCTCTTCCATGCAGGCTTCGCTACAGCAGCCGGCAAACTTCTCGGCGCAGCTCGGGCACTGGATAAACAGCAGATGGCAACCATCGTTCAGGCAGTTGGTATGAGTGTCGCACGGCACGCCGCACTGATGACAGTGCGCGATAACGTCATTGGAGATCCGCTCGCCCATCCGTTCATCAAAGACAAAGTTTTTGCCAATGAAACGCACAGGCAGCCCCTGCTCACGGGCGCGGCGGGCGTACTCGATGATGCCACCCTCGATGTGCCAGACCTTATTGAAGCCGTTATGCTTCATCCAGGCGCTGGCTTTTTCACAGCGAATACCGCCGGTGCAATACATGACAATTTTCTTGTCTTTATGGTCCTGCATCATTTCCACGGCTTTCGGCAACTGGTCGCGGAAGGTATCCGCCGGGATCTCCAGCGCGTTTTCGAAATGGCCCACCTCATATTCATAGTGGTTGCGCATATCGATAAACACGGCATCTGGATCGTCAAGCATCGCGTTGACCTCAGCCGCCTTGAGATAGTCTCCGACGTTGGAGGCGTCGAAGGAGGGATCGTCGATGCCGTCGGCAACGATGCGGTCACGCACTTTCAGGCGTAGTACCCAGAACGACTTACCGTCGTCCTCGAGAGCGATATTGAAACGCAGCCCCGCCAGCGCCGGATCGAAGCCATAGAGAAACTCACGCAGGGCTTCAACGTTGCTTTGCGGCACGCTGATTTGCGCGTTGATCCCTTCCCGGGCCAGATAGATGCGGCCAAAGACTTTCAGCTGGGTTAAGGCAACCCACAGCGCATCGCGGGTCGCCTGCGGATCGACAATGGTGAAATATTTATAGAACGAGATCGTCGTGCGCGGCTCGGTTTCAGCCAGCATTTGCGCCTTTAACGTCTCATTTGAAATGCGGTTGTGTAACACTGGCATGGTGTACCTGCTCGACATAGAAATGAGGAAATAAACGGCGGGCATGATATAGCAAAGCTTATTAATTTACATCCCTACATTTTACGCTACATTTTTCTCACCCGGTCGCCCCCCACTTAACAAAACAATGTGGCTGTCGCCGCCTTTGGCTGGCCGGTAAAAAAATGCGATAATATAAGATGTTGCTTACTGATACGGGTATGAAATGACTCATTTGCCTAAATTTTCTCCGGCGCTGCTGCATCCGCGCTATTGGCTGCTGTGGCTGGGTATCGGCCTGCTGTGGCTGGTTGTCCAACTGCCCTACCCGCTGATCTACCGCATCGGGAACGCCATCGGCCGCCTGGCCATGCGCTTTATGAAGCGCCGGGCGAAGATCGCCTATCGCAACCTTGAGCTCTGCTTCCCCGAGAAAAGCGAGCAGGAACGTCACCGGATGGTGGTGATGAACTTCGAATCGGTTGGCATGGGGCTGATGGAGACCGGTATGGCCTGGTTCTGGCCAGTTCGCCGAATCGCCCGCTGGACCGACACCATCGGCTTTGAGCATATTCGCGATGTGCAGGCGCAGCAGCGCGGCATTCTGCTGATCGGCATTCATTTCCTGACACTGGAAATGGGCGCGCGAATGTTCGGCATGAACGAGCCGGGGATTGGCGTCTATCGTCCCAACGATAACCCGGTCATCGACTGGCTGCAGACCTGGGGCCGGCTGCGCTCCAACAAGGACATGATCGACCGCAAGGATCTGAAAGGTATGATCCGCGCGCTGAAAAAAGGTGAGGTGGTGTGGTACGCGCCGGATCATGATTACGGCCCGACCGCCAGCGTCTTTGCCCCACTGTTTGCCGTTGACCAGGCGGCGACCACCTCCGGCACCTGGATGCTGGCGAAAATGTCCAAAGCCTGCATCGTGCCCTTTGTTCCACGCCGTAAACCGGACGGTAAAGGTTATGAACTGATTATCCTGCCGCCAGAGTGCTCCCCGCCGCTGGACGACGCGGAAACCACCGCCGCGTGGATGAACAAGATCGTAGAGCAGTGCATTATGATGGCCCCGGAACAATATATGTGGCTCCATCGCCGCTTTAAAACCCGCCCCGAGGGGACGCCCTCCCGCTACTGATCCCCTTTCCCGGCCGCGCGCCTCCCGGCCGGGAATCCCCACCGCTCAGGCTTTACGCTCTGCTTTAGCTTTAAAAGCTCTCCTCCATTGCGGCATTTATTTCCCAGGCGCATAATTAGCAGGCTCATATTTTCTCTTAATTTGACCTGCTGCGCAGGCCAGTGGAACCCTATGTCGTCTGCTGATACCCCCATCAACTGGAAACGAAACCTGACCGTCACCTGGCTTGGCTGCTTTTTAACCGGCGCCGCCTTCAGCCTGGTCATGCCCTTTCTGCCGCTCTATGTCGAACAACTCGGCGTCACCGGCCATAGCGCCCTGAACATGTGGTCCGGGCTGGTCTTTAGCATTACCTTTCTCTTCTCTGCCATCGCCTCGCCGTTCTGGGGCGGACTTGCTGACCGCAAGGGACGTAAAATCATGCTGCTGCGTTCAGCCCTCGGGATGGCCATCGTCATGATGTTGATGGGGATGGCGCAGAATATCTGGCAGTTTCTGCTGCTGCGCGCGCTGCTCGGCCTGCTGGGCGGCTTTATTCCCAACGCCAACGCCCTGATCGCCACCCAGATCCCACGTCATAAAAGCGGCTGGGCGCTGGGCACGCTGTCAACCGGCGCGGTAAGCGGCGCCCTGCTCGGCCCGCTGGCGGGTGGTTTCCTGGCAGACCACTGGGGCCTGCGTACCGTCTTCTTTATGACCGCCGCGGTGCTGTTTATCTGCTTTCTGTTTACCCTGTTTTTAATCCGTGAAAATTTTGTCCCAATCGCTAAAAAAGAGATGCTCAGCGCGAAGGCGGTGTTCTCCTCGCTGCAGAATCCGAAACTGGTGCTCAGCCTGTTTGTCACCTCGCTGATCATCCAGGTCGCCACCGGCTCCATTGCGCCGATCCTGACGCTTTACGTGCGCGATCTGGCGGGTAACGTCAGTAATATCGCCTTTATCAGCGGGATGATCGCCTCAGTGCCGGGGATTGCCGCCCTGATGAGCGCCCCCCGTCTGGGCAAACTGGGGGATCGTATCGGACCGGAAAAAATCCTCATCGTGGCGCTGATTATCTCGGTGCTGTTGCTGATCCCGATGGCGTTCGTCCAGACCCCGCTACAGTTAGGTATCTTACGGTTCCTGCTCGGCGCCGCGGACGGCGCGCTGTTGCCGGCTGTGCAAACCCTGCTGGTGTATAACTCCACCAGCCAGATCTCCGGGCGGATCTTCAGCTATAACCAGTCATTTCGTGATATTGGCAACGTCACCGGCCCCCTGATCGGCGCCTCGGTTTCCGCCAACTACGGCTTTCGCGCCGTCTTCCTTGTCACCGCAGGAGTGGTATTGTTTAACGCGATCTATTCGACCCTTAGCCTGCGCCGACCAGCCGCGGACGCCTCGCAGCCCGACCGCCATTCAGTAAATTAACGTCCAGAGGGGCTCAGCCCCTTGACGCCTTGCCAAGCGCCTTCTATAGATTGAATCGTGTTCAATTCATATTCTTCTCAGGAGATTCGCTATGCCAAAGGATTCGATGTTCTATGCCACGCTCGAAGAAGCTATTGATGCAGCACGTGAAGAATTTCTCGCCAACAACCCTGACAGCGATGAAGAGAGCGCTAACGTTGAGCAGCTCAATATTCAAAAGTATGTGCTGCAGGATGGCGATATCGCCTGGCAGGCCGAATTTTTTGCTGACGAAGAGGAACAAGGCGAATGCTTACCGATGCTTAGCGGCGAAGCCGCGCAGAGCGTCTTCGATGGGGATTATGATGAGATAGAGCTCCGTCAGGAGTGGCTGGAGGAAAATACGCTTCATGAGTGGGATGAAGGTGAATTCCAGCTCGAGCCCTCTCTGGACACCGAAGAGGGACAGACGGCGGCCGACGAGTGGGACGAGCGTTAATCAGTTATAGGGCCCGTGGCTGGCGTCCAGCGGCAGCAGAAGCGTATCGAATACCAGCGAGAACGGCAGATCCAGAATGGTGAGATAGCGCCATCCTGAATCGCGAACGTCCCACTGCACGCCCGGGTAATATTGATTGCCATGCCCCTGCCCGGGCACCGTCCGGCTGATAATGCTGCCGCAGCCGCTGAGCAGCAGCGCCATGGCAATGATCGGTAGTATTCGCATCCACAACCTCGTCTTTCAGATAAAAAAATACCGGCATCGCTGCCGGTATTTTCATTAACGTACGGCTTATTTCGTTTTCAGCGCCAGCGGGTTAAGCGCCAGCTGCTGATAGGCGTTCACCCACGAGGAGTATTTCTCCGGCGCGGCCCATACGCGATAGTGCAGACGCGACATGGTTACCGGGTCGCTCAACAGCACCAGTCGACGATCGCGGTTCAGCTTATCCGGCGTTTCATTCAGCGCCTGCTCGACATGACGCTCGCGGGCGATCTCCAGGATATGACCCTGACGGTGCCGCGCGGTGGCCATCGCGGTGGCAAGGGCGTTAAACGACGGGTTAAACACCGCGTGCATAAAGCCATCGTCCAGCGAACGCTGACGGTTCAGCGTCAGGTACGCATCGGTATCCTTGAGCACCTGCGGCGGCGAATACTCTTCCGGAATCAGGAACAGCTTCCAGCGCTTGGTGCGCAGGCCCACGGTCGCCCGGCTGGAGATAGCCGACACGAACGGCGACAGAATCAGCGATACGACAATCGGCGCCAGCCAGAACAGGAAGCGCAGATCCAGCCATGCCATTCCGACCGCCCATACCAGCCCCAGCAGCAGCTGCGAGCCGTGACGCATAAAGGCTTCTCCCCACGGCGTGGAGTCATCATCACGCTGCGGCGAATTCCACACCACTTCCCAGCCGAGGAAGGCGCTGACCACGAAGACGGTGTGGAACAGCATGCGAACCGGCGCCAGCAGGACCGAGAACAGAACCTCCAGCAGCAGGGAAAGCGTCACGCGGATAAATCCACCGTACTCCTTCGGCCCCTTACACCACACCAGGATAATACTCAGCAGCTTCGGCAGGAACAGCAGCACCATGGTTGAGGCGAACAGCGCAATAGCCAGCTCCGGACGCCACTGCGGCCACACCGGGAACAGCTGACGAGGCTGCAGGAAGTACTGCGGCTCGGTCAGGGCATGCACCACCTGCAGCGCTGTCGACAGGGCAAGGAACATAAACCACAGCGGCGCTGACAGGTAGGACATCACGCCAGTAAGGAACACCGCTCGGTGGACCGGGTGCATCCCTCTCACGAGGAACAGGCGGAAGTTCATCAGGTTGCCCTGGCACCAGCGGCGGTCGCGTTTCAGCTCGTCCAGCAGGTTCGGCGGCAGCTCTTCATAAGAGCCCGGCAGATCGTAGGCAATCCACACGCCCCAGCCGGCGCGACGCATCAGCGCGGCTTCAACAAAGTCGTGCGACAGAATTGACCCGGCAAAATTGCCCTCGCCTGGCAGCGGCGCCAGCGCGCAGTGCTCAATGAACGGCTTCACGCGGATAATGGCGTTATGTCCCCAGTAGTGGGACTCCCCCAGCTGCCAGAAGTGCAGACCCGCCGTAAACAGCGGACCATACACCCGGGTGGCAAACTGCTGGCAACGCGCATACAGCGTGTCCATGCCCGAGGCGCGTGGGGATGACTGGATGATCCCGGCGTTCGGGTTCGCTTCCATCAGACGCACCAGGCTGCTCAGACACTCTCCGGTCATTACCGAGTCCGCGTCAAGCACCACCATGTAGCTATACTGGCTGCCCCAGCGGCGGCAGAAATCATCGATGTTGCCGCTCTTACGCTTCACGCGACGACGACGACGACGGTAGAAGATCTGCCCTTCGCCCTGCACTTCGGCAATCAGCTCCATCCACGCCTTTTGCTCAGCAACACAGATATCGGGGTTATAGCTGTCGCTGAGGATATAGACGTCGAAATGGGCGGCGTTGCCGGTGGCTTTCACCGACTCCCAGGTCGCCCGCAGCCCGGCGAACACGCGGTCAACGTCTTCGTTACAGATCGGCATAATAAGCGCTGTCCGGTGCGCCGGGTTCAACGGTTCGTCACCGACCGTCGAGGCGGAAATACTGTACTTATCGCGACCGATCAACAGCTGCAGGAAGCCCATTAACGCGGTCCAGAAGCCAGCGGAAACCCAGCAGAACAGCACCGCGAAGAGGATCAGAATGCCGCTCTGCAACACGTACGGCAGCAGCTGCATGAACGAGATCCACAGGTTCTGCCCCACCATGTCGGCCGGGTTGATCAGCGCCCAGCCCTGATAAGGCAGAATGGTTTTCATGTACCAGGTAGCCACCACGGTCTGCGACAGCGTCAGCAGCAGCAGGATGTAGCGACGAATAGTGCCGACGGTACGCCATTTTTGCTCGCTCTCGCGCTCTTCTTGCGTCAGGCGGGAGAGATAGCGCGGCGTGACATCGCGTCCGCGCAGGCGGTCCCAGAAGCGGCCAACCGGGTTGGTACGCCACGGGTCCGGGATCATCGAGGAGCGCTTGGCTTTCGGCATCGCATGCAGCTGGGTGCGGCCTTCATCATCCTTCACCAGCTGATCGCCAGACAGCGAATCCGGCCAGCTGTGCGCCAGCCGCGCCTTTACCGACCCCAGCGGGGAGTCGTCTTCGCGGGCGAAGGTCTGATGTTCGTCATCCAGGGCCTGATGAACGGCCTGCAGGCTGGTGTCCGGCAGCGCCGATTTCTCGGCGTCCGACAGCGGCAATGCGTCAATGTACTTCGTTATCTTATTCATTGGCAGGCAGCTGATAGCTCCAGGTTTCGCTCAACGTGTCATCACCGTTAACCAGTGCGGCGCGCATTTCCGTCGTTTTCTTCGGATCTTTCACCTTCAAACGCAGGATCATACGCCAGCCTTTGGTCACCGGATTGTAACGCACGGTATTTTCAACGATTTCAGCGTTATCGCCGGTGCTCGCCTGGGCGGCGACCGGGGTATCCGCTGGCAGTTTTTTCATATCGGCGCCGGTGAAGTCGACAATGAAAGCAATGGTGCCGTCCGGCTGGCGGATCAGGTTCGACTGCTTCACGTCGCCGGTAGAGCGGCGGGTCTGCATAACGTACGCGTTATCCGGCGCATGCAGCTTGTCTTCATCGCGGCTGAAGGTGATGGTGTACTTGAAGTTCATCTCCTTGCCCGGCTCCGGCAGCTGATCCGGCGTCCAGTAAGTCACGATGTTATCGTTGGTTTCATCGTTGGTCGGGATTTCGACCAGTTCGATTTTCCCTTTGCCCCACTCCCCTTTCGGGGTGATCCAGGCGCTCGGGCGCAGGTCATAACGATCGTCAAGGTCCTCGAAGCGCGAGAACTGACGGCCGCGCTGCAGCAGGCCGAACCCTTGCGGGTTTTCCATCGCATAGCTGCTAACGGCCAGGTGTTTCGGGTTGTTCAGCGGACGCCAGATCCACTCGCCGTTGCCCGCCAGGATCGACAGACCATTGGAGTCGTGCAGCGCCGGACGATAGTTGAGCGCCGGAGAAGGCTGGTTGGAACCGAACAGGAACATGCTGGTCAGCGGCGCCACGCCCAGTTTGCCCACTTTGTCACGCAGGTAAACTTTGGACTGGACATCCACCACGGTGTCGCGTCCCGGCATGATCACAAAGCGATAGGCGCCGGTTGCCCGCGGCGAATCCAGCAGCGCATAGATAGTCAGACGCTTGTCGGTAGCTTTTGGACGCTCGATCCAGAACTCACGAAAACGCGGGAACTCTTCGCCGGAAGGCAGCGCGGTATCGATAGCCAGACCGCGCGCGGACAGACCGTATACCTGACCCTGACCCAGCACGCGGAAGTAGCTGGCACCGAGCATGCTGACGATTTCATCGTTCTTATCTTTGCTGTTGATCGGATACAGTACTTTGAAGCCGGCGAAACCAAGGTCTTTCACCGTGTCTTTATCGTGCTGAACGTTACCAAAGTTAAAATAGTCCGGGCTATATTTAATTTTGCGCACGCTGGTGGCCGTCACTTCATTGATGGTGACCGGCGTGTCGAAGTACATACCCTGATGGTAAAATTCAAGCTTGAATGGGGTTTTCTGGTTATTCCAGTAAGCTTTATCGTGATTAAACTGAATTTGCTGGTAGTCCGCGTATTTCATATCGCGGAAAGCGGAGGGCAGGTTACTCTTTGGCGCTTCATAGCCTTTCCCGGCTAACGTTTTGGCCTCTTTTGCAACGTCATCAATGCTAAATGCCCATGCAGATGAAGTACACAGGGACAACATTACGGCTGCGCTTAACCAACGCATTTTCATCATCTGTGGTTTATGTTTCATATAAGTAAGCACTTCCCCCTTTGTGTGCTTAAATCGATCCGATCTATTTTAATGGAAACTCAGGCAATCCGACAACATAATCCCTGCTTTGTTCAGCGTAGCGGCGCAGGGAATAAACAGTTCGCAGTCCCGTTTGCACTTTGCGTGCTTATCCTGGAGACAGGTACCCCGAGTTCATGTAGGGTTGCTGATAATGTAAGCGTTATCATCTTGAGTGATAAGACGAATTATCTGAGATTGTCGTGAATCGTATGAATAATACTCCGGTACAGCGTGAATATTTTTTCGACAGCATCCGCGCCTGGCTGATGCTGCTGGGGATCCCTTTTCACATTTCGCTGATTTATTCCAGCCACAGCTGGCATGTCAACAGCGCTGAGCCCTCGTGGTGGCTGACGCTGTTTAATGATTTCATTCATGCCTTCCGCATGCAGGTCTTCTTCGTCATCTCCGGCTATTTTTCCTATATGCTGTTCCTGCGCTACCCGCTGAAAAAGTGGTGGAAAGTGCGCGTCGAACGGGTCGGCATTCCGATGCTGACCGCCATCCCGCTGCTGACGCTGCCGCAGTTTATTATGCTGCAGTACGTCAACGGCAAGGCGGAAAACTGGCACACCCTTTCCGGGTACGACAAATTCAACACCCTGGCGTGGGAGCTCATTTCCCACCTGTGGTTTTTGCTGGTCCTGGTGGTGCTGACTTCGCTGGGCGTGGTGCTGTTCAAATGGCTGACGCGCCGCCCGGCAGGAGGTGCTCACGCTTTCGGTGACACTGTCACCATGGGCCAGCTGACGATGATTTTCCTTGCGCTAGGGGTGCTTTACGCGCTGATCCGTCGGTCATTGTTCGTGATCTATCCGCCCCTGCTAAGCAATGGTCTGTTTAACTTTGTGGTCATGCAGACGCTGTTCTATCTGCCCTTCTTTGTGCTGGGGGCGCAGACCTTTATTAATCCGCGCTTAAAGGCGATGTTCACCACGCCGTCGCCATGGTGCTGCGCGGCAGCGCTGCTGGGATTTATCGCCTATCGGCTGAACCAGCAGTACGGCTCCGGCGACGGCTGGATGTATGAAACGGAATCGGTGATCACCATGGTGCTGGGGCTGTGGATGGTCAATGTGGTCTTTTCGCTCGGCCATCGCCTGCTGAACTTCCAGTCGGCGCGGGTGACCTATTTCGTCAATGCTTCGCTGTTTATTTACCTGGTGCACCATCCGCTGACGCTGTTGTACGGGGCGTGGATCACCCCGGCCATCAAGTCGAATACCTTAGGCTTTATTGGCGGGTTGGTTTTTGTGGTGGGTATTGCCCTGATCCTGTATGAAATTCACCTGCGTATTCCGCTGCTGCGTTTCCTGTTCTCCGGTAAACCGATGAACAAACCGGCCAAAACCCCGGCCTCGGCCAGTTAACCTTTAGCTTTTGCGGCACGCCTGGCGTGCCGCGCTACGCTTGCTCATCAAACAGCCGGTCGAAGATCATGTTATACAGGGCTTCTAAATCCGCTTTATCGACCGGGGTGGATGCGCTCAGCTCACAGCGGTAGGCTGCCCCCTCCGTCAGAACGGCGATGAGCTCTGAAGCGGCATTGCGTCGCGCATCGCTGAGCCCGGGATGATAACGCTGCGACAAACGCCCGCCCTCCTCTTTCAACCGCCGGTCGGCCTGCACCAGGATCTCGCGCAGGCGTGGGTTGCGCGAGGCTTCGGCGTTAATTTCCATCAACAGATAATTGTCGCTTCTGGTGGCTGCCGAAGTCGGGATCCTGCCCGCCAGCACCGCCGCTTTTCGCGCCAGATTGTGGTTCTCATCGATCATCTCGCCGACTCTGGCGTTGACGATTTCGCTGACAATTGCTTCGATGATCGCTTCCTTGCTGGCAAAAATGCGATACAGCTGACCGACGCTCAGACCCGCCTCGCGGGCGATATCCGCGACAGAGGCGCCATGCAATCCCTTCGCCGCGAAACATCTTTGCGCAGCGGCAACGATCTCCGCGCGGCGCGCCTGCTGCTTCTGCTGTACTTTTCCTTCTGACACCCTGCTCCCTCCTGCTATCCATCATTCCTGTCAATATCGGCGGTTATCATAGCCTATTCTGCTGAATCAGGGGCATGCCGCCAGCAGGCGACGATAGATAGCTGCCGTTTCCTCGTCGAAACAGACGAACAGGACCCGTTCAAGCGGGTTATAGCGGGTGAGAAACGCGGTCACGGTGCGCACGGCGATCGCCGCCGCTTCCTCTTTCGGATAGCCATACACGCCGGTGCTGATCGCCGGAAACGCAATGGAGCGATAGTTGTTTGCCGCCGCCAGCTGCAGGCTGTTTTTGTAGGCATCGGCCAGGGTTTGCGCCTCCATGCGGTCGCCGCCGTGCCAGACCGGACCCACGGTATGGATCACCGCGCTGGCGGGAAGATCGCCCGCCATCGTGATCACCGCATGCCCAGGGGGACATTCGCCCTGCTGCTGCAACACCTGCTTGCAGGCCGCCAGCAGCGCGGGACCGGCCGCCCGGTGGATCGCGCCATCCACCCCGCCGCCGCCCAACAGCGAGGGGTTTGCCGCATTCACAATCACATCGACATCAAGCGTCGTAATATCGCCGAGAATTACTTCAGGTTGAACAGCCATTTCTCCTCCTGTCGGCATAGCGCGTGGGTACGGCTTTCTGCCGATACTAGGGCATACCCGCCCCCGGGAGCAAGATTATCCCGCAGCGCCGGCGACAAGAAGTTAAAAAAAACAGGACCCTGAGGGTCCTGTTGATATCATCGTCCCGCCGTTCAGGCGTTGTCGTTGGCGAACGATTTTTGCTTTTCCGCACGGGCCGCCAGCCACAGGCCACTATTCTTCATGGCATAGCCAAAGACCAGGCCCAGCGCCAGGGAAGGGATCACCAGACGCCAGTCCCCATCTGCCGCGAAGGTCGCGCAGGCGCCGATAAAGGTGCCGGGGACAAACGACAGCAGCCTCTGTCGCGCCTGGATGCACATCAGAAAGGCCACGACGCCGGTCATCATATAGCTGAGGATCTGCAGCTGTGGGGCCAGCGCGCTACCGTGGATAATCACCAACGCCCAGACCACGCCGCTCATTACCGTGCAGGAGGAGATGGCCAGACCTTTCAGACCGCCCTGCGGGCAGGCGAAATAGGCCGTACAGCCGAGGAAACCGGCCCAGCTCAGCAGGCCGAGGGCGACGGCCACCCATCCCCAAATCCCGGAGAGAATGCCCGTCGTTAATGCGATTGCGAAGAGTATGTTCATGGCGCGTATCCTAGCAGATACGCACCGAAAGAATGCGATCTAAAACACACTAAATGAATGAACCTGATTTCAGTTACATTAAATTAGTGACTTAAATCACATTTTATTGCTCATCTTCTTCCTGAAGCTCTTCCCACATCGCGGCGATGGCGTCGCGGGTTAACGGCGCCATGGTGCGCCAGAACGGTGTGTGCGCATGCGCTTCGACTTTCCCCAGCATCGTCCCGCACCACGGCAGGATATAGTCGGCAAACAGGAGCTCCAGCGTCTCGCTCTGCGCTTCTGTGGCATGATCCTCCAGCCAGGAGGCGGCCAGCAGCAGCGATCCGAGATGATCCGCCGGACCTTCTCCTGTCGGGATGCCGTGATTGCTCAGAAAAGCCCGGACCTCCGCTTCAGAGGAACCCTCCACCCACGCGCTACGGTACGGCGGAACGCTGCAGGCTTCACCGACGAACAGCGCATTATAGTCCGTCGCCAGGGACTGCATTTCACAGCTTTTCTGCAGACGCGCCAGCAGCTCGTCCTGCTCCAGCGGCCAGCTGGCGGCCAGTTTTCCCTCGCGGATCAGGCTAAACAGCGGCACCAGCAGCGGGTCCTGCGGTTGACGGTAATACAGCGAACCCAGCACGCGGCAGAGGATTGAAAACTCGTTCATTCAGTTATTCCAGTTATACAAATTAAAGGTCAGCAAATTCCGGGATCGCCGGCATACCACGCGACTCGAGGAAGTCGAGCAGGCGACGCGGAGAAACGTTGAGGATCCTCTCCTCCGGGAAATCGACAGCATCGAGGATCTTGCGGCACTCGGTAAACTCTCCGAGGGTAAACGCCGTATGAGAGTCCGAGCCCAGCGCCACCCACCCTCCGGCGTCGCGCACCGCGGCGGCGATAGCACGGCAGTTATCTTCACTGCCCACGCGCGATGAAACGAAAGAGGAGTTATTGATCTCCAGCGCCACCTGGTAACGGGCCGCCGCTTCGGCAATGGCCGGGATATCCACCGGGAATTTCGGATTACCGGGATGGCTAATCATATGCACTTTACCGCTGGCCATCGCGGCAATCATCGCCTGCGTATGGGTGGCGCTATCCTGCGGCGGAAACACCGGCTCGTGGAATCCGGCGATGATCAAATCGAGCGACGTCAACATCGGCCCGGAGCAGTCGATCTCACCTTCGATATTTTTAATATTCGACTCAATACCGCGCAGGATCCCCACCCCGTCTACCAGGCGGGGCCAGATGCGCATATTAACGAAGTGCCAGTAATGCGGGGCATCCGCCATATCCGGGCCATGGTCGGTGATGGCGAAGAGTTTGATCCCTTTACGCTTTGCTTCCGCAATATAATCGTGCAGGGTGCTGTAGGCGTGGGTGCTGGCGACGGTATGCATGTGCAGGTCAACGGGATACATCACATTCTCCTCTTCTGTTTGCCGCAAGAATAGCAGGAAACCGGGCTATTGATTAGCAAAAACCCCGCCGTGGCGGGGTTCGCTTATCTTAATAACCGCGCTGACGATCGACCTGACCGCTAACCGATTCCCCTCGCTCCAGCCGGCTAATGGTCCCGGCGATATAGGCAATTGCCTCCATCGGGCGGGTGACTGCCGCCACGTGGGGAGTCATAGCCACCCGCGGGTGCGCCCATAGCGGACTCTCCTGCGGCAGCGGTTCGCGACTGAAGACATCGAGCATCGCGCCTTTGAGCTTACCGTTGTTCAGCGCCGCCAGCAGCTCCTCTTCTACGACATGCACGCCGCGGGCAAGGTTGAGGAGATAACTCTCATCAGGCAGCTGCGCCAAAAGCGTCTGGTTGATAATACCGACGGTTTCGGCGGTATTCGGCAGCAGGTTGATCAGGACGCGGGTCCCCTGCAGGAATCCACCCAGCTCGGCCTGGCCGGCAAAGCTCTGTACCTGCGGCCAGGATTTACGGCTACGGCTCCAGACGCGAAGCGGGAATCCCCAGGGTTGCAGGCTTTCCGCAACCTTCGCCCCCAGCACGCCGGCGCCCATAATCCCGATGGTGAATTCGTCGGCGCGGTACTCGGGCAGCGGCTGCCAGCGGGAAGCCAACTTCAACGCCTGATAGTCATCGAACCGGCGGAACCAGTGGAGCACCTGGCTCACGGCATACTCCTGCATCTGCCGTCCCATACCGGTATCTTCGAGACGAAACAGCGGGATCGACAAGGGCAACATATCCGGATGATCGCGCAGCTTACTAAGGATCGAATCCACCCCCGCCCCAAGGGCGAACACGGCCTTCAGCGCCCTGCCTTGCAGCATCTCTACCGGTGGATGCCAGACCAGGGCATAGTCCGCCGGCTGGTTATCGCCCGCTTTCCATTCGCGTACTCGCGCGCCGGGTAACTGCTTTTCCAGCTCTCGGATCCAGTATTGGGTATCAAAGGTCGGATGGTAAAAAATAATCTCCATAGGGGCTCCTGATAGCAGACGCCCGGAGCAGGTTAATGCAGGCGTCTTATTTTACTCATTGTTTTCTATTGGTTTGCCAGCATAACAAATTTCTCCTTGCCGCAAAGTGAAAAGGGAGTGGCGACAAAAAAAACGGATTTCGCACGTTTAAGGAGCAAGTTGTTCGAAGTTTGTCTAAACGCGCTGATTTTGCAAAAAGTTGATTGACGGGCGATACGTATTTCCCTACATTAGCGCCCGTTCCCGACAACAACGGGAAAGACAATATGGTGAGGTGTCCGAGTGGCTGAAGGAGCACGCCTGGAAAGTGTGTATACGGCAACGTATCGGGGGTTCGAATCCCCCCCTCACCGCCATATTTTAAGAAGAGCTCGTACGCAAGTACGGGCTTTTTTTTCGCATGTGGCACCCACCGGGGGGGATGAGAACCCCCGACCGGGGTTCGACAACTGGCGCAGCCAGTTGGACAGACCGCGAGCCCGCGAGCGGGCTGCCCCGCAGGGGCGAGCGAAGCGAGTCAATCCCCCCTCACCGCCATATTCGAGATGAGAGCCTGTACGCAAGCGCGGGCTCTTTTCTTTTATATTCTCCCCGGGGGGAGCCCCCCGAGAAAAGCCAATCCCGAAGCTAATCCTCTTCCATTCGCTGATACTCTTCGCTGAGGTAATCCACCAACGCCCTGACGGAGGGCAGCAGCCCGCGCCGTGAGGCAAATACCGCATGGATCACTTCCCGCCGCGGCTGCCACTCATCCAGTACCACCTCTAACTCCCCTGACGCCAGCTGATCGCGCACCATTAACAAAGGAAGCTGCACCACCCCTACGCCGGCCATCGCCGCCTCGCGCAGCGCCAGCATATCGGTGGTCACCATTCGCGGCGTGAAATACACCTCCGCCCTTGCCCCCTCAGGCCCGGTAAGCTGCCATTTATGCTGATGCTTGTTCGCCCCCAGGCTGAGCCCAGGCCAGGCGCTCAGCTCAGACGGCGCCTGCGGACGTCCGAGCCGGGAAATCAGCTCCGGACTGGCCACCAGCCGGTGCCCTCGGTCCGCCAGCACACGCATCACCAAATCGCTGTCCTCGATAGGCCGGGGCCGGACGCGGATCGCCACATCAATGCCCTCCCCGACCACATCCACCCGGCGGTTGGTCGCCTCAAGATGCAAAGTGACCCCGGGATAGCGCGCCATAAATCGCGCCAGCATCGGTCCGATATGGACATGCAGCAAGGTGACCGGACAGGTGATCCTGACGCTGCCGCGCGGCTCGGCGCGCAGCGTGTCGACCGCCTGCTGCGCCGCCTCGGCCTCTATCAGCATCGCTTTGCAATGCTGGTAAAAGGTCTGCCCGACCTCGGTAACCGCGAACTGGCGAGTGGTTCGCTGAATCAAACGCACGCCCAGCCGCTCCTCGAGTTGCGCAATGCGGCGGCTGAGCTTGGATTTCGGCTGGTCAAGCGCTCGCCCTGCCGCGGCGAAACCGCCATGGTCCACGACCTGGACAAACCAGGCGAAGTCATTGAGATCCTGCATCCTTCCTCCATTGTTCCATTTTTGGAACAGTATAGGCCATTTTTGCTTACTACCGCACATGTCGTCCCGGATATTAGCTTATTCACATCAGATACCGATACACAGGAGAAAGCCATGAAACAGATTACAGGAGTCTACACCGCGCCCGCGCAGCATTGGGTAGGCGACGGCTTCCCGGTTCGTTCGATGTTTTCCTATCAGACGCACGGCCAGCAGCTGAGCCCCTTCTTACTGCTCGACTATGCCGGGCCGTACACCTTCCCGGCGGGCAGCGATAAACGCGGCGTCGGTGAGCATCCGCATCGCGGATTCGAAACCGTCACCATCGTCTACGCCGGAGAGGTAGAACATCGTGACTCCACCGGCCGTGGCGGGGTGATTGGTCCAGGCGACGTGCAGTGGATGACGGCGGGCGCCGGGATCCTGCACGAAGAGTTCCACTCGGAGGCCTTCACCCGCAGCGGCGGCGAGCTGAAGATGATCCAGCTGTGGGTCAACCTGCCCGCCAAAGACAAAATGACGGCCCCCGGCTACCAGAGCATTACCGCCGGGACGATCCCCACCGTCGCGCTGACGAATGGCGCCGGACAGGTTCGGGTTATTGCCGGCCAGTATGACGACGTCAGCGGCCCGGCCCATACCTTCTCACCGCTTAACGTGTGGGATATGCAGCTGAATCAGGGGAGCGACCTCACGCTGCGCCAGCCGGAAGGCTGGAGTACCGCGCTGGTGGTACTGGAAGGGGAAGTGATCATCAACGGTTCCGAATCCGCCCGCGAAGGCCAGCTCGCCGTCCTGAGCCAGGCAGGAGAGACACTGCATCTGGAGGCGACCGCCCAGGCAAAAGTTCTGCTGATGGCCGGAGAACCGCTGCAGGAGCCGATTGTGGGCTATGGCCCCTTTGTCATGAATAACAAAACGCAGATCGCAGAAGCCGTTCGCGATTTTAACAGCGGCCGCTTTGGCCAAATCTAACTGATTGAGGTGAATACTATGTCTACTCCCGCTAATTTTAACGGTGCTCGTCCGGTGATTGATGTCAACGATACCGCAATGCTGTTGATTGACCACCAGAGCGGCCTGTTCCAGACCGTCGGCGATATGCCGATGCCAGAGCTGCGCGCTCGCGCCGCCGCGCTGGCGAAGATGGCCTCGCTTGCCGGGATCCCGGTGATCACCACCGCCTCCGTGCCGCAGGGGCCGAACGGTCCGCTGATCCCGGAGATTCATGAGAACGCGCCGCATGCGCAATACATCGCCCGTAAAGGCGAGATCAACGCCTGGGATAACCCGGAATTCGTCGCCGCGGTGAAAGCGACCGGTCGCAAAACGCTGATTATCGCCGGGACCATCACCAGCGTCTGCATGGCCTTCCCGGCGATTGCCGCCGTCGCCGACGGTTATAAAGTGTTTGCCGTGATTGACGCTTCCGGCACCTACAGCAAAATGGCGCAGGAGATCACCCTGGCTCGCGTGGTACAGGCTGGCGTAGTGCCGATGGATACCGCCGCCGTCGCCTCTGAGCTGCAGCGCACCTGGAATCGCCCGGACGCGGCAGAATGGGCGGAGGTGTACACCAAAGTCTTCCCGGCCTACCAGCTGCTGATCGAAAGCTACAGCAAAGCGCAGGACGTGGTGAAGAATAACGAACAGCTTGATTCTCAGCGCTAAAACACCCGCCCCACTGCGTCGCAGCGGGGCGTTGTTCATTGCGTGAGCGGTCGGTAAAGAAAGAAGAAAATATGCTTGACCGTTTTAACGCAACTCCCTATAGTAGCGCCCCGTTGCACACCCAAGGTGAGCAGCAAGACAATATGGTGAGGTGTCCGAGTGGCTGAAGGAGCACGCCTGGAAAGTGTGTATACGGCAACGTATCGGGGGTTCGAATCCCCCCCTCACCGCCATATTTTAAGAAGAGCTCGTACGCAAGTACGGGCTTTTTTTTCACATATGGCACCCGCCGGGGGGGATGAGAACCCCCGACCGGGGTTCGACAACTGGCGCAGCCACCTGGACAGAACGAAAAAGACAATCCGAATGAAACTATCTCACTTCACGTCACTGGGATTTGTTAAGCAAAAATAAAACCAGATTCGCCATATCCTCTGCATAGGTATCATAGTCACCTTGCGCGAGTGATGCATTGTTAATATGATATTTTCCTGAAACATAAAAAGAAGGCGTGCCACTTACTTTCAGTTTTTCGACCAGATTGTCCTGTCTGGCAATTAAAGCTTTTACCATAAAATTATTTTGCATTTCAGCGTATTTCTCTGACGTAATGCCAAGTTGATTAAATACCTTAACAATATCAGCTGCCGTTTTAATATCACGCTTAACCTGTAAACCTTCAAACAATAACTTTTCCACCTTGTCATCTACCCCAGCATATTGTGCTACAGCCCATGCTTCTGTTAAGGCCGGTCCTAATGGTCCCATCTGGCTGACGTGGTATTTTTCCAGTTTCATATCGTCGGGCAGGCGCTTTCTGATAGCTGTATCAACATTGATGCGCTCTGCAAACGCATAACAAGGTCCGCAGTAGAAGGAAAAGAACTCAACCAGTTGCGGCGATTGCTTAACAGGAGAATCAATAACAGTGAAGTTTTTCCCTGCCTGATAATCTTGACTATAAGCAGCGGATGACAACCCCAACATCAAAATAGTAATTAATAACTTGATAACTTTCCCATATACCACCATAGTGCTTCCCTTACAAGTATCCATACAATTAAATGAGTAACACGGTTTAAGACGAAAGAAATTATTAGAAAGGCGCTTATGCATAGCAAAGCAGATATTCTTGTATTACAGAGAAGAAATTCTATTACATACAGCGATGGATCCCTCACAACAGAAACTTTATCGGCACTTCAGACTATCGCAAGGTTCAAAACAACAAAGCCCGGGCTCGCCCGGGCCTTGCTCACAGTATGACGATTAATAATAGGCTTTCAGCGTCCGCTGGCAGAGGGCCGAGCGCACGCAGTCATCGGTGGTGAAACGCACGATGCCGATCATCTCGTCTTCCTCAAAACGCGCCAGCGCATCGCTCAGGCCGGACCGCACCCCTGAGGGCAAGTCGCACTGGGTGATATCGCCATTGACGATGACCGTCACGTTCTCCCCGAGGCGGGTTAAAAACATCTTCATTTGCGCTGCGGTCACGTTCTGGGCCTCGTCCAGAATCACCACCGCATTTTCAAAAGTACGTCCGCGCATATAGGCGAACGGCGCGATTTCCACCTTGCCGATTTCCGGACGCAGGCAGTACTGCATAAAGGAAGCCCCCAACCTTTTCACCAGCACGTCGTAAACCGGTCGGAAATAGGGCGCGAACTTCTCGGCGATATCTCCCGGTAAGAAGCCGAGATCTTCGTCGGCCTGCAGAACGGGACGGGTAACAATAATTCTGTCCACATCCTTATGGATCAGCGCTTCAGCTGCCTTCGCCGCACTGATCCAGGTCTTGCCGCATCCGGCTTCGCCGGTGGCGAAAATCAGCTGTTTATTGTCGATGGCATTCAGATAATGCGCCTGAGCCTCATTGCGCGCCTCAATTGGGGAAGTATCACGGCTGTCCCGCGCCATGCCAATTGCTTCTACGCCACTCATTTGCACAAGCGATGTGACCGATTCTTCTTCACGCTGCTTATGGCTGCGTGAATCCCGTCTCAGCACACGTTTTGCTTCACGACGAGCTTTGATCACTGCTTTTTGTCTTCCCATGGATAGCACCTTGCGTTGTAGGTTTACATCACACGCGTCAACATCGACGCGACTATGCGCACGAACGATTGAGGTTTGGCTTCCTTGTAAGCCATTGCTTGCCGGTAGAACTGACAACGAGTCGCGGCTACGCGCACCGCGTACCCTGCCAAGGTGGTAATAATTCGAAGCGGAGGGAGAAAGAGTGAGAAAATCGCTGCCGGAAGCGGGGCTTCCGTGCTGAAGAGTACGGTCTGTGGTTTTACGTTGTCCGGTACGGGACCTTACCATTCGCGATCTCCATAGTGAAACGTCACACTGCCGGGAACTACCGCGTATGTAATAAGTACATCAAAAAAGATTCTTAATGCAACTTATTTTTCACAATGACGCAACAAATAGTTCTTAAGCAAGTGTAGGAGACTATCGGTCATTTGTATTACAGAAATATAACACATGGCAGGAAATATAATAAAAAAGAGAAAAACAGCAGAAAACGCCCTGCCCTTGCGGACAGGGTCGGTATCAAGCCTGCAGCAGCGTCTGTCCCAGGTAGTGCTTATCATCCACCACGCCGGGTAAAACAAAGAAGTAGCCCCCGCCGATGGGTTTGACGTACTCCTCCAGCGCCTCGCCGTTAAGCCGTTTCTGCACCGTCAGAAAACCCTTTTCCAGATCGTGCTGATAGCAAACGAACAACAGCCCCATATCCAGCTGCCCGGCATTAGTGACTCCCAGCGAATAACTGTAGCCGCGGCGCATCATCAGGCTGGACTGGGTTTCCGGCGTGCGAGGGTTGGCCAGACGAATATGGCTATCCAGCGCGATCGTCTCGCCGTTAGGATCTTTACTGTAATCCGGGGTATCGTGTTCGTTTTTCATCCCCAGCGGCGCACCGGTGTGCTTGTCGCGGCCGAAGATGGTCTGCTGCTCCTTGAGCGGCGTCCGGTCCCAGAACTCGACGTGGAATTGAATGATGCGCGCCGCCTGATAGCTGCCGCCCACCGCCCAGGCCGGCTCGTCCTGATCCGCCGTGACCCACACGACCTGATCCATCAGCGCGCTGTCATGGCTCGCCGGGTTAGCGGTACCGTCCTTGAAACCCAGCAGGTTGATGGGGGTTTCTTTGCCTTTGCTGCGCGCCGCGCTATCGGAGATAAACCCTTCCCGCTTCCAGCGCACGCTGAGCAAATCCGGCGTATGTTTGATGACATCACGCAGGGCATGGATCACCGTGTCCTGAGTATTGGCGCAGATCTGCAGCAGCAGGTCGCCATGGCACAGGGCGGCATCCAGTGAATCATTGGGGAAGCGAGTCATCGGCTGCAGCTTTTTCGGCGCTTTATCCGCGAGACCAAAGCGCTCATCAAACAGCGAATGGCCGACCGAGACGGTGATGGTCAGATTATCCGGGGCAATCCACGGCCCTAAGATGCCGGAATCCATCGGCGGCAGACGCGGATTAGGCGTATCCGGCGCCGGGCCGCCCTGGGTTAAAAAGGCGATACGCTGGGTCAGCAGCCGAAACAGACGCTCGAGGTCGGCTTTATCTGACGCCAGCACATCGAACGCCACCAGCATCATCGAGGCCTGCTGCGGCGTCAGAATACCCGCCTGATGCGGGCCATAGAATGGCTGTTTTTCCTGGCGCGCGTCAGGTGTGAGCGTCCCGGGGGAACTTTCCGCTTTTGCCGCATGCGCTACCGGGCAGCCGCCGGTGATGGCCAGCGCGCCGCCAAGCGCGCCGATCCCTTTCAGTAAGCGACGACGTGACGGCTCGTTCACGTCGTGTGGTTTCTGTTGTGCCATCGACTTAGTCCAGACCCAGGATCCCGCGCAGCTGAGCCAGATCTTCCGCCAGGGTGGTGATCGGCCCTTTCAGCGCATTACGGTCAGCGGTGGTCAGCTTATCGTAAGTTTCGAAACCCTCTTTGGTGCGGTATTTGCTGAGGATACTGTCCACTTTCTTAAAGTTGGCGTCCACTTTAGCCAGCAGTGCGCTGTTCTCTTTTTGCAGCTGCGGGCGCAGCAGATCGACAATTTTCTGCGCGCCGTCAATATTGGCCTGGAAGTCCCACAGGTCGGTATGGCTGTAGCGATCTTCTTCACCGCTGATCTTGCTGGCTGCGACTTCTTCAATTAATCCTGCCGCCCCGCCCACGACTTTTGACGGTGGGAACGCCAGCTCGCTGATGCGCTTTTGCAGCTCCAGCACATCGCTGTTCAGCTGATCGGCATATTTTTCCATGCCCTTGACGCTGTTATCGCCAAACAGCGCCTTTTCCAGACGGTGGAATCCGGTGAATTTCGGATCTTCCGCTTTTTTCTCGAAATCGTCTTCGCGGGCGTCGATGCTGCCGTCAAGGTCAGAGAACAGCTCAGCAATCGGCTCAATGCGCTCGTAATGCTGGCGCGTCGGGGCGTACAGCGCTTTCGCTTTTTCGATGTCACCAGCTTTCACCGCGTCGGTAAAGGCTTTGGTGCCGCTGACCAGCTGCGCGGTTTCCGCCGTCACATAGGCTTTATAAGCGGTGATCGCTTCGCCGAGGCTCAGCACCGCATCCGCTTTCGCCGCGTCTTTGGTGGCGGCGCCGGTGACGATCAGTTTGCCTTTCGGGTTGGTGAGCAGACCGCAGGTCATGTCATATTCGCCCGGCTGCAGGTTTGCGGTGAGCTTCTGGGTAAAGCCCGGCGCGATGTTTTCGCGCTCTTCCACCACCATCACCCCTTTCAAAATCTCCCACTCCAGCGCTTTCTGGCTGTGGTTCTGAATAATAAACTGGGTTTTACCCGCGTTAACGGTCACCTGCATCGGCTCGCACTGTTTGTCGTTGACGGTGACTTTGACCTGCGGGATATCCGCAGCCTGAGCACCGAATGCAGAGCTGAGCAGCGCGGCCACGGTCACCCGCAGCGCATTACGGCGAAAATGAATCATCATGATCATCCCTTTCGGTAAGTAGAGTGTCGCTTATAAGCTCGCAGCGCCTGGTCAGGCAGCCCGCGAGGCAGTCGTATTATTTCGCGGCGGCAGCGCAAACAGCACCAGCGCCGGGATCAGATAAAGCAGATAGACAGCCACTTCGCTGACGCTTGGCGTCTCCTGGTAGCCGAAGATCCCTTCCAGCAGCGTGCCGAACAGCGTATGCGTCGACAGCACAGTGCTCAGATCGAAGGCGGTCTCCTGGAACAGGTTCCACAGGCCCGCCTCGTGGAAGGCGCGGATCGCCCCCGCCGCCAGGCCAGCGGCCACCAGCAGGATAAACAGGCTGGTCCATTTGAAGAACACGCCAAGGTTGAGACGGATACCGCCCCAGTAGAGGAGGAAACCCAGCACGATTGCCGTGGCCAGCCCCAGCATCGCCCCCAGCGGCGGCCAGATGCCAACGTCCTGCTGGAATGCCGCCAGCAGGAAGAAGACCGACTCCAGCCCCTCACGGGCGACCGCGAAAAAGACCATCATCACCAGCGCCCAGCCGTGGTGATTGCCGCGCTGTAGCGCCTTATCCACGGCCTGCTCCAGCTGCTGCTTGACGTTGCGTGAGACATTGCGCATCCAGAAGACCATCCACGTCAGGATCACCACCGCAATGACCGCGACGATCCCTTCGAACAGCTCCTGTTCGCGCTGAGGAAATTCCCCGGTGGTTTCGTTGATAAAGATGCCTAAGCCAAGACACAGCGCCGCTGCGAGGATCACGCCAATCCACATCACGCCAATCCAGTTGCCGCGCTGGGTGCGTTTCAGATAGCTGGCGATCAGGCTGACAATCAGCGCCGCCTCCAGGCCTTCGCGTAACATAATGAGAAATGGGACAAACATGCCAATACCCTTAAATGTAAAGCACCGTCAACGAATGCAAAAACAGGTAATATTTATGATAGTGATTATCATTACAATACTCAGAAACACAAGCGAAATGTTTAGAGAATGATGACTATCTGTAAATAAATCGCTGGCAAATAATGACTTATGAAAATATTCGCCTGTTATGAGGGAAAAGAATAAGCAAAGGATTTTTCACGCCAGATATTTACCCGTCGCGGCGGCTATGGCTAAATGGCGGCCTTATTGACCTGCGAAAAGAACAACATGACTGCATTTTTTCATTTCCTGCTGGCGCTGGCGGTGATCCTCGCCCTGGCCTGGCTTGTCAGCTACGACAGACAAAAAATTCGTATTCGTTATATTCTCCAGTTGATTATTATAGAAATAGCGCTCGCTTTCTTTTTCCTGCACGCCGAAAGCGGCCTGTGGCTGGTAAAAAATATTTCCGGCTTTTTTGCTTCGCTGTTAGGCTTTGCCGCCGAAGGGACCAATTTCGTCTTTGGCGGCATGAGCGAAAAAGGCTTAGCCTTTATTTTTCTTGGCGTCCTGTGTCCGATTGTGTTTATTTCCGCGCTGATTGGTATTCTCCAGCACTGGCGGATCCTGCCGATTTTTATTCGCGTGATTGGCACCCTGCTGTCGAAGGTCAACGGCATGGGTAAGCTGGAATCTTTTAACGCCGTCAGCTCCCTGATCCTCGGCCAGTCGGAAAACTTCATCGCCTACAAAGGCGTACTGGGCGACCTCTCCTCACGGCGTCTGTTCACCATGGCGGCGACGGCCATGTCGACCGTATCGCTGTCGATCGTCGGCGCCTATATGACCATGCTGGACGCCAAATATGTCGTCGCGGCGCTGATCCTGAATATGTTCAGCACCTTTATCGTGCTGTCGGTGATTAACCCGACGCGGCCGGGCAGCGAGCAGGAAATAAAGCTGGAGAAGCTGCATGAATCACAGAGTTTCTTTGAAATGCTCGGGGAATATATTCTGGCCGGCTTTAAAGTGGCGATGATTATTCTGGCGATGCTGATCGGCTTTATCGCCCTGATCAGCGCCATTAACGCGCTGTTCGCTACCCTGTTTGGCCTCAGCTTCCAGCAGATCCTCGGCTACGTCTTCTATCCGTTAGCCTGGCTTATCGGCATTCCGCTGAGCGATGCGCTGAACGCCGGCAGCATCATGGCCACCAAGCTGGTCGCTAACGAATTTGTGGCGATGATTGAGCTGCAAAAGATTGCCGCCAGCATGACGCCGCGCGGGCTCGGCATTCTCTCGGTCTTCCTGGTGTCGTTTGCTAACTTTGCTTCAATCGGCATTATCGCCGGGGCGATCAAAGGCCTGAATGAACCGCAGGGCAATATCGTCTCCCGCTTCGGCCTGCGGCTGGTGTTTAGCGCCACGCTGGTGAGCCTGCTTTCCGCCAGCTTCGCCGGGCTGGTGCTGTAAGACAAACGGCGGGGCTGCCCCCGCCGTTTACTCAGAACTGCACGCAGACCGGCTGGTCGACACGCATCACCGACTCCTGCGCGAAGCGCGATTTATAGCCCTCGCGCAGGGCCTCAATACCGGTCTCGCTCTGCGCGTCGTGGCCATGGATCACCATCAGCGCCTTGCTCTGCTCCCGCACCACCTGACCATTCTGGCCAAGCCACTGGCCGTGGGCATCAAACACCGTCAGCCCGTCGCGAAAGCGCGGCGTGACGTCGCGGTCGACAAACTGTTGCCACTCTTCAGCGGTGATGTCTTTCCCCGCCGGGCGGCTCAGACCGAAGTAAAGCGTGGTTTGCACCATGGACTGATCCGCCGGGCAGGCGCCGGGCTTCGGCGCGCTGGTCGATGAACTTCCACCCGCCGCGCAGCCGCTGAGTAACCCTGCCAGCACCAGCGCCATTGCACCCTGTCTGAACGTCATCTTTGCTATCCTCATTGTTATTAGTCAGGAAATATCAGCGGATTTTCAAATAATTAGCAAGGGTTATAATATTCCGGCCCGGCAACAGGCAATAAAAAGCCCGCCAGCGGCGGGCTCGTGAGCGTCAGATGAGCTTACTCAGCCGTGGCGCGTAGCGGCGGCGGCGTATGGTAGTGGGCATCCGCTTCAGCGAAGCGCTGCTGCATGCTGGCTGACGGCGCTTTATCCAGCAGGCTAAAGACCACAATCCCGATGCTGCCGAAGACAAAGCCCGGAATAATTTCATACAGGCCCAGCCAGCCAAACTGCTTCCAGACGATCACGGTCAGGGCGCCAATCACCATCCCGGCCAGCGCGCCGTTACGGGTCATACGCGACCACATCACCGAGAACAGCACCACCGGGCCAAAGGCGGCGCCGAAACCGGCCCAGGCATAGCTCACCAGACCCAGCACGCGGTTCTCCGGGTTGGCCGCCAGGGCAATGGCCACCAGGGCAACCACCAGCACCATCATACGGCCCACCCAGACCAGCTCTTTCTGACCGGCGTTTTTGCGCAGGAAGGCTTTATACAGATCTTCAGTAATCGCGCTGGAGCAAACCAGCAGCTGACAGCTCAGGGTAGACATCACCGCCGCCAGAATCGCCGACAGCAGGATCCCGGCAATCCACGGGTTAAACAGGATTTGCGCCAGCTCGATAAACACGCGTTCGGCGTTCTGGTTAACCGCGCCCGCCAGGCTCGGGTTGTTATTGAAGTAAGCGATGCCAAAGAAGCCGACGGCCACCGCCCCGCCGAGGCAGAGGATCATCCAGGTCATACTAATGCGACGCGCGTGGACGATGCTGTGGTGCGAATCCGCCGCCATAAAGCGCGCCAGAATATGCGGCTGACCGAAATAGCCCAGTCCCCAGCCCATCAGCGAAATAATCGCCACGAAGTTCAGCCCTTTCAGCATGTCGATATTTTCGATGCTCTTCTGCTTAATGACTTCCAGCGAATCGCCAAAACCGCCGACGGATATAATCACGATTACCGGGGTAAGGATCAGCGCGAAAATCATCAGGCTGGCCTGCACGGTATCCGTCCAGCTGACGGCGAGGAAGCCGCCGACAAAGGTATAGATAATTGTCGCCGCCGCGCCGGCCCACAGCGCGGTTTCATAACTCATGCCAAAGGTGCTTTCAAACAGACGCGCCCCCGCCACAATTCCCGAGGCGCAATAGATAGTAAAGAACAGCAGAATAACCAGCGCCGAAATAATTCTCAGCACCCGGCTTTTATCTTCAAAACGGCCGGTAAAATAATCAGGCAGCGTCAAGGCGTTATTATTCACCTCGGTATGCACGCGCAGGCGCCCGGCGACCAGCTTCCAGTTAATCCACGCCCCCAACGTTAAGCCGATGGCAATCCAGCTTTCGGAAATCCCGGAGAGGAAAATGGCACCCGGCAGGCCCATCAGCAGCCAACCGCTCATGTCCGAGGCGCCGGCGGAAAGCGCGGTCACAAATGGCCCCAGACTCCGCCCCCCGAGAATATAATCATCAAAGTTTTTGGTCGAACGCCAGGCAATAAACCCTATCAATACCATACCAAAAATATAAACAATAAATGTCACCAGCATCGGTGTGCTAATAGCCATGCAAAGTCTCCAGAATTTTTATCGACAGCGTCCAACTTCGTCGTTTTTTTCCACTACCGGAACGGGGTAATGGCGCATTGTTTAATTGGGCGACCGTATCCTGACGGAAGCTTCGGTTTTTCACAAACGATTTAACACAGCATTTACACGAAAATCCGACGGCGCAAAACGTCAATTTGCGAGAGGTTGCACTCTCTCACGTTTTTAAAGGTTGCACCAAGCAAAAGTGTTAACTCACGCATACAAATACCCTATGAGTCCGGGGTTAAAATTCTGCTATTTTAGGCATTATTTTTAACAAATCCGCCATTTCACGGCTTTCGTCACAAGCCATAATTAACATGGTTGCACAAAGTTGCAACATAGTGGATATTTCCATGCAACCGCATAAGCTAACGATAAATGACAGGAGTTTTGAGCATGGGCACCACCACCATGGGTGTTAAGCTTGACGACGCAACCCGCGAGCGCATTAAGTCCGCCGCGAGCCGCATTGACCGCACGCCGCACTGGCTGATTAAGCAGGCCATCTTCAATTATCTGGAAAAACTGGAGAACGATGAGACGCTGCCCGAGCTACCGGCGCTGCTCTCCGGGGCCGCCAACGAAAGCGATGACGCCAGCGTATTAACGGAAGAGCCGTATCAGCCGTTCCTCGAATTCGCCGAGCAGATCCTGCCGCAGTCGGTAAGCCGCGCGGCGATCACCGCCGCCTGGCGTCGCCCGGAAACCGACGCGGTGCCGATGCTGCTGGAGCAGGCCCGACTGCCGCAGCCGCTGGGCGAGCAGGCGCATAAGCTGGCGTATCAACTGGCGGAAAAACTACGCAACCAGAAGACCGCCAGCGGCCGCGCCGGCATGGTGCAGAGTCTGCTGCAGGAGTTCTCCCTCTCCTCACAGGAAGGGGTGGCGCTGATGTGTCTGGCGGAAGCCCTGCTGCGTATTCCGGATAAAGCCACCCGCGATGCGCTGATCCGCGACAAAATCAGCAACGGCAACTGGCAGTCGCACATTGGCCGCAGCCCGTCGCTGTTCGTCAACGCCGCCACCTGGGGGCTGCTGTTCACCGGCAAACTGGTCTCCACCCACAACGAAACCAGCCTTTCCCGCTCGCTGAACCGCATCATCGGCAAGAGCGGCGAACCGCTGATCCGCAAGGGCGTGGATATGGCGATGCGACTGATGGGCGAACAGTTCGTCACCGGGGAAACCATCGCCGAAGCGCTGGCCAACGCCCGCAAGCTGGAAGATAAAGGTTTCCGTTACTCTTACGACATGCTAGGCGAAGCGGCCCTGACCGCCGCCGACGCCCAGGCCTATATGGTCTCTTATCAGCAGGCGATCCACGCCATCGGCAAAGCCTCTAACGGCCGCGGCATTTATGAAGGGCCGGGCATCTCCATTAAGCTGTCGGCTCTGCACCCACGCTACAGCCGCGCCCAGTATGACCGGGTGATGGAAGAGCTCTACCCGCGTCTGAAATCGCTGACCCTGCTGGCGCGCCAGTATGACATCGGCATTAACATCGACGCCGAAGAGGCGGACCGTCTGGAGATCTCTCTCGACCTGCTGGAAAAACTGTGCTTCGAGCCGGAGCTGGCGGGCTGGAACGGGATTGGCTTCGTGATTCAGGCCTACCAGAAGCGCTGTCCGTTTGTCATTGATTACCTGATTGACCTCGCCACCCGCAGCCGCCGTCGCCTGATGATCCGTCTGGTGAAAGGCGCCTACTGGGACAGCGAAATCAAACGCGCGCAGATGGAAGGTCTCGAAGGCTATCCGGTCTACACCCGCAAGGTTTACACCGACGTCTCCTATCTCGCCTGCGCGAAAAAGCTGCTGGCGGTGCCGAACCTGATTTATCCGCAGTTCGCCACCCACAACGCCCATACCCTGGCGGCTATCTACCAGCTGGCGGGCCAGAACTACTACCCTGGCCAGTATGAGTTCCAGTGCCTGCACGGCATGGGCGAACCGCTGTACGAGCAGGTGGTGGGCAAAGTCGCCGACGGCAAACTGAACCGGCCGTGCCGGATCTACGCCCCGGTGGGCACCCACGAGACGCTGCTGGCGTATCTGGTGCGTCGTCTGCTGGAGAACGGCGCCAATACCTCCTTCGTCAACCGTATTGCGGACAATACCCTGCCGCTGGACGAGCTGGTGGCCGACCCGGTCAGCGCGGTAGAAAAACTGGCGCAGCAGGAAGGCCAGGCCGGCCTGCCGCATCCGAAAATCCCGCTGCCGCGCGATCTCTACGGCAGCGGCCGGAGCAACTCCGCCGGTCTGGATCTGGCTAACGAGCATCGTCTGGCCTCCCTCTCCTCTTCCCTGCTCAACAGCGCCCTGCATAAATGGCAGGCATTGCCGATGCTGGAGCAGCCGGTAGCCGAAGGCGAGATGCAGCCGGTAGTCAACCCGGCTGAGCCAAAGGACATTGTCGGCTACGTCCGCGAAGCCAGCGATGACGAAGTGCAGCAGGCGCTGACCAGCGCTATCAACAACGCGCCAATCTGGTTCGCCACCCCGCCGCAGGAGCGCGCCGCCATTCTCGAGCGTGCCGCGGTGCTGATGGAAAGCCAGATGCCGACCCTGATGGGGATCCTGGTGCGCGAAGCGGGTAAAACCTTCAGCAACGCCATCGCCGAAGTGCGCGAAGCCGTTGACTTCCTCCACTACTATGCCGGCCAGGTGCGCGACGATTTCGATAATGAAACCCACCGTCCGCTGGGTCCGGTGGTCTGTATCAGCCCGTGGAACTTCCCGCTGGCGATCTTCACCGGGCAGATTGCCGCCGCGCTGGCGGCCGGCAACAGCGTGCTGGCGAAACCGGCCGAGCAGACGCCGCTGATCGCCGCCCAGGGCGTGGCGATCCTGCTGGAAGCCGGCGTGCCGCCAGGGGTGATCCAACTGCTGCCGGGCCGCGGGGAAACCGTCGGCGCCGCGCTGACATCCGATGAGCGCGTGCGCGGCGTGATGTTCACCGGTTCCACCGAAGTGGCCACCCTGCTGCAACGCAATATCGCCAGCCGCCTCGACGCTCAGGGACGCCCGACGCCGCTGATCGCCGAAACTGGCGGGATGAACGCGATGATCGTCGACTCGTCGGCGCTCACCGAGCAGGTGGTGATCGACGTCCTGGCCTCCGCATTCGACAGCGCCGGCCAGCGCTGCTCCGCCCTGCGCGTCCTCTGCCTGCAGGAAGAGGTAGCCGACCACACCTTAACCATGCTGCGCGGCGCGATGAGCGAGTGTCGCATGGGCAATCCGGGCCGCCTGACCACCGATATCGGTCCGGTTATCGATGCAGAAGCGAAAGAGAATATCGAACGCCATATTCAGACGATGCGCGCCAAAGGCCGCACCGTCTATCAGGCGGTGCGCGAGAATAGCGAAGACGCCCGCGAATGGAACCACGGGACCTTCGTGCCGCCGACGCTTATCGAACTCGACAGCTTTGACGAGCTGAAAAAAGAGGTTTTCGGCCCGGTGCTGCACGTGGTGCGCTATAACCGTAACGAGCTGGATAAACTGGTGGAGCAGATTAACGCCTCCGGTTACGGCCTGACCCTAGGCGTGCATACCCGCATCGACGAGACCATCGCCCAGGTCACCGGCAGCGCGAAGGTGGGCAACCTGTACGTCAACCGCAATATGGTTGGCGCCGTGGTCGGCGTGCAGCCGTTCGGCGGCGAAGGGTTGTCCGGTACCGGTCCGAAAGCCGGCGGCCCGCTGTACCTTTACCGTCTGCTTTCCAGCCGTCCGCAGGGCGCCGTTGGCGTGACCTTCGCCCGCCAGGATGCAGAGCGTCCGCTGGACGCCCAGCTGAAAACGCTGCTGGAAAAACCACTGCAGGCGCTGCAGCAGTGGGCGGCGGGCCGACCTGAGCTGCAGGCGCTGTGCCAGCAGTACAGCGAGCAGGCGCAAAGCGGCACCCAACGCCTGCTGCCGGGGCCAACCGGCGAGCGCAACACCCTGACGCTGATGCCCCGCGAGCGCGTGCTGTGCGTGGCGGATAATGAGCAGGATGCGCTGATCCAGCTGGCGGCTGTGCTGGCGGTCGGTTGTGAAGTGCTGTGGCCGGACAGCGCCCTGCAGCGCGATCTGGCGAAGAAACTGCCGCGGGACGTCAGCGAGCGGATCCGTTTTGCCAAAGCGGATCAGTTGCCCGGTCAGGCCTTCGACGCGGTTATCTATCACGGCGATTCCGACCAGCTGCGCGAGCTGTGCGAGCAGGTGGCGGCGCGCGACGGGGCGATTGTCTCCGTGCAGGGCTTCGCCCGCGGCGAAACCAATCTGCTGCTGGAGCGGCTGTATATCGAGCGTTCGCTGAGCGTCAACACCGCGGCGGCAGGCGGTAACGCCAGCCTGATGACCATCGGTTAACCCGGGCCCCCCGGTGGCGCTGTGTTACCGGGGCTACCTACCACCGCCAAAGGGTAGCCCGGATAAGGCGCTGTGCGCCGCCATCCGGGAGAGCGGCGCTGTGATCATCCCCGGTGGCGCTGCGCTTACCGGGGCTACCTGTCTCATGGCACGGGGGGCGGCCAGTATTGTAGGTCGGGTAAGCGTAGCGCCACCCGACAACATAACAATACAACGAGGTAGCCCGGATAAGGCGCTGTGCGCCGCCATTCGGGCAATCAATCTGCGATGCGATCAGCTAATGACAGCCGACGTCAGCTGTGCTTAATTAGGGCTCCCTGACGGGAGCCTTTTTTATGGGAGCAGAACAATGAAACGCATGTTATTTGCCGTGGCGGCCCTGCTGGCCAGCGGCGCGGCGCTGGCGGACGAGTGCAGCAACGCCAACACCCAAACCGAAATGAATCAGTGCGCGGCCGCGCAGTTTCAGGCAGCCGACAAAAAACTGAACGACACCTGGCAGCAGGCTCTGCAGCGGGCGGTGGGTAAACAGCAAACATTACTGAAACAGGCGCAGCAGGCATGGATTGCTCTGCGCGACGCCGACTGCGCCTTCCTCGCGTCCGGCGCCGAAGGCGGCAGCATGCAGCCGATGCTGCTGAGCCAGTGCATGACCGATAAGAGCGTGGAGCGGGAATCTTTCCTCGCCTCGCTGCTGCAGTGCGAGGACGGCGATCAAAGCTGCCCGCTGCCGCCGGCCAATTAACTAACGGACGCGAATGCCTTCGATAATCATCCGCTGGACATTATCGACCGTTTGCTCAAAAAAGGCCGCGTCCTGCAGCGTGGCGCCGGTGACCGCCTCTACCTGGGTGGCGAAGTCGGCGTAATGCTGGGTAGTGGCCCAGATCATAAAGATTAAATGCTGCGGATCGACCGGCGCCAGCTTGCCGCGGTCGATCCAGCCGGAGACAATCGCCGATTTCTCATCGACCAGCGCTTTCAGATCCCCGGTCAGCTCACCCATCAGCAGCGGCGCGCCCTGCAGCATCTCGAGACAGAAGAGCTTCGAGGCCTGGGGGTGATCGCGGGACACCTCCAGCTTCAGGCGAATATACTCGCGGATCGCCACCAGCGGGCTGATATCCTCGCGAAAGGCCTTCAGCGGCGCCAGCCAGATGGCGAGGATCTGCTGCAGAACGGCCACGTACAGCGCCTCTTTCGAAGGGTAGTAATAGAGCAGATTGGTTTTCGACACCCCGGCGCGCTCAGCCACCTGCTCCAGCCGCGTACCGTGAATACCAAATTGCGAAAATGCCTCCAGCGCGGCGGCCAGGATGGCCTCCTTTTTGGCGCTGACCGCTTGTGAACGTTTGCCGTTTTTCTTCACCGCGCCCTGTGCCATACATCCTCTCCTTCAGTTGACGCCACCAGCATAGCAAAAGCCCTTCGCCGACACGACCCCATGCACCCTGATTGCGCATGACTGCCGTTTTTTCGTGCACTGATTTTGACCATCCAGTCCACTTTTTTATCGTTCTTTTTAGCAACCCAATAGCAACACATTAATAACATTAATATTTATAAAACTGGCATCGCGTTTGCTTTACCTGTTCTGCGAGGTGGTCCAGGGAGAGGCAGGATGCCGCACCACCGCAACCCATCTTCCATGACTGTAGAGAGGTAGGTATGAAAATTGGTGTTTTCGTTCCCATTGGCAACAACGGCTGGCTGATCTCCACCCATGCCCCGCAGTATATGCCGACCTTTGAACTGAATAAGGCTATCGTGCAGAAGGCCGAGCACTACCATTTCGACTTCGCGCTCTCCATGATCAAACTGCGCGGCTTCGGCGGGAAAACTGAATTCTGGGATCACAACCTGGAGTCCTTCACCCTGATGGCCGGCCTGGCCGCGGTGACCTCGAAGATCCAGATCTACGCCACCGCCGCCACCCTGACGCTGCCGCCGGCGATCGTCGCCCGGATGGCCTCCACTATCGATTCCATCTCCGGCGGCCGGTTTGGCGTCAATCTGGTGACCGGCTGGCAAAAACCGGAATATGACCAGATGGGCATGTGGCCGGGGGATGACTATTTCGCCAGCCGCTATGACTATCTCACCGAATACGTTCAGGTGCTACGCGACCTGTGGGGCACCGGGCGCAGCGATTTCAAAGGCGATTACTTCACCATGAACGACTGCCGGGTCAGCCCGCGCCCTTCGCAGCCGATGAAGGTGATCTGCGCCGGGCAGAGCGACGCCGGCATGGCCTTCTCCGCCCAGCACGCGGACTACAACTTCTGCTTTGGCAAAGGGGTCAACACGCCGACGGCCTTCGCGCCGACCGCAGCGCGCATGATGCAGGCGGCGGAAAAAACCGGCCGTGACGTAGGCTCCTATGTGCTGTTCATGGTGATCGCCGACGAAACCGACGAAGCGGCGCGCGCCAAATGGGAGCACTACAAAGCGGGCGCCGATGAAGAAGCGCTGGCGTGGCTCACCGAGCAGAGTCAGAAAGACACCCGCTCCGGCAGCGATACCAACGTGCGCCAGATGGCCGACCCAACCTCGGCGGTCAATATCAACATGGGCACCCTTGTCGGATCGTATGCCAGCGTCGCCCGTATGCTTGATGAAGTAGCGAGCGTGCCCGGCACCGACGGCGTGCTGCTGACCTTTGATGATTTTCTTGCCGGCATCGACGCCTTTGGCGAACGCATTCAGCCGCTGATGCGCTGCCGGGACCACATTGCTCCTGTTACCCGTGAGGTGGCCTGATGATTACCCTTCCCGCTCGCCCGGAATCCCTGACCTTCGCGCCGCAGCAGAGCGCGCTGATTGTTGTCGATATGCAGAACGCCTACGCCAGCCAGGGCGGCTATCTGGATCTCGCCGGCTTTGACGTCTCCGCCACCCGGCCGGTTATCGACAATATTAATACCGCCGTCACCGCCGCCCGCGCCGCGGGCATGCTGATTATCTGGTTCCAGAATGGCTGGGATGACCAGTATGTTGAAGCCGGCGGCCCGGGCTCGCCGAACTACCACAAGTCCAATGCGCTGAAAACGATGCGTCAGCGCCCGGAGCTGCAGGGCAAGCTGCTGGCGAAAGGCGGCTGGGATTATCAGCTGGTGGACGAACTGACGCCGCAGGAAGGCGACATCGTGTTGCCGAAACCGCGCTACAGCGGCTTCTTTAACACCCCGCTCGACAGCATTTTGCGCAGCCGCGGTATACGCCACCTGGTGTTCACCGGGATCGCCACCAACGTCTGCGTCGAATCGACGCTGCGCGACGGCTTCTTCCTCGAATACTTCGGCGTGGTGCTGGAGGATGCCACCCATCAGGCCGGCCCGGCCTTCGCCCAGCAGGCGGCACTGTTCAATATTGAAACCTTTTTCGGCTGGGTCAGCGACGTCGAGAGCTTCTGCCGCGCGCTATCCCCTGCCACCCCGCTGTCTTTAGCCAAGGAGAAACGTTATGCCTAAACAGGTGATCATTCCGCCAGGCACCACCACGCCGATTGCCCCCTTTGTTCCGGGGACGCTCGCCGATGGCGTGGTCTACGTCTCCGGCACTCTGCCGTTTGATAAGCAAAATAATGTGGTGCACATCGGCGACCCAAAGGCGCAAACCCGCCACGTGCTGGAGACCATCAAGAGCGTTATCGAAACGGCGGGCGGGAGTATGGCGGATGTGACTTTCAACAGCATCTTTATCACCGACTGGACAAATTACGCCGCGATTAACGAGGTTTACGCCGAGTTTTTCCCCGGCGATAAACCCGCGCGCTTTTGCATTCAGTGCGGTCTGGTGAAACCCGATGCGCTGGTGGAAATCGCCAGCGTCGCCCATATCGGCACCCCGACATGATGAGGCTCAATATTGCTCCAGCCCCATGGCCCGGCGCGCCGGTGGTGGTCCTCAGCGCCGGTCTGGGCGGCGGCGGCGGCTACTGGCTGGCGCAGCGCGCGGCGCTGGAGGAACAGTATCAGCTGGTGAGTTATGACCATAACGGGACCGGGGAGAACGCCGGTCCGCTGCCCGCTGACTACAGCATGGCGACGATGGCCGGAGAGCTGTTCAGCGCTCTGCAGGCGGCGGGGATCGCCCGCTTCGCGCTGGTGGGCCACGCGCTGGGGGCGCTAATTGGCCTGCAGCTGGCGCTCGATCGCCCCGAGGCAGTGAGCGCCCTGGTGCTGGTCAACGGCTGGCTGTCGCTGTCGCCGCACACCCGCCGCTGCTTCCTGGTGCGCGAGCGTCTGCTGCATGCCGGCGGCGCGCAGGCGTGGGTCGAAGCACAGCCGCTGTTTCTCTACCCGGCGGAATGGATGGCCGCGCGCCTGCCGCGCCTCGAAGCGGAAGATGCGCTTGCCATCAGCCATTTTCAGGGCAAGGAGAACCTGCTGAAGCGGCTGCAGGCCCTGAAGCAGGCTGATTTTTCGCGTCGCGCGGCGGCCATCGCCTGCCCGACGCTGATTGTCAGCGCCGCTGACGACCTGCTGGTCCCGGCCTCCTGCTCCCGCGTGCTGCAGACGGCGATCCCCGACAGCCAGCACGTGGAAATGCCATGGGGCGGCCATGCCTGTAACGTCACCGACGCCGATACCTTTAATACCATTTTACGCGACGGGCTGGCCGCTATGCTGCCGGTCGCCACGGAGACCCGATGAACGACGCGATAAACCAGACGGCCTGCGAGACGCTGTTTACCCAGGCCCGAACCCACAACGGCTGGCTGGATAAGCCAGTGAGCGATGCGCAGCTGCAGGCAGTCTGGGACCTGATGAAAATGGGGCCGACTTCCGCCAACTGTTCGCCGGCGCGCATCGTGTTTGTGCGCAGCGCGGAAGGCAAAGAGAAACTTCGCCCGACGCTCTCCAGCGGCAATCTGCAAAAAACCATGCAGGCGCCGGTGACCGCCATCGTGGCGTGGGACAGCGCCTTTTACGACCGGCTACCGACCCTCTTTCCCCACGGTGACGCCCGCAGCTGGTTCACCTCCAGCCCGCAGCTGGCGGAGGAGACCGCGTTTCGCAACAGCTCCCTGCAGGCGGCATATCTGATTTTCGCCTGCCGGGCGCTGGGTCTCGACACCGGGCCAATGTCCGGCTTCGACCGGGAAAAAGTCGATGCGGCGTTTTTCGCCGACAACGGCTGGAAAAGCAACCTGCTGGTGAACATCGGCTATGGCGACCCCGGCAAACTTTACGGCCGCCTGCCGCGTCTGTCCTTTGATGAAGCCTGCCTGCTGGCATAAGGAGTTTACGATGGAGTTAGCGGACAAAGCGAGTTTCCGTGACGCCATGGCCCACGTCGGCGCCGCGGTTAACATTATTACCACCGATGGCCCAGCGGGCCGGGCGGGATTTACCGCCAGCGCGGTCTGCAGCGTTACCGACACGCCGCCGACCCTGCTGGTCTGCCTGAACCGCTCGGCCTCGGTGTGGCCGGTGTTCAGCGAACATCACACGCTGTGCGTCAATACCCTGGCGGCGGGACAGGAGGCGCTGTCGACGCTGTTTGGCGGAAAAACGGCGATGGACGAGCGCTTTGCTGCCGCCGACTGGCAGACCGGCGCCACCGGCTGCCCGCGGCTGGAGGCGGCGCTGGTCAGTTTTGACTGCCGCATCGACCAGCGCGTCAGCGTCGGCACGCACGACATCCTGTTTTGTCACGTCGTGGCCATTACCCGTCACCCGGAACCCCGGGGTCTGATGTGGTTTGACCGCGGCTATCACACGCTTATGCGACCCGCTTGTTAACCTCTAACCCGGGATATCATCATGGCACTCTTCGATTTTCCTCGCTGGAAGCTGACCTCCCCCGCCGCCGAATCCGGCGTCGTCGCGCCCGATGAACGCTTATCGGCCGGGCAAACGCTGGTGATGGGCGTGCAGCACGCCGTTGCGATGTTCGGCGCGACGGTGCTGATGCCGTTGCTGATGGGGCTCGACCCTAACCTGTCGATACTGATGTCGGGAGTCGGCACCCTGCTGTTCTTTGTCGTCACCGGCGGACGGGTGCCGAGCTATCTCGGCTCGAGCGCCGCCTTTGTCGGGGTGGTGATCGCCATTACCGGCTTTAATGGCCAGGGGCTGAACCCTCATCTAAGCGTCGCCCTTGGCGGGATCATCGCCTGCGGGCTGGTCTACACCCTGATCGGTCTGGTGGTGATGAAGATCGGCACCCGCTGGATCGAGCGCCTGATGCCGCCGGTGGTGACCGGGGCGGTGGTGATGGCTATCGGCCTGAACCTGGCGCCGATTGCTGTGCGCAGCGTGTCCGCCAGCGCCTTCGACAGCTGGATGGCGGTGTTGACCGTGCTCTGTATCGGCATAGTCGCGGTATTTACCCGCGGGATGCTGCAGCGTCTGCTGATCCTGGTCGGCCTGATCGTCGCCTGCGCGCTGTACGCCCTGCTGGCTAACGGCTTTGGCCTCGGCAAACCGCTGGACTTCTCCCCCCTCGCCCAGGCGGCGTGGTTCGGGCTGCCGCACTTTACCCCCCCATCCTTTAACGGCCAGGCGATGATGTTGATTGCCCCGGTCGCGGTGATCCTGGTGGCCGAGAACCTCGGGCACCTGAAAGCCGTCGCCGGGATGACCGGGCGCAATATGGACCCGTACATGGGGCGCGCCTTCGTCGGCGACGGTCTGGCGACCATGCTCTCCGGCTCGGTGGGCGGCAGCGGGGTCACGACCTATGCGGAGAACATCGGCGTCATGGCGGTGACCAAGGTCTACTCGACGCTGGTGTTTGTCGCCGCGGCGCTGATTGCCATGCTGCTGGGCTTCTCGCCTAAATTCGGCGCATTAATCCACACCATTCCCGGGCCGGTGATCGGCGGCGCCTCGATCGTGGTCTTTGGCCTGATCGCCGTCGCCGGGGCGCGGATCTGGGTGCAAAACCGCGTCGACCTCAGCCAGAACAGCAATCTGATCATGGTGTCTGTGACCCTGGTGCTGGGCGCCGGCGATTTCGCGCTGTCGCTGGGCGGCTTTACGCTGGGCGGGATTGGTACCGCCACCTTCGGGGCGATCCTGCTGCACGCGCTGCTTCATCGCGGGACGCGGGAGGCGAAGGAGGCCAGAGTAACGCCGGTTTAAGCCACATTAGCGCGGCGTTGGCGCAGGGAGCGGGTGGGCCGGATAAGGCATTTATACCGCCATCCGGCCTGCCGGGAACGTCTCAGCGATGTTGAGGCCGTCAGCACCGGCAGTTTCAGTCGCGCAAGTGGTTAAATTAATAACAGGTCGTACGAACGTAGGCCGGGTAAGGCGCAGCCGCCACCCGGCGAAATCATGGATACCGTGCCTGATATCTTGCCAGGCGGCGCTGCGCTTGCGCGGGCCTGGAGACGATCAGAGCCGGACGAGCAGGCCAGCCAGGATAAGCGCCGCTGTAGGATCAGAAGCGTAAAATTACGGCTCGCGACGATCGGCCAGGTCCGGGAGCGGCTGCGCATCGTCATTCTTTGACATCTGCGGCGGCGGTTTGCGCTTCCACTTCAGCTCGCTCACCAGCACTCCCGCGAGGATAAAGAAGCAGCCAAGGAGGGCCAGCAGCGGCAGACGCTCGCCGGCCAGCCGGCCAAAAATACCGGCCCATACCGGTTCGCCGGTATAGATCAGCGTGGCCCGCGTCGGCGAGACGCTGCGCTGCGCCCAGTTCATGGTCACCTGAATGATCGCGCTGAAAATGCCCAGCCCCAGCGCCACGCCGAGCAGCGTCGGCGTCAACGGCGGCACCGACTCACCGGCCGGCTTCATGGCAGCGAAAGCCACCAGCGACGCGGTCGCCAGCTGCACCACAGTCACCCGTCGGACATCCACTTTTCCGGCCCAGGCGCTGATAAGGATAATCTCCGCGGCGATCGCCAGCGCACTCGCCAGAGTGATCATTTCCCCCACGCCAAGCGCCAACAGATTGTTTTCCGGCCCGGCCAGCAGGATCAAACCGATAAAGGCCAGCACAATCCCCACGCAGGACATCACCCCCGGCATACGCCCCAGGCACAGCCACTGCAGCAGCGGCACCAGCGGCACATACATCGCCGTGATAAAGGCAGACTTGCTGCTGGAGATCGACTGCAGCCCCCAGGTCTGCAGGCCATACCCCAGCGCAATCGCCACGCCAATCGCCACCCCCGCCTTCACCTCCAGCCACGTCAGGCCGCGCAGGGTGCGGAGCGAGAGCAGGCCCACCGCCAGCGCGGCGGTCGCGAAACGCAGGCCGACAAAAAACAGCGGCCCACTGAGGCTGACCGCATACTGTACGGCAAGGAAAGTCCCTCCCCAGAACATGGTGATCATGATAAGGAGCGCTTCCTGGCGGCTAACGGAGAATTTTAACGAAGACATAAGACAGCCATGACGATAAACGGGCGACCAGTGTGCAATCGGCCCGGCGGGAGCGCAACCTCCGACAGCTAAAAAAAACCGCCGGCAGATGCCGGCGGCGAGGGCGATGCGGTTGGGTCAGGGAGATTAACACCGCATCAAAGAGAACAGTGCCAGTCGCGCGTTAACTCTCACGACTTCCATGACTGTTTTTACCCCCTTTTTTGCCAGCCTCTGAGGCGCGCTGAGGGTCATTTTTAAAATTCCCCCCGCTATGCTGGCCACCTTTACGTCCTGCTTCTGATGCTCTTTCACGGTCTTCAGCAAAGTTGCCAGAACCGCCACGATGGTTTGCCATTACTGACCTCCATTAGGTTAGACATCATAGTGCATTACGCGGGAGCGGCGACGCCGCTGTTCTGCCGCGTATCTATAAGATTAGTGAATGACTGCCGCTGACGATGGCAAATGTCACATTCAGAAACAAAGCCTGGCGAAAAAAATCCCCTCGCGCCGCCTGATGGCGCTAACCTGCTCTGCTGCCGAAGAAAAAATAGTCAGCAAAAAATGTATCCTGATGCTACATCCTCGCCGCACCGGCCAGTATAACGGAGGCATCGCTTCCCGCTTCTCAGCCGCTCAGGCCGCGCTGCGCAAGGAAAAGTAAATAATGTTTTGTCATTTTGTTATAAATCAAATAAATGCCCGTTGGATTTGCACTCTTCGGCAGAGGCTTTATCTTTAAAGGTACCAGCTATTTGGCTGGCTTATAATGCAACCGAGGAGTGATGGAAATGGCTAAAATTCTGGTGCTTTATTATTCCATGTATGGACACATTGAAACCATGGCTCACGCCGTCGCCGATGGGGCGAACCGGGTGGACGGCGTTGAGGTGGTTGTGAAGCGCGTGCCGGAAACCATGCAGGCAGAAGCGTTTGCCAAAGCAGGCGGGAAAACGCAAAACGCGCCTGTCGCCACGCCGCAGGAGCTGGCTGAGTATGACGCCATCATCTTTGGTACCCCGACTCGTTTCGGCAATATGTCCGGACAAATGCGCACCTTCCTCGATCAGACCGGCGGCCTGTGGGCATCCGGCGCGCTGTACGGTAAGATCGCCAGCGTATTCAGCTCAACCGGCACCGGTGGCGGCCAGGAACAAACCATTACCTCCACCTGGACGACGCTGGCCCACCACGGGATGATCATCGTCCCGATTGGCTACGGCGCACAGGAGCTATTCGACATCTCCCAGGTCCGCGGCGGGACGCCTTATGGCGCCACCACTATTGCCGGCGGCGACGGCTCGCGTCAGCCAAGCGAGGAAGAGTTAGCCATCGCCCGCTATCAGGGTGAACATGTCGCCAAACTGGCCGTTAAACTGCACGGCTAATCTTCCGCAGGAGGAGCACTATGCCAACTCAAGAAGCAAAAGCACATCGCGTCGGCGAATGGGCAAGTTTACGTAACACCTCGCCGGAGATCGCCGAGGCGATTTTCGAAGTTGCCCACTACGATGAAAAACTGGCTGAGCAAATTTGGGAGGAAGGCAGCGACGAAGTGCTGGCACTGGCCTTTGCCAAAACCGATAAAGATGCGCTGTTCTGGGGTGAACAGACGATTGAGCGTAAAAACGTATAGGGTGTTTATCCCTGCTGAGTCTCACCCTAACCTGCTAAAAACCCGGATTGCTCCGGGTTTTTTCATTATTTCGCCGCCTCGTTGATCACCTTTTTAAAGGTCTCCAGCGGGCAGAATCCCTGGTCATCGACCGGGCAGCCGTTAAGCGCCAGCGTGACCCGCTGCGGCGGGGTCTGTAACGTCAACGGGTCGGCATTACGCAGCTGCTCAGTGCTCTGATAGACATACTCAATCTTCATCAGATCGCGGTTGCTGCCGCTGTCGTGCCAGCGCTGAAACAGCAGTTTGCCGCCGATAGGCGTGCGCTCGTACTGGCCAGGAAGTTGATAGGGCTTAAAGTCCAGCGCCGTCAGCAGTGAGGCGATATTCGAGTCGTGTCCCACCAGCAGGGTGACTTTCGCCTTGCTGGCTCCCTCGCCCACCAGCGCGTTATCGATATATTTAACCAGCGGTTTGGCCACATTTTGCGCCACTGCCGTCGAGGTAAACAGACTATCCTGGTAGCCGTTTTTCAGCTTCGACAGCACCTGCCACTGCTTATCGCTGGTGATCTCCCCCCACGCCACCTGATCTTTCGGGAAGCCTTCATAGTATTGCAGGGTGAAGGCGTCCACCAGCGAGTTGCCCACCTTCAGCGGCCCGGATACCCCCGGCTCCTGCTGATAACCGGCGCTAAAGGTATCTTTACCCTCGCTCAGGGAACAGACCTGCTTCTCTTTGCAGGAGGGCGAGTTGCGGTAATCGATCATTGTCTCCAGCAGCTTGTAGCTCTCGGTCAACTGCATCCCCTGGCGCTCTTTTTCCATCGCCTGCAGCGCTTTCTCGCGAAACGCCGGGGAGTCGTCGGTGATAACCGGGTTGAAGGTCGGGTCCATGGTGCCCATCTGCGGCTGATGATGCACCGCAATGCCGCAGCCCGGGAACGCGCCGGTGATAAAGAACTGCGCAGTGGCGACGGTGCGCTGCAGGCTGTTAGCGTAGGCGTAAACGGCGTTTTCCGGCGGGCACTCCCCGCTGGTCACCAGCTTCTGTTGCGCCAGCCATTCGCGCATATAGTGGCCCATATACACCTCCAGCACGCCTCCCTTGGTGGTCAGCTGGCCGCCCGGCACATCCCACTGCGGCCAGGCTTTGGCGGTGGACTGCTCCAGCACGCTGCCGTTATTGGCCAGCGGCGCGCGAAGGTTGTGACGACTCATGATCAGCACCTGCTGCAGCTGATACCCCTCCGGGGCGGCCGTGTCCTGCGCCTGGGCGCCAGCGGATAACATGACCGCGCCGGCTACGGCGGCGGCGAGTAGACATATTTTCATCCCTTCATCCTTAGTCATTTATTATCATCGGGTTAATTGTGACGGATTTAGGCCATTTTTCCTGGCATTCGCTCGCAAACTTAGACCGGAGCCGAAAATTTCCTCTGCCGACCAAATAGTTTTATAATGAAACAACTAACCTGGAGGCTTTCGTGAAACGTACCCGTCTGGAAAACAGCTGCTGTCCTGTCGCCCGCTCCCTCGACGTTATCGGCGACTGGTGGTCGCTGCTTATCGTCCGTGATGCCCTCCGCGGGGTACGCCGTTTTAGCGAATTCCAGAAAAACCTCGGCATTGCCAAAAATATGCTCGCCGGACGCCTGAAAATGCTGGTGGATGAAGGCATCCTGCATTTGCAGCCGGCCTCCGACGGCAGCGCCTGGCAGGAGTATGTCCTGACGGATAAGGGCCGCGCCCTGCAGACCGTGCTGGTCGCCCTCTCCCAGTGGGCGGACGACTATCTGTTCGACCCGGACGAACCGGCGACGCGGCTCATTGACCGCCAGCAGCGTCAGCCCCTGCGTAAACTGGTGCTGCAGGCGGCCGATGGCCGTGAGCTGTCCCCAGCGGATATCACCATCGCCCTCCCGCTGAACGACTAATCGCTCCCTGCGGCAGGCAGAAATAAAAAAAGCCCGGCAAAATGGTTGCATTATTAAACCAAGTATCTCATGCTGAATTTGGTTTAATCATGCAACCTTTTAAGAGGCAATACTCATGTCCCAGTCATCGCACACTGCTTTTATCACCGGCGCTTCCTCAGGTATCGGTGCGATCTATGCCGAACGACTCGCCTCCCACGGCTACGATCTGATCCTCGCCGCCCGTCGTGAAGATCGGCTGCAGGCGCTCGCCGGGCAACTGCAGGCGCGCTACGCCATCCGGGCCAGCATCCTCAAGGCCGACCTGAGCGAGGAGCAAGGCATTGAAGCCGTGGAGCAGCGTCTGCAGCAGGATCCCGCCGTTGACCTGTTCATCAACAACGCCGGGACGGCAAAAATGGCGGGCTTTCTCGCCAGCACGTCGCGCGAGCACCAGGCGATTCATACGCTCAACACCACCGCGCTTCTGCGCCTGAGCTATGCCGCACTGGCCGCTTTCGCTCCCCGGGGCCGCGGAACGCTGATCAATATTGCCTCTATTCTTGCGCTGCATACGCTGCCGGGCAGCGCGGTCTACAGCGCCAGCAAAGCCTGGGTGTTGAGCTTTACCCGTGGCCTGCAGGATGAGTTCGCCGACAGCGGCGTGCGTATTCAGGCGGTATTGCCGGCGGCGACCGCCACCGATCTGTGGCCGACCTCCGGCGTGGCGCTCGACGCCCTGCCCACCGGTACGGTAATGACCACCGAGGATCTGGTTGACGCCGCTCTCAGGGGACTCGAGATGGGGGAAAAGGTCACCTTACCGCCGGTGCATGATCTGGGACTGTGGGAGGCTTTCGAGCAGACGCGACTGGCGCTGTTTACCAGCGCGCGAACCGGGCAACCGGCGCCGCGGTATCGCTAACTCGCCCCGGCGGCGGGCATTATTCCGGCAGCGGAACCGCCGCCAGGGTACAGATCGCCTCGTGCTCCCCGCCGCGGCGATCGGTGATCACTACCTTATCGCCCGCTTTTTTGCCTTCACAGGGTTTCAGGACCTGCTCCACGATCCGCTCGCGGCTCGCCTGACGTTCATTTTCAGCCTGACTGGCGAAGGCCGTCAGCGCCAGCGCCACGCCCAGCAGGCTGAGGGTTGTCTTATACATGTCTTACTCTCAGATCATTCTTATTCGCGGTCAGCGTAACCCGTTACTGGCCGCACTTCTGTAAAATCACTTAACGGAGTGTTACGCCATTTCAGCTGAAAGCCAGGCTGTCACATTCCTGCGTGAAATATTTTATCACAACCCCGACAGCAGATATTCTCGCGATGAGGCGTCATCTTTCAGACATATCCCGATGTTATCTTCACACAGAGCCCTGTATCTTTTTCCCTTTCTAAACAGAATATTAGGTTGGTCTATGTCGGGTCTTATTCTCTTTATCGTCGCGGTGGCGCTGCTGGGCGTCGCCATCTACAGCCTGGTGTCGTACCTCAAAGAGCGGCGCGCCAGTCAGTTACCTGTCCATAAAAAGAAGAAATAATACCTTCCGTTCTCCGCCGTTTTCTGCTGATTGCTTTACCATCCTGTACTGTCCCTTACCGAACCAAAAACAAAGGCAGGCCTGCGGGCCTGCCTTTGTTCGGTTTCAGCGTCAGGTTCTAGGACTCCCAGGCCTGCTCCGCCTTGGCGGCATCGAACTGCGGCGGCGGTTTACGGAAGCGTCGGGTCAGATAAGCCAGATACAGAAGACCAAGCGCCGCCCACACCAGGCCGAGCGTCAGGGAAGTGGCCTCGAGGTTGATCCACAGCACCCCTACCGTCAACGCCCCGATCATCGGCAGCAGCAGATAGTGCAGTCGATCCTTCCAGGTTTTGTTGTATCCCTTGCGCCGCCAGAAGTGGTTGAACACCGACAGGTTAACGAAGGTGAAGGCCACCAGCGCGCCGAAGTTAATCAATGCGGTGGCAGTCACCAGGTCGAAGAACAGCGCCGACAGCGCGACAATACCCACCATAATCACGTTCAACGCCGGGGTGCGCCATTTCGGATGCACATAGCCGAAAATGCGCTCCGGGAAGACGTTATCGCGACCCATCACGTACAGCAGACGGGAGACGCTGGCATGGGACGCCAGGCCGGACGCCAGGGTGTTAACAAAGGTGGTGCAGAGGAATATTGACTGGAACAGCTTGCCGCCCACGTACAGCGCAATCTCCGGCAGCGCGGCGTCCGGGTCTTTAAAGCGATGAATATCCGGGAAAAACAGCTGCATAAAGAACGACGCAACGATGAAAATAATGCCGCCGTACATCGCAGTGAGAAAAATAGCCTTCGGGATCACCCGCGCGGCGTCAGGCGTCTCTTCCGACAGCGTGGTCACGGCGTCGAAGCCAAGAAACGAGAAGCAGACGATGGTCGCCCCGGTAATAATCGGGATCAGATGCGCATTCTGACTGATAAACGGCTGCAGCGACCAGACGGTCCCTACCCCCTCGCCTTTGTGCAGCCCCTGAACCACCAGAATGACGAATACCACCATAATCGAGATCTGCACCAGCACGAACAGGGTGTTGAAGTTGGCCACCAGGTTAACGCTTTTCAGGTTTGCGGCGGTCAGAATGGCGACAAAGGTCACCACCCACACCCATGGCGGCACCTCAGGGAACAGCGCCGAGAGATAGATCTTCGCCAACAGGACGTTGATCATCGGCAGGAACAGATAATCCAGCAGCGAGGACCAGCCGACCATAAAGCCGACGTGCGGACTGATGGATTTTTGCGCGTAGGTGTAGGCGGAGCCGGCTTCCGGGAACTGGCGCACCAGTTTGCCGTAGCTGATGGCGGTGAACAGCACGCCAGCCAGCGCCAGCAAATACGACGCCGGGACGTGGCCGTTGCTGATACCGGAGACGATGCCGAAGGTATCAAACACCGTCATCGGCGTCAGATAGGCCAGCCCCATCATCACCACTTGCCAGAGTTTGAGGGATTTACGCAGACGCGGTCTGCCCGCCTGAGCGGCGTTATGCGCAGGAAGATTAATAGCCATCGCCCATTCCCCCCTTGCGGATAACAGTTTGCGGACACAACGTTCGCGTAACAAACCTGCTTAGCAAGGGGGTAAGGCATAAATAAAAGGGTAAGACGGACCGGTGAGCGGTTGCTGGCTGGCATCCAATGCGGCCTGAGCGGCCTCCCTCTCCCTGCGGATATTTGAACATCTGCATCATCTCATTTCCTCGTCACACACTGTGTCGTTAACTGAAGCCCCGTTGCCGCCTGCGCTCCTTAACGCGACATCCGGGAAATGGCTGGGCTCCCAGCAAAAAGGACGACCAGGCTCCGCTCAGGCCGTATGATGCTACTCATGACTCAACTCATGCGCCCCTCGCGGGGCGACCATCAGGCGTTTTTCAACATCCACTCAATTTCAGTTTCTGTGATAAGACGCTCAAACTGCAGTAATTCATCATGCTTGCAGGCATGGAAAACGTGGCAGAAACGCTCGCCGAGACGCTCACGCAGGTGATCGTTCTGCATAAACTCCCACAGCGCATCGCTCTGGCGGATCGGGAACGGCAGACCCTCTTGTTCCAGGCCGTTACCTTCCACCTCTTCCTGCAAAGGCAGCTGAGGGTTATCCAGCCCGTGCAGAATACCGGCGAAAATCGCCGCCATTACCAGATACGGGTTGGCGTCCGCCCCCGCCACGCGATACTCCACGCGGTGGTTCTGCCGCTCGCCGCACGGGATCCGCAGCGCCACGGTACGGTTGTTATGCCCCCAGGAAGCCTGCGTCGGGACATACATCCCCGGCTGGAAGCGGCGATACGAGTTCACGTTCGGCGCCAGCAGCGCCATCGAGGCCGGCATCAGATCGATCATCCCGGCCAGCGCGCGTTTAAGCAGCGCGGAGTCTTCCCCGTCGCCGTCCACCAGCACGTTTTCCCCTTTATTGTTCAGCATGCTGATGTGGATATGCATTCCGCTGCCCGCATGCTCTTCATAAGGCTTAGCCATAAAAGTGGCGTGCATCTTATGCTTCTCCGCCATTAAACGCACGAGACGTTTTAACGCCAGCGCATCATCGCAGGCGTCCAGCACGTTATCGGTATGGTGGAGGTTGATTTCAAACTGGCCCGGCGAGGCTTCGGCCACCGCGCCGTCGGCGGGGATCAGCTGCAGTTTCGCCAGCTCGTCGATGTCGTTGAGCACGTCGGCAAAGTGGTTCAGGTTATCGACCGAGTAGACCTGGCTTTGGGTGTTGCGATCGTCGGTGCCCGGCGCGCACGGCGGCTGCAGGTAGCCTTCGGCATCGCGTTTGCGGTCCAGTAAATAGAACTCCAGCTCTACCGCTACCACGGGGAACAGCCCGCGCTGGCGCAACTGCTGCCAGAGGCGGTTGAGTACGTTCCGCGGCTCAACGTCAAAGGGAGCGCCATCTTCATCAACCATGGTCAACTGTACCTGGGCTATCGACTGCGGATCGGCCGCTGAAGGCGTTAAGGTGCCGGGCACCGGAATGCAGCTGCGATCCGGCTCGCCCATCTCCTGGCCCAGACCGGCCTCTTCCACGACGTTGCCGAGAATATCCATCGCAAACACCGAAGCCGGGAAATAACAGCCTTTCTCCAGCTTGCTCAGGCCGGCAACCGGGATGCGCTTGCCGCGGAAGCAGCCGTTCAGGTCAGTGAGGAGGACATCAACATATTGGGTATCAGGGTAGGTTTCGAGGTAGCGCTTCACTTCTTTCGCGAACGCGCTGACCCGTCTCTCTTCCGTTTGCTGAACAAAATTCTCAACTTCTACGATATTGGTTTCCATGATTCACCGCCGTTGGTTTGGTTTCGGTCCTGCACTCAGACCGTTAAATATAATGTCCACCCCATCGACTGTGTATGCAAATAAATTGTTTGTCAAATGTTAAATTAAGTTTGCAAAGGGCTATTTCCACTGCTAGATTGAGAAAATATTGAACGATATGGCCGTTAAACCCGCTATAGCGGTCATAATTTAGTCCACTTTGTGAGGGCGATCATGGAAAATATAATGTACAAGCCAGTTATTGGCGTCGTGATGTGTAGAAACAGGCTTAAGGGTCACCAGACCCAAACCTTGCAAGAAAAGTACCTGAATGCAATTGTTAACGCCGGCGGACTGCCGATCGCCCTGCCACATGCGCTGGCAGAGCCGGATCTGCTGAACGCGTTAGTCGATAAACTGGATGGGATATACCTGCCAGGCAGCCCCAGTAACGTGCAGCCGCACCTTTATGGTGAAAACGGCGATGAGCCTGACGCCGACCCCGGGCGTGATCTTCTGAGCATGGCGCTGATTAACGCCGCACTCGAAAGGCGCATCCCCATTTTCGCCATCTGTCGTGGACTGCAGGAACTGGTTGTCGCCACCGGTGGGACTCTGTATCGTCGTCTGTTCGAGCAGCCTGAGCTGCTGGAGCATCGCGAAGATCCTGAACTGCCCGTCGAGCAGCAGTATGCGCCGTCCCATCAGGTTGAGGTTCAGGAAGGAGGATTGCTGTCGCAATTGATACCGGGCTGCAACACGTTTTGGGTAAACTCGCTACATGGGCAAGGGGCAAAAACCCTCAGTCCGCAGCTGCGCGTGGAGGCGCGAGCGCCGGATGGACTGGTGGAAGCGGTCAGCGTGAACGATCACCCTTTCGCGCTGGGCGTACAGTGGCATCCTGAATGGAACAGTAGCGAATACGCCCTGTCGCGTATGTTGTTTGATGGTTTTATCACCGCCTGTCAGGGCCATCATGCTGAAAAGCGGCGGCGCTGACCACTACCGTTAAGGAAATGCAAATATGAGCGATGACGGACTGGCGCCAGGGAAACGTCTGTCAGAGATCCGCCAACAGCTGGGTCTTTCGCAGCGTCGTGCCGCCGAACTGTCTGGGTTAACACATAGTGCCATCAGCACCATAGAGCAGGACAAAGTCAGTCCTGCCATCAGTACGCTGCAAAAGCTGCTGAAAGTCTATGGGCTGTCGCTCTCGGAATTCTTTTCTGAACCCGAAAAGCCGGACGAACCCCAGGTGGTCATTAATCAGGATGACCTTATCGAAATGGGCAGTCAGGGCGTTTCCATGAAGCTGGTTCATAACGGAAATCCGAACCGTACGCTGGCGATGATTTTTGAAACTTACCAGCCTGGAACCACGACCGGGGAGAGGATTAAGCATCAGGGTGAGGAGATAGGCACCATACTGGAGGGTGAGATTGTGCTGACGATTAACGGTCAGTCGTACCACCTGGTGGCTGGACAGAGCTATGCCATTAATACCGGCATCCCGCACAGCTTCAGCAACACCTCGGCAGGCATCTGCCGCATCATCAGTGCCCACACCCCCACCACATTCTGAATATTTAGCCTGAACGAGCTTCAGGCTTTCTTCAGACCTGCGGCGGCGGAAATTTTATTTTCGTCGCCGCGAAAAACTCGCAGTCATAACGTTGGTGCCGGAAGAGAATCTTATTTTCTGCTGGCCCTGAAATAATTAACGCCGTGAATGGCGACTCACCCCTGAATTATTCGGCATGCAGACAACCTGTCGAAATTTAGGGTGATAAAACGGTATTCAACTCCGGGGATACACTATGCCCTGCGCCTGGCGCAGCGCCCCCGTGCAGCCTGAAAACGCCGATGTGATTAATTTGCCGATAATGTTTTTTAAGGAGTCATGATGAATTTTCAGCACCTGGCTTACTGGCAGGAAAAAGCGAAAAGCCTGGCCATTGAAACACGATTATTTATTAACGGCGAATATTGCGCCGCGGTCGATAATACCACCTTTGAAACCATTGACCCTGCCGCGCAGCACACGTTAGCCCATGTCGCTCGCGGCAAAAAAGCCGACGTTGAGCTGGCGGTGAAGGCCGCGCGTCGGGTCTTTGATAACGGCGACTGGTCACAGGCCGCTCCCACGCAGCGTAAAGCGGTTCTCACACGCTTTGCCGACCTGATGGAGGCCCACCGCGAAGAGCTGGCGCTGCTGGAAACGCTGGATACCGGTAAGCCGATTCGCCACAGCCTGCGCGACGATATTCCCGGCGCCGCCCGCGCCATCCGCTGGTATGCCGAAGCGCTGGATAAAGTCTATGGCGAAGTGGCTCCTACCGGCAGCAACGAGCTGGCGATGATCGTCCGCGAACCGATTGGCGTCATCGCCGCGGTGGTGCCGTGGAACTTCCCGCTGCTGCTGGCCTGCTGGAAGCTCGGCCCGGCGCTGGCGGCGGGCAACAGCGTGATCCTTAAGCCCTCGGAAAAATCGCCGCTCACCGCGCTGCGCCTCGCCGGGCTGGCGAAAGAGGCGGGCCTGCCGGACGGCGTGCTGAACGTGGTCAGCGGCTTTGGTCACGAAGCCGGACAGGCGCTGGCCCTACATCCAGACGTGGAGGTCCTTACCTTTACCGGCTCCACCCGCACCGGCAAGCAGCTGCTGAAAGACGCCGGCGACAGCAATATGAAGCGCGTGTGGCTGGAAGCGGGCGGCAAGAGCGCCAACATCGTCTTCGCCGACTGCCCTGATCTGCAAAAAGCGGTCAGCGCCACCGCCGGCGGCATCTTCTACAACCAGGGGCAGGTGTGCATCGCCGGCACTCGCCTGCTGCTGGAGGAGAGCATCGCCGACGAGTTCCTGGCACGACTGAAAACCGAAGCGCAACACTGGCAGCCGGGCAACCCGCTCGACCCAAACACCACCATGGGCATGCTGATTGACAACACCCATGCCGACAGCGTGCACAGTTTTATTCGCGGCGGCGAAAGCAAAAGCACGCTGTTCCTCGACGGGCGGAAAAATCCGTGGCCTGCCGCCGTCGGCCCGACCATTTTTGTTGACGTCGACCCGGCCTCCACCCTCAGCCGGGAAGAGATCTTCGGCCCGGTGCTGGTGGTGACTCGCTTCAAAAGCGAAGACGAGGCGCTGCGGCTTGCCAACGACAGCGACTACGGCCTCGGCGCTGCGGTATGGACCCGCGATCTCTCACGCGCCCACCGCATGAGCCGCCGCCTGAAGGCCGGTTCGGTCTTCGTCAACAACTATAACGATGGTGATATGACCGTCCCCTTCGGCGGTTACAAACAGAGCGGCAACGGACGCGATAAGTCGCTGCACGCGCTGGAAAAATTCACCGAACTGAAAACCATCTGGATTGCCCTGGAGTCTTAATCATGACCGAACATACCACCAGCTATTACGCCGCCAGCGCCAACAAATATGAACCCTTTCCGACGCTGGACGAATCGATAAGCTGCGACGTCTGCGTCGTCGGCGGCGGCTACACCGGACTCTCGTCTGCCCTGCATCTGGCCGAAATGGGCTACGACGTGGTGGTGCTGGAAGGGGCGCGCATCGGCTTCGGCGCCAGCGGCCGCAATGGCGGTCAGCTGGTTAACTCCTACAGCCGCGATATCGACGTGATTGAAAAAAACTACGGCCCGGATGCCGCTAAAATGCTCGGCAGCATGATGTTCGAAGGCGGCGATATTATTCGCGAACGTATCCAGCGCTACCAGATCCAGTGCGATTATCGCCCGGGCGGCCTGTTCGTGGCGATGAATCACAAACAGCTGGAGACGCTGGAAGAACAGAAAGCCAACTGGGAGCGCTACGGCAACACGCAGCTGGAGCTGCTGGACAGAGAGGCGATTCGTCGCGAAGTGGACAGCGACCGCTACGTCGGCGCCCTGCTCGACCACAGCGGCGGCCATATTCATCCGCTCAACCTCGCCATCGGCGAAGCGGACGCCATTCGCCTGAACGGCGGCCGGGTCTATGAGCAGTCGCCGGTCACCCGCATTCAGCACTCCACTCCGGCAGTGGTCAGCACCGCCCGCGGCCAGGTCACTGCCCGCTATGTGATCGTCGCCGGCAACGCCTATCTCGGCGACAAACTGGAGCCGGAGCTGGCGAAGCGCAGCATGCCTTGCGGCACCCAGGTGGTCACCACCGCTCCGCTGTCGGAGGAGGTCGCTCGCTCGCTGATCCCGAAAAACTACTGTGTGGAAGACTGTAACTATCTGTTGGATTACTACCGCCTCACCGGCGACAACCGCCTGCTGTATGGCGGCGGCGTGGTCTACGGCGCCCGCGACCCGGACGATGTGGAACGGCTGATTATGCCGAAGCTGCTGAAAACCTTCCCGCAGCTGAAAGGGGTGAAAATCGACTACCGCTGGACCGGCAACTTCCTGTTGACCCTCTCAAGGATGCCGCAGTTTGGTCGCCTCGATACCAACATCTACTACATGCAGGGCTACAGCGGGCATGGGGTCACCTGTACCCACCTCGCCGGACGGTTGATTTCGGAACTGCTGCGCGGTGACGCTGAGCGTTTCGACGCCTTTGCCAAACTGCCGCACTACCCGTTCCCGGGCGGCCGCAGCCTGCGCATTCCCTTCACCGCCATGGGCGCCGCCTACTACAGTCTGCGCGACCGCCTGGGGGTTTAATCGCCTCTGCCGACGGCGCTGGCCGTCGGCTCATGCTGCGGATAGTGCTGCTGAAAGTAGTGGCGCAGAAACTCCACAGTGGTGCGAATTTTAGCCGACGTCGCCAGCCGGGAAACATAGACTGCCCAGACGTTGGCAGGCTGAAAGAATTCCGGCAGCACATGCACCAGATGGCCGCTGGCGATATTCTCCCGGACGTCCCACCATGAACGTAACGCAATTCCTTGCCCGTCCAGACACCACTGATGCACAATTTCACCATGGTTGGACGACAGCGGCCCGGTCACCTTGATCGCATGCTGCCCCTCTTTGCTGTGCAACTGCCAGATGCCAAACGGATGATCGCGTTCTTTAATCACCAGGCAGGGTAAGGCGGCCAGATCGCTCAGCTGTTTCGGCGGTGGATGGCGGGCAAGGAATTGCGGCGAGGCGCAGAGCACGCGGTGGTTGGCCGCCAGCTGGCGGGCAATCAGATTCGGCGCGATATCATCGCCCACGCGAATATCGAGATCCACCCCTTCATTGACTAAATCCACCAGCCGGTCCTGGACATCGAAACGCAGTTCCAGCTGCGGGTACTGAAGGGCCAGCGCCGACAGCGCCGGGGCCACCACCCGGCGGCCAAAGCCGAAGCTACTGATAATACGCAGCGTTCCCTGCGGCACCTGGCGCACGTCGGAAAGCTCGTCCATCATCTCATCGACATCCTGCAAAATGCGCTGCGCCCATTCGTAGATCCGCTCCCCCTCCTCGGTAATGGTGACCCGGCGGGTGGTCCGGTGCAACAACACCACATTCAGGGTTTGCTCCAGCAGCGAAACCCGCTTGCTGACGAACGCCGGTGATACGCCAAGCTCTTCGGCGGCGGCGGCGAACCCGGCCCGGCGAGCGACCAGCATAAAGACGCGTAAATCATTTAGCAGCGGCAGATTATTCATGATCTGTGTTTTATGTTTCACCAGTTAGCGTGATTAATTATGAACCAGTCAATTATAGGATAGGCAGGTGGTCAAACATCATCGCTAAAAAGTGAGAACCGGAATGAAAAAAAACTATCGTATTGCCGCCATCCCGGGTGACGGAATTGGCAAAGAAGTTCTGCCTGAAGGGATTCGCGTGCTGCAAGCCGCCGCACAGCGGTGGGATCTGTCATTGAGCTTCGAGCAGATGGAGTGGGCAAGCTGCGAATATTATGCCCATCACGGCAAGATGATGCCGGACGACTGGCGCGAGCAGCTGCAGGGCTTCGATGCCATCTACTTCGGCGCCGTCGGCTGGCCGGATACCGTTCCCGACCACATTTCGCTGTGGGGGTCGCTGCTGAAGTTCCGCCGTGAGTTTGACCAATACGTCAACCTGCGTCCGGTGCGTCTGTTCCCCGGCGTCCCCTGCCCGCTGGCGGGCAAAAAGGCCGGCGATATCGATTTTTACGTGGTGCGCGAAAATACCGAAGGCGAATATTCCGCCCTCGGCGGGCGCGCCAATGAAGGCACCGAGCATGAAGTGGTGATTCAGGAGTCGGTCTTTACCCGCCGCGGCGTGGACCGGATCCTGCGCTACGCCTTCGAACTGGCGCAAAGCCGCCCACGCAAAACGCTGACCTCCGCAACCAAATCCAACGGTCTGGCGATCAGCATGCCCTACTGGGATGAGCGGGTGGAAGAGATGGCCAAAAACTATCCGGATATTCGCTGGGACAAGCAGCATATCGATATCCTGTGCGCCCGCTTCGTGCTGCAGCCGGAGCGTTTTGACGTGGTCGTCGGCTCCAATCTGTTCGGTGATATTCTCTCCGATCTCGGCCCGGCCTGTACCGGCACCATCGGTATTGCGCCATCGGCGAATCTCAACCCGGAGCGCACCTTCCCGTCGCTGTTCGAACCGGTTCACGGGTCGGCGCCGGATATCTATGGTAAAAATATCGCCAACCCGATCGCCACCATATGGGCCGGGGCGATGATGCTCGATTTTCTCGGCAACGGCGATGAGCGCTATCACGCCGCGCACAACGGCATTCTGGCGGCGATTGAGCAGGTGATTGCCAGCGGGCCGAAAACCCCGGATATGAAAGGCAGCGCGTCAACGCAACAGGTCAGCGACGCTATCTGCAAAGCCATTTTGGCGTAATTACCCAAGCCGCTCCCCGGTCGCGCGGCGCTTACCGGGGCTACAAAAGGCACAATAATGTAAAAACACGGCCCTCAGCCCGCATCCCTGCGGGCTGCCCCGACCTGCCGGGAACGTCTCAGCGATGTTGAGGCCGCCAACACCGGCAGTTTCAGCAACAATGGTGAATAAATTAAAGGCAGGCCGCACGGACCGTAGCCCGGGTAAGGCGCAGCCGCTACCCGGGAAGACCTGCGCCAACTTCCCTCTCTTTTCGCTATGCAGAATCCCCCACGATTGACAAGTGGACCGCATCACAGCGTCAAACTTTATTAATTCCTGAAAAGACAGAACCTGCGCCAATTCACCTTTTATTATTTCCGTTCCGTGTTTTATTGCTTCACGAAACGGCCAATTGTTTAATTCATGTAACGAAGAAATAATCCGATTGTTAATAGCTTTTGCTACGAACCTTGACCCTACAGCGTGATAACAACGACAGGCTAAAGCCACCGACGGGCAATCATGCCCAGGAGATCACCCATGTTGAGCAACGTAAAGAAAAAAGATGTGCCGCTGATTGCCATCAGCCTGGCGGCCATTGTTTTCATCGCCGCTACATTAAGTCTCTTCCCGCAGCAAACCGCGCAGGCGGCTGATTCGATTTTTAACGGCGTGACCCGCCTGCTGGGTTCCACGGTACAGGTACTGGTGCTGCTGGCGCTGGGACTGGTGCTCTATCTGGCGACCAGCAAATACGGCAATATCCGTCTCGGCGAAGGTAAAGTCGAATACAGTACCCTCTCATGGCTGTTTATGTTTATCTGCGCCGGGCTCGGCTCCTCCACGCTGTACTGGGGCGTCGCCGAATGGGCTTATTACTACCAGACCCCGGGCCTGAACATTGCCCCGCAATCGCCGAAAGCGCTGGAATACAGCATCCCTTATTCTTTCTTCCACTGGGGGGTTAGCGCCTGGGCGACCTACACTCTCGCCTCGCTGATCATGGCCTATCACTTCCACGTGCGGAAAAATAAAGGCCTCAGCCTCTCCGGGATCATTTCAGCGATCACCGGAGTGAGTCCGCAGGGCTTCTGGGGCCGTCTGGTCGATCTGATGTTCCTGATCGCTACCGTCGGCGCGTTAACCATTTCGCTGGTGGTCACTGCCGCCACCTTCACCCGCGGCCTGTCAGCGCTGACCGGGCTGCCGGATAACTTCACCGTGCAGGCGTTTGTGATCCTGCTCTCCGGCGGTATTTTCTGCATGAGTTCGTGGATTGGCATCAACAACGGCCTGCAGCGCCTGAGCAAAATGGTCGGCTGGGGGGCATTTCTGCTGCCGTTGGTGGTATTACTGGTTGGCCCAACCGAATTCATCACCAATAACATCATTAACGCCGTCGGCCTGACGACTCAGAACTTCCTGCAGATGAGCCTGTTTACCGATCCCCTCGGCGACGGCGCCTTTACCCGCAACTGGACCGTCTTCTACTGGCTGTGGTGGATCTCCTATACCCCGGGCGTGGCGATGTTCGTCACCCGCGTCTCCCGCGGGCGCAAAATCAAAGAGGTGATATGGGGACTGCTCCTTGGTAGCACCGCCGGCTGCTGGTTCTTCTTTGGGGTGATGGAAAGCTACGCCATGCACCAGTTCGTTAACGGCGTGATTAACGTACCGCAGGTGATGCAGACTCTTGGCGGCGAAACCGCCGTCCAGCAGGTCCTGATGTCGCTGCCGGCAGGTAAGCTGTTCCTCGCCGCCTATCTGTTCGTGATGATTGTTTTCCTCGCCTCGCATATGGATGCGGTGGCCTACACCATGGCGGCGACCAGCACCCGCAACCTGCGCGAAGGCGACGATCCGGATCGCGGCATGCGCCTGTTCTGGTGCGTGGTAATCACCCTCATCCCGCTATCGATTCTGTTTACCGGCGCTTCGCTTGAGACCATGAAAACCACCGTGGTGCTGACCGCCCTACCATTCCTGGCCATTTTACTGATTAAAACCGGCGGCTTCGTGCGCTGGCTAAAACAGGACTACGCCCACGTGCCGGTCAATCAGATAGAAACCCATACGCCCGAGCCAATGATTAAAGTCGAGACGCTACCGGTTGGCACGGTACTCAAAGGCGACGGCCAGTCGCTGTAAAACCTCTTACTGACAATAATCACAAGGTGACCTTACATGAGCAATTTGAGCCCTGACTTTACTCTGCCGATTAACTTTTGCGCCAATCCGCAGGATGCCTGGACCATTCCGGCCCGTTTTTATACCGACAGCCAGGCGTTTGAACACGAGAAAGAGCGCATCTTCGCCAATAGCTGGATTTGCGTCGCCCACGGCAGCGAGGTCGCCCGGCCGAACGACTACATCACCCGGGAGATCATTGGCGAAAATATCGTTATCGTCCGCGGCCGCGACAACATTCTGCGCGCTTTCTATAACGTCTGCCCGCACCGCGGCCACCAGCTGCTGAGCGGTGAAGGTAAAGCCAAAAACGTGATTACCTGCCCCTATCACGCCTGGGCCTTCAAGCTTGACGGCAATCTCGCCCACGCCCGCAACTGCGAAAACGTGGCGAATTTCGATAGCGAAAAGGCGCAGCTGGTGCCGGTTCGCCTGGAAGAGTATGCCGGCTTTGTGTTTATCAATATGAACCCGCAAGCAGAGAGCGTGGAAACGCAGCTGCCGGGCCTGCAGGACAAAGTGTTGGAAGCCTGCCCGGACGTGCATGATCTGAAACTGGCGGCGCGCTTTACCACTCTCACCCCGGCGAACTGGAAAAATATCGTCGATAACTATCTGGAATGTTACCACTGCGGCCCGGCGCACCCGGGCTTCTCGGATTCCGTACAGGTTGACCGTTACTGGCACACCATGCACGGCAAATGGACGCTGCAGTATGGCTTCGCCAAGCCGTCCGAGCAGTCGTTTAAATTCGAAGAAGGTACCGACGCCGCGTTCCACGGTTTCTGGCTGTGGCCGTGCACCATGTTCAACGTGACGCCGATCAAGGGCATGATGACCGTGATCTATGAATTCCCGGTGGATGAAGAGACCACTCTGCAGAATTACGACATCTATTTCACCAACGAAGAGCTGACTGACGATCAGAAAGCGCTGATTGAGTGGTATCGCGACGTGTTCCGCCCGGAAGATTTACGCCTGGTGGAAAGCGTGCAGAAGGGGCTGAAGTCCCGCGGCTATCGCGGCCAGGGGCGCATTATGGCGGATAACAGCGGCAGCGGTATCTCCGAGCACGGTATCGCGCATTTCCACAATCTGGTGGCCCAGGTGTTCCAGCCGTAATCGTTGAAGGAGTTGGCTATGTCAGTGTTTCACTCAGATCTGTTTCGCCAGCAGGCGCTGATTGCCGGAAGCTGGCGCGACGCCGCCGACGGCACGACGCTTGCCGTCAGCAACCCTTCCACCGGCGCGACGCTCGGCCAGATCCCCAATATGGGTCGGGCGGAAGCGCAGCAGGCGGTGGATGCCGCCGCTGCCGCGCTGCCGGCATGGCGCGCGCTTACCGCCGCCCAGCGCGCCGCGTTATTGAAGAACTGGCACCGCCTGATCCTCGAAAACAAGACCGCGCTGGCGCAGATAATGACCGCCGAGCAGGGCAAGCCGCTGGCGGAAGCGGAAGGCGAAATCGCCTATGCCGCCTCATTTATCGAGTGGTTTGCCGAACAAGGGAAACGTGCCAACGGCGAGATAATCCCCTCCCCTGGCGCCGATAAACGCCTGATGGTGATCCGCCAGGGAGTGGGGGTCTGCGCGGCGATCACCCCGTGGAACTTCCCGGCGGCGATGATCACCCGTAAGGCCGGCCCGGCGCTGGCCGCGGGTTGTACGATGGTGATAAAGCCCGCCAACGAAACGCCGTTTACCGCGCTGGCGATGGCGGAACTGGCGAATCAGGCCGGGATCCCGCAGGGCGTTATTAACGTTGTCACCGGACAGTCGCGTGAGATTGGCGCGGTTCTCACTGGCGATGAACGGGTGCGTAAGCTCTCCTTTACCGGCTCGACCGAAGTTGGCCGCGTGCTGATGCGCCAGTGCGCGGAATCCATCAAAAAGCTCTCTTTAGAGCTCGGGGGTAACGCGCCGTTTATCGTCTTTGATGACGCCGATATCGATAAAGCGGTCGAGGGAGCGCTGATCGCCAAGTTCCGCAACGCCGGGCAAACCTGCGTCTGCGTCAATCGCTTCTATATTCATCGCGCCGTCTACGACCAATTCTGCGATAAATTCGTCGCCCGCGTCGCCGCCCTGAAAGTGGGCGATGGCAGCGAGTCCGATGTCCAGATTGGCCCGCTGATCAACGCCGACGCCGGGCGCAAAGTCCAGTCCCTGCTCGACGACGCCCTGAGCCGCGGCGCCACGCTGTTAACCGGCGGTAAAGCGCACCCACTGGGCGGTAATTTTTTCACCCCTACGGTGATCGGCGACGTACAACCGGGGTCACTGCTGCTGCAGGAAGAGATTTTCGGCCCGGTGGCGGCGCTGGTGAAATTTGACGATGAGCAGCAGGTCATCGAGCAGGCGAATAACACCATCTACGGTCTCGCCTCCTATTTTTACAGCAACGATGCCGCCCGTATCTGGCGCGTCTCCGAGCAGCTGGAATACGGCATGGTCGGCATCAATACCGGGCTGATTTCCAACGAAGTCGCGCCATTTGGCGGGGTGAAACAGTCGGGTCTTGGCCGCGAAGGCTCGGAACACGGAATCGAAGATTACCTGGAGATGAAGTATCTCTGCCAGGGGTTATAAATGTATTCTCCCGGCGGCGGCTCTGGCCACGCCGGGATTTTTGATGGAGTTCAGCGATGTCTGATTATCAAATGTTTGAGACGATCGTTCGCGATGTTGAACAGATCACCGCCCAGGTGAAGCGTTTTACGCTGGTGTCGCCGACCGGCGCCCCGCTGCCGGGATTCAGCGGCGGTAGCCATATTATCGTCCAGATGCAGGATGGCGAGCAGCGCTACAGCAATGCCTATTCGCTGATGAGCTCGCCGCTGGATACCACCAGCTGGCAGATTGCGGTGCGTCTTGAGTCGCCTTCCAAAGGCGGCTCGCGCTTTATGCACCAGCAGGTGCGCCCGGGCGATACCCTGACGGTGTCCACGCCCAACAATCTGTTCGCCATCGAACCACAGGCGCGAAAACATCTGCTGATCGCCGGCGGTATCGGCATTACGCCATTCTTGTCGCATATTCCGGAACTGGAACAACAGCAGGCCGACTGGCAGCTGCACTACTGTTTCCACGACGCCGACAATAATGCTTTCGTCGATGCGCTCAGCGCCGCGCCGTGGCGCGATCGGGTCAATATTCATGTATCAGCGCTCGGCAGCCGTCTCGACCTGCCGCGCCTGTTCGCCGACCTCGAGCCCGGAACCCACGTGTATACCTGCGGCCCGGCGGCGCTTAACGAGGCGGTGAAAGCCGCCGCCGAACGCCATCAGGTGCCCGCCAGTCAGCTGCACTTTGAGCAGTTTATCGTTGAGGATAAAGGCGGAGAGGCGTTTACCCTGGTGCTGGCGCGTTCCGGCCGCGAATTTACCGTACCGCAGGACATGACCATTTTGCAGGTTATTGAGAATAACAAAGCGGCGAAGGTGGAATGTCTGTGCCGCGAAGGGGTCTGCGGCACCTGCGAAACGATGATTCTGGAAGGGGAAGCGGACCACCGCGATCAGTATTACAGCGAGGAAGAAAAAGCCAGCCAACAGAGTATGCTGATCTGCTGCTCGCGCGCCAAAGGCGGCCGGTTAGTGCTGGATTTATAGCTCGCTCTCCGGCCAGCGCCGCTGGCCGGAAAACCGATCATAGCTCCAGCTCGCGGCGCAGCAGTTGCGCGATATCTTCGCGGCTCTTTGCGGATACCAGAGATTGACGGAACTCCGCGTGCATAATGCGCCGCGCCAGCCGCGAGAAGATGCGCATATGCTGATCGCCCGCCGAGTGCTTATTCAGCGTCAGCATAATCACAAACTGCGCCTCTTCATCGCCCCACATCACCGGCTGCGCCAGCCGGGCGACGCTGATGGTCGACTGCTCAATATGCTCGGATTTACTGTGCGGTATGGCGAAGCTAAAGCCAAGCCCGGTGGAGAACACCGCCTCACGGGCCCACAGGTCAGCCTCCAGCTTGCGTGGGTAGCGGCAGCGACCGGCCAGCAGCAGGTTATCCGTCATCCCCTTCAGCACTTCTTCCTTACTACGCCAGTCGCTGTTGAGCGTAATGCACTCGGCGCTCACCAGCGGCACCTCCTGCTGGCGCATACGGAACTGGGCCAGCAGATGCTCCACTTCCAGCGAGGTACGGCACTGCATCGCCTGATTCAGCAGCTGACGGCAGGCGCGGCTGTCCAGCTGCGCCAGACGCGCTTTGGTCGCCGGGATCGCCGGCGCGCTCATACTCAGTTCATCCAGGCCGAGGCCGACCAGCAGCGGCAGCACCGAACCTTTGGCCCCCAGCTCGCCGCACAAGCCGATCCATTTCCCCTGCCGGTGCGCCGCCTGCACGGCATAGTCCAGCGCACGCAGGAAGGCCGGGTTGAGACTGTTGTAATGGCGCGTCACTTTCGCGTTATCGCGGTCGACCGCCAGAAGATACTGCGTTAAGTCATTGCTACCAATGCTAAAGAAGTCCACCTCTTCGCAGCACTGATCGATGATGAACATCACCGACGGCACCTCCAGCATGATGCCCAGCGGGATTTTTTCATCAAACGGGATCTGTTCAACGCGCAGCGACTGTTTGGCCTCCGCCAGCCGCTCTTTCACCCACAGGATCTCTTCCATGGAGGAAATCATCGGGATCATGATCTTCAGCGCGCCGTGCGCCGAGGCGCGTAGAATCGCCCGCAGCTGAGTATGAAACAGCGCCTGGTACTCTTCATAGATGCGCACCGCGCGGTAGCCGAGGAAGGGGTTATTTTCCGCAGGAATGTTGAGATAGGCCACCGGCTTATCACCGCCGATATCCATAGTCCGCACAATAATGCTGCGCCCGGCGGCAGGCTCCAGCGCCTGACAGAAGATGTTGTAAAGCTCATCTTCCGATGGCGCGCCGGGCCGGTCCATATACAGCATCTCCGTGCGGAACAGGCCAACCGACTGCGCGCCATTGTTGAATGCCGCCACCGCCTCTACCGAATGGGCGATGTTCGCCGCGATCTCGACGCGGATACCGTCTTCCGTCTGCCCTGGCTTATCCAGCCATACCTGCTGCTGTTGCTGGATCTGCGCCTGAACCCACGCCTCCTGCTGATAGTATCGCGCCACCGCCGGACTCGGATCCACCACCAGCAATCCGGCGGTGCCGTCGATCTGCACCTGGGTACCCTCCCACGGCAACAGTGCGTCGAGGTCAACCCCCACCAGGGTCGGAATATTGAACGAGCGGGCGAGGATCACGGTGTGCGACGTGGTGCCGCCGCCGCGCAGCAGCAGCCCTTTGAGATGCGCTTTATCCAGTTCGAGAAACTGGCTGGGGGTCAGCTCGTCGGCAAGGCAAATGGCGGCCTCCCGCAGCTGGCCCGGGGGCGGAAAGCGGGCTTCGCCATAGATATGCTGCAACAGCTGGAAGCAGACATCGCGCACATCGAGCACCCGCTCCTGCAGATAGCTGTTGCCGGAATCACGGAACCGGGCGCAGAAGTGGTCGCTGGTGGCGACAATCGCCTGCGCGCAGCTCAGCCCGGTGAGAATACCGCCAAGCAGGTGCTGGCGCAGCGAGGCATCCGTCGCCAGCGAACGGTGAGCGTCGAGGATTGCGCTGGCGGTACCGTCATTGTCCAGCAGCCGCAGCTCGATATCTTTTACCAGCAGGCGCAGGCCATTATCCAGCGCCGCCTGCTCCTGTTCGGGACTGACGGCGCCCGGCAGTTCGCCCAGCTCGTGCAGATCGCGTGATTTGAGATGAACCAGCGTCCCTCCCGCGCTGCCGGCGCACACCGGATGGGCATGAAACAGCGTCGGGTTCAGCCGTGAAAGCGACTCTGGCACCGGCTGAACATCCAGCGTTGGCGCAGCGGGCAGCGGCGCGTCGCACTGCGGGAATTCATTTTCGATAAAGGCGCTTAAGGCGGCGAACGCGTCGGCTTCATCTTCGCCGTGAATGACCAGCTGGCAGGCATCGCCCTTCAGGGTATTGCTGCCGATGATCGCCAGCGCGCTCTTGGCATTTCCGCTGGTCTCGCGGCGCAGATTGCGCCATTCAATCGCCGATGAAAAACGGTTACACAGCGTTTCGACCAGACTGGCCGGACGCGCATGCACGCCGTTTGGCAAATCACATGTAAATTCAATGACCAGAGCCATCGCCTTCCTCCTGAGCAATCCATTATTTACCCAAAAGGTAATGAATGAAGGGGCCGGGGACTAGGTGATAAAACTGGCAATTACTGGACTATTGTACACACGATACTTTTTTATGCCCGCCATCACAATTCCATCCATTTAGCGCTCATCCTTCCTGCCATCATTAAGATTTGAGGTGGATCGCAATTCCTTTCTAACATTACAAATGTCCAGTAAATGCACTTTTTCTCTACTGTTTTATGCGGCGCCCTTTTTCTAATGTTGAGCCATCAATACTGTCACGGGCCCTACAGCGCTCAGGAGCAAACAATGAACGAACTGGTGCAAATACTAAAAAATACCCGCCAGCATCTGATGACCGGCGTGTCACACATGATCCCCTTTGTGGTCTCCGGTGGGATCCTGCTGGCGGTGTCCGTCATGTTGTATGGCAAAGGCGCAGTTCCCGATGCCGCCACCGATCCCAACCTGAAGAAGCTGTTTGACATCGGCGTCGCCGGGCTGACGCTGATGGTCCCTTTTCTCGCCGCCTATATCGGGTACTCCATCGCCGACCGCGCCGCGCTGGCGCCCTGCGCCATCGGCGCCTGGGTGGGCAACAGCTTCGGCGCCGGCTTCTTCGGCGCGCTGATCGCCGGCATGATCGGCGGCCTGGTGGTCTACTACCTGAAAAAAATACCGGTCCACAAGGTGCTGCGCTCGGTGATGCCGATTTTCATTATTCCCATCATCGGCACCTTTATTACCGCCGGGATCATGATGTGGGGGCTCGGCGAACCGGTGGGCGCGCTAACCGCTAACCTGACCGGCTGGCTGCAGGGTATGCGTGAAGGCAGCATCGTGGTGCTGGCCATCATTATGGGCCTGATGCTGGCCTTTGATATGGGCGGCCCGGTGAACAAAGTGGCCTACGCCTTCATGTTGATCTGCGTCTCGCAGGGGATCTACAGCGTGGTGGCTATCGCCGCCGTCGGCATCGCCGTGCCGCCGCTGGGGATGGGGTTGGCGACGCTGATCGGCCGTAAATATTTCACCGCCGAAGAGCGGGAAACCGGCAAAGCGGCGCTGGTGATGGGCTGCGTCGGGGTCACTGAAGGGGCGATTCCCTTTGCCGCTGCCGACCCGCTGCGCGTTATTCCGGCCAATATGATTGGCGCTGCCAGCGGCTGCGTCACCGCGGCGCTGTTGGGGGCCCAGTGTTACGCCGGCTGGGGCGGGCTCATCGTGCTGCCGGTGGTCCAGGGCAAACTTGGCTTTATCGCCGCGCTGTTGGTCGGTGCCTGCGTCAGCGCCGCCTGCGTCATTGTGCTGAAAGCGCTGGCTAAAAAGAAATCGTCTGACGCTAAAGCCGACGACGAATTAGATCTTAATTTCGAAATTAACTAACAGACTGGAAGGAACAGATTATGACCCACATTATCGCTGTCACCGCCTGCCCGTCGGGCGTGGCTCACACCTACATGGCCGCCGAGTCGCTGGAAAGCGCCGCCAAAGCCAAAGGCTGGCAGGTTAAAGTCGAAACCCAGGGCTCAATCGGCATTGAAAACGAACTGACCGCCGAAGAGATCGCCGCCGCCGATATGGTCATCCTGACCAAAGATATCGGTATCAAATTCGAAGAGCGTTTTGCCGGGAAAACTATCGTGCGCGTCAATATCAGCGATGCAGTCAAGCGCGCCGACGCCATCATGAACAAGATAGACAGCCATCTTTCTCAGCGTACCTGAAGCCTTACAAGGGGCGCCCTCGCGCCCTTCGCCACCACATGGAGTTTGTCATGACGAATCGTACTCAACGCCTGAAAGCCAGCCTGTTCGCCCAGCCGCGCGAAATCTCCCTGGAGCGCGCTCTGCTGTATACCGCCAGTCATCAGCAAACGGAGGGCGAACCGGTGATTATTCGCCGGGCGAAGGCCACCGCCTGGATCCTCGATAAGGTAGACATTTCGATTCGTGATGATGAACTGATTGCCGGCAACCGGACCATCAAACCGCGGGCAGGCATTATGTCGCCGGAGATGGATCCCTACTGGCTGCTCAACGAACTCGACGCCTTTCCGACCCGGCCGCAGGACCGCTTCGCGATAAGCGAAGAAGATAAGCAAATATACCGCGAAACGCTGTTCCCCTACTGGGAAAAGCGCTCAATGAAGGATTTTATCAACGGCCAGATGACCGACGAGGTCAAGGCCGCCGTCAGCACCCAGATATTCAGCGTGAACCAGACCGATAAGGGCCAGGGCCATATCATCATCGACTATCCGCGTCTGCTCAATCATGGCCTCGGGGCGCTGGTGGCGGAGCTAAAAGCCCACTGCGAGCAGCAACCCGGGAACCACTTTTATCAGGCGGTGCTGATCCTGCTGGAAGCCTCCCGGCGCCATATTCTGCGCTACGCCGCGCTGGCCGAGGAGATGGCTGGGCACTGTCAGGACCCGCAGCGTCAGCAGGAGCTGTTAACCATCGCCGCTATTTCGCGCCACAACGCGGAGCACCGGCCAACGGACTTCCCCCAGGCCTGCCAGCTGTTCTGGTATATGAACATCATTCTGCAGTACGAATCCAACGCCAGCTCAATTTCACTGGGGCGTTTTGATCAGTATATGCTGCCGTTTTATCAGGCGTCGCTGAATCAGGGTCAGGATCCGGCGTATCTCAGGGAGCTCCTGGAGTCGCTGTGGGTGAAATGCAACGATATCGTGCTGCTGCGCTCCTCGAGCAGCGCGCGCTATTTCGCTGGTTTTCCCACCGGCTACACAGCTCTGCTCGGCGGACTGACGGAAACCGGACGCAGCGCGGTCAACGCGCTGTCGTTTTTATGCCTCGATGCCTATCAGAACGTGCAATTGCCGCAGCCGAATCTTGGCGTGCGGGTCAACGAGCTGATTGACCGCCCGTTCCTGCGTAAAACCGCTGAAACCATCCGCCTGGGCACCGGCATTCCACAGATTTTCAACGACGAGGTGGTGGTCCCCGCCTTCCTCAATCGCGGCGTGTCGCTGGAAGACGCCCGCGACTACGCGGTGGTCGGCTGCGTCGAGTTGTCGATCCCTGGCCGCACCTACGGCCTGCATGATATCGCCATGTTCAACTTGCTGAAGGTTATGGAACTGGTCCTGCAGGAAAATGAAGGGCAACCGGAGGTCAGCTGGGAAGGACTTATCAGTCAGATCCGTGACAAAATTCGTTATTACATCAAGCTGATGGTCGAGGGCAGCAATATCTGCGATATCGGCCATCGCGACTGGGCGCCGGTCCCCCTGCTCTCCTCGTTCATTGAAGATTGCGTCCGGCACGGCAAAGATATCACCGCCGGCGGCGCGCGCTATAACTTTTCCGGCGTCCAGGGCATCGGGATCGCCAACCTGAGCGATTCACTGCACGCCCTGAAGGGGATGGTTTTCGATCAGCAGCGTCTCAGTTTTGACCAACTGATGGCGGTCCTGAAGGCCAACTTCCGCACGCCGGAGGGAGAAAAGATCCGCGCCCGGTTGATTAACCGTTTTGAGAAGTACGGTAACGACATCGACGAAGTCGATAATATTAGCGCCGATCTGCTGCGCTTTTACTGCAAAGAGGTGGAGCAGTACCTGAACCCGCGCGGCGGCCATTTTACTCCCGGCTCCTATACCGTCTCGGCGCATGTGCCGCTGGGCTCGGTGGTGGGGGCTACCCCGGACGGGCGGCTGGCCGGCGAACAACTGGCGGACGGCGGCCTGTCGCCGATGGTCGGCCAGGATGCTCAGGGGCCGACGGCGGTGCTGAAATCGGTCAGCAAGCTGGATAACTATCTGCTGTCGAACGGTACGCTGCTTAACGTCAAATTCACCCCGGCAACGCTGGCCGGCGACGGCGGGCTGAACAAGCTGGCAGACTTTTTACAGGCTTTCTGCAAGCTCAAGCTGCAGCATATTCAGTTTAACGTGGTCAATGCCGACACCCTGCGTGAAGCGCAGCAGCGGCCGCAGGACTTTGCCGGCCTGGTGGTGCGCGTCGCGGGCTACAGCGCCTTCTTTGTTGAGCTGTCGAAGGAGATTCAGGATGACATCATCCGCCGCACCGCGCATGAGCTGTGAGGTGATGGAGACGCGCGCCGATCGGGCGCGTATTTTTAACCTGCAGCGCTACTCGCTCAACGATGGCCAGGGGATCCGCACGGTGGTCTTTTTCAAAGGCTGCCCCCACACCTGCCCGTGGTGCGCCAACCCGGAGTCAATGTCGCCGAAGATCCAGACCCTGCGCCGGCAGAGCAAATGTCTGGGCTGCGCCCGCTGTCTGCAGGACGTCGCCGAGTGTCCCTCCGGGGCATGGGAGCAGATCGGTCGCGACGTGACGCTGGAGAACCTCCTTCAGGAGGTGCTCAAAGATGAAGTCTTCTTCCGCGCCTCCGGCGGCGGTGTCACCCTCTCCGGCGGGGAGGTGCTCATGCAGGCCGGGTTTGCCGCCCGTTTTCTTCAGCGCCTGCGCCAGTGGGGGATCCGCACCGCCATCGAGACCGCCGGCGACGGCGCCTTTGACCGTTTGCTGCCGGTGGCTGAATCCAGCGACGAAGTGCTGTTTGATTTTAAAATCATGGATCCTGAGCTGGCGCGGTCGCTGCTGCGAATGAATCAGCCGCGGGTACTGGACAATTTTCGCCAGCTGGCGACAAGAAACATCAATCTGATCCCGCGGGTGCCGCTGATCCCGGGTTACACCATGAGCGTGGATAATTTTCGCCAGATACTGGCGTTTCTCGCGCCGTTCGCGCTAAAAGAAATGCACCTGTTGCCGTTTCATCAATATGGCGAGCCAAAATACCGTCTGCTGGGCAAACCCTGGACGCTGGCCAGCGTGAAAGCGCCTGGCGAAGCGGACATTCAACCTTATCGGATAATGGCCGAAGCGGCCGGATTCCACGTCACTATCGGCGGTTAACGCCAGGAGGATGTTATGGACTTCAATATTGTCGCCGTCACCGCCTGCGTCAGCGGGGTGGCGCACACCTATATGGCTGCCGAACGACTGGAAAAGGTCGGTCATCATGAAAAATGGCACCTGAAGGTGGAAACCCAGGGCGCGCTCGGCGTTGAAAATCGCATTACCGCAGAAGATATCGCCCGCGCCGAAGTGGTGCTGCTGGTGACGGATATCGAAATTGACGACGCCCAGCGCTTTAGCGGCCTGCGGACGATTAAAACCAGCATCAAGAGCTTCCTGCTGCAGCCGCAGCAGATCGTCGAGGCCGTGAAAAGCATCATGAAAAAGCCGGTCGTCTATGTAGAACTTCCCTGACCGGCGACGAGTCTTACTCTACATCCAGCAGCCACTTTTGCGCTGGCGTCAGGCGGCTTGCCGTTTCCGGCGTCAGCCAGCGCCGCTGGTCCTGCTGCGGCGTATCCGCGCGATCGATATATAACCCATGCAGCACGCGTCGTCGGCTACCCTCACGATTTCGGGTACCGCCGTGCCAGGCGTGGGCGTTGTAGATCATCACGCTGCCGGCCGGCGCAGCAAACACAATCTCGTCTGGGTGGGCCTGTTCCGGGTCGTCCAAGACTTCTTCCGGCAACTCCGGCCGCAGGTGGGTTCCAGGGATAATCCGCGGCGCGCCGTTAGCGGCGCTTAAATCGTCTATCGCCCAGATGGTATTCACCAGGTGGACTTTGGGAAAATCCGGGCGCGGCTTTTTCCAGTCGGCGTGCAGCGGCTGGTGACCGCCGTTATACAGCGCCTCACGCGCATTAAGGCTGGAGACTTTAAAATCACCGTTGAAGATATAGCGGCAGGCGGAGAGGATCAGCGGGTGGGACCAGACTTTCTCCCAGATAACCCCCTTATTCACCAGGTTGGCGATCCGCGTCGCAGTCGCTTCCTGATGGTGTTCCATCGCCAGATTGTCGCCTTCACGCTCAACCAGGGTATCAATTAGCCGGCGCATTTCGCTCAGCCACTGGGCGTCAACGACGTTATGCACGACGGTGTAGCCGAGGGTGTCGAGTTCATGTTTCATTTGCGCACTAAGCGCCTGACTGGCGCCTAACGCATCGAGAAAACTAGCCGATGGTGAGTTCATTTTGCGTTCCTTTTTAACGTTCCGATAACACAAACAAACTCTACTGGTCCATCCGCGGCATGACAGGAGGCGAGCGCTACGAAAAACTGGACATACGTACGCGAGCCACCGAAGTGTGATGGGCATCAACAATCTCCTCTCCGGCGATGCATGCGCGGCGCCTGGCAGGGAATTTGCAGCGCAAATTGACGAAACAAACGCTGTCTGGGGATAAAAAATAGATTACCATCAACAGGATAATGCGCATGCTGAGGGCAAAGAATGATTGAAGATCTGCCAGATATTCTGCATCGGTTAATCAGTCAAAAAGATCATTTACAGGTGAGATTTCCTGAGCCGGATATCTCCGTCCCTGCCCTCGCCCTCAACGTGCCGTTTCCGCGTCTGGAAATAGTGCTGGAGGGCCAGCTCAGTGAACAGGGGCTGCCACTGGCCGCCTCGACGTTAACCACTTTACAGGTGCTGTACGTGCAGGCGGGAAAATGGACGCTGCCGCAGTGGACCGGCCCGGCCACCACCCTGAGTATTCTGTTTGGTCGACAGAAGCTGGGGTTCAGTATTCAGCGCTGGGACGGGAAAAGCCTGCACACGGAAAAGCAAAGCGTTGCCCGCCTTGGACCGCGCGTGGGCTCTTACCTGTTGCTGAGCCTGAACGAAGTCAGCCTGCAGCCCGATCCGCTGACCGCGCGGTTGGTGGTCGCCGCGCTGCTGAGTCACTGTCGCGAACAGCTGGTTGGGCTGGAAATGCGCGTCAGTCGCAGCCGGGATCTGTTTCTCGCCGTTCAGGACTACCTCGAGGAAAATCTTAGCCTGCCGCTGACGCGGGAATCGGTGGCCAGACGTTTTCACATCACGCCCAACTATCTTTCGCATATTTTTCAGAAATCAGGCTCGGTGGGATTTAACGAATATCTGACCCGGGTGCGTCTGGAAAAGGCAAAACAGCTGCTGCGCGGCTACGACCTGAAGGTGAAAGAGATCGCCCATAACTGCGGCTTTGTCGACAGCAACTATTTTTGCCGGGTCTTCAAACGCTACACCGAGCGTTCGCCGTCAGAGTATCGGCGACACTGCCGCAGCACGCAGCAGACCTAACCTGCCGTGTCGGAATATTACGCCCACTCCACGCGCCCACGCCCGTTGTGCTTGGCCTTGTACAGTGCCTCGTCGACTTTGCGGATAAACGTCTCCTGCGCTTCACCCGGCCGCCAGGTTCCCACGCCAATGCTGATCGACAGCGGCGCCTGATGATTGATCAGGATGGTGCGGGCATTGTCGAGGATCGACTGCGCCAGGGCGTGCAGCTCAGGCTCCGACAGGCCATCGACGATAATGGCAAACTCTTCCCCACCAATACGCGCCGGCAGGACCTGCTCGCTGGTCAGTTTCGCCAGCTGTTTCCCCAGGGAAAATAACACTTCATCCCCCACCAGGTGGCCCCAGGTATCATTGATTTTCTTGAAAAAATCGATATCCAGAATCATGAGCCCCAGCGCATGCCCGGACTTTTCGCGAATGGTATCGATGAAAAAACGGCGATTGGGCAACTGGGTGAGCTCATCCTTCAGTGATTGCGAGCGCGCGTCAACGTACAACAGGTTGATGCGCTCAATAATTTTGTAGACGCCCACCACGGTCAGCAGCATCCCGGAGAGGCGCAGCAGATCTTCGCAGTAATAACCCATCCAGCGCGGCTGAACCACTATCTCATCCATCACATCGAACGTGCCGCCAGCAATCCACAGCAGCAGCCCATAGCGCACCCAGTTGACGGCGATATGGCTAATCCGCACCTTTGCTGAGCTCCACAGCATAAACACCAGAAACAGCAGCGCCAGCAAATCGATATAGAGCCCGGGGTTGGCCAGGATCTCACGCCACGTGCCGATCGGCGGCGACACCAGCGCACAGCCGACAGCGACGGCGACGATGACCAGCAGCGCAGGCAGCAACGTACCCCGCGCCAAAGCGGACGGAATGGAGCGATTCGCAGGAGTATGGCATTCAGGCATAACGATGTCTCACGGTAACAACAGGGCCGATCGCGGGACAGGATAGCAGTTAAGCGCAGCGGGACGAATGAAAAAGCGACGCGCCGACAAAACGGCGGTGAGGTAGACTGACCCCGCGGAATTGTTCCAACGTACTACCACTCCATGGCGACGAGGTCAGTGGCGCGGATACTATCGGCTAAATCCGTCAGTTGATTAGCTTTCCGTGCGGCGCCACCGTTATCCGGCGGCGCCTGCTCAGAGATTAGCCGCTGAACACGCGCGCCTTGCCGCTGACCGTCAGTCGCACCGTCGCGCCTGGCTGCCACGCCGGCTGGCTTACGGTTCGCAGAACAATCGGCCGATCGTGCCCGGACATCGACAGCGTCAGCGTGGAGAGCTGGCCGGAGAAATCAACATCGCGGATGGTGGCGGTACTTTCCTGTGGTCCGCTCACGCTGACGCTCAGCTGCTCCGGACGCAACATCACCTTACCTTCACCAGCAGGATGCGCTGCGTCTGTCGCCAGGTCGCCCAGCGCGCAGCTGGCCCGCCCGGGGCTCAGCCGTGCGGGGAGGATCAGGGCATCGCCGAGAAACAGCGCCGTCTCTTCGTCCACCGGCTGCGAGTAAACCGTCAGCGGGGTACCCACCTGGGCGAAACGTCCCTGGCGCATCACCGCCACCTGTGTGGCGAACGACAGCGCTTCGGTCTGGTCATGAGTCACCAGAATCGAGGCGATGCCGGTCTCCGCCAGCAGATCGGCGGTCGCTTTGCGTGTGCTGGCGCGCAGTCCGGTGTCCAGGGCAGAAAAGGGCTCATCGAGCAGCATCAGCGCCGGCTGCTGGGCCAGGGCGCGAGCCAGGGCCACACGCTGCTGCTGGCCGCCGGAGATCTCATGCGGCCAGTGGCGCGCCAGGCTATGGTCAAGGGCGACCATCTCCATCAGTGCGCCCACCCGACGACGTTTTTCCTCGCGGCTGGCGTCCAGCCCCCAGGCGATATTGTCCGCGACATTGAGGTGAGGAAATAGCGCCCCCTCCTGCGGAACGTAGCCGATCCGTCGCTGGTGGGCAGGAACAAACACGCCCTCGGCAAACAGAGGCGCGCCGTGCATCACGATGCGTCCGCTGTCGGGCGTTTCGAAACCGGCAAGGATGCGCAGCAGCGTGGTTTTTCCCGAACCCGACGGACCCACAATTGCCGTCCGGCTACCCGGAGCCACCTGAAGATGAATATTATCGAGGACCTGCGCATCGGCGAAGGATTTCGAAACAGAAGACAATTCCAGCATGTTACAACCCTGCCATTTTTTTCGACTGCATATAGAGAACCGCCGTCAGCGGCAGCGAAATGATGATCATCAACAGCGCGTAGGGCGCCGCCGCCACATAGTCGATCTCGCTGGTTAACGCCCAGAAGCCGGTCGACAACGTGCGGGTGCCTAACGGCGAGAGCAGCAGCGTGGCGGTAAGCTCATTGCTGACGCCAAGGAACACCAGCGCGGCGCCGGCGGCCGCCCCCGGGGCGGCAAGTCGCATGGTGATACTCCACAGGGCGCGGGCCGGGCTGCGTCCGAGACTGCGGGCGACGTTTTCCAGCTCCACCGGCGCCTGGGCGATACCGGCGCGCAGGTTAATCAGCGCCCGCGGCATAAACATTAACAAATAGGCCAGAAACAGCGTCACTTCGGTCTGGTACACCGGACGGGCATAGTGGATGGTGACGGTGACCAGCGCCAGCGCGGTCACAATGCCGGGCAGCGAGCTGGTGATGTAATTACACCCCTCCAGCAGGCGGAACAGCGGACGCGGATAGCGCACGCCGAGCCAGGCGATGGGGATCGCGCAGACCGTCGTCAGCAGCGCCCCGCCCGCCCCCAGCAACAGAGTCTGGCGCAGGGAATGCCACAGATCGGCATGTAGCCAGTTATCGATACCGCCCAGCCACAGCCAGCGCCCCAGGACCAGCAACGGCACCCCCATCGCCAGCAGCACCAGCAGCAGAAGCAGCAGCTGCGCGCCGAAGGCGGCCCCTTTCCCCAGCACCAGGCGCTTCTGCTCGCGCGCCGCCCCGGCGCCGATACGCGCATAGCGCGCTTTACCACGCGAAGCGCTCTCCAGCAGCAGGATCGCCAGACAGCTCAGAGCCAGCACGCCCGCCAGCATATTGGCGGCCGGACCGCTGAAGGTCGACTGGAACTGATCGTAAATGGCGGTAGTGAAAGTATCGAAGCGGATCATCACATACAGACCATATTCCGCCAGCAGATGCAGGGCCACCAGCAGCGCACCGCCGCAGACGGCCAGCCGCAGCTGCGGAAGCACCACCCGGAAAAACACTTTCCACGGCGGCGTGCCCAGCGACGCGGCGACATCCTCAAGGGTGGGATCGAGTCGGCGCAGCACGGCCGCCACCGGCATATAGATAAACGGATAGTAGGCCAGCACCGAGAGAAACACCCCAGCGCCCAGGCCATGCAGCGAGGGCACAGCGCTGATCCAGGCGTAGCTCTGGACAAAGGCCGGAATGGCCAGCGGGGCCACCGCCAGAGCCGACCACAGCTGCCGCCCGGCAAGCGCGGTACGTTCCGTCAGCCAGGCCAGCGTCACGCCAAGCACAATGCTGATGGGGACAGTCAGCACCGTCAGCCACAGGGTATTGCTGAGCAGTTCGCCTACCCGCGGGCGAAAGACCAGCGCTTTGATTGTCGGCCAGCCGGTATCGAATCCGACCGCCACCACAAACCCTAACGGCAACAGCGCCAGCAATGAAAACAGGAGCGCTAAGGCAACCATCGGAAATGCAGGACGCCTGCGCTCAGGCAGGCGTCCTGTTTTCTTTCCGAGCGACAGACTCAGAACAGACATAGCAACATCACTTCCTCAGGATCAGAGCAGGCCAGCCTGCGTCATCAGTTCAATGACCTTTTTACTGTTCAGCGAGGAAGGTTCCACCTTCGGGGCATCCAGATCTTTCAGCGGGGTCAGTTTCGGGTTAGAGGCCGCGTCTACCCCCACCGCATATTCGAAGGCGTTATTGGTGCGCAGCGCATCCTGTCCCTGCTTACCGGTGATCCATTTAATAAAGGCCTGCGCCTGTGCTTTATGTTTGCTGGAGGCCAGCACGCCGCCGCCGGAAATGCTGACGAAGGCCCCCGGATCCTGGTGTTTGAAGTAATACAGTTGGGTGTTTTTGCTGTTCTCGCCGGTTTTTGACTGGTCAACGAAGCGATAGTAATGATAGATCACTCCGCCGTCGATCTGCCCGGCGTTGACCGCTTTCATCACCGTGCTGTTGCCTTTATAGGCGACAAAGTTGGTTTTCATCGCCTTCAGCCAGTCGAGGGTCGCCTGCTCACCCTTCAGCGCCAGCATCGCGCTGACGATAGCCTGGAAATCAGCCCCCGATGGCGAAGCCGCCCAGCGGCCCTTCCACTCCGGTTTTGCCAGATCCATCAGCGAGTGCGGCAGCTGCGCCTCGCTGATTTTTGCCGGGTTATAGACGAACACGGTGCTACGCGCGGCGATGCCAATCCAGCGACCGTGCTGAGGGCGATATTGTGCCGGAACCTGCTGCAGGGTGGCCGCATCCAGCGGGGCAAAAAGTTTGGCGTTATCAACCAGCACCATCGACGGTGAGTTCTCGGTCAGAAACACATCAGCTGGCGACGCGGCGCCTTCCTGAACCAGCTGATTACCCAGCTCGCTGTCATCGCCATTGCGCAGCGTGACTTTAATACCAGTCTCTTTCGTAAATCCATCCACCCACGACTTCACCAGATTTTCGTGTTGGGCGTTGTAGACCACAATCCCGTCCTGACCGTCAGCCGCCATCCCCTGCGGCGCCAGAAACAGAGAAGCGGCAACCAGCGCTGCCGTACAGAGGGGCGATAAGCGAGATTTCATGAACGCATCCTTAATGAACCAGGGAAATTAATGGTAAATAGCCTGAGCGGAGAGGATTAAATCACAGCAAAAAAAGAATGATAATGAAAACAATTATCATAAACTTAAAAAAGCAAAAAATAGCGCAAGCACGCCACTACGGACTGGAAAATGCTAATAACCAGCCGGCCCAGAAAAATATATTAAGAAAACATTAATTTTTTATTTTTATTACCGGCAGAAGAGGTACGTAGCGTCAACGCGATATAACCGGCCTTTGTCGGCAGGTATTGTGATAGCGATCATATTTTTATGATGCACCGTCATCGCGGAAGTTATCTCCCTTCTACGATCATAGAAAAGCCTTTACTGCCAGAGAGATGGTTCACTTTATGCACAAACACCATTGCATGCCCAACAAATGAAAGAGATAAAGCGACGAAACGCATGGATTGCCTTTTCCCTGGCGCTGGTGGTATTTCTGGCTGGCGTGTTCGTAATAAACTGGCAACTGTGGCATTCCGATCAGGCCTCGCATGTCGCCACCGCCCGTCAGGCGGCAAAGAAAATCGCCGTTATTCTGGATGAGGCCCGCGCAGCAACGATGACGGCGATGAACGTTAGCCGCGGCGGTTGCTCCGTGCAGGGCCAGTTTCAGCTCGGGACCGAGGCCGCCCTGCAGCCGCATCTGCGCACAATTGTGCTGGTAAAACAGGGCCAGGTGTGGTGCTCGTCGCTGCCGGGCAATCGGGTACTGATGCTCCATCCTGAGTCTTTACCCGATGAGCCACTGCAGCTGATGCCCGCCAGAATGATGGTGAATAAGCGGCCAGTGCTGATCTATCACACTCGTTCGGCGCAGGTAAGAGTCATTGTCAGCATCAGCGATATCCATTTGCGCGATGCCTTGTATAGCGATGAGGATAACGGCGGGCTGGCGCTTTTGGTTCACAATCAAATGATTGCCAGATATGGCGATGTGAAGCCACTCAACGCTGGTCCGAACCATGATATTTTTAGCTCACCAGACTATCCATTTCACATTGCCTATCCTGAGTCGCCTTTTTTTAGCCCCAGCCGCTTATTTCATAATGGGTCCGGGCTGCTGATTTTTATTTTCTCTGTTTCGTTGCTGTTTTATTTTCTGTTGCGCAAATACCTCAATGTCTATACCTCAGAAGAGGAGAGGCTGCGCTACGCCATCGCTCAGGGCGCTATCGTTCCCTACTATCAACCGCTGGTGAACGGGAAAACCGGAGAGATCTATGGCGTGGAAATCCTTGCCCGCTGGCCAAACACCACGGCGCAGTGGCGTTCGCCCGCTGAATTTATTCCGCTGGCCGAGCGTACCGGCTTGATTATCCCACTCACTTGTAGCCTGATGGCGCAGGTCGCCGCCCAGATGAGGCCGATCTTCAGTAAGCTGCCGGACGGGTTTCATATCGGCGTCAATATCAGCGCATCACATATCAACGCCCCGTCGTTTATCGATGACTGCCTGCACTTTCAGCGCGGCTTTGAGGGCACAGCGGTGAAGCTGATGCTGGAGATCACCGAACAGGAGCCGCTGTTGCTCAACGAGGCGGTTGTCGACAAGCTCAACGCATTACACTCCCGCGGGTTTTCCATCGCGCTGGACGACTTTGGCACCGGCTATTCCGGGCTTTCCTATCTGCATGAGCTGGTTTTCGACTATATCAAAATCGATCAGAGTTTTGTCGGCCGGGTGACTGACGAGGCGCCGTCAAGCAAACTGCTGGACTGCGTGATAGAGATGGCGCGGACGCTGTCACTGCGCATCATTGCCGAGGGCGTCGAAACTCAGGCTCAGCTTGAGTATCTCAATCGCCAGAATATTCATCTACTGCAGGGCTACTTTTTCTGGAAGCCGATGCCCTACGTCGCGCTGGTGATGCTTCTGCTGAGCAAACCAAAGGCGCGGATTATCGAAGAATGAACGGGCGATCGATAATCCGCGGCCTTCCAGGCCTGCCTGAGCGTCATTTCGCAGTCAACAGGTTCAGTGCATCCTGACGAGTCTCTTTAATCGAAAAGACGCGATCCATGCGGGTGAGCTTGAACAGGTTTTGGATTGTCCCATTGACCGAGCAGAGCACCAGCTCTCCCTGCCCACTGACGCTCTTGAGAATGGATACCAGGGCGCCCAGGCAGCTACTGTCGATGAAATCGACGTGGCTCAGGTCCAGCACCAGGTTTTTCGTCTGACCGTCAAGAGCCTCAAGAACCTGCTGCTTAAACGCTGATGCGACGGAAGCATCCAGCCGGCGAACCAGGGGGACAATGACCTTGACGCCCTGCTCAGTATGTAATTCAACGTTCATGTTCATCCTCAATGTTGGCTGATAACCGTCGACGCGTCCCTGCTCTGTTCGGCATGTGTTCTCTTTAGCACCTGATACCCCAAATATCCCTGGCGTAGCCGCGGATGGTTCGGTCGCTGGAAAATTCCCCCATCCGGCAAATATTGAGCAAGGCCCGGCGGTGCCACTGATCCGGCTGTTCAAAATCGGCCATTGCCTGCCGTTGCACCAGACAATAACTGTCGAAATCCAGCAGATGGCAGTAATGATCGGCCCCTGTCAGCATCTGATGCAGCGGCGCAAACAGCTCGCGATCGGCTGAAAACAGCCCGGACACCAGGCTATCGACAACACGCGCGATAGCCGGGTTGTCATGATAGAACCCATGATGCCGCCCAAGGCGTCGGCTCTCTTCAATCTCTTCCGCCACCGCGCCAAACAGATAAAAATTCTCGCTCCCCACCGCCTCGCGGATTTCGATGTTCGCCCCATCATAGGTGCCAATAGTTAACGCCCCGTTCATGGCAAACTTCATATTGCTGGTGCCGGACGCCTCGGTGCCGGCGGTGGAAATTTGCTCAGAGAGATCCGTGGCGGGAATGATTTTCTCCGCCAGCGAGACTTTATAATCTTCGAGGAATACCACTTTAAGCTGCCCGGCAACCTGCGGGTCACTGTTAATTTTTCGGGCAACGGTATTAATCAACTGAATAATCAGCTTTGCCATCCGATAGCCTGGCGCCGCTTTACCCGCAAACAGATGCACCTTTGGCGCGATAGTGCGCCCGTTCTCTTTGATATCCAGATACAGCGCGATCACGTGCAGAATATTGAGCAACTGGCGCTTGTATTCATGAATACGTTTGACCTGACAGTCAAACATCGCCAGCGGATCCAGCGCGATGCCGTAGCGTTGAGCCACCAGCTCGCTGAGTGCGGTTTTATTGGCAAATTTTATGGCCCGGATACGCTCAATCACGGCTGGCTCGCTGGCCAGCTCCTCCAGGCGGGAAAGCAGGGGTAAATCAGTTGGCCACCCTTCCCCCAGTTGTTGCTGTAAAAATTCTGCCAGGCCCGGGTTAGCCTGCTGCACCCAGCGACGCGGCGTGACGCCGTTGGTCTGATTAATGAATTTCTCCGGGGTCATAAAATAGAAGTCGGGCACCAACTGTTTTTTGACCAGTTCCGAATGCAGCCACGCTACTCCGTTAACGCGGTGGCTACCGACAATGGCCAGATTAGCCATGCGAATTTGCTTATCGTGATGCTCGTCAATTAAAGACAGTGAAGATAACAGATGAGGTTTATCCGGCCAGCGCCGGGCCACCTCTTCAAGGAAACGATGGTTAATCTCAAAGATAATCTGCAAATGACGCGGCAGTAGTTTCTCAAACAACGACACCGGCCAGGTCTCCAGCGCTTCCGGCATCAGCGTATGATTGGTATAGGCGCAGGTATTTTGCGTTATCTCCCACGCCTGCTCCCATGGCAGTCGGTATTCATCGACCAGGATCCGCATCAGCTCCACCACCGCTAATGCCGGATGGGTGTCATTAAGCTGTATAGCCACATGCTGCGCTAGCAAAGTAATGTCGTCATTAACCTCGGCATAGTCACGAAAAATATCCCGTAGCGTACAGGCCACCAAAAAATACTCCTGCGTCAGACGCAGCTCTTTTCCGGTCAGGACCTCATCGGAAGGATAGAGTATTTTTGAAATATTCTCCGAGGCGATTTTCTCACTTACTGCCTTAATATAATCCCCGCGATTAAAAATATGGATATTAAAGGAGTCAGAGGCCACCGCGCTGTAAAGGCGCAGCGTGTTAGTTGATGTATCCCGGTAGCCGGAAACAAAATAATCATGGGGAATACCGATGATGGTTTTCCAACCGAGCCACATCGGATTGTAGTTGCCATCAATATCTTCGCTGTGCTCAATATATCCCCCCAGCGGGATCAGAATTTGCTGAGCGTGATGCTCCACCAGCCATGGGGAATGCATGGAGTGCCAGTCATCAGGATGCTCGACCTGCTGATCGTTTTGAAAGGACTGGCGAAAAAGCCCATATTCGTATTTGATGCCATGCCCGGATGCGGCAATATCAAGGGTGGCCATCGAGTCGATAGAGCAAGCGGCTAAACGGCCTAACCCGCCGTTACCCAGCGCGGCGTCAGGCTCCTCGTCAAGGATCAGTTCAAGATCAAACCCCAGGTCATTGACCACCAGGCGCATCTCGTCCAGTAAATTCATATTCACCAGGTTATTACGCAGCGACTGGCCGAGTAAAAATTCCATCGACAGGTAGTAAACGCGCTTTTTTCGCTCTTCGCGCTGCCGCGCCTGGCTCGTCAGAAAATGGTCCTGCTGAAAATGACGAATGGCTAGCGCCACCGCGTTAAAAATATCGCCATTTGTCGCTTTATTTAAGCTAACACACAGCGTGTATTTTAATTTCTGTTCAACCAACGCCCGTAATGCTTTGATATCTTGCGGGTTAATGACAGGCATGCTGACCTCACTGGTCTCTGTTTCTGCGAAAGCACCATGGCAGGTAAATCATCGTTTTCCAAGTATAGACGAAGATATTTTGCACCAGGTTTTTTATTCCTGAGCACCATTTCCGTTTATAATGTGAGACTGAATAATTAAAATAACAACAATTTGAAATGGATTAATCGTCACATTTTCACCAGCGATAACGCTGCAGGCAGGGTGGGTTTGCGCAGTCGTGACGTGAAGATGACGCGCCGTCAGAACGGCCAGGGGAAAAGTAAAAAGGGGTTACCTTTCGGTAACCCCTTCTTTTATATGGCGGAAGCGCAGAGATTCGAACTCTGGAACCCTTTCGGGTCGCCGGTTTTCAAGACCGGTGCCTTCAACCGCTCGGCCACACTTCCGGTGTGAGGCGCACTATAAACACCTCGGCGGATGCTGTAAAGCACCATTTTGTTCAACTGCCTTAAAAACAAACAATTTTGTGTTATTCGTCTGAATTTCAGGCAGTTCGCGCAGAAAATCAGCGCCCGTCGCCGCTAGCGGATGGGTGTTTTTTAATGTACATGTCTTTGGTGTAGTAATACCCCAGCTTATCCGGCGTGAAGCCTCCCACCCAGGGTTTCACTAAATGGGTACGCACATAGTGATAGACCGGAATGGCGGGAACATCCTGCGCCAGCAGATCTTCCGCCTGTTGATAGTATTTGCCCCGGCTCGCCACGTCGGAGGCTTTCGCCGCATTGCGCAGCGCCTCATCGTAAGCCGGGTTGCTGTACTGACTGGTGTTCTCGCTATCCCCGGTACGGAAAGTGTTGAGGAAGGTGGCGGCATCGTCGTAGTCGGCGGTCCAGGCATAGCGGACAGCGTCAAAGTTATGCGTATGCATGGTATCCAGCATCGTCTTCCACTCCTGGTTCTGCAGCTTCACCTCGACGCCGAGGTTTTTCTTCCACATAGAGCTGGCGGCGATGGCGATACGCTGGTGCGACTCATAGGTGTTATACAGCAGGGTAAAGACCAATGGGTGACTGTCATCATACCCCGCCTGCGCCAGCAGTTTTTTCGCCTCGGCAATCCGCTTCTCGCGCGGCCAGCTGGCGTAATCCGGGTTGTGCAGCGTCACACCGCCGATATCCGGCTGGCTGATCACCCAGGCCGGGCGCTGCCCCTGGCCAAGAACTTTTCCGGCAATGATATCTTTATCAAGCGCCATATTCAGCGCGCGACGCACGCGGGCGTCGTTAAACGGCGGCCGGGTAGTATTGAATTCGTAGTAATAGGTCGCCAGCTGCGGCGAAACGTCCAGCTGGTCGCCCATGGTTTTCTGCAACTGCGCAAACTGATTGATCGGCACCGTATAAACAATATCGATCTCCCCCGCTTTGTAGCGGTTGACATCGGCAGCCTCGGAAGAGATGGGCAGGTAAGTCACTTTATTAATAACGGTGTGCGCATTATCCCAGTACTTCGCATTACGTTCAGCCACCAACCGCTCATTCACCACCCATTGGGTCAGCTTATACGGGCCGCTGGTAACGATATGCTCTGGGCGGGTCCATTTATCGGCAAAACGCTCCACCAGCACTTTGTCGATCGGTACCAGCGAAGGGTGCGCCAGCATCGCCAGGAAGGCGGCATTCGGCTGGTTCAGAGTGACCTGCAGCGTGGTGTCGTCCAGCGCTTTCACCCCCAGCGTCTCCGGTCCCTTTTGCCCCAGGGCAATTTCACGGGCGTTGGCGATATGCATATTGCCGGGATAGCTCGCATAGGGGGAGGCGGTGGTTGGCGAGACCAGCCGTTGCCAGCTCCAGACGATATCCTGCGCCGTGATGGCCGTGCCGTCGGACCAGGTCAGACCAGGGCGTAAATGGAAGGTCCATAACAGGTTGTCCTTGTTTTCCCAGCGTTCCGCCAGCCGGGGCTGGATCGCCCCCGCAGGCGTCACGCTGACCAGCCCTTCAAAGAGATCGCTAATGATGTTGAATTCAATGTCGCTCTCGACTTTATGCGGATCGAGTGAGGCAGGTTCACTGCCGTTATTTCTGACCAGTTCCTGCTTTTCTGCCAGCTGAGTCCCCGGCGGCACCTGCGCCGCCTGCGCCCCGCCGAACATTGCTATCATACTTACGGCCAGGAGCGTTCGCGTGATGTGATTGTTTTTATGTAATGTCATTTCCCTTTGCCTTTAACGTACGGAGTTATTCCCCCTTCCACACTTAGTCGCAGAATTTCAATAAAGCAATATTTTTCAGCAACCTATAAGATTTCGATCGGCTCACCGAAGCGAAACGCGAAAACATATCGCTTTTTCCAATCCATGTAGAATTTTATGCTAGTCAAACGCGGCAAAAACTAAGTAAAGATGGGTAAAAGCATTAGGGCTTCACGCTTGTTTTTCTTATTCTTTATCCCTAATTACATCTGTCATAAGAGAGTGACTCATGGATCGCATAATTACATCATCGCGTGACCGTTCCTCGCTGCTCAGCACGCACAAGGTTCTGCGTAACACTTACTTCCTGCTCAGCCTGACGCTGGCGTTTTCCGCCATCACCGCTACCGCCAGCACGGTGCTGATGCTGCCTTCCCCGGGGCTGATTTTGACCCTCGTGGGGATGTACGGTCTGATGTTCCTGACCTATAAAACGGCGAATAAGCCCACCGGGATTATTTCCGCCTTCGCCTTCACCGGCTTTCTCGGCTATATCCTTGGGCCGATGCTGAACGCATACCTTTCTGCCGGCATGGGCGATTTAATCGGCCTGGCGCTGGGCGGTACGGCGCTGGTCTTCTTCTGCTGCTCGGCCTACGTGCTGACGACGCGCAAAGACATGTCTTTCCTCGGCGGTATGCTGATGGCCGGCGTCGTGGTGGTGCTGATTGGTATGGTCGCTAACCTGTTCCTGCAGCTGCCGGCGCTGCACCTGGCGATTAGCGCGGTGTTCATCCTGATCTCTTCGGGCGCCATCCTGTTCGAGACCAGCAACATCATCCGCGGTGGTGAAACCAACTACATTCGCGCCACGGTCAGCCTGTATGTCTCGCTGTACAACATCTTTGTCAGCCTGCTGAGCATCCTGGGCTTCGCCAGCCGGGACTAACCGCTCCCCTGCTACCAGAGGCCTCGCTTATGCGGGGCCTTTTTTTTTGCTACACTGCGGCCAGTTTCAGGCGGTATGTGAAAAATTATGTTTATTTTTGAAGGCAACGAAATTGAGACGGATAGCGAAGGCTATCTGAAGGATACTACCCAGTGGAGCGAGGCGATGGCCGACGTTATCGCCGCGCAGGAAGGGATAACGCTCGCCGTTGAGCACTGGGAAGTGGTGCGCTTTGTGCGCGAGTTTTACCTTGAATTCAACACCTCACCGGCGATCCGCATGCTGGTCAAGGCGATGGCCAACAAGTTTGGTGAAGAGAAAGGCAACAGCCGCTATCTCTATCGCCTGTTCCCGAAAGGCCCCGCCAAACAGGCGACCAAAATCGCCGGGCTGCCGAAGCCGGTGAAGTGCATCTAATAGAGGATCGCGAATTTGTCCCAGCTGCGGGTGGGTTGATGGGGTTCAGTCAACACTCGGTCAACCCGCGCGCTGCGCGGCCCGCCGGCTTTCAGCCAGGCGATGAGTTTCTCCACCTGCTCCGCCTCGCCGCAGGCAAGGACTTCTACGCCGCCGTCGTCCAGATTGCGGGCATAGCCGGTCAACCCCAGCTGCAGCGCTTCCCGCTGCGTGGAATAGCGAAACCCTACGCCCTGAACGGAACCGTATACCCATGCCATGGTGCAGATACTGGCCATTAACCTCTCCTTTTGACTTACCCTTTACGCTGAGGATAGCAAATTCGCTCAGCGTACGTGCTTTGGTAGTAAACCATAGTGCTGGCGAAAGCGCGCGGTAAAGCGCGATCCCGACTGATATCCGCTGTTCTGCGCGATTTCGCCTATTGGCCGCGAGGTGGTCTGCAGCTGTCCCAGGGCGTGGGCCATCCGCACCTCCTCGACGATCTGGCGAAAACTTTGCGATTCCTGCTGCAGACGACGGCGCAGTGTGGACTCTCCGAGAAAGAGCATTTTCGCCACCCGCGACACGCTCCATGCCTGCGCCGGCGATAGCATGACCAGCTGCCGAACCTGCGCCGACAGATCCTGCTGGCGCTCGACGAGCAGCGGGCCGGCATACCCCGCCTCGTGGAGCGCCAGCAGCAGGCCCATGGTCTGGTGTTGCTGCAAAGCAGTGGATAATCCTTCCCGCACCGCCTGCAGAACGCTTTGCCACATAAAAGCCAGCTCACTGGTCACCGGGGCGCAGAGCGAAGTCAGACGCCCCGGTGGTTTTTCGCTGAGATAGCGGGTCTTAAACGCCGTCAGCAGCTCAGGCGTCAGCGACAGCAGATCGGAGCAAAAGAGGCCGTTGTCCGGCTGGTTAATCACTTCCAGATCAACGTCAGACGGCAACACAATCAGCTGTTGCGGTGTCGCCAGCACACGGCTCTCCCCTTGCACAATCACTTTGCTGCCGCGTTTCACCCGACAGAGCGCCGGGGAAAACAGACGCACGCGGTGCAGCCTGCACAGCCGTCGGGTGGTAATCTCCGCGGCGGTCAGGGCGTTATGCTGAAAATGGATACTCTCCATCAGACCGACCTTTTGTTTTAGCGCCCGGCCGTCGCCGTCAATTGCGCTCTGGCGAGAGCATGGCTGTGTAACAGATACCCGACCAGCGCCCCGCTGGCCTCGGCATTCACCGGCAGCGTGGGGACATCCAGCGCCCACACCGTAAAACGGTAGCGGTGCGGTTTATCTCCCGCCGGCGGGCAGGCGCCGCCGAAGCCGGCATAGCCAAAATCATTGCGCCCCTGCACCGCTCCGTCCGGCAGTGTAGCGCTGTTTTTATCTCCCGCACCAGCGGGTAACGAAAAGACGCTGCTGGCGATATTGACCACCGTCCAGTGCCACCAGCCGCTGCCGGTAGGCGCATCAGGATCCCGGACGGTGACCGCGAAGCTGCGCGTCCCCGCTGGGGCATTTTTCCATGCCAGCTGCGGAGAGACATTGCCTCCGGTACAGCCGAAACCGGCAAACCAGTGCTGCTGGGCCAGCGCTTGCCCGTCATGCATATCATCGCTGCTTACGCTAAACGGCGCGGCCATCGCGCCACTGCTCACTGCCGCGACCATCGCCACGGTCATCCGCATTCCTGTTTTCATCGTCTTCTCCTCCTGGGGGTGAGAAGACAGGGTATGACAGTCCATGCACGGTGAATGTGCCGATGCGCCTGCGTTTTGTGCCGAAACGCTCACCTGCGCCTGCCGGAGGAAAGATGCTTGCGTGCGCCAGGTGTGCTAATCTACGCGCCATTTTTCGGTGCCGACATTCCCGTTGCTTAAAGGTAGCTCCATGACAGATTCCCTATTCCCCCGCTTAGTGTTAGCCAAAGGACGCGAGAAATCCCTGCTGCGTCGCCATCCGTGGATTTTCTCCGGCGGCGTCGCCCGTATGGAAGGTAAAGCCCGCAGCGGTGAAACCATCGATATCGTTGACCATCAGGGAAAATGGCTGGCCCGCGGCGCTTACTCGCCCTCGTCACAGATCCGTGCCCGCGTGTGGACATTCGACCGCAACGAAGCCATCGATAACGCCTTCTTTGAACGCCGCCTGCAGCAAGCGCAAACCTGGCGTGCCTGGCTAGCCGAGCGCGATGGCCTCGACAGCTACCGTCTGATCGCCGGCGAGTCTGATGGGCTGCCGGGCGTGACGATCGACCGCTTTGGCAACTTTTTCGTGCTGCAGCTCCTCAGCGCAGGCGCCGAATACCAGCGCGCCGCCATTATCAGCGCCCTGCAGACCCTGTTCCCGGACTGCGCCATTTACGACCGCAGCGATGTCGCGGTGCGTAAAAAAGAGGGTCTGGAGCTGGCCCAGGGGCCGGTGGTGGGAGAACTGCCGCCAGCGCTGCTGCCGATTACCGAGCACGGTATGAAGCTGTTGGTTGATATTCAGGGCGGGCACAAAACCGGCTACTACCTCGACCAGCGCGACAGTCGCCTGGCGACCCGTCGCTACGTGGCGGACAAACGGGTGTTGAACTGCTTCTCCTACACCGGCGGCTTTGCGGTGTCGGCGCTGATGGGCGGCTGCCGCAAGGTCACCAGCGTGGATACCTCGCAGGAGGCGCTCGACGTTGCGCGCCAGAACGTGGAGCTCAACGGACTGGATCTGTCCAAAGCGGAGTTTGTGCGCGACGACGTATTCAAACTGCTGCGTAAGTACCGGGATCAGGGAGAGAAATTCGACGTCATCGTGATGGATCCGCCGAAGTTCGTGGAAAACAAAAGCCAGTTGATGGGTGCATGCCGCGGCTATAAAGACATCAATATGCTGGCGATCCAGCTGCTGAACCCCGGCGGCGTGCTGCTGACCTTCTCCTGTTCCGGCCTGATGACCACCGATTTATTTCAGAAAATCATCGCAGATGCCGCAATTGATGCCGGGCGTGATGTACAATTTATAGAACAGTTCCGTCAGGCTGCCGACCACCCGGTGATCGCAACCTACCCGGAAGGGCTGTATCTGAAGGGGTTTGCCTGTCGCGTCATGTAACTTGAAAAACGAAACATGAGCCTCATATAGGGAGTATTCATGTTTCCCAGGAGGTGCCTATGATAGCCAGCAAATTCGGTATCGGCCAACAGGTCCGCCATACGCTCTTGGGCTACCTGGGCGTCATCGTCGATGTCGATCCCGAGTACTCGCTCGCGGAGCCGGAAGAGGATGAAATTGCCGCCAATGACGAACTGCGTGCGGCGCCCTGGTACCATGTAGTGATGGAAGATGATGACGGTCAGCCGATCCACACCTATCTGGCAGAAGCGCAGCTGAGCAGCGAAACCCGCGACGAACACCCGGAACAGCCGTCCCTTGACGAGCTGGCCAAAACGATTCGCCAGCAGCTGCAGGCTCCGCGCCTTCGCAACTAAACAAAACCCCGCCTGGCGGGGTTTTTTGTTATTTTGCTAATCCCAGTCTCGGCAGCTCTATGGCCGGGCAGCGATCCATCACCACGTTTAACCCGGCTTCTCTGGCCAGCACTGCGGCCTGCTCATTGATCACTCCCAGCTGCAGCCACAGCGTTTTCGCGCCGATAGCAATCGCCTCCTGCGCCACGCCCCATGCCGCTTCTGAATTACGGAAGACATCAACCATGTCGACCTTTTCCGGAACATCGGCAAGCGTTCCATATCCCTGCTGCCCCAGCAGCGTCTTGCCCGCCACCTTCGGCGAAACCGGGATAACGTGATACCCCTGATCCAGCAGATACTTCATGACCCGGTAGCTCGGACGGTCAGGTTTGTCGCTGGCTCCGACCAGCGCAATCGTCCGTGTCGAGGTCAGGATGTCAGCAATATCATTCTCTTTCATGGTTTCCTCCTGCTATTTCACCTAAGTGTATGCTAATCCGCAGCAGGGGGCCATCCAGGCTAACCCACAGATCCAGCAAAATTTTCATCCGCGATGCTTGCAGCGACAGCCACATTCAGTAATCTGTCAACAGGTCAAAATGTGGAATGAAAATATGGAACTGACAACACGTACCCTGCCCGCGCAAAAACATATCGCGCTGGTGGCTCACGATCACTGCAAAGATATGCTGATGAAATGGGTTGCTCGCCATCAGGCGCTGCTGGCGCAACATGTTTTGTACGCCACCGGCACTACCGGCAACCTGGTCTCCCGGGCTACCGGGCTGGAGGTCAATGCCATGCTGAGCGGCCCGATGGGCGGCGACCAGCAGGTGGGCGCCCTCATTTCAGAAGGCAAAATCGACGTACTGATCTTCTTCTGGGATCCGCTGAACGCGGTTCCTCACGACCCGGATGTCAAAGCCTTGCTGCGCCTGGCTACGGTCTGGAACATTCCGGTCGCCACTAACGTCTCCACCGCTGACTTTATTATCCAGTCGCCGCACTTCGCTCAACCGCTCGATATTCTGATCCCGGATTATCCACGCTATCTTGCCGAGCGCCTGAAATAATCGAGCCGCGATTACGGCTTCCTGGCCACAGGCACATCCAGCGCCTGCAGGATCTCAACAAACGGCGACGGTTGCGCCTTGTTAAATAACAGCCACACCCGGTGACGGGCGCGGGTTATGGCCACGTACAGCAGTCGACGCTCCTCCGCATCCGGAAAATCTTCCGGCTGCGGCAGGAGCGCCTCCTCGATGATCGACTCGCGCGCCGGGGCCGGAAACGCATCCACGCCCTCCTGCAGTCCCAGCACAATGACATAGTCGGCCTGCTGACCTTTGCTGGCATGAATGGTCATAAAATCAAGCTGCAGGTGCGGCCAGCGCGTCGCCGCCTTATCGAGCGCCTCGGGCTTAAGATGGTGATAGCGGGCAAGCAGCAGGATCCGCTGCTCGGGCTTAACGTAACCGCTCAGCTTATCCAGAAGATCGTCCAGCTTATCGTCGGCTAACAGCGTGACGGCCTTTTTATCTCCCGCCGTCAGGCTATTCAGCGGTTTGCTTAACTGATGCGGATTCTGCTGGATAAAACCATTGGCTATTTCGCCGATTCGCCCGTTAAAGCGATAGGTGGTATCCAGCGCACAGCAGTCCCCTTCGCCAAAGTAGTGGTTGAACGCGGTGGTCAGGGAGAGCTGCGCCCCGCTGAACCGATAAATCGCCTGCCAGTCATCGCCAACGGCAAAGAGCGTAGTTTGGCTATTTTGCCGGCGTAGCGCGGCCAGCAGCGAGGCTCGCTGCGGCGAAATATCCTGAAATTCATCCACCAGAATGTGTTTCCACGGGCTGACAAAGCGGCCTTTATCGAGAATATTGACCGCCTGATGGATCAGGCCGGAAAAATCGACCGCATTCTCCGCCTTCAGCGCCGCCTTCCACTCTTTCAGTAGCGGCGACATCAGCTTCACCCGTTTACTGAACAGATCGCGTACCGTTTCCGGCGCGCCGGCGATCATCTCCGCCTGGGAGCCGCCGTGCATGCGCATCAGGCTGATCCAGCGGTCAAGCCGGCTGGCCATCCGCCGCTGCACTTTTTTATCCTGCCAGAAGTCCCCCTCCGGCAGTTGCCAGCCCATCTCCTCTTCCAGCCACAGACGCCAGCCTTTCGCCTGCGCTTTTTTCTCATGGCACTGCTTTTGCCAGCTTTTCAGCAGCAATGCGTGACGGGCCGCAGTATCGCTTTCCAGCTTACTGATGGTGGGCACTTTTTTGCTGCCCTGCTGGATAATATGCAGCGCCAGCGAGTGGAAGGTGCGGGCGGTAATATCGTCTGAAGCCAGACGCTCGCGGATCCGCTCATCCATCTCCTGCGCCGCCTGGCGGCCGAACGCCAGCAGCAGTATTTGCTCTGCCGCCGCTTCTCCCCGCGCCAGCAGCCAGCCCGCTCGCGCCACCAGCACCGAAGTTTTACCGCTGCCCGCTCCCGCCAGCACCAGCAGGGAGCGCTCGCCGTTCACCACCGCCCGCGCCTGCGACGGGTTGAGCGGGGAGGATTCCACGCCGTCAAAAAAGCCGCGATACTGCTCCAGCATCGCCTCGGTAAAGGCCTGGTTATGGGCCTGACGCGCCGCTTCAATATCCCCTAACCAGCGCTGACACTCCCGCCACAGTTCCCGGCAGTTATCAAAGGCGTCAAGCCGGCTGGTGGGCATCGGCAGCCCGGTTAACGCATGGCGAATATTATCCTGAACGTTCGCTACCTGCTGACGCGTCAGCCACTTACCTTCTGCCCGGGTGCGTTCGATGGCTGCCAGCTGCTGCTTCAGCACCCCGGCGGCGATATCGCTCATTTCCGTGCTCCACTGCTGCCAGAGCGTATGTAAATGGTGATAAAAGCGCTGCGTTTCGCTCCATTCGGTACCGTGCAAACGCACGACTTTATCGTCCGGCAGCACAAACTCCAGTTCGCCCCAGACCAGACCGCGCTTACAATGCACTGACAATAACTGATTGAAAGGGATAAGATACTCATGACGATCGCCGGAAACCTTTACCCCGGCGTTCAGTAACTGCACCCTGTCATAAGGATGCTGAGCCATGCGTTTGCCCAATGTTGTCGCTTTAAGTTCCATATAATGTCGATTTTCAATCAGGGTGGATTGTTTTTCAGTTTAACCGCCCCGGACCAGGTGCTCCAGCGCAAAAAAACGTTACAATTGTCAGGTCTTCTTATCCACAGGGCAAAACCGAGGGTTTATGCGTACCATTCTGAATATTCTGAACTTTATTCTTGGCGGTTTCGCCACCACTTTAGGCTGGCTGCTCGCCACCCTGGTCAGCATTATGCTGATCGTCACGCTGCCGCTGACTCGTTCCTGCTGGGAAATCACTCGCCTTTCGTTATTCCCCTACGGTAACGAGGCGATTCATGTTGATGAGCTCGAGCCTGGTCGACAAAACAGTCTGCTGAACGCCGGCGGCACCATCCTGAACATTTTGTGGTTTATTTTTTTCGGCTGGTGGTTGTGCCTGATGCATATTTTCAGCGGCATCGCCCAGTGCCTGACTATCATAGGCATCCCGGTGGGGATCGCTAATTTTAAAATCGCCGCCATCGCCCTCTGGCCAGTGGGGCGCCGGGTCGTCTCTGTTGAAACCGCGCGCGCCGCGCGTGAAGCCAATGCGCGTCGTCGCTTTCAGTAACCGAACGGAACACGGACATGATTAGCCCCCTGCTACGCCGCTACACCTGGAACAGCGCCTGGCTTTATAACGTACGCATTTTTATCGCGCTCTGCGGCACGACGCTGTTTCCCTGGTGGATCGGCGAAGTCAAACTGACCATCCCCCTCACCCTCGGCGTCGTGGCCGCGGCGCTGACCGACCTTGACGACCGTCTGGCGGGCCGTCTGCGCAACCTCGCCATTACTCTGGTTTGCTTTTTCATCGCCTCCGCCTCTGTGGAGCTGCTGTTTCCGTGGCCGCCGCTGTTTGCCCTTGGTCTGACCGTGTCTACCATCGGCTTTATTTTGCTCGGCGGCCTCGGCCAGCGCTATGCGACCATTGCCTTCGGCGCCCTGCTTATCGCCATCTACACCATGCTTGGCGTTACGCTGTACGATCACTGGTATCTGCAGCCGTTGTTCCTGCTGGCGGGTGCCGTGTGGTACAACCTGCTGACGCTGTCCGGCCACCTGATCTTTCCGATTCGTCCACTGCAGGACAACCTGGCGCGTAGCTATGAGCAACTGGCCCGCTATCTGGAGCTCAAATCACGGCTGTTTGATCCAGACCTTGAGGATGAGAGCCAGGCGCCGCTGTACGATCTGGCCCTCGCCAACGGCCAGCTGGTGGCGACCCTTAACCAAACCAAGGTTTCACTGTTGACCCGTCTACGAGGCGACCGTGGGCAGCGCGGTACTCGTCGCACGCTGCAGTATTACTTTGTGGCCCAGGATATTCATGAACGCGCCAGCTCATCGCATATCCAATATCAGACCCTGCGCGATCAATTCCGCTACAGCGATGTGATGTTCCGTTTCCAGCGCATGCTGTCGATGCAGGCGCAGGCCTGTCAGAAACTCTCGCGGGCGATTCTGCTGCGCGAACCCTATCAGCATGATGCCCATTTCGAACGGGCGTTTATGCATCTCGATGCAGCACTCGAGCGCGTGCGCGCCGGCGGCGCATCCGACGAGCAGCTCAAGGCCCTCGGCTATTTACTCAATAACCTGCGCGCCATTGATGCGCAGCTGGCCACGATTGAATCGGTGCAAACCACCGCTCCCGCCGGGAGTAATACCGAGACGCTGCTGGCCGACGACAGGCTCGGCGGGCTGAACGATATCTGGCTGCGCCTGCAGCGCAATATGTCGCCAGAGTCAGCCCTCTTTCGCCACGCGGTGCGTATGTCGCTGGTGCTTTGCGCCGGCTACGCTTTTATCCAGTTTACCGGGCTTCAGCATGGCTACTGGATCCTGCTGACCAGCTTGTTCGTCTGTCAGCCGAACTATAACGCCACCCGCCATCGCCTGGCGTTGCGGATCATCGGCACCCTGGTCGGGGTGGCGATCGGCCTGCCGGTCCTCCTGCTGGTACCGTCGGTTGAAGGACAGCTGCTGCTGATCGTTCTCACCGGCGTGCTGTTCTTTGCCTTCCGTAACGTGCAGTACGCCCATGCCACGATGTTTATTACGCTGCTGGTGCTGCTGTGCTTTAACCTGCTTGGCGAAGGTTTTGAAGTCGCCCTGCCGCGCATCATTGATACGCTGATCGGCTGCGCCATCGCCTGGGCGGCGGTGAGCTTCATCTGGCCGGACTGGAAATTCCGCAACCTGCCACGGGTGTTGGATCGCGCGATGAACGCGAACTGCCGTTATCTGGATGCCATCCTGGAGCAGTACCACCAGGGCCGCGACAACCGGCTGGCCTACCGTGTCGCACGCCGTGACGCCTACAACCGCGATGCTGAGCTGGCTTCCGTCGTCTCGAACTTGTCGACGGAACCACGGGCGGATGCCGCCCAGCGCGAGACCGCCTTTCGCCTGCTGTGTCTCAATCATACCTTCACCAGCTACATCTCCGCCCTCGGCGCGCATCGGGAAAAACTGTCCACGCCGGACATCCTCGCCCTGCTGGATGATGCGGTCTGCTATGTGGATGATGCCTTACATCATACCCCAGCGGATGAACAGCGAGTGCAGAAGGCGTTGGCCAGCCTGCAAGACCGGATCCACCATCTGGAGCCGCGCGCGGACAGTAAAGAGCCCCTTGTGTTACAGCAGATTGGCCTGCTGCTGGCGCTGTTGCCTGAAATCTGCCGCCTGCAGCAGCGGGTACACGCTCAAACGGAATAACCGTTGTTCACTAGCGGGCAGCCGCCCATTCCAGAAGCTCCTGACGCCGTGGCGTCGGGAGCGCGGCGGCATGGACGCCAACGATAGCCCCCTCCAGCGCCAGCAAGACGTTGTGTGATAGGGAAGCATTGTTCTCACGCAGCTTTAGCCAGGCCTGGCGGGCGCCCACCTCCCGTAGTGCTAACACGTCTGGTATGCCCGAGTGAATCAGCTGCAATTCCATATGAAAGCTGATATTAGGTAAATCCTTCAGGCGTCCCGACGACCGGCGGCGACATTTTTCACGCTGGGCGCTCTGCCACGACATCAGCGATAAGTGGAAAAGCTGTTTCTCATCGAGCCACAAGGCATCGTCAATTTGATAATACTTTAGCGGCACGATGCGCCCATGTCGGCGCAGCATCAATAAAGGATTATGGTGTTCTACCCGATAGGCAGCGCTCTGCTCGCAGGCTTTCAGATAAATATTTCCCTCTGCCACCATCGCAAACACGGTATCTTCGATAGCCAGGCTGTAGCCGCCAAACAGGGGGCGAGAGTGAAGTTGACCCAGCGGTGAGACGCAGGCCTGAAATTGCGGGAGCCGCGGACATACAAGTTTTTTCATGATCATTCCTTTGTGAATCATGTAATTAAACTTAAGTTGTTAACGGATCCGCTAAGAGAAAACATAAGGGACTTCCCTGACAGCAGCAAGATGATTTTTGCCTGCTTTTCCACCAGAGTGCGGTTTTGCGAGACGCTTTCAGAAAATTGCAGCTGTTGCTGCAACTGGAAGACAGGAGAGAAAGGATTAGCCGGCGTTAAGGATAGTGTTGAGGTCAGCCGCAAAGCCGGATAGTCAGGGTGGCTGAAAGTGATTAAATTTCCATCAGCAAAATGACAAATTGCGGTTGATCTTTTCCCCTGGTGGATATACTGTATATGCATACAGTAACTACAGGCGGGATAGACTATGTTTACTTCAGCTCACGCAAACCGTTCAGCACAGGCTTCTGCTCCGGCAGGCCACTACGCTCATCGTTCTGGCGAACAGGCCGCCAATGGGCTGATCAGTGAAATTGTCTATCGTGAAGATCAACCCATGATGACACAGTTGTTGTTGCTACCTTTATTACAGCAGCTGGGTCAACAGTCTCGCTGGCAGCTGTGGCTTACGCCGCAACAAAAGCTTAGCCGCGAGTGGGTTCAGTCTGCCGGTCTGCCGCTGTCTAAAGTCATGCAAATTAGCCAGCTCTCTCCTTGCCATACCGTAGACTCTATGATCCGTGCCCTGCGCACCGGTAATTATAGTGTGGTTATCTGCTGGCTGGCGGAGGAGTTAACCGCTGACGAACATGAGCGTCTGGTCAATGCCGCCCAGGAAGGCTGCGCAATGGGGTTCATCATGCGCCCGGTCCGAAATCAGGGCACGCTCGGCAGACAACTCAGCGGGCTAAAAATTCACTCAAATTTGTATCATTGAGTGAAATTAGGATTATTCCTGGAATTTTTTTTACCGGTGGTAAAGGCGTTGTGTTTTTTAGGGTCTTTTTCGCGGAATGCCTGCCACACGGGGATTTGTGCCTTTTTTTCGTGTACGAAAATCAACCATATTTGTTAAATATTGTGTACACAACCCTTTTTTTTCATATGCCTGACAGAGTTCACACTTGTAAGTTTTGAACTAAGTTGTAGACTTTACATCGCCAGGGGTGATCGGCTTACGCTGCATGTATCAGCATAGTTAACAACAAGTCACGCCCCCGGTGAAGGATTTAACCGTGAGGTCTTTTGTAACTTCATGGCGAATTTTGGATGATAATGAGGCGCAAAAAATGAAAAAGACAGCTATCGCGATTGCAGTGGCACTGGCTGGCTTCGCTACCGTAGCGCAGGCCGCTCCGAAAGATAACACCTGGTATGCAGGTGGTAAACTGGGTTGGTCCCAGTATCACGACACCGGTTTCTACGGTAACGGTTTCCAGAACAACAATGGTCCGACCCGTAACGATCAGCTTGGTGCTGGTGCGTTCGGTGGTTACCAGGTTAACCCGTACCTCGGTTTCGAAATGGGTTATGACTGGCTGGGCCGTATGGCATATAAAGGCAGCGTTGATAACGGTGCTTTCAAAGCTCAGGGCGTTCAGCTGACCGCTAAACTGGGTTACCCGATCACTGACGATCTGGATATCTACACCCGTCTGGGCGGCATGGTTTGGCGCGCTGACTCCAAAGGCAACTACGCTTCCACCGGCGTTTCCCGTAGCGAACACGACACTGGCGTTTCCCCAGTATTTGCTGGCGGCGTAGAGTGGGCTGTTACTCGTGACATCGCTACCCGTCTGGAATACCAGTGGGTTAACAACATCGGCGACGCTGGCACTGTTGGTACCCGTCCTGATAACGGCATGCTGAGCCTGGGTGTTTCCTACCGTTTCGGTCAGGAAGATGCTGCACCGGTTGTAGCTCCGGCTCCGGCTCCGGCTCCGGAAGTGGCTACCAAGCACTTCACCCTGAAGTCTGACGTACTGTTCAACTTCAACAAAGCGACCCTGAAACCGGAAGGTCAGCAGGCTCTGGATCAGCTGTACACCCAGCTGAGCAACATGGATCCGAAAGACGGTTCCGCTGTTGTTCTGGGCTACACCGACCGCATCGGTTCCGAAGCTTACAACCAGCAGCTGTCTGAGAAACGTGCTCAGTCCGTTGTTGACTACCTGGTTGCTAAAGGCATCCCGGCTGGCAAAATCTCCGCTCGTGGCATGGGTGAATCCAACCCGGTTACTGGCAACACCTGTGACAACGTGAAAGCTCGCGCTGCCCTGATCGATTGCCTGGCTCCGGATCGTCGTGTAGAGATCGAAGTTAAAGGCTACAAAGAAGTTGTAACTCAGCCTGCGGCTTAAGTTATCACTGATGAAAAAACCCGCTTCGGCGGGTTTTTTTATGCCTTCTCGCTCGCTTTAGCGGCTGAGGGCTGAAGGCTGATAGCTGATAGCTGATAGCTGATAGCTAAAGACCGTGAGCGATGGATTGTGCATTGTCGACCGTGCGCTGCGACCTGCGCCTTAGCAACCGCTGATCGGGCATGCCGGTTATTCTTTACCCAGCAGTACCTGCAGATCGTGCTTCAGGCTCGACATTTTACTGGCATATTTCTCTTTATGCTCAGCATCCTCAATCAGCTGGACAATGGTTTCGGACAAGGTTTTCCCCCGCCGCTGCGCCAGACCGGCAAGGCGCTGCCAGACGACAAACTCAAGGTCGATCGACTTCTTACGCGTATGCTGATGCTCGGCGTTAAAATGGCGTTTCCGTCGCGCGCGGATAGTCTGCTTCATGCGGTTCATCAGCGCCGGATTCATATGCTGCTCAATCCAGGCATGCACCAGCACAGGTTCATTCTCGAGCGTCAGCAAGTCATCTACCGCAGCTTGCGCAGCGCTGGCCTCAATGTAGCGGGTAATCAGCTCACCTTCCCGGTGCTTCTTTACCAGATATTTCCATTTCCAGCCGCTTTCAAGATTTTCCAGTTGTTGATATTTCATTGCGATCTCAATGTGACCGTGTAACTCATTTCAGGATATCAGTTTTTTCCTGATGTGCTGAATATAAATCATTATTCGTGATGTGGATGGCCGGGTAATCATCGGGGTACTCATAATCCTCCGTGTGCTCTGACGCGGCATCAGGTATAATTGCGCGCTTTACATCTAACTAAAAAACAGCGACTTTGACCATTACGAAACTGACCCGAACCGACCTTGCGCCTGATCTGGAACCTTACCAGGCGCTGTTTGCTCAAGCTGAACTCTCTCATCCGGCCCCCTCCCTCTCGGGCGATCTGCAGCCGCGTTTGTTCTATGCGCTTGAGCAGCTGCTGTGCACCCCGGCAGTCTCCTCCTTCATGCTGGTGAAAGCCCCTGAGGAGCCGGAATATCTGCAATGGCTGGCGGCTGAAACTCGTACGCTGCACGAACCTGCCGCACCGCTTCACGGAGTCCGCTATGAGGTTAACGGCGCTCACGTGACGCTCGCGCCGGCGCAACGCGCTGAAGATAATTTTGCCAGTACCGCTCCGGTCGTGGCGGCCGATTGGCTGGAGGCGGAACAGCTGTTTGGCTGCGTACGCCAGTTTAACGGTGAAATCACACTTCAGCCTGGCCTGGTCCATCAGGCCAACGGCGGCGTGCTGGTGCTTTCACTACGCACACTACTGGCACAACCGCTACTGTGGGTGCGCCTGAAAAATATGGTGACCCGTCAACGCTTTGACTGGCTCTCCATCGATGAATCACGGCCGCTGCCGGTCAGCATCCCTACCATGCCGCTGAGCCTGAAAGTCATGCTGGTGGGCGAACGCGAATCTCTGGCCGATTTCCAGGAAATGGAGCCAGAGCTCTCTGCCCAGGCCATCTATAGTGAGTATGAAGACACCCTGCAGTTTGCAGACGCCGATACGCTGAAGGCCTGGTGCCAGTGGGTATGGCAGAATGCACAGCAGCTGGAACTACCGGGCCCGGCGAGCGATGCCTGGCCACTGCTGATCGATGAAGGGACGCGCTACACCGGCGACCAGGAGACCCTGCCGCTCAGCCCGCTATGGATAGCCCGCCAGCTGCGTGAGTCTGCCGCCTTCTGCGAAGGCGAAGAGATTACCGGCGAAGCGATGCAGACGATGCTGGCGCGCCGTGAGTGGCGTGAGGGCTACCTGGCGGAGCGTATGCAGGATGAAATCCTGCAGGAACAGATCCTGATTGAAACCGAAGGCGAATGCGTCGGGCAGATTAACGCCCTCTCGGTCATTGAATTCCCCGGTCATCCACGCGCCTTCGGCGAACCTTCGCGCATCAGCTGCGTCGTGCACATTGGCGACGGCGAGTTTATCGACGTCGAGCGTAAAGCCGAGCTGGGCGGCAACATTCATGCGAAAGGCATGATGATCATGCAGGCTTTTCTGATGTCCGAGCTGGAGCTGGAGCAACAACTCCCCTTCTCCGCTTCGCTGACCTTTGAGCAGTCCTACAGTGAAGTGGATGGCGACAGTGCCTCCATGGCTGAACTCTGCGCCTTAATCAGCGCGCTGGCCAACGTGCCGATTAATCAAAGCATCGCGATCACCGGCTCTGTCGACCAGTTTGGTCGTGTGCAGCCGGTCGGCGGTCTGAACGAGAAAATTGAAGGCTTCTTCACTATTTGCCAGCAGCGCGGTTTAACCGGCAAACAGGGAGTGATTATCCCTGCCGCCAACGTTCGTCATCTCAGCCTGAGCCACGAACTACGTCAGGCCGTTGCCGACAACCAGTTTGCTATCTGGGCAATAGACGATATTAGCGAAGCGCTGCCGATGTTGACCCAGCTGATGTGGGACGGTGAAGGACAGACGCTGCGACAAACCATTCAGGAGCGGATAGCGCAGGCGACCCAGCAGGAGACTCGCCATCGTTTTCCGTGGCCGCTACGCTGGTTAGGTGGGACAAGTTCTAACTGATCGGACTTGTTCAGCTTACACGTGTTAGCTATCCTGCGTCCCGAACTTAAAATAAGGCTTACTGAAAACATGGTAGATAAACGCGAATCCTATACAAAAGAAGATCTTCTTGCCTCTGGTCGTGGTGAACTGTTCGGCGCGAAAGGCCCGCAGTTGCCGGCGCCAAACATGCTGATGATGGACCGCGTCATCAAAATGACCGAAACCGGTGGTAACTATGACAAAGGTTATGTTGAGGCCGAACTCGACATCAACCCGGACCTGTGGTTCTTCGGTTGCCACTTTATCGGCGATCCGGTGATGCCGGGCTGCCTGGGCCTGGATGCCATGTGGCAGCTGGTGGGTTTCTATCTCGGCTGGCTCGGTGGCGAAGGCAAAGGCCGCGCGCTGGGCGTTGGCGAAGTGAAATTCACGGGTCAGGTTCTGCCGACCGCGAAAAAAGTGACCTACCGCATCCACTTCAAGCGCATCGTTAACCGTCGTCTGATTATGGGCCTTGCGGATGGTGAAGTGCTGGTTGACGATCGCCTGATCTACACCGCAAGCGATCTGAAAGTGGGTCTGTTCCAGGATACTTCCGCTTTCTGATAACCTTCAGCAGCGATTAAAAGGCGAAGCCCCCGCTATGCGGAGGCTTCTTTTTTAAAGAGACAGTGTCAGGCCGTTAGTACCCTGTCCTCCATGGCTTCTCGCCAGCCTCCCAGCCACCATGAGCGTTGATTCAGGCTCTGGTATGGACACATTTCTTTCGATCTTCCTGCGATACCCGCCTGATATCCGCGTTGATGTGCCCGTTCCAGGCGATCTCGTTTTTGTCTCTTCATGCCTCGTTTCCCTCATTCTTTGATCTGGTGGAAAAGAAAACAGTGGTCGCAAATTATGCAGCCACGGGTTACGAATACCGCGAAATGAAGGCAACGTCAATGCGCAAAATTCACGCCATTGTCATATTTGTGACCTATATAAGAGTTCATTTTTTGTTCATCTGACACACCGGCCGGTAACGAACTGACCTGACAAAAAAAAGCCGTGCGGCTCAGATGAACCGCACGGCAGATCAGCGTGATGAATTTTACTTATGGCAGACGGTTAAGCTCGCTGGCAATGGCCGCCGCCTCCTGGCTCCACGCCTGCGCCAGGGTCTTGACCATCGCGTCATAACCATCCTGATCCTGCTTAAGCACGATGTTGAACGGGCGCTTGATCAGCTGTCCCTGATGCTTCAGCAGCCACTCACCGCTGACGATAACCCGCCCGTCGTAGCGTCCGTGAAAGCCATTGACCGCGACGTTGAGCGTATCCTGCTCGCTACCCAGCGGCTGGGATGACACCACCCAGCCCGGCAGCTGTTGGCTCAGGTTCGCCACCAGCGTGGTGCGCAGCTGCTGGTCCAGTGGGCTGGCCCACAGATTATTATTGGCGATCACATACTGCACGTCGGTGGTCTGATAGACCACCCCGTTACCCGCCAGGTAATCCGGGATGCTGACCTGCTCAACCCACAGCAGACGCGCCCCCTGGCTGGCGGCGCTCTGTGCGCCGCCCTGCGCCACCGGCAGCTGGTAATACGTTTTGCTTTCGCCGCCGCTACTGCACGCCGTCAGCACGCATACGGCTGCCGCCAGTAACCATTTTTTCATTATTTCGCTCCCTTCGGCTGTGGGTCTTTTTTATCCTTCGCCTCAAATACCAGCGCATTGCTCTTATCATTGAGCGTTTTAAGGACCGGCTGCAATTCACGCAGCACCTGATCCAGACGCTGCATATCGGCCACCATCTTATTGTAGGCCGCGGAGCCCGGCTGGAAGCCCTGCATGCTGCGGTTCAGCTCGCGCAGCGTCGTCTGCATATCCGCAGGTAACTGCTGCATCGACTGGCTGGAGGTGATCTTATTCAGACTATCCAGCGTGGTCTGCACGTGCTGCATGGTCTTCTCGCTCTGCGCCAGGGTGCTGGTCGCCTGCTCCAGTAACGGATTGAGCGGCAGGTTATTAATCTTATCCAGCGCATCCATCAGACGCTGCTGGATCTGCGCCAGACCACCGCTGATGGTCGGGATAATCGGATAGCCGTTAAACTCCTGAATTTTCCCGCGCGGCGGCGCCTTCGGATAGAAGTCGAGATCGATATACAGCGCGCCGGTCACCAGGTTACCGGTTTTCAGCGAGCCGCGCAGTCCGCGGTTGATCAGATCGTCAATATGGGCACGAATATTCGGATCGCCGCCCAGCTGGTTAATCAGACGTTGCGGTTCAACCCGCACTTCCACCGGAATGCGATAATCGTCGTTCAAACGCTGCTTCAGACCGGGAATGAAGAACGGCACTTTGCCGACGGTTCCCAGACGGATGCCGCGGAACTCCACCGGCGCGCCCGGCTGCAGGCCGCGAACCGAGTCTTTGAAGAACATGACATAATCGATATGCTCGGTAAAGACCGAATCCTGGATGCTCTTCTGATCGTCAAATAAATGGTATTCCGTTTTATTTGCCACCGGCTCGCCGAGATCCAATCCTTCAGGAATATCGAAGCTCACGCCGCCGCCAAACAGCGTCGACAGCGAACCCATCTCGACGCGCATCCCCGCCGAAGTCAAATCTACAGCGATGCCGCTGTCCTTCCAGAAGCGGACATTGGTGGTCACCAGGCGGTCATTGGGCGCATTGATAAACAACTGATAAGTGATACGACGTTTCTGGGTGTCGAAGGTGCTGGTTTCCACCGACCCCACGCGATAGCCGCGGAACAGCACCGGATCGCCCGGCGACAGCTGCCCCGCCTTGCTGCTTTCCAGCAGAATACGGATCCCCTTGGCATCCGGCGAGGCCAGCGGCGGAGAATCCAATAGCGGATACTGCGCTGGCACCGAACCTTTCGTCCCAGGCTGCAGTTCAATATAGGCCCCGGACAACAATGTCCCAAGACCGCTGATCCCCTCGCGCCCTACCTGCGGTTTCACCACCCAGAAGACGGAATCGTTGTGCAGTAATTTTTGCATCCCTGAGTTGAGGCGGGCTTTGATTTCCACGTGGGTTAAATCGTCGGTCAGCGTCGCGCTCTCCACTACCCCAACGTCCACGCTGCGGCTCTTGATGCGGGTTTTTCCCCCTTCAATCCCTTCCGCGTTGGTGGTGATCAGCGTGACCTCAGGGCCCTGATGGCTGTAATGATAGAACAGGATCCACGCCCCGATCAGCGCAGTGACGATAGGAAAGATCCACACCGGTGACCAGTTCTTCACCTTCTGCACTTTCGCTTCTCCGCTCTTATTTTCCATGTTGTTGTATTTCCTCATGGCTTGAATCTGGCTCACGATCCCACAGTAAACGGGGATCAAACGTCATGGCTGAAAACATGGTCATCACCACCACCAGCGCAAACATCACCGCGCCGATAGCGGGATAGATATTCATCAACCCTCCCATGCGCACCAGCGCAGAGAGTACGGCGATGACAAAAACATCAATCATTGACCAGCGGCCAACAAATTCCACCACTTCATAGATCAGATGCATGCGTTCCGAATCGCGCTCACCGTTGCCATTGGCGTTCCAGCACAGCCAGGCAATAGCGATCATCTTCAGCGTCGGCACCATAATACTGGCGATAAAGATCACCAGCGCCACCGGATAAGAACCTTCGCTCCACAGTAAAACTACCCCAGCCATAATGGTCGACGGCATTTTATCGCCCAACAGATCGGTGATCATGATCGGCATAATATTGGCAGGAAGATAAAGGATAAATGAGGTCACCAGCAGCGCCAGCGTCCACTGCAGGCTGTTTTTACGCCGCGCCGTTCCTTTACTGTGACAGCGCGGGCAGATCGTCAGATCGGCCGGCAACACCGCCGTGCAGCACGCGCAGGAGCGCAGCCCCTGGCGGATACCGGCCACACCGACCTTCAGCGGTTGGGTAATGGCCGGCATGGGGGCGATATCATCCCACAGCCAGCGGCGGTCGACGCACTGAAAAGTACGTAACTGCAGCAGGCAAAACATACACCACGGCACAAAACTCAGACCGATGCCGATATCGCCGTAGGCCATCAGCTTGACGAAGCTCACCAGCACGCCGGCAAGAAAGATCTCCGCCATGCCCCAGGTTTTCAGGTGGAACAGAATACGCGCAAGGAACGCCTTGAGACCGGCGGGCATTCTGACCCGATTGACCAGCAGCAGAATGGTGACCAGGCAAAACGCCGGTACCAGCTGCACAAAGAGTAAAAAGAAAGTGCCGAGGCTGGCGTAATCCTCGGTAAATAACACATTGGGAATTTCCAGTAGCTCTATTTCGCTGCTGATCCCGCCCACTTTCATATAGATGAACGGAAACAGGTTGGCCAACAGCAGCATAAACAGCGCAACCAGCGCATACGCCGTGGGACGCTGGCGAGGCGCGTCCCACGTGGTGGTTAATGTTGTACCGCAGCGCGGACAAGCGGCTTTCTGGCGATGCTCAAGCTGCGGCAAAGCCACCAGCAAATCACATTGGGGACATAAAATATGTCGCGCAGCATGATGATGATCGCACATGACAACTCCTCGGCTCAGGCGCCGTTCTTTAATCCTTCGAGATATTCCCAGCGTTCAAAGGCCGCTTCCAGCGCCTGTTCCGCTTCGGCCAGCTTTGCCAGCACCTGCTGCGTGCGATCGTGCGGTTGTCCAAAGAAGTCGGGATCGGCCACCTGCTCCTGCAGCGTCTGCAGTTCGGCCTCGAGGGCTTCCAGCTTCTGCGGCAGCTGTTCCAGCTCGCGCTGCAGGTTATAGCTTAGTTTGTTCCCGCCGCGTTTGACAGTTTCTGCTTTTGGCTGAGCGACTTCCAACGTTTTTTTCGCTGCCGGCTGCTTCTGCGCCAACGACTGGGCCTGCTGTCCGCGGGCGTCGTGATAGCCGCCGATATACTGGCCGATGCGACCGCCGCCTTCGAAGATCCAGCATTCGGTTACGGTGTTATCCACGAACTGACGATCGTGGCTCACCAGCATCACGGTGCCCTGATAGCCATCGATCAGCTCTTCCAGCAGCTCCAGCGTTTCGACATCCAGGTCGTTTGTCGGTTCATCGAGAATCAACAAGTTGCTGGGTTTCAAAAACAGCCGCGCCAGCAGCAGGCGGTTACGTTCCCCGCCAGAGAGCGCCCGCACCGGAGTCATCGCCCGTTTCGGATGGAACAGGAAGTCCTGCAGATAGCCCAGCACATGGCGCGGCTTACCGTTAACCATCACCTCCTGCTTACCTTCCGCAAGGTTATCCATCACCGTCCGGTCCGGATCCAGCTCTGCGCGGTGCTGGTCGAAGTAGGCGACTTCCAGTTTGGTACCGACGTGGATCCGCCCGCTGTCGGCCTGCAGCTGGCCAAGCATCAGCTTCAGCAGCGTGGTTTTCCCACAGCCGTTGGGGCCAATCAGGGCAATCTTGTCGCCGCGCTGGATCTGCGCGGAGAAATCTTTCACCAGCACTTTGCCATCAACCTGATAGTTGACGTTCTCCATTTCGAAAACGATTTTGCCGGAGCGCGAAGCCTCTTCAACCTGCATCCTGGCGCTGCCCATCACTTCCCGGCGCTCGCCGCGCTCACGACGCATCGCCTTCAGGGCGCGAACGCGGCCTTCGTTACGCGTACGGCGCGCTTTGATCCCCTGACGGATCCACACCTCTTCCTGAGCCAGCTTGCGGTCGAATTCCGCATTCTGCAGTTCTTCAACCCGCAGGGCTTCTTCTTTATCCAGCAGATACTGATCGTAATCGCCCGGGTAGGTCACCAGCTTGCCGCGATCGAGGTCGACGATGCGCGTCGCCATATTGCGGATAAAGGAGCGGTCGTGCGAAATAAAGATAATGGTGCCTTTAAAGGTTTTCAGGAACCCTTCCAGCCAGTCGATGGTTTCGATATCCAGGTGGTTGGTAGGTTCATCGAGCAGCAGCACGCGCGGCCCGCTGACCAGCGCGCGGCCCAGCGCCGCTTTACGCAGCCAGCCGCCGGACAGGGATGCCAGCTGCGCATTGGCGTCAAGGCCAAGCTGCTCAATCACTTCGTTAATGCGGCTGTCCAGCTGCCACAGCCCCAGGTTATCGAGCTGCTCCTGCAGGCGCGCCAGTTCATTTAAATTTTTGTCGCTCGGATCGGTCATGACCTGATGTGATACATCATGGTAGGCCTTCAGGTAGGCCGCCTGCTCGGCGATGCCTTCCGCGACAAAATCGTACACCGTACCGGCGACATTACGCGGCGGATCCTGCTGCAGACGCGCCACAATCAGATCCTGTTCATAAATAATGCGCCCATCATCCAGCCCCTGCTCGCGGTTGAGGATCTTCATCAGGGTCGATTTACCGGCGCCGTTGCGTCCGACGAGGCAGACGCGTTCGTTATCTTCGATATGCAGCTCGGCATTATCCAGCAGCGGCGCATCGCTGAAGGAAAGCCAGGCGCCGTGCATACTAATCAGTGACATTCTTTATTCCTTTCAGGCTGCGGTAATCAGCCAGCAGTTGTGGATCTGACGGTTGCGGGCAAAATCCTGCGACAGCGTTTTTTGCGAAATCTCTTGCGCCTTCAGGCCAAGCGCCGCCAGCCCGTCATGATCCATACGGAAACCGCGTTTGTTATTCGAGAACATAATGGTGCCGCCTTTACGCAGCAGACGTTTCAGATCGGTCATCAGGCGAATGTGATCGCGCTGGACGTCGAAAGCATCTTCCATTCGTTTGGAGTTGGAGAAGGTCGGCGGATCGATAAAGATCAGATCGAACTGCTCGGTGCTCTCCCGCAGCCAGCCCAGGACGTCCGCCTGCATCAGGCGATGCGCGCGGCCGGTCAGGCCATTGAGACGCAGGTTGCGTTCCGCCCACTCCAGATAGGTGCGCGACATATCCACCGTGGTGGTGGAGCGAGCGCCGCCGAGGCCGGCGTGGACGCTGGCGCTGCCGGTATAGGAGAACAGGTTGAGGAAATCCTTGCCTTTGCTCATCTGGCCAAGCATACGGCGGGCGATCCGGTGGTCGAGGAACAGACCGGTATCCAGGTAGTCGGTGAGGTTGACCCACAGACGCGCGTTGTACTCCTGCACCTCGATAAAGTCGCCTTTCTCCGCCATCTTCTGATACTGATTTTTCCCCTTTTGCCGCTCGCGGGTCTTCAGCACCAGCTTGTTCGGCGCGATTCCTAACACCGCGATAGTCGCGGCGATAATATCGAACAGGCGCTGGCGCGCTTTGTGCGCATCGACGGTTTTCGGCGGGGCATACTCCTGGACCACCACCCAGTCGGCGTAGCGATCGATGGCCACGTTGTATTCCGGCAGGTCAGCATCGTACAGGCGATAGCATTCAATGCCTTCCTGACGGGCCCATTTTTCAAACTTCTTCAGGTTCTTACGCAGACGGTTAGCAAAATCTTCCGCCAGCATCGCCGGCTTGCCGCCTTCGCTCTCCGCCAGGTGATAATTCTTCTGCACGCAGTCCAGCGGGCCGTTCTTGGCTTTAAACTGTTTGTCGGCGCGCAGCTGCAGGCAGCTTAACAGCTCCGGCGAGGCGCTGAACACCGACAGGTTCCAGCCGCCAAACTGACTTTTCATGATCCGGCCCAGCAAGCTGTGCAGGGCGATCAGCGCCGGCTCGCTTTCCAGACGCTCGCCGTACGGCGGGTTGCTGATCACGGTGCCGTACGGGCCTTTCGGCAGCGGATTATTCAACTGGGCGACGTCTTTGACTTCAAAATCGATCAGCTCGCCGATGCCGGCCCGACGGGCGTTGCGGCGGGCGCGGTCAATGACGCGTGCGTCGACATCGGATCCATAGAAGCGTGACCCATATGCCGCCAGCCCCTGACGGGCGCGGGTTTGCGCTTCCGCTTTGACCTCTTTCCAGATGGCGTCGTCGTGCTGCGCCCAGCCGCCAAAGCCCCAGTGGCCGCGGTGCAGGCCCGGCGCGCGGTCGGTCGCCAGCATCGCCGCCTCAATCAGCAGGGTACCGGAGCCGCACATCGGATCGAGCAGCGGGGTGCCCGGCACCCAGCCGGAGCGCATCACGATCGCCGCCGCGAGGTTTTCTTTGATCGGCGCCATACCGGTGCCATCGCGGTAGCCGCGCAGGTGCAGACCTTCGCCGCTCAGATCCAGCGAGATGTGCGCCGTCTCTTTGTTCAGCCAGACGTTGATCCGCAGATCGGGCGACTCACGATCGACGTTCGGGCGCGGCAGATTCTTACGGGTGAAGCTGTCGACAATAGCGTCTTTGACCTTCAGCGCGCCGTACTGGCTGTTGCGGATCTCCTCATTGAGACCGCTAAAATGCACCGCGAAGGTGGCGCCAGGGTTGAACATCTCCGTCCACGGAATGGCCTGTACGCCGAGGTACAGATCCAGATCGCTGTATACGCGACACTCGCCCAGCGGCAGCATGATGCGCGAAGCCAGCCGGCTCCACATCAGGCTCTGATACAGCAGGCGCGTATCCCCCTGAAAATGGACCCCGCCCTGGACTACCTGGCAGTCCGTCGCGCCAAGCCCTTCCAGTTCAGTTTTTAACAGCTCTTCCAGCCCACGAGCCGTACTGGCAAACAGAGAATTCATATCGTCACTTTTACTTAAAGAAAATTGGTGCGCATTATAGCCAATATGTGCCCTATGTCATAAAGTTATAGGCTTATTTTTGGAACCTGGAGGCAGCGTATGGTAACGCTCTCGCGTCTTTTTATTCATCCCGTTAAATCCATGCGCGGCATGGGCCTGACCCACGCCTTTGCCGATATCAGCGGCCTGGCCTTCGATCGCCTGTTTATGGTCACCGAAACCGACGGCACCTTTATTACCGCCCGTCAGTTTCCGCAAATGGTGAAATTTATTCCGGCGCCGCTGCATGATGGCCTTCACCTGACCGCACCGGACGGCAGCAGCGCCGTGGTGCGTTTTAACGATTTCGCCCCTCAGGCCGAACCGACAGAAGTCTGGGGCAACCATTTTACCGCCCTTATCGCGCCCGCAGCGGTTAATCAGTGGCTCAGCGGCTTTTTCAATCGCGACGTCCAGCTGCGCTGGCTGGGGCCACAGTTAACCCGCCGGGTGAAGCGCCAGGATGCGGTACCGCTCTCCTTCGCCGACGGCTACCCTTACCTGCTGGCGAACGAAGCCTCCCTGCGCGATCTGCAGCAGCGCTGCCCGGCCAGCGTAAGCATAGAACAGTTTCGCCCTAATCTCGTGGTCACCGGCGCGGCGGCCTGGGATGAAGATAGCTGGAAAGTGATCCGCGTCGGCGAGGTGGTATTTGACGTCGCCAAACCGTGCAGCCGCTGCATTTTTACCACCGTCAGTCCGGAGCGCGGGCAGAAGCATCCCAGCGGAGAGCCGCTGGAAACTTTAAAGCGCTTCCGTACCGCGCAGGATAATGGCGATGTCGACTTTGGTCAGAACCTGATTGCCCGTAACAGCGGCGTGATCCGGGTGGGGGATGAAGTGGAAATCCTCGCCCGCGGCCCGGCGAAAGCCTACGGCGCCGGCGAAAGCGACGATACCTCGGCTCCCGAGGCGCAGCAGCAGGCCACGGTTGCCATTGAATGGCAGGGTCAACAATTTACCGGCAATAACCAGCAGGTGCTGCTGGAACAACTGGAGCAACAGGGCATTCGCGTACCCTACTCGTGTCGGGCGGGGATCTGCGGCAGCTGCCGCATCCGTCTTGAAGAGGGGGAAGTGAGTCCGTTAAAGAAAAACGCGGTCGCCGGAGATGGCACCATTCTCGCCTGCAGCTGCGTGCCGAAAACGGCCCTGCGCCTGGCGCCTTAAACCGCCTGCCCCAGGCTGTAGCTGACCGCGCTCTGCGCCGGCTGCAGCCTGTCGTTCATGATTTTAATGACATCGCCCAGCTGCATAACCCGGCCGGCAAGCGTAAGACCCGGCTGAGCCAACAGACAGAGCGCGGCGTTATCGCCCGGCTCCACCACCAGTAAATTCACCTGCTCGCCGGTATCGCTCAGCCAGACGCAGGCCGCGTCGCCGCCGCTCGGCTGCCAGTGATGGGTATGGGCGATAAAGTGCCAGCTTTTCGGCATCTGCGGTTTGAGAAAACGGATGGCGGTGAGCGCGTTAAGGACTAATTCCGCCCGCTGCTCTTTCGATAGCTCGAGATCGCGACATTTTTCTTCAAAAGAGAAATAGAGCGCGGCGTCATCAACGCAGAATCCCGATGGGGCAAAGGCGTCCGGCGTCAGCATGCGCCGGGCGAAGCGCGAGCGAAATAACATGCCATTGGCCAGATCGAGCATCATGCGGTCGTGCTCTTCATCGTAATACCAACGCCAGTTATCGTCAGGTTTAATCCGCATTTTTCCCCCTGTCCCCTTTCATACGCCTCTGCAAAGCTGTTGCGACTTACCGCAGAATATTTTCTAAAATTAAGAAAAGTCTAAAATGTTTAAATAAGCAACAGTGAGGGAATATAAAACAACCAGGGCCGGAAATAAAGCCCTGGGGGGATTCAAAGGAGGAAAAGATTAGATGTGGGTAACAATTTCTTTAATCAGCGGCGGACCTTTAAAAATAAATCCGGAATAAATCTGCACCAGCGATGCCCCAGCGGCCATCTTTTCCCGCGCGGCAATCACGGAATCAATACCGCCCACGCCAATGATAGGCAAACGGCCATTCAACTCTGCGGAGAGCATGCGAATAATTTCGGTACTCTTTAATTGTAATGGACGACCGCTAAGCCCGCCGGTCTCATCGCAATGTTTCATTCCCTGGACCAGAGAACGATCGAGAGTAGTATTGGTGGCAATCACCCCATCAATATTATGACGCACGAGGCTATCGGCAACCTGGATCAATTCCTCAGGCAAAAGATCCGGCGCGATCTTCACGGCGACCGGAACATATTTTTGATGCTTCTGCTGCAGCTCAAGCTGCTTATTTTTAATACCGGAGAGTAAATCGTCGAGCGCTTCGCCGTATTGCAGCGTGCGCAGCCCCGGGGTGTTCGGCGAGGAGATATTAATGGCGATATAGCCAGCGTAGGGATAGACTTTTTCCATACAAATCAGGTAATCATCTTTCCCGTGCTCAACCGGCGTATCTTTATTTTTACCGATATTGATGCCCAGCACGCCGTCAAAATGCGCCTTTTTCACGTTCTCGACCAGGTTATCGACGCCATGGTTATTAAAGCCCATGCGGTTGATCAACCCCTCAGCATCCACCAGACGGAAGATCCTTGGCTTATCGTTGCCCGGTTGCGGACGCGGCGTCACGGTGCCGATCTCAATGGAGCCAAAACCCATCGCGCCCAGCGCGTCAATGCATTCCCCGTTTTTATCCAGCCCGGCCGCCAGACCCAGCGGGTTTTTAAAGGTCAACCCCATGCAGGTGACAGGCCTGGCCGGCACCTTCTGGCGAACCAGGATTTCCAGCGGCGTCCCGGTGACACGGCGTAATTGTTGAAAAGTAACTTCATGAGCGCGCTCAGGATCGAGCTGAAAAAGGGCTTTACGAACGAAGGGGTAGTACATGAACTCTCCTGGATTCCCGGTGTGCAAACCGGGGGCGTATTATGTGCGATCTGTTGCGGAAAGGGAATTGACCTGCGACAAAAAATCCCCCATCAGCGCAAACGATTACCTCCCCGCGCGCCGTTATGCGCTTTTCGGCTATCTAACGGTGGATAAATCATTTAGGGAAATAATGGCCCTCTGTCACACTCACTATAAATGTTATCAATTATAGATAAATGCAAACATTTAGTTATAAGGAGAGAGAGATGCGCGTCATTACGCTTGCGGGCAGCCCGCGTTACCCTTCCCGTTCCAGCGCCCTGCTGGAATATGCCAGAGAGACGCTCACCGCCGCCGATATCGAAGTCTGCCACTGGCATCTGCAGAACTTTGCCCCGGAAGACCTTCTCTACGCTCGCTTTGACAACCCGGCGCTGCAGACGCTCAATGAGCAGCTGGCCGGGGCTGACGGCTTGATCATCGCCACGCCGGTGTATAAAGCCTCGTTTTCCGGCGCCCTGAAAACGCTGCTCGACCTGCTTCCTGAGCGGGCGCTGGAGGGCAAAATCGTACTGCCGCTGGCCACCGGCGGCACCATCGCCCACATGCTGGCGGTGGACTACGCCCTGAAGCCGGTGCTGAATGCCCTCAAGGCTCAGGAGATCCTCCACGGCGTCTTCGCCGACGACAGCCAGGTGACCGATTACCAGCACAAGCCGCAGTTTACCCCGAACCTGCAGCGGCGCCTCGATGAAGCCCTCGAGACCTTCTGGCAGGCGCTGCACCGCCCCAGCAGCCGCGCGCCGTCATTAACGTCTCTGCGTGGGGTGGAACATGCTTAATCCTCTCCGCGCTCTGACCCTAGGCGGACTGCTGCTCTTTTCCACCCTGGGCCACGCCGCCCCGGCGGCGCCTGACGCCCTGCGCATCGGTTATCAGAAAGGCAGCGTCAGCATGGTGCTGGCGAAAAGCCATCAGCTGCTGGAGCAGCGCTACCCAAAGACCCATATCTCGTGGATAGAATTCCCGGCCGGTCCGCAGATGCTGGAGGCGCTGAACGTTGGCAGCATCGATATCGGCAGCACTGGCGACATTCCGCCTATCTTTGCGCAGGCGGCGGGCGCCGATCTGGTGTATATCGGTTCGGAACCGCCCAAGCCCAAAGCGGAAGTGATTCTGGTGGCGCAGGGCAGCCCGATTCATAACGTTGCTGAGCTGAAAGGAAAAAAGGTCGCTTTTCAGAAAGGCTCCAGCTCCCACAATCTGCTGCTGCGCGCCCTGCAGCTGGCAGGTTTGAAATTTAGCGACATTCAGCCGGTCTATCTCGCCCCCGCCGATGCGCGCGCCGCCTTCCAGCAGGGCAATGTCGACGCCTGGGCGATCTGGGATCCGTATTACTCCGCCGCGCTGCTGCAGGGCGGCGCCCGGGTGCTAACCGACGGAACCGACCTGAAACAGACAGGATCCTTCTATCTCGCTTCCCGCCCTTACGCTGAACGCAATGGCGCCTTTATTGAGGGTGTACTCGATACCTTTACGCAGGCCGATGCCCTGACCCATAGCCAGCGCGCGCAAAGCATTACGCTGCTGGCGAAAACGATGGGGTTACCGGAGGCGGTGATCGCCAGCTACCTGGACCATCGTCCCCCCACCTCGGTTACCCCGGTGAGCGCCGAAACCGCCGCTCGCCAGCAGCAGACGGCCGACCTGTTCTATGAGAACAAGCTGGTGCCGAAAAAAGTAGATATCCGGGCCCGCATCTGGCAGCCCGCCGCCGCACAAGGAGCGAAATCATGAGTCTGAATATGTTCTGGTTTTTACCGACCCATGGTGATGGTCGTTATCTGGGTACCGAAGAGGGAGCCCGTCCGGTCGATTATGGCTATCTGCAGCAAATCGCGCAGACGGCGGATCGGCTGGGGTTCACCGGCGTGCTGATCCCGACCGGGCGCTCATGTGAAGATGCCTGGCTGGTTGCGGCCTCGATGATCCCGGTAACGCAGCGGCTGAAATTTCTTGTCGCCCTCAGGCCAAGCGTGGTGTCGCCGACGGTGGCCGCGCGCCAGGCGGCGACCCTGGACCGACTGTCAAACGGCCGGGCGCTGTTCAATCTGGTCACCGGCAGCGATCCCGCCGAGCTGGCTGGCGACGGTGTCTTCCTCGACCACACCGAGCGCTATGAGGCCTCGGCTGAATTTACCCACATCTGGCGCAAGCTGATGGAAGGGGAAACTGTCACCTTTAACGGTAAGCATCAGCGCGTTCGCGACGCTAAACTGCTGTTTCCGCCGCTCCAGCAGCCGCGTCCGCCGCTCTATTTCGGCGGCTCGTCTGAGGTGGCGCAGGATCTGGCCGCTGAGCAGGTCGATCTCTATCTTACATGGGGGGAACCACCGGCCCAGGTGGCAGAGAAAATTGCTCAGGTGCGGGAGAAAGCCGCCCGGCACGGTCGCCGGGTGCGTTTCGGCATCCGCCTGCATGTGATCGTGCGGGAAACCAATGAGGAAGCCTGGCAGGCAGCGGACAGCCTTATCTCTCATCTTGATGATGAGACTATCGCCCGCGCCCAGGCAGCCTTCGCCAGAACCGACTCCGTCGGCCAGCAGCGGATGGCGGCCCTGCACAATGGCCGACGCGATAAGCTGGAAATCAGCCCCAACCTGTGGGCTGGCGTCGGTTTAGCGCGCGGCGGCGCCGGGACCGCGCTGGTGGGCGATGCCGCCACCGTGGCCGAACGGATCAATGAGTACGCCGCGCTGGGTATCGATAGCTTTATCTTCTCCGGTTATCCGCATCTGGAAGAGGCGTATCGGGTCGGCGAGCTGCTGTTCCCGCTGCTCGACGTCGCGGTGCCGTCTGTCCCGCAGCCGCAAAGCCTGCGCCTGCAGGGAGAAGCCGTCGCTAACGAGTTTATCCCGCGTAAAGTGGCGCAGAGCTGAGGAGGTCGTGATGGCAAAATCAACCCATCCCCTGTTATTACGCCTCGCCCCCTGGCTGCTGCCGGTGGGAACGGTCATTGTCTGGCAGCTGGCCTCGTCCGTCGGCTGGCTGTCGACGCGGGTGCTGCCCTCGCCGGAGGGCGTATTGAAAGCGTTCTGGACCCTCTCGGCCAGCGGTGAGCTGTGGCAGCATCTGGCCATTAGCTCGTGGCGGGCGCTGGTCGGCTTCGCCATCGGCGGCTCCATTGGGCTGGTGCTCGGCTTGATCAGCGGTCTGTCACGCTGGGGCGAGCGCCTGCTGGACACGTCGATCCAGATGCTGCGCAATGTGCCGCATCTGGCGCTGATCCCGCTGGTGATCTTGTGGTTCGGCATCGATGAGACCGCCAAGATCTTCCTCGTATCGCTGGGCACCCTGTTCCCGATCTATATCAACACCTGGCACGGGATCCGCAATATCGACCGCGGACTGGTGGAGATGGCGCGCAGCTATGGTTTATCCGGCTTTGCTCTTTTCCGTCACGTGATTTTACCCGGCGCCCTACCCTCGATTATGGTCGGCGTGCGTTTCGCCCTCGGTCTGATGTGGCTGACGCTTATTGTCGCCGAAACCATCTCGGCGAACGCCGGTATCGGCTACCTGGCGATGAATGCGCGTGAATTTCTGCAAACCGACGTGGTGGTGGTCGCCATCATTCTTTACGCCATTCTTGGCAAACTGGCCGACGTCAGCGCCCAGCTGCTGGAGCGGCTCTGGCTGCGCTGGAACCCGGCGTATCATCTTCAGGAGGCGAACGCATGAACACTGCCCGTCTAAACCCAGGTATCCCGCTGCTGCTGAATGGGGTGACTAAACGCTATGGCGACAACACCATTCTTAACGAGCTGGATCTGCATATCCCCAGCGGCCAGTTTGTGGCGGTGGTGGGCCGCAGCGGCGGCGGCAAAAGTACCCTGCTGCGCCTGCTGGCGGGCCTGGAAACCCCGAACGCTGGCGAGCTGCTGGCGGGCGCAACGCCGCTGGCGGCGATCCAGGACGACACCCGGATGATGTTTCAGGATGCACGCCTGCTGCCGTGGAAAACGGTGATTGATAACGTGGGGCTGGGGTTAAAAGGCGCCTGGCGCGAAGCCGCCCTGCAGGCACTGGCCAGCGTCGGACTCGAGAGCCGCGCCCAGGAGTGGCCGGCGGCGCTGTCGGGCGGGCAAAAGCAGCGCGTTGCGCTGGCCCGCGCCCTGATCCATCGCCCGCGCCTGCTATTGCTGGACGAGCCGCTGGGGGCGCTGGACGCCCTCACCCGTCTGGAGATGCAGGAGCTGATCGTCTCCCTGTGGCAGGAGCATGGCTTTACGGTCCTGCTGGTGACCCACGACGTCAGCGAAGCGGTGGCGATGGCCGACCGGGTGCTGTTAATTGAAGAGAAGAAGATCGGTCTCGATTTGAACGTGGATATTCCGCGACCGCGGCGCACCGGTTCGGCGAAGCTGGCCGAGCTGGAGGCGGAGGTACTGGATCGGGTGATGAAGCGCGGCAAGAGCGAGAGCGTGCCGCGTTTATTTAGTCATGGCTGACCGGAGTAACGGTCTGCTGTCAGAACGGGGGCATATCGTCATCCGACATGTCCCCGGCTCGCGCTTTGCTTAGTTGGGCGACCAACGACAAGTCAGCTGCGTATTTCAGACCGGGTAAGCATCGCCCCACCTGACAAAATAGAGGTATAGAAAGTAGGCCGGATAAGGCGAAGCCGCCACCCGGCACAAAGGCGGATACGCCCCCAAACCTCTCCTGCCCGGCGGCGCTCCGCTTGCGCGGGCCGACAATCGGCGCTGTTTTGCAGGTTTTATAAGGCGGGTAAGCATCGCGCCACCCGACAACATCACCGCGGCACCAGGTAACCCGGACAGGGCGCAATGTGCGCCGCAATCCGGGTTTACGCCACGGTTACGCCAGCGCCTTACTGATTTTCTCGTACAGATCGCCTGAGAGATCCTTCAGACCCTTCAGCTGCTCCAGCGCGGCGCGCATCAGCGCCTGGCGTTTCTCATCGTAACGCTTCAGGCGAATCAACGGCTCAATCAGTCGCGATGCGACCTGCGGGTTGCGCTGGTTAAGCTCGGTCAGCATCTCCACCAGGAACTGGTAGCCGCTGCCGTCTTCCGCATGGAACGCCGCCGGGTTGCTGCTGGCGAAAGCGCCGATGAGCGACCGCACGCGGTTCGGGTTGCTCATGCTGAACGAACGATGGTTCAGCAGACCGCGTACCGTTTCGACCACATTGGCCGCCGGGCTGGTGGACTGCAGGATAAACCACTTGTCCATCACCAGGCCGTCCTGATGCCATTTGTCGTCATACTCCTGCATCAGCGCATCGCGGCACGGCAGCTCAGCGGCAACCGCCGCCGACAGCGCGGCCAGCGCGTCGGTCATGTTATCCGCCTGGTGATACTGCGCCGCCACCAGCTTATCGCCCAGCGTCGGTTCTGCGAATGCCAGATAGCGCAGGCAGGTATTGCGCAGGGCGCGCTTACCGATATCGGCATGCTCCACCCGGTAGCTGTCGAGCTTATTGGCGTTATATACCGCGAGGAATTCGTCCGCCAGCTCGTTCGCCAGGGTGCGGGTGAGCGCCTCGCGCACAGTGGCGATGGCGATAGGATCGATAATGGCGAACATCTCGGCGATTTCGTTGGCCGACGGCAGGGTTAAGATCTCGGCGGCCAGCGCCGGGTCAATCTTCTCGTCGAGCAGAATCGCGCGGAAGGCGTCCGCCACGTGCACCGGCAGCGACAGCGGCTGTCCCTGCTGATGACGGTTAACGTTCAGCTTGATGTAGGTCGCCAGCAGACTCTGCGCCGCATCCCAGCGCGAGAAATCATTCCGCGCATGGCGCATCAGGAAGGTGAGCTGCTGATCGCTCCACTTGTATTCCAGTTTCACCGGTGCTGAAAACTCGCACAGCAGGGCCGGTACCGGCTGGAAATAGACATTATCAAAGACGAAGGTCTGCTCAGCCTGAGTCACATTAAGCACCGGGTGCAGCGGATGGCCGCCCTTCTGCAGGGGGATAACCTTACCTTCGTTATCGTACAGCTCGATGGCAAACGGAATATGCAGCGGTTGTTTCTCAGCCTGCTCGGCGGTCGGCGGCGTGCGCTGGCTGATGGTGAGCGTATACTGCTCGGTTTCCGGGTTATAGTCGTCATGGACGGTGACGATCGGCGTACCGGACTGGCTGTACCAGCGGCGGAAGTGCGACAGATCGACGTTCGAGGCATCTTCCATCGCCTGGACGAAATCGTCGCAGGTGGCGGCGCTGCCGTCATGACGTTCAAAATAGAGCTGCATCCCTTTCTGGAAGTTTTCTTCACCCAGCAGAGTGTGCAGCATGCGGATCACTTCGGCGCCCTTTTCGTAGACCGTCAGGGTGTAGAAGTTGTTCATCTCGATAACCATATCCGGGCGGATCGGGTGCGCCATCGGGCTGGCGTCTTCGGCAAACTGCAGCCCGCGCATAGTGCGCACGTTGTTGATGCGGTTCACCGCCCGCGAGCCGAGGTCGGAGCTGAACTCCTGATCGCGGAACACGGTCAGCCCCTCTTTCAGGCTTAGCTGGAACCAGTCGCGGCAGGTAACGCGGTTGCCGGTCCAGTTATGGAAATACTCATGACCAATTACCCGCTCAATATCAAGGTAGTCTTTATCGGTGGCGGTATCGGTCCGCGCCAGGACATATTTGGAGTTAAAGACGTTGAGTCCTTTGTTCTCCATGGCACCCATATTAAAGAAGTCGACGGCGACAATCATATAGATGTCGAGGTCATACTCGAGGCCAAAGCGCTCCTCATCCCATTTCATGGAGTTTTTCAGCGACGTCATCGCCCACGGCGCGCGGTCGAGATTGCCGCGATCGACGTACAGCTCCAGCGCCACTTCACGCCCGGAGCGGGTGGTAAAAGTGTCGCGCAGGACGTCGAAATCACCGGCCACCAGCGCAAACAGGTAGCACGGTTTCGGGAATGGATCCTGCCACTGTACCCAGTGACGACCGTTCTCCAGTTCCCCTTCCGCCATACGGTTGCCGTTGGAGAGCAGGAACGGATATTTGGCTTTATCGGCGATAATTTTGGTGGTAAAGCGCGCCAGCACGTCCGGACGGTCCAGATACCAGGTGATGTGGCGGAAACCTTCCGCTTCACACTGGGTGCACAGCGCTTCGCCTGACTGATACAGGCCTTCCAGCGCGGTGTTCGCCGCCGGGCTGATCTCATTGACGATGGTCAGGGTGAAATGCTCCGGCAGGCCGCCGATCACCAGCTGATTGTTTTCTTCTTTATAGTCGCTCCACGGCTGTCCGTTCACCTGCAGCGAAATCAGAGTCAGATCTTCGCCGTCCAGGCGCAATGGCACATCAGACGCTGCCGCGTGGCGGGAGACCTTGCTCTCGGCCGTAACAACGGTTTTTGCGGCATCCAGGTCAAAGGTCAAATCGATATCGCTAATCAGATACTCCGGCGCACGATAGTCGTGGCGGTATTTGGCTTGGGGCTGTTGTGTCATAAAAAACCTTTCGCATCTTCGGTAAAGTGTCGTCCCAGTCTATTCCCGTTGTGTCAATCGCGCTATGCAGAATCTTCATCTTTTCAACGTGAAACACGGAAATCGCTACATTTTGTTAACACTCGCGGCACGAAATGCCCTCGACCCGACGCAAAGCTTGTGGTGTGATCCATGTTCAATATATTAAACTAGGCCTCGCAAATGACCGTCAGCGTCGCCATTGCTCGCCATCGCGGGACAGAGCCGGGTAATAAAGGTATACTCCGCCTCCTTTTTCCGCGTTGGTTTCGATGGAACGCTCCAGTGAGAGGATGCTACTGCGCACCATGACACAATTCACTTCTCCTGTACTGCACTCGCTGCTTGATACGGATGCCTACAAGCTGCACATGCAGCAGGCTGTCTTCCACCGCTACGGCGATGTACATGTGGCGGCGGAGTTTCGCTGCCGCGGAGACGACCTGCTCGGCATCTATGCCGACGCGATCCGCGAGCAGGTGGAGTCCATGCGCGACCTGAGGCTGCGGGATGATGAATATCGCTGGCTGTCCACCCTTCCTTTTTTTCGCCAGGATTACCTCGACTGGCTGCGCGATTTTCGCTATGACCCACGCCAGGTCACGGTCACCAATGACAACGGCAAGCTGAACATTCGCCTTACCGGCCCATGGCGGGAAGCCATCATGTGGGAAGTCCCGCTGCTGGCGGTGATAAGCGAGCTGGTCCATCGCTACCGTTCACCCGAGACGGGCGTGGAACAAGCGCTAAACGCGCTGGAACATAAGCTAGGCGACTTCGCCACCATGACCGCTGGCCTCGACATGAGCGCCTTCCGCCTGATGGATTTCGGCACCCGCCGTCGTTTTTCACGCGAGGTGCAGGAAGCTATTGTGCAACGCCTGCAGCAGGAGCCATGGTTTGTTGGCACCAGCAACTACGATCTGGCGCGCCGTCTCAACTTAACCCCGATGGGCACCCAAGCCCATGAGTGGTTCCAGGCTCATCAGCAGATCAGCCCGAACCTGGCCAGCAGCCAGCGGGCGGCCCTCGCCGCCTGGCTGGAAGAGTATCCTGACCAACTGGGCATCGCGCTGACCGACTGCATCACCATGGATGCGTTCCTGCGCGATTTCGGTCCGGAGTTCGCCACCCGCTATCAGGGTTTGCGCCACGACTCCGGCGACCCGCTGGAATGGGGTGAAAAAGCCATCGCCCATTATCAGAAGCTGGGCATCGATCCGCTGAGCAAAGTGCTGGTCTTCTCCGATAATCTCGATCTGGCCAAAGCCGTCGACCTGTATCGCCACTTCGCCTCGCGGGTGAAGCTGAGCTTTGGGATCGGCACCCGTTTAACCTGCGATCTGCCGCAGGTTAAACCGCTCAATATCGTGATTAAGCTGGTGGAATGTAACGGCAAGCCGGTGGCGAAACTCTCCGACAGCCCGGGGAAAACCATCTGCCACGATAAGGCCTTCGTCCGCGCCCTGCGCGAAGCGTTCGACCTGCCGCCGATTAAAAAAGCGAGCTAATTTTCTTAAGGAGCCTTTCAGGCTCCTTTTTCTTTATTATTTATTGCCGAATTATCCGCTTATGATGCGAAATCTACTTGTCTGATGGAAGATGACAGGTAACATAGATATCCCCCCGCTGTAGGGGGAAGAGACTTTTTTATTGGACTATATAGAGAGATTATTATGAGCGTTGTGCCTGTAGCCGACGTACTCCAGGGCCGCGTTGCCGTTGACAGCGAAGTCACGGTCCGCGGATGGGTGCGTACCCGCCGAGATTCAAAAGCTGGCTTTTCATTCCTCGCCGTCTATGACGGTTCCTGCTTTGATCCTGTACAGGCCGTTATTAATAATTCTCTGCCCAATTACAATCAGGAAGTGCTGCGTCTGACCACCGGTTGCTCGGTGATTGTCACCGGTAAAGTCGTGGCTTCCCAGGGCCAGGGTCAGAGCTTTGAGATCCAGGCGACCAACGTGGAAGTGACCGGCTGGGTGGAAGACCCGGACACTTATCCGATGGCGGCCAAGCGCCACAGCATCGAGTATCTGCGTGAAGTGGCCCACCTGCGTCCGCGCACCAACCTGATCGGCGCGGTTGCCCGCGTGCGTCACACCCTGGCGCAGGCGCTGCATCGCTTCTTTGATGAGCAGGGCTTCTTCTGGGTCTCCACCCCGCTGATCACCGCCTCCGATACCGAAGGCGCTGGCGAAATGTTCCGCGTGTCGACGCTGGATCTGGAAAACCTGCCGCGTAACGATCAGGGCAAAGTCGATTTCGACAAAGACTTCTTCGGTAAAGAGTCGTTCCTGACCGTTTCCGGCCAGCTGAATGGCGAGACCTATGCCTGCGCGCTGTCGAAGATTTACACCTTCGGCCCGACCTTCCGCGCGGAAAACTCCAACACCAGCCGCCACCTGGCGGAGTTCTGGATGCTGGAGCCGGAAGTGGCCTTCGCCAATCTGAACGATGTTGCCGGCCTGGCGGAAGCGATGCTCAAGTACGTCTTTAAAGCGGTACTGGAAGAGCGCGCGGACGACATGCAGTTCTTCGCCGAGCGCGTTGATAAAGACGCTATCGACCGTCTGCAGCGCTTTATCACCGCTGATTTTGCGCAGGTGGATTATACCGACGCCGTCACCATTCTGGAAAACTGCGGCAAGCAATTCGAGAACCCGGTGTACTGGGGCGTGGATCTCTCCTCCGAGCACGAACGTTACCTGGCTGAAGAACACTTCAAAGCGCCGGTGGTGGTGAAAAACTACCCGAAAGATATTAAGGCGTTCTACATGCGCCTTAACGAAGACGGTAAAACCGTCGCGGCAATGGACGTCCTGGCGCCGGGTATTGGCGAGATCATCGGTGGTTCCCAACGTGAAGAGCGCCTCGACGTGCTTGACGCGCGTATGGCCGAGATGGGCCTGAATAAAGAAGACTACTGGTGGTATCGCGATCTGCGCCGCTATGGCACCGTTCCACACTCCGGCTTTGGCCTGGGCTTCGAGCGTCTGATCGCCTACGTGACCGGCGTGCAGAACGTCCGCGATGTCATTCCGTTCCCGCGGACCCCGCGCAACGCGACATTCTAAATTTTTCTGACATAAACCTGAAAGGCCAGCGCAAGCTGGCCTTTTTTTATGTCAATTACTGTTATCAAAATTCAACAAACTTAAACATCAAGGCCTCGAATTCACATTTATGTTACGCACTGTTTCGGTGCATCCTGGTGATACAGATCGCACTTTTTGTTCATAACAGAGCAAAACCCCTGATTAATTTGCTCATTTTTTAACCATGCGCCGCACATCTTGCCAAGACAAAGGCTGAATAAAAAGAAGGCGAATTCAACACATAAAATGAGCAAATTTACCTTTATCCAAATTAATCATAAATATTTCATATAGATAGATATGGAAGGGGGATTTACCTCACCATGTGGAACGGAATTTTGATTAAGTTCACAAAGTTCCCAGAAATACATATTTAGTTACATGTTTTTTCGTTTTGTTACTCATATGAGATATTAGTAGCATTTTCCGGCTAGCGAAACGTTGTCGCGGATGGAAAGATGCCTTCAGACACCAAACTCTCATCAATGGTTCTGTAAGTTTTTATTGACAGAACTTATTGACGGCAGTGGCACGTGTTCATATAAAAAATATTAATGAGGGTAATAAATAATGATGAAGCGCAATATTCTGGCAGTGGTGATCCCTGCCCTGCTGGTAGCCGGTGCAGCTAACGCTGCAGAAATCTATAACAAAAACGGCAACAAACTGGACTTCTACGGAAAAATGGTCGGCGAGCACGTCTGGACCACCAATGGCAAGACCAGCAGCGACGATACCACCTACGCCCGTATCGGCCTGAAAGGCGAAACTCAGATCAACGATCAGCTGACCGGCTACGGTCAGTGGGAATACAACATGGACGCCTCCAATGTTGAAGGTTCCCAGCCGACCAAAACCCGTCTGGCGTTCGCAGGTCTGAAAGCGGGCGAGTATGGTTCATTCGACTACGGCCGTAACTACGGCGCAATCTACGACGTCGAAGCAGCAACCGATATGCTGGTTGAATGGGGCGGCGACGGCTGGAACTACACCGACAACTACATGACCGGCCGTACCAACGGCGTGGCAACCTACCGTAACTCTGACTTCTTCGGTCTGGTTGACGGCCTGAGCTTCGCGCTGCAGTACCAGGGTAAAAACGACCACGACCGTTCGATTCACAAGCAGAATGGCGACGGCTTCAGCACCGCGGCGACCTACGCGTTCGACAACGGTATTGCGCTGTCTGCTGGCTACTCCGGTTCCAACCGTAGCGTAGATCAGAAAGCTGACGGCAATGGCGACAAAGCCGAAGCCTGGGCAACCTCTGCAAAATATGACGCCAACAACGTTTACGCGGCCGTCATGTACTCCCAGACTTACAACATGACCCCGGAAAACCAGGGTAACTACTTCGCTGGCAAAACCCAGAACTTCGAAGCCGTTGTACAGTATCAGTTCGACTTCGGCCTGCGTCCGTCCATCGGCTACGTACAGACCAAAGGCAAAGACCTGCAGGCGCGCGGCGGCTTCTCCGGCGGCGATGCGGATCTGGTTAAATACGTCGAAGTGGGTACCTGGTACTACTTCAACAAGAACATGAACGTCTATGCGGCGTACAAGTTCAACCAACTGGACGACAACGCTTATACGCGTGAAGCTGGCGTAGCGACCGACGACCAGGCGGCCGTGGGTATCGTTTACCAGTTCTAATTTGCAGTACACCCCTTCGTGATATGCCTTCAGAGCAGGACTTCGGTCCTGCTTTTCTCTATTCGTGAGGCAAAGATCGTATCTTTCGAAAACCTTCGCGCTTTTTGTCGCAAACGGTTGGCAATTCGTTGTTCTCCCGTTAACCTGATAGCGGATTTCCCTTCAGTAATCACAATGGAACCTCGTCATGTTTGAGAACATTACCGCCGCCCCAGCCGACCCGATTTTAGGTCTGGCCGATCTGTTTCGTGCCGATGACCGCCCTGAAAAGATTAACCTCGGAATTGGTGTTTACAAGGATGAAACTGGTAAAACCCCCGTTCTGACCAGCGTCAAAAAAGCAGAGCAGTACCTGCTGGAAAATGAAACGACTAAAAACTATCTGGGCATCGATGGTATTCCTGAATTTGGTCGCTGCACCCAGGAGCTGCTGTTCGGTAAAGGCAATGCGATTATCGCCGATAAACGCGCCCGCACCGCGCAGACCCCGGGCGGTACCGGTGCACTGCGCGTCGCCGCAGACTTCCTCGCCAAAAACACCGACGTGAAACGCGTGTGGGTAAGCAACCCGAGCTGGCCAAACCATAAGAGTGTGTTTACCTCCGCCGGGCTGGAAGTGCGTGAATATGCCTACTACGACGCTGCTAACCACGCGCTGGACTTTGATGGTCTGCTGGCCAGCCTGAACGAAGCCCAGGCGGGCGACGTGGTACTGTTCCACGGCTGCTGCCACAACCCGACCGGTATCGATCCCACGCTCGATCAGTGGCAGACGCTGGCGCAGCTGTCGGCCGAGAAAGGCTGGCTGCCGCTGTTCGATTTCGCCTATCAGGGCTTCGCCCGCGGCCTGGAAGAAGATGCTGAAGGGTTGCGCGCCTTTGCTGCTCTGCATAAAGAGCTGCTGGTCGCCAGCTCCTACTCGAAAAACTTTGGCCTGTACAACGAGCGCGTCGGCGCCTGCACTCTGGTCGCCGCCGATCAGGAGACTGTAGACCGCGCATTCAGCCAGATGAAGTCGGTGATCCGCGCTAACTACTCCAACCCGCCTGCGCACGGCGCGTCCGTGGTGGCGACCATTCTGAGCAACGATGCGCTGCGGGCGATCTGGGAGCAGGAGCTGACCGATATGCGCCAGCGCATTCAGCGCATGCGACTGCTGTTCGTCAATACCCTGCAGGAAAAAGGCGCGAGCCGCGACTTCAGCTTTATCAGCAAACAGAACGGTATGTTCTCGTTCAGCGGCCTGACGAAAGAGCAGGTGCTGCGTCTGCGTGAAGAGTTCGCCATCTATGCGGTCGCGTCCGGCCGTATCAACGTGGCCGGCATGACGCCTGACAACATGGCGCCGCTGTGCGAAGCCATCGTCGCCGTGCTGTAAGCAATATTATTCGATATCAAGAAAGAGGCCGCGAATGCGGCCTTTTTTATGTTCGCGTCAGGTGGGTTACCAGACCGGCATCTCATCCTGCAGGAACGGGTTGTTGCGGCGTTCCTCACCCAGCGTCGACAGCGGACCATGGCCGGGAATAAAGGTCACGTCATCGCCCAACGGCAACAGCTTATCCTTAATGGCCGCGATCAGCTGCCCATGGTCGCCGCGTGGAAAATCACTGCGCCCCACCCCGCCTTTGAAAATCACATCCCCGGAAATAAGCAGTCGGGAAGCGTCATCAAAGAAGACCACATGACCCGGCGTATGGCCTGGGCAGTGCAGCACCCGCAGCGCCACATTCCCTACATTAACCACATCGCCTTCATTGAGCCAGCGATCCGGACGCAGCGGCTGGCAATCCTCCAGGCCGAACATCCGGCTTTGCGCCGGTAAACCTTCCAGCCAGAACTCATCTTCTTTTTCCGGACCAATAACCGGCACGCCATAATGCTCCGCCAGTTCCGCAGCGGCGCCGACGTGATCGAGGTGGCCATGCGTCAGCAGAATCTGCATCAGCGTGACGCCAGCCTCCGTCACCACCGCTTTGATACGTTCAGCATCGCCGCCAGGATCGACCAGCGCCGCCAGCCGGGTTTGTTCGCACCAGATAAGAGAACAGTTCTGCGCGAACGCGGTAACCGGAATAATACGATAGTTCATGACGCTCCTTTCGTTACCAGTGCCTTACGGGACCGGTATCAATATGCACAAAGTTACTACGTGGGTAATATCCTACACCACCTGCGCGCATAGATAACGCCGCTTTGCGAATATTGCTTAACGAAATACCTTCAATATGGAAATCCATTGCCTGCCCCTTGGTGTGATAGCTGTGTTTTGCTACACCACGGCTTCGTGCGCGAAGCTCATCATTGGTATCGAGGGAACGATAGCCAGAGATAAGCTGGACAGGTTTGTTGGTGCCAAGTAGTCCCTGCAACCGATAAAGATGATCGAACAGATTTGGATCGATGGACTTAATTTTATTCGCGCGGTAATCACGGAAAAAATGGTTAAGTCTTGCTAATTCATCCTGAATATAGCCTCTGCCATCGAAAAACTCCGCCTTGAGTGATTCACCAGTATGCAGGTTATTCAGCGTCAAAATACGCGGACGGGGGGTCGAGAGGGTGGCAAATGCCGGCGCAGGGAGAATGGCGGCAGCACCCAGCGCAGCACCACCCAACGCCAGCAATCTGCGGCGATTAGCGTCAAATTTGTCCATGATAATCAGGTCTACAGTCAATGAATCGTTATATACTTTTTCCGCCTTGCGCGATGCAGAACCTCAGCACGCCATCGCTCGCCACAGCCTTGATGCAGCCCGGCAAAAGAGAGCGTTCGCGCTGACCGCGCTACGCATTGAGCGGAATGATATGTATATGCACTTCTGGCGCACGAAAGGCACCTTACCGGGCATTATTGCCAACGTCAAGGCAGCCTCACCCCAGGAAAATCGGGCGCTGCAGAGGAGCAGCGCCCTTTTTTACCCAGTGCTAGGACAACAAAATCCATTGAACTACTTCATTTACCTGATTAATTGTTCAGCTTTCGTCAGAATTTGTGCGCTGGATCGCGCAGTGATATCGTAATTGTAAATATCTGTTCGATATTGTGTACGTCCATCAGCGTCCACAAACGCCGTTAAGTAATATAAATTCACCGGTATATTTTGCCGAATATTGACATAGCGCGTGTCCCCTTGCTTCAGGGCATCAGAAATACGCGAGTCATTCCAGCCCGCATCCTGCAGCAGCATATTGGCCAGCTCCGAAGCCTTATTCACCCTCACACAGCCGGAACTGAGCGCACGAACATCCTTCTGGAACAGATTATGGTTCGGCGTATCGTGCAGGTAGATGGCATCGGAGCTCGGCATATTGAACTTGTAGCGTCCGAGCGAGTTACGCGCCCCGGGCGCCTGCTGGAAGCGGAACGGTAAGTTGTTCTCGGTGATGGTCGACCAGTCAACCCGATAAGGATCGATGGTCTCTTTACTGTTCCAGCCGCGCATCACGGTGTAGCCATGCTGCTCCAGATAGCCTGGATTGTTACGCACCTTCGGCAGGATATCTTTGCGCGCCAGGGTTGGCGGCACGTTCCACGGCGGATTGACCACCACGTTATTCAGCGCGCTGCTCATCATTGGCGTTTTGCGGTCCGGACGCCCCACAATCACCCGCGAGGCCAGCACCTGGCTGCCGTCCTGGTAATAGACCAGCGAGAACGCCGGAATATTGACCATAATGCCGGTGGATAGTTTGCCCGGCAGTAAGCGTAAACGCTGAATGTTCAGGGCCAGCACCCCTGCGCGCTGCGCGGAAGAGACGTTGAGCCAGTCGCGAGTCGACTGGCCGATGACGCCATCCGCCCCCAGCCCCTGCATCGCCTGGAAGCGCTTAACCCCCTCCACCAGCTGGCGATCGTACACGCCGCGCGCCGCGGGTTTGCTCTTTTTCTTCGCCGACGGGCTCACCACATCGCCAGGCAGAACGATATTGGCGGTATTGTCCAGCATCCCGGTACGCTGGAGGATCTCGCGCAGGGCACCGATATCATTGCTCCATTCGCCGGGGCGCAGCGAGCCGCTGCCGGTCATCTGCGGCCACGGGCGAGAATCAGCCACCAGCGCAAGCAGCGACTGATGCATGGCTTCATACTGCGGATGATGCGGCGCCAGGCCGGCGATAAACGCCGGCAGGGAGCCATTGTCCAGCGCCAGCTGCCACTGGTTAATCACCGACAGCGGCGGGGTCGCCATCTTGTACGGCGTAGAACTGTACAACCAGCGGGTCCCCTGGGTGGGGATGCCGCTGATAAAGTGCAGATAGCCCATCATGGCGTCCGACAGCACCACATCGCGCGCCATGCCGCTGACGGCGGGATCGGTCAGCAGACTGACCCAGGTGGTAAACTGCGGCTGAAAACCGGCGATGGCGATCTCCGCCAGCTGCTGCTGGAACGCCTGCACCGCCTCGCGGTTTTCCCACATCGGTTTCATATCCCTGGCGGCGTACAGCGACACCAGCGGATTCATAAAGACGGGTTTATACCCTGCCGGCAACAGCGCCTCGATCTGGGCGCGACTGTTTGCCGCCGTCGCCATCGACAGCGGCTGCTCACCGGCCAGCTTCGCGACCGCCGGCGATTGCCCATCGCTTTGCGCCAGCGCGACAGAGACCTCAGCGGGCGTCGCGGAACTGTCGCCGGGTACGACTTCAGGCTCTTCGGCCTGGACATTGAACAGCGGAGCAAATGCCAGTGCCAGGCTCAGGCTGAGCGCTGACAATGGACGACCATACCGTTTCTTTAGCAACATCCCTTGCCCCCTGTTGTCACACATTGCAGCCCACAAAATTGGGGCTCTTTTTCAGTATATAAAGACGAAAAGGCTTTTGCCTTACCTAATGTAAAGAAGTTTAAAGATTATACCACCCTGGCATGCCGGGCTGGATAGAAAAAAAGGGCAACTTAACGTTGCCCTCTTCACCGCTTAGCCGCCAGAATGTTGCCGCAGCCTCAGGAGGCGTCGGCCGTTCCCGGCAGCGCTTCCGGCAGCGGCGCGGCAAACCCGCGCAGCCCCACCACGTGGACATGTTCGTGATTATTGAACACTTTACGCACCAGTTTATAGGTGGTGCCTTTCTCCGGACTGATGTTCTCCGGCGCCGCGATAATCAGCTGCATCTCCAGACGTTCGCACAGCTCGAACAGCGTGGCGATGGAGCGGGCATCGAGACGCGCCGCTTCATCGAGGAACAGCAGACGGCAAGGCGAGATATCCTTGCCGCGCAGCCGGCGGGATTCATCTTCCCAGCTCTGGACGACCATCACCAGAATCGACATCCCGGTACCGATCGCTTCCCCGGTGGACAGCGCGCCGGACTCCGCGCGCAGCCAGCCGTCGGAGCCGCGGTTAACTTCCACTTCCATCTCCAGATAGTTGCGGTAGTCGAGCAGCTCTTCACCGATGGTTTGCGGCGTGCGCTGCCCCATGTCGATCTGCGGATTCAGGCGCTGATAGAGCTTAGCCAGCGCTTCCGAGAAGGTCAGGCGGTTGCTGTTGAAGAGATCCTGATGCTGTTCATGCTGCTCGGAGAGCACATCGAGCAGCATCGAATGGGTCTCACGCACATTGACGTTCAGACGCACGCTGTTGACCTGGCCGAAGGAGACGCTCTGCAATCCCTGATTGAGCATCCGGATACGATTCTGCTCGCGCTGAATGGTTTTGCGAATAATGTTGGCCACGCTGCGGGAGCTGATGGCCAGCTTCTGTTCGCGGTTTGTTAGCTCTTCGGTCAGGCGGCTGAGCTCAATCTCCATCTGCTCGATCGCTTCCACCGGATCATCGGTGCGGATAATATCCTGGCGGATACGCTCGCGCAGATGCTGGTAGACGGCAACGAAGAACTGAATTTTGCGCTCCGGACGCTTCGGATCTTCCGAGATACGCAGCACGTCGCGCAGATGTTCGTTATCAGCGACCGCCAGACGCAGCGCACCGAGCGCCTTATCCGACATGGAGCGCAGCTCGTCGGCGGAAAGATAGGCCAGCTCGCGACGGTGCAGACGACGCTCGACGCCGTTGTCTTTCACCAGGCGCATCACCGCGCACCAGCCCGCCTTGGCGGTCACCACCTGCTCGCGCATTTCGCAATAATCGCGCTCTAACTTGCGCAGTTTGCGGGTCAGGTTGTCCATTTCCGCTTCGCAGAAGGTCAACGCTTTCTCCAGCTGATTGCGACGGGAGCGGTTATTGCTCAGTTGCATGTGCAGCTCATCGCGACGCGCACGGGCCCGCTCTTCCGCGCCGGCATCGGCGCGCACGCCAATGTCCTGCAGCTCTTTATACAGATCGTTAAGCAGCTCTTTCTTGGTGTCATACGAGCTCTTCAGCGAGGCCAGCACCTGATTGTACTGGCTAAGCTGCGCCGCATGGGCACGCATCGCGTCGCGCGCGCGGCTGCGTTCGGTTTCCGCCTGCTCCAGACGCTGGCGCAGCTTCTCGTTGAGATCGCTGTTGCCACTGAGCATTTCCGCCGAATCAGAGTAGCTGAAGTGGGCCCGGCGCTGGACGACCTCCGCCAGGGCAAAAGCCTGCTGGCGCGCATCGCGCTGGGTCTGCTGCGCATAGGCGTAATCTTCTTTCAGCTGCTCAAACTGCTCCGGATCGCTCTGCAGCACCGAAACAATAGGCTCCAGCTTCGCCAGCTGATTGCCGTGCTGCTGAATAAAGCGCGCGGCCTCCTGCGCTTCATCCAGACGTTCCTGGATCTCGTCCACGCGGTCGGCCAGCGTATCATCCGCCAGCAGATTCAGGCGCGGCAGCAGGCGGTTAAGCGCCGACACGCCCTCTTTCGCCTGCTCATACTGCACGCGGTTCTGTTGGTTATCGCTTTCATGGGCGCTCAGCGCGCGCTCCAGCTCGCCGCGGCGGCTGTTGAGTTTGCGGATCTCTTCTTCCGGATCGTCCTCGAAGGCCACCGCCAGATGGCTGCCGATGAAGCGGCTAAAAGCCTGATGCAAACGCTGCGTTTTCTGCACGTCAAACGACAGGGTCGCAAAACGCTCGGACAGCGATTCACGCTCGGCATGCAGGGTTTCAATGCGGTTTTCACGCGCGGCGCGGCCAAACAGCGGCAGCGACGGGAAGCGCGAATAACGCCACTGGCGGTCGGCAATCTTCACCACCACCGCTTTTTCCAGCTCGTCCACGCTGAATACGCTATCGTCAAAGGACTGCGGATCGCCTTCGATCAGATAGAGATCTTCGGGACAATCTTCCAGCCCTTCAAGCTGCTCGGCAACCTGCGACAGATCCGGCACCACGATGGCATGGCGCGACGGACCGTACAGCGCGGAGAAGTACGGCGCATCGTCAAGGCTAACATCATCGTAGATCTCGGACAGCAGAACGCCGCCGAACCGTTCCGCCAGCGCGTTGAGGCGCGGATCCTCCGAACCGCCCGGCTGGCTGAGACGCTCGATTTCTTCGTCGATGGCGCGCTTGCGGGCGCCGACCTCGTCACGTTCAACGATAGCTTCGCGCTCGCGCTCCAGCAGCTGCTGCAGGTATTCGGTAACCTCCTGGCCGGATTCAAACTGCTCGCCGCTCTGCTCGCACAGCTGGTTAAGGCTGTTCTGCGCCGCCAGCCAGACTGGCGCCCGGCGCATCAGCGTCTGAGTGCGCGACTGCAGCTGCTCCAGCTCCTGGCGCAGGGTCATGCGCTGTTCCTGAGCGTTAGAAACGCTGTCGGCCAGCGAAGCGATGCGCGCTTCCAGCTCCTGATGCAGCGTTTCCAGATCGTCGATATCGTAGCGTTTGCCCTGGCGTTTGCAGAACTCAGCCAGCTGGCGCTCGGCGTCCTGCTGCTCGCGCAGGCGCTGCTCCAGCTCGTTGAGGCGGCTGCGCAGCCCCTGCGCCTGCTCGGCCTGGTGGCGCTGGTTCACGCCGTCGCGCAGCAATTCGCGCGCTACGTCCCAGGCTTCATTGCGCGCCAGCGGGCCGTTAATCGCCGCCACCAGCTGGTAGGCCTGTTCAAACTGGCTGTGCGCGGTTTGCGCCACGCTCATTTTCTGTTCCAGCGACAGCATTTTCTCCGTCGCTTCCTGCTCTTTCGCCTGGAAGGTTTCCAGCCACTCGTCGGCGCTCTCCGGCGTCAGGTCCGGCAGATGGCACAGCGCCTTCGCGCGCTCCAGCGCCTGCAGCGCCTGGTGATACTGAATGGCTCGGGTCTGCTGCACGTCAAGCGCCTGCTGATAGTCGGCGAGCTGGTTTTTCAGCTCATCCACTTCCAGCTCGGCGGCCTCGGCGCGGGCTTCGTTCTCTTCCTGGCGATCGATGGCTTCCGCCACCACTTCGTTCTGCTCTTCCAGACGGATCTGCAGCTCGTCAAGATCCGCTTCGTAGCGCTCGATTTTTTCCTGCTGACGCAGCGCGGTCTGCACCAGGTTCAGGTGATCGCTGGCGGCCTGGTAATCCGCTTCCAGATCGCCTTCTGCGCCGTTATGCTCCTGCAGCTCGCGCGCCATGTCGACGTGCTTATACTGCTCAGCCGCCAGTTGCGAACGCGAGGTAAAGAGATCGCGACGATACTCCAGCGCCTTATCAAGATGAATACGCCGCTCGTTGGCGTGACGCATATAGTCCGCCGCCACGTAGTTGGTGGCTTCGCTAATCAGATGTTTGAACAGATCGCGATCGGACTGGGTGACGCGGATCGCCTCGAGAGTCATGCGGTTTTCCCGCAGCGCCGCTTCCATATCCTGGAATGCCTTACGCACGCCGCTGTTTTCCGGCAACAGGTAGTCGCGCAGCGAGCGGGTAATGGTGCTGGAGATCCCGCCGTATAGCGAGGCCTCGATCAGGCGATAATATTTACTTCGATCGGAGGCGGAACGCAGACGGCGCGCCACCACGCCCAGATCGAACATCAGCGAATGATACTCGGTGATCGAGTTGAACTGCTTAAACTGGACCCCTTCCATCGCCTCGAGCTTGTCTTTCAGCTCATTGAGACTGACTACGCGCGCCTGGCGATCGTTCAGCGTTTCGGTTAGCAGCTGGGTCGGCAGGATAGAGGTGGGCAGCCCCTGAATGGCGAAAGGCTTGATATCGACTTTGCGATCGCGCCCGGCAACCTGCTGCAGGCGCACGCCGACTACCACGCGCTGATGGCGGGAGTTGATAACGTCGAGCACTGAGTAACAGACGCCGGCACGCAGCTTACCGTGCAGGCCTTTATCGCGTGAGCCGCTGGTGGCCCCCGCTTCGGTGGTGTTACGGAAGTGCAGCAGGGTTAAATCGGGGATCAGCGCCGTGACGAAGGCCGCCATGGTCGTCGACTTACCGGCGCCGTTCCCCCCGGAGAGGGTGGTGACCAGTTCATCAAGATCAAAGGTCCGGGCAAAGAAGCCGTTCCAGTTAACCAGCGTCAGCGAGCGAAACTTACCGCGTTCAATCATTACTCTTCCTCCCCGCTATCCGGCTGGTTCTCTTCATTCTCATCATTGAGCTGCAGGTGATTTTCCAGGGCCATCGCTTCCCCGTCGCGGATCAGGCGGCGCTGCGCCTCGCGCGGGTCGTCGCCGGCGCGTACATCGGCGCCAAAGCGGAATACCGATTCGGTAATGCGGAACTTACTGCTGTCGTGGCCCATAAACCACACCATCCCCAGACGGCGCAGGCGGTTTAGCGACGCGCGCATTTTTTCCTGCAGCTTCTGACGGTCCAGATCCGAACCGGTGGAACGGTTGTTGACCAGCTTCAGCAGCCTGGATTCATCCGCCAGGGTCAGCAGCTCGTCATACAGCTCCTGCTGGGTGAAAATTCCTTCGTTTGCCAGGCGCTCCGGGCTGAGATAGAGATAGCAAAGAATTTTGCCCACCATCATATCCAGTTCGGACAGCACCGAGCGTGAAATCAGGGTTGTGGAACGCGGGCGCAGGTAGAAAAACCCCTCCGGCGCGCGGATCAGCTCGACGTTATAGCGAGCGTAAAACTCTTCCAGATAATCCTGGAAGTCCATCAAAAATGCGTGATTATCCAGCTCGTCGAGGCCGATATGTCGGCCCGCGCGCAAGGCGCTGTCCAGCGCCGGAAATAACGGATTGGCCAACGCCTGCGCCAACTTAACCGGCATCACTTGTTCAATATTTGTCAATGACATGCGCCTGTACCTTGGCTCCGTAATCATTAATCGGCTGCCATTTGGCTGGCAGTCCGGTGAAATCTGCCTGGGCGACGCCCAGCTGTACCGCCTGATCCACGACGATCCGCGCCACGTCGAAGTGACGCCCGCGCGGATACTGCGCCAGGAACTCCCGCGCCACCAGGCCGAGATCCAGCGGTATTCCTTTCTCTTTATAGACCGCCAGCTGCGCTTCGATCAGCGCCGCCAGCTGCTCGCGAATTTCGTTAAACTCTTCAAATTCGAGGTCCGCCGGCAGCTCGCCGGTGACCTCTTCATCGCGCAGGGCCATCTCCTCGTCGCGCATATCCAGCAGACGGTCGGCGTTGGCGTAAGTCAGCGCCCACGGCTCATCAAAATAGGTCTGTACCGACTGGCGCAGACGCTGGGCGAAGACGCGGTTCTTATCCATATCGATAGCGGTACGGATAAACTTGTGCACGTGGCGGTCATAGCCGATCCACAGGTCAATCGCCTGTTGGCCCCAGCTGACGATGCGGTCCAGCTTGCTTTGCAGGTCGAACACCAGCCGGTCGACAAAATGGAGATCGTCGCGCGCCATGGTCGAATCCTGAATGCGCAGCAGATTCGCCTGCAGCTTATCCCCCGCCGCATCCAGCGTATCCTGCAGTTCACGCAGGGTGCCGGAGGTTTCCGACAGCAACAGTTCACAGCTGGAAATCGCCGCGCGCCAGTCTTTGTTCAACAGCTGCGCGATATCGTCTTTCACCAGCTGCTGCTGCTCATCCATGATGCGCTGCGTCAGGTCGATGCTGTCGAAAATTTCCGCTACCGAATACTTCAGCGGGGCAAAAACGTTGCGATGCCAGTGAAACTCATCGCCGCCCTCTTCCGCAGCATCCGCCGCGCGCTTCAGCTCGCCGGCGACGATCGACAACTGCATCGAGAGACGCAGCGTCGAAAATTCGCGCTGCCGGATATAATAATCGGTGATCCCGATCCCCAACGGCGTCAGACGATAGATTGCATTGCCTTCGGTAATTTCGCTGGTAAAGCGGTTCAGCAGACGCTGGCGCACCAAATCGTTGATGGCGTTATTGGCGCGCTGGCTGATGGTTTCGCTGGTCTGCTCAAACGCATCACTCACGTGGCGGAACGCATCCACCAGTTCTCCCTCGCTCATTTCCCCTTCCAGCCGTTCGCCATTCAGGGTGGCGATCGCCAGCAGGAAAGAGAGTCTGTCGACCGGCAGCGAGATAGAAAAATCATTTTTCCTGGCCCAGGCAACCAGTTCGGGGACTGTCTGGGAAAATTCACTCATACTTTATCCTTGCATCTGCGGCTATGAGCCTGGCTCTTAAGCGCGGTGACATGAATATAACGGCCCAGGCTGAGGTACGGCTCCTGACGACAGTAGCGCGTCTCCAGCTCCAGCAGCGCCGCATAGCTGTCATGCTGTTGGCGTTTTTCACGCAGATAATCATGAAACACCCGCATGCCGGTTTTGCTGACAATCTGCCAGCCAATCTCTTCCAGCCAGTGATAAACCTGCTGCGGCTCACGCGGATAGTCCGGCGACAGCGTGCGTTTTTTCTTTTTTGGCATGCCCAGTTGTACGTAATCGAAATTACCGGCAACCATATTGTGCATCAGCAGGCCGTTAGCATTGTAGAACATCAACGACAAGCCGCCGCCAGGACGCAGCGTCGACCACAGGGTACGCAGCACCGCCTGGGGCTCCGCCACCCACTCCAGCACCGCATGAAACAGTACCAGATCGACCGGGCTTTCCAAGTGCTGCGCAATATCCTGAGCCGCGCATTGTACAAAATGCATGTTGTCGATCACACCTTTATCGACAGCAGCCTGGCGGGCGCGGGCCACCATTTCAGCGGAGAGATCGCACAGCGTCACGTGATGGCCCAGTTGCGCCACTTTAATGGCCGTTTGCCCTTCGCCGCCGCCGGCATCCAGTACCCTCAGCGGCCCCGGCCCCAGCTGCGCCAGCAGCGGCTCCAGATCCTGCCAGAGGATCGCCTGGCGCAGCTGGCCTTTTGTGGTGCCGTAAATATTGCGCGAAAACTTTTCAGCAATGTCATCGAAATTGCGATCCTGCACGGGCGACTCCACAAGCCAACACAAAACCGCTATTTTGTCATACCCACGCCGAGAATGAAGCGATCTGTTATAAGATCCGAACATAACTTTGGTTATATGGTTAAAAAAGGAACCATCTGGCATGCTTTTCACGCTAAAAAAGATCGTCGGCGGTCTGCTGCTACCGCTTCCTGCCCTGCTGTTGCTGATCGGTATCGGGATCGCCCTGTTATGGTTCAGCCGCTTTCAACGTACCGGGAAGTTTTGCGTGAGCCTCGGCTGGCTGCTGCTGACGCTGCTGAGCCTGCAGCCCGTGGCAGACAGCCTGCTTAAACCGATAGAAGATCGCTATCCCACCTGGCGCGGCGAGCAGCCGGTGAGCTACGTGGTGGTGCTGGGCGGCGGCTATACCTGGAACCCGGAGTGGGCGCCTAGCTCTAACCTTATCAGCAACAGCCTGCCGCGCCTGACGGAGGGCATTCGCCTGTGGCAGGAGAATCCGGGATCGAAAATGATCTTTACCGGCGCGGCGGCAAAAACCAACCCCGTCAGCACGGCGGAGGCCGGGGCGAGAGTGGCGGAAAGCCTCGGCGTACCGCGCAGCGATATCATCGTGCTCGATAAGCCGAAAGATACGGAAGAGGAAGCGCTGGCGGTGAAGGGCGCCATCGGCGACGCCCCCTTCCTGCTGGTCACCTCGGCGTCGCATCTTCCGCGGGCGATGATCTTCTTTCGCCATGCCGGTCTGGATCCGCTGCCCGCGCCGGCTAATCAGATGGCGGTCACATCACCGCTCAATCCGTGGGAGCGGGTCATTCCTTCACCGGTGTGGCTGATGCACAGCGACCGGGTCGGCTATGAAACGCTTGGTCGCGTCTGGCAATGGCTGAAAGGCAGCTCAGGCGAGCCAGGGCAGGAGTGATTTTGCGGCGAGGTCGAAACGGGCGCGGTCAAAGCGCCCGGTATTGACCAGGTTATCCACCTCATCCCACAGCAGATAAAGCCAGCGCCGCCAGACAAAGGCCTCGGAGACCGGCGCCTGCTGCAGATAACGCCATAGCAGCTGCTCGGCCTGGCCCCCCTCCGCGAGACGGAACAGTTCGTACTCCCGCGGCGCCCACAGCATCATCCCCGGACCAACCATCGCCAGCAGCTGATCGCTGCGCGGATCTTTCAGCATGCTGCGCAGGGTGAAATTGCCGTGCACCAGTACGGCATTATCATTGAAATCGCGGAACAGCTCCGGCAGACACTCGCGGGAGCGGAACAAAACCCGCTTATCCTGCATGGTCAGACCGGTGTCCTGATACAGGTTCAGGGTGCTCCACAACATCGCCACCCGCTGCCGGTACCAGTTCGGCCACAGATTGTCCTGGGTATTATCGACCATCCCCACGCAGCCGCCGCTGTCCTGACGATGCCAGGCCAGCAGCGCCTCGACGATCTGCTCCTGCAGCTGCTCCCAGCGCGCCGGGGTGCGGGTGGGCGCCTCCACCGGGACGCCGCGCAGGCGCTCAAGCAGCAGCACGTCCGGCCCGGGATGCTCTTCATGCGTCATCACGCCATAGACCACCGGCATGCGCACCGTACCGCTGCGCGCCAGAGTGGAGATCTTCCAGGCCAGCTGCCGCGCCACGCCGGGGGTGGTGAAACTTCGCGCCAGCAGCGGCATCGGATTTCCCTGCGCGTCATACAGGGACCACAGCGCCGTAGCGGCTTTTTCACTGACACACTCCACCCGGCTCAGCTTTTCGCCAAGCAGGTGACTCAGTTCGGTTCGCAACTGTTCCATTGTCGATTACCCCTATGAACACTACTGATTTCATAATGAGCGCCCGCACCTGGGTTGTCATCGGATAAGATCAAAAATGGGCAAAAAAAGCGTAAAACCGGTGGGGATATCCCCTCCTGCAAGGAGGGGACAGAGGACTAACGCAGTTCAGCGCGGACGCGCGCCAGATCTTCAGGGGTATCGACGCCGGTGCCGGGCACTTCGGCCGCCACGGCGACATGGATCTTCTCGCCATACCACAGCACCCGCAGCTGCTCGAGCATTTCTATCTGCTCCAGCGGGCTTGGCGCCCAGCTGACATAGCGGCGAATAAAGCCGGCGCGATAGCCATAGATGCCGATGTGGCGCAGCAGAGAATCACCAATGGCGTCGCGGGAGTGGGCAAAGCGATCGCGATCCCAGGGAATGGTGGCGCGGGAGAAATAGAGCGCATAGCCCTGCGCATCCATCACCACTTTGACCGCATTTGGATTAAACGCCTCTTCCGCATCGTGGATCGGTACCGCCAGCGTCGCCATTCCGCTGGTGCTGGCAGCCAGATTCTCCGCCACCTGGCGGACGATAGCCGGGGGGATCATCGGCTCATCGCCCTGGATATTGACGATGATGGTGTCATCGCTGAACGCGCACTTCTCCACCACCTCCGCCAGCCGTTCGGTGCCGGATTGATGGTCGGCGCGGGTCATGCAGACCTCGCCGCCGGCGGCTTCAACCGCCCGGGCGACCTCTTCGTGATCGGTGGCGACAATAATGCGATCCGCGCCGGATTCGCGGGCGCGCTCCAGCACATGGACAATCATCGGCTTGCCGTTAATGTCCTGCAGTGGTTTTCCCGGCAGGCGCGTGGAGGCGAAACGCGCAGGAATAATGACCACGAAACTCATGAGTGACTCTCTTCTACCGCCAGCGGACGCGCTTCTGTCTCCAGCAGCACAGGGATACCGTCGCGCAGTGGAAACGCCAGACTATCAAGTTTGCAAATAAGTTCTTGCTTATCCTGACTGTAATACAGCTTACCGTTACAGACCGGGCAGGCGATGATTTCAAGTAAACGGTGATCCATGTTTCCTCCTGATGGACCGAATAGATTTCTCAGCAGCATAACACAGGAAGGTCGGCGCCGGGATCAATCGGCATCGATTTCCCACCCTTGCTCCTGGCCGACAAACAGCCCTTCCGGCAGGCGTCGACACAGGATCCGGTCTGCCGATTGCCAGCGTGCGAAGTCGTTGATCGCCCGGCGCAGCCCCTGCTCCAGACCACGGGTGATCTTCACCTCATCCTCCAGCCACAGGGCGAAGATCTCCAGCTCCCGGCTTTTGCGATGTATTTTACTGTCCATCCGCCCGACCAGTTTCCCCTGGTGCAGCAGAGGCAGTACGAAGTAGCCATACTGACGCTTCGGTGCCGGGGTATAGCACTCCAGGCGATAGCTGAAGTTGAACAGTTGCTCAGCGCGCTTCCGATCCCAGACCACCGGGTCGAAAGGCGAGAGCACGGCGCTATGGCTGGCGGTAAGTTTACCGCCGGGCGCGGACTCCAGCTGCGCCAGCGCGTCGCGATGCAGCCACATCTCGCCAAGCGCCTCCACGTCGACTGGCACAACCAGGCCCTCTTCCTGCCAGGCCGCCAGCAAACCCGGTAGCGCCGGCTGACGTAAACGATAGTAATCCGCCAGCCACTGGGGGCGAAAGATGCCGAGGCTGCGGGCGCTGTTGCGCAGCATGATGGCCTCCGCAGCGTCGCGGGGCAGCGCATCGCGCTCGTCGTCCCAGTGCGGCATCACCCGCCGGGTTAAATCATACACGCGGTGAAAGTTGCGCCGCTCCACCACCATCACTTCACCGGCGGTAAACAGCCCTTCCAGGTGGCGCTTATGCGGTTTCCACTCCCACCAGCCGCTGGCGCCTTTGCGTGGGTGGGCAAAATCCGCCGAGCGAACCGGTCCGTTTTGTCCGATATGCGCCACCAGCTCTGCAATACTTCCGGCATGCTCCTCCATCCACGCGCGATGATATTTCCAGCCCATCTTGTCGGGGTTCAACATTCGGTGGCGCACAAGGGCGAAATCGCTGCGCGGCAGAAAACAGGCTTCATGCGCCCAGTATTCCATCAGCTCGCCGCTGCGCAATGACTCATCCAGCCAGTACTGCGGATAGCTGCCGAGGCGGCTGAACAACACCAGGTAGGGGCTGCGGGCCACCACGTTGATGGTATCGATTTGCAGCAGCGACATCTGCTGGATGGTGGAAAGGATGTCATTCGGGCGAGCGCGACGCCGGGGCTTTTTTAATAACCCCTGCGCCGCGAGATGGAGGTGGCGCGCCTCATTAATCGATAGTTGCAATACCGGCATGCAGGTTCTCCGTCAGGAATTCCAGCACAGCGGCGAGCAAAGCCGGCGCGTCGGTTAACGTTGCGCCAACGCCGCTAAGTCCGCAAGCAACCGCTGTGCGCGTTCATCGGCCATTATGGCGTCGACCGGTAAATACCACCAGTTCGCAGCGGCGAAATCGCGACATTTCACGGCGTCTTTCTCGGTCATCAGCAGCGTCTGCCCGGCGGTTACCAGAGCGGTGACATCGGCCTGGCTCAGCGCCTGATGGTCCGCCAGCGCCACGGTTTTGACCGGCTGGACGCCACAGCTTTCGAGGGTGGCGAAAAAGCGCGGCGGATGGCCGATGCCGGCCATTGCCACTACGTTAGTGAAGGTAGAGACATCGCGACGTTCGCCGGTGAGCAGGTTGACCGCCATCCCGGGACGCAGCTGCATCGGGATCTCTCCCGGACGCGCCACGCCACCGTTGACGATAATCGCATCAACGCTTTGCAAGCGCGATGCCCGCTCACGCATCGGCCCGGCAGGTAGCCACCAGCCGTTGCCAAAGCGGCGCACGCCGTCGATGACGACAATTTCCCGGTCCCGCGCCAGCTTATAGTGCTGCAACCCATCGTCGGTGACGATAATCTGCAGCTCGTGCGCGCTGAGCAGCGCTTTCACCGCGTCGCTGCGCAGCGGAGAGACCGCCACTGGCGCGCCGGTGCGCTGATGGATGAGCACCGGTTCATCGCCTGCCTGCGCCGTACTGGTCCGGTCAGTTAATACCAGCGGGTAGCGTTCGGCTTTACCGCCGTAGCCGCGAGAGACCACCCCAACGCGAATGCCGCGCTGCTGCAGTTGCTCCACCAGCCAGATCACCACCGGCGTTTTACCGTTGCCGCCGGCGGTCAGGTTACCGACCACCACCACCGGCACCGGCGCGCGCCAGGCTTTTTTCCACCCCAGCTGATAGCTGAGGCGAATCATCGCGCTCACCAGGCCATACAGCCAGGAGAGCGGCAGCAGCAGGCGCCACAGCGGTGACTCACCGGACCAGATGCGCGCGATCATTCGCCGAATTGCATCTTATGCAGCTGGGCGTATACGCCTTTATGCTCCAGCAGGTCGTGGTGCGTTCCGCGCTCCACGATCCGCCCGTCTTCAACCACCACAATCTCATCAGCCTGCTCAATGGTTGACAGACGGTGGGCAATAACCAGCGAGGTGCGGTTTTTCTGCAGCTCATCCAGCGCCGCCTGAATCGCACGCTCGGACTCGGTATCCAGCGCCGAGGTGGCTTCATCGAGGATCAGGATCGGGCTGTTACGCAGTAGCGCACGGGCGATAGCAATACGCTGGCGCTGGCCGCCGGACAGCATCACGCCATTTTCGCCGATGATGGTATCCAGGCCATTGTCCATCTTGTTGATGAAGTCCATGGCGTAGGCCATTCGCGCAGCCTCTTCAATCTGCTCGCGGCTGTACTCTTCAGTACGGGCATAGGCGATGTTATTGGCGACGGTATCATTGAACAGGTGCACGTTCTGTGAAACCAGCGCTACCTGGTCGCGCAGCGAGCTCAGCTTGTACTCGCGCAAGTCATGGCCATCCAGCAGGATCTGCCCATCGTCGACATCGTAGAAGCGCGTGATCAGGCTGGCGATGGTCGATTTACCCGAACCGGAGCGTCCCACCAGCGCCACAGTTTTCCCTTCCGGGATATCGAGATTGATATTGCGCAGCGCGGCCACTTCGCGACCCGGATAGGTAAAGGTGACGTTCTCGAACTTGAGATTGCCTTTCGCCCGCTCAATGACGCGGGTACCTTCGTCTTTCTCCTGCTCGGAATCGAGGATCGCAAACAGCGTCTGGCATGCCGCCATCCCGCGCTGGAACTGGGCATTGACGTTGGTCAGAGACTTCAGCGGACGCATCAGCGCAATCATGGAGGAGAAGACCACGGTAATGGTCCCAGCGGTCAGGGTGTCCATCACGCTCGGGAAGCTGGCGGCATACAGGACAAAGGCCAGCGCCAGGGAGGCGATAAGCTGAATGATCGGGTCGGAGATAGACGAGGCGGAAACCATTTTCATCCCCTGCAGGCGCATTTTATTGCTGACCTTATCAAAACGTTTGGTTTCCACTTCCTGGCCGCCAAACATCAGCACCTCTTTGTGCCCTTTCAGCATCTGCTCAGCGCTGGTGGTGACCTGCCCCATCGTGTTCTGCATATTCTTACTGATATTGCGAAAACGCTTGGAGACCACGCGGATTGCTACCGACACGATCGGCGCCAGTACAATTAGGATCAACGACAGCTGCCAGCTGTAATAGAACATCATCACGAACAGGCCGATAATCGATGCCCCTTCGCGGACCACGGTGATCAGCGCGCTGGAAGAGGAGGAAGCGACCTGTTCAGAATCATAGGTGATACGTGACAGCAGCGTCCCGGTAGACTGCTTGTCAAAGAAAGCCACCGGCATGCCCATCATGTGGCCGAACAGGCGACGACGCATGGTCATTACCACTTTGCCGGAAACCCAGGAGATACAATAGCTCGAGATGTAGCTGGTGATCCCACGCAGCACCATCAGCCCGATAACCACCAGCGGCATCCATAGCAGCACTGAGCGATCCGTTTTACCAAAACCATCATCCAATAACGGTTTAAGAAGCGATAACATGAAGGTGTCACTGCCCGCGTTAAGCACTAACGCCACCGCCGCTACGATTAGCCCGGCTTTAAACGGTGCAATAATCGGCCAAAGTCGGCGGAAGGTCTGCCACGTGGAGAGATCTTTATCGTTCTGCATTCAATAAACCAGCTTGTGTTGAAATAGCCGCATATTCTACCCGTTATCGGCGGGCGCGCCAAACCACTGATGATACCAACGAGGTAAAACTTGATCCCGTAAGCTATGGATTTGCCACCCTTCTGCAGAAAAAACCACCGTTATCTGCCCCTGCTGCGGCGTGGCGAACCAGCGATACCCCCGCTGGCGATAGCGCTGAACGACCTTGTGCGAGGGCATCCGCCACGCATTGTAGCGCGAAGCGGAAACCAGCGCGGCCGCGCCATCCACCCGCCGGACCAGCAGTTCGCTGGAGGAGGTGTTGCTGCCGTGATGGGGAACCTGAATAAGTGTAGACGCCAGATGCTGCCAGTAGCGGCTGATCATCGCCTGCTCCGCCTGACGTTCGATATCGCCGGTCAGCAGGATGCTGGAGCGACCGTCATCGATTCGCACCACGCAGGAGTGATTGTTTCCCTTTGCCGCGCTGCCCGGCAGCGGCCACAGCGCCTGGAAAGTGAGTCCCTGCCACTGCCAGCGTTCGCCGCGATGGCACGGCAGATGACGCGCCCAGCCTAAAGGGCTGCGCACCCACGCCTGCGGCCATGCCTGCAGCACGGATTCGAGGCCGCCGCGATGGTCAAGATGCTCGTGGCTCAGCATAATCCCCTGCAGCTGCAGATGGTGCCAGCGCAGCCAAGGGATAATCACCTGTCGACCGCTGTTGCCCTGCGGCCATGCCGGCCCGGTATCGTACAATAACGCCTTGCCGTGACGTTCGATCACCATCGCCAGCCCCTGCCCGACATCCAGCATCGTCACCCGCCATTGATCCGCGGGCGGTTGCCGGCTGAATGGCCGCACCAGCAAAAACAGCACACTCAGGCACAGCGCCGGAGTATACCGCCAGCTCTGAAAACGCCAGCCCATCACCAGCAGCCACGGCAGGCTACTGATCCAGAGCCAGCGGGCATCCAGCGTCAGCCAGCCGTCCGGTAAACGTCGTAACCCCCAGAACAACACCGCCAGCACGCGATCGGCTGCCAGCCAGATCAGCGACGCCACCACTTCCGGTCCAGTGAGATGCAGGAGCATTCCGGCGAGAATGAGCGGCACCGCCAGCAGGGTCACTAACGGTACCGCCAGCAAATTAGCGGCCATCGACGTCAGGCTTATGCCATGGAAGAGCAGCAGCTGCAGCGGCATCAGCAGCAGCGTCACGCCAGCCTGCAAATGCACGAGGGCGAACAGCGCTTTCCACGGCCAGCGCCAGCGACTGTCAGGCAGCGGTAACCACTGGAACCAGAAGATCAGCCCCGCCACGGCGAAGGCGGATAGCCACAGGCTTTGCGACAACACCGCCAGCGGATCGGCAACCAGAATCGCCCCCAGACAGCAGAGCCATACCTGCCACGCCGTCCAGCGTTGACCCGACAAACGTAAAGCACAACAGACTGCAAGCCCTACGCAAGTGCGCAGGGCCGGTGGCTGCATACCGGTCAGCCAGGCATAGCCGACGGCGCCCGCCAGCCCGGCCAGCAGCGGTAGCCGCCAGCCGATCCAGCGCCCCGGGAAAAGGGACTGTAAACCGCGCAGCAGGAGCACAATCAGGGAAGCCGCAAGGGCAATATGCAAACCGGAGATAGCCATCAGGTGGGAGGTGCCTGTGTTCTGCATCAGGACTTTGACCTCCGCCGGCAGCGCCAGCCGCTCCCCCATCCCCAGGCCCAGCATCACCGGATGCCAGGGATAAGTTTGCAATCGCCGGGTCAGCGACGCCAGGTAGCGGGCGCGCAGACTGCAGCGGGTATCCAACGCGGAAGCGGCGACGATCCCCCCGCTCAGCGGCCGATGCTGGGCCAGCGCATAGCGCTGGCTGTCGAAGCCTCCGTCATTGAGCTGCCCATGCACCGGCCGCAGGCGCAGCGTCATCATCCAGCGCTGCCCCGCACAGACGGGGGCTGGTGCAAGTTCCCCGTATAACGTCACGCCAACCGGGGGGAACAGGAAGCGGTCCGCCAGGCGCACAATCTGTCCGCGGTGCAGAGTCTGGCCATCCGTCTCGTGGAGGAACACTTCCGCCTGCCGGGCGGCGCCGGTGAGGTGCTGCGTTGGCCACAGCGCCTGATATGCGCTCAATACTCCCCAGACCATCAGCAGAAGCGTCATCGCCACAACGGCGATGACCGTCCCGCGCAGACGGGTCAGCAACAGCGCCAGTACGCCGGCGAACGCCAGAATGCCCGGGCCCGGCAACGCGGGTAGCCAGAGTAGCGGCAGTATCGCGATGATGGCGCATCCGGCAAGCCATGGTAGACGCATAAACACCTCCCTGTGAGCGGGCAGTGTTACGCAAAGCGAAGCTGACGTCCTCGGGCAGAATTCAGGCGCGCGTGCAGCGTTCCAGACAATCGTCACGTTTGCAGTCAGGCGCTTTTTTTTTGCGAAGCGGGACGTAAATGGCGGGCACAAAAAAAGCACCCGAAGGTGCTTTTATCGTCAGGCCGGTTGCACGTCGTGCAACTCACCCTTCATAAATATTGGCGCGGTCACGTAATTCTTTCCCGGGCTTAAAGTGCGGAACGTACTTACCTTCCAGTTCGACTTTATCACCAGTTTTCGGGTTACGTCCGGTGCGAGGTGCACGATAGTGCAGAGAGAAGCTGCCGAAACCGCGGATTTCAATGCGCTCACCTTGAGCAAGCGTTGAGGCCATATGTTCCAGCATTTCTTTAACAGCATCTTCCACCGCTTTCGCCGGAATGTGAGATTGCTGGCTGGCAAGTCTTTCAATCAATTCTGACTTGGTCATTATTCCTCCGGTTTCCTTCAAGGCAAAAATTAGCTAACAGCTTAAACAAGGGCGGCCGTAGCCGCCCTTTGTGCTTGATTACAGGACGAATCCTGCAATCTGTCAAGTAAACTCGTCACTATTCAGGTTGTTATTACCTGAATGACAAAGATTACTCGCCTTTCGCTGCTTTGAACGCTTCAGCCATGGCGTTGTTGGAGAAGTTCGCGTCTTCCTGCTTGTTCACGGTAGCGATAGCGTCTTTTTCTTCCGCTTCGTCTTTCGCACGTACAGACAGGCTCACTACGCGGTTCTTACGATCCACGCCAGTGAATTTCGCTTCAACTTCGTCGCCAACGCTCAGAACCAGAGTTGCGTCTTCAACGCGGTCACGGGATGCTTCAGAAGCACGCAGGTAACCTTCTACGCCGTCAGCCAGTTCTACGGTTGCGCCTTTAGCGTCAACTGCAGTGACTTTACCAACAACGATAGCGCCTTTCTTGTTCAGAGCAACGTAGTTGTTGAACGGATCTTCCGCCAGCTGTTTAACGCCCAGGGAGATACGCTCACGCTCTGCGTCAACCTGCAGAACAACTGCTGCGATTTCGTCGCCTTTTTTGTATTCACGAACTGCTTCTTCGCCTGCAACGTTCCAGGAGATGTCAGACAGGTGAACCAGGCCGTCGATGCCGCCGTCCAGGCCGATGAAGATACCGAAGTCAGTGATAGACTTGATTTTACCTTCAACACGGTCGCCCTTGTTGTGGGTTTCCGCGAACTGCTGCCATGGGTTAGATTTGCACTGCTTCAGACCCAGGGAGATACGACGACGTTCTTCGTCGATATCCAGAACCATCACTTCCACTACGTCGCCAACGTTAACAACTTTGGACGGGTGGATGTTTTTGTTGGTCCAATCCATTTCGGAAACGTGAACCAGGCCTTCAACGCCTTCTTCGATTTCAACGAAGCAGCCGTAGTCGGTCAGGTTGGTCACGCGACCGGTCAGTTTGGTACCTTCCGGATAACGTTTAGCGATAGCTACCCACGGATCTTCGCCCAGCTGTTTCAGGCCCAGGGATACACGGGTACGCTCGCGGTCGAACTTCAGCACTTTAACAGTGATTTCGTCGCCAACGTTTACGATTTCGCTCGGATGCTTAACGCGTTTCCAGGCCATATCGGTGATGTGCAGCAGGCCGTCAACGCCGCCCAGATCAACGAATGCACCGTAGTCAGTGAGGTTCTTAACGATACCTTTGACTTCCATGCCTTCCTGCAGGTTTTCCAGCAGCTGATCGCGCTCTGCGCTGTTTTCGGATTCGATAACGGCACGACGAGAAACAACAACGTTGTTACGCTTCTGGTCCAGCTTGATGACTTTGAACTCAAGCTCTTTGCCTTCCAGGTGCAGCGTGTCGCGCACCGGACGAACGTCTACCAGGGAACCCGGCAGGAACGCACGAATACCGTTCAGCTCAACAGTGAAGCCACCTTTAACTTTGCCGTTGATAACACCGGTAACAGTTTCAGCGTCTTCGTAAGCTTTTTCCAGCGTGATCCAAGCTTCGTGACGTTTAGCTTTCTCACGGGACAGCAGAGTTTCACCGAAGCCGTCTTCTACTGCATCCAGAGCAACGTCAACTTCGTCACCAACCTGGATTTCCAGCTCGCCCTGGGCGTTTTTGAACTGCTCAGCCGGGATGGCGGACTCAGATTTCAGACCGGCGTCAACCAGTACTACGTCTTTGTCGATAGCAACAACAACACCACGAACGATGGAACCCGGGCGGGTTTCGATTTCTTTTAAGGATTCTTCAAACAGTTGAGCAAAAGATTCAGTCATGTTTAATCTTCAGGTTAATATTAACGTCCACCTGGCTCCGTGCCGGATGGGGTTGTTTCACATACCCGCTGACCATCCATTGCCGCGGGGGTACTGCTATAATTCGGAGGCTTCGGCGCGTTACCGGTTAAGGCTTACGCAACGGCCAATTTTTCGCGCGCATATTGTAGCGCTTTTTCAATCACTTGCTCAATGTTTAGTTCGGTTGAATCGAGAACTAATGCATCGGCAGCCGGGACAAGCGGCGCCACGGCGCGATTTCTATCGCGATCGTCACGCTCTTTTATCTCGGACAAAAGACGTTCAAAGTTAACATCAAAGCCCTTTTCCTGCAACTGCCGCATGCGGCGATGCGCTCGCTCATCGGCCGAGGCATCGAGGAAAATTTTCACCGGCGCGTCCGGGAAAACCACCGTGCCCATATCTCGCCCGTCGGCGATAAGCCCCGGCAGTTCACGAAAGGCGCGCTGGCGGCGCAGCAGCGCTTCGCGAACGCGAGGGAAAGCCGCCACCTTCGAGGCGGCGTTCGCGACCTCCTGGGTGCGAATTTCGCCGCTGACATCTTCCCCTTCCAGCACCACTTCCAGGTTGCCGTCAGTAGAAATAAAGCGCACGTCAAGATGGGCAGCCAGGGGCACCAGCGCCTCTTCGGACTCCACGTCAACATGATGATGCAGCGCCGCCAGCGCCAGAACGCGGTAGATCGCGCCTGAATCTAACAGATGCCAGCCCAGCGCTTCCGCCATTGCCTTGCACAACGTACCTTTACCCGCACCGCCAGGCCCATCAATGGTGATTACCGGAATATTCGCCGTCATCTTTTTCTCCTTCAGCAAGGCGCATGGAATATAAACGCCGCGCATTATACGCATCAATACGCCGGAAAGTGAGCATTGCTTGTAAATTACGGACTACAGGAAATGAAAAGCAGAAGTTTTGCGCAATTATAGCGGGCTGACAGGACATCAGCCCGCGGGATGACAAAGTTTTACTCAGGCGAGGGTACTGATCCGCGCCAGTTGCTCAAAATAGTCGGGGAACGTTTTCGCCGTACATTTGGGATCAAGGATAGTCACCGGCGTATCAGACAGCGCCACCAGCGAGAAGCACATCGCCATCCGGTGGTCGTTATAGGTGCCGATTTCAGCAAACTTCAGCGTCGCCGGCGGGGTGATGCGAATATAATCTTCACCCTCTTCCACCTCGGCGCCTACTTTACGCAGTTCTGTCGCCATGGCGAACAGACGGTCCGTCTCCTTGACCCGCCAGTTGTAGATATTGCGCAGCGTGGTAGTGCCTTGCGCGAACAGCGCGGCGGTGGCGATGGTCATCGCGGCGTCCGGAATATGGTTCATATCCATATCGATAGCCTTGAGCTCGCCACGGGTGCAGGCGATGAAATCGTCGCCCCAGGTGACGGTGGCGCCCATTTTTTCCAGTACGTCGGCGAAACGAATGTCGCCCTGTACGCTGCCGCGGCCGATACCGGTGACCTTCACCGTGCCGCCCTTAATGGCGCCAGCGGCGAGGAAATACGAGGCCGATGAAGCATCTCCTTCCACCAGGTAATCCCCCGGTGACTGATACTGTTGCTTGCCGCGCACTACAAAGCGCTGATAAGACTGGTTGTCCACCTCAACCCCGAAGGTTTTCATCAGGTGCAGGGTGATGTCGATATAGGGTTTCGACACCAGATCGCCCTTAATGGCGATTACGGTATCCTGCGGCGCCAGCGGCGCGGCCATCAGCAGCGCTGTCAGGAACTGGCTGGAGACGCTGCCGTCAACGTCGACGTTGCCCCCCTGGAACCCCCCGCGCAGGCGCAGCGGCGGATAATTTTCCTGCTCCAGATAGTCGATCTGAGCGCCGCCCTGACGCAGGGCATCTACCAGATGGCCAATCGGGCGCTCTTTCATTCGCGGCTCGCCGGTCAGCACGATATCGTTGCTGCCAAGGCACAGAGCTGCCGCCAGCGGGCGCATCGCGGTACCGGCGTTGCCGAGGAACAGCTCCAGCGCCGCTGCGGCATGCAGCGGGCCGCCGTTGCCGGTCACTTCACAGCGGGTACGGTCAGCAGACAGGGTATATTGAACCCCCAGCGCACTCAGGGCATTCAGCATATGGCGCACATCGTCGCTGTCCAGCAGGTTGGTCAGCACCGTCGTGCCGCGGGCCAGGGCGGCCAGCAGCAGCGCGCGGTTGGAGACGCTTTTCGAACCTGGCAGGTTCACGGTGCCCTCTACGCGTGCGATGGGTTGTAACGTCAGGGATTCCATCAAACTTCACTCTCAAACAAACAGAATAAAAACCCCGCAGACAGGCCGCGGGGAGGAAGAAAGAAACGGGCGATTAACCGTGGCGGCGTTCGAAGTCCAGCATAAAATCGGTTAACGCCTTCACGCCGTCCAGCGGCATCGCGTTGTAGATGGAGGCACGCATGCCGCCCACCACCCGGTGGCCCTTCAGCGCGTGCAGCCCGGCGGCAAACGACTCTTCAAGGAACAGTTTATCCAGCGCGCTGTCCGCCAGCTGGAACGGCACGTTCATGCGGGAGCGGTTGGCTTGCGCCACATCGTTACGATAGAAGCCGCTGTTATCGATCACGCCATACAGCAGTTCGGCTTTCTGCTGGTTGATCTTGTCCATCGCGGCGACGCCGCCCTGCTGTTTCAGCCACTTAAACACCAGACCGGCCAGATACCAGGCGAACGTCGGCGGCGTGTTAAACATCGAGTCATTCTCGCTTAACACGGTGTAGTCGAGGATTGACGGGCAGGCCACGCTGGCTTTACCCAGCAGATCTTCACGCACGATAACCAGCGTCAACCCTGCCGGGCCGATATTCTTCTGCGCGCCAGCGTAGATCACGCCGTAGCGGTTGACGTCAATTTCGCGAGACAGAATAGTGGAGGAGAAATCGGCGGTCACGATGACGTCGTCGCCGAAGTTCGGCGTATCGTCAATCGCGATACCGTCAATGGTTTCGTTCGGGCAGTAGTGCAGATACGCCGCGCCCGGCGTCAGCTGCCACTCGCTCATTGGCTTGACCGCGCGCTTGCCGTCGACGGTGATTTTCGCGTCGATGACGTTAGGCGTGCAGTATTTCTTCGCCTCTTTGACCGCGCTGGCCGCCCAGTAGCCGGCGTCCACATAGTCAGCGACGTTTTTATCGCCGAGGATGTTCAGCGGGATCCCGGCGAACTGGCCGCGGCCGCCGCCATGGCAGAACAACACTTTATAGTTGGAAGGGATGTTCAGCAGAGAACGGAAGTCCTGTTCTGCCTCTTCTGCCACCTGGATGAATTCCTTACCACGGTGACTGATTTCCATGACCGACGTACCCAGACCGTGCCAGTCGCACAGTTCCTGCTGAGCCAGTTTGAGTACTTCCGCCGGCAGCATTGCCGGGCCCGAACTGAAGTTATAGACCTGAGCCATTTCCCCTCACCACGTTGCTATGTTGTTTTGCCCGCGAACCGCCGCGGGCATAAGTTATTCCTGTGGCTATCGGTTTTATCATTCAGTGACACGGTCCGCAATGGCTAAAACTCGCCGACGGCAAAACGCGGCAGCCGTCACACAACAGAATCTATCGGCTTGACGTAATAAAACCGACATATTTGCTGTCAGGTGAGCCGTTTCGCCCGGCTGGCCTTCGACCATTCTGCATTTGCGCAGCGGGGACATATTCGCTTTTCTCCCGCCTGCATCGCCATCACGATGCTGCAGCGTACGCAGGCGTAGATCCCTTCCTGAGGAATAGTGGTATAGCGCGTGGTGCAGTGCGTCGGGAGGATCGACAACCCGGCCCTCACCTCGTCATCGGGATAATAAAACACGCTGATCTGGCCGTTGGTTTCAAGGATCGCCAGCCGCACCTGGCCGAGCTGCTCGACGCTGTTGACCCGCAGCTCCATAAAAAATTCAAATTCGGTCATATTTTCCGCATGCAGTTTCTCCCAGGCCAGCTGCCCCTCCTCCACCACCACGATGGGCTTGCCCTCCAGCAGATCCTCCAGCTTTTCGCTATGTCCCATCAGCCACATGATGCCGCGATAAAGCAGCGCCAGCGTGACGAAGACCACCAGCACCGGCAACAGCGGGACATCGTCATAAAACGCCACGTCCCCCGCCGCCGAACCGAGGGTCAAAATAATCAGCACCTCAAACAGCGACATCTGCCGCACGCCGCGCCGTCCGGTAATTTTGAGGAAAATAAAGACCAGAACGAAGGTGTAGAGGCTGCGCAACGCCACCTCGCCGAGAAATTCCACCGGCACTTTATCGAGCGCCATCCGCTGCCAGTCAAAGGCTTTCATTATCATCTCCCTGAGTATTAAAAGATGTCTCTAAGCATAGCCAGATGATGGAGATAGCACCTGTCAGATAAAAGCCGTATCATTGCGCGCTTTCCGTACGACAAAAGTGATCGCCATGACCCAAACGTTTATTCCCGGCAAAGATGCCGCCCTGGAAGATTCCATCGCTCGCTTCCAGCAAAAATTGCTCGACCTCGGATTTGATATCGAAGAGGCCTCGTGGCTGAACCCGGTGCCGCACGTGTGGTCCGTTCACATTCGCGATAAGGAATGCGCGCTGTGCTTTACTAATGGTAAAGGCGCCACCAAAAAGGCAGCCCTCGCCTCCGCGCTGGGCGAATATTTCGAGCGCCTGTCCACCAACTATTTTTTCGCTGACTTCTGGTTAGGCGACACTATCGCTAATGGCCCGTTCGTTCACTACCCGAACGAAAAGTGGTTCCCGCTGATCGAAGACGACGAGGTCCCGGAAGGCCTGCTGGATGCTCGTCTGCGCGCGTTCTACGATCCGGACGATCAGCTGACGGCCAGCATGCTGGTGGATCTGCAATCCGGTAATGATGAGCGCGGCGTGTGCGGCCTGCCCTTTACCCGCCAGTCCGACGGCGAAACGGTCTATATTCCTATGAATATCGTCGGCAACCTGTATGTCTCCAACGGCATGTCCGCCGGCAACACCCGTAATGAAGCTCGCGTGCAGGGCCTGTCCGAAGTCTTTGAGCGCCACATCAAAAACCGCATCATCGCCGAAAGCATCAGCCTGCCGGAGATACCGGCGGAGGTCATGGCGCGTTATCCGGGCGTCGTGGAGTCGATCGCCAAACTGGAAGCCGAAGGTTTTCCGATCTTTGCCTATGATGGCTCGCTGGGCGGCAAGTATCCGGTTATCTGCGTCGTGCTGTTTAACCCGGCAAACGGCACCTGCTTCGCCTCTTTCGGCGCCCACCCGGACTTCGGCGTGGCGCTGGAGCGTACGGTCACCGAACTGCTGCAGGGCCGTAGCCTGAAAGATCTCGACGTCTTCACGCCGCCGACCTTCGACGATGAAGAGGTCGCCGAGCACGCTAACCTCGAAACCCACTTTATCGACTCCAGCGGCCTGATTTCCTGGGATATGTTCAAGCAGGATGCCGACTATCCGTTCGTGGACTGGAGCTTCTCCGGCACCACAGAAGAAGAGTTCGCCACCCTGATGGCCATCTTCAAGGCCGAAGATAAAGAAGTATATATCGCCGACTACGAGCACCTGGGCGTTTACGCCTGCCGTATCATCGTCCCGGGGATGTCGGATATTTACCCAGCGGAAGATCTGTGGCTGGCGAACAACAGCATGGGCGCTCATCTGCGCGACACCATTCTGTCCCTGCCGGGCAGCGAGTGGGAAAAAGAAGATTACCTGGCGCTGATCGAGCAGATGGACGATGAGGGTCTGGATGATTTCACCCGCGTTCGCGAACTGCTGGGCCTCGCCACCGGCAAAGACAACGGCTGGTATACCCTGCGCGTCGGGGAGCTGAAAGCCATGCTGGCCCTGGCCGGCGGCGATCTGGAGCAGGCGCTGATCTGGACCGAGTGGACCATGGAATTCAACGCTTCGGTCTTCAGCGCCGAACGTGCTAACTACTATCGCTGCCTGCAGACCCTGCTGCTGCTGAGCCAGGAAGAGGAGCGTCAGCCGCTGCAATACCTGAACGCCTTCATCCGTATGTACGGCGCCGAGGCGGTCGAAGCCGCCAGCGCGGCGCTGAGCGGGGAAGCGCCGTTCTATGGCCTCCAGGCTGTCGACAGCGATCTGCAGGCCTTCCCGGCCCATCAGTCGCTACTGAAGGCTTATGAAAAACTGCAGCGGGCGAAGGCGGCGTTCTGGGCAAAATAAGCCCTAAGCGCGCCATCGTGGTTGCCAACAACGGAGCCCAATGTGGCTCCGTTGATTTCACCTGACGAGGTGGCCACTATAGTTTGTAGTTGTAAAGTTAATTAATAGTAAATAACGCGCTTATAACATTTACCATTCGTTAATTTTAAATAAAATACTCCATATTAATTAACTCAAGAAATGGCGTAAAAACGAAAAAATTCAACATAATTTATAAATTTTAAAATTTATTTTCCTCATAATATTCAATCACTTAATTCAATAAATCACAAAAACCACACACTAAAAAGGCATATAGTTCCGGTGAGATATGATCTATATCAATTTCCCTTCTATAATGCTTTGTTAGTATCTCACCGCCAACTTATATAAAGAGAGAGTTAGTGTGAAAGCTGACAACCCTTTTGATCTTTTGCTCCCTGCCGCGATGGCGAAAGTCGCCGAAGAAGCAGGTGTCTATAAAGCAACGAAGCATCCGATGAAGACCTTTTATCTGGCGATCACCGCTGGCGTTTTCATCTCCATCGCTTTCGTATTCTATATCACCGCGACCACCGGCACTGCCGCGATGCCTTATGGGATTGCCAAGCTTATCGGTGGGGTCTGTTTTTCCCTGGGTCTGATTCTGTGCGTTATCTGCGGCGCTGACCTCTTTACCTCTACGGTATTGATCGTGGTGGCGAAAGCCAGCGGTCGAATTACCTGGGGGCAACTGGCAAAAAACTGGCTCAACGTCTATTTTGGTAACCTGGTGGGCGCACTGCTGTTTGTGCTGCTGATGTGGTTATCAGGCGAATATATGACTGCCAACGGCGGTTGGGGGCTTAATGTCCTGCAGACCGCTGACCACAAAATGCACCATACTTTTGTGGAGGCCGTGAGCCTGGGTATCCTCGCTAACCTGATGGTTTGTCTCGCCGTATGGATGAGCTATTCCGGTCGTAGCCTGATGGATAAAGCGATGATCATGGTCCTGCCGGTAGCGATGTTCGTTGCCAGCGGCTTTGAGCACAGCATCGCCAACATGTTTATGATCCCGATGGGTATCGTAATCCGCAACTTTGCAAGCCCGGAATTCTGGACCGCAATCGGTTCGACTCCGGAAAGTTTCTCTCACTTGACCGTTATGAACTTCATCACTGATAACCTGATTCCGGTAACTATCGGGAACATTATCGGCGGGGGTCTGCTGGTCGGGTTGACATACTGGGTCATTTACCTGCGTGGCAACGACCATCACTAAGGGTTGTTTCAGGCAGTAAATAAAAAATCCACTTAAGAAGGTAGGTGTTACATGTCCGAGCTTAATGAAAAGTTAGCCACAGCCTGGGAAGGTTTTGCGAAAGGTGACTGGCAGAATGAAGTCAACGTCCGTGACTTTATTCAGAAAAACTACACCCCATATGAAGGCGACGAATCCTTCCTGGCTGGCGCGACTGAAGCGACCACCAAGCTGTGGGACACCGTAATGGAAGGTGTAAAACAGGAAAACCGCACTCACGCGCCTGTTGATTTTGACACTGCCCTGGCTTCCACCATCACCTCTCACGACGCAGGCTATATCGAGAAAGGTCTGGAAAAAATCGTTGGTCTGCAGACCGAAGCGCCGCTGAAACGTGCGATCATCCCGTTTGGTGGTATTAAAATGGTTGAAGGTTCCTGCAAAGCGTACAATCGCGAACTGGACCCGATGCTGAAAAAAATCTTCACCGAGTACCGTAAAACTCACAACCAGGGCGTTTTCGACGTCTATACTCCGGACATCCTGCGCTGCCGTAAATCCGGCGTACTGACCGGTCTGCCGGATGCTTACGGCCGTGGTCGTATCATCGGTGACTACCGTCGCGTTGCGCTGTACGGTATCGACTTCCTGATGAAAGACAAATTCGCCCAGTTCAACTCTCTGCAAGCGAAACTGGAAAGCGGCGAAGATCTGGAAGCGACCATCCGTCTGCGTGAAGAAATTGCTGAACAGCACCGTGCGCTGGGCCAGATCAAAGAGATGGCGGCTAAATATGGCTACGACATCTCCGGTCCGGCAACCACCGCTCAGGAAGCTATCCAGTGGACCTACTTCGGTTACCTGGCTGCCGTGAAATCTCAGAACGGCGCGGCAATGTCCTTCGGTCGTACCTCCAGCTTCCTGGATATCTACATCGAACGTGACCTGCAGGCGGGTAAAATCACCGAGCAAGACGCGCAGGAAATGGTTGACCACCTGGTCATGAAACTGCGTATGGTTCGCTTCCTGCGTACCCCGGAATACGATGAACTGTTCTCCGGCGACCCGATTTGGGCAACGGAATCCATCGGCGGTATGGGCGTTGACGGCCGTACTCTGGTGACCAAAAACAGCTTCCGCTTCCTGAACACCCTGTACACCATGGGGCCGTCTCCGGAGCCGAACATCACTATCCTGTGGTCTGAAAAACTGCCGCTGAGCTTCAAGAAATTCGCGGCTAAAGTGTCCATCGATACCTCTTCTCTGCAGTATGAGAACGATGACCTGATGCGTCCGGACTTCAATAACGACGACTACGCTATCGCATGCTGCGTAAGCCCGATGGTTGTTGGTAAGCAAATGCAGTTCTTCGGTGCTCGCGCCAACCTCGCGAAAACCATGCTGTACGCTATCAACGGCGGCGTGGATGAAAAACTGAAAATGCAGGTGGGTCCGAAATCTGAACCGATCAAAGGCGACGTCCTGAACTTCGACGAAGTCATGGAGCGCATGGATCACTTCATGGACTGGCTGGCTAAACAGTACGTCACTGCGCTGAACATCATCCACTACATGCACGACAAGTACAGCTACGAAGCCTCTCTGATGGCGCTGCACGACCGTGACGTTATCCGCACCATGGCGTGTGGTATCGCGGGTCTGTCCGTTGCTGCTGACTCCCTGTCTGCTATCAAATATGCGAAAGTTAAACCGATTCGTGACGAAGACGGTCTGGCTGTTGACTTCGAAATCGAAGGCGAATATCCGCAGTTTGGTAACAACGATGCTCGCGTCGATGACATGGCCGTTGACCTGGTTGAACGTTTCATGAAGAAAATTCAGAAACTGCACACCTACCGCAACGCGATCCCGACTCAGTCTGTTCTGACCATCACCTCTAACGTGGTATATGGTAAGAAAACCGGTAACACCCCAGACGGTCGTCGCGCTGGCGCGCCGTTCGGACCTGGTGCTAACCCGATGCACGGTCGTGACCAGAAAGGCGCTGTTGCCTCTCTGACCTCCGTAGCGAAACTGCCGTTTGCTTACGCGAAAGATGGTATCTCTTACACCTTCTCTATCGTACCGAACGCGCTGGGTAAAGATGACGAAGTTCGTAAGACCAACCTGGCGGGTCTAATGGATGGTTACTTCCACCACGAAGCGTCCATCGAAGGTGGTCAGCACCTGAACGTGAACGTGATGAACCGCGAAATGCTGCTCGACGCGATGGAAAACCCGGAAAAATATCCGCAGCTGACCATCCGCGTATCTGGCTACGCTGTACGTTTTAACTCCCTGACTAAAGAACAGCAGCAGGACGTTATTACCCGTACCTTCACTCAGACCATGTAATTCCCTGTCTGACTGAAAAAGCGTACAATAAAGGCCCCACATCAGTGGGGCCTTTTTAACAAGCAATCCCCGCCCTAGCCTGCTTTGCCAGTTATCTATACTTTGGGTATCTGTCAAAACAGACTCGACACAGCCGCTGAGCTGTGCACCAACACGGCCCCGGATGGGCCACATCTGGAGAAAACACCGCAATGTCAGTTATTGGTCGCATTCACTCCTTTGAATCCTGTGGCACCGTTGATGGCCCGGGCATCCGCTTTATTACCTTTTTCCAGGGCTGCCTGATGCGTTGCCTGTACTGCCATAACCGTGATACATGGGATACCCACGGCGGCAAAGAAATCACCGTTGAAGAGCTAATGAAAGAGGTGGTGACCTACCGTCACTTTATGAATGCTTCTGGCGGTGGCGTCACCGCATCGGGCGGTGAGGCGATCCTGCAGGCGGAGTTTGTTCGCGACTGGTTCCGCGCCTGTAAGAAAGAAGGTATTCATACCTGTCTCGATACCAACGGCTTTGTCCGTCGCTACGATCCGGTTATCGACGAACTGCTGGAGGTAACAGACCTGGTGATGCTGGATCTCAAGCAGATGAATGATGAGATTCACCAGAACCTGGTCGGCGTCTCTAACCATCGTACGCTGGAATTCGCCCAGTATCTGGCGAAGAAGAATATCAATGTCTGGATCCGCTACGTGGTGGTTCCGGGCTGGTCAGACGATGATGACTCCGCACACCGCCTGGGCGAATTTACCCGCGATATGGGCAATGTCGAAAAAATCGAGCTGCTGCCCTACCATGAGCTGGGCAAACACAAATGGGTAGCGATGGGCGAAGAATACAAGCTGGACGGCGTCCATCCGCCGAAGAAAGAGACCATGGAGCGGGTAAAAGGCATCCTTGAGCAGTATGGCCACAAAGTGATGTACTAATCCCGTCCGGGCCGGTGAAGCACCTATGCCGGCCTGCAACGGCGTGGGAAGCCGTATCCGTCCAGCCATTGCCTTCTCATGCAAAGCGACAGGTTGGCTGTGCAGCAGTAAACATAGGTAATTGAAACGGATGACGCGCAGCATACGCTGCGCGTTACAGGATCAGGCGTGCGCCACCGGCGTTGGATGATGCCCGGCTTTGCGCAGCAGGGTCAGCAGATAGATAAACGACACGCTGGCGATCATGATAAACAGCAGGTTATCCGAGAAGTTCTGCATCAGCATCGCCGTCAGCGTCGGGCCCAGCAGGCTGCCGATGGTATAGCTCATCAGCAGCGCCTGGTTCATCGCCACCAGCTGATGGTGCTCCACTTTCTCACAGGCCCAGGCCATCGCCACCGGATACAGCGTGAAACCGGATGCCCCAAGCACAAACAGCGCCGGCGCCATTGCCGCCTGGCTGAGCATCGCCAGACATCCCAGAATCACCACAAAAACCTGCACCCGCAGCACCAGCAGGCGACCGTAGCGGTCTGCCAGCCGCCCTACCGGCCACTGGCCGAGGATCCCCGCGCTCACCATCACCGCCATCCAGAAGCCAATGCCGGCGTCGCTGACGCCCTGATGGTTTAGCCACAGCGGCATAAGACCATAAAGCGAGCCGAGGACAATCCCCGAGATAATGCAGCCATTGACCCCGTGGCGCGCCTGGCGCAGCTTAAGCATCGGCCAGATCCGTACCGTTTCATGCGGCTCTTCGGCCTGCCCCATAATGCGGGTAAACAGCAGCGGCAGGATCGCCGCCAGCGCCAGGCCCGTCACCCACGGCAGGACGCTCATTAAATCAGTGGGTAGTTTACTGACCATCAGCTGGCCGAGTACGGTACCAACGTAATAAACCATCATGTACGCCGCCAGCAGACGACCGCGGCTGCGAGAAGTGCCGCTGCAGACCAGCGCGCTTTCCACTACCACCCAAATCATCGCGCAGCCTACGCCGGCGATAAACCGCCAGCTCAGCCACGTCCAGAAGCCCACGGTGATCCCCAGCCCTACGCAGCCGACGGCGAAGATTAACGACGCGAGATAATAGCTGCGGTTAAACCCCAGGCGCTTGATCACCCAGCCGGCAAGCAACGTACCGGCCAGGTTGCCGGTAAAATAAGATGACCCCACCATGCCGACCTGCCAGGTTGGCATATTTTCATGGGCGAGCCACAGCGGGACGAGCGTATTCAGCACCGCTATCGCCAGGGTCAGTAAAAGCAGGCCACAGAGCAGCATTTGCACTGGCCGGGTGTAGATGGTCATGGGTAAAAACCGTGAGGAATGTTCAGATCGCGAGCGCATCATGCCACCGCTAAAAACATTGTCAATCCACCTGAAATCAGGCCTGACGCGGTTTTGCAGGGCACGATAGAAGTTTTTTATCCACAGAAGGGGGAAAGGTGAGGCAACAAATAATACGCTATTGTTTTTCTTAATTTATTAATAAATCCCGGCGTTAATTTCAGTCGAAAAATTTCATCTATCAACAGCACGTTTTCATCATGCCGGCACGCCTGCGCCGGCATGATGACGCTGATTAACTGGCGATAGCCATCCCGACGGTCATATGCAGACCATAGAATACGCCGCGGCCAATCATCTCTCCCGCCAGCACCAGAACAAACGCCAGGCCGAGCAGCGAGAGCGCCGGCTTGCGGCCGCGAATCTGCGGTACGCACCAGCAGGCCAGGGCCAGCGCCAGCAGCACCACGCGCCAGGCCATAAGCAGCCCATAATCCGGCACCAGGGCGGAGGCCTGCTGAATTGAGCTGCGGATAGTGGCGAGTTCACTCCCCTGCATCAGGACCACCACAATACTCGCCAGCAGCGCCAGCAAAGTGACCACCGGCAGCAGGCGCATCGCCCAACCGTCGACGCCTGCGACGCGCAGCAGCAGATAGCCCAGCAGCGGGCCGCCGATAAACAGTGTCAGGAAGAAGCTCAGCGGCGTCCAGACGGTATACCAGGTCGGCACCGTGTCGATGGTGTTATAGACCCGCACCATCATCCAGACGAAGATCACCCCCAGCGCCATGGTCGCTACCAGCCACAGGCTACGCAGTCCGGCAGGCAGCTTTTTGCACACGGCCAGCAGCCAGCCAATCCCGCCAATGGCGAAGAAGATCGCCCCGCTGGCTATCTCATTACTCAGCGACGAGGCCCCCACGCGATTGAGCGAGTTAAAGGCCCGCAGCGGCGAACCGAGGTGCATTGTCGAGGCGATAAACCCGATCCCCATCAATACCCACAGGCCGAACATGCTGCCCACCACGCGCTGCTCCTGCTCACGGGGAAGCTTACCCGTCATCAGCGTCAGCGCCAGGACGATGAAGCCGCCCGCGACGCACTGGCCGAAGACCGTAAAGATCATCAGCGGCCATTCATGCCATCCGTTTCCCATCTCACACCTCCTTCGGGTTCGCCAGGTAACCAGTGGTATCGCCACACGGCCGGGCATTGGCGTTAGGTTTGATCACGATGCTCGGCCGGGTAAAGTGCGCCGAAGGCAGCGGCGCCACCGCCGCCAGCTGGCCGTGCTTAGCGCGCAGTTCGGCAATCGGCCCGAAATCGAGCGCCCGCAACGGGCAGGACTCGACGCAGATCGGCTTTTTCCCTTCGGCGACGCGCTCGTGGCAGCCGTCGCACTCAGTCATATGGCCTTTATCGGCGTTGTACTGCGGCGCGCCGTACGGACAGGCCATATGGCAGTAACGGCAGCCAATGCAGACCTCTTCGTTGACCACCACAAAACCGTCTTCGCGCTTGTGCATCGCACCGCTCGGGCAGACTTTGGTGCAGGCTGGATCTTCGCAGTGGTTACAGGCGATGGAGAGGTAATAGGCGAACACGTTCTGATTCCAGACGCCGTTATCCTCCTGCCAGTCGCCGCCGGCATATTCATAGATGCGGCGGAAGCTGACCTCCGGGGTCAAATTTTTGTAGTCCTTACAGGCCAGTTCGCAGGTCTTGCAACCGGTGCAACGGGCGGAATCAATAAAAAATCCATACTGAGTTGTCATCGGTTACTCCTTACAGCTTCTCAACCTGGACGAGGTTGGTATGCGACGGGTTTCCCTTCGCCAGTGGCGAGGGGCGCTGGGTGGTCAGCACGTTGATGCTGCCCGCCTGATCCACACGCGAGGCGTCCGGGTTATACCAGGCCCCTTCCCCCAGCGCGACCACGCCGGGCATCATGCGTGGGGTCACCTTCGCTTCGATATGCACTTCCCCACGGTCGTTGAAGATGCGAATGCGATCGCCGTTGGCAATGCCGCGCTGGCGGGCATCGATCGGGTTAATCCACATCTCCTGCCGACAGGCGGCTTTCAGTACATCAACGTTGCCGTAGGTTGAGTGAACGCGTGATTTATAGTGAAAACCGGTCAGTTGTAGCGGGTATTTTGCCGTCAGCGGATCGTTGTAGTTTTCGAAGCCCGGGGTGTATATCGGCAGCGGATCGATAACATCCCCTTCCGGCAGCTCCCAGGTGGCGGCGATTTTCGCCAGATCCTGCGAGTAAATTTCGATCTTGCCCGAAGGCGTGGTCAGCGGATTAGCCTGCGGATCCTCACGGAAGGCTTTGTAGGCCACATGATGACCTTGCGGATCGCGCTGCTTATAGATGCCCTGCTGACGGAAGGTGTCGAAATCCGGCAGGTCGGGAATCGCTTTGCGCGACTGCTCATACAGATAGCGCATCCAGCCTTCCTGGGTACGGCCTTCGGTAAATTTCTCCTCGACGCCAAGGCGCTTCGCCAGCTCGCTGGTCATCTCATAGATGGTTTTACATTCGAAACGCGGCTTGATGGCCTGGTCGGCAAAGATGACGTAGGACATGTTGCCGCAGGAGGCATCCAGCGCGAAATCCATCTGCTCAGAGGCGGTGCAGTCCGGCAGCAGAATATCGGCGTATTTTGCTGACGAGGTCATATGGCAGTCGATGACCACAATCATCTCGCACTTCTTATCGTCCTGCAGGATCTCGTGGGTGCGGTTGATCTCAGAGTGCTGGTTGATCAGGCAGTTGCCCGCATAGTTCCAGATCATTTTGATCGGCACATCGAGCTTATCTTTGCCACGTACCCCATCGCGCAGGGCGGTCATTTCCGGGCCGCGCTCAATCGCATCGGTCCACATAAACATCGAGATGCTGGTCTGAACCGGATTCTCCAGCGTCGGCATACGTTCAAACGGCAGGCTGTAGGAGCCCTCGCGCGCGCCGCTATTGCCGCCGTTGATCCCGACGTTACCGGTCAGAATGGCGAGCATCGCGATAGCCCGGGTGGCGATTTCGCCGTTGGCATGACGCTGCGGCCCCCAGCCCTGGCTGATATAGGCCGGTTTAGCGGTGGCAATTTCGCGCGCCAGTTTAACAATGCGTTCACGCGGAATACCGGTAATCGTCGAGGCCCACTCCGGCGTTTTGGCGATACCGTCAGTGCCCTCGCCAAGAATGTAAGCTTTGTAATGACCATTGGCTGGCGCACCGGCGGGCAGCGTTTTCTCGTCGTATCCCACGCAGTATTTATCGAGGAACGGCTGATCGACCAGATTCTCGGTGATCATCACCCACGCCAGACCCGATACCAGCGCCGCATCGGTGCCGGGGCGAATCGGGATCCATTCATCTTCGCGTCCGGCGCCGGTGTCGGTATAGCGCGGATCGATAATGATCATCCTGGCATTGGATTTCTGGCGCGCCTGCTCAAGATAGTAGGTCACCCCGCCGCCGCTCATCCGCGTTTCCCCGGGGTTGTTGCCGAACAGCACTACCAGCTGGCTGTTTTCAATATCCGACGGGCTGTTGCCATCTGCCCAACCGCCGTAGGTGTAATTCAACCCGGCAGCAATCTGCGCGGATGAATAGTCGCCGTAATGATTGAGATACCCGCCGCAGCAGTTCATCAGACGGGCAATCAGGGTTTTCCCCGGCGGCCAGGAGCGGGTCAGCGTGCCACCCAGCGTGCCGGTGCCGTAGTTCAGATAGATGGACTCGTTGCCGTAATCTTTAATCAGCCGCTGCGTCGTGCTGGCGATGATATCGAAAGCCTCTTCCCAGCTGATTTGCTCGAATTTACCCTCACCGCGTTTACCTACGCGCTTCATGGGGTATTTCAGCCGATCGGGGTTATAAACCCGGCGGCGCATAGAACGACCGCGCAGGCAGGCGCGCACCTGATGCAGGCCGTCATAGTTATCGTCACCGGTATTATCGGTTTCAACGTATTTAATCGCGCCATCCACCACGTGCATGCGCAGCGGGCAGCGGCTACCGCAGTTGACGGTGCATGCGCTCCAGACCACCTTCTCACTGGCCGGGGCTGGCGTGTCGGCGGCATGGGCCATACGGGAAAAGGGTAACGTTAGTGCGTTGCTGGCCAGCGCCAGGCCGCCTATTGCCGTGGTTTTCATCAGACCACGGCGGCTTACCTCAGCAGCCAGTAAAGCATCGGGGGCTTTAATTTTCATGGATACTCGCTTTGGTTGCTCACAATAAACTGATAAGCGTTATATAGTCATATATATAATGCTTTGAAATATTATTGGTTTTTTATGCTGATTTAATCCAAAGGGAGTATCACTGCATTCGCGGAAGGGATTATTGCCCGGTATCAATAAGGGTGTAAAAAAAGCGCCCGCAGGCGCTTTTAAGGGAGAAGGTAAAAATTAACCGATATATTCGAGGCCGCGCATATACGGGCGCAGGATTTCCGGGATCTCGATACGGCCATCGGCCTGCTGATAGTTTTCCATCAGCGCCACCAGCGTACGACCAACCGCCAGGCCAGAACCATTCAGGGTATGAACGAGACGGGTCTTCTTGTCGGACTTGCTGCGGCAGCGAGCCTGCATACGACGCGCCTGGAAATCCCAGACGTTAGAGCAGGAAGAGATCTCACGGTAGGTGTTCTGCGCCGGGACCCACACTTCGAGGTCATAGGTTTTGCAGGCGCTGAAGCCCATATCGCCGGTGCACAGCGCGACCTTACGGTACGGCAGGCCCAGCAGCTGCAGCACTTTCTCGGCGTGTCCGGTCATCTCTTCCAGCGCCGCCATGGAGTCTTCCGGACGGACAATCTGCACCATCTCAACTTTATCGAACTGGTGCATACGGATCAGACCGCGGGTGTCGCGACCATAAGAACCCGCTTCGGAACGGAAGCACGGCGTATGGGCGGTCATTTTGATCGGCAGATCGTCTTCATCGATAATTTCATCACGCACCAGGTTGGTCAGCGGCACTTCCGCCGTCGGGATCAGCGCGTAGTTGCTGCTGTCAGCCTCTTCTTCCAGCGGGCGAGTATGGAACAGGTCGCCGGCGAATTTCGGCAGCTGGCCGGTGCCATACAGGGTGTCCTGGTTTACCAGGTACGGGACATAGTTTTCGCTATAGCCATGCTGTTCAGTGTGCAGATCCAGCATGAACTGCGCCAGGGCGCGGTGCAGACGGGCCAGCTGGCCTTTCATCACCACGAAGCGCGAACCGGTGAGCTTAACGGCGGCGGCAAAATCCAGCCCGCCGTGCATTTCACCCAGCGTCACGTGATCGCGCACGTCAAAATCGAACTGGCGCGGCGTGCCCCAGCGGCTGACTTCAACGTTGTCGTTTTCGTCACGGCCAACCGGCACGTCATCGTGAGGAATATTCGGGATCGCCAGCGCGATATCGCGGATTTCCGCCAGCAGCGCTTCCAGCTCGGATTTTGCGGCATCCAGCTGTTCGCCGAGTTTGTTCACTTCCAGGCGTAATGGCTCGATGTCTTCCCCGCGCGCTTTCGCCTGGCCAATGGATTTCGATCGGGAGTTGCGCTCCGCCTGCAGGTTTTCCGTTTGCACCTGCAGAACTTTACGACGCTCTTCAAGCGCGCGAAGTTTATCTACATCCAGCTTAAAGCCCCGGCGTGCCAGTTTTTCTGCGACTGCGTCTGGCTCGGTACGCAGCAGATTGGGATCGAGCATGCTTATCCTGTGCTTATCGAATTAAAAAAAGAAAAGTGGCCGCAGGCTACGGCCACGGAAATAGTGTAATAACCTTACCGCAACGCCTCAATTAGCGGTAGCGTTTTATCGGGCTATTTTGATCCTGTTCAGCGAGCCAGGCGAGCTTTTCGCCAATTTTGCCCTCAAGCCCCCGGTTTGTCGGGTGATAATAGCGCGTTTGCGCCATTTCCTGCGGGAAGTACTGCTCGCCGGCGGCGTAGGCGTTAGGTTCGTCATGAGCGTAGCGATACTCCTGCCCGTAGCCCATCTCTTTCATCAACTTCGTCGGCGCATTGCGCAGATGCACCGGAACGTCATAGTCCGGACGGTCTCGCGCATCGGCCAGCGCCGCTTTAAAGGCGGTGTAGACCGCATTGCTCTTCGGCGCGCAGGCCAGATAGACAATAGCCTGGGCAATCGCCCGTTCGCCTTCCGCCGGCCCGACGCGGGTGAAGCAGTCCCACGCCGATATGGCCACCTGCATCGCCCGCGGATCGGCGTTGCCGACGTCTTCCGAGGCAATCGCCAGACAACGGCGGGCAACATACAGCGGATCTCCCCCGGCGGTGATGATCCGCGCGTACCAGTAAAGCGCCGCGTCCGGCGCGCTACCGCGCACCGACTTATGCAGGGCGGAAATCAAATCGTAGAAACGGTCGCCTTTATTATCAAAGCGCGCGCTGCGCTCGCCGGCGATCTCGGTCAGCAGTTCCGCCTTCAGCACCCGCTTGCCCGCATCATCGCTCTCGGCCATATCGGCCATCATTTCCAGGGTATTCAGCGCCCGCCGCGCGTCGCCGTTCACCAGTTCGGCGATGGCCCTGCGGGTCTCATCCGGCAAAACGATATCCTGGCCGCCGTAGCCGCGGGTTTTATCGTTCATCGCCTGGTCAAGCACCCGCTCGATATCGTCGGTAGTGAGCGATTTCAGTAAATAGACGCGGGCGCGGGAGAGCAGCGCTGAGTTAAGCTCAAAGGAAGGGTTTTCGGTGGTCGCGCCAATAAAAGTGATAGTGCCATCTTCAATATGCGGCAGAAAGGCATCCTGCTGGCTTTTATTGAAGCGATGCACTTCGTCAACAAACAGAATCGTTCGTCGGCCGGCGTTGCGATTCTGCCGCGCGCGCTCAATGGCCTCGCGGATCTCTTTCACCCCGGAGGTCACCGCCGAGATCCTTTCGACATCGGCGCTGGCATAACGGGCGATAACTTCCGCCAGGGTAGTCTTGCCGGTACCCGGCGGCCCCCAGAGGATCATCGAATGCAGGTGCCCGGCTTCGATCGCCCGCGGCAGGGGTTTGCCCGGCGCCAGCAGGTGCTGCTGGCCAATATACTGCGCTAAATTTTCTGGCCGCATGCGAGCGGCCAGAGGTTGAAACGCGTTGTCGGAAAAATCGAGCGACAGATTGCTCACTTTCGCCTCTACTTACGTTGATCGTCCACCGTCACCCCTTTCGGCGGCGTAAAGGTGAACTTAGATGCGTCGACGGCGCCGTTCTGCTGCGATTTCAGCTGATAGCTGCTGCGCTGATCGTCCTGCTCGACGGCGCTGAACTGATGGATGGTGCCGTCCCGACCGACGTTGATCGTGAACTGCTTCAGGTTGCCGCTGCCGCTTTTCGGCGTCAGCACAAAATCATCGCCGTTTTGTTTGATATTGTACTGCTGCCAGTCGCTGGACTGGTTGCGGGCAATCAGCATAAACGGCGTGTTGCTGGTGGCGTCTTTCAGCCAGGTCGCCGTGGCCTGCTCGACGAACGGGTTATAGAACCACAGGGTTTTACCATCCGAAACGAGGACGCTCTCATCCGGCTGGGTCATATGCCAGTTAAACAGATTCGGGCGTTTTACCCACAGGTCGCCCTGTCCGTCCTGCACGGCGTTGCCGCTGCCGTCGGTGACTTTTTGCGTGAAGCTGGCATGGAAGCTGCTCACTTTATCAAGACGGCTTTTTAAGTCACTGGCCGCATCTGCCCAGACCTGGCTGACGACCATACCAGACAGTAATGCACAGGTGATTGCGAGTTTTTTCATTGTTCTTCCTTAATGTGCGTCACTCCCGACGCGGGAGCCTCTTCTGCTCCTAATGTAGGACCGCCGACGGCGGCGGGACAGAAGAATTGGCTGATTTTGCGCTTATTTACCCAACTTTGCACTCATTCAAAGGGCGGCGGCGCCAGTACTTCGCGGTTACCGTTATGGCCCTGCTCGCTGACAATGCCCTGCGCTTCCATCTGTTCGATGATACGCGCGGCACGGTTATAGCCAATGCGGAACTGGCGCTGCACCCCGGAAATCGACGCTTTACGCTTCTCGGTCACAAAGCTGACCGCCTGATCGAACAGCGGATCCAGCTCTTCACCGCCGTCGAAACCACCGCCGCCGCCTTCGCTTTCGCTGTCGGAGGTAATGCCGTCAACATACTGCGGACGACCGCGGGCTTTCCAGTCCTGAACCACAGCGTGGACTTCCTGGTCGCGAACAAACGCCCCATGGACGCGCACCGGCGTGGTGGAGTTCGGCCCGGAGTAGAGCATATCCCCCATCCCGAGCAGCGATTCCGCACCGCCCTGATCGAGAATGGTACGCGAGTCAATTTTACTCGACACGGTAAAGGCGATACGCGTCGGAATGTTGGCCTTAATCAGACCGGTAATGACATCCACCGACGGACGCTGCGTCGCCAGCACCAGGTGGATCCCCGCCGCACGCGCTTTCTGCGCCAGGCGAGCGATCAGCTCTTCCACCTTCTTACCGACGGTCATCATCAGGTCGGCGAATTCGTCCACCAGCACCACTATGTACGGCAGCTTTTCCAGTACCGGGTGCACGGCATCCATACTGTCGCCTGGCTTCCAGTATGGATCCGGGATCGGACGGCCCATGCGTGCCGCTTCAGCAATCTTCTCGTTATAGCCCGCCAGATTACGCACGCCCAGCGCCGACATTAGCTTGTAGCGACGCTCCATCTCGTTGACGCTCCAGCGCAGCGCATTGGCGGCGTCTTTCATGTCGGTGACTACTTCCGTCAGCAGATGCGGAATACCTTCGTAGACCGACAGCTCGAGCATTTTCGGGTCGATCATAATGAAACGCACATCTTCCGGCTGCGCTTTGTAGAGCATGCTGAGGATCATGGCGTTGACGCCGACTGACTTACCGGAACCGGTGGTACCGGCCACCAGCAGGTGCGGCATTTTCGCCAGATCGGCCACCACCGGATCGCCGGCGATGTCTTTACCCAGCACCACGGTCAGCGGCGACGGGTTATCACGGAACTTGCTGTTGTCGAGCACTTCACGCAGGTAGACGGTCTGGCGCTTTTTATTCGGCAGCTCAAGCCCGACATACGGTTTACCCGGGATCACTTCCACCACGCGCACGGCGACCGTGGACAGCGAACGCGCCAGATCCCGTGACAGGTTAGAGATTCGCGCCGCTTTGACGCCAGGCGCCAGATTCAGTTCGAAACGGGTGATCACCGGCCCCGGCGAGTAGTTCACCACATCCGCTTTAATGCGGAAATCGGCGAGTCGCGCTTCCACCAGTCGTGCCATCTGCTCAAGAGCAAAGGTATCCACCGGCTCGACTTCACTGGGCGGCGGCGTGAGCAGATCCAGCGACGGCAGCGGCGTTGTCGGCTTTTGCAGCGGTCGACTATCGCCATTGCGCATCAGCAGCGGGTGGATCAGGCTCTCCTGCGGCGCAGGCGCGGCAGGCTGGTGCCCCTGCGGGGCAACCGGCTGTTGCGGCTGCACGGGCTGCTGCGGCACTGGCTGAGGGTGTACCGGCTGGTGCTGCGCAGGTTGATAACCCTGCTGCGGAGCGGCGGCCGGTTGTTGATAGTGCTGGGCTGGCTGCTGCGGCTGTACTTCCGGTGTCGGCGTAAACAGCGGCTCGCTCGGACCCTCATTGACCAGCGTTTTCATCGGCGAGAATTCATAATCCGCCAGCGAGAACGGATTAGCGCCGGGCGGCTGCTCGGAGGCGTAGCGCTGCTGCTGGGTGGCGGCAAACTGGCGCGCCAGCTCCGCTTCCGCCGCGGCATCGGCGTCATCGTCATCAGTCGCGTTATCGTCTTCCCAGCGATGGCCATAGCGCTGCTGTTGAGTGGCGGCGAACTGGCGAGCCAGCTCATCCTGCTCCATAGCATCCGCTTCCTCATCCGAGAGCAGCTCATCATCATAATGGGGGTCGCGCTCGGCCTGCCGCGCGCGCTGTTCAGCTTCCCGCTGCGACGGTAGCTTGATGCCGTAGGAGGCCAGTTCCCGACGCGTCGGGACGCGAACGCGATTTGGCCGCGGTAGTTTTGGACCAATGCCCTCTTTCACCTGGACCCGCGGTCCGCTGGAGGCCGGGCTGAACAATGGCGCTGTCGCTGCGGAGGCGGCGGTCGCCGTCTTCGCAGCGGCTGCGCCGCCGCTGGCAGCCGTTGCCTGATGCACTCCTGCCGCCACCGCAGAAACTACGGTTGACTCCACGGGCGGTTTGGACGGCGAGGCGGGCGGCGTCAGCGGTTTGGTGGCGATCGGACTTTCCGGCTCCGGAATAGGCTGATACCAGGAAGCCAGCAGCTCGCGTTCGCGCGCCCGCTTCTCTTCCACTTCCTCGAAATAATAGAGCGGCGGACGTTTCACTTCTTCCTGCACGACCTCAGGCTCTGGCTGCGCGGCAGGTACCGGCGCGGGCTCAGGCTGATACGCCTGCGGCGCAGGCTGGACAGCATGGGGATCGTAAACCGGCTGCTGATACGGCGCAGGCTCGGGTTGATACCCCTGCGGCGCAGGCTGAGCAACATGTGGATCGTAAACCGGCTGCTGATACGGCGCCGGCTCTGGCTGATACCCCTGCGGCGCAGGCTGGACGGCATGCGGATCGTAAACCGGCTGCTGATACTGCACTGGCTCAGGCTGATACGCCTGCGGTGCCGGCTGACCGGCATGCGGATCGTAAGTCGGCTGCTGATACGGCGCAGGCTCGGGTTGATACCCCTGCGGAGCCGGCTGACCGGCATACGGATCGTAAACCGGCTGCTGATACGGCGCAGGCTCGGGTTGATACCCCTGCGGCGCAGGCTGGCCGGCATACGGATCGTAAACCGGCTGCTGATACGGCGCAGGCTCGGGCTGATACCCCTGCGGAGCAGGCTGTTGTCCGGCATGCGGATCGTAAACCGGCTGCTGATACGGCGCTGGCTCAGGCTGATACGCCTGCGGTGCCGGCTGACCGGTATGAGGAGCATAAGCTGGCTGCTGATACGGTGCCGGCTCTGGCTGGTAGGGCTGCGGCGGGTAACCAGCTTCCGGCTGATAAACCGGCGCAGCGCCCTGATGACCAGCCGGTGATTCGGCCCACGGCTGCGGCGCGGCAGTGGCCGCCGCCGCTGCGCCCACCGGCTCAGCGATACTCTGGCCGTTCAGCAACGGATCGTAAGGGTCGAAATCGCCCGGACGCGCGGCGCTGGCGCCGGAAAACAGTACATCGTCGGCGGCAACAGGCGCACCGCTGGCGCTGTACTGCACTGCCTCTTCCCCGTCATCCATCCGTTTGCCGGAGAAAAGCGCCGCGTCGGTTTTACGCCCCATGGGGTTGGTAAACTTCTCAGCGAGACGTTTACGCCGCGCCAGTGCGCTGCGCAAGATACGGGCGCGACGCGACTCCTGGGGGGTTGCCGCCTCTTCGTCGTCGTACTCTTCATCGTCGTCTTCGTATTCGCCTTCATCGACCCAGGTATCATCCCGACGGGTACGATTGCTGGCAAAGGTGAGTACGGACAGGATGCCTCCGCCCAGTTTTTCCGCAATGCTGACCCACGACCAGCCGGTAAACAGCGTCAGGCCGGCCGCCCAGATGCACAACAGCGCGATGGTGCCGCCGCTGCTGTGCAGCAGCGGTTGCAGGGTGGTGCTGAGCAGGCTGCCAATCACCCCGCCAGAGGCGAAGTACCAGATATCATCGGCGTTAATCGCCGCCAGACCGCAGGAGGTCAGGATCAGGGCTAACGCACCGATGAGGCGCAGCGAAACGGCGAAATAATCAATATATTCGTCATTTTCCTGATGCCGCCAGGCAAACCAGCATCCGCCGATGATGATCACCGGGATGGTGTAGGCCATGACGCCAAAAATGAAAAAGAGGGTATCGGCAAGCCACGCGCCGGGGGCGCCGCCTAAATTATGGATAGGCTCATGCCATGCCGTTTGCGACCAGCTTGGGTCCGAGGGGTTAAAGCTCAGTAATGCCGCCATCAGCCAGATGGCGAAGAGGGAGCAAAGGATGAGCATCGCCTCGAGGAGTCGGCGCCCGCTGCTGAGTTTGGTTAGTTTGACTTCTTTGTCTTCGGTGTATTCCTGGCTCAAGAAAGGCTCTCCAGGTATCAGGCTGTTTCCTGCCTGCTGCTAAAACGGACAACAGCGCCGGGTCTCCCCGGCACTGTTGCTGTATGGATTAACAGGAGTGTAATCAAACTACGTCGAGTTTGCACCTGTTCCGTGTTAGCGCGTCTTAATAACCAGACGATTACTTTGCTTGACTTCTTCCATTACCACATAGGTACGGGTGTCGTTAACGCCCGGCAGGCGCAGCAAGGTCTCGCCCAGTAATTTACGATACGCTGACATATCCGGTACGCGGGTTTTCAACAGATAGTCGAAATCACCGGAAACCAGATGACACTCTTGAATTTCTTCAAGTTTTTGCACTGCGGCGTTAAATTGCTCAAACACATCCGGTGCGCCACGATTCAGAGTAATCTCAACAAATACCAGAAGTGATGCATCCAGATAATGCGGGTTGAGCAGCGCCGTATAGCCCTGAATAAAACCCTGTCTTTCAAGACGACGCACACGCTCAAGGCAAGGCGTCGGAGAAAGTCCCACCCGTTTAGAAAGCTCGACGTTAGAAATTCGCCCATCTTTTTGCAATTCATTCAGGATGTTACGATCAATGCGGTCGAGATCTTTGCCAGGGCGCTTCTTGCTATCTACCATTATTATTGTCTCTCTGTATTCCTTCCCTACTCCTGTTCCGGCTCTGTGCCTTCACTGCCAGAGCCCATCCTGTTATTACCCGTACGACATTGGGTAACCCAGGGGTACGTGAGAAGCCCGTTGCCTGACGGCAGTCACCGACATCACGCATGGCGTCTGTCCACACCATGCGTAGATTTCGTTAACCCGGATAAAAATGGCATTTGCGTGCATGAAAATTCGCCGCACGCCAAATACTGCTTTTCTTCTTCCTTGAATGTTTTCGCAAAAGCACAGGGGATTGTCAAAGCAAAACATCGATTTTTAGTACAAGATGCCAGATATTCATCATCTACCCTGGTTGATTCTCATTTTTTCGTCTTATAATTGTCCCGCCAACAGTAGAAATAGTTATATTCCTTGCCGGGAAAATCGCCAATTCATCGGCCGCTTCTATTGCACACATCGTTAACAAAATCGCTGCGCTCTTTTTTTACGACAACAAATTCCCTACAATCCCAGCCCAATGTATGCCAATTATTATGGGGATCTCATGGGCACAGCCAAACACAGTAAACTGCTTATCCTTGGTTCTGGACCTGCGGGATACACCGCGGCGGTCTATGCCGCACGCGCCAACCTGCAGCCGGTGCTGATCACCGGGATGGAAAAAGGCGGTCAGCTGACCACCACGACGGAAGTGGAAAACTGGCCAGGCGATCCGAACGATTTGACCGGTCCGCTGCTGATGGAGCGCATGCACGAGCATGCCACGAAATTTGAAACCGAGATTATTTTCGACCATATCAGCCGCGTCGATCTGCAAAACCGGCCGTTCCGTCTGACCGGCGACAGCGGCGAATACACCTGTGACGCGTTGATTATCGCCACCGGCGCTTCCGCCCGTTACCTGGGCCTGCCTTCCGAAGAAGCCTTCAAGGGCCGCGGCGTTTCCGCCTGCGCCACCTGTGACGGATTCTTCTATCGCAACCAGAAAGTGGCGGTGATCGGCGGCGGCAACACCGCGGTTGAAGAGGCTCTGTATCTGTCAAACATCGCCTCTGAGGTACACCTTATCCACCGTCGCGATTCCTTCCGTGCGGAAAAAATCCTCATCAAACGCCTGATGGACAAAGTGGAAAGCGGCAACATCGTGCTGCATACCGATCGCACCCTCGAAGAGGTGACCGGCGACCAGATGGGCGTCAGCGGCCTGCGTCTGCGCGATACCAAAAACAGCGACAACGTCGAGTCCCTGGAAGTAGCCGGTCTGTTTGTCGCCATCGGCCACAGCCCGAACACCGCCATCTTTGAAGGTCAGCTGGAGCTGGAGAACGGCTACATCAAAGTGCAGTCCGGTATCCATGGCAATGCGACCCAGACCAGCATCCCGGGCGTGTTCGCCGCCGGCGATGTCATGGACCATATTTATCGTCAGGCTATCACCTCCGCCGGCACCGGCTGCATGGCGGCGCTGGACGCTGAACGTTACCTCGACGGTCTGGCTGACGCCTGCAAATAATCTTTACAAGTCAGTAACAAAGGTAAAGAAGGCGACGAAAAGTCGCCTTTATTTTTGCCGCGATGTAACATTGCCGTGCCCAATATTCCGATAACGACACCTGCAAAGCGCGCAATGAATAAAACCCGTCAACAAGAGTTAACCCGCTGGTTAAAACAGCAAAGCATTATCTCCCGTCGCTGGTTGATGATTTCCCGCCTCCTTGGCGTGGCGAGCGGTCTGCTGATCGTGGCGCAGGCCTGGTTCCTGGCGCGGATCCTGCATCGGATGGTGATGGAGAATATTCCTGCGACCGCCCTGCTGCTGCCGCTAACCCTGCTGGTGCTGACCTTTGTGCTGCGCGCCTGGGTGGTCTGGCTGCGTGAACGGGTCGGCTTTCAGGCCGGGCAGCATATTCGCTATGAAATTCGCCGCCAGGTGCTCGACCGCCTCCAGCAGGCGGGCCCGGCGTGGATCCAGGGCAAACCGGCCGGCAGTTGGGCTACGCTTATCCTCGAGCAGATCGACGATATGCATGACTATTATGCCCGCTACCTGCCGCAAATGACGCTGGCGGCCTGCGTGCCGCTGCTGATCGTCATCACTATTTTCCCGATAAACTGGGCCGCCGCGCTGATCCTCCTCGGCACTGCGCCGCTGATCCCCTTGTTCATGGCCCTGGTTGGGATGGGCGCCGCCGATGCCAACCGGCGTAATTTCCAGGCGCTGGCCCGCCTCAGCGGCCACTTCCTCGACCGCCTGCGCGGCATGGAAACCTTGCGTATTTTTCACCGCGGTCAGGCCGAAACGGATAATATTCGCGACGCCTCGCAGGATTTTCGCCAACGCACCATGGAAGTCCTGCGCCTGGCGTTCCTCTCCTCCGGGGTACTGGAATTTTTCACCTCGCTCTCCATTGCGCTGGTAGCGGTTTATTTCGGCTTCTCATACCTTGGCGAGCTTAACTTCGGCCACTATGGCGCGGGCGTCACGCTGATGGCGGGCTTCCTGACGCTGATCCTCGCCCCGGAGTTTTTCCAGCCATTACGTGACCTGGGCACCTTCTACCATGCCAAAGCCCAGGCCGTGGGCGCCGCAGACAGCCTGAAAACGTTTATGGAAACCCCGCTGACCCAGGTGGAGCGTGGCGAAAAAACCTTAAATGACAACGATCTGATTGGCGTGGAAGCGCGCGATCTGCTGATTAAATCTCCCGAAGGGAAAGTCCTCGCCGGGCCGCTGACCTTTTCACTGCCTGCAGGCGCGCGGGTGGTGCTGGTGGGGCAGAGCGGCTCAGGGAAAAGTTCACTGCTGAACACCCTGCTCGGCTTTTTGCCCTATGAGGGTTCGCTGAAGGTCAATGGCGTGGAGCTGCGAGAGCTGGACGCCGATCGCTGGCGTCGCCTGTTAAGCTGGGTGGGGCAGAATCCCCAGCTTCCTGCCGCCACGCTGCGGGAAAATGTGCTGCTGGCGTGGCCGGAAGCCAGCGATGCCCAGCTTCGACTGGCGCTGGACAAGGCCTGGGTGAGCGAGTTTATCGCTCTGCTGCCGGATGGGATCCATACCGCCGTGGGCGATCAGGCGGGCCGTCTGTCGGTCGGCCAGGCGCAGCGTATCGCGGTCGCCCGCGCGCTGTTGGTGCCGTGCCGCCTGCTGCTGCTGGATGAACCCGCCGCCAGCCTCGACGCCCATAGCGAACAACGGGTCATGCAGGCATTGACCCACGCCTCAACCCAGCAAACCACGCTGCTGGTTACCCATCAGCTTGAGGGACTGGCGGACTGGGATGCCGTCTGGGTTATGCAGGACGGACAGATTATCGAACAAGGCGACTACGCCACGCTGGCCCGCGCCGGCGGAGTCTTCTCGGCGCTGCTGGCCCATCGTCAGGAGGAGATTTAAATGCGCGCGCTCTTACCCTATCTGGCACTGTACAAACGCCACAAATGGATGCTGCTGCTCGGCATCGTACTGGCTATTGTGACCCTGCTGGCCAGTATCGGCCTGCTGACGCTCTCCGGCTGGTTTCTCTCCGCCTCTGCGGTGGTGGGCGTCGCCGGGATCTACAGTTTTAACTATATGCTGCCCGCCGCGGGCGTCCGCGGCGCAGCGATTATCCGGACCGCCGGACGCTACTTCGAGCGTCTGGTCAGCCACGACGCCACCTTCCGCGTGCTACAGCACCTGCGCGTCTTCACCTTCAGCAAACTACTCCCCCTCTCTCCGGCGGGGCTGGCGCGCTTTCGCCAGGGTGAACTGCTCAACCGCGTGGTAGCCGACGTCGACACCCTGGATCATCTCTACCTGCGGGTCATTTCGCCGCTGGTCGGCGCGCTGGTGGTGATTGTGGTGGTGACCTGCGGATTAAGCCTGCTCGATGTCACCCTCGCGCTAACGCTCGGCGGTATCATGCTGGTGACCCTGCTGGTTATGCCGCCGCTGTTCTATCGCGCCGGTAAACCGGCCGGAGAGAGTATGACCCAGCTGCGCGGCCAGTATCGGCAACAGCTTACCGCCTGGCTGCAGGGCCAGGCGGAGCTGATGGTGTTTAACGCCAGCGACCGCTATCGCGCGCAAATGGAAAAGACCGAGCTCAGTTGGCAGGAGGCGCAGCGTCGCCAGGCCGAGCTGACCGCGCTTTCGCAGGCGCTGATGCTGTTGATCGGCGGTATCGCCGTGGTGGCCATGCTCTGGCTGGCCTCAGATGGCGTCGGCGGCAACAGTCAGCCCGGGGCGCTGATCGCCCTGTTCGTCTTCTGCGCCCTGGCGGCTTTCGAAGCCCTGGCGCCCGTCACCGGCGCTTTCCAGCATTTAGGTCAGGTGATCGCCTCCGCGCTGCGGATCTCGCAGATCACTGACCAGCAGCCGGAAGTCTCCTTCGTCGAGGGCGAGGCCTGCAAGCCTGCGCAGGTGGCCTTAGATTTCAGGCAGGTCACCTTCCGCTACCCGCAGCAGCCCTCCCCCGCTCTGGAGAACATCTCCCTGCAGATTGCCGCCGGGGAACATATTGCTATTCTTGGCCGAACCGGCTGCGGAAAGTCGACGCTGTTGCAGTTACTCACCCGCGCATGGGATCCGACACAGGGTGAAATATTGCTCAACGATCAGCCGCTGTCCGGGCTCAGCGAAGCCACCCTGCGGCAGTCAATGAGCGTGGTACCGCAGCGCGTGCACCTGTTCAGCGCCACCCTGCGCGACAACCTGCTGCTGGCGGCGCCTGAGGCTGATGACACTCTGCTCTGCGCCACCCTTGAGAAGGTAGGCCTGGAAAAACTGCTGGAAGATGGCGGACTCAACGGCTGGCTGGGCGAAGGCGGACGCCAGCTTTCCGGCGGCGAACTGCGCCGGCTGGCCATTGCCCGTGCGCTGCTCCACGATGCGCCGCTGATGCTGCTGGACGAACCGACAGAAGGTCTGGATGCGGCCACCGAAAGCCAGATCCTGCATCTGCTGGCGGAAGTCTTACGCGAGAAAACCGTGCTGATGGTCACCCACCGCCTGCGAGGCCTGGCGCGTTTTAATCAGATAATAGTCATGGACAACGGCCAGATAATTGAGCAAGGTAGTCACGCGGAGCTGCTCGCTAAACAGGGCCGGTACTTCCAGTTTAAACAGCGTCTGTAGGCTATTATCTAATTTTTGCTGATGCGTATTGAGGTTAAAATGCGTCTGGTTCAGCTCTCCCGGCATTCTATCGCCTTCCCTTCTCCGGAAGGCGCCCTGCGTGAACCTAACGGCCTGCTGGCGCTCGGCGGCGATCTGAGCCCCGCGCGCCTGCTGATGGCCTATCAGCGTGGTATTTTTCCCTGGTTTTCCCCCGGCGACCCGATCCTCTGGTGGTCGCCCGATCCCCGCGCGGTGCTCTGGCCGGAACAGTTCCATCTCAGCCGCAGCATGAAGCGCTTTCATCAGCGTTCGCCCTACCGCGTCACGCTCAACCACGCCTTTGGCGAGGTGATTGAGGGCTGCGCCAGCGATCGTGACGAAGGCACCTGGATAACCAGCAGCATCGTTCGCGCCTACCACCAGCTGCATGAGCTGGGGCATGCCCACTCCATTGAAGTCTGGCAGGAGAATACTCTGGTGGGGGGAATGTACGGCGTGGCACAGGGGGCGCTGTTTTGCGGCGAGTCGATGTTCAGCCGGGCGGAAAATGCCTCCAAAACCGCGCTGCTGGTATTTTGCCAGGACTTTGCGCAGAGCGGCGGTAAATTAATTGACTGTCAGGTGCTGAACAACCATACCGCATCATTAGGCGCGGTGGATATTCCCCGCCGCGATTATCTGGACTATCTGTCAGTATTACGCGGCTACCGTCTGCCCGAGCGATTTTGGGTACCGCGGGTGCTATTTCCGGGCGGACAATAAAATGTTTTCAGCACATTTTGCGTCAGGATGGTATAATTGCGCGGTAGAGTAGCTTCTGCCTGTTGCCCCGCCGCCGTTTGGGAATAATAAGAGTCAGATAACGCCCATCGTTCTGTCACTCCCCTTTACGTTTGCGCCTGTCACGCGGCATAGCCGTGTGTGTCCCGGGCAATGCGCCAAAACTACTTCGGCGATTCATACCCGTCATATTTCCATTGCCGGCGTGCTGACTGCGCGCCTTGCGGCAAGGTGAATGATTCAGGGTAGACACGTAAAACTTTACTTACATGATGAACTTCGGCATTATCTTGCCGGTTCAAAACTACGGTAGTGATACCCCAGAGGACTAGATGGCCAAAGAAGACAATATTGAAATGCAGGGCACCGTACTTGAAACGTTGCCTAACACTATGTTCCGCGTAGAACTGGAAAACGGTCACGTGGTAACCGCGCATATCTCCGGTAAAATGCGTAAAAACTACATCCGCATTCTGACGGGCGACAAAGTGACTGTTGAGCTGACCCCGTACGACCTGAGCAAAGGCCGCATTGTCTTCCGTAGTCGCTGATTATTTTCGCCCTTAAGGCGTCAGATGCTGAAGGCCGGGATAATTCCCGGTCTTTTCATTTCTACCGCCAGCAGGCAAAAAAAAACCGGCCCCTGGCCGGTTTTTTACATTGAAGATATCGCCTTAATGGGCGGCTTCCGGTTTGTGCTTCGGCGCGCTCTGGAAGTCGTAGGTCAGCGTATTTTTCGCGCTGTCCAGAGAGACCGTCACCTGCCCGCCGTCGACCAGCGAGCCAAACAGCAGCTCGTTCGCCAGCGGTTTTTTCAGGTTGTCCTGAATGACGCGTCCCATTGGACGTGCCCCCATTGCCCGGTCGTAGCCTTTTTCCGCCAGCCAGTCGCGCGCTTCCTGGCTGACTTCCAGGGAGACGCCTTTCTGATCCAGCTGAACCTGCAGCTCGACGATAAACTTGTCGACAACCTGATGGATCACCGTGGTGGAGAGGTGATCGAACCAGATGATGTTGTCGAGACGGTTACGGAACTCCGGCGTAAAGATCTTCTTGATCTCATCCATTGCGTCCGGACTGTTGTCCTGCTGGATAAGGCCAATCGATTTACGCTCGGTTTCCCGCACCCCGGCGTTGGTGGTCATCACCAGCACCACGTTGCGGAAGTCCGCTTTACGTCCGTTGTTATCGGTCAGCGTGCCGTTGTCCATCACCTGCAGCAGCAGGTTGAACACGTCCGGATGCGCTTTTTCGATCTCATCGAGCAGCAGCACCGCGTGCGGATGTTTTATCACCGCATCGGTCAGCAGCCCGCCCTGGTCGAAGCCGACGTAGCCCGGAGGCGCCCCGATTAAACGACTGACGGTATGACGTTCCATATATTCGGACATATCAAAACGCAGCAGCTCAATACCCAGCGCCTTCGCCAGCTGCACGGTCACTTCGGTTTTCCCCACCCCGGTCGGCCCGGCGAACAGGAATGAACCCACCGGCTTGTGCTCATGGCCCAGCCCGGCGCGCGCCATCTTGATGGCTTCCGTCAGCGCCTCGATGGCCTTATCCTGACCAAAGACCAGCATTTTCAGTCGATCGCCAAGGTTTTTCAGCGTATCGCGATCGCTGCGGGAGACGCTCTTCTCAGGGATCCGCGCAATGCGCGCCACCACGGACTCGATATCCGCCACATTGACCGTTTTCTTACGCTTGCTGACCGGCATTAAGCGCGCCCGCGCCCCCGCCTCGTCAATCACGTCAATCGCCTTATCCGGCAGATGGCGATCGTTAATGTATTTCACCGCCAGCTCAACCGCCGCACGCACCGCCTTGGCGGTATAACGCACATCGTGGTGCGCTTCGTACTTCGGCTTCAGGCCGTTGATAATCTGGACGGTCTCTTCCACCGACGGTTCGGTAATATCGATTTTCTGGAAACGGCGGGCCAGCGCACGATCTTTTTCAAAGATGTTGCTGAACTCCTGGTAAGTGGTGGAGCCAATCACCCGGATCTTGCCGCTGGAAAGCAGCGGTTTGATCAGGTTAGCCGCATCGACCTGGCCGCCAGACGCCGCTCCCGCACCGATGATGGTGTGGATCTCATCAATGAACAGGATGCTGTTGGTATCCTGCTCCAGCTGTTTCAGCAACGCTTTAAAGCGTTTTTCAAAATCGCCACGGTATTTCGTCCCGGCCAGCAGAGAACCAATATCAAGCGAGTAAATGGTGCAGTCAGCCATGACTTCAGGCACATCGCCCTGCACAATACGCCAGGCAAGGCCTTCGGCGATGGCGGTTTTACCGACGCCGGATTCCCCCACCAGCAGCGGGTTATTTTTACGCCGACGGCACAGGACCTGAATGGCGCGCTCCAGCTCTTTTTCACGGCCGATCAGGGGATCGATGCCGCCAACGCGAGCAAGCTGATTGAGGTTGGTGGTGAAGTTTTCCATACGTTCCTCCCCGCCGGCTTGCTCTTCATTGCCAGGCTGGCTTCCGCTGTTATCGGAAGACTGGCTCGGCTCATCTTTGCGTGTACCATGAGAAATGAAGTTCACCACATCGAGTCGGCTCACTTCATGTTTACGCAGCAGGTAGGCGGCCTGCGACTCCTGCTCGCTGAAAATGGCCACCAGCACGTTGGCGCCGGTCACTTCGCTGCGGCCAGAAGATTGCACGTGGAAAACGGCGCGCTGCAGCACACGCTGGAAGCTCAGCGTCGGCTGGGTGTCGCGCTCTTCTTCCGTGGCTGGCAGGACGGGTGTGGTTTGTTCGATGAAGGCTTCAAGTTCCTGACGCAATGCCACCAGGTCCACTGAACACGCTTCCAGGGCCTCACGGGCCGAGGGGTTGCTTAGCAGAGCCAGCAGCAAGTGCTCGACGGTCATAAACTCATGACGGTGCTCGCGCGCTCTGGCGAAAGCCATATTTAAACTGAGTTCCAGTTCTTGATTGAGCATAGGCACCTCCCCCAATTTTCATGCCTGAATTCAGGCTTTTTCCAGCGTACACAGCAATGGATGCTCGTTCTCCCTCGCGTACTGATTCACCATAGCGACTTTGGTCTCCGCCACTTCCGCGGTAAACACGCCACAAATCGCCTTACCTTCATAGTGAACCGTGAGCATCAGTTGCGTTGCACGTTCAACATCATAAGAAAAGAATTTTTGTAACACGTCAATAACAAACTCCATTGGAGTGTAGTCATCATTGACCAATATCACTTTATACATAGATGGCGGTTTAATCGCATCACGAACTTCGTCGTCAACCAGGTGCTCGAAGTCCAGCCAATCTCTCTTACTCATCGTCAGTGTTCATCATCGGTTGCTGTTGCCAACAGGCGGAGGCCTGTCGATGACCAGAGGTTATGCTCATCACAAATCTACAACAGATCATAGATAACTATCATCTATCGCTTCTATCCGCGACGGCTGTCACATTCCCCGGCAATAGCGTTAACTGCTTCAAACTTTGACGCATTTTTCGCCGTTCCCCCTCCTCAATCGCTTGACGCGTTTTCGTATTTCTCTAAATTGTAGTGGCGAGAGTTGGCGAGCAATTGAACAACTCGTCACTCCACCACCGGTTCATTCCATCTTACTAATAAAGATTTACGAAGGATGTCGAAGTATGGAAATGGGTACTGTTAAGTGGTTCAACAATGCCAAAGGGTTCGGTTTTATCTGCCCTGAGGGCGGCGGCGAAGACATTTTCGCCCATTACTCCACCATCCAGATGGATGGTTACAGAACGCTAAAAGCCGGACAAGCCGTTCGGTTTGATGTTCACCAGGGGCCAAAAGGCAACCACGCCAGCGTGATCGTCCCTGTGGAAGCGGAAACGGCTGCATAACTCTTTTGCTTCATTGTGTACATCCTGCTAATAAAATGCCAGTCCTTCTGACTGGCATTTTTATTTCTCATCCCGACTACTCCCGCGCCAGGGCATCCACCGGATCGAGCCGCGCCGCATTGCGCGCCGGCAGCCAGCCAAACAGCACCCCGGTTAACGTCGAACAGAGAAACGCCGTCACCAGCGCCAGCGGCGAAAAACCGATCTCCCAGCCCGGGAGAAACAGCTGAAGAATAAACGCGATCATCAGCGACAACGTTACCCCCAGCGCGCCGCCGACCAGGCAAACCAGCACCGCCTCGATGAGGAACTGCTGCAGCACATCGCTGGCCCGCGCGCCAACCGCCATGCGGATGCCGATCTCCCGCGTCCGTTCGGTCACCGACACCAGCATAATATTCATTACGCCAATCCCGCCGACCACCAGGGCAATCACCGCCACCAATGTCAGGAACAGCTGTAAGGTATGTGTGGTCCTTTCGGCGGTTTTCAAGACGCTGTCCATATTCCAGGTGAAGACATCTTTTTTACCATGCCGCAGCTCCAGCAGACGCAGCAGCTGTTTCTCTGCGGTTTCACTGTCGTAGCCTTCATGAACGCGCACAGTGATGGAGTTCAGCCACGACTGGCCCATTACTCTTCCCGCCATGGTGGTGTAGGGCAACCAGACGCGGAGAATTTTGCTGCTGCCGAACATCGACTGCTTTTCATCCGCAACGCCAATCACCGTGGCCGGCATATTACCCACCAGGATCACCTCGCCCACCACTTTCGCTTTATTGGGAAACAGCTGGCGACGGGTATTGCTGTCGAGCACCACCACCTGAGCCCGGCTGTTGAGCTGCAGTTCATTAAAGGTATTGCCTTCGCTAAAGGTCATGCCGTAGACATTAAAATACTGTGGACCGACCCCCTCCGCACTGGCGGCAACGTCAATATTGTTGGCGCGCAGGCGCAGGCTTTTTGAAACCGCCGGCGTGGCGGAGCGCACCCACGGCTGCTTCTGGATCGCCAGCAAATCGTCATACTTCAGCGCCTGCTGATAGCGCGGGTCGTCGTCGCCAAAATCCTTACCAGGATACACATCAATGGTATTGGTGCCGATGGCGCGAATATCTGCCAGCACCATCTGCTTGGCGGCATCCCCCACCACCACGATCGACACCACCGAGGCAATACCGATAATAATGCCGAGCATGGTCAGCAGGGTACGCATTTTATTCGCCGCCATCGCTCTCCAGGCCATCACCAGCGCTTCGCGAAAGCCGCTGGTAAACTGACGCCACGCCGAAGGCTCCGCCTGCGGACGGGCGCGCAGTCCGCCGCCCTGGCGGCTGGCGGGCGGGTTGCGGACGATTTCGCCATCGCGGATCTCGACGATCCGCTCCGCCTGAGCGGCGACCTGCGGATCGTGAGTCACAATGATGACCGTGTGCCCCTGCGCTTTCAGCTGGTGCAGGATCGCCATCACCTCTTCGCCGGAATGGCTGTCCAGCGCGCCGGTGGGCTCATCGGCGAGGATCACTTCCCCACCATTCATCAGGGCGCGGGCGATACTGACCCGCTGCTGTTGGCCGCCGGACAGCTGCGACGGCTGATAGTCGGCGCGATCGCCAAGCCCCAGGCGCGCCAGCAGCTCATGCGCGCGCGCCAGGCGTGCCCGCCGTTCACTACCGGCATACACCGCCGGTACTTCGACGTTCTGCGCGGCGGTCAGATGCGACAGCAGGTGATAGCGTTGAAAGATAAAACCAAAGTGCTCCCGCCGCAGACGGGCCAGCGCATCGCCATCCAGCTGCGCAATATCGGTTCCCGCCACCCGATAGGTGCCGCTGGTGGGTTTATCGAGGCAGCCAAGGATGTTCATCAGCGTTGATTTACCCGAGCCGGAGGCCCCGACGATCGCCACCATCTCCCCGGCATGGATACTGAGGGTGATCCCCTTGAGGACCTCAACGCTGCCGTCGCCGGAAGGATAGCTGCGACGAATATCACGCAGCTCGAGCAGGGCCGTCATTTTGCCGCCCCGCTCGCGCTCTCGCCGACGATCACCTCATCCCCCTCTTCAAGTCCCTGCACCACCGCGACGTCGGTATCATTGCGCGCGCCAATGACAATCTCACGCTCTTTGACCTCGCCGGTACGCAACAGCCGGACGTGGTAGCGGTTATCACCGACCGCATCACCCAGGGCGCTCAGCGGGATGGTGATCACGTTCTTCACCTCGGCCAGTTGGATATGCACCTGCGCGGTCATGTCGAGGCGCAGAATTCCCTGCGGGTTCGGGACCTCGAAGCGGGCATAATAGAAGATGGCGTCGTTGACTTTTTCCGGCGTCGGCAGAATGTCCTTCAGCTTGCCTTCATAGCGAGTTAGCGGGTCGCCCAGCACGGTAAACCACGCCTTTTGTCCCGGTCTGAGGTGGATGACATCCGCTTCGGAGACCTGCGCTTTCACCAGCATGGTGCTGAGGTCCGCCAGGGTCAGAATGTTCGGCGCCTGCTGGGCAGCGATCACCGTCTGTCCCTGCAGGGTAGTAATTTGCGTCACTTCACCAGCCATCGGCGCCAGGATCCGCGTGTAGTCGAGGTTGGTCTTCGCCGTGTCGAGCGTTGCCTGGTTGCGCTTAATTTGCGCTTCAATGGTGCCGATTTGCGCTTGTTTCACCGCCAGGTCGGTGGCCGCGGTATCGAGGTCTTGTCGCGAGACCAGCTGGCGCTGCGCCAGCTGCTGCTGACGGGCCAAGGTCACCTGCGCCAGCTTACTCTCCGCGCGCGCCTGATTGAGCTGGGCGCGCAGCTCCATTAACGTCGCTTCCACCTCTTTGATCTGGTTTTGCGCCTGCTCAGGATCGATAACCCCCAGCAGTTGGTCCTTTTTGACCTTATCGCCGATATTCACGTGCAGCGTCTTCAGCTGTCCGCTGACCTGGGCGCCGACGTCAACTTTTCGCAGGGCATCCAGCTTGCCGGTGGCCAGCACGCTCTGCTGGAGATCGCCTTTGCGCACCACCAGCGTCTGGTAGTGCGGTAGCGGCGCATTGAGGATCCGCCATCCCCAGACAGCCAGACCCAGCACAACGATCGCCAACAGCCACCAGACGGTCCTGCGTTTTCCCTTCACTTTCATATTCCGATTCCTGCTGTTTCCCTGCCGCTCCAGGCGGAGATTCTATCGAAACCCGTCGGCAACAGGACACCCATTTTTCGCGCCAATGATGTTTTGTTTAGCTGCCGGAGAGCTTTGCGCCGCCGAAATTTCCGACGGCGAAGAGATTAATCAGCGCGACCGCGGGCCAGCCACAGTACCCGCGAGAACATTTTTTTCAGCAGCGTCGGCACAGCGTCCACCCCACGGCGGCCGGCTTCCATTGCCACCTCAGTCGCCAGGTCCGGCTTGGATGAGCGATGGATGGCCTTGGTGATCACCCGCCGCATATTCATGGGCACATTATCCGGGATCTGCGCCACCCGGTGGTAAACGTCATCAAATCCCTGACGATACATAAAGTGTTCCATATCCAGCGCCGGCAGAGCGGTCAGATGGTCGCGCTCCAGCTCGCGATCGTTATTCAGCAGACCGCGTACGGTCGCGGCATATTTTTTTCCTGCCTCATCGCCATCCACCAGCACGTGCCACTGGATCCCCATCCGGCGGGCGAATTTGATCAATGGCTTCAGGCCCGACTGGGCGAATTCAATCACTTTCACCCCTTCAGCATCAAAATGATGGCCGCACTGGCGGGCCAGCTCGTTGATAACCCAGGTTTCCGTCTCCCCCTCCACCAGCAGCCAACAGCGGGCGAAGAGCGATGAGGCGCGATTGAAGCGGATGTGAAAGGCAATGCGTCGACTCTCTTCGGCATTCATTCCGCCCGGCCCCAGCCGCCATGCCGACACCCGCGCCGATTCACGCACCAGCCGACAAACCTGCTCCACCGGCGTCAGGGACAGCAGCTCTCCGGAGTTGGTGGTGGTCACACGCTGCAACGGCAGCAAATTCAGCAGATGCCAGGCGACGGAGAGCATGATCGGGTGCAGGCGGGTCTCGGGATCCTCAATCAACAGCAGCGGCCGCGCGTCGCGATCGAGGCGCACCGTCCCTTTCGCCTGCAGCAGGGTAGCAAACAGCCCCAGCAGGATCACCCGATGGCTGCGCCCGCCGGGCTTGTCGATCATGCGGTTGATAATATCCAAATAACGCCAGCTACGCTGCTCATCATGGGAACGTCGACGCATCAGGCGATGTCGCGTCTGGGCGCTGCTTTGCTCGGCAAAGTAATGCTCCAGCAGCTGCACCATGGCCGACAACCCCTGACGGATCTGACCGTCGGATAAATTTTGCGGATGGCTGACCAGCTCTCTGGAGAGAAAATCCAGCTGGCGGGCAGTGATCTCTATCTGCGGCGAGTGCGGTACCGTCCCGTTATGAATGCGCCGCATAAAGCGCGCGTCGCGCAGGCGCAGCACCGGCATCAAACGCACCAGGTGTCTGGCCAGCTCATCGATATCCTCCAGCGCCAGCGCTTCGCCTTCGCCATCGATAAAACTGCGCAGGGTCATCACGCTGTCGTCATCGGCGAGTTCGCCTTCCAGGCGGTAGAACACCCTGTGATACCCGTCATCACAGGGCACCCAACAGCGCTGAAGCGGACGGAAACGCCGCACCCGATGGCGCCCCGGCTCGGTTTCACGAAAGGTCAGAATAATATGCAAATGGTGCTCGCGCCCCTGGATGTCGCCCGCGGGGAACCAGAAGTCATCGCGGACAAAGTGATAAAGATCGAACTCTGGCGACAAAAGCAGGGTCAGCGCATCAAGCAGACTGGACTTCCCCCACGCGTTCTCCCCGATCAGGACGTTATTTTGCTCCAGCATCAACGACAGACGATTGATACCGCGAAAACCGACGATTTCTACGCGCTCAAGAAGCATATCCCCTCCGCTACACCACCACTCTCCTTCAGTAATCAACAGTATAGCGAGGGCGGCGGCAAGATGACACTCCGCTTAATCACCTCTGCGCATCCTATTCAGGAGATTAAATATATTCATAAAATTACGCACTTATCGTCTATTAACGGCTATTGATTATTCATCAAACAAAATAGTTTTATTTCAGACGTTATGTTCTACACTATTGATAATCTTGGATGGATATAGGAAGAGTTAAACTGGCAAACGCAATCCCTTCACCTTGCCCTAAATCAAATAATATCAATATATTTAACTGGCTCTGGGATGGCGATTATCTCTAGAATAACGCCGCTTTATTTTTATCGTCGTCCCTTATCACGATAAATAAAGACCGGCACGGTCCGCTCGTGCGCGTATACATTTAAATTGAGGTGGTTATGTTCCGAAAATTAGCAGCCGAATGCTTCGGCACCTTCTGGCTTGTATTTGGCGGCTGCGGTAGCGCCGTACTTGCCGCAGCATTTCCCGAGTTGGGTATCGGTTTTGCCGGCGTGGCGCTGGCATTTGGTTTAACCGTATTAACCATGGCGTATGCGGTTGGCCATATTTCCGGCGGTCATTTCAACCCGGCGGTAACCTTAGGCCTGTGGGCCGGTGGTCGTTTCCCGGCGAAAGAGGTCATTGGCTATATTATCGCCCAGGTGGTCGGCGGAATTATTGCCGCCGCGGTGCTGTACGTGGTGGCCAGCGGTAAAGCCGGATTTGATGCCGCCGCCAGCGGCTTTGCCTCAAACGGCTATGGCGAACACTCCCCGGGCGGCTTCTCTATGCTGTCGGCTATCGTTATTGAAATCGTACTGACCTGCGGCTTCCTGCTGGTTATCCATGGCGCGACCGACAAACACGCGCCGGCGGGCTTCGCGCCGATCGCTATCGGCCTGGCGCTGACTCTCATCCATTTAATCAGCATTCCGGTCACCAACACTTCCGTCAACCCGGCGCGCAGCACCGCGGTGGCGATTTTCCAGGGCGGTTGGGCGCTGCAGCAGCTGTGGCTGTTCTGGGTCATGCCGATCGTCGGCGGGATCCTTGGCGGCGTGCTGTATCGCACTCTGCTGGAAAAACGCGATTAATCCTTTCTAAGCCCGGGTCTCCGGGCTTTTTCTTTCTGGCGACAGCTTTACTCGGCCCGGCTATTTGGGTAGTGTCATGAGCGCTATTCTCATCATGCAAGGGCTGCATCGTTCATGTTCTCGGGACTGTTCATCATTCTGTTGCCGCTGGTCGTCGGCTATTTACTGCCTCTTCGTCACTCCTCTGCGCTAAAACTGATTCACCGGATGCTGAGCTGGATTGTCTATGTGATCCTCTTTTTTATGGGTATCAGCCTGGCGTTTCTCGACAATCTGGCCAGCAATCTGCTGGCGATATTGCATTACGCCGCGGTGAGCGTGGTCATCATTTTACTGTGTAATATTACCGCTCTGCTGTGGCTGGAAAGAAAAATGCCCTGGCGCAGTCTGCATCGTCAGGAGAAATTACCCTCGCGCCTGGCCATGGCCCTGGAATCACTCCAGCTGTGCGGGGTGGTGGTCCTCGGTTTTTTGCTTGGCCTGACCGGCCTGCCTTTTTTACAACACGCCACCGAAGCCAGCGAATATACGCTGATCTTTCTCCTGTTCCTCGTCGGTATTCAATTACGCAATAATGGAATGAGTCTGCGACAAATAGTCCTTAACCGCCGGGGAATGATCGTCGCCGTGGTGGTCACGATCAGTTCATTACTCGGCGGCATCCTCAACGCCTTTATTCTGGATTTGCCGCTAAAGACCGGTCTGGCGATGGCCAGCGGCTTCGGCTGGTATTCACTCTCCGGTATTTTACTGACCGAATCCTTTGGCCCGGTAATCGGCAGCGCGGCGTTCTTCAACGACCTGTGCCGCGAGCTGCTGGCCATCATGTTAATTCCGGGCCTGATTCGCCGAAGCCGCTCCACGGCGCTGGGGCTGTGCGGCGCCACCTCCATGGACTTCACCTTACCGGTGCTGCAGCGTTCCGGCGGCGTGGAGATCGTCCCTGCCGCCATCGTACACGGTTTTCTGCTGAGCCTGCTGGTCCCGATCCTGATCGCCTTTTTTGCCGCCTGAGTAGGCGCTGGCGGCAGACTTCCTGCCGCCAATTTTGCGCTAAATCAATCTCCCTTTAAGTTGTATCAGAAATACCTTTTCTCCTCACGCGCTCGGGCATAACCTTAAACATGTATATCAAATATAACTTTAAAGGTGTGACCATGTTTTGTGTGCAATGTGAACAAACCATTCGTACCCCGGCCGGCAACGGCTGCTCTTACGCGCAGGGGATGTGCGGTAAAACAGCGGAAACCTCCGATCTACAGGATCTGCTGATTGCGTCACTGCAAGGCCTCTCCGCCTGGGCGCTTAAGGCCCGCGAATATGGCATTATCGATCATGAGGTCGACAGCTTCGCCCCCCGCGCCTTCTTCTCTACGCTAACTAACGTCAATTTCGATTCTCCGCGCATCGTCGGCTATGCCCGTCAGGCGATTGCCATGCGTGAGGCGCTGAAAGCGCAGTGCCTGGACCTTGATGCCAGCGCCAAAGTTGACAGCCCGGTGGCCGACCTGCAGCTGGTCGGCGACGATCTGGGTGACCTGCAGCGTCAGGCGGCAGACTATGCCCCGAATAAAGATAAAGCCGCTATCGGCGAGAATATCCTCGGCCTGCGCCTGCTGTGCCTGTACGGCCTGAAAGGCGCGGCAGCTTATATGGAACACGCCCACGTGCTCGGCCAGTACGACAACGCCATTTACGCCCAGTACCACAAGATCATGGCGTGGCTGGGCACCTGGCCTGCGGATATGAATGCGCTGCTCGAATGTTCGATGGAAATCGGCCAGATGAACTTCAAAGTGATGAGCATCCTTGACGCCGGCGAAACCACCAAATATGGCCACCCAACGCCGACTCAGGTCAACGTAAAAGCCACCGCAGGTAAATGTATCCTGATCTCTGGCCACGACCTGAAAGATCTCTATAACCTGCTGGAGCAGACGGAAGGCACCGGCGTCAATGTCTATACCCATGGCGAAATGCTGCCGGCGCACGGCTATCCGGAGCTGCGTAAATTCAAACATCTGATCGGCAACTACGGCAGCGGCTGGCAGAACCAGCAGGTGGAATTCGCCCGCTTCCCAGGCCCCATCGTGATGACCTCTAACTGCATCATCGATCCCACCGTCGGCGCTTACGACGATCGCATCTGGACCCGCAGCATCGTCGGCTGGCCGGGCGTGAACCACCTGGAAGGCGAAGACTTCTCCCCGGTCATTGCCCAGGCGCAGCAGATGGCGGGCTTCCCGTACAGCGAAATCCCGCATCTGATCACCGTCGGCTTTGGCCGTCAGACCCTGCTCGGCGCGGCGGATACGCTGATCGATCTGGTCAGCCGTGAAAAACTGCGCCATATCTTCCTCGTCGGCGGCTGCGACGGCGCGCGCGGGGAACGTAACTATTTCACCGATTTTGCCACCAGCGTGCCGGATGACTGCCTGATCCTGACGCTGGCCTGCGGTAAATACCGCTTCAACAAGCTGGATTTCGGCGATATCGAAGGCCTGCCGCGTCTGGTCGATGCCGGTCAGTGTAATGATGCCTATTCGGCGATTATTCTGGCGGTCACGCTGGCGGAAAAACTGGGCTGCGGCGTCAACGATCTGCCGCTGTCGCTGGTGCTCTCCTGGTTCGAACAGAAAGCGATTGTCATCCTGCTGACGCTGCTGTCTCTCGGCGTGAAAAATATCGTCACCGGCCCGACGGCGCCAGGCTTCTTCACTCCGGATCTGCTGGCTGTCCTCAATGAGAAGTTTGGTCTGCGTTCCGTGACCACCGTGGAACAAGATATGCAGCAGCTGCTGAGCGCGTAAGGAGTCCCTGATGACCATGCCAACTTCGCAATGCCCGTGGCGGATGCAGGTTCACCACATTCACCAGGAAACCCCGGACGTGTGGACCCTTTCGCTGCTGTGCCACGATTACTATCCGTATCGCGCCGGGCAGTACGCCCTGGTCAGCGTGCGTGATTCCGCGGAAACGCTGCGCGCCTACACCCTCTCCTCCACGCCGGGGGTCAGCGAGTATATTACGCTGACCGTTCGCCGCATTAACGAGGGCGCGGGTTCACAATGGTTAACCCACGAGGTCAAACGCGGCGATTATCTTTGGCTGTCCGATGCGATGGGCGAGTTTATCTGCGACGATAAAGCAGAAGATAAATTCCTGCTGCTGGCCGCCGGCTGCGGGGTGACGCCGATAATGTCGATGCGCCGCTGGCTGGCGAAGTACCGCCCGCTGGCAGACGTGCAAGTGATCTATAGCGTTCGTTCGCCGGAGGATGTGATCTTTGCCGAGGAGTGGCGCAACTATCCGGTTACCCTGGTGGCGGAGCACAACGCAACGCACGGTTTTGTCGCCGGCCGTCTGACCCTGGAGCTACTGCAGAGCGTGCCGGATATCGCCAGCCGCACCGTGATGACCTGCGGGCCAGCGCCGTATATGGAGAAGGTTGAGCAGGACGTGGCCGCCCTGGGTGTCACCCGCTTCTTTAAGGAGAAGTTCTTCACACCGGTGGCAGAGGCCGCCACCAGCGGGCTGAAATTCACCAAACTGCAGCCGGCGAGAGAGTTTTACGCGCCGGTGGGCACCACCCTGCTCGAGGCGCTGGAGAGCAATCAGGTGCCGGTGACCGTCGCCTGCCGCGCCGGCGTCTGCGGCTGCTGCAAAACCAGAGTCGTTTCCGGGGAGTATAGCGTCACCAGCACCATGACGCTGACCGAAGATGAAATCGCCGACGGCTATGTGCTGGCCTGCTCCTGTCGCCCGCAGAGCGATCTGGTTCTCGCCTGAGGTCAAAATCCCCGGTGGCGCTACCGCTTACCGGGGCTACAGCGCTGTGCGATTTGGTAGCCCGGAGAAGGCGCAATGCGCCGCCTCCGGGAAAACCCCTGGCGACAATAAACTCTCAGGCGACATGAGATAAACGCTTTCCCGGACTGAAAAGCGGCAAACCGACAACAGTATCGACTTTACGCCCCAGGACGAATGAGGCATTTTTACCGCCAGACCGACTGACCGGCCAGCGAGTAACGCCCGGCGCCCAAAAGCGCAATCGCCAGCGCGCCAACAAAGAAATAGACCAGATTCTCGATCGCCCACGCCCCCACCGCATCAAGCGCAAATGTCTTGCCGAGACCGACCATCAGCCACGCCACCACCATGGTGAAAGCCAACACCAGCGCCGCAGGGCGCGTCAGGATGCCGACAATCAACAAACAGGGGGCGACCACTTCCCCCGCCAGCACACCGTAGGCGATAAACCCCGGCAACCCCTTCGCCACCAGCATCCCGCTAATGCCATCCACGCCATCCAGCAGCTTGTGCAAACCGTGAAACAGCATTAACCCGCCGACGGCGAGTCGTAACAAGAGTTTACCGGCGTCTTCATGCGACAGCGTTCTGTTTACTGCGTTTAACAATCCCTTAACCATTTGATGTGCTTCCTGTTTTACACCCTGTGAGATCCCAGAGTATGCCCAATGCTTCAGCAATAAAACCAGCAAAAAATTGAGGGCAATCGGCAACGTAAGCTGCAGTTTCATCTAAGCTTGAAGGCGTTATCAAAAAAAGGAGATGGAGATCATGAAACAAACCGTGGCCGCATACATTGCCAAAATGCTGGAACAGGCCGGCGTGAAACGTATCTGGGGCGTCACCGGCGATTCCCTCAATGGATTGAGCGATAGCCTGAACCGCATGGGCACCATCGACTGGATGGCCACCCGGCACGAAGAGGTTGCCGCTTTCGCCGCCGGCGCGGAGGCGCAACTGACCGGCGAACTGGCGGTCTGCGCTGGTTCCTGCGGACCGGGTAACCTGCATCTGATCAACGGTCTGTTTGACTGTCACCGCAACCATGTCCCGGTGCTGGCGATTGCCGCCCACATTCCATCCAGCGAGATTGGCAGCGGCTATTTCCAGGAGACCCATCCCCAGGAGCTGTTCCGCGAATGCAGCCACTACTGCGAGCTGGTCTCCACCCCGGAGCAGATCCCGCAGGTGCTGGCGGTGGCGATGCGCAAGGCGGTGATCAACCGCGGCGTTTCGGTGGTGGTGCTGCCCGGCGACGTGGCGCTGAAGGCGGCCCCGGAGAGCGCCAGCAGCCAGTGGTATCATGCGCCGTTGCCGACGGTCACCCCGGCGGAAGAAGAGCTGCGCAAGCTGGCCCAGCTTATCCGCTACTCCAGCAATATCGCGCTCATGTGCGGCAGCGGTTGCGCCGGCGCCCACCAGGAGCTGGTGGAGTTCGCGGCGAAAATTAAAGCTCCCATCGTCCATGCGTTGCGCGGTAAAGAGCATGTGGAGTATGACAACCCGTATGATGTGGGCATGACCGGGCTGATTGGCTTCTCTTCTGGCTTCCACACCATGATGAATGCCGACACCCTGATCCTGCTCGGCACCCAGTTCCCCTATCGCGCCTTCTATCCGACCGACGCCAAAATTATTCAGATCGACATTAACCCCGGCAGCATCGGCGCGCACAGTAAGGTCGATATGGCGCTGGTGGGCGACATTAAATCAACGCTGAAGGCGCTGCTGCCGCTGCTGGAAGAGAAAACCGATCGCCGCTTCCTCGATAAGGCGCTGGAGCACTATCGCGACGCGCGAAAAGGACTCGACGATCTGGCGAAGCCCAGCGAGAAGGCGATCCACCCGCAATATCTGGCGCAGCAGATCAGCCATTTTGCCGATGAAGACGCCATTTTCACCTGCGATGTCGGCACCCCGACCGTCTGGGCGGCACGCTATCTCAAGATGAACGGCAAACGCCGCCTGCTGGGTTCATTCAATCACGGCTCCATGGCCAACGCCATGCCGCAGGCCATTGGCGCCAAGGCCACCGCGCCGGAGCGTCAGGTGGTGGCCATGTGCGGCGACGGCGGGTTCAGCATGCTGATGGGGGATTTTCTGTCGCTGGCGCAGATGAAGCTGCCGGTAAAAATTATCATCTTTAACAACAGCGTGCTGGGTTTCGTGGCGATGGAGATGAAGGCCGGGGGCTATCTCACCGACGGCACGGAGCTGCACGACACCAACTTCGCCCGCATCGCCGAAGCCTGCGGGATTAAAGGTATTCGCGTTGAGAAAGCCTCCGAGGTGGATGAAGCGCTGCAGACCGCCTTCCGCACCGACGGTCCAGTGCTGGTCGACGTCGTGGTCGCCAAAGAGGAGCTGGCGATCCCGCCGCAGATCAAGCTGGAGCAAGCTAAAGGCTTTAGCCTGTATATGCTGCGGGCGATCATCAGCGGGCGCGGCGATGAAGTCATCGAACTGGCGAAAACCAACTGGCTCAGGTAAAACAGAAGCAATACTCTGAACCAGAACAAGGAATAGCCGTGATCGATCTGCGCAGTGATACCGTTACCCGCCCCGGGCGCGCCATGCTGGAAGCCATGATGGCCGCCCCGGTCGGGGACGATGTGTATGGCGACGACCCTACCGTCAATGAACTTCAGCGCTACGCCGCCGACCTGGCCGGCAAAGAGGCGGCGCTGTTTCTGCCCACCGGCACCCAGGCCAACCTCGTCGGCCTGCTCAGCCATTGCCAGCGCGGCGAAGAGTATATCGTCGGCCAGGGGGCGCATAACTATCTGTACGAAGCCGGCGGGGCGGCGGTTCTCGGCAGTATTCAGCCGCAGCCGATTGACGCCGCGGCGGACGGTTCGCTGCCGCTGGATAAAGTCGCAGCAAAAATCAAACCTGACGATATCCATTTTGCCCCGACCCGCCTGCTGAGTCTGGAAAACACCCATAACGGTAAGGTGCTGCCTCGCGACTATCTGCAGGAAGCCTGGGCGTTTACCCGCCAGCGCAATCTGGCGCTGCACGTCGACGGCGCGCGTATCTTTAACGCCGTGGTGGCCTACGGCTGCGAGTTACGCGATATCGCCCAATACTGCGACTCCTTCACCATCTGTCTGTCAAAGGGGCTTGGCGCCCCGGTAGGCTCGCTGCTGGTCGGTAGTGAGGCGTACATTCGTCGCGCCGTTCGCTGGCGGAAAATGGTCGGCGGCGGGATGCGCCAGGCGGGCATTCTGGCCGCCGCCGGGCTGTACGCGCTGAAAAATAATGTCCAGCGCCTGCAGGAGGATCATGATAACGCCGCGTGGATGGCGGATCAGCTGCGCGCCATCGGCGCCGACGTTACTCGTCACGATACCAACATGCTGTTCGTTCGCGTCGGTGATGAGCTGGCCCGGGCGCTCGGCGAGTTTATGCAGGCGCGCGGCGTGCTGATCAACGCTTCGCCAGTCGTCCGTCTGGTCACTCACCTGGATGTCGACCGTCAGCAGTTGAGCGAGGTGGTCGCCCACTGGCAGGCCTTTTTACAACGCTAAGGAGTCAGGCGTGTCGCAATCTGTTCTGGTGCTCGGCGCCAGCGGCTATATCGGTCAGCATTTAGTCCGCGAGTTAAGCGCGCGGGGATATCCGGTGCTGGCGGCGGCGCGCCATACCGACCGACTGCAAAAACTCGCTTTGCCCGGCGTCACCTGCCGGTCCGTCGATCTCAATCAGCCGCAGGCTCTGCCTGCGCTGCTCACCGGTATCGATACGCTCTACTATCTGGTACATGGCATGGGCGAAGGCGGCGATTTTATCGCCCATGAGCGTCGGGTGGCGACGCATGTTCGCGATGCCCTGCGCCAGACGCCGGTGCGTCAGATTATCTTTCTCAGCTCGCTGCAGGCACCAGCGCAGGAGCAGTCCGACCATCTGCGCGCTCGTCAGGTCACCGGCGATCTCCTGCGCGAGTCGGGCGTGCCGGTCACCGAGCTGCGGGCCGGGATTATCGTCGGCGCCGGCTCCGCCGCCTTCGAGGTGATGCGCGACATGGTCTATAACCTGCCGGTGCTGACTCCTCCGCGCTGGGTGCGTTCGCGTACTACCCCTGTCGCGCTGGAAAATCTGCTCGTTGACCTCGTTGAGCTGCTGAATCATCCTTCCGACGCGCACCGCGTCTTCGAAGCCGCCGGTCCGGAGGTGTTAAGCTACCAGCAGCAGTTCATTCGCTTTATGGCCGTCAGCGGCAAACACCGCCCGCTTATTCCGATTCCCCTGCCGACGCGCTGGATCTCAGTGTGGTTCCTCAATGTCATCACCTCGGTGCCGCCGACCATCGCCAAAGCGCTGATTCAGGGGTTGAAGCACGATCTGATCGCCGATGACCGGACGCTGCGGGCGCTGATCCCGCAAACGCTGATCCCCTTCGATCAGGCGGTTCGCCGCACCCTGAAAGAAGAAGAGCAACTGGTAAACTCCAGCGACTGGGGCTACGACGCCCAGGCTTTCGCCCGCTGGCGACCGAAGTACGGCTACTATCCGAAACAGGCAGGCTGCACCGTCGCCACTCCGGCGAGCCGCAAAGCCCTGTGGCAGGTTGTTAACCAAATCGGCGGTAAAGAGGGATATTTTTTCGGCAATCTGCTGTGGAAAACCCGCGGCGCGATGGATCTGCTGGTCGGCCACCGGCTGGCCAAAGGGCGACCGCAGCGCGACTATCTGCAGACCGGCGATACGGTCGACAGCTGGAAGGTGATTATTGTGGAGGAAGAAAAACAGCTCACTCTGCTGTTCGGCATGAAAGCGCCGGGGCTGGGCCGGTTAAGCTTTACCATTAACGATAAAGGCGATCGTCGTGAACTGGACGTCCGCGCCTGGTGGCACCCGCACGGTATGCCGGGCCTGGTCTACTGGCTGCTGATGATCCCGGCGCACCTGTTTATTTTCCGCGGTATGGCGCAACGCATCGCCCGGTTGGCCGAACAAATCTCAGGCAGAGTCGAAGGATAAGCATTATTCTTTCATGATTCTCATTGCATAGTCGGGAGAATCACGGAAAAATGCGCACGAAATTCTTTTCTGGGACAGTAGAGTGATATGAAGGTACTGGTTACCGGTGCGACCAGCGGATTAGGCCGCAACGCAGTGGAATATCTGCGCAACAAGGGCATCAGCGTGCGAGCGACCGGGCGCAACGAAGCGATGGGTAAGCTTCTGAGCAAAATGGGGGCGGAATTCATCCCGGCGGATTTAACCGAGCTGGTCTCTTCGCAGGCTAAAGTGATGCTCGCCGGTATCGATACCCTGTGGCACTGCTCAAGCTTTACCTCGCCCTGGGGCACGCAGCAGGCTTTCGATCTCGCTAACGTCCGCGCCACCCGTCGCCTCGGCGAGTGGTCTGTAGCATGGGGCGTACGCAATTTCGTTCATATCTCTTCGCCCTCGCTCTATTTTGATTATCACCACCATCGCGATATTCAGGAAGATTTCCGCCCGCACCGCTTCGCCAACGAGTTTGCCCGCAGCAAGGCAGCCAGCGAAGAGGTGATCAACCTGCTGGCGCAGGCCAACCCGCACACCCGTTTTACCATTTTGCGCCCGCAGAGCCTGTTCGGGCCGCACGATAAAGTCTTTATTCCCCGGCTGGCGCAAATGATGCAACACTATGGCAGCGTCCTGTTGCCACGGGGCGGCAGCGCGCTGGTCGATATGACCTATTATGAAAACGCCGTCCACGCGATGTGGCTGGCGAGCCAGCCGGCGTGCGATCATCTTCCCTCCGCCCGCGCGTGGAATATCAGCAACGGCGAACCGCGCACCCTGCGCAGTATCGTGCAGAAACTGATCGACGAGCTGGGCATCAAATGCCGGATCCGCTCAGTCCCCTACCCGATGCTGGATATTATCGCCCGCAGCATGGAGCGTTTTGGCGATAAAACGGCCAAAGAGCCGGCCTTTACCCACTACGGCGTCTCGAAACTGAATTTTGATTTTACGCTCGATATCACTCGCGCGCAGGATGAGCTGGGTTATCAGCCGGTGGTGACGCTGGACGACGGGATTGTGCGTACCGCCGCCTGGCTGCGCGACCACGGTAAACTTCACCGCTAACCCTGACCATACTTTTCTAACAGCGCCTCGGCTATCGCTTCGGTTTGCGCATCTGCTACGCCATCCCAGCGCTGGGGGCGGAAGTGCATCTGGAAGGCGGTAATCACTCGTTTTTTCTGCGCGGGAGTCATCTCCGGCGTGACCTGATAGCCGTAGCGCGCCAGCAAATCCAGTACTACCTCAGGGTCCACTGGCTCACTGGCCGGGCGCCCGTTCAGATAGAAAGCCACCCGCTGCTCGTCCGGCCAGGCGCCAATCCCCTGCTGCGCCAGCTGTTGCCAGGGGAACAACGGTCCCGGATCGTCTTTGCGCTGCGGGGCGATATCGGCATGGGCTACCACGTTCTGCGGCGCGATGTGATAGCGGGTGATAATATCGCGCGCCAGCGGGATCAGGGCCGCGATCTGCTCCGGGTGAAAGGGGGTAAAGCTTTTACCCCCCGCGGTCTTCTGCCAGCCGCGGTTTTCCAGTTCAATACCAATGGAAGTATCGTTGATGCGCGTGCTGCCGCGCCAGTAGCTCACCCCGGCGTGCCAGGCCAGATCCTCTTCCGGCACCAGCTGCCAGATCCGCGGTTTATGATGGTGGCGCGGCGGCTGTTCAGGAATTAAATAGTGGGAGCTGACCTCTTTATCAGTCAGGGTTGCCAGGGAGACATCAAAATTATCTGCGGTATAGTGGATAACCAGCACTTTTATGCGCGGATAGGCCGCCTGCGCCGGATGGCGAGTGTCCAGCTGATATCCGTCGCGATCGATGATGCCTTTTTCCCCCGCGCAGCCGGCCAGCAGTAGCGCCAACAGGAGTACATAGGCAATCCGTTTCATCCCTTCTCCCTTGCCCGGCAGCGTCTCCGGGTTAATAAGACCATTGATTACGTCCTTTATTTTTCGCCTGGTACAGCGCACTGTCCGCCCGGGCGATCAGCGTCTCCATCGGGACCGTGCCATCGGAATCGACGATCCCGATACTGACGGTCACCACCGACGCCACCTCTGATGCCTCATGAGGAAGCGCCGCCTCGTGAATTTTCTGCTGAATGCGCTCGGCAATCGCGGTGGCATGCACCAGGGGAACCCTAGGCAACGCCACCACAAATTCCTCGCCGCCATAGCGAGCCACCAGATCATCTTCGGCCCGGACCGCCATTTTCAGCACCTGCGCGACAGAAGATAAGCACTCGTCACCAGCCTGATGACCATAGCGATCGTTATAGCGTTTAAAGTAATCGACATCGATCATCATCAGCGACAACGGCGTGTTTTGCTGCCAGATCTCCGCCAGATACGCATTCAGCGCCCGGCGGTTAGCGGTCCCGGTTAATGCATCCTGGTTGGCAATACTTTCCAGCCGCTGAATAAGCTGCATATTTTCCTGATGCGTATCCCAGGCTTCATCGTACCAGCGCTGGAGAATACGTCGTCCATACAGCAAAATCGCCGTAAAGATGGTCCACAGGATCAAAAAGCGAATTTCAGCGTGATAGTGGATCTGAATTCCCGCTAGCAAGGCCGTCCCCCATAGCGGCAGCATAAAAGCGATAATGCCCGGCCAATGGTGATACAACGCAGTGAGGCCAGTGGTCAACAATATAACCAGCAGCGGCCAGGCGAAGGGCAAAGCCCAGAAAAAGATAAAACAGTAATTACTCAGGGACCAGCACAGGCTGAGCACCAGCAGCAGCGCGGTGATGATATTCAGCGTATAACGCCCCTGCGCCAGACGCGGCGTGATGGCAATAATCACTAAAATGGCCGAAATAATAATAACCGCAATCAGCGCTATTTCGATATAAGGAATAACCGCCTGGTGAGTCAGGAGCTTCTTATCAAAATAGGTAAAAATAAAGTTGCGGGAGAAAATCATTAACGCAAACGCGATATTTACAAAAGCCAGCCAGGGCAGACTCATTGACAGCGCATGGCGCTGGACATCATCTCTGGTGGCCCACAACGCGGTTCGCTGCTGCCGGGCGCGCTCTCGCTTATTTGTTAACATCTTATCTCCCTGGTGACCTGCATGACCATAGGCGCAGCCCCTGCTTGTCTATATGATAAACTATGTTTCCGGGAATGTCTGTCCGCGCGCTGTCTCCCCTGCCCCGGCCTCTTAAGCTGATTTTCAGCTAATGTCAGTAGAAATTGGTATGCTCCGTTCACGATGTGTAAACGGCAAAAAAAAGCAAGCATTATCAATGCGAATTCTGTCATCTTTTCTTTAAAGAAGAGTTAACTAGCCGTCATAAAATTGCAGTATTTTGCTTGAAAAAAAAGCAGTGTTAGTACAATCTGAAATCGCTCATTGGTGAGTTAAAACAAGAGCATGATGATAGCAAGATAAACAATGGAGTCTAAAAATATGAAATATGCAGCTTTAGTGGCAGGTGCGGCATTGTTTTTAACGGCGAACGCCTTCTCCGCTGAGATTTTATCGAAAGAAGCTTTTGATAAGGTCCATACGCAATACACCAAGATCGGCACCATTTCTTCTACCGGCCAGACCGCACCGAGCGATGCTCGTGAAGAGCTGATTAAAAAAGCTGATGAAAAAGGCGCGGATGTTATCGTGCTCTCTTCCGGGAACACGGATAAAAAACTGCACATTTCCGCTAATATCTATAAGAAGAAATAACTAATCTTATCTCTCAAGAAACACTACCCTGTTTCCGGGGTAGTGTTTCTTGTTTATGCAAAGCCATAATTTATTTTTATCCCGCCGTGATTTTTTCTGCCTGAAAACCGCCGTCATCCCCCTGCTGATTTCCAGCCCTAAGGCTGTAGCCACATCAAGGTCTTAGCTCTTTGCGTCAAGTACAATCCGCACGCTATACGCTATGCTTTAACGGAAACTGAAAACGTAGTTCGCTTATAAGGAAATCATCATGCGCTACAAACTTCTTGCAGCACTTCTCCCTTGCGCGCTGGCGCTCAGCGCCTGTACGACCGTCACCCCGGCCTATAAAGATAATGGCACCCGCAGCGGCCCTTGTGTCGAAGGCGGCCCTGACGACGTAGCGCAAAAATTCTATGACATTCAGATCCAGAACCGTACTCAGGATCCGGCGGCGCTGCGCCCCTATCTCAGCGACGGCCTGGCGAAGTTACTCAATGACGCCCGTCAGGATCCCGCCAACAGTAAGCTGCTGCAGGCTAACCCGTTCTCCAGCAGCAGCACCCCCGCGGACAGCGCCGTCGTCGCCAGCGCCTCAACCATCCCTAATCGCGATGCGCGCAACATTCCGCTGCGCGTGGAGCTGAAACAGGGAACCCAGAACTGGAAAGACGAAGTGCTGATGATCCAGGAAGGCCAGTGCTGGGCCGTCGATGACGTTCGCTATCTCGGCAACAACAGCCACGCGCCGGCCGGAACGTTGCGACAGAGTCTGGAGAAACGCTAGTTCGGGAGTTGAAGCGACGCCGCTGAAACGATAACCCCGGTAAAATGTCGGTATTCGCCCCGAGAATGCCGACATTTACGCCCCCCTCACCCACCAGGCAATATTTTGTGCTAACTTTAAAGCTAAACGTGGTTTAGATTTAACTTTTAACGCATAAATATTGCATAACTATTCTGCCAAAGGTACTATTTGCGGCCTCAATAGCTATTCGTATCAGACTGCCCAGATGAGTATTAAACTAAACGGCATTAATTGCTTCTACGGCGCGCACCAGGCGCTGTTCGACATCACGCTGGATTGCCCGCAGGGGGAAACGCTGGTGCTGCTCGGCCCCAGCGGTGCCGGGAAGAGCTCGCTGCTGCGCGTACTCAACCTGCTGGAGATGCCGCGTTCCGGTTCGTTAACCATCGCCGGTAACCATTTCGACTTCACCAGAGCGCCGTCCGATAAAGCGATTCGCGAACTGCGGCAGAACGTCGGCATGGTTTTTCAGCAGTACAACCTGTGGCCGCACCTGACGGTACAGCAGAACCTGATCGAAGCCCCCTGTCGCGTACTGGGGTTAAGCAAGGATCAGGCGCTGGCTCGCGCCGAGAAGCTGCTGGAGCGCCTGCGTCTGAAGCCCTACAGCGATCGTTACCCGCTGCATTTATCCGGCGGCCAGCAGCAGCGTGTGGCGATCGCCCGCGCGCTCATGATGGAGCCGCAGGTTCTGCTGTTCGATGAGCCTACCGCGGCGCTCGACCCGGAAATCACCGCCCAGATCGTTAGCATCATCCGCGAGCTGGCTGAAACCGGCATCACCCAGGTTATCGTCACCCATGAAGTTGAAGTGGCGCGCAAGACGGCCAGCCGGGTGGTGTATATGGAAAATGGCCATGTCGTCGAGCAAGGGGATGCCTCCTGCTTCACGCATCCGCAAACTGACGCGTTTAAAAACTATCTTTCACATTGATGTTTTTCGGGGAAATGACGATGAAAAAAGTACTGATTGCCGCCCTGCTCGCAGGCATGAGCCTCTCCGCTTCCGCCGCGCAGACCATTCGTTTCGCCACCGAGGCCTCCTACCCTCCGTTTGAGCTGGTGGACGCCAACAACCAGATCGTCGGTTTCGATGTGGATCTGGCTAACGCGCTGTGTAAAGAGATCGATGCCACCTGTACCTTCACCAACCAGGCCTTTGACAGCCTGATCCCGGGGCTGAAATTCCGCCGTTTCGACGCGGTCATGGCCGGGATGGACATCACGCCTGAGCGTGAAAAGCAGGTACTGTTCTCCACCCCGTATTATGACAACTCGGCGCTGTTCGTTGGTCAGCAGGGCAAGTTCACCAGCATTGATCAGCTGAAGGGCAAAAAAGTGGGCGTACAGAACGGTACCACGCACCAGAAATTTATCACCGATAAACATCCGGAAATCACTACCGTCCCTTACGACAGCTACCAGAATGCGAAGCTGGATCTGCAGAACGGTCGTATTGACGCGGTCTTTGGTGATACCGCCGTGGTCACCGAATGGCTGAAGAGCAATCCGAAGCTGGCGGCCGTGGGTGATAAAGTGACCGACAAAGCCTATTTCGGCACCGGGCTGGGCATTGCCGTGCGTCAGGGCAACACCGACCTGCAGCAGAAATTTAACGCTGCGCTGGAAAAAGTGAAGAAAGACGGCACTTACCAGACCATCTATAACAAATGGTTCCAGAAGTAAGACTGAATGAACGAAATTTTTCCATTAGCAAGCGCCGCCGGGATGACCGTCGGCCTTGCCGTTTGCGCGCTCGCCATCGGCCTCGTCCTGGCGATGCTCTTCGCGGTACTGGAGTCAGTGAAATGGCGCCCGGTAGCCTGGCTTGCAACCGGCATTGTGACCATCCTGCGCGGACTACCTGAAATTCTGGTGGTGCTGTTTATCTATTTTGGCTCGTCCCAGCTGCTGCTGACGCTCTCTGACGGTTTTACCATCCCGCTCGGGTTCATCCAGATCCCGGTGCAGATGCAGATTGAGAACTTTGACGTCAGTCCGTTCCTCTGCGGGGCGATCGCCTTGTCGCTGCTGTATGCCGCCTACGCCTCGCAAACGCTGCGCGGCGCGCTGAAAGCCGTTCCGCAGGGTCAGTGGGAGTCCGGCCAGGCGCTCGGGCTGTCGAAAGCGGCCATTTTCTTCCGCCTGGTGATGCCTCAGATGTGGCGCCATGCGCTGCCCGGTCTCGGCAACCAGTGGCTGGTGCTGCTAAAGGACACCGCGCTGGTGAGCCTTATCAGCGTCAACGATCTGATGCTGCAGACTAAAAGCATCGCCACCCGCACTCAGGAGCCCTTTAACTGGTATATCATTGCCGCGGCAATCTATCTCGTCATCACCCTGTTGAGTCAATACATCCTTAAGCGGATTGACCAGCGTGCGACGCGCTTCGAACGGAGACCAGGCTGATGCTCGACTACTTACCCGAACTGCTGAAAGGACTGCATACCAGCCTGACGCTGACCGTGGCGTCGATTATCGTGGCGCTGATCCTGTCGCTGATCTTTACCATTATCCTGACGCTGAAGACGCCGGGGCTGGTGTGGATAGTGCGCGGCTACATCACCCTGTTTACCGGTACGCCGCTGCTGGTGCAGATCTTCCTGATCTACTACGGCCCAGGACAGTTTCCTTCGCTACAGGAATATCCCTGGCTCTGGCACCTTATCTCCGAGCCGTGGCTGTGCGCCCTGATCGCCCTGTCGCTCAACAGCGCCGCCTATACCACCCAGCTGTTTTATGGCGCCATACGGGCGATCCCCGACGGGCAATGGCAGTCGTGCAGCGCGCTGGGGATGAGTAAAAAGGATACCCTGGCGATCCTGCTGCCGTATGCCTTTAAGCGCGCGCTGTCGTCCTATTCCAACGAAGTGGTGCTGGTCTTTAAGAGTACCTCTCTGGCCTACACCATCACCCTGATGGAAGTGATGGGCCACGGCCAGCTGCTGTACGGACGGACCTACGACGTGATGGTGTTCGGCGCCGCCGGGATTATCTATCTCATCGTCAACGGGCTGCTGACGCTGCTGATGCGGCTGGTGGAGCGCAAAGCGCTAGCCTTCGAGCGGCGTAATTAGCGCCTGGCGTATTTTGCATAATAAGTGAACAACAAGACGGACAAGTCTAATACCTGTCCGTCTTTTTTTATATCAAATAAAATACTTAATCATTTTTATTGCATACAAATTCATTTAATGGCATTGTCACCCTATGCCGCAGACACGGCGAATAATCATAAGATTGACAGACGGGAGTTCCACGATGAAAAAGTTAGTTCTGGCTGCACTGCTCACCACGTTCACCTTCGGCGCCGCCGCCGCGGAGAAAATCAGCTTCGGCGTGTCCGCGACCTATCCGCCGTTTGAATCGATGGACGCTAATAACCAGATTGTCGGCTTTGATATCGATCTGGCCCATGCGCTGTGCAAACAAATGCAGGCAGAATGCACCTTTACCAACCACGCGTTTGACAGCCTGATCCCGGCGCTGAAGTTTAAGAAGTATGACGCGGTGATTTCCGGAATGGATATTACGCCGGAGCGCAGCAAGCAGGTCGCCTTCACCGACCCGTACTACGCCAACTCCGCGCTGGTGATCGCCAAAAAAGACGCATTCCACTCGTTCGATGATTTGAAAGGCAAACGGATCGGCATGGAAAACGGCACCACCCACCAGAAATATCTGCAGGATAAACATCCTGAGGTGAAGACCGTCGCCTATGACAGCTACCAGAACGCGATTATCGATCTGAAAAATGGCCGTATCGACGGCGTGTTCGGCGACACGGCGGTGGTCAACGAGTGGCTGAAAACCAACCCGCAGCTGGGGGCAGCCACGCCGAAAGTGACCGACCCGCAATACTTCGGCACCGGCCTTGGGATTGCCGTGCGCCCAGATAACAAGGCGCTGCTGGAGAAACTGAACGCGGCGCTGAAGGCGATTAAAGCCGACGGTACCTACCAGAAAATCAGCAACCAGTGGTTCCCGGAGTAACTTTTTTGCCGGGTGGCGCTGCGCTGACCCGGCCTACACTTTCCCCGTAGCCGGGTAAGGCGTAGCCGCCACCCGGCAATTTCTCAAAGTGGCACGAAGAACCTGAACCGCGCCCCGCTTACCGACTCCACCAGCCTGATCCCGCCCCCGTGCAGCTCCAGCATTCGTTTCACAATCAGCAGCCCTAACCCGCCGCGATCCTCCCGCGACGCCTGGGCAGACAACGCCGACGGCCGCTGGAACAGATCGTCGCGCAGCGCGGCATCGACGCCCGTTCCGTTGTCAGCCACTTCGACCTGGATCTGTTGATTCTCCTGCCAGACCGCCAGACGAATCTCCCCGCCGACGGGAGTATGCCGCATGGCGTTGTCGAGCAGATTGGTCACCACCCTCTCAATCATCGACACATCGGCGTTAACCAGCGGCAGCGGCCCCGGCACATCAATTTGCAGGTTCACCTCGCGCGTGCGGGCGGTTAATTCAAACTTCTGCGCCACGTCGGAAATCAGCTCCCCCATCGCGAAACGCTCGCGCTGCGGCTTAATGCCCCCGTGCTCCAGTCGCGCCAGCTCAAACAGCTGCTGCGAAAGATGGCGCACTTTGTTGCCCTGGCGCAGGGCGATGGTGAGATACTGCCTGCGCTCCTCGGCGGTCAGCCGTTCGTCCTTCAGGGTCAGCGTTTCCAGATACCCCAGCAGCGAGGTGAGCGGCGTACGTAAATCGTGGGAAATATTGGCCACAAATTCGCGGCGCTGGCGGTCGCTGTCGGCCAGCCGATCCCACTGACCGGCTATCTGCCGGGCAAGGTCAATAAAGCGATTTTCGAGCACCGCCACCTCGTTACCGGGATGGGGCTCCGGCGTGCGGGCCGCCAGGGTTTTGATGGCACTGATGCTGTCCCGATCGTTCGCCGCCACCTGGGCGGTGAGCTGGCGGACCGGCCGGGTCACCCAGAACCATGCCAGGCCTCCCGCCAGCAGGCCAAACAGAGTCACCAGCAGCAGGGTCCACAGAACAATGCTCCACAGCGTTTTTTGCCAGGCGTCGGCCGCCAGCTGATTAAAGGTCTCCCCCTGCAAAATGATATACAGGTAACCGCGCAGCTGGCCGTCGACGCGCAGCGGGGCGGCGCTGAAGACTTTTCGCCCGTCAAGGCTGCGGGGATCGTCGCCATACACCGGCGACGTACTGCCGGTGAGAAAAACCTGCACCGGCGCCATGTCGATCCGCTGGCGTTGGATATGTCCCGGCGGCGCCGCATCGGCCAACAGGTCGCCATCCGGCGACAGCAGATAGAGCTCCACGCTGGGATTAAAGGTCATCAGACGGTCAAACAGCGACTTCAGGGTTTGCCGGTTGACCTCGCCGTGGGCGTCCAGCAGCGGTTCGCGGGCCACAATTTGCTGAGCCAGCCCGGCGGAGAGGCGCTGCACCATGGCGTTGCCATACTGCGCGCTGCTATGTAACTGAACGACGCACACCGCCGCCGCGCACAGTATCAGCAGGGAGACCACCACCAGCGCCAGCCGCTGGCTGAGGCTCAGGCGGCGGATCACGGGGCGGCCTCTTGCGTCACCGGGGCGAACTTATAGCCTTTGCCCCAGACGGTCAGAATGATGTCCGGCTCGGCCGGGTCACGTTCGATTTTGCTGCGCAGGCGGTTGATATGGGTATTGACCGTGTGCTCATAGCCCTCGTGCTGATATCCCCAGACCTGCTCCAGCAGCGCCAGCCGCGAAAACACCTCCCCGGGATGGCGGGCAAAGTAATACAGCAGCTCGAATTCGCGCGGCGTGAGGTCCACCAACTCGCCGCGCAGCCTCACTTCGCGAGACAGCGGGTCGATGCTCAGACCATGGCAGGACAGGCGCCCGGCGTCCATCAACAGGTTCTGCCCCATCGCCTCCTGGCGACGAAACAACGCTTTAACGCGGGCGATAAGCTCCAGCAACGAAAAGGGTTTCGCCAGATAGTCGTCGGCGCCCATCTCCAGGCCCAGCACGCGGTGCATTTCGCTGGTGCGAGCGCTGATGATGATCACCGGCAGATAGCGGGTCATCTGGCGGATACGCCGGCAGATCTCCAGGCCATCGACGCCGGGCAGCATCAAATCGAGGATCACCGCATCCCAGACCCGCGTTTCCAGCCGGGCGAGAGCCTGGCCGCCGTCGGCCTCATGCACAATCTGATAGCCCTCATCCTGAAGATTGAGCCGCAGCAGCGTGGCAATATCCTCATCATCTTCCACCAGCAGAATGGTTTTGGCCATTAGATTCCCCCCACCAATAACAAAACATGCTGCGTCAAGCTTACCCGATCTCTGCGACGCAAAGCCTTCACATTTTGTTTAAACTTCGCGGACCAGCAGGGTCAGCACTTCGTAGTGGGCGGTGTGGGGGAACATATCAAATAGCTGGACCCGCTCGACGCGATAGCCGCTAAGAAGAGCAATGTCGGTCGCCATGGTGCGGGCGTTACAGCTGGAATAGATAATATAGGGCGGCGCCATGCGGCTTAAATAGTCGCACAGTTCGGCGCCAATGCCGCGACGCGGCGGGTTGACCAGCACCAGCTGCGGGATATCCGCTTCATGCGTGGCGAACTGCGTGGAGTCCAGCGCCTGAAAATGCAGATTGCTGAGCCCCAGCTGCGCGGCAGACTGCCTGGCGCAGGCGATCGCCTCCGGGGCAATCTCTATACCGGTCAGGCGCATCGCCGGCGTCGCGCAGTGCAGGCCAAAACCCCCGACGCCGCAAAACAGATCCCACATATGCTGGACCGGCAGCGCGCGCACCCAGTCGCGGGCGGTGGCGTACAGCCGGCTGGCTACCGTCGGGTTAGTTTGAAAGAAGCTTTGCGGACGGATCCACAGCGGCACCTCATTAAAGACCTCCCCCAGCGCCTGCTGTTCAGTGAAGAAGATCTCCTGCTCGCCTTCCATAATAGCCATATGCACTGGCTGGATATTCGCCGTGATCACCTTAAGCTGCGGCAACTGTGCCTGTAACCAGGGCAGCGCGGCGCGCAGCTGGGCCAACTTGGCCTCTGAGCGCAGCACGAAGCGCAGCATCATCTCCCCTTGCTGGCTGGCGGTTAGCAGCAGATATTTCAGCTCCCCGCGCTTGCGCGCGACGTTGTAGGGGGTTAACCCGGCGCGGGCGATAAAGGGCTTCAGGACGGCAAATACCGGCGCAAACTCGGCGGGATAGAGCGGGCAGTCGGTGAGATCCACCGGGGTGCCGTCGCGGTGCAGCATCCCCAGCAGCGGACGCTCAACGCTGCCGCTGACCACCATTTTGGCCTTGTTACGGAATGCCGCCTCCGGCCCGCTGACCGGCTCGCCCCAGTCGGCGACAGGGATCGCTGCCAGCAGCGTGCGCAGGTCGGCCATTTTATCGGCGAGCTGTTGCGGAACCGACCGTTCCAGCCATTGACAGGAGCGGCAGCGGCCGGCGTCGTAGAGTGCGCAATGCATAATTGACCTTCAAAATTCCAGGGGCGGGGATTGTATCACCGTTATTGCAGGCGGAAAAACCGGCGGCAGTTCGCGGGCACAAACAGCAGCGTCAGGACCAGCAGATCCGGCAGTTTTTGCATCACCAGCGAGTGGAAGATCTCCCGTTTGGATTCGCCGGGAATGCTGAACAACTCCGGATACCCGTAGCCCAGCGACGCCGCCCACAGGTAGCCGGCGGCTATCATCTGCGTCAGCAGATAGACCCAGCGCGCCCAGTTGCGCCCTTTCACCAGCGAGAAGGCGCACCAGATTTCGATAAACACCAGCGCCAGGCTGCCGAGGAAGACCAGCGTCAGGTTCCAGGTCTGGACGCTACGGTGTATGAATTCGTTCAGCCCCTGCAGGCCCAACAGATTGAGGATCATCAGCAGATCCAAACCGCGAATCAAAATAATAGCAAAGGCCGCCACCTGCACCAGCGCAGGGACGTTAAGGCGGGCATGCGATGAGCGAGTTTTCGTAAACAATCCCAACGTAATGTCTTCCATGAAAACGGCGCCACAGGGTGGCGCCGACCGGAGGCTGCTGTACCGATTTTAGGTGGTTCAGCCTTGTCTTGCACGCTGGATATCGCGCACTCGCTGCTTTTCTGCGCGGGCCATCAAATACCAGGCGATAAAACCAACAATACCAACCACGCCGAGGATGAGCGTCGCCAGGGCGTTGATCTCCGGGTTGACCCCCATGCGCACGCTGGAGAAGACCAGCATCGGCAAGGTCGTGGCCCCGGGACCGGAGACAAAGCTGGCGATCACCAGGTCATCCAGCGACAGCGTGAAGGCCAGCAGCCAGCCGGAGATCACCGCCGGCATAATCATCGGCAGCGTGATGACGAAGAAGACCTTCAGCGGCGCGGCGCCCAGATCCATCGCCGCCTCTTCGATCGAGTGGTCCAGCTCGCGCAGGCGCGAGGAGATCACCACCGCCACGTAGGCGGTACAGAAGGTGACGTGCGCCAGCCAGATGGTCAACATCCCGCGATCAGACGGCCAGCCGATGGCGTGACCCAGCGCCACGAACAGCAGCAGCAGCGAGAGCCCGGTGATCACGTCCGGCATGACCAGCGGCGCGGTGATCATAAACGCGAAGCCGTTGGAGCCGCGAAAACGCCCAAAGCGCACCATCACCACCGCGGCGATGGTGCCCAGGATCGCCGCCGCCGTCGCCGCGCAGGCGGCGATAGTCAGGCTCAGCCCCACCGCGCTCATCATCGCGTCATCGTGGAACAGTTCGCTATACCAGCGCGTCGACCACCCGGCCCAGACCGTCACCAGCTTCGAGCTGTTGAACGAGTAGATCACCAGCATCAGCATCGGGGCATAAAGGAAGGTGAATCCGAGCACGAGGATCAGAATGCGCCACGGCGAGCGTACTACAGGCAAGTCGTTCATCCCTGCTCCCCCATCTGTTTTTGCTGGTGCTTGTGGAACCACATGATCGGCACAATCAGCAACAGCAGCATGACAATCGCCACCGCCGAGGCGACCGGCCAGTCGCGGTTGTTAAAGAACTCCTGCCACAGCACGCGGCCAATCATAATGCTGTCCGGCCCGCCCAGCAGCTCCGGGATCACGAACTCCCCCACCGCCGGGATAAACACCAGCATGGAGCCAGCGATAATCCCCCCTTTGGTGAGCGGAACGATCACCTGAAAGAAGGTCTTCAGGGGCCGGGCGCCGAGGTCCAGCGAGGCCTCCACCAGCGAATAGTCGATGCGGGTCAGCGCGGTATAGATAGGCAGCACCATAAACGGCAGATAGGCGTAGACGATACCGATATAAACCGCCAGGTTGGTGTGCAGGATCTCCAGCGGCTGATCGATAACCCCTAGCCACAGCAGGAAGTTATTCAACACCCCGTTGCTCTTCAACAGCCCCATCCAGGCATAGACGCGGATCAAAAACGACGTCCACGACGGAAGGATCACCAGCAGCAGCAGAATATTGCGCGTCGATGGCTTGCTGTGCGCCACCGCCCAGGCCAGCGGATAGCCCAGCAGCAGGCAGCAGAGCGTCGAGATGCCCGCCACCTGCAGCGACTGGAGATAAGCCTCGAAATAGAGCGGATCGTCGGTCAGCTGCAGGAAGTTGGCAAAGTTAAGGGTCAGCGTCAGCTGGCCATCCGCCCACTCCATCAGATCGGTGTAGGGAGGGATCGCCCGCGCCATCTCGGCAAGACTTATCTTGAACACGATCAGGAACGGCAGCATAAACAACAGGATCAGCCACAGATAGGGCAGCGCGATCACCAGCTTGCGGCCATGCGCCATCTGCAGGCGCGCCACCCACAGCGCGAAGCCGCCCGGTTTTTTCGCCCCTGACGGGGATTCAACGGTACTCATCGCCCTCTCCTTACACCGTCAGTACAACGCAGCTGTCCGCATCCCAGCATAAACGCACCTCGTCACCCCAGGTGGGCGTCCCTTTCCGATGGCGGTGCTCATTCTGCAGCTGGGCGCTGATCATCTGCCCGCTTTGCAGGCGCACATGATAGATAGAGAGATCCCCCAGATAGGCGATATGAATCACCTCGCCGACGGCAAAATTGTAGCCATCCGCCGGCGGCTCATCGCACAGCATGATCTTCTCCGGACGCAGCGCCACCCATACCGGCACGTTGTCCACCACCGAGGCGTCGGGGTCAACCTTCAGCGGATGCACCAGGCCCGGCGAGCTCAGCACCAGGCCATCTTCGAGGCGCTCTTTCACCAGTCCTTCAAAGACGTTCACCGAGCCGATGAACTCGGCGCTGTAGCGGGTGGTCGGGTGTTCGTAAATCTCTTCCGGTTCGCCAATCTGCACAAACTTGCCGCGGTTCATGATGGCGATACGGCCCGCCATGGTCATGGCCTCTTCCTGATCGTGGGTCACCATCACGCAGGTCACGCCAACGCGCTCAAGAATATCCACCACCTCCAGCTGCATGCGATCGCGCAGCTTTTTATCCAGCGCCCCCATTGGTTCGTCGAGCAGCAGCAGCTTAGGTCGTTTCGCCAGACTGCGCGCCAGCGCGACACGCTGGCGCTGGCCGCCAGAGAGCTGGTGCGGCTTACGTTTAGCGAACTCCTGCATGTGCACCAGAGCCAGCATCTCCTGCACCCGGGCGGTGATTTCCGCCTTCGGCAGACGATCCTGTTTCAGGCCGAAGGCGATATTCTGCTCAACGGTCATATGGGGAAACAGGGCGTAGGACTGGAACATCATATTGATAGGCCGCTGATAGGGCGGCACGCGCGCCAGATCCACGCCGTCGAGCATAATCTGTCCGGCGGTCGGTTGCTCAAAGCCCGCCAGCATGCGCAGCAGGGTCGATTTCCCGCAGCCTGATGCGCCCAGCAGAGCAAAAATTTCGCCTTTGTAAATAGTGAGACTGACATCGTCGACAGCATGCTGGCCGTCAAACGACTTGGTTAAGTTACGGATTTCCAGCAGCGGGGTCAGCGCTTTGGGGGCTTTCGCCTGTGGGCGGGGCGTTACGTCGTTCAATCGGGTGCTCTCCGGCAAAAAAACGATCACCATATGGTCCGGTGCCATACTTCGTGCTTAACAGTGCATGTGCACCATCCTGGTGCTTCTGCTCGCCGGGCGCGCTGCCATTTCCCGGCGAGTGCCGTTCTGATCCGGCCCGCTTACCGGGCCGTCAGAGTTTATTTACCGCTCTTCACTTTGGTCCACGCGCGGGTACGCACGCGGTCGATCTTCGGATCCTGCACCTTCAGCGTGAACAGTTTGGCGAACACATCCGCTGGCGGATAAATCGCCGGGTTGTTACGGATAGTCTCGCTGACCAGCGGCGTGGAAGCCTTGTTGCCGTTAGCGTAGAACACCTGGTCGCTGATTTTGGCGATCACATCCGGGCGCATCAGATAGTTAAGGAACTGATAGGCCTCATCTTTATTTTTGGCGTCGGCCGGCATGGCAAAGACGTCAAAGAACGCCAGCGCGCCCTCTTTCGGAATAAAGTAAGAGACGTTGACGCCGTTCTTGGCCTCTTTCGCACGGTTTGCCGCCTGCCAGACGTCCCCTGCCCAGCCGATCGCCACGCAGATGTCGCCATTGGCGAGGTCGTTAATATATTGCGAAGAGTGGAAGTAGCGGATGTTCGGCCGCAGCTTCAGCAGCAGATCGGTAGCCGGACCGGTGTAATCATTCGCTTTGCTGCTGTTCGGATCCTTGCCAAGGTAGTTCAGCACAGTGGCGAAAATCTCTTCCGGCGCGTCGAGGAAGGAGACGCCGCAGCTTTTCAGTTTTTCAAGATTCTCCGGCTTCAGCACCAGATCCCAGCTGTCCACCGGCGCATCTTTGCCGAGGACGGCTTTCACTTTATCCACGTTATAGCCAATGCCCGTCGTCGCCCACAGGTAAGGCATAGCGTATTTATTATCCGGGTCATGCTTGGCGACCAGCTTCAGCACTTCGGGATCAAGGTTCTTCCAGTTGGGCAGCTTGCTCTTATCCAGCGGCTGGAACACCCCCGCCGCCAGCTGGCGCTCAAGGAAGCTTGCCGACGGCACCACCAGATCGAAACCGGTGCTGCCGGCCATTAATTTGCCTTCCAGCACTTCATTGGAATCAAAAACGTCATACACGACTTTAATCCCGGTCTCTTTTTCGAAATTGGCCACAGTGTCCGGCGCAATATAATCAGACCAGTTATAGACATGCAGGGTTTTTTGTTCGGCGGCGAGCGAACCGGCAGAGACGGCCATCAGCGCACCCGTAACCAGACCTGTTAACCATTTTTTACCAAAGGCGGTCATATCTCTTTTCCTTCTCAACGCCCGTTAACTTACGGGCTCAAATATACGCATTTCTACGCATGCAAAAATCATGCATATTTTTTCATTGCCTGAGAAAAGGAGAGCGGATCTCTCCCGGAGTGGTTGCTCGCAACTGGAAGCATCGCCAGAATAACTGTAGCCAGAATAAGAGGCTATAGCCCAGGTAAAAAAACGCCTTTTATCAAATTTTTATGCAGTAACGGTCTACGTGATAAGCCAAAACGGCCTGAATGGCGGTGAATAATGCTTTAAAGAAAGGTTAAATACAGAATAAAAGCGGGTAATACGCAGCCGCTGCGGTAGTGGCTGCGCTAATTTTAGGCAGGTTTAGTGAAGAAAATGGTATTGCACGTTTTCCGCGGCCGGCTCTTCTTCTTCGCCTTTGTACAACAGCTGATTGGCGCCGGCTTCGAGGATCACCATCGAGATCTGCTCCTCGCTTTGGCGGAAGAACCAGGCGAACTGCTCCATGGTCACCCCAGGACCGATAGACAGCGACTGACAGACCACCAGCTTGGGCAAATTATCGTCCTGAATGTCGATAAATGCCTTCACGGTTAACGAGCTGGCGTTGATGGCCGAGAGATCCGCTGACAGCGCCAACAGAGCAGTCGGCTTCACCTCCGCCAGGGCGGAAAAGAGCACCACGTTGTCCACCAGGTCAATTTTGGCATCAAAAATACCGTCGAAATTCTGCATATGCGGCAGGTGCAATGCCTGGCAGGAATCGCACTCAAAAAAGCTGATGCCGATCTCATCCAGCCAGCGACGTAGCGTATCCAGACCCGGAACGACCAGTGAATCCATAGTGCCTGTGACCTCTTACAGTGGAAAAACGACGCCATAGCTTACGCAAAAAAAGCGCCGCATACCATGACAGTCTTGCATCCGGCGGTTAGCCGCCTATTTTCAAACAGAATTCCGGTGTCGCCTGGCGCTCGATCCAGGCGATCATCCTGCTGGCGATGTCCACACCGGAGGTGGTTTCCACCCCTTCCAGCCCGGGCGAGGCATTTACCTCCATCACCAGCGGCCCGCGGGTGGCGCGTAAAATATCGACACCGGCGACGTCCAGCCCCAGGGTTTGCGTCGCCTTGATGGCGATGGCCCGCTCCTCGTCGCTAATCTGCGCCACCGAGGCCATGCCGCCGCGGTGCAGGTTAGAGCGAAAATCGCCCTCTTTAGCCCGCCGTTCGATCGCCGCCACCACCTCATTGCCGACCACCAGGCAGCGAATATCGCAGCCTTTTGCCTCGGCAATGTACTCCTGCACCAGGATGTGGGCGTTCAGCCCGCGAAAGGCGTCTATCACGCTCTCCGCCGCCTGACGGGTCTCCGCCAGCACCACGCCGATCCCCTGGGTGCCCTCCACCAGCTTCACCACCAGCGGCGCGCCGCCGACCATGGCGATCAGATCGCTGGTGTCATCGGGGGAGTGAGCGATGCCGGTCAGCGGCAGATCGATGCCCTGGCGCGCCAGCAGCTGCAGCGAGCGAAGCTTATCGCGAGCGCGGGTAATAGCGACCGATTCGTTCAGCGGATAGCTTCCCAGGAGCTCAAACTGTCGCAGGGCCGCGGTGCCATAGTAAGTGATCGCTGAGCCAATGCGCGGGATCACCGCATCAAAGTGCGGCAGCTGGCGACCTTTGTAGTGGATCGACGAGGCCACCGGACTGACGTTCATATAACAGGAAAGCGGATCGAGGATCTCGACCTGATGCCCGCGCTGTTGCGCCGCTTCGCGCAGGCGTCGACATGAATAAAGCGTTCCATCCCGGGATAATATGGCAATTTTCATCCTGCACCTCTGCAAAAAGACCCGCTCTGGCGGGCCTCAGCTATCGAACACATTTTCACCTTTCCTGCCGCCAGCGGTGGATACCGCCTGGCCGGAGCAGCAGTGTACACGTAATCAGCGCGTTGCCCACCCCTGCTTATGCAGATAGTCGAGAATAAACGGACGACTCTCTTTCACGATAGTGCGACGGATATGATCGCTCCAGGTATCGCGGCGGGCGTTGCTGCCGCGCGACAGATAATAGTGCGCCAACTGGTCGTCATACTCCGCCAACAGCGCGTTATCCAGCGGCTGATAGCGGTTCTCATGCACCAGCATGGCGGCCGGCATCCGCGGCTTGATGTCCGGGTTATCCGCCGGCCAGCCAAGGCAAAGGCCGAACAGCGGCAGGACGTGCTTTGGCAGCTCCAGCAGCTCGGTCACCGCCTCGATGCTGTTGCGCAACCCGCCGATATAGACGCCGCCCAGCCCGAGGGACTCGGCGGCGGTCAGCGCGTTCTGCGCCAGCAGCGCCGTATCGACAACGCCGATCAGCAGCTGTTCCGCCTGCCCCAGCTCCGCCTGCGGGCAGATCTGCAGGTGGCGATTAAAGTCGGCGCAGAAGACCCAAAACTCCGCCGCCTGGGCGACATGCTGCTGGCCGCCGGTCAGCGGGACCAGACGTTCACGCAGGGCCGGGTCAGTAATACGGATGATGGAGGTGCACTGTAAAAAACTCGAGGTAGATGCCGCTTGCGCGCTGGCGATAATCGCCGCGCGCTGTTCGTCGCTCACGGGCGCATCGGTGAAGTGGCGGATAGAACGGTGGCTGCGCAGCAGCTCAATGGTCGGCGTCATTTCGTTTTTCTCTGTCAGACAAGGATTCAGGCTCAGGAGAGTGGGTTAACTGCGGGGCCACGATCTGCGCCATCCGCCACATCACGACGATGGCGGCGGGGATCATCAGCACGATCCCGACAAAGAGCATCACCAGCGCCGCGGTCGGGCTGGCAATGGGCGCAGGCAGCTGGACATACTGGTTAAGTGAGAGCCAGGCAAGGGTTAACAGCCCCATCCCGAGGATCTCAACCAGCAGAATGCTTTTCGGCAACGGGGCAAATTTTCGCATCACGCCTCTCCGGTTGATAAACGCAACGCGCCAGCCAATGCCGCCGCGCCGCCGGGTCAGTATACGGGTTTTGATAGTACGACATTTATCAAACATAGCCGTAAACCATCGAAGCAAAAGGCAGAACCTGCTTTCCCTCACCGACCAATGCAGGCATCATAAGCGCCATTCGCCATCCGGCTGAGGTTTAAGGAGAGAAGCAATGTTTACTGTTATTTTTGGTCGTCCAGGCTGCCCTTACTGTGTTCGCGCCAAAGAGCTGGCCGAAAAACTGACCAACGAGCGTGATGATTTTAACTACCGTTACGTGGATATTCACGCCGAAGGCATCAGCAAAGCTGACCTGGAAAAAACCGTCGGCAAACCGGTTGAAACCGTACCGCAGATTTTCGTCGACCAGAAACACATCGGCGGTTGCACCGATTTCGAAGCCTGGGCGAAAGAGAACCTTGGCCTGTTTGCCTGAGTAAATTTATTTGCTCGATGAATGACTGCGCCAGGTATCAAGCCAGGCGCAGATAAACAAAAAGCACAACGCCCCCAGCGCACACCAGAACACCGCGCTCAGTACCCACGCCATCTCCTGCCAGAACGTCCGGTGCGTGACGAAAAACAGCCGCATCGTCACCATACAGACCGGCGCCGCCAGCATCGCGCCGAGCAAAGGACGCAGCACCCGACGACCGGGAGAGAGACAGCTCGCCGCCGCTCCTGGCAGCAAAAAGAAGAGCAGGCCCAGCTCCGGGTTGCCGCTGGCGCGAAAGGCCCCTTTCATATGTAACAACAACGATAAGCACACCACAATGAACAGAACGAAGCCACAGATAATGCCGGCCCAACTACGCTCAGATTTCACCGTATCCTCCTGATGTTGCCTCTAACTCACGTCCACGTCGCCCAGTCAGATAAAGCATTTCGGCAATCCATGCCAATAACTCCCCTGCCAGCCTGAAAACGATTGTCACTAGCCGCCGCATCCAGGAAGGATTAAACTAGCGGGTATATTTTTGCTGGTTATAACAGGGTGCCAGAATAGGTTCGCGACAACGCGAACGCCTGAGCAACCTTAGACCAAATAACCATTTCCTTCAACAACTTACTAGTAAACGAGAAGTTGGCTTTCGTGAATATAAACGTCGCAGATTTGTTAAACGGGAATTACATCCTGTTATTATTCGTTGTACTTGCATTAGGACTATGCCTGGGAAAACTGCGTCTCGGCTCAGTACAACTTGGTAATTCCATTGGCGTTTTAGTCGTTTCTCTATTATTAGGTCAGCAGCATTTCGCGATTAACACCGATGCCCTTAATCTCGGCTTTATGCTGTTTATTTTTTGCGTCGGCGTGGAAGCCGGTCCTAACTTTTTTTCGATTTTTTTCCGTGACGGGAAAAACTATCTGATGCTGGCGCTGGTGATGGTCGGCAGCGCGATGCTGATCGCCATGGTGTTGGGTAAAGTGTTCGGCTGGGATATCGGGCTCACCGCCGGTATGCTGGCGGGGGCGATGACCTCCACCCCGGTGCTGGTGGGCGCGGGGGACACTCTGCGCCATTTCGGCCTGCCCAGCGATCAGCTGGCGCAGTCGCTTGACCATCTGAGCCTCGGCTATGCCCTGACCTACCTGGTTGGTCTGGTGAGCCTCATCGTCGGCGCCCGCTATATGCCCAAGCTGCAGCATCAGGATCTGCAGACCAGCGCCCAGCAAATCGCCCGCGAGCGCGGCCTCGATACCGATTCCAAACGTAAAGTTTACCTGCCGGTGATCCGCGCCTATCGCGTCGGCCCGGAGCTGGTGGCGTGGGCCGATGGCAAAAATCTGCGCGAGCTGGGCATTTATCGCCAGACCGGCTGCTATATCGAACGCATCCGCCGCAACGGCATTCTGGCCAACCCGGACGGCGACGCGGTGCTGCAGATGGGCGACGATATTGCGCTGGTGGGCTACCCGGACGCGCACGCTCGCCTCGACCCGAGCTTCCGCAACGGTAAAGAGGTGTTCGACCGCGATCTGCTCGACATGCGCATCGTCACCGAAGAGATTGTGGTCAAAAACCACAACGCCGTCGGCCGCCGCCTGGCGCAGCTCAAGCTCACCGACCACGGCTGCTTCTTAAACCGGGTTATTCGCAGCCAGATCGAGATGCCTATCGACGACAACGTGGTGCTGAACAAAGGCGACGTGCTGCAGGTCAGCGGCGACGCCCGCCGCGTGAAGACCGTTGCCGATCGCATCGGCTTTATCTCCATTCACAGCCAGGTGACCGACCTGCTGGCCTTCTGCGCCTTCTTTATCGTCGGCCTGATGATCGGCATGATCACCTTCCAGTTCAGCTCCTTCAGCTTCGGCATCGGCAACGCCGCCGGCCTGCTGTTCGCCGGCATCATGCTTGGCTTCCTGCGCGCCAACCACCCAACCTTCGGCTATATCCCGCAGGGGGCGCTGAACATGGTGAAAGAGTTTGGCCTGATGGTGTTTATGGCCGGGGTCGGGCTCAGCGCCGGGGCCGGGATCAATAACGGGCTGGGCGCCGTCGGCGGCCAGATGCTGGCGGCAGGGCTTATCGTCAGCCTGGTGCCGGTGGTGATCTGCTTCCTGTTTGGCGCCTATGTGCTGCGCATGAACCGGGCGATGCTGTTCGGCGCCATGATGGGGGCGCGCACCTGCGCCCCGGCGATGGAGATCATTAGCGATACCGCGCGCAGCAACATTCCGGCGCTCGGCTATGCGGGCACCTACGCCATCGCCAACGTGCTGCTCACCCTCGCCGGGACGCTCATCGTGATCATCTGGCCGGGGCTACAATAAATTTTTTGCGAAAAAAGCCGCCACAGGCAGAACTTTTTCTCAGGGCATCAGTCATAAGTAATGCCACTGCTTTTCTTTGATGTCCCCATTTTGTGGAGCCCATCAACCCCGCCACTTCGGTTCAAGGTTGATGGGTTTTTTGTTGCCTGCGTTTAGCCATTCCGGGTGAAACACCGCCTCAGCGCCCCTCTTCCTGCGCCCTCTCCCCCGCCAGCTGCCCGACCATCATGCGGATCGCCGCCTTCGACAGCGGCGCGCGGTCGGTGACAAAGTGCAGGGTCATCCCTTCAATAAAGGCGTCGAGGCCGCGGGCGGTGTCAGGGGCAAACCACTGCTCCAGCGTCTGCTGGCTGCGCCGCATCCAGTTCTGCATCACCGCCTTCAGCGCTGGCTGGCTGCTACAGAACGCGTACAGCTGGTACATCAGCTCCATATTGCGCGCCGTGGTCACCTGGGCGCTGAAGATCAGCTCCGCGATGGCATCGCAGGCTTGTTGCCGGTTCGCTACCCCGGCGAAGCTTTGCTGATACTGCGCCGACATCTCGGCGGTAAACAGGCTGAACGCCTCCTCGATCAGCGCCTCGATGCCGCTGAAATAGTAGGTCAGCGACCCCAGCGGCACATTCGCGCAGGTGGCGATTTTACGGTGCGTCACCGCATGGACGCCGTGCGCCGCGATGGTGTCCAGCGTCGCCTGCAGGATGCGCTCGCGGCGCTGCGGATCGTTCGGTCTACGGGCCATGATTTTCCTCTTCCGGTTTATGTACAAATGTACACATGCTTGCTACTGTTGTCTTCACTCTTCTCCTTTAAGGCGTTTACGGATGACGACGCAATCTTCGCGCAGAGCGCTCCAGCTTCGACTGTGGGCGCTGTTTATGTTCTTTTTCATCCCCGGCTTGTTAATGGCCTCCTGGGCCACCCGCACGCCGGCGATCCGCGATCTGCTGGCGCTTTCTACCGCAGAGATGGGCGTCGTGCTGTTTGGCCTGTCGGTGGGGTCGATGAGCGGTATTCTCTGCTCGGCGTGGCTGGTGAAGCGCTTTGGCACCCGCAAGGTCATCCGCACCACCATGTCCTTCGCCGTACTCGGCATGCTGGTGCTCAGCCTGGCGCTGTGGCTTGCCTCCGCCCCGCTGTTCGCCTTCGGTCTGGCCATCTTTGGCGCCAGCTTTGGCTCGGCAGAGGTCGCCATTAACGTCGAAGGCGCGGCGGTTGAGCGGGAGATGAATAAAACGGTGCTGCCGATGATGCACGGCTTCTACAGCTTTGGCACCCTGTTCGGCGCCGGGGTGGGCATGGCGGTGACCGGGTTCGGCCTTCCCGCCGCCCCGCATATCCTGGCGGCCGCGCTGGTGGCCATCCTGCCCATCGCCATTGCTATCCGTGCCATTCCGGAGGGTACCGGTAAAAATGCCGCCGAAGCCGCCCACGGCGAGGCGAAAGGTCTGCCGGTATGGCGCGATGCGCAGCTGCTGCTTATCGGGGTCATCGTCCTGGCGATGGCCTTCGCCGAAGGCTCAGCCAATGACTGGCTGCCGCTGCTGATGGTGGACGGCCACGGCTTTAGCCCCACCTCCGGCTCGCTGATCTATGCCGGCTTCACCCTCGGCATGACGCTGGGCCGCTTTACCGGCGGCTGGTTTATCGATCGCTACAGCCGGGTGACGGTAGTTCGCGGCAGCGCGGTGATGGGCGCTATGGGCATTGGCCTGATTATCTTCGTCGACAACCCCTGGGTGGCGGGCATTTCGGTGCTGCTGTGGGGCATTGGCGCCTCGCTCGGCTTCCCGTTGACCATCTCCGCCGCCAGCGATACCGGTCCGGATGCCCCTAAGCGCGTCAGCGTGGTGGCGATTACCGGGTATCTTGCTTTCCTCGTCGGGCCGCCGCTGCTGGGCTTCCTCGGCGAGCATTTCGGCCTGCGCAGCGCCATGATGGTGGTGCTGGGCCTGGTGATGGTGGCGGCGCTGGTCGCCCGCGCGGTGGCTAAGCCACAGTCTGAACCCGTTATGGAGAACAGCTAATGAGCATCAAACTGATTGCGGTGGATATGGACGGCACCTTTTTAAGCGATGCCAAAACTTACAACCGGCCGCGCTTCCTCGCCCAGTATCAGCGAATGCGCGAGCAAAACATTCGCTTCGTGGTCGCCAGCGGCAACCAGTACTACCAGCTGATCTCCTTCTTCCCGGAGATCGCCCACCAGATCGCCTTCGTGGCGGAAAACGGCGGCTGGGTGGTGAGCGACAATGAAGACGTCTTCAACTGCCAGCTGCCGGTTCACCATTTCAACGCCGTGGTCGACCATCTGCAGACGCTGCCGAATATCGAAATCATCGCCTGCGGGAAGCGCAGCGCCTACACCCTTAACCGCTACAACGACGCCCTGAAGACGGTGGCGGCGAAGTATTATCACCGCCTTGAACTGGTGGATAATTTTAACCATCTCGATGACACCATCCTCAAATTTGGTCTCAACGTGCCGGACCGCCTGATCCCGGAGATTCAGCCGAAGCTGCACGCGGCGCTGGGGGACATGGTGACCGCGGTAGCCACCGGCTACGGTAGCATCGACTTAATTATCCCGGGGGTGCACAAAGCCAACGGCCTGCGTATTTTGCAGCAGCGCTGGGGTATTGAAGATCACGAGGTGGTGGCGTTCGGCGACAGCGGCAACGATATCGAAATGCTGCAGCACGCCGGATTTGGCTTCGCCATGGCCAACGCCCGGGAAGACGTCAAAGCCGTCGCCCGCTATCACGCGCCGCACAATAACGAAGAGGGTGTTCTGCAGATTATCGATAAGGTATTGGATCGCGAAGCGCCATTCGCCTGATAAGACCCGGATGCGAGCGCATCCGGGTTTTCAACCGGTTATCCCTGCTGCGAATTGCCGACGCTTTTATCTTTCAGGAAGTAGATCATCAGCCCCAGCCACAGTACCCCGCCCAACAGGTTAAACAGGCTGAACAGCCCGTTGCCGCCGAGCTCGTAAGCATGTTTGCTGAGCTCGATGCCGACGGTGAAGATCAGCATCTGCAGCATCCCCATCGCCGCCGAAACCGTGCCTTTGCTCATTTCGCTGGCGAACAGGGTTAAGCGCACCAGGCCGGCGTTCGCCAGGCCAATCCCGAAGGCGTAGAAGCTCAGACCGGCGGTCATCCACAGATAGGCGTGGGAAGAGACCACCGTCGCCGCCGCGGAGAGGAGCAGGCCAAACAAGATAGGCCAGCCGCCCATGATAATCAGCGAGCGCACGGTACGGCGCGAAGTCAGGCGCGCCAGCACCAGGTTGCCGGCAATCAGCGCGCCGAAAATCGGCACCTGCAGCATGCCATACTCATAGCTTGTCGCCTGTTCGCCGCTGATAATAATCACCGGCGACTGGGCGATCCACGCCAGCAGCGGCAGGCTGACAAAGCCGGTAGCCAGCGCGCCGGCGACGAAGCGCAGGTTCTTCAGCACCAGCCGATAGTCGCGGCCCAGCTCTTTGACCGACAGCTTTTCACCCAGTCGCGTCGCGGTTTCCGGCATCGCCCGCTGCAGGCCGACAAACGAGATAGCCGCCAGCACGGCGAACAGCACGAACATCATTTCCCACGGCAGGATATGCACCCAGGCGGCGCCCACCAGCGGCCCCAGCAGCGGGGCAATCAGCGCCACGTTGGCCATCAGGGCGGTGATTTTAATACACACCGCCTCCTCAAAGGACTCCTGGATCGCCGCGTAGCCGACCGCGCCGATAAAGCACAGGCTGATCCCCTGCAGGAAGCGCAGCAGGGTGAACTGTTCAATGGTCTGCGCCAGCAGCGTCGCCAGGCAGGTGACGATAAACCACACCACCCCGGTCAACATCACCGGACGGCGGCCAATACGGTCCGACAGCGGCCCCAGCAGCCACTGTAGAAACATGCCGCCGGCCAGATAAGCGGTCATCGAGGTGGGTACCCACTCGTTGCCCACCTGAAATTCCTGAACCACGGCCAGCATACCCGGCTGGATCATATCGTTGCCGATATAGGTGGAAAACTCGTACAGCACCAGACATAGCGGGAACAGCAGCGCCTGCCTTCCGAGGCGGCGACCTGAAAGCGAATAATTTTGCATGAAATCTCTTATCTATCAAAAATCGCGCAAAGTGTAATGAAACTCCCGGCGCGGAGATAGTGAATTGTGGGTGACACCGCACAATATTGCGAGTTGCGCGCCAGCGTCAGGGCTCGCCTTAGCAATTCACTCTGCGTATATATTCCGTTTATGTTTCAGCCATGTGACAAAGGATATACTGACGCTTTTCAGGGGGTTAGCGCCGCACCTCAGAAGGCGACATTTCTTAACAACCTGATATTTAAGACAATACTGCTTTATCTCCGCACCGCTTTTATTTAGGGTAAGCGGCTTATTTGCTATCGGACCAACGAGCCTGGAAGTCTATGCTGGAAAATATTAACTACGCGCTGTTCGCCCTGCTCAACGCGACCCCGGCCTCGCCGCAGTGGGCCATTGAGGTGGCGATTTTCATCGCTAAAGATCTAATTCTGATCGTGCCCCTGCTGGTGGTGACCTTGTGGCTGTGGGGGCCTGCCCAGCGGCAGATGGTGTTTAAGCTGATGCTGGCGCTGAGCATCAGCCTGACCGTCTCATGGGCGATCGGCCACCTCTATCCGCACGATCGGCCGTTTGTCGCTGGCGTGGGCTATAACTTCCTGCACCACGCGGCGGACGATTCCTTCCCCAGCGACCACGGCACCGTCAGCTTTACCTTTGCCCTGGCCTTCCTGTTCTGGCACCGCGTCTGGTCCGGCGCCCTGCTGATGGCCCTTGCCGCCGCCATCGCGTGGTCCCGCGTCTATCTCGGCGTCCACTGGCCGCTGGACATGGTCGGCGGCCTGCTGGCCGGGATGTGCGGCTGCCTTGGCGCGGCGCTAATCTGGCATACTGTCGGCTCGGCGCTGTACCGTCAGCTGCAGCGCCTCTATCGCCTCTGCTTCTCCCTGCCGATCCGCAAAGGCTGGGTGCGCGGCTAAACGCCGACCGTCGCGGCGGCGACCGCGTGACTAACCCGCAAGCGACAGGTAAAATCCCGCTAACGCCCTGCCTCCGCAGGGCGATTTTAGCGCAGAGGGAATATGGAAACTCGCCGTGACGAACGCATCAGTCAGCTCATTCAGGCACTCAAGCGCAGCGATAAGCTGCATCTGAAAGAAGCGGCCTCCCTGCTCGGGGTGTCGGAAATGACCATTCGTCGCGACCTCAACGGACACAGCGGTCCGGTCGTGCTGCTCGGCGGATACATTGTGCTGGAGCCGCGCAGCGCCACCCATTACCTGCTCAGCGACCAAAAAACCCGGCTGGTCGAGGAAAAACGCCGCGCCGCCCGCAATGCGGCCGCGCTGCTGGAGGCCCATCAGATGGCCTTCTTCGACTGCGGGACCACCACCCCGTGGATCATCGACGCCATTGACGACGCTCTGCCCTTCACCGGCGTCTGCTACTCCCTGAACACCTTTCTGGCCCTGCAGGAAAAGCCCCAGTGCCGCGCGATCCTGTGCGGTGGGGAATTTCATGCCAGCAACGCGATTTTTATGCCGCTGAGCCTTGAGGATACCCTCAGCCATCTGAGCCCTGACATCGCCTTTTACTCGGCGGCGGGCATTGACTGCGAGCAAGGGGCAACCTGCTATAACCTGGAGGAACTGCCGGTCAAGCACTGGGCGATGCGACACGCGCGCTACCACGTGCTGGTGGTAGACCACAGCAAGTTTGGCAAAGTGCGTCCGGCGCGCATGGGGGCGTTAGCGAAGTTTGATGTGATCGCCAGCGATATCTGCCCGGATGACGAGCTGGTCGCGCTGGCGAAGGCGCAGCAGATTTCGCTGCTGTACTGAACATGAACGGACCGCGCCCCGCCGGGCGCGGTCATGACATCAGGAGAACCAGCTGCCGAACCAGCCGTGCAATTTCATCAGTACGAAGTCGATCATCCGGCTGAAGAAACCGCCCTCTTTCACCGGCTCCATGACGATTAGCGGGCGCTGCTCGATGGTTTTATCATTCAGCTTAAAGTCGATAGTCCCGACCACCTGCCCCTTCTCCAGCGGCGCGGTAAGCTGCGGCTGGTTTAAGGTGTAGCTGGCTTTCAGGTTTTTCAACTGCCCCTTCGGCAGGGTGATAGAGCCCGCTTCGCCAGCCCCCAGTTTCGCTTCGCTGCTGTCGCCAAACCACACGCGCTGAGTGACGAAGGTGGCATCCGGTTTAATCGGCGTCACGGTTTCATAGAAGCGGAAGCCCCAGGTCAGCAGTTTTTCTGACTCGTTAAAACGAATGCGGTCGGTTTTGGTCCCCAGCACCACGGCAATCAGACGCATATCGCCCTGCGTGGCCGAAGAAACCAGGTTATAGCCGGCCCCGGCGGTGGTCCCGGTTTTCACGCCATCGGCGTTGAGGTTGGTGCTCCACAGCAGACGGTTACGGTTTGGCTGACGAATTTTATTAAAGGTGAACTCTTTCTCTTTATGTACCGCGTACTCTTCCGGTACATCGTGGATCATCGCTTTGGTCAACAAGGCCATATCGCGAGCGGTACTGAACTGCCCCGGCGCATCAAGGCCGTGAACGGTCATAAAGGTGGTGTTGGTCAGCCCCATTTTTTTGGCGTAGCCGTTCATCAGGCTGACGAAAGCGTCCTGGCTGCCCGCCACGTAGTCCGCAATGGCAATGCTGGCGTCGTTACCGGACTGAATGATGACCCCTTTGTTCAGATCTTCCACGGAAACCTGCATGCCGGGCTTGAGGAACATCACCGATGAGCCGCGCAGCGCCGGGTTGCCGGTCGCCCAGGCATCGCGCCCGACGGTCACCATATCGGTCAGTTTAATTTTTCCCGCTTTTATCGCCTGCCCCACCACGTAGCTGGTCATGATCTTCGTCAGACTGGCCGGGTCGAGTTTTTCATCGGCATTGCCTTCGCTCAGCACCTTCCCGCTGGCGTAGTCCATCAGGATCCAGGCGCGAGCGTCAATCGAAGGGGCGTCGGGGAGTTGTTCTGCAGCCTGCACCGCAGGTGCGACAAGAAATAACAGCGCGCAACCTGCCGCGAGGCCGCGAAGGGAAAAAGCGTCATGCATCATAAGAGCCACCCAAGTATCCTTTCCAAACAAAATATGCCGCGCCACTCTGACCGCGCCGCAGCAACCGGTGAGTAAAGCGTACAAATGACCTTAAAGAAACAGCGAGTTGGTAAAGTTTTTAAAGTTTACGCAATAACATGCCGCCGTGCTTTAATCAGAACAATTTTTTTGATCGTGATTGCCTAAATATTAACTTTATTATGGCAAGAAAAAACTTACCGTTCAAAAATCAATGATATAGCCACATTTCAATAAGATACAAAAATTTATGGCAAGACAAATGCGGACAAATGCGGACATTTGGTTGCCCCAAATCATGCCCCAAACGCCGATTTGCCCCAAAATCTGCCCCACGATTACAGCCCTTCATTCGGGTTGTAAAGCTGGAACGTGCGATCGTCACCTTCTGAAAACACTGTTTATATAAACAGTATTTTTATTCTCTAATCTGATCAATAGAGGTTTCAACTATCAATCAGGCGCACCGAGAGGAAACCAGTCACCTTTGAGACACAGAAATTGGTTTCACTTAGTGATTATGTTGTCTATGTGCCAGCGATGAACTATCTTTTCTCAAAACCTGCTACTGCAAAATGGATTTAAGATGTCACAGACGGACTTGCTGATTGTTGTTTTTACTCTGGGCATTTTAGCCTTTGGCTATTCCATATGGTTCATTTCGAACAGAATACTTTTCTCGATATTTCATAGACTTACAAAGAATATATGAATTGGGATGGTATAGACCCAAATTCATGGTCCTTGCCCCTCGACGTCGGAAGGTACTTACAGATCATCTTCGCTCTTAACCTATCACATCGGCACCTACTCCATGATGTAACAGCTCAGACCTGAAATATCTGGAAGCTTTAGGCATATTCTTGGAAGATAGACGAGCGCAAAGACGCACACAGCAATGATGTTATGTAGTATTTTCCCCTTGAGTGTGCCTGCTCAAGGGGATTTTTTATCGCCGTATTGTACTGGCAAATATTTGTAAATCGTCTTCACTCCCACGCCTGTCACATCGGCCACACGCTACTGGACAGGCGCTTAGTCCGGTATGTTTCTCGCGCTACTACTGCTTACGTTAACGTCTGGTAATGATCTAGCGGCGCGACGTAAAGCGGCGTTGAAAGCAATTATAGTGACCGGCCGGCGATGGTACTTCACACGGTTAGAATGACTCTGAAATAAATAAACATCTTCTGGATAGCGTTCTCTTCTACGAGCAATCATCGCCTCCACTGGAGGGGTTGATTTAACACGTAGCTCCTTCAGGTGACCCTGTTTTCGTATCAGTATCAAGTCACCATCAATATCATCATATCGAATACTCAGCAGCCTTCCAGCGCTTAAACCCGTGTGAAAAATTAACGCCCACAAGTCAGCCCATGTATCTGAGATGGAAACAAGATTGCTGTTAATAGTTAAAAATTGCTCAAAACTTATTGTTTTCTTACCGTTCACGAACAAACCAAACTGTTTTCAAAGCTGAATGAATTGATTAAGCCAAACGTAACATATCAGGAAAAGTAGTGAAATCTTTGTCTTCAAGTCGCCGGGAGGTACTTCTAGATTGTTTTCACGTCCACGCCTGTCACATCAGCCACCTGCTGCCGGGTAGCGCCGTTCTCCAGCATTCTGCAACTTCGCTCAATACCCCCTTCCCACATCAGTCGGGATTACCAAAACCTAATTTTCCCCATAATTATCAATGCATTAAATGATTAAATCATGAATCCATTTACTCGACCATTGATCTATTTGCCTTATAGAACTATTGTATAAATGTGTTTATTTGTAACATATTGAATCATTATATAATTGCACGGGGGATTCATGAAAAGCAAAAGGATTTTCGATTTGTGCGCATCACTACTTCTGATACTAATGGTTTCACCTGTCTTAATTGGTGTTGCAATAATTATTTCATTAAGTGGACACCCTCCTATTTATAGGAGTAAAAGAATCGGGCTAAATGGATGCATGTTTAATTGTTATAAATTTACATCAATGAAAGACATATCAACCTTGCCAATAGAGATACAAAATAATATATTAAAAGAATTACATACTAAGGGCCACATGAAGAATGACCCCCGTGTAACTAAATTTGGAAAATGGATAAGAAAAACGAGCATAGATGAATTACCTCAACTATTTAATGTTTTATTTGGAAACATGTCACTTGTTGGCCCAAGGCCTATATCTCAATATGAAGCAGACAAGTACGGAAAAAAAATTGAGTATTATAAAAAGTCCACGCCGGGTATAACTGGGATATGGCAAGTTTCTGGCAGGGATGAGGTAAAATACAAGCGAAGAGTTGCAATGGATATTCTTTATTATAAAAAAGGATGTTTATATTTCGATCTATTTATTTTATTAAAAACACCGGCAGTGGTATTTAAAATGAGCGGGGTTAATTAAATGATTGATTTCTTCACATCAAAAAAATGGTTAATTATAAGCCCGCACGCAGATGATGCTGAGCTAGGCTGCGGAGGAGCAATGTCAAGAGCGGTAGAAAATGATATAGAAGTTCACATTGCTGTAGTAACAATTAAAGGTGAGTGGCATGTGAGAAATGGTATCTATGTTAGCAGTGAAACGAGAAAAAAAGAACTTACAAACGCCATGCTCGAAGCCGGGGCGACTCTTCATATCATAAATAAAATTAATGATAATGAGGATTTTGATTTGTGTTCATCCAGTAAAAGTAGATGTGTAAATGCGATTGACTTACTTATTGAAAATATAAAACCAGATATTATTTTCATCCCTGTACCTTCATTCCATCAGGAGCATAAATGGGTTTATGAATGCTCAATCGCAGCCACCAGGACCACAAAAAATGCTGATTCACCCAAGTCTGTAATAGCATATGAGTATCCACCTGCTGGCTGGGGGGATTCAGGATCATGGAGTCAATCATCTGGATCTATTTATGTAGATATAAGTAAACATCTTGAGAGAAAGATATCAATACTTGGTAAGCATGAGTCTCAAATGTCAAATGTAGAGAACTCACTGATATCATTGGATGCAGTAAGGAGATTAGCATCCTTTAGGGGGCTTGAATCTGGTGTGAACTACGCAGAATTATTTTATCTATTAAGAAGCAAAATAACATATTAATCTAAATTATATTTCATTGCTAGTTAGATAATCAGAAAATAAATACACAGATAATAATTATGCGTAAGCAAAACTTACGCATAACTCACCAAAATAAACGATTATAAGATAAAAATTTATGTCATATGCTACTTCAACACCAAATTAAAAATCACTCCCTTGCACGTGCACGATGTATTGGCTCAGGATGGTATTTCTTTTCGTAATAATCTCATCAATTTGAATAAAGGAGCATGGTAACCCCCTAGTCAATACTGGTTGCACACACAGTAGTTTCATCTCGAATACAGATCAATACAGGTATCGTCTATCGATCAACTATACCGACACAACACAATGATTTTTACTGGTGACCGGGAAATATTTATAAATAGTCCTCACACATCCGTCGACCACCTTGGAGACCTATTATCGGTTAACACTGCTCTCCAGCATTCGGCTTGCCCAATCGACAACATCAGGGGTCATTACCCGGCTACATCCGCCGATACGCCCCTGCTCTCTTGCTACCGCCAGTCCAGCGCGTGTCCTCTCCACTATCAGATCTCGCTCCATCTCCGCCAGGGCGCTCATGACGTGGAAGAAGAAACGTCCCGCAGGCGTCGAAGTGTCGATCGAGTCGGTCAGGCTGCGAAAATTCACCCCGCGCGCCTGCAGCTCCGACACGAGTGTAATCAGATCGCGTACACTTCTCCCGAGTCTGTCCAGCTTCCAGACCACCAGCACATCGCCCGGGCGCAGCCGCCGTAAGGCGCGCTTTAACCCTGGCCGCCGGGCATTTTTCCCGCTGGCCATATCCTCAAAAACTAGCTCACATTCTGCGCGGATCAGCGCGTTTTTCTGTAAATCGAGGTTTTGATCCCCGGTTGATACCCTCGCATAGCCAATCAGCACGATTTAACTCCTTGAAATAGCTGATTGTAAAAAGCCGCGGCCTTTCGCTCAAACCCTCGTTTGGGCGAGCGCCTTTTTTGGAGCAAAAAACATGGCCGAGTTTATCCCGCCTCTGGGCACCGCCGATCCTCAGATTTTTATGGATAACGTCAGGCGCCTCGATCAGCTTATGCAGTCCACGGAGTTAACCTTTCCCGACCGTGCTGGTGAACTGCTGTATACCTGGCGAGGTATCCATCAAACTCTGATCCCGCTGAGTAAGCAATATATGACGCTGGCAGCGGCACAGGAAGACATCGTGAATATCCCGGTGAACGCCACAACCTACGTGCGTAGCCCGGACGGCAGCGCGCTGGCTGACGAGTCACCACGGTGACGCTGGAAATTTAAAAATCGACAAATATCGTCCAGGAGCGCCATTTTCAATGGCTGGAGATAGCATCCAACATGCGTTGTTTGCAATATTTGGCGAATTTTATCGATTTCTCATGCCCCACTCATGCCCCAAGACGCCTGCCATGCGAAATCTTCCATCAATTGACTGCAACTAAACAACCGAGTTGTCCTGGCGAACATCGCAGATAGTAAACGTAACTACACCGATGACAGTAACATCGTCCAGAGCCTCGCCTTCAATCGCTTCGCCGTCTTCAGTAATCAGAGCCCTCCCTCTCAGCGTGGCAATCTCCGTCCCGCCGCCGTGCTGGATCAGAACCTGACTACCCTGTTTTGGCTTCAGGGAGATATCAAGTACAACGTAACCACCAGATCGCTCGAAAACTAGCGTGTTTGGGCCGACATTGCAGATAGAGTTAACGGTTAATCTCTGTTCTGTGTAGTCCGTCGCGGGTGATGGAAAGCCCATTACAGAACCCTCCCCATGTTGGCCATCATCCACAGCCTGTTTTCGCTATGGTCCGGCGTCTTATCGACGAAATACGTTTGTTCCCGCGCGATCCAGGAGTTCGCCTCCACCTCGGAAAAGTGGATGCCGCGCTGGCGCAGCGCGGTAACGAAGTCGCGGGTGTGAAGGTACTTGAACCCCTTGGAACTGCGCAAAACCGACTCGCGGAAAGCCGCGGCGATGTCTGACTGTCGAAGCATGATAGCCATCCCTTAATTCACTGTATATATTTACAGTATATTGCGGTGTTCGTTGTCGTCAATAGAAGGAGTGGCTATCAGAAAAAACAGGAACGGAGATAACATTAACTAATTGAAATTATTCCGCTTAGCATCGATACAAGGGTCGAATACATACTTTGCTTATCAGCTGTTGTAAGATTTACCCCACTCCATGCGCCCCATGCAGCTACCTGTATTGGTGCATCAAATCCGTTTGAATCCACAACGTCATAAGCAACACCAACCCTTATATTGGAGGATGGGATCGCCCTGTTTGCAGCAGCAGCAACGTTTCCTGAGACAAGGGCGTTATTATGGAATGCACTGACCTGCAAAGAGGACGCACTAAAATCACCAAAATAAAGATGAAACTTGCTGATATCCAGGCTGGAGCCGGGGATTGTAGACTGTGAAGCGGTTCCTGTTGTGGTACTAGCAATTGCCCGCACACTGTAATCAATTGGGCTAATAACTAGCGTATCACCCTGTGGAACCGGTGGAGTTCCGCTACCTCCATGGTAGGACCCAATTCCAAGCGCTCGTTTCGTTCCATATAACACAGGCTTAGCCAGCACCATTACCGTTTTAGTAATATTGTCTGGGATCCCTGTATCATACCCAGCGTTAATTGCGTTTAAAGTTTGATATCCAGGACTTAAACCAGGTGAGCCTATTTTAGTCGGAGCATCACCAATCAGCATAGTTGTTCCATCAGCATTCAAAATGCCAATTCTTCCTGCCATTGGCTGAGGGTACAGGCTTCCGATAATATTACCAGGAGCCCATGAAGACCCGTCGACTACAAATCCTAATTTAGCAACCATGTTACCCTCTTAATTTAATATAATTTCTTCAACAATTGCATAATTATCCATGCGGTATGCAATGCCATTTGGATCGTATTTAATGATGTCACCTTGGTTATCACGAAGGCAGCAGCGAGGTCCATTTGTCCTGCTTGGAAGGGTCCCCGTTGTACCACCAGTAAATCCAATTCGTAATTTTGAACCTGCTGGAATTCCGCCTGACGCCCTTATGCGAAGTCTATCTAAATGGACTGAGACCTCCGTCAGAGTAAGAGGGTTATCATCAGGATCAAGAAGACTCATTCCGTAATTGCCTGGGTCCGTTACCAAACTGGTATCTAAAGACAGCCCTCTAACAGGGTCATAAAAAATATTACCAATGCCACCCTGCAAAATCACATCCTTTGACCAAAGTGGTTCAAACTTTTTACCAGTCAACATTTCCTGTTCAATAGCTAGTCCAAAACGATAACCACATATTTTCGAGTCAAAGCCAAGAAGATGAGCGGTATCGTAGTAGTCATACATATACATAGGCTGTGCAAGCCTGACATCGTCGCGTGTTCTGGCCAGCTTCAGCAATGCAAGGGGTATGGTTGGGTAGCTGGTATTCGGAGTTCGGTTTTTCCAACTGTTGAATTGATAGATGAACCAGGGAAGAGACTCTGTATTCCCTGTCACGTCGCTGGCAAAGCCATTGACGGCTGCAATCATTTTATCAAAACTGTCGAGATAGACTTCTTCTGTTGTTCCTGCGCTCTGGTCACTTTCATTACCCATATAAATCATTGCATGAGGTGAATAAGTAAGTCCCAGTTCATTGGCGCGCGCTTTACCGTATGTCATGTCGTCGATGATGCGCTGCATGTACGGACCTGGATTCTGGCGCAACTGAGCTATGGTTTTACTGCCCTGAGCCGGGACAGAACCCAGAATTTTAATATCACCGGACGTATAACCCTCAGCTTCAGCAGACAGCCGGTCAAATATCGCAGTAATGGCACCGCCCATAGGTGTTTCATAGCCGACACCATCACCCGTATCATGTGATGTTTCGATATATGGAAGCAGACTGGCATGATTTTCAGCGGAAGTTCCAGAGCCATCTTGTGCCCTGACACCACCATTAAACCGGTAGGCGTTGAGAATAGCGGTAATGGTCTGGAGTGGCATGGCGTTTATCCCAGCCTTGGTGGATTGTCCAAATCCGATGATATGGTTTACATCTGCCAGTCTTTTAGCTAGAGGTTTCTTTACCTCTCCTAAGGACGGGGAATCAATGGAGCTTGCGATTAATTTATTGACCTCAATAGTGCCTGCCGCCACATTACCGTTTTCTTTTAGCCCAAATGAGATGCGGCCATAATCATCTGTTGGACCCCATAAAAAGCCTTCTGGAAGCCTGGAGGTGGTTTTCGCTCCGCCATTAAAAATAACGTCTGATACCAGCCTTCCAATATCAGCATAGAAAGCCTGTATTTTCCCCGCCGCGAGAGAGCCGTCGTTTTTAATCCCTACACCGACTTGCATCAACTTGTTAAAAAATGCGAAATCAAACCCATCAGGTGCAACACCTGTTATCTTCGCGCCGCCAGTTGTGATTATGTTTCCTGCATTCAAATTGTGAATATTTGCAGTAGCAATTTCAGATAACACAGAAATCATTTTCCCAAAGTTCAGCGCGCCGGTACTGTCAATACCACCGGCATACTGGCCAAGTTTATTTATACCAAGCAATACATCCCACCCAGATGGCAACCCTGACGTTCTGAACATAGAATTCAGGAGGGTCATTATCTGAACTCGTACCTGGTCCACCTCCGTTTGGGAAGGCATCTTTCGTCCTGTTGGTTCCAGTGTGCCTCCATTGTTGATTACCTCAATAGCCAGCGCGCTATCATCAGGGCTGCGGTAATACGTGGTAGACCCCACTGGGATATTTGCGATATCTGCCTGCGCTGCTGCCAGTGTCATATACTGACGGCTGAGTGGTATCAGGTTCTGGCGTGTATCCTGAACTGACGCCTCAGCAGCCGCAGCCATTTTTTTTTGGGCGCCCGCAAGAGTATCCTTCTCATTCTCAAGGCGATCAATGAATGTATCATTCTCACTATTCATGAAGTCATCATACGCTTGCGCGTTATCGCTAAGATCCTTCATGCTATTAGAAGGGCGCGGGTTCCCGGTATTGTATCGATTTACCATATTAATACCTGCATGGTTTTTGGACTTAATTACAGAAACGCTAAAGCAATGCGCTCATGCACATTAAAATTAATTTATATAAATAGCAGACTGGAAATAATGAAATGTAAATCAGTAGAACTCTTCTATATATACCAAACCTGAAGCGCCATTACCGCCGTTAAATACACCACCGGACATAGATGGATCGTAAGCACCACCGCCACCACTTCCATAGGCACCACCAGAAATACCTGCACCAGAGCCAGCCCTACCACCACCACCCCAGTATGATGAAGCACCATTACCGGCCATAATCAAAGAGCCATTTTGACCATCAAATCCAAATCCGCCCTGAATATTTAAAGAGCCACCGCTGGCAGAACCACCGGCCCCGCCTGCAAGGTTAGTGGCACTTCCTTTTTGACCACCAAAACCACCTGCGCCTGAGACCCCATTTATTGATGATGCACCACCATTACCACCAGGATTAGCACCGTTACCACCAGCGCCACCAGCGCCAACAACAACATTATAACTGGCTTGTGAGAGGGCAAAGTAACCAATTGCAGTCCCACCAGCGCCACCGCCGCCACCAGATAATGACTCTGTCCCTGACGTTCCCTGACAGCCGCCTCCACCACCACCTGCGCCCGTAACGGTAACCCTCGCGTATTTTGCGCCAGCTGATGGAGTATACGTCCCTGAAGAGATAAACCTAACAATGCCTAACAGTCTCCCATCGTTAAACATTTTATTCATAGCTTTTAATACTTGCCCATCATCCTCAGGATCAAGTGCAATGCCTGCTCCCTCAACGACAGAGACTAATTCTCTCTGAAATGTATTAAGCATTTCCGCATTAATAATTGTTGGAGAAATACCATTGGCGACATTGCCATTAGTATACTCGCCATTAGAATCAGCGGTATCTGTTGTGCTTCCAACTTTTCTCATATTTACCTTCACAGAATTTGATTTTAAGGAATAACACCAGAAGCGATATCAAATATTGAACAGAATTCAGGGGTTACTTCATAAACCCCTTCATCATTAAAACCGAAAAGAATATAACCAAACTTAACCAGCGTATAAGATGGTGCCAAGGCATTTATACGGCACTCAAGCTGGCGATTCCCCCATGAGCGAAGTGGATCCCCGCAATAACTGAGGCCCACCCGTGCATAAGATATCGTGGTATCCTCGGCCTCTACCAACCAGACGAATGGCCAGTCATCGCCATTAAGACCGTCACCGCAAACAGATAATCCAGCGCGCGCCTGCCTGTATTCTTTAATGGCGATGGTGTAGCCCATCGCGGCTGCAATACCGATGAAATAGCTTTTTGACTGCCCACCGGTACTGATTAATTTTGAGACGATTGCATTTTGTCGCTTAGCGATTGTGTCGACTTCGCCAATAGAGCAATCATCAGGCAGTCCAAGCGTATTCTCCCAGTCAGTGAGCATGATGGTGGCTGTTTTAGGGAAAGCGCCACTAAGAAGAGACTGAGCGTCATTATCACTACGTTGAAAACTCCTTGCCAGCGCTCGAAGCACTGCCGTCTGCACTGCGTTTTTATCTCTTGTCCAGGCTCTTCCTGACGGGATTAGAGCCTGTAGCGCTTTAAGGTAGTCGTCAGTTGAGAAGAGGCTCATGTATAGTTCACCTCGCCACGAACGGCCATCTCCCCTATTCCCGGCTCAATATTTGCAGATGGGGAAACCAGAATGAAACCAGCCGTGCCTGAAACGTCACCTATGGCGCGGTTGAGGTCTGAAAGATAGATTTTCCCTGTCCCGAGGGGATCAGCAGACTCAAACAAAACGCTATCAATAGCGTCAGCTATAGCAGCAGTTGTGGTACTACTCGCATCAGAGATACCACTTATTTCAAAATCAGTAACCAGCTCAGTAGGCGAACAGATGTAATTCAGGGAGGTAACAGGGGCCAGCGGGTACATATAATCGGCCACCCTTCCCTGATCGCCTGTAGCCTTCACTGCACCCCATTCTTCCAGTTGCGATACGCCATCCGTGCCAACCGGGAATCCATGGTTTGTTTTATCATTGCCATCACACATGATGTAAATGACAACGGTTCCGGGGCCCATTCCTCTACGGCGAACCCATGCACGTGTAACGCCCGATACGGCCAGAGCCCATGTACGATAATCAGTATCGCTGCCACCCTGCGGAGGATTTTGAAACAACAAAAGTCCGCGCTGGCGAAAATCCTCTTCATCCTCAATATCAGCACCGCCGGTGGCTGGCTGAATGAGCGTGACCGTGCTTTCAATGCCAGACACATTCGCATCAAGGGTCAGGATAGTACCGGCATCAGCATTTCCCAGGCTGCCACCTCCAGTGACATCCTCGGTGATGTCAGGTAATACGGCAGTAACAGCAACTGTTGCTGTGCCAGAGCTGCCGATCGTTACACCAGCATCTGTCGTGTACTGATAACCATCCGCGCGATTAATTACTGCGCCCGCATCTAACGTCCTCCCTGATGTACCTTTGATTTGTGCTTCAGGTGAGCGAGCTGCGGTGGCTGCTTTACGGTAGGCCTGTTTAAGCGCCATCCATCCAGCAAGCCATTCATCTGTCGATGTAAAAGGGTTACATTGTCGGGCAATATAATCCAGATAGGCATAATGCAAGTGCGCCATGCCAGCGTCCATATCCGCCAGCACCTTCAAATTTCCGAACCGGAGTAGAGCGCCGACCTTCTCCAGCTCCGCCTGCATGAACTGTTGATTTTCTGTTCTCAGCTCACTAAGCGTTTTTCTTTTAAATGGCATTGTTCAGTTGCTCCCATAACCAGAAGAATTTGAATTCTTGCCAGTCGCCGTCCGGGGGAAGATAACGGATGATAAGATTCAGCCTGTTCGGAAAAACGATTTCTGAGGTCGCCTGTATTTCCCTGGCGATTCCGTCACTTTTTATCCATGCCAGCGCTTCTTCAGCATACTGCTCTGCACGCATAGCTACGTCGCGGGTCAGCTTTTCTCTCCGCAACAACCACAGACGTGAACCGATTGTTTTCTCGTTACCCAGATCGCCCCACCATCCCCGGCGATCCGTCCCTTCATATGGGTCATCTACGCGCGCAAGGCCATCGGTAAAAAGGCTGATCAACACGGCGGTATGCATATCATTGTCAGAGGTGAGAATGCCGAAATTCTCCTGCCAGTCGGCCTGCATCTCATCAATATTCCAGAAGGATGAAATATCACTCATCAGATACCTTCTCTGTGGTTTTTTCACTGGTGACAGTGCTTTCACCTGACTGAACCTCTTTCACGTCATGATCGTGAATGTTGTAGGCGTCACGCAGTTGTTTTACGGTTTTGGTGTTTGAATTGCAGTTGTCTACAATGTCGCCGGTGCACTTGAACATCGGCGTGTTGGCAAGGATGGAATCAGAAGCATTGATAGTGACGGTAGTGGCATTATTGACCTCTACGTTTTTACCCTTAGCATCAATGAAGACTCCATCTTCCGTCAGCAGGATATTCAGGCCCCACTGGTTATACATCACCGACTCACCTGACTTTAGTCCCGAGTGCCGGTATCCCTGATGGTTGGTTGCAATGACCACTGGATTAGAGCGATCGCCACCCAGGAATGCGAGTACAACGTCAGTACCGGCAGGAAGACCGGAGGAAAAACCAAACTCTGCGAGCCTGTGGGCGCTGGCAACTTCCAGAGGTGTCTGATACTGCACGGACTGTGTTCCGCCATCATCTTTCATCGCAGTAATTCGACCCACACCCAGCATGCTGGCGATACGGTTAGCAAAATGGCGAAACTTGCTCATTGGTTGAATCCTGCAAGTTGTTGGTAGAAAGCGTAAGGCTGAACGGCAAACGCTTCTGGAGGCATTAGCGTTAGCCTGGCATGGGTGCCATCGCTGTCGCGCATAAACGTTACGTCGGCAATCAACAACTCGGTATTAGCCAGCTTTAGCGTGGGAATATTTACGGGTATCAGCGTATTTGGCTCCCATAGGTTCCCGGCTTTATCCCGCCAGCTATCTATCGTGACGCTTAGTTGCTTTGAGCGGCCATAACGCCTGTTCATCTCCCAGTCAATCGCTCGCTGTGCCTGCTGAGATGCCATCAGGGTGCTTTCAACGATAACGATACGCTTCCGATAGCGCATCTTTTCCGCTTCCGGATCGCGCGCTGTGGCCAGGGTTACTGAGTCATAAGCAGTATCAGGTGAAAACCCAGCTATTGGTGAAACGCTCATCGAGATGCCAACATAGTCAGAAAACCTTTCCGACATATCAGCGCGGTAGTACGCCTGCTCTATATTTTCCCCTTCAGCGACACCACTGGCAGCGCGACGGGTTCCCACTCGCGTGAGAAACAGGTTACCGTCCGGAAGGTCATAATAAAGCAGCGCAGACCAGCGAGTTACCCGCTCAATTATTTCCTGCGGAGACTCCCCCCAGTTAATTGTGAACTGAGGTACATTAACCAGATCACTAACATCGCAGGAAACGCTGATGCCATACCATGAGGCCAGACGGGAAGCGATACTCAGTGCATCACTTTGGTTGATGACATTGTTTGGCCACTCTGCAGAGCAGTCCACCAGATCCTGACACTTGCTGCGCCCATTCGCCTGTACTTCATGCCTGGATCGAGTAATTGACGGCTCCCAGCTGTCAACATAGCCCGTCAGGACCAGATCATTACCGATGCGCACTTCGCAGGACTGTCCCTCCTGCACCAGTTGCTTATCATTAGTCCCCGGGTAATAGTCCATTAGCCCAAGACTAAAATCAGACGGGAATCGCTCTATGCTTCTGGTAACACGAACTGAATCCCATCCCTCTATTATTTTATTGCCTACCGTTAACCTAACCGTATCCAGATCGTCACTCATTGCCGTAATACCTTCATCGAAACAGGCATAAATGCCGGATGGGGAACGCTGGACTCCTGAATCAGCTCGTCGGCTCTGGAAGCATCCTGGTATAGGCGGCTGGCGAGAGTAAGCGCAGGAAGAGGCTGGGCTGAATTAAATTGCATTAACTCGCTTAAACCACCAGAAATGGCTGACATAGCCTCAAGAAATGAAGATCTGACCAGCAACAACTCACCGTATAAATCATCATCGGCTCTGTCACCAGCAACCAGAAGCGCAGTATCAAGCTGGTTAGATACACGCCGGGTTATTTGCTCCGCTTCATCGCGGCTGGTAGGGTTGGAATCTGATGCCGCTGTAGCCATAGCAGCACTGCATAAGACGATAATCAGAGTATTAACGGTCTGTGCAATGTCGGCGCTTGAAGTCGAATTCTGATATTCGGTGCTGGTTGCATTTGCCAGTTTTTCCAGTGCTGTAATGCGCTCGTTAACACCGCCGGTGCACTGGAGAATATAATTAATTAAGTCGGCTGTACGCTGGATAAAATCATCAATAGTTGTTGAGTTATTCAGCGTAGTAGCGGCGTCAGTAATTCCCTGTCTGTCCATAATGGCCTGAGCAGATACCTGATCAGATAATAACTGAAAATCTTCCGCATCATCTGCAGATGTTCCACCCGTCAATCCAGATGATGAGCCGCCTACAGTGCCTTTGCTATATCGACCATATCGCTCATTACCAAATGTTGATTTCAGCACACTACTGATATTTGTCACTTCATTAATGGTGCTGTTAACCATATTTGACCAAAAGCTTATAGTGCTTTTTATTGTTTTTATTGCCTGGCTAACCCCACGCATTTCAGCTTTAACACGTGCGATGGTACTAAGAACCGTAGTGCTTACCAGTTTCAGGTAGTTTGTTTTAACCGTTTTTGATGATGCACTACTGCCGGTTATAGCAAATACTTTAATACCGGACTCAATGAGTGTCAGAGTGAACTCAAATACTCTGCCACTCTTCATATCTCCGGAAAGGCTTAGGCCATTTTCAGGAACAGAAACAGTCATCTCACCAAGCGTGGGATGAATTAGCGTCCCGCTGCCCTTGGTTTCACAAGCGGCGATCAAAGCTATACGCTGGGATATGGCGTCTCCACCACCGTATATGAGGCTATCCTGAACGAGGAACCCTTTAAGGACAAAACGACGGGTTCCTCTCCCCATATCCTCTATCCAGGCGGTATCCCTGTAAGGGTATTCATGCACTGCCTGACGGCGTCCGTGACTCCCCTCTTCACTGATGATGGCAAAGGGGACCCCACGGAAGGAGCATGGTCGAAGCTGACTTTGCCAGTCATCAACCGTATCTCCCCCCATCAGGGATGTGATCGCATCCTGAATGATTGCCATCAATCCTCCGGAAATAAAAAACCGCCGGCACAGGCGGTTATATATTAATAATTCATGGGAGTAGTAATTTTCCCATTATTTTCTACTTTATAGGTTTTCCTCTCTCCTTTATCGTTAATCATGGTTATTTCCAGTTTTAACGGTTGTTCAGCCAAGGCATCAGCAAGGGATCGAGTTATATTTTCGGCAATCACGTTAACATTTCCGTCTCCTTCGCCAGGAGACAGTATGGAAGGTGATCGTCCTCCACCTCCCGCACCAGAAATGATATCCCGGCGCTGCTGCGTCAACCTTTCCTGGCTTCTCAGCCCAGACCAACGGTCATCCATAATGGCAGACTGAATAGCATTGCTAAGTTGATCTTCCGTGTAGGGTTGTGAGCCCTGTTCGTGCTGAATCATTGAAGCCATTAATGCCTTGAGGACTTCAGGGTTATGAAGGTCAAGCCGTTGATCGGCTCCATACCCAGTTCTTGAAGTCACATCGTCAATATATGCACGCGTGTTATTTTCAGAACGCGGGGCATACGTATGAATAAATCCTCTTGGTGTATTATTTCCACGGTCACCATAAAGCATTAGCTGACGAGCCATTGCAGCGAGTCCGTCGTTATCACTGGCAAATGTAGAAAAACCCTGATTCCGCCCTGTTGAGTTTGAAGCCTCTCTCAGATTTCCAGGGTTATGGTTTCTAAACCCCAGAGTATTTTTCCCATCTGGGTTATAAATGACAGGACCTCTTTCAGGTTGAGGTCTTGTAATAGCGCTAACATCGTCAAGAAGTTGCTTTGAACGGTCCTGACTGTAAAAATATTGACGATATTTCTTCCTTGCCTCATCGGTCATAACGCCAGCAGTCAACTGGTTTTTTTCATTCCCGTCGAGGGTCTTCTGAAATTCAGGGTCTGCCAGGGCCCTGCGCATCAGTTCTGAATCATCACCTTTATTCTGCCCTGCAAATCGACTTAAAGATATATTGTCAAAATTATTTGCCAGCATATCTGTAAAGCCATTAACCATATCAGTAAGGCCGTCATTATCGAGCGAGGCATACACCTTACGTTCAAGCTTTGATTTGAATCCGTCCCATGAGGCGCTTGCTTCCTTAACTGCAACATCAAAGTTTTTTAATTGCTGGTTGAGCGCAGGATCTACCGTCAACCCTACCTTATCCGCTTTTGCCAGAAGACCAGCATATTTTGCGCCTTCACGCATGAGCGTCAGCATTTCAGGTGTCAAACCCATCGCATCAGCAAATGACTTTTGTTGATCGGGCCGAAGTTTTGGGAAAATCCTTGCGATGGACTCAAGCGTCCTTAGCGTATTGACAGAGCCATCATTATTTCTTTCAATTTGGGCGCCAATCTGTGCCATTGCAGCCATGACACCCGCATTTTTACCGCTATTTGCTTCGTTGAGAGACTTGAAAATTCCCTCGATAGAAGATGCAGCACTTTCACTGTCAGCCCCTACAAGCTGCAGGGCCCCGGAAAGTCGGGAAAAGTCCTGAACACTCATAGCAGTATTTTGCGCATGCGTGTTCAGGTCATAAGCGCCTCTGGCTGCTTCCCGGTAGCTTTCTGCAAGCTTACCTGTCGCATATGCAGCGCCACCGATAGTACCGATAACTCCACCAGCCAGCCCCAGCCCAGCCAACTTGCCTGCCAGTTCTCCCACTATTTTCATGGGGGGGATCATGTCGCCAATAAACTGAACGTTATCGCGTGCAGTCCGGGCCATAATATCCAGCCTGGAATTATATCCGTTCAGCCCATCAATCGTCTCCTGCCCACCTAACTGCAAGCCCTGTCGGGTCTTCTCCAGTTGGGGTTCAAGGTTGCGAACAGCCTCGTCGATCTGTGCTATTGCTTCGCTGACATGATCACCGGCCACCAGTTCAAAATCAAAAGAGTTACTCATCGCGTGAAGATTTCCTGATTTTGTTAATCCTTGAGGCCTGTGATACCCACCACTTCAGACGGGAGTAGGTCATGCCCCACGCCCTGTCCTCAGTCCAGCGGAAATAAAATGTCACTTCAGCAGCAAGTTCCTGCCATGCTGTCAGGGCTGCCAGGTCAAAAAACTGAGCAAATAAACCTCGCATTTGCGGAAGTCGATAAAGTCCATCGGCTGCAGCACGCTTTCGCGGGTATCAGATACCAGAGAAATAAGTAAGCGCATTGCCGCAAGAGAGGTTGAAGAAGACTGTTTTTCGTAAAACTGCTCAGCCTGGCTCAGTGTCGGCGCTTTAAGCTCAAGTTGCTCATAGCGCGTTTTCTGCGCCACATCTTCAAGAGGTGTGGTAAGAACAATGATTTTCGTACGTTCTAATTCAGCCATCTTAGTTCTCCGTGACCTCAAACCCTTCCCAGCGAACATCGAACACTGCATCTTCGCTTTCAACTTCCTGGACGTTTACCGTCCAGAGCCCTCGACCAATGATTGTTTTGCCATTCGCCAGTTCCGCGATGACGTTGACATTGGTCTGTTTGTTAAAGCCCTGCACATTTGTGCCGCCACTATCGCGCAGGCGGGCGGAAATGTACGGCGCAACAGGCTTTTCTTTATAACCGTGTACGCCATCCATTCCGGTCAGCGTGGTACGGTTTACCGTTGAGGGCTGGTATTTGAACGAGCCTTCAACCATGACCGACACACCGTTAACGGTGACATAGGCAGTACCGGCAATGCGGTTAGAAGTATCAGTCATGACTTATGCTCCTGTTGATTCAGCCTGCAGGCGGAACTGGTTAAGCAGCGCAAAAATACGCAGCTGATTGATCAGGGTTCCCGGCCACAACACATCGACGCGGTTCGGATTTGATGCGTTTTGTTCAACGATAATATTTTTCGCGAACGCTTCGGCATCCTGTGCATAGCCGTTAAACACCAGCGTCTGGTACTCAGCGATCTGATCGGCCTTGATGATATTAGGCGTGACAATCGGCTGCCCAGGTGCAAAACGGGTTCCATCGGCGGCCAGCTTCATTCGCCCGAATTTACTGGTCACGGCGGTGCGAAGATAACGCGTAACGAACATCAGGCTGAACAACGTTTCTACCTGAAGATAGCTATCGTCTTCGTCGCCGTAGCTGTTTTTCTGATAGGTGGTGATGACGTTTTCAACGTTGACAGTCCCATCATCAGCGATGGTGTACGTTGAAATACCGCTATACAGAAGGTTATTGCGCTCGGTCAGCTCAAACCGGTCTGACAAATCTGGCGCCAGAACACCATAAATGGGCAGGCTCTGCAGAGGACGACCAGGATCATTGCGCAGGCTCGGAGCAATAGCCCCAACCAGCGCCGCTGACCAGATGTAACGTGGCGTTGGAGAACGATAAACTCCCAGCAATGTTTCGTGCTGGTTATTACGCGCTTCACCCTTCGTTCCCAGCTCGGCATAAGTTCCAGACGTAGTACCGAAGGCGTGGCCATAAAGTTGTTTATCCCACGCCCAGCGGCCAGAGGCATCGTTAAGAAACGCCTTCATCGCATCAAGAGATGCGGTGTCGTCATAGGGGTTAACGATAAAGTCAAAGGTTTTATCCTGAAGATTGCCGAGCGCATCGACAAAATCAGGAGCACCTGCGCCACCAGCCATTGCCGTGATCGTGAGAGTCAAGCCAGCCGGTGTAACCTCACTCCCCTGCGTACCGAGATAGTTAAGGCGAATATCAATGCCATTACCCAAAAGCCCAGCATTTTTTGCGGTAAGCTCGACGGTATCAGTGGCGTCAGATTTTACGGCAGCTGTAACCGGCAGATCAGTTTTCTTGGAAATGGCTGCTACCATCGCTGCGGCAATCTGTACTGGCGTATCAGTTGCCAGGACGGTCATTTGCACGCGGATCCCGGCGATATAGAGCGAGATAACACCAGTCTCAGAAGCCTGCGAGGTGACTTTAATAGCCCCTTTAGCAACTGTCATAGATTCAGAGTCATCTGCCAGAGGCAGGATCCAGACTTCTGCAGCGGTATCATTCTTTTGATACGCCGTCATCATTCCATGCAACTGAGAACCTTTGCCACTCAGGTCCCCAACTCCATTCGGGGAGGAAACTTTAACAGGGATATTGGGCACAGCTGACCCACTGGACAGCATCTGCCCAATCAGCAGAGTGCGCTGGGTTGCCGTAGCGGTATTGGCCATGGAGTTGTCAAACTCCACGTAAAACAACGGCGTCCGGAGGTTACTGGGGACGCGTGAAAACGGAACGGTCATTTACTGTCGCCCTCTTTTTGAGTGGTGCTCTTCACACCTTTTTCCTGAACCGGGATTACGTCGCCATCCTTCAGTCGGCGGCGCCAGAATGTATTATCCGGCACGTCAGCGCCTTCTTTGGGCAATGCTTCGCCCCGGACAGGGCAGCGCACGCTGAGCCCATCTTTTGGTTTTACAAACATGGATTACTCCTGAAGGTTAATACTGGTTCCCGGACGCGGCGTACCGTCAGGCATGGTTATAGTGATATCGACCCCTTCGAGCGGAGGCGGGTTAACAGGATAAAAATCTTCCGGCCCCTGATAATGCTCAATGTCGATTTCAAACAATAACTGACCCATATGCGCCTCACCGTCAGCGTCAACATTTATCGTTGATCGCACTTCCGCGTACTTCTGGATTTTTCTGGTGAGTTCATAGCTATTGATAACAGCCCTCTCAACCTGCTCTCGCAAATTTTCCAGGGCTGTTTCAGCACGCATGGCACCATCATCATCAGTTTCACCATCATATTCCTGGACACGACCAGTAATACGAACGGTTGTTACCGTGGTGAAGGCTGGCGTATTACGCCCAAGCGCTTTCTTGTGGTCAAAAGGAGTCTGCACCAACAGCGCAGGATAAATCGCCGATGAGGTTGGCCAGTCTCGCGGAGAATAAACGCGGTCGCCCGCATCGGTATAACCGATAAGGGCTGTAACCACCATAGTGCGAATAGCTGAAGCATTCATCGTGATTTAACCACATTCAGAACCAGGCGAGATCCGCCATGGCTGTCAGGGTTGATATTGGACACCACGAATAACTGATTAATGACGTGACCACCCACAGTTTTAATGAATACCCGATCGGATACTTCTGGCTGAGGCTTCCCAAGACGCCGGAATTCGGCATCACGAACACCCAGCATTGGACTTGAGGTGTTAATCACAGAATCCCCATCAAGATTTTCATCTACCTGGGAATACCCGCGGTCAAAAATTCCGTTAATCGTGAATGGAGCACCGACTTTAGGTCGGTACTCATGCTCATCACCAAAGACACCATGAAGCGGACTTAAAAGATGTAAATCCCAGTCCACGCCCATAGTGATTACTCCGAAGTAACGCTAACCGCCGGGGCCGCAGAGAGTAAACGCTGGCGCAGAACCTGAATATCAGCAATAACGCCAGCGGCCAGCAAGCGAGCAGCGTCATCACCAGATACCAGAATGCGCGTATTTTCCCGGTACACAACGCCGTCATGACGGATACAGTTGCCTTTGAGCACAACATACTCAGGCGGTGCTGCTTCTTCGTTGCCTGACTCATCACCACCGGATGAATCTGCAACATCTCCGTCATACTGCTGATCACCGGTATCTACGCCATCGGCGCCCGCCCCCTCAGCATTAAGGTCGTCAATCCCGGTCCCGCCGTCGTTCAGGTCATCCATGACCGAAGATTTCGTTTCTTTAGCCATATCAGACCACCATGGCGCAAAGCGACGCATTCACACGGCTTGGGATAACCAGCGGCGCGGACTGCATCAGGATGAGACGTTGTGCTGGGTTCTTTTCAACCCAGCTCTTGGGTGCATAGGCCAGCGGACCATAGTTGAACTCCGGATCCAGGATAACGCCAAAAGCACGCGTCCCCATCAGGTCGGCACCGCTCATAATGACAGCGCCATCGGGGATCATCGGCTTTTCGACGTTATCGGTCGGGTCGATATACCAGTCGTTATACAACCACAGGTCGAAGTTACCCCACCGACCCTTATAGACCGCCCCTTTATTAATCTGGGCGCCAGGGTTGATCTGGTTGCCGTAAGGGTTCATGTTCGGGAAGGTGATGGCGTTGTCTTTGATAGTGGTATCCAGACGGAACGCACGCCATGACTTGTTCGTGAAAACGAGGTCGGTTGGCACAGCACCGGAGTTCTTCAGAATTAGCGTCTGCCATTCTTCAATGTCGTCAGACGGCTGAGTATTGGTGGCCCCGGCCGCTACGGACTGAGGCCATTTATCCGAGCCGCTTAGCGTGATTGTCAGGTCTGAAGCTCGGCCAAAGTTTACCACTTTGGTTTCATACCCTTCGCCGACTACGGTAACCGTACCGGAAACCAGCGCGCTTGAGGCCATCCATTCCAGACGACGGTGAATCATGTCAATCTGGTCAGCCATTTCGAACTGCAGGTTAAGCATTTCACGCTCGCCAGCAGTATATTCGCCACCGATACGCTCACCGATCATGCGGCGAATCGGTTTGCGGAGATCCGGCGCCCGCAAATCTTTAATGTACGCGGGCTTGAAGGTATTAGTCTGGTATTTACGGCTCTCTACCACTTTACCTTCGACCAGAGGTGAAACAAACGGAGCCATACGGCGAAGACCAACATCAACGTCGATGGCCACTTCTTCAGTTTCGTAGGTGACTACGTTAGGAAAGAAGCGATCGAGCAGCCAGTTCTGGCTGGTCAGCAGGTTGGGAACTACCTGAACCAGCACACTGGTATCAAAAATATTGTCCATATTCAGTCTCATGATAATGCCAGCATTACGCTGGCAAAGATTGGAATGAGTTAGCCCCTGCCAGTTAAAGCATTAGGTCAGGTAGCGAGAGGGTAAATCAGGAAGCGGCGACTGGCGCCTGAAGGCTGTCTTTCAGGAAAATTGCCAGCGGACGAAGCGCAGATTTCAGGTCAGCAACGGTCCAGGTATTATCGTAAACGATACGGTTCTGATTAAACTCACCCATGAGGTACAGACCGCCGTTTTGATCCGTGGTTGAGGCGTCGACGTTATCAACCAGGATTGCTACCGGGTTTTGGCTGCCGTCAGTGGCAGTTTTTACACTTTTCGTGTATTTGCCACTAGCGGTGATTTTGCCGAGAACAGTACCGCGCAGAAAAGTACCGCCGGTAATAGTTCCGGAATCGGTAACCAGCTGAAGAGTGCTGACAACAAGCTGATCGGGAACGAACAGAGAGCTTTTCATACCCGGAGCGAACTGATTCTGACCAAACTGATCCATTATTTCTCTCCTTTGGTGGAGTTGTAGAGACTGGTCATTTTGCTTACCAGTGCCGATTTACCGCCGGGCTTATTTTCGCCATCTTGTCCGAGTCGAACGTTATGGCTTTCCTGCATACGCTGATCGAGAGTGCGCTTACGGGCGCTCTGGGGCTGAGATGCTGGCGCCGTAGAGGCCAGTACATCGATAGCGGTAGCAGAACTCATCCCTGTATTGAAAGCAAGCGAGGCGGCCAGCGCCGGATTCGCTGCAGCATGCTTACTGCCGAAGATACGAGCACAGCGCTTACGCTCGGCAATGCGTGCATTTTTCACTGCTTTGCTTTCTTTGCGATCATCATCACCATCATCGTCCGGATCGTCTTCTTCGGAAGCGTCCGGGTCATCGCCATCATCTTCGGCGTCTTCTTCGGGGTCTTCTTCTTCCGCATCATCATCCGGGTCGTCTTCGGCATCGTCGTCACGCTCATCCTCTTCAGCACGACGAGCTTTAGATTTTTTGGTTTTTTTATCTTCCTCCTCTTCGGATGCCGACGCGCCACGTCCGAGAAGATGAGCAAAAATAAATGCTTTCTTTGCCATTTCAGGCTCCTGTCTTTTCAAGTAAATGTCTGAACGCGGCATCTGGAGGACATACCTCATCAGCCAGTCCAAGGTCCACACCATCAGCAGCCATAAAACAGGCGGCCTGAGTACTTTTAATCACCTTCGCGCTTATCCCGCGATTTCTGGCGACGGTATTTACGAACAATTCCCCCATGGCATTAATATCCTGCTGGATGGCATTGAACGCCTCTTCAGAAAGTTCGCGCAATGGCGATCCCTCCGCTTTACGGCTGCCGAAAGTAATAATGGTCACTTTCAGCCCGTCATCTTTAATTCGCTGCGTCCAGTCGAGATGCATGGTGATAACACCAATCGATCCCACTCCACCGGTTCGCGGAACAGAAATATGGTCAGCAGCGCTGGCGATAGCGTAGGCGGCGGAATAAGCGCTTTCTGTCAGAATGGCATGAATAGGCTTTTTCCCTCGCGAGCTGTAAATAACATCAACCAGGTCGAAACAACCCGCGACCTCACCACCGGGCGAGTCAATATCCAGGCAGATACCTGAAACATCCTGGTCTTCCATAGCAGTGAGAAATGCCTGGCGGATCCCGTCATAACCGGTCATGCCGCTATAAGGGCGCAGACTTCCTAGCTTCTGAACAAGCGTTCCGTAGATGGGAATAACCGCAATACCCAGCACATTCTCATATCCGGGGTCGTTACGTGATTCCCGCCCGCGGTTGTCATCGAAGCTGTACCAGTCATCATCCATAGCCAGAGACGATTCGATTTTGGTGATGCCAAATCGATCCATCACGGATGCCATAATGACTTCAGCTTTACTTGGGTGTAGCGCCAGCGGCGTATTAAATAATCGCTGGGCCAGATGAGGTAGATTCACTTTTCCTCCGGATCGGTAATGGTCTGGTTGGCGAATTTATCAGCCTGTGCCCAGCTTGGAAGTGGAAGCCCTCTCTTCAGGCATGACTCAATCTCCAGCTGACGCTGATCAAGCACTTCTTCCCAGTTCAAGACATGGTTATTATCATCATGATACTTAATGATTTAATTATACTGAGATGTAACTTGTAGTCCCTAATGAAGTCCCTTAGCTTAGGCGGTGGGTTAAGGTAGTTAAGAGGGAAAATATCCTTAGCGGGGGATAAGATGTTGCGTTAGTTGTTTATCGGGACATAATTAAGGTTTAGTGTTAGTAATAGCTTGTTAGGCGCGATGAAGGCAGCGGTCACAATGTTGCTCCGAAAAAATGGAGATATTAATGAGGTTAGTGATTTTATGAACTGTAAAATTTTGTCTTTTTCGCTGTTGTTCGGCCTGCCGTTCATGGCATCAGGAACATCCCTTATAGTGTGCGAGCCTCAGGATAAAAATGGCAATACAGACTCCGGAATCTGGCCTGTACCTTATCTATTGAATAATAAAATCTGTTTTGATATGCGTATTGACTCAGGTAACACCTGCGCAGGAAATGGCAGAACAGCAAACTGGTTTAGTCGAGGGGTGATTGTGACCGTCGATAATGAATCGAAGGGGCGGAATGATACTTTTTTCAGAGTAATAAAACCGGTGATAAGCGATAAAGAAATAAAATATATTGTAGAGGCGTCAAGAGACGGTAGTTCATGGTTTCAAATATCACATGTTTCAATTGACCGGCTTTCCGGGAACGCTATCGATTGGCTGATTAAAGAGCACGGAGGAACATCATACCAATGCCATCTGGAACCCCCCAAAATTTAACATATTAACTCCAAAAGAGGTTTGCATAATGTCAGATTTACCTAAGAGCATTCAGGTCATTTTTAACAATAACCCAATGCTGGAGAGACTGATTCCCAACCCAGTTTGCATATCTAATTCCCCATTGGATTATGCATTCGATCAAATCCTTAAAATACATAGAATTGGAACGGAAAAAGATACTTTTTACAGGGTTGTTTTTAAAAAAGACTCATCCAGAAATCTAATGAATATTAGCAGTGGTGAGTTGCGAGGATTGTCAACGACAACCTGTATTGAGAGAGGGAAAATAAGTGATACCGCAGGACTGGAAAAAGTAAACATAGATAATACTTATTGGGTTATGCCAGCATTACTTGGCATAGGTTTGTATAATTCTATTTACACTAAATTATCCTATATATCTAATCTTTGTTCTGACATTAGAAACCATCAACTCATTGAAGAGCAATCAAGATTTGAAAGGGTTTCAGAGACAATTGTTGATACCTTCAGAAGTATACCAGACCTTGCGTTTGACCGTTCATTGAGGGATATCTATTTATCCCGAATAGTTAGGTGCAATGACGATTGTTTTGAAATATACATATCACAAAGAGAGCAATTCAAGAAATTATTAAAATCCGAACCAGAATACCACTCTACGGGATTAAACGCATATATAAAAGAAAACAATATAAACTATTACCCTAGTGTATTCTTCGAGTTCGATGTTCTAACACACTCTGTTTTTTCAGTTTTTGAACGATTAGTTGCAGGTAGAATTTGCGAAATAATAACTTGCAGCAACTACTCTGACAACAATATTAATAGGCATAAAGATTTTATATTAAGAATTAAACGTGAACTAGAAGCATTGATGAACTATCGACTAACTGCTTTCAATAACTTCATCGAAGAAAAACAGTGTGAAATTAACAACAACTTTAATCTGAGCGACTATGAGCGCGAAGAATTGAAAAGCGAAATAAATCGGCAGAAATGTTTTTTGGAGAAAATAAATGCTAGGTTAGATGATTTACTGGACTCTAAGTACAATAGCTTTGACATTCTATCTCATGTAATGGAGCAAGATGAAATAAATATTTTACTTATAGATGGAAAAGTATTGATAAGCAATCCAGATTTAACCTCAAAAAAGAATTTAAGGGACATAGACGATAGATGCTGAGTTAAAGTCATATATATCAAATTGGTAAGTTGGGTTTGCTGATGAACCGAGCATTAAAATGTCGTTCAACCAGTAAACAGCAATTTAAAGTCCGTCATATTCGGCTTCAGTTTTATCATTACAGATTGAAGCCCTCTTACTACAGTTTCAACTTAACGTAAGCTATTGATTTATGAGAGACCGTCACTTTGTCATCATGCTTTAGTGAATTCAACCCTATGTTACTGGTAAACTTTTCCAGTATATGGCACGTTTAAAACATTTCAGCGACTCAATGTTCAGGAGGCTATCGCCGAGGTGGTGGCTTGCGCCAGTGATATTCTGGGGATGTCATCCGCTGGCGATGTCGGTCTTTGGCGGCCAGAGCGGTCGCTACCTGCGTGCGAATATCTAATAAATCTTTTCCATTCAGGCTCAGTCCCTGTTTTTTGGCGAGGTTGATGAGCGTTATTTCTATATCATTATGATTTAACATGTGATTAATCTCTCAGAGGGAATTTTTTTGTTATGGGTTTACGAAATATTTAACCCGGGATTTTGCATAAATTGATAAAACCTATAATATGAGCAACGCCACTTCCCCCATCGCTTGAGATCTGTAACATGAAAATAAAAAGTATTATGGCTGTATCTCTCGTCCTCACTTCATACAACGCACTCGCTTTCGTATCACAACCTGTCGCTATAAACGAAGCGAGTTCAATGCAGGCTGAAACCCTCGCCGACAACATCACCAACAATTTTTACAGTCGACAACAGACCGGAACATCTCAGGCAGTCAATATCGGAACCTGTACTGCCAGCCCGGTAAGTGGCTGTAACTGCCCTTTCTGTACGATGCTTCGCAGTCATAAGGCTTAAAAAAACCAGCCCCAAAGGGCTGGAATAACAGGAGCCCGCTGGCACACTTTGCTTTAGTCGGTATCGTCGGCCAGGGCATACAGCAACGAAGGTATAACCCTCCGCATGGCTGTTTCTTCGGTTTCATCGCTCATGAGAGTCAGGGTGTAATCCCGGCACTCGTAAACCACATCATACGAAGACAGGCCGAACGCGCCACCCGCGATGATCTGCCCGATTTCATCGTCTGGCGTTTCAACAATCGACAGCCGGTAGCCGCCGAACGTCACAGGCGGGTTATAGGGGCCTTCGCTTACAAACAGCTCTACGGCCTTTGCAGCAACTTGGGCTCGTTCGTCCGGTTCCATCCCGGCCACCTTGGTGACGCCTGACGCTATGATGCGTTTAATCTCCGCAACACTCATTTCCACCAGCGTATTCCCCTGCGCCTGACCTGCTGGAGCAGACTTGATTTTGCCCCTGGCATTCTTCGTGCGCGGGTCACTGGCACTGCGGTATCGGGCCAGATAAGTATCACAGGCCTCCTGGTCAATCTTCCCGTCAACCCGCGCCGGAAATCCTTCATGGCTCTCCCAGTTATACAGTGCCTGCCGGCTCATTCCGGCATGTTTCGCGTACTGACTGACGCTCATTAGTGACATAACTTTTCTCCTGCCTCATTGTCGCCGGCTGGCCAGTGTGTCAACCCGCCAGCGGAAAACTGTCAATCAAACGTCAAGGGATCAACCGCTTGACACTTTTTTCTGTCAACTTGACACTTTTCGGGCTGAAAGTGTCAATCAAACTGTCAATCAAAATTCTCACGAACTCCCCTGCATCACGCGCCGCTTCTGGACTTTAACAACCTGTCAACAAAAAGTGTCAAGTGTAAAGTGTCAATCAAATTGAAAACCCGTTGCTACAAAAACACTGCGGCGCGCAATGCCCGTGCCTTACAAAAGTCTCAGGAAGGACCCATTTTTGTAAGGCGACGGTGGAAGGCCGCATCAATAGTTCATGGGCGTAATGATTTTCCCATTGTTTTCAACGTTGTACGTTTTCCGCTCGCCTTTATCGTTAATCATCGTTATTTCCAGTCTCAATGGTTGTTCTGCAAGAGCGTCCGTAAGGGAGCGGGTTATATTCTCGGTAATTACGTTAACATTACTGTCTCCGTCCGCAGGAGACAGTATGGAAGAGGATCGTCCTCCACCTCCGGCGCCAGAAATGATATCCCGACGCTGCTGCGTCAACCTTTCGGGGTTTCTCTGTCCAGACCACTGATCATCCATAATGGCTGACTGTATCGCCTTTTTCAGTTGCTCTTCAGTGTAGGGCTGTGAGCCCTGTTCGTGCTGAATCATTGAGGCCATCAGCGTCTTAAGAACTTCCGGGTTATGAAGGTCAAGCCGTTGATCGGCTCCATACCTGGTTCTTGAGGTCACATCGTCAATATATGCACGCGTGTTGTTTTCAGAACTCGGAGCATACGTATGAATAATTCCACCGGGAGTATTATTTCCACGATCGCCATAAAGCATCAGTTGGCGAGCCATAGCCGACAGACCATCATCATCGCTGGCAAATGTGGAAAATTTGCCCCTCTTCCCGGTTGAGTTAGGTGCAGCTTTCAGGTTTCCGGGGTTATGATTTCGAAATCCCGGTGTGTTTTTACTGGCCGGGCTATAGGGGATCTGACCGCGTACAGGAGCGGGTCGGGTAATAGCGTTGACATCCCTCAGTAGTTGCCGGGATCGATCCTGGTTATAAAAATACTGGTGATATTTCTTCCTTGCTTCATCGGTCATAACGCCAGCAGTTAGCTGGTTTTTTTCATTCCCATTAAGTCTTTTCTGGAATTCAGGATCTGCCAGCGCTCTGCGCATCAGCTCTGAGTCGTCGCCTTTGTTTTGTCCGGCAAACCGCCCCATGGAAATGTTGTCGAAATTATTCGCCAGCATATCCGTAAAGCCATTCACCATATCGGTAAGGCCATTGGTATCAATAGAGGCATAAACCTTACGTTCAAGCTTTGATTTGAATCCGTCCCAGGAAGCGCTCGCTTCCTTAACTGCAACATCGAAGCTTGTCAGTTGCTGGTTAAGGGCGGGATCCACCGTCAATCCTACCTTATCCGCTTTTGCCAGAAACCCTGCATACTTCGAGCCTTCGCGCAACAGTGTCAACATTTCAGGGGTTAACCCCATGGCATTAGCGAACGACTTCTGCTGGTCAGGACGAATTTTAGGGAAAATCCTTGCGATGGATTCAAGCGTCTTTAGCGTATTAACCGAACCATCTTTGTTTTTCTCAATTTGTGCGCCTATCTGCGCCATAGCAGACATGACAACAGCATTACCCGCACTGTTCGCTTCGTTGAGTGATTTAAAGATTCCCTCAATGGAAGAAGCAGCGCTTTCGCTATCGGCCCCCACAAGCTGAAGGGCACCTGAAAGGCGGGAAAAATCCTGAACGCTCATCGCGGTATTTTTCGCATGGGTGTCCAGGTCATAAGCGCCCCGAGCTGCCTCTTTGTAACTCTCGGCAAGTTTACCCGTTGCGTAAGCCACGCCACCGGCGGCCCCAACAACTCCACCTGCCAGCCCCATTCCGGCAATTTTAGACGACATCTCCCCCACTATTTTTAATGGGGGGATCATGTCTCCGATAAACTGAACGTTATCGCGAGCCGTGCTGGCCATGATGTCCAGTCTGGAGTTATACCCATTCAGCCCATCAAGCGTCTCCTGTCCACCCAACTGTAACCCTTTCCGGGTCTTCTCCAGTTGAGGTTCAAGATTGCGAACAGCCTCGTCGATATGTGCTATTGCTTCGCTGACATGATCACCGGCAACCAGTTCAAAATCGAATGAATTACTCATGCTTCCTCCACCAGCGAATTAACGCTATTGGTGATGTCATCAAACGTAATGGGTTCTACAAACTTCTCCAGCGCCGACAGGGCAGCATTAAAACCTGCACGATAGCCGTTTGTGTCACCGTTAATCATGCTGTGCTGGAATGCCGCCATGTTCTGGTCTTCGGCATCAAGGAACTCCCAGCCAGGATAAATTTTCTCCATAGCCCGACGGGTAAAACGACTGAGCTGGCGAGCGCTGCCTTTTAGTCTGGCAATAGCCTGCTGATGTGGGATCCCTTCCGCGATAAGATGAAATGCCTGTATCGGATTTTGTTTTGCCTCTTTGCTCACCGCTATCAGATGCGCATCAGAATGGGGGCATTCGGAGAGTTCCTCTTCTTCAACCGATTGCTGAAGCTGGTGCATACGCTGCATACGGCGCCCGGAAAAGCCATACGACTGCGCATCAGATTGCGGCTTGTTGAGGTGCTGAAAGTTCATAACGCTCATCTCCGCAGCTCTCAGAGAGGAACCTGTGATTTAAGCAGCTCGGCTTCACGCGCTGGCCCTTCAATCTTGCCATTCACCCGACGAGTATCCCCCGGCAGGCTCACACCAGATGCCCGGATACGATCGTTACGGCGTGCAGCAGCCTGCGCGACCTCTTCCCGGTACTCTTCATCAGCCTTACGGCGAGCATTCACATTCTGAGGTGACATAGGGTCATAGTCGTTTTGCATCTTAGATGCCTTGCTGGCTAATGCTTTAATCTCGTCTTCTGTCAGAGGCTCTTCCATCTTCTTCAGCGCCTTCAGAGCGCTACTCTGGGCAGCAGAGTAACCATTTGCATCACGGTTCTGCGTTGAAAACGTTAGCGCCGATCGAGCTTTCTCTTCGTCGTCCTGAAATTCCCAGGTCGGGTCATTCTGTTCCATAAACTTTTGGGTAAACACAGAAAGCGCCATCGGCGACGATGCCAGCTGCAGCTTTATTTTCTTCGAAGAAAGCTCCGTTTCCTTCAACAAACGAACCGCCAGAACCGGGTTATTTTTTGCCTCCGGGGAAACCGCGACATTGTGGCCGCGACTGTGCTGCTTAGGTCTGGCGATCCGGGTGTCGTCACTGTCCAGTTTCAGTGGCACATTCCCGTTATCAGATTCACTCTTCGTTTTGGTTTTTCCTGAAAGATGCGAGAAATCGAACATGGATGGTTTTTCCTCAGAGAGTTGGGACTGTTTTTTCTTACCTTTCATACCGAACGCTGCTCGCGCCCATGAGGGTAGTTTCATTAGCGGCATTGGTTTCTCCTTTTTGGGCTGTGTTATTACTTCTTGCCCGCCTCATGCCGGTGGATACCCTGCCGCAAAAGATGACGCGCCAGTTCCTGAATGCTTGGGGCTGCGCCAACGGCAGAACGTCGGCATTCATCATCCCGGAGGCGCTGTAACCCTTCGAGAATCGGCTGATCGACAAGAATCGGCTTTTTGCTGGTTACTGCCATTTCCTGACCTCCTGACACTGGTTAAACATACAGACTTCTTCTGCATGCGCTTAACTTATGATCAATAAATTAAATCGTCAAGATAAATTATTTTAATCAATGTGGGTGCGGTTTTCGGCAGGTTGAGGCACGAAGGAAGTTAAGCTGACTCACAATGAAGAAATGATAGGGTGAAGTTCAGAAAGGTCGTCAGCAGTTGTTACATGGAGAAGGAAACAACGAGAAGTGTTCAGAATCGCTTAGTAATTCAGTATTATTTTATCAAGCTAATACTATATAAATATAATCCTCTTAACGCTTTATGTAGATAAAGAGGATTATATTAGTCAAATGATTAGAGATCATTATTAATCATAACTTTATTATTTACACCATTAAAAACATAAGCGTTTTTCAATATCTTTTCTTCGCAGATTAAATTTGTTTGTTTTTTAAGATCACCGAAAGCATTTTTTTTACTTTTGCCTGTAATTCTTTTCTCAAGGTTCAAATTATATTGCTCAAGAACATAATTCCCATCACATTCTTCCAAAAAGCCTCGCGCTGAAAATATGAATGAAAAAAATATTGATTCAAATGACAAAGATATAGCAAAAATCACACACATATCCTTTTTAACATCAAATAATACTTCATCATCCTCAGTTCTTATATTGATACCCGGAAATTTACTTTCAACACTATCATTGCCATTTATAAAATTATAAATCGCAATGATATTAGCAGCATTGTTCTTTAGCGTATTCATGCTTAGTTTTATTTTTGATTCAAATCTATTTTTGACTGCAAGAGATATTAAATTATCTATTGCAGTAATTGATAAAAGAAGATCTTTTTTATTGTTCTTATTTTCGCTATCCGAGATTCTAATTATAAATGGTATGGGTGTTTTTTCATCGCTCTTTTTTAGATATAATGAAACCGGTGACTCATCAATAAATAACATTTTTATAGTAAGTAATACATTCCTCATTTCAAATATATCAATGGCCTTGCCAGGATCCAAAAATGTAACTTTCGTGCCTACATTGTCACTGTTGAATAAAATGTCGACATTATCACATTTGGCGCGAAGCACTGGAGCATTAGATGCTTTTTTTGAAAAAGGTGAAAAATAATATTCACATGGAAAAGACACGGTCTCACCAGCACTTTCGAAAACCGCCTCACCAGTTGTGACTGGTTGAACATTCAATATTTCTATAATTGCTTTTTCTTGAGTTAGTTCTTCTTGTAATAATTTTATATTGAACCTATTACTCCATGAAACTATATTTCTTATATTAATCTTCTCTGGATAGCCAAGAGAGGCTCTTGCAAGTGATATGAGTTCACTGCTTGAATCTATTTCAAATTTCATTTCATAATTCAATTTTTCATACCCAAGTGTCTTTAGTTGTTTTTCTTTTCTTTTGACGTAGGCATTCATTCCTTTATTCACGTAAGACTCTATTTTTTCCTTCAAAGCCTTACCTGAGAATTCTTTTATCTCATCATTTTTACCATAAGGGATGTTCATTGTTATGTGATTTAATGGAAGTTTATCTCCCGCCTGATTTTCTCTAAGCCTTTTAAGTATTTTAAAAATCAAATCATCGTCTGTATGAACAAGGTATATATTGTCTGGATTTATATTCCCATTATACTCTGCAATAAAAAAGAAACATGGTACAGTTGAATCGCAAAAACGCTTCAAGTTTGATAATTTAACCTGAACGGATTTGTTCTTATTGTCACTTGATTTGACCTGCACTTTACATTCTATAGCCCGATCATCTCCATCAATCAATATGCTGTCATGTTGTTTTAATGGGAAATCCACAAAAAAATCCCATCCAGCGCAATCATCACCTTGAGATGTCCCACATGCTAAACCTGCATCACCGCAGAGTTTTATAAAATCCCCCTGCCCTATATTTCCAACTTTTCTTTCATGCATAAACTCACCTCTTTTACATGCGGCACAGACATGTTATATCAATGTATCTACTATATACTCAATCAGTTATAGCAATCATTTTTTCATACTTACACCTGAAAGCCCCCTTGGCCACCATAGAGCATGTTTCTAACTTTTCTCGTTGCCTGGATCTCCAGTTCGGCCACGAGTCGCCTGTGTGCTGTAATCTACGAGGTCCTTTGCAGGACCTCAGCAGCGTTAAAAAGCAGGCGTTTAGACGTTCGACGGCCAGCTCCGTGCTTTATGTCAACGAACCGGGCCATAAATCCAGAGTTTCCACCAGTGACCGGATATACATTCCCGCCTGATCAATAGCTGCTGCCTGCATGAACCCCGCCACCAGCTCAGGGTGTGCACTGGCATAGCCATCGCCAAACTGTTTATCTATTACCTCTGCAGCCTCACGCATCCAGAGGGCTGCGCTTCCTGCTGATTTCTTCTCAACCATTCCGGCTTCCAGCATTTTTTCACCTCAGTTTTCTCTAATGAGATATAAAAATTAAAAGTTTTGAGTTTTTCTCTCTACCCTGTCTACCTGATTGCTGTCAGCCCAGTAATGGCGCGGGTTTCAGGCGGGTAGATAGCATTAATTTACTGCCTACCCTCTGTCTACCCAGAGGGGTTTTCTCTCTACCCATTGGGTAGACAAGGTAGATAGCAGGTAGACAGTAGGTAGATAGTAATTTTGATGCTATCTACCTAACTTAACCTACTGTTTTATATTACTTAATCATCCTTTCTCAACCATTGGGTAGATAGTAATGAGTTTTAAAAATTCTATTGTTCGTCCCTTGGCTGTTCAGAGCCGTATGCTCTGGGCATAAATTCATCAGCCAGCTCACTTATACCGACATTGGTCTGACGCCTCCCCTTAATCGTTCTGGTGAGATATTCCTGGCCATATTCCCGCGCTGCGGCTGTTATCGCCTTGCCAAAATTAGTGACCGCCAGCGGCTTAATACCGTGATATTCAGCAAAAGCCAGATAGAGGTGATAAAGATACTTCCTCGGCTCCAGCGCAGAATAATGGCCACCACCCATCATCAGTCCTTTGGCCTCATCCATAAAAAACAGCGCTGCGCAAAGGTCTATGATCGGGTCTGTACCCCGTTTAACCTCCATCGCCTCATCAGAACGTTGCTGTTCACGCAAAAGCTGTTTCACTTCGTCCTGTTTCACGAAACGGGTTAACAGGTGGCGGATAATCACAGGTAGTTCCGACTCGATTTTTTCCACCAGCATTGGATCACGCTGATCCTCACTGACCACATCTGAAAAATTAAAAATCACCCGCCGTCTTGATATCCCGCCACCAATATCACTGAACCGCATGGCATCATTGTTAACCGCCAGAATGACAGCCGGTATACGCATCGAGTAGGGCTGTCTGTACTTCGGGTTGATTGATACCTTATCCCCGCCGGTTATCGCTTTCAGCCCTGCGCCATCGCCTACGTAGCGTGTCATATCCGGCATGACGATAAGCGAGTATCCCACCAGCAATTCACGTTCCTTGGGATTCTCCAGCGCTGACATGCTGGCCGACTGCGTATTGCCCTTACCCGCCAGCATGGTACAGATTTCAGCCATAACGCTTTTACCACTGCCGGCAGGGCCCGTTACTTCAAGAAACAACTGCCAGTCGTAGCGATTAGCCATCACCATATAAAGCGCGGCAAGCAGTCGTGACGCTTTTCTGTCATTTCTTGCGGTAGCATGCTGCAGCCAGCGCCAGAAGTTAGGCGCATGGGATTCAAGTGTCTCCCCCTGAGTCACCTTCCCGAATTCAACCTCACTGGCGACCAGTAACCAGTCCTCTCTCTGATGGGGACGGAATACCCCCTTCCGGGTATCAAAAACACCATTAGAGAAGCCAATCAGGTTACGTTCTGTGGCTCCCATCGGCGGCAGGCTCAACTTCATCGTATCGACCGCATTCTTCATGGCCGTCATGGAATATGGCGCATCAGCCTCAATAAATATTGCCGCCATCTGGCGGGCAAGAGCCTTATCGCTGATCGGCGTCCATATCACCCCGTTATAGTGGTGTACTGTGTCCGATTCCTGGTGAAGCGCCAGTAATCCACCATAGTGATCAAGAAGCACCTCCCCGCGCTGACTTGGGCCCATCTGGTTGAGTGAGGACGTGGCCGCATCAGTGACACGCTTCTTTTTCTCCGGCTTCGGTTGCGGGAATATCCGGTTAATCCGCTCTGCATCACAGAGAAGCTGTTTAACCTCATCGCCGATAACCTCTGCCACCAGCGCAATGCGGTTTTCTTTTTGTCTGCTGGCATCGGTCAATACCAGACCCAAATCACATAATTCTTCGTAAGTTGGGCCACTACCGGCAACAAATTCACACAGACGACGCGCCAGAACACCATAAGGCGAAGTACTGTCACGGTGGCGTGCTACGGCAGCATCTGCCCCTTTCTTGTCGATGGCATGGCCATTGACCCAGGAATACACGCAGGAAAAGAGCGCGTCGGAAATTTCTTCTGGTTTGATTACGGTGTCTGTCACTTCGGGATCCCTCCACTCATCTGGAATTTGCCTAACAACGGGTGATACCAGTATGCCGATCCGTATTTACGTTTAGCGCTACGTAACACCTGCCTGGCCACTTCTCTGAATTTCTCTTCCGGCGCAACAAAGCCACCCGCTTTTAACTTCACCATCATCACGCCAGTATTTTTCGCCAGCTCTTCCGCCTTTTTGGTGGAAATACCGAACTCAGCGGCCAGAGTAGATACCGGCGCCATACCCGGGGGTATTTCTCCCCCCTGGCTGTCAGTCAGTGATTTAACCTGCTGCTCAAGGAACAGCACCTTTTCAGTCAGCAGGTCTATACGCCTTTCAAGCGATTCGTTTAACTCTGCCGGGTTATGCATGGCCTACCTCCGGCAATTCTTGATCAAGCATGAAGGAAGCGAGCTCACACGAAATGTCGTATGCAAGCTCGACCAGATGCTGTCTTTCGTGCTCCTGCACCGCGTTCTCTGAAATCACAATCAGCAGCGTTGAAAGCTGTAAAGCTCGCGATTTCGCTTTTTTCGGGGTCAATAGCTCGAGATTAGACATTGCGAGCCCCCTTCATTTGCTGAAGTGAGGCGTCAGCATTGCAGCCCATGACAGACCACAAAACAGAACTATCCCGATCCAACCAATGACAAGTGAGAGGACAATCGGAACGGATTTTTGCCGCGAATGTCAGAGAAAAATCACCACTAAGCTGCGAACGGGCTTCATCTTCGGTATTAGCCTGAGTACGCAGAACGACAGGGAGCGCTTTAGCATCGGCGTAAGTTGCCAGAAAAAGCCAGGTAAAGTTTTTAGGCTGAGGGTTATGCATTTTCCACCTCCTCACGCGATGCTTCTTCACCAAGAAAACCACCTACATCGCTGATCAACTCTTTAACCATCACGATCAGCGCGTCAATTTCGCTATCTTCCATGCACACAGCCGACTTTCCCTGCATCAGGGCGAGAATAATTTCTGCCTGATATGCTTTATCAGCAGCCTGCTGGACGGTTAGATCACTCATGGTGTACCTCTACAATCTGGAGCCCTGTCAGGCGGCAACATTCAATAAAGCTATCGACGGAACCAACGAACTCATCTGGTCTTAACGGAAATCCGTTAATAGCTATGCCTTTTTCGACATTCACAAGCACTTTCCCTGTGAAATTTTCAGGGGCGGGTAGCCATAAATGAACAACAAGCATTTTTATTGATTTACGCATGATTGACCTCCATGACCTGAAAAGCATGAAATGGAAGACGGGCGGCGAAAATGAGGGTTACGCCGGGCATGGTGTCTCGCGCTTCCTGCTCACTGGATGCGTTGACGTCAATCACCAACGGCTTTGCGGTAGGGTAGCGCTCAGAGGTGGAGAGAAATCTCCATGTAAATTCAGGGCGAGTTTGGGTAGACTGATTGTCAGCCATAACTGTTACCTCACTTAACGGTTTGTGGTTAGAGGCCCGGTTAGTGTTCCTAGCACTGCCGGGCTTCGCACTTACAAGGTGTATTTCACCTTTGATATTCAAGCTAGCCCAAAGTGAAATACACTTCAAGCCTTTTTTTTTTGTTTTTTTTGCGTATACTGAAATACACCTAACACAAGGAGTTTCAGTAATGGCAACAGGTGCGAAGAATGCAAAGTCACAAATGACTACAGTTCGAATCCCCCATGATGTGATGGAAGATATTGAAAGTTTGAAGCAAGAAGGCGAAAGCACCGCTGGTTTTCTCGTAACTGCAGCCAGAGGTGAGATCAAACGCCGCCAGCGTAAGCAGACTAAAATCGCTCCGAATGAGGCCACATAATGACCATAATTAATGATGAATCCGTACCTAACGTCCAGGAAGTTGAGGAAGCCATTAATCAAGTAAGGCATCACTTCTCTGAGTATAATTGTTCCATTAAAACAGACGATTACGAAAATGAGATTTTTATCAGATTCCCCAAATCTGAATCTCATAACGCATTTAATTTCACTATCGACAGCAAAATCTTCAAAAGAAAAACACGGCTGAAAGAGCACCTCGAATTCATTGAGCGTCAATTGAAAGAAAACGGAAGAATATAAATTTAAGTGCTGACCGCCCCATAATCTATCAGCAGATAAGGTACCCTTAATATCGATTGAGAGGTGACTTTGACCACCAGCATTAATCCTGGTATGCTTAATCTGTTTCGGTTTTTCGTAGTGACATTGGCAGCTCTGCAAAGCTGCCTTTGTTTTATCCGCGATCATGCTGTTCCTCCCACTCTTTTAACCAGCCAACGTTGTGCAAGTTCAGTGAGTTTCGCCTTGCGGGTTGCCGTACTGGTATCCAGATCCAGCAGAGCGCAGTTACGGCTTTCCAGATAGGCCAGCAGCGCCAGTTGTTCAGTGTTCATGTGGTCGCGCACCTGCTTTAACGGGATTTCTTTCTGCTTCGCCCATGCTCGCGGGTGCATACCCAGCGCAAGGCTATTGAGGAAGATGCATTCATTGCTGTAGGCAAAGCCGTGCTGCTTATCTCCAGTGCGTTCGATATAGCCCTTCATCGCCTCGGCCATGCTTTTGTGATCTTCGCAAGCTGCTACACGATTTTTACGCCATGTCAGCAACGCCGCCTCATGTTCTTCAGGGGCGACCCGGCGCAGGCGTTCTTCGCAGTCGATGAAGTACTGACGAGCCATCTTGCCTTGCTCGTTGCGCTCAACCATCGAAAGCTCTTTACCCATATTCAAAGAGAGAATGTAATCGTGCTCAATGCGTTGACGAGATTTTGAGCTCCCCCGTTTCGGGGAGGTCAAATCTTCGACAATCACATAATCGACGCCTTGAACAAATCCGTATTGGGTAATGCGGGCTTTGATCCAGGTGGTGAAATCTCGGCCTACCTCCAAAAAAGAGTGAAGTTTTCGCCCACGAACTGACTGGATTTCTTTCCCGCCAATATTGCTAAGCGTTACAGGGATTCGCGCCGCAAAGTTATTGCCGGAATTATCCTTCTTGCTGGCTTCAGGGTGAGTCTGGCCGCTGCCAGTTAAGGCAGTAAATTTTTTCTTTTCCACGTTTAATCTCCGTTGTAGCTTTCTAAATCAGAGGGCGATTCAAGGTATCAAACAATGCGGACGCAAGCTGATTATTGAAAATCAATACAAAAACAGAATGGCGAAAAACAAGCGAAAACGCCGCAATAACTGGCGAAACTGAAATCGAAACATGTGAAATCTGATTTTTAGAAATCAGCTCCGGGCTGTATGGTCTTGATATAATAGGATTGCTGAACCTAAATCATTACAATGCCTATTTATATAAAAAGGCCCCACTCAGGGGCGTTTAACCAGTGGTGTATTATCAGGCATCCTTGCCTGAGTTGTTACGGCCTCTGGCCTCCAGTCTTTCCGCCAGCCACGCATCCACTTCAGATGACACCCATCCATACCGTGATTTAGTTATATTCACCGGAGCCGGGAAGTGATTTTCAGGGTCTTTGTAAAAATAATCAAAACTGGACCTTGCGCGAAAACCAATCAGATTCATAACTTCTCGCGCACGAATTATTTTATATTTTTCATCCATAGTGACTTACCTCTCTTATTCGTTATTAACTAATTGCAGCCCACAATAACCATCAACCTGAAGCGTTACGCCATCTCTGGCGGAATCAATATACTTTCCCCACCAGTCCATAACCACTCTACGTTGTTCTATGTAAGTGGTTCGGTTATATATATCGCGAATTCGGTTCCCACTGCCATGTGCCAGAGCTGCCTCAATTACGTCAGGATTAAACCCGCATTCATTCAGTGTCGTACTGGCAAGAGAGCGAAAGCCGTGCGGAACCATTCTCCCTTTGAATTTTGTTTTATAAAAAATTTTGTTTATCGTACCTCTTGCTATAGGTTTCCTGACACTCAATGGCGACGGAAATAGAAACCCCTCCCCGCCAGAATATATTTTAATTGTACTAAGCACTTTTATTGCTTGTTCAGACAAGGGAACGATATGTTCTCTCCTCATTTTCATTCTTTCAGCCGGTATAACCCATACACGATCTTCAAGATTAATTTCATCCCATCGGGCCTCGATTGCCTCTGAAGGCCTTGTCATGGTTAGCATTAGCCAGTCAAGAGAAGCATGAATTATCGGGTCAGCCTCAACCCCGCGCATTTCGGCCAGTAAGTCAGGTAATTCATCACTTTTAATTGCTGGCAGATTACTTTTACCCGGCGAGGGAAAGGCAGCAGAAATTTTCGTCAACGGGTTAGCATCAATCAGCCCTGTATTGACGGCAAAACTCATAACCCGGTTGAGCACCTGGGCAATATGTGCAACCTGAACCAGATGCCCAGCAGCTTTAACCGGTTGCAGGGAATTTATCACCATTCTTGGCGTAATCTGACTGACCGGTATTTCACCAAATTTTTCAACAATATGGTTTTTGACCGTCATGGCGAGACGCCTGTAGGTTCCAGGGGATATACCTTGCTCCCTTTTAAGTTCCAGCCAGTCAAAGGCGACCTGCCGGATAGTATTGGATAAAGCCTCTTTTGCTTCTCTGGCGCTCTCACGTTTCACCGCATTCGGATCAATCCCTCTGGCCAGCATTAAACGGGCCTCCTCCCTTTTCTGCCTCGCTTCCTGAAGACGAATTTCCGGATAACTACCGATAGTAAGGGTGTGCCTTTTACGTGTGTATGGCTGGTAATAACGCAACCTCCAGATCTTGGAGCCTGTGGTTTTTACGTATAAAAGTAATCCACCACCGTCAAACAGCGAAAAGTCTCGTTCTTTTGCTTTCGCCCCTCTAACTTCTGCGTCAGTGAGCGGTCGGATTATCTTTGGCATATCAGTGATTCCCGGTCTTTTTATGCAGTCCCAAACCTAGTCCTAAAACTTTTCGGTTGATACATAAAACAATGTAAATACTGTTCAAAATGTCTCTTACAAAAAACACATAAACACATGAGAGATATGAAAAACTGTACGTAATGGTGATTATATGTATATTAGCGAGAGTTTCTTCCCAGTCTTCGCCGACGTTTTCACCCACTTCAATTTCAAGCGTTGATAGACCTGCATCCAGACCAAGAATGGCACCTTTTTTCTCTGCAACCGGATCCACCCACCCGCGACCAGGCCCCATCCAGCGCGCGCGGGAATATGCTGCGCGAGCGTCGATAAAATCTGGGGCGCCAGATGGAAGAGGCAAATCCTCATTGTCGTGGACTTCTTCAACAAAGGCCGTCAATAAAGGCTGAGCGGTACCCATGGAAAAATCATCACGTCGCCGGGTTAGCGTTTTCCATGCTTCGAGCAGCGAAGAACGTGCGGAGCTGTAGTTAACATCGGACCAGTCCTGCGTTACCTGCTGTGGTGAAAGTCCAGTGCCGGAAGAAAAGTTACGCAGCACGGCCGATTCGAACACCTCAAAATTGCTGTACGGCCGGGCAGCATTCACTGTCGTGATTTTTTCGCCGGGGTAAAGAATCGGCATCCTGGCGCCGTTTTGCAGAGTCAGTCGACGATCATTGTGAAATTCAATGCGGCCGTCCTGATAAGCCCCAAGACTGGAGTCATTAAAATTTTCTCCCATCGCAGCCTGAACCATTTCTGAATCGTACGGCGATTCAATATAGGCAGCGAAAATAGCATTCAGAATAGCGGCTTCCAGTTCGCTTTGATCATACTTAACAAGCATTTTCAGACGCTGAACAACTGGCGTCAGGATACCGTTACCACGATGCTGAGCACCTCGCTCATGGTCAAAATCATGAACAACATGCGGGCGCCCCCAGGAAGTTTCTCTGGGTATACGCCGCCATGTCATGGTCTTGGCACCGCTCCACCAGTCGCCGATATGCGCTTCACGAATGTGATAAGCAACTGGCGCGCCGTCTTCATCAATCTCTACACCGCCGCGAATATTTGGCATGTCGAAATTCTGCTGAGGGTTACTAAGCCTGTCGGGATCGACGACCTGCACTGTGGTGGCGTAACGCCCTCTGCCAGGTCCTAATCTGTCAGGCCGGTACTGGAGAAGAAGCAGCGCATCACCATCAATAAGCTTGTGCCTAAAGGCCAGGCGAAGCATCTGAGGGATGGTTAGCTTGCGCTCAACATCACAGTATCGGCCAGTGTCATAGGCCCACGTGCGCCAGTGGGCCTCCAGCGCTTTTCCATACTCTTCAGCCCACGTAGAGTCAAAGGCCTTATTCCCGGTGACCATACGTAGCACCCGATAATCGGGTTTCATAATAGGCCGGAAATTAGCACCAACAGCATTATCCAGGAGACGCGTAATGGCGCCGCATGCCCAACCGTCATTTCGAACCAAATCACGCGCACGGGAAACAATGCGATCGCGATAAATGTTTATTTCGTTGTCCGGAGACCATAATGCCGGTTGCCAGTTCGCCAGTTGATCACTGAACGAATCAGCAGCGTCATAGGGTATCCGACTGCCACCTGTGAGCATGCTGGGCCGTGCGGAACGATACGGAGTACCATCCGGGCCAAGAATTTGCACTTTATTCATCAGAATCGAAACCTCACTGGCTTCCGTGGTCTGGCGACGATACCCAACTGAGCCTGTAGTAACTGAATCAGCGCCAGCAGGTCAGCCAGGGAGCTTTGCTGATAAGATACCGACCGTGTCCCGTCTCCCTGCGAATAGGAAAATGAAACACCGCGACTCCCGGTTGTTAAATCAATATATGCCTGCTGAGCTTTCTGCAGGGCGTCCCTGAGCTGCTCATCAGTCATTGAGCCAGCCAGCAGACTGGTATTCCGGTTGAACATGGTTTTCCTTATTGCGGCAGGAGTTTAGAGATTTTCTTACGCTTGACGGTGGCAGGCTCATCAACAACTGCCCCGGGTAGTTCGTAGCTGATTTTTTCTTCTGGCACGGATGGTGCCGGTAAGAATTTCTCAGGGTTGGCTTCGAGGTTTGCAGCCCTAACGTTGAGCTTTAACCCCATATGTTTGAGACCACATAGAGCGGCATAGCTATAAACAAGACAGTCGAGCGCTTCGTTTGCCCTACCAGGAATAGGCTCCCAGATACTGAATCGCTGCCCGGACACCACTTTGTAAACCAGTCGCTCAGCCAGTAGCTGGTTGAAATATCCGAGGTCACGATCATCCGGAAAGTGCATATATCCAGCGCCTGCAACGCCTAAAGCCGGCGGTTCAAGATGCAGACGACCACGGACAACATCTTTCGCAGAGTTCACGCCAATCATAATTGGGCGGAAGCTGGCTTTGCTTTTCGAGGAAGGTCGTTTGGTTGGCCAGACTGGATTACGCTTACCGCCCTGAGCGGATTCACCTTTGATTGCCCAGACGCGACGCCCCAGACGCTCTTTAGCAAATTCGTAAACCTTTTGGGTATGATGGCCGCCTGAGTCCATACATGTCGCCATGACATGCAGGCCTCGACCATCCGCCCGGCGCCAGATTTGCCTCAGATACGCATCAAGACGTTTCCATGGCTCATCTGTTTCCAGATCTCCATAGATGACGTCATGCGCTACTGACCATGACTCCTCGTCTCTACCCCATCCGGTAATAGTGATTTCGAAGCGATCATCCTGCGTATCCACCCCGGCAGTTAAGAGCGCAACTCCGTCAGGAACGGGAGCAGGGAAAACTTCGCGACGCGATAGCAAGATATCAACCGGTAGTTGTTTCCCGTGGTTAGGCCTATGCGGTAATCCCATCTGGGTGTTCCACCAGGCCTGCTCCCTGTCGGGGTCCCCTTTGGCATCAAGGTATTTCTTCGCAATATCCGATGGCTTGTCTTTTTGCCATGGGCTAAAAAGCTTTGATGCCTGATAACCGGCATGATGGTTATCCAGCGCTTCAGAACCGCAGTCCGGGCAAATGGCCCGATACACAGCGTGCCGCTCTGATTCTGACCAGCGCCATACTGCATCAACGCTACCATCATCGTTTTCATGCCATCTCTGGTCATACGCCATTAATGGTGAATGACGGGATCCGCAACATTCAAACGGCTTGGTTTGATGCCAGCGTATAGTCTGCAATGCCCGGAGTCTTTCACCCTCAGACCAGCCAGCACCGCAGCACTCGCAGTGAATCATCGCCGATTTTGTCAGGTGCTTATCGCCGTCTTTTGGCCACTGGACATGCTTAAAGAAGTCAAGAAACTGACGGTGGCCACAATGGGGACAGACTACAGAAGCTCGTCGCTGATCTGACTCCTCATAACTGTCAGCAATCCGGCTCTCATCCTCTATGAATCGCCACGGATAATCTAGACACTTCCGAGCCGTTGATAATACTGGTTTTCA